>Ga0074197_1000102_pt1 | contig 137187 bp, 130 predicted proteins | sample EPASupsiteSAE305_FD_64526 | JGI IMG/M metagenome (GOLD analysis project Ga0074197, IMG submission 64526) | Bioremediated contaminated groundwater microbial communities from EPA Superfund site, New Mexico - SAE3-05 reassembly with SPADES | ecosystem: Environmental > Aquatic > Deep subsurface >... | reverse complement strand
TGTGGCTTTTTCAGTTATGGAGAATTTTTTAAAACACCGCATTCCACACAAATGATGAACCTAACCACAACGGTTTTTGCACTCAGTGAACACGAAAATTTAGTAGCCCTACCGCAACCTGAAATGAAACCGTTAGATGAAAAACATAAAAATCTTGCTGTCATGTCAAGACTTACCAATGCCGTCGTCGATGAGCTTGAACATACGATTAAAACACTCGATGCCTATAAATTAGCACTTGATGCTAATTCGATTGTTTCCAAAACTAACACAAAAGGAATCATCACCTATGTCAATGATCTTTTTGTCGAAATTTCAGGCTATTCTAGAGAAGAGTTGATCGGAAAATCACACAGAATTATTCGCCATCCAGATGTACCTAATGGCACATTTAAAGAGATGTGGGAAACCATCAAAAGTGGTCAGGTTTGGAAAGGGCTTATTATCAACAAAGCCAAATCAGGAGAGGCTTACTATGTTGACACAACGATTATTCCACTCTTTGATGAAAACCAAAACATCGTAGAGTATATCTCCACGCGAAATGACCTTACAAAAATTATTAAACAACAAAAACAGATCCAAAAACAAACAACCGATGCACTGACAAACCTTCCCAATAGAATCAAACTTTTTGAAGACATTGCACTCTCTTCCTCACCTATCATTGCGCTCATCAACATCGATAATTTTGGTGAGATCAATCGTTTTTATGGATTTGAAAGTGGCAATGCCCTGCTTGTAGAGTTTGCAACACTTTTTATGAATATTCTTAGTCTGACCTCTTATACACTCTATAAACTAGAAGCCGATAACTTCGTGATTTATGGCGACAATGAAAATCCAGAAGCATTTTGTGCCAAGATAGAAGAGATTATTCGAGATACCCATGAACATCAATTTTTAGCAGACTTACAAGGTATTACTGCGCGCATTAGTGTTGGAATTGCAACTGAAAAAACACAAATTCTCTCACATGCAGAAGAAGCCCTAAAACAGGCACGTTTACGCAATGTTGATTGGATGCGCTCAACTAAAGAAGATGAAGCCATCCATCTACAAAACTTTCAGATGCTTCACACGCTTAAAAGCGCTATTGAACATGGCAGAATCGTTCCATACTATCAAGCACTTGTTCATCTCAAAAGCCAAAAAATCTCAAAATATGAGAGTCTCATTCGTTTAATGGACGAAAACGGCAAGGTCTATACACCCTACTTTTTCTTGGATGTGGCTAAAAAATCAAAATATTATTTGGCGCTCACTCGCATTATGATTCAAAAAACACTGCACGATTTCGAATATCGAAAAGAGAGTGTTGCTATCAACCTTTCTGTTGAAGATATCGAAGATCAAGAGACAGTTTTATTTATCGAAAAAGCCATCAAAAACTTTCCAGAACCATCACGTATCACCTTTGAGTTGACAGAAACAGAAGCCATAAAAGACTATGTTAGCATCATTTCATTTATCAAGTCAGTCAAAGATCTGGGCGTTAAAATTGCCATTGATGATTTTGGAAGTGGGTATTCAAACTTTGCGTATTTAGCGCAATTCAATGCCAATATCTTAAAAATTGACGGTACGATTATTAAAAAAATAGCAACTGACACTAACACATATCAGATCGCAGCAGCCATTAATGACTTCGCAAAACGACTGGGACTACAAACCGTTGCAGAGTTTGTTTTTGATGAAACGACCAATAATGTTGTTAAAGATCTCAATATTGACTTTGCACAAGGTTACTACCATGCAGAGCCTTTACCAATCGAGAAATTACCATAGTGCTTATTTTTTGATGGAGTAAGCACTCTCTTTAGTCCCCGCATAAAAGACAACAATTTCCACAGGTTCAGCTCCTTCGTTAACACCATAATGCCATTTATCCACCACTTCGATGAGCGCCTCACCTGCTTTAAGGTGTAGTGTTTTATTATCTTCTGTCACGACTTTAAGCGCACCTTTTACCATATAGCCTGCGTTAATGATGGGGTGCTTGTGTAGTGGAAGTTCTGTATGAGGGGGAATGGTAATCTTCAACACCGAAATCTCAGGTGCTTCTTTAGGGTATAAGGGCATGGTTGAGCCATCCCAACTCTTATCGGACTTTGCAAGCGTTATAGACTCTACGTTTCCAGAAGCATAGCCATAGCTCATTAGAAAAATAAAAATGCAAAACAGCTTTTTCATCTTAGTCCTTTTGATGGGAGTTTTAAAGTCATTCTACTTTAGAAGACAGAGGTTGTCAAGAAAAAAATCAAAGAGCATAATGACTTACATCAACATGAAAAAGGAGTGATTTTTGCTACAATGATTATAAAACAACTAAAGATGACTTATGAAAAAACTACTTTCACTCATACTTTTTTCTTTCTCTCTTAGTGCCGCCGCGCCACTAGGTGAAACACTCTTTAATGGCAACTGTGTCACGTGCCATACCATCAGTGTGCCAAACTCTGCTCCATCGACAAAAGAGCTTCAAGCACGCTATAAAAAAACATATGAATCCAAAGAAGCTTTTGTATCGGCTATGGCAACATGGATTATCAAACCCAATGCTAAAACAGCACTCATGCCTGAAGCTATTAGCAAGTATGGGTTAATGCCTGAACTGGGCTATGACAAACAAACCCTAGAAGAGATTGCTTCGTATCTCTACGACGTAAGGCTTGGTCAATGAGTAACCTTTTTACACTTCATTACAGCTGCCTCATTGATGCTTCCATCGAAGAGGTGTGTGCGTTTCACACAGACACACGAAATCTACCACTCATCACACCTCCTGCCATTGGTGTGACAATTGTCTCCTCTCACAACAACACTGTCGTACTGGATATCAAAAAATTTGGATTTACCACACGTTGGAAGATAGCGATAGAAAAGAAGTGTCCTTCAAGCATTGTTGACGTAATGCTTCAAGGTCCTTTTGCCTCTTTTAGGCATGAGCGACGTTTTATCGCAAAGAGTGAACAGCAAACTCTTATGGAAGAGACTATCTACCTCGCATCACCGATACCTTTTTTGCAATCACTCTTTTTTAAATTTGTCAAAAAAGATATGGATGCCATGTTTGCTTACCGTCATGTAAAAACGAAAGAGTATTTTCTTCGTCTCAAAAATAAAGGAAATGCCCTTTAAGTTAGTGGATATTTCTTCTTTTGAGATACAAAATTTTTTCACATTCAATGACAAAGTAAACCAATGCACTAGATCCTAGCGTAATCACCCACTCAAGTATCCCTAAAGGGGCACTTTTAAAGAGCTGGTTCATAAATGGCATATAGATAAAAAGAAGCTCTAAGATGCTCACAAGCACGGCTCCTAAAAGCAATAAAGGATTACTAAAAAAGCCTATTTGAAACATCGAATAGTGCAAAGAGCGGCAATTAAACAGATAAAACATCTCACCAAACACAAAAATATTGACAACCAACGTTCGTGCAACCTCTTCACTCATCCCAACATTTTGAACATAGAAAAAGGCACTTAACGCGCATAAAAAGAGCAGTATTCCCACTAATGCGACATTAAAGATAAGCCGTCTTGTTAAGATAGGCTCATTGACATCGCGTGGTGGTCGATCCATCAAGTTTTTTTCTTTAGGCTCATACGCCAGCATAATGCCAAGCACACTATCTGTGACCATGTTGATCCAAAGAATTTGCAATGGTAAAATCGGGAGTGCAATGCCTGCTAAAATAGCAAAGATCACGACCAGTCCTTCTCCCATGTTAGAAGGTAATATCCACGTGATAAATTTGATGATGTTATCATACACCACCCGTCCCTCTTCCACAGCATCTTCCAGGGTTGCGAAGTTGTCATCCGTCAAAATCATGTCGGCAGATTCTTTGGCAACCTCTGTTCCCATAACGCCCATAGCAATACCAATGTTGGCTTGGCGAAGAGCAGGAGCGTCATTGACCCCATCGCCTGTCATAGCCACGATATGTGAAAGAGACTGCAGTGCCTTGACAAGCCTTAGTTTCTGCTCAGGCGCGATACGTGCAAAAACGGCAACTTTTTCTACCAAAGAAGCCAGTGCCTCATCACTCAAAGCATCGATCTCTTTGCCTGTTAACACAGGAGTTTTTTCATGCGTATCAAGCCCAATGGAACGTGCTATCGCAAGAGCAGTTGTGCGATGATCTCCCGTAATCATCTTCACTGCAATACCTGCTCTATAACAGCTTTGAATGGCTTCGATGACACCAACTCGTGGTGGATCAATCATCCCTTGTAAGCCTAAAAAAATGAGTCCATTCTCAAAATGATGATGTCCTAGCTGATCTACTTTTTCATTCATGTACACTTTGGCAAACGCTAAAACGCGTAAACCTTCTCGCGCCATATTTTCGGCATGTGCTTCTATTTGAGCTCTATTGATAGGCAAAAACACACCCTTCTCATCCATATAGGTATCGCATCGCTCAATGATTTTCTCTACAGAACCTTTAAGATACACTGGAAAAGTATCTTCAGCAATGGCGTGATACCCAGATGCCATATACTGCCGTTCTGACTCAAAGGAGAGTGTGTCAATATGATGCAATCCTTCTTTTAACTTTTCTTCGTGAATACCTGCTTTTTTAGACGAAACGATAAGCGCGCCCTCAGTAGGATCACCTTCTATAACATAAAGACCATCTGTGAAAACATGGCGTGATGTATTGCATAAAATGCCTGCAACCAATGTCTCGTAAAGCGCACTCCCTTTAAGTGGTATATGCGGTAGTGCATCAATAAAAATCTCACCTTTAGGCTCATACCCACTTCCACTGAGGTCATAGAGTTTATCTGCAGCCATCATCTTAGTTACGGTCATGGCATTTTGCGTAAGCGTGCCTGTTTTATCGCTACAAATAACTGTTGTACTGCCTAGTGTTTCAACTGCGGGAAGCTTGCGAATAATCGCGTTTTTATTTGCCATCTTTACAACACCAATGGCTAAGATAATGGTCATAGCCGCAGGAAGCCCTTCAGGAATAACACCAACAGCCATTGCCACCGAAGCCATAAACGTAATGACCAACTCTTCACCACGCATAACTCCAATAATAAATGTCACAAGTGCCATACCTAAAATGCCGTAAAGAAGGCGTTTTGAGAAGAATGCCAATTTTTTTGTCAAAGGGGTTTGTAACACATCGGCATTAGAGATCATCGTGTTGATTTTACCCAGTTGGCTCTCATCGCCCACAGCGACCACAACACCAACGCCCTGCCCATAAGTTACAAGCGTTGAAGAAAAAAGCATATTTGTTTGGTCGGCTAAAACGGTGTCTTGAACTAAAACACCGACATGTTTTTCCACAGAAATAGACTCACCTGTCAAAGAGGATTCATCTACTTTGAGCTCTTTTGCATGCAAGAGTTTGATATCAGCTGGAATTTTATCACCAGAGAAAAGAAAAACAATGTCGCCAACAACGATATGGGAAGATTCTAGAAGTACTTTTTGCGAATTTCTTAAAACCGTAACACTGCTATGACTCAATTTTGAGAGTGCTTCAATGGCTTTAATCGCTTTATTTTCTTGCATATAGCCAATAATAGCGTTAATCAACACCACCGCAAAAATAACGCTCGTATCCATCCACTCTTCTAAGAGTGCCATAATCACACACGCAAGCAGAAGAATATAAACAAGCGGTTGGTGGAATTGAAGAAGAAAAAGCTTAAATGCGGATTCTTCCTCTTTTTTACTGAGGACATTTGCCCCATACTTAGCGCGTCTTGCACTGATGTTTTCAGAAGACAAACCTGTTTGTTCATCCACATCTAACGCGGCTAAAAGCTCTTTTGAGCTTAGCGTATGCCAACGGATGGTTGATTGGGGCATCTGTCTTGGCTTATTCGATGTAGTAACTATTTTTTATGAGTTCGTAGTTTTTACACCCAATCTCATCACCAAGTTCGCATGCTCTTTTTAACAGCTTAACAGCGCGCTCTTCTTTTTGAGCAACACCTTGACCATAATAATACATCCAACCAAGCCTTGTACACTCTTTAGCATTGCCTACGTCGCATCCATTTTGATGATAAATCGCCGCATACTCATAATTGCCATCTTGTTCATACAAAAGCCCTAGATGTGCACAACTAGCTCCATCTCCAGCACTACAAGCACGATCATAATAATTTACCGCTTGCTGTAAATCTTCTTTCACACCCTTACCATTTTCATACAAAATGGCAAGACTTGCACAGCCAGTGGCATCGCCTAAGACACATGCTTTTTCATAAAGTTCAGCTGCTTTAGCAAGATTGGTGCCTGCATGTCCATTCTCATACATAAAGCCAAGATTTGCACACCCTTTAGCAATCCCTAATGAGCAAGACTGCGCATAAAGCTCTCTGGCTCTGCTAAAGTTCTGTCTCACACCATCACCCACATGGTACATCGTCCCAAGCTCCAAACATGCTCCACCATTGTTATGGTCACACTCATTTTGAAGCTCACTCTCTCGTGCAAAATCGAGTGCAAATAGCGCAGAAGTTGCAACCATTGCTACGAATAAAAAGAGTTTTTTCATGCTCTTCTCCTTGCCATCATTTTGACTATTATATTACAATACGCTCATGAAGACGACAAAAACAACGACAACATGCTATCAAGAAGCATCTTTTGTGCAGATACGACAAACTTTAAAGAGTGAACGCTCGTATGAATCGCATGCCCACGCAACCCTTTCTATTGGGTTTATGGTTGAAGGAACAACCTCATTTCAAACACCAGATGGAGCATTTTTACTCAAACCTGGAGCGCTTGCGATCATTCCTCCGCACATACAGCATGCGTGCAATCCCATAAAAGGGAATATGCGCAGTTACATTATGGTCTATTTCGATGAAAATTTTTGTATGCAAATTCAAGCAAAATTGTTTCAAGAAACAACTTCTCTTTTACCTCTTACAACGCCTTTGGTATTTCACAAAGAACTCTTTGAGTCTTTTGAAAAAATCATTACTGCTCTTTTAAAGCAACATCATATTGAACATATACACGCGTTAGAAAAATGGCTAGAAACATTTTTTTGGCTCTATACAAAACGTGGCATTCATAAAAAAACCGATAAAACACTGAGTGATGTAGCACACTTTTTAGAAAACCGTCTTGATGATATGCCAAGCATTGAAACACTTGCGCAACGTTTTGATTATAATCCGTTTACCCTCTTACGCCATTTCAAAAAAGCATACGGATGTACTCCTAAACACTATGCGCTGAACATACGCATCGAGCATGCAAAAAAACTTCTACAAGAAGGTAGTTCATTAGCCCTATGCGCACAATACTGCGGGTTTGTAGACCAAAGCCACTTCCATCGTTTTTTTAAACGCTACACTGCACTGACACCTAAAGAGTACCAAGTCAATTTTATACAATAACTTTTTTTGCTTCTGCTCTATGCTTCCATGAAAAAAGGCATTTCATGGTAAGTACTCAATTTTTTACGCTTACATCCATCTACTTTTTAGCGCTTCTTAGCCCAGGTCAAGACTTTTTTCTTATTATCAAACACGCACTTGCGCATGGATACAAAAAAGCATGGTGGAGTTGTTGGGGCATCGCAAGTGGAAATGCCCTGTATATCGTCTTGGCGTACATTGGGCATACTGCATTAAGTGCTTATCCTACACTCATTTCATTCATTGAGTGTGGAGGAGCTATTTTTTTATTTTATCTAGGATGCTTACTATTTTTAGCCCCAAAGCCTCGTATAGATACCTCCTTACACAAAAAAAGTAAAATGGTATTTACGCTTTTTATGCAAGGTTTTTTGTCAGCACTACTCAATCCCAAAAACATTCTGTTTTACTTTTCACTGCTCTTTACCATTATCGAACCAACAACAGCGTTACCTATCAAACTTTTTTATGCGCTTTGGATGATTGGGATGTTACTTGTATGGGATATGTTCGTTGCCCTACTCTTTGGCAATCAACATGCATTAAAGCTGTTGCCATATCTAGGCTTCGTTCAAAAAGTTATTGGAGTGGGGCTGATGGGATTTAGTCTCCATCTTGCCCTAAAATGGTTCTTCAACGCCAGATAAGCTTAGAGGTATCAAAGCCTAATGTCGAAGCATAATGCACAATATGATTAATGTCATCTTGCGTCATTTGAGGAGTGCGGGAGAGTATCCAGAAATACTCTTGGCTTGGTTCACTGATCACCGCATAACGGTAATCTTCTGCTAAATCAATAATCCAATAATTGCCATAAAATGGCCAAAAGAAGGTCACTTTGAGTTTGGCATTACTTTTTTCATCTACTATGTAGGCACGTCCATGTGCCTCTTTTGTACGATTTTCATCGGCTAAGAAACAACTGTTTTTAACACCGATCATACCATCATCTCTAAGCGTATAAAATGCTTCTACTTCGCTACATCCACGTTCAAAGCGATGATCAAACCGTGCAATCTCGTACCAACGTCCCAGATAACGCTCTAAATCCACAGATGAAACCGTAGGAAGTTCATTTGCATAGCCCCAAAAGAGGCTTAAACAGAGCAATAACCATTTTTTCATTTGTATCCTTAGTACATACTTATTTAAGAATTTTAATCAAAAAGGATTAAAAGGTTTCTATGTTTAAAAGATTACATTGCAGATAACAAAGAAATCTTTTTTGCACAGCATTATGAACTATGCAAAAAAGAGTCTATTTATTTTTTGTGATTTTTACCTTTTCCAAAAGGCTTGAAGAAAACAACCAAGAAAGGTGAGAAAAGAAGATCAGAAACAATCGCAACGATAAGAACAATCACCGTTAAAAGTCCAAAAATCAACGTTGGAATAAAGTTTGATGTGACCATTACTAAAAAGCCTACAATGGTTGCTAGTGAATAATAGAACATACCAAAAGCAATTGTGCCGTGTGCTCTATGCATCGAAGCGATGTAATCACCATCAATTTTAAGCTCTTCCCTAAAGCGGTAATAGTAATGAATCGTATTGTCCACCGTAATACCAAGAGCAATCGAAGCAATGGTAATACTCATCATATCGAGTGGAATGTTTGCAAAACCCATGATGCCAAAAATAACGCTAATCGGAACCATGTTAACCGTCATGGCAAGCATCGCAATTTTCAAAGAACGGAACAGGAACAAGAACATACCACCTAACGAAAGCACAGCAAGACCAAGTGTGGAGATTTGTGAAGAGAAAAGAGACTGGAGCATGTTGTTATAAAGCACCATCATTCCAACAAGATTGTAGTTCTCTGTCTCTAGTCCTACTTTGGTATGCAACTCAGTTTGAATGGTTTGTAAAAGCTCATTACGTCTAAGATCTTTCATAGAATCCACAACTCTAATAACAAAGCGTGCTTCATCATGCTCAATGTTGACATATGGAGAAATAAGAATTTTTTTGTACTCAGCAGGAAGTTCATTGTACATCAGTGCTAATTCAAAGTTATCAAAGTCTTTACCATCTTTCAGAATTCGCCCAACTTTAGAGAGTGTTCCAAGAGAAGAGACATTGCCTACTTCTGGTAATGAAAGCAGATAGTCATGTACTTTTAAAATTGTCTCCATTTTTTGCGCTGTAAACCAGTACTTCGCATCATTACTCATCTCATCAAATTCATTTTCAAAACCATCGATAGGCGAAGCGGATGCATCACTTTTAACATCTACTTTAGCTTTAGGAAATTTCACAACAATTTCTAAAGGTGTTGTTCCACCCAGATTATTGTCGATCTTTTTCATACCTTTATAAATTTCAGTATTTTCTTTAAAGTAGTTAATAAAGCTATTTTCTACCATCAAACGAGAAGCACCTAAAATACTAAATATGGCAAGAGAAACAACCACACCAAGGATGAGTTTTCCATGATGCTCGACAATTTTTGCAAAGCTCTCATTGAGCGTAAAGGCATTATCAAATGCCATAATTGGAGGCTCTTTTTTAAGAAGCATCATCATAGCAGGAAAAAGTGTATAGGTCACAAGCAATGACATGGTTACACCGATGTTCATCATATTACCCAAATCGATAATCGGCACGATATCACAGGTCATCAAAGAACCAAAACCAGCAACAGAGGTCAAAATAATAAAGATCGAAGGAACACCCATACGCTCAAAAACAATGCCTAAAAGCTCTTTTTGCGATACATCAGGGAAAAGCGTATACTCTTCACGGTAACAGACGATAAGATGGATAACCAAAGAAAGCGTTGTAATCAACTGCATTGCAACATAATTGGAGGAAATAACGGTTATCTCTAGTCCAATAAGTGCATTGATACCCGTCGTAATAACAACGGCACTGATAGAGACAATAATAGGAATAACAACAAAACGTATTTCTCTAAAAATCACCCATAATATCACAATCATAACCACTAAAATGGCAATACCATAAAGAGCGATGTCATTTTTAACAAAGCTGATCATATCGTCGGCGATCATCATAACACCGCCTAAAAAGAGATCTCCCTCACCTTTATAAGGCTTCAATGTTGCTCTGACATTTTCTATGAGTTGGTGGGTATCATCACGTGTGCTATCGCGATATGCTTTAAATGCTATCTTTGCATTTTCAAATTGTACTCTTTCTTCTTTACTTAGGTCTCTCTCTTGCTCTAAAAGAATAAATTTATTGCGGTTTGTAAGAAGTTCTGTATATTTTGGGTCATCTTTGAGGTTCACCATAATTGCGGTGGTTTTAAAATCGCTACTAACAAGATTTTGTGCGTATAAAGGACTTGTTGTTAACTCTTTTTTGACTAAAGATTTATCGACATTAGGAGACTCTAATGTTTGAACATTTCCAATCACCTCTTGAATAGGCTTTGGAGGACTTTCTAAAAGAGGAACGTCTAAAATAGAAGTAATACTCTCAACACCATCGACTTTGAGTAAAGCCTCTTTGATGCTTTTAATCGTGGAGAGCGTTTTTTCTGAAAGCATATCTTCTTTTGGACTAAAAGAGACAACAAGATAGTCAGGGCTAATGTAGCGGCCATGCACTTCACGTGTTAATTTTAAAGATTGATCATTTTCAAGAAGAAGCGTTTCAGCAGAAGCATCGATGCTTAGATATTGTGAGTAGTAACCAAAAACACCTGTGATAATTGTCAAAGCGAATAAAACGGCTTTGTAATGTGCTGTAATAAAATTAGTATAGAGTTTTAACATCAGGGCTCAGCTTTCAATAAAGATTTAGAGTATCTATAAAAAAACAATTCCATTTGAAATAATGATTCGGGGAAGTCAAGTTGGTGGCGGACAGAGAGGGATTTGAACCCTCGGTCAGGTTGCCCCGACGCACCCTTAGCAGGGGTGTGGTTTCAGCCACTCACCCATCTGTCCAAGTAAAAAGTAGAGTGCAATTATAGCAAGAGTATATAATAAACGGCTTAAGAACTCTCTCTTAAGCCGTTTTATTGATTAAATATATGCAGCATCTTGTGATTTTAAAAGTTTTTCAAGCAATTTTATCTTTAAGCATCACAACAAGCTTAATACCTTCTATAAAATGCATTGGGTACTCCTTTTAGATCAATATATGATCTAAAAAAAGCAAAACTTATTCCCCTGATGGCGTACTAGGAGCTGGTGCAGGAGGCATCGGATGTTTCACCACACCTTCATAAAAAACCGTACAATTTTCATCTTGCTGTTTTGGAGCACTTGGAGCTGGTGCTTTTGATTTTGTTGAGAAAGAGAGCACAACATTACTTAATGCCGTAATGGTTGCATCATCAACTTTCACAGAAGGCTTTGCAAAAGATCCGCTCATTTTTTGTTGAAATGTCGCACATCCTTTTGAATCCAAAAGTGCCGTTTTAAAATCAATAAACTTTTCATCAACGATATTTAGTGTACCTTTGAGCGCAACACGATTTGTTGTTGTACTAAAAGCAACATCACTCAGTTGTATTTCGGAGTAACCTATATCTACTTTGACATTAGCTTCTTTTAGCGTACTGCTTTCGCCTTTTGACATCCCTACCGCACCAGCAAGTAAGTTACCCAATAAAAGACCTTTTGATCTCTGGTTTGGATCAAGTGCTAATGCTATTTTGTCAATATCATACCCTTTAAGAAGGATATCTTCCCCGTAAAGTTGAATAAAACCATTCAAAGTGCTTTTAAATGTATGGGCATCCCCAATAAAAAAAGCCAATTTAAAATCGCCATTTGCACTGCCCTCAAGAAAGTTTTTATTCCATAGTTCCTGAGAAAGATTGGCCAATTTTAATCCAACAAGCTTACTCTTGAGTGAGATTCTCGGTTGTTTGCCACTTAAATCAAATTTACCACTTCCTTGTACGGGAGTGTCAAAGAGAGTGTAGTGAAGATTGTCACTAATAGCGATTGCATCTTTCATTTCAAAAGAAGCAGATATATCTTTCAACATATAATTGCTGTATTGAATTTTATCGACATGAGTATCGCCTATAAATGACAATGCTTGTAATCGATGTTTAGACGAATCATAGTTAATATCATTGATATCAAGCTGAATTTTTTCAAAGGCAACTTGAGCGTTACTGTTAGCATCTGTATACGTTACGTTTGCATTACTAAATTTGATTTTTTTAACGTTGACAAGAGGGAAGCCATCTTCTTTCTCAAGCGTTGTATTACTCTCTTTAGAAGGCTTTTTCTCGCTACTTTTTGCAGGCGTAAGTAATTCATAATTGAATTTACCCTCTTTTGTCTTCTCAACCATCAAATTGAGACTATCAATAGAGATATGTCTTACTTTAACCTCTTTTTTGAGAAGAGCTGAAAGATCAAGAGCAACATCAAAACTACCTAATTTTGCAAAAGGTGCTTCGGGATGATATGTTGGATTGGTAATCTCCACATCAAAAATACTAACCCCTGCAGGTGAGAGTGAAAGAGTTATGTCACCGCGAATAACCAGTTCATATCCCGTACTCTCTTTAATTGCTTTTTGAATACGTGGTTTGTACTCATTAAAATCGATCACTTTTATAAGTAAGAAAAAAGCAACAATACTAAAGGCAAAAAATAACACGATACTTAACAATATCTTTTGAAACATTCTTCCCTCTTAGTCTCTAAATATTTTCAATAATTTTCTTTACAATGCCTAATGGGTCGCTATTATGATAAATTGGGCGCCCTACTACGATAAAATCAGAGTGTTCTGCTTTTGCTGTTTCAAGGTCTGCCACACGTTCTTGGTCATTGCTGCTCTCACCAAAAGGACGGATACCTGGGGTAAGCGTTAAAAATGAATTCGATGTATGCGCTTTAATATCCAAGCTTTCATACACGGAACATACCACGCCATGTAACCCACTGATATACGCATCTTTAGCAAAATCAACGGCTTTTTGCTCAATTGGAGTTTTATAAATTGCTTCAAATGAGGCATTATCAAAACTGGTTAGTGCAGTAACTGCCAAAACGATAGGAGGATTTGTAAACGTATTGACACGATCCATCACCATTTTCATAGCTTTTACACCACTAGAAGCGTGAACGTTGAACATATCTACACCCAAACCTATCATAGATTCTGCAGCATCTGCCATCGTATTAGGGATATCATGGATTTTTAGATCTAAAAAGATTTTAAAATTTGGATTGATCGATTTGATTTCTCTAAGAAGTGCCTCGCCATCGCGAATATAAGAGCGAAGCCCTACTTTTAACCAAACATCTTCACTTTTTAGTTTCTGAATCAGTGCAAGATTTTCTTCTTTAGTGGGTAGATCAAGTGCAACACAAAGCTTCATTATTTGCTTTCCCCATCTTTGCAAATGGCATCTAAAACACCATTGATAAATTTAGGGCTAGTCTCATTACAAAGCTTTTTTGCAAGTTCAATTGCTTCATTAATCACTACGGCATTATCAAGTTCTGAATACAGAATCTCATAAGCACCGAGTCTTAATATAGCACGTTCAATTGTTCCTATTTCACTAAGGTTCCACTCTTTTAAATGAAGATTGATTGCTTCATCAATCGCATTCAAGTGCTCTTTTACACCATGGTAAAGTCCAAGTGCAAACTCTTTTTGTTGATTACGAATTTTTTTCTCTTCAAAGAGTTCATCTACAAATTTTTCAATACCCGCATTCCCAATGTCTTCTGCATACAAAAGGGTAATAATACTTTCTCTCGCTTGATGTCGTGTTGCCAAAGCGTTTCCTTATAGATTTTTGTAGAGGCTAATAAGTTCGATCAAACCTGTCATTGCTTCGAAACCTTTGTTTCCTGCTTTGCTTCCAGCTCTCTCGATTGCCTGCTCAATTGTATCGGTTGTTAACACACCATACGTAACAGGTTTTTGATACTTAAGTGCTGTGTTTGCAACACCTTTTGTCGCCTCAGCGGCTACGTAATCAAAGTGAGGAGTACTTCCACGAATGACTGCACCTACACAACAGACAGCATCGTATTTGCCACTGCTTAAAATTTTATCAAGGGCTAAAGGAATTTCATATGCACCTGGCACTAAAATAAGATCTAAATTTTTCTCTTCTCCTCCGTGACGAATAAATGCATCACGTGCACCCTCTACTAAACGATCCGTAATAATATGATTGAAACGACTGTTAATAATCGCTACTTTTTCTTTACCACTGAGAGCAAGTTTTCCTTCAATAATATTCATAATTTTCCTTTTTTACTTTTTCTTATAATACAACATTTTTCGTTACAGTTTAATTATCGCTTACGCCATACACTCACATGTAACGTTTTTATCACGCTTTTATAGTCACTTTCATGTGTGAGCAACTGCATTTTCAGAGGTGCTTTAACCATCTCAAAAAATGGAGAGAGATGTTCATTCAAAGCATCAAATGTACTGTATTTTTCGCCATTTTTCTTAAATCCACCGAGCCATTTCTGACGTGGAGTTTTTGTCTCATCCCAGTCATAAGCACTTGCAATGATCAAAAATCCTTTTGGATTGAGACGCTCTTTGATTTTTTCTAAAAAAAGTGCTGGATCATAGAGTGTATCCAATACATCATTCGCAAGGATAAGATCGTATTCATCAAAATATGGTTTCATATTGTGTGGATCGGCTTGCCAAAACTCTACTTTTTGGACCTTTGGATCAATGTTAAAATCGCTTAGATTTTTCTCAATAAAAGAGGCAAGTTCTCCTTCCTCTTTCAGCGCATATTTAAGCTTACCACTCTCTTTAAAATTGGTTGCAAGTCTCACTACACGTGCTGTAAATTCGACACCATGAACCATCGCAAAATGACGAGCAAGTGCAAAGGTTCCACGTCCAGCGCCACAGCCAATTTCAAGGGCTTTGTTATGTGCACCACACAAATCAATACACAGCTGTGCCATTGCTTCGTAATAATTGTTCTCTTTTTCGCCAAAATGAGCATCACAGATCTGAGAAAGCGCAAAATCTGTCTCATAAAAAACAGAATGTGTCTCTACGGACGCATTAGACTCTACATAGCGAAATCCTGCATGCTGATAAAAATGACGACGAAATGCGTAACGTGAAGCTCTAATAATCTCATTTCCTGTGCTGATCCATGAACCGCCCTTAATGATATTGTGTCTATCATCAAACGTTGGTACGGAAAAGTCATCATACAGTGGATGAACACTAAAGCCATCAAAACCATTGATAGGCGTCTCTGTCCACTGCCAGGCATTGCCGATAACATCATAAAAATCATCGAAAGCAAATGTATCTACAGGCACAGAAGAAGCGAAATACTCCAAGTTTACATTACCAGGTGCTTTATCCCAAAATGGCTCATCATCTTTAACATGAGCATCTCTTAAAACATACCACTCCTCTTCACTTGGAAGACGAATGGATTTACCTTCTTTTACACTTTTCCAATTACAAAATGCTTTGGCTTCAAGGTAATTAATCTCAACTGGCCAGCTCCACGGCATATCTATTTCTTCTGCCATCAAACGCAGTTTGTATCCTGAAGCATCTTTACGCCAGAACAAAGGCATCGTGGCATCTTTATAGCTTTTCCACTTCCAGCCCTCTTCACTCCAATAGCTCTCATTTTCGTAGCCACCTTCTTCGATAAAGCCCAAGAATTCAGCGTTACTCACAAGATACTTAGACGCTTTAAAATCTTTCACTTCTTTAACATGAACACCATACTCGTTATCCCAACCATACAGTGCATCATCTTTTTTCTTTTCTAAACGAAGGGTTGTGCCTTTAACCTCTATAAGTTCATTTTGAACTACAGGTGTATCAAACGGGCAGACTTTCCAAAAATCATTGGATTTCACACGATCAAGTGGAAGTTGGCGAATAAGTACAGAAGAGGTTTCAAGATGAATGCGTTCATGCTCAATACCCATCATAATTGCCCAAAATGGGCTTTCCCACGAAATAGGCATGGAAAGAGGCATCCTTTCAATCAGTTCTAAAATTTTAACTTTTACCTGCTCGCGATACGTCCTGATTTCAGGAATTCTTGGCCATTTGTAATTGGATTGGTTTAAATCATCCCAACTCATCTCATCCACACCAATCGCAAATATCGACTCGTAAACCGGATTAATGCGCTTATCTAAAAGCTTGGCAAGGATCAACTTGTTGATAAAAAACGTTGCGGTATGACCAAAATAAAATACCAATGGATGACGCAGAGGATCTGCTGTGAGATAGTAACTCTCATCATCTTTCATCAATTCAAAGAGCTTTTCATATACCGTATAAGTTTTAAGAAAATACTCTTTGATTTCCGCTCTTTTTTGCTCCGCAGTTCCTACATTTAAAAGAATATTGCGCGTTGGGATGAGTTGCATGTTATGCCTTTAAGCTATCTTGAATCGCTTTAATGTCTTTAATGGCTAAACCTAAATCTTCTAAGTCAAGCATATTCGGTCCATCACAGAGTGCCTCACATGGATTAAAATGTGTTTCAAAGAAGAAACCATCCACTCCAACAGCAGCAGCTGAGCGTGAAAGTGGACGTACAAATTCGCGTTTTCCACCACTTTTACCACCCTCAGTTCCAGGCATTTGCACCGAATGGGTTGCATCAAAGATAACAGGTGCAAACTCACGCATAATCACAAAGCTTCTAGCATCCACAACGAGATTTCCGTATCCAAACGTACTACCACGTTCTGTCAGCCATACGCCAGCCCTCTTAGCCGCTTCATAACCCTCTTCTTTAACACCTCTGGTATCCAATACTTTTTTGACAGAATAACGCATATCCGCAGGATTTAAAAACTGTCCTTTTTTGATATTTACCACGCATTTTGTTTGCGCTGCTGCGACCAAAAGGTCAGTTTGACGGCATAAAAACGCAGGTATTTGAAGTACATCAACCACTTCACCTACAGGTTTTGCTTGGGTATAGTCGTGAATGTCTGTTAATAGTTTGTAACCAAACTCTTTTCGTACCTCATCTAAAAGTTTCAAACCTTTATCTATTCCTGGGCCTCTAAAACTGTCGATGCTCGTGCGATTTGCTTTATCAAAACTACTTTTAAAATAAAAATCTATGGTCTTATCTTCATGATAGCTCATTAATTTTTCTGCAACCCTAAAAAGGTTGTCTCTACTTTCAATGACACATGGTCCTGCTATTAAAATCACTCTTTCTCCTTTGCTACGATAATTCCACTAAGAACGACTAAGAGTATACCAAATAGTCCAACAATATCAGGTAAATCATCTCCCAATACCACACCGATAATCAGTGAAAAGAAGATAATCGAATACCCAGCAGCGCCTACAACTCCTGCTCGTGTCGTTGCAAATGCTTTTGTCATATACACTTGCCCAATGGCTCCTGAAATACCCATCAATAAAATATACAACCACTGTATGCCTGAAGGCATTAAAAAATGGCCAAGCATAAAATCAAACATCGGTGTATGAAAAAATTCACTTAAAACCATAAAGAGAGCGGGAAAAATTGTTCCTGTTGAGACAAAAGCAAGGACAATAATGCGCGTATCATAGACTTTGTTAAGTTCTCTTACACTCGTATACGCAAGGGCTGCACCAAGTCCACTAAAAAGCCCAAAAAGGTCTGTTTTTGAAAGCATAAAACCACTTGGTTTCATGACCAATACAATACCTATAAATCCAATAAAAACAGCCAACCATGCTTTCCATCCCATATATTCTTTCAAAAAGAAAAATGCAAGGATCGCCGTAAAAATAGGAGCGGTTCGTGAAAAGGTTATGGCATCTGCGAGGGGAATATGTGCAATGTTATAGAAAAAAACAAGCATGGAAGCAAAGCCAATGAGAGCGCGAAACAGCAGTAACCAAGGCTTCCCACCCACTTGTTTGATAGGTAATTTAAAGATACTAAGCGCAACCACCATCATCGTAATACCGTTGCGAAAAAAAACCACCTCTACTGAGTCCATACTTTGGCTTAAAACCTTTGCAAAAGCACCATCAAATGCAAAACTAAATGAAGAGAGCAACATAAATAAAACACCCTTATTTATACTGCCGATAAACTGTCTCAAAATGACTCCGATCAAATACATAAGTGCGTTATCTTAATCAATTCTGTGTTAAAATCCGTTGATTTTTTTATCTTGATTGAGGACAAGCTATGAATCTTCAGCCTCTCTTGGACTACACGTTTTTAGGGCTTCCTATTACGCATATTGGCATTGCCATCACTATTTTTCTTACGACACTTTTTTTGAAAAATATCCTTGCGGCAATTATCCTAAAACCACTTAAGACCATTGCCAAACGTACACGTACTAAAACAGATGACAAGCTTATTAGTGTTATCGAAGAGCCCCTAAAACTGACCATTGTTCTCATTGGCGCTTACGTAGCAACTCTATGGCTACCATTTACCCATTTTGATCATATTGTTGATCTTTTCATCAAGTCATTTATTACATTCATCATTTTCTGGATTTTATACCGTGTGGTTGATAGTTTTTCCAATCTTTTTAACTTTTTCTCCTCAAAATTTGGGAAAGAACTCAATGAAGATATTCAGCATTTTATGATTAAAGCCATGCGTGTTCTCATCATTGCGCTTGGTATCATGGCCATTTTGCAAGAATGGGGCATCAATGTCAGCGCTTTTGTCGCTTCTTTGGGACTTGGAGGTTTGGCAGTCGCATTAGCCGCAAAAGATACTGTTGCTAATCTCTTTGGATCACTGGTTATTTTTACAGATCGCCCTTTTAAAGTGGGCGATTGGATCGAAACACCGGTGGTAGAAGGGAACATTGAAGAGATCGGCATTCGCTCTACAAAAGTGCGCACCTTCGCTCAAGCCCTTGTCAGTGTGCCTAATGCTACAATTGCCAACACGCCTATTACCAACTGGTCTCGTATGGGCAAACGTCGCGTAAAAACGCACTTAGGATTGACTTATAATACTTCTATCGAGCAACTCAAAACTATTTTAGAAGATATTAGAGCCATGCTTGCTGCACACCCTGATGTTCATAAAGAGACCATCATCGTTAACTTTGATGAATTTGAAAGCAGCGCACTCAGCATCTACCTCTATTTTTTCACCAATACCATTGTGACAAAAGAGTATTTGCAGGTCAAAGAAGATGTGAATTTTAAAATTATGCAGATCGTTTCTAAAAATGGTTCACAGTTTGCTTTCCCATCCCAGACGCTCTATGTTGAGAGTTTACCAAAATAACAGCAAACACACGATATAATCGAGTCAATTATATACCAAAGGTTACTATGAAAAAAATAGCAATTATCGGGCTACCCAATGTGGGTAAAAGCTCCCTTTTTAATCGCATCGCAAAACAGCGCATCGCGATCACTTCTGATTTTAGCGGAACAACGCGTGACATTAAAAGCCATCAAGTCTATATCACCGAAAAACCATGCCTTCTTTTAGACACAGGTGGACTTGATAGATCAACAGAACTTTTTGAGAATGTTCACAATATGTCGATGGAAGCTTCTAAAAAAGCAGATATTATCTTGATGGTTGTCGATGGGAAAATGCTTCCAAGTGATGAAGAAAAGAAGATTTTCTACGCACTGCAAGCACGAAACAAACCGATTGCATTGGTCATCAACAAAATCGACAACGACAAAGAGATGGAACGCGCTTGGGAATTTGATGAATTTGGTGCAGAGCATGTCTTCCCTATCTCCGTTTCACACAACCGTGGTGTAAGTGCCCTTTTAGAGTGGATCGGTGAATTTTTACCTGCCGTTGAAGGTGCGACACCGCCTCCAAGTGACGAAGAGGAAGAAGAAAACGACGACTTTGAAGATGAATGGGATGAGGATGATGAATTTGCGGAAGAAGATGAAGAAGCCATTCCTGAAGTTGTAGAAGAAGTTGAGACAAATCAAATCAATGTCGCTATCATCGGACGTGTCAATGTCGGTAAAAGCTCTTTACTCAATGCCCTTGTAGGGAAACAAAGAGCTGTTGTTAGCAATGTTGCTGGTACGACCATCGACCCAGTCGATGAAAGCATCGAATATCAAGATAAAGTCATTAACTTTGTCGATACTGCTGGACTTCGTCGCCGTGGTAAAATCGAGGGTATTGAGAAATTTGCACTTATGCGTACCAAAGAGATGTTAGAACGTGCCAATATTGCCCTACTCGTTTTAGACTCCAGTGAGCCTTTCTTAGAGTTAGATGAGCGTATTGCTGGACTTGTGGAAGAAAACAACCTTGCATGTATTATCGTACTGAACAAATGGGACAATCCACTGGCAGATTTTGAAAAAATTACCGCAGAAGTCAGACATCGCTTTAAGTTTCTCTCTTATGCACCACTCATTACCGTTTCAGCAAAGAGCAAACAGCGTGTTTCAAAAATCAAAGATATGATTTTGGAAGTTTATGCGAACTATTCACAGCATCTTCCAACACGTCAACTCAATGAAGTCATTAGACAAGCAACGATTAGACATCAGATTCCAAGCGATCACTCCAAAATAGTTAAAATTTATTTTGCAACACAATATATGAGCAAACCGCCACGTATTGCGCTCGTTATGAACAAACCACGCTCACTGCATTTTAGTTATAAACGTTACCTTGCCAATAAATTGCGTGAAACCTTTAATCTAGAAGGTTCACCAATTTTACTTTATCCACGTGCAAAAGGGGAAAGAGACAACGAACAGGAAGAGAACGGTGCTGAATCTTAAAAATAAAAACATCGTTTTTATCGGTTTTATGGGCGTTGGCAAGGGGACAATTGCAAGAGCGCTTATCAAAAGAACGAAACGTTTTGGTCTTGATACCGATGATCTTATTGAAAGCATGGAAAACCGAAAAATCAAGGCTATTTTTGAGACGGATGGTGAAGCCTACTTTCGTAAACTAGAGAAAAAAACCGCTAAATGGTTAGAAAAAAATGTTAAAAACGCCATCATCTCAACAGGTGGTGGCTTTTTTAAAGTTGAAAATCTCGATCGTATTGGCGCTATTATTTATTTAAAATCGAGTTTTGATGGTATTTTAAAACGCTTAAAAGAGCATGAAAATGCCGACTTAAAACTCGCTAAGCGCCCTCTTCTCACCGATGAGAACAAAGCAAGAGCCTTGTTTGAAGAACGCTCTTCACTGTATGAAGCCAAAGCAGACATTATCATTGATGTTGAAAATCGCAGTGTAAACGAAATAACGCAAGATTTAATTACATTACTAAACCTAAAAGAAAAAAAAGATAAAGCGTAGGATGGATTTATGAGAGTATTAACCGGTATTCAACCCTCTGGTGCACTTCATATAGGCAACTATTTTGGTGCTATTAAGCAGATGATCGATCTTCAAGAAAAGAGCGATCTTTTTATCTTCATTGCAAACTATCATGCCCTCACCTCTTTAAAAGACGGCGAGGCACTTAAAAACAATACACTTGATGCTGCAATCAATTTTCTCTCTTTGGGTATCGATCATACCAAAGTCACCTTTTGGACACAGTCTGATGTCAAAGAAGTTTTAGAGCTTTACTGGGTACTTTCAGGCTATACCCCAATGGGTCTTTTAGAGCGAGCTCACAGCTACAAAGATAAAGTAGCTAAAGGAATTGCAGCAAACCACTCTTTATTTTCATACCCTGTTTTGATGGCAGCGGACATCTTACTGTATGACTCAGAAGTCATTCCTGTGGGAAAAGATCAAATTCAACATGTTGAAATTACGCGCGACATCGCCATTAAATTTAACAACGACTTTGGTGATATTTTCAAAATACCAGAATTCAAAGTGGATGAAAACGTTGCAACAGTTCCTGGACTTGATGGTGCTAAAATGAGTAAAAGCTATGGCAACACCATTGACATCTTCTGCACCGAGAAAGAGCTCAAAAAAGCCACTTCACGTATCGTAACAGACTCGACGCCAATGGAAGAACCAAAAGACTATACAACCTGCAATATTTTCGCTCTTGCTAAACTCTTTTTAGAAAATGACGAAGTAGAAGCATTAAAAGCACGCTACCAAAAAGGTGGCGAAGGATATGGTCACTTTAAAGCCTACCTTAATGGCCTTATTTGGGACTATTTCGCACCTGCACGTGAGAAGAGAGCATACTATTTAGAGCATAAAGATGAAGTATTGGCTATTTTAGATGAAGGAGCGAGTAAGGCTCGCAAAATCGCAACAGAGAAGATGCGTATCATTCGTGATCTTGTTGGAATTTATCGCTAAGGGAAAGTATGTTAGATATAAAATTAATTCAAAATGATTTTGAAAACGTAGCACAAAGCCTCAGAAAGAAAAAAGTAGATGAATCTCTTTTAGAAGAACTTCGTGCATTATCACTCGAACTCAAAAGCGCTCGCCTTGTACTAGAGCCTCTTCAAGCAGAACAAAATGCAAAAAGTAAACTTTTTGGTGTTTATGCCAAAGAAGGTAAAGATGTAGCTGCCCTTAAAGCGGAACTCTCTTTAAACAAAGAAAAAATTGCAGAAGCAACCGAAATCGTTAGAGCACTGGAAGAAAAACTTGAATCTCTAGCTACGATTATCCCTAATATGCCTTCACCACTTGTTCCAGAAGGTGAAGATGAGAATGACAACGTTGAACTCAAACGTGTTTTAGAGCCAAAAACTTTCTCTTTTACTCCAAAAGAACACTGGGACATCGATATCAAACAAAACTGGATCGACTTTGAACGTGGTGTAAAACTTTCAAAAAGTCGTTTTAGTGTTTTGAAAAATGAAGCTGCAAGACTAGAGCGTGCCCTCATCAACTATATGCTTGACTTTAACCGCTCACGAGGTTTTGAAGAAGTCGCGGTTCCTTACATCGTCAACCGCGAAACATTAATGGGAACAGGACAACTTCCAAAATTTGAAGACGATCTGTTTAAGATTGATGGAGAGGATCTCTTTTTAATCCCTACAGCAGAAGTTCCTGTGACCAATCTTTTTAGAGATGAAATTCTAAGCAAAGAAGAGCTCCCTCTTAAAATGACAGCCTATTCTGCATGTTTTCGAAAAGAAGCAGGTAGTGCTGGTAAAGATACTCGTGGTATGATTCGTCAACATCAGTTCGACAAAGTTGAGCTTGTGAGCATCACCACACCAGAGCAAAGCGAGGCTGTCTTTGAAGAGATGCTTTCGTGTGCTTCTGACCTTTTAACCTCACTTGGGCTTCCTCACCGTCATTTAATGCTGTGTGGTGGAGATCTTGGTTTTAGTGCCGCTAAAACCGTTGATCTTGAAGTGTGGCTTCCAGGACAAAATAGATACCGCGAAATTAGCTCTGTTTCTAACACCTTTGATTTCCAAGCAAGACGTGCAAAAATCCGTTTTAAAGATGATGGTAAAAACCGTTTAGTGCATACGCTTAATGGCTCTTCTTTAGCAGTTGGTCGAACACTTATTGCTATTATGGAAAATTACCAACAAGAAGATGGCAGCGTTGCTATCCCTGAAGTCTTGAAAAAGTATATGTAACATGGCAGAAGAAGAAGTAGTCATCCTTGAGGCAGAGCCTTCATCAGCACTAAGCGTTGTTGAAGAAGGATTTGCTCCGATAGAAGAAGAAAGTGCCGATGAAAATGCCGCCGCTTCAACTGCTTCAGATGAAGATGAGCAAAAGAGCAAAGCAAAAAAGAAATTGCTTATTTTGCTTATTCTAGGAGCAACACTACTTCTTGCCATTATTATTACCCTCATTGTTATTATCAAAAATAAAAACAAAGTTCCCGCACCTGCACCTATTGAAAAAGTGGTTGAAAAGTCTGTCCCTAAAGAGCAATTTTCACCCTCAAAACTGGATGGTATGATTAAGAAAGCACATCTTTTGTATGAGCAAGGCAATAAAGATGAAGCTCTTAAAATCTATGAAAAAATAGCTACATTTAATGAAGCCATCTCTTACTACAATATTGGTGTTGCAAAGCTCAAAGAACAAAATTTCCCAGAAGCACTTGAAGCTTTTAAAAAAGCAATTCAAAACAAAGAACATCGAACGATTAGCGCCATTAACGCAGCTGTCTGTGCCCTAGAAATGAAAGATGATAAGCTTTTTACGTATTATATTGATTTAGCATACGCATACCTTCCCGAAGAGAGCAATGCTCCACTCTACTCCTATTATGTTGGATTAGTACATTACTACAAAGATTTTTACTATGAAGCACTGAGTGCTATCTCACATCCTGTAACCAATTTTTATAAAGAAGACCAAGACTACCTTGCTTCTAAAATTTTAGCTTCTCTCAATCATAATGCTTATGCCCTTTCAACACTCGAAAAGGTTGAGAAAGAGAGTGACCATTTTACATTAGGGCTTTTGCAAGCCAAATTAGGTGAATTTCCAAAAGCCAAAGCATCACTGCTTAAAGCGCTTCAAAATGATCACGAAAACCCCAAAATAAAAATGGCGTTAGCAATGGTTGAAAATAAAATGGGGAACCTTGGCAATACCGCTTCTTTGATGGGAGAAGTTTATAAAGTACGTGACACTGATGCTAAACCTATTTATAAAATGCGCGCTATTTTGAAACCTTCACTCTTTGATGTGGACCAAGCACAAACGGAATTTGAAAAAGAACTCTTTTTCGACAATGAAAATATCTATAGTCTTATTTTCTATTATGCACCCTATAAAGTTTTTGACGCAAAACAGACGATTGATTATATTCGTAAAGGAAGTATGAACATCTTTATTGATGAAATAGGCCCTGCTCTTTCATACCTTAAAGCAAGTTCCACTATCTCTAAAGTCAATATTGCGATTAGCAAGGGAATTAAAAAAGCACTTGATTTTCATGTGTATGAAGCCAACGATATCTTTCTTAAGATGGTTGAAGAGTATAAAAATCACTCTATTTTACACTATAACCTGGCACTGACCTATGCACAAATGGGTGATTATGCAGCAGCTTATAAAAATTTCTCAAAAAGTTATCACCTCGATAGTAACAATTACCTTGCTGGTGTTTTTGCTCTCATGAGTGGAAACCTCATTGGCAAAGACGTTACAAAATTAGCCGAAGATGTCAAAGAGAGCCTTGCAAAAAATCAAACACTTGAAAAAGACAACCTTTATGCATCACTCATTCATCTCACCGATGGTAACCATTTCTCACTGACTAGATGGTTAGAAATGGAAAAAGAAGATAGCCCATTAAGCCTCATGCTTAATATTATCGCCGCACAAAAACTAAGCAATGAACGTATTTATCGCCTAAGTACGCAAAAACTTCAAGCATTGCTTCCTAAAGATATTATTGCCAATATCATTGCATTCAATGTAAAACATCAAAAACAGAACATTAAAGCCTATGCAAAAGCCATTCAAATAGAGTTTAATCGTCTTCCACTCGATTATGATGCTTTTTATTTTGGACCTAAAATTGTTAAAGAGCAGTATATAAGACTTTTACAAATTGGCGGACTTCTCCATCAAAAACGCGATAGCGTAAGAAAGAAAATGGAAGAAGAACGTATCGATATTCCTTCTATCATGCAAACACTCGCCTTTATGGAAATCTATACAAACAATTTTGAAGAAGCATTCACACTGTACAATAAACTTATTGATGATTTTCAGAAAAAAGATACGCATACGATTTTCTTAGCTTCAGTTGCAGCAATTGGAGCTGGGCATAGCGAAAACGCTATTGCTCTCTTAGAGCTATCAAAATTGACCGATCCGAATAACGTTGAAAGTAAATATGCTCTTGGATTGTTATACCAAGAAGTAGGAAATTTTGAAGCAGCAAATGCACAGTATAGAAGTATTGGAAATATTGGATTTATATCCCAGTATTTTAGTTTCGCACTCGTGAGATAACTCTTTTACATGCAAAGGGATGATAGTTCCCTTCACATGTAAACAACACTATATTAAATACCCTCTTTTTCACTCGCTTTAACAGATCTCAAACGCTCTCTCATTGACATATAGCTATTGAGTGCACCTATGTAGGCTTTAGCTGTTGCAAGCATTGTATCAACACTTAAACCATGTCCCATAATTGCTGGTTTACTTTCATCAAATACTACTTTTACAAGAACTCTCGCCATCGCGTCTTTACCTTGAGAAACAGCGTCCACTTTATAATCTTTTAGTTCACCACTCACGCCACACACACGATCAATCACTTTAAAGATGGCATCCATGGTTCCATTGCCAATAGCGGCATCTGTAATCTCTTTGCCATCGTGTAAAATAGTGACTGCAGCACTTGGGACTCCTCCTGGTGCGCAATCAGAAAGTTGTAAACGAAGTAATTCAAACACTTGAGGAATCTTTGTAATCTCCTCTGCTACCAATGCACGAAGGTCATCATCAAAAATCTCTTTTTTCTGATCTGCTAAGATTTTAAAACGCTCAAATGCTTCATTAATCTCTTCATCTTTAAGCTCATACCCTAATGAACTCAATTTGTCTTTAAAGGCATGGCGACCAGAGTGTTTACCAAGAACAATAGAGTTTTTATCAAGACCAATGTCTTTTGCACTCATAATTTCATAGGTTTCGGTATGTTTTAAAACACCATCTTGGTGAATACCACTCTCGTGAGAGAATGCATTTTTACCTACAATAGCTTTGTTTGGTTGTGGTTCAATACCCGTAATAGAAGAGACTAATTTACTGGTTGGATAAATTTCTTTGATGTTAATGTTCGTTTCATAGCCATTGAAATGATCTTTTCGTGTGCGAAGTGCCATAACAATCTCTTCAAGTGCAGCGTTTCCTGCGCGCTCACCCAAACCATTGATGGTACACTCTACCTGACGTGCACCATTTTCAATACATGCCAAAGAGTTAGCTACAGCAAGGCCTAAGTCATTATGATTATGAACAGAGATAATTGCACGATCTCCAACAAATTCGTGAAGTGATTTGATAATCGCACCCATTTCTGTTGGCAAACGATATCCTACTGTATCTGGGATATTAAGTGTTGTTGCACCTGCATTGATAACAGCATCTAAGACTTCTTTCATAAAACTGACATCACTGCGACCTGCATCTTCACAGCTAAACTCAACATCATCACAAAATGTTTTAGCATACTGTACGGCTTCTACTGCTTTTTTGATCACCTGCTCAGGTGTCATCTTAAGCTTATATTCCATGTGAATTGGACTCGTAGCGATAAAGGTATGGATACGACTCATTTTTGCTTTAGAAACTGCTTCACCCGCTGCTTTGATATCGCGATCAAGTGCACGCGCAAGTGAACAAATACGACTTTTGGTTACTGCTTCTGCAATTCGTGCGATCGCGTCAAAATCTCCTGGACTTGCTGCTGCAAATCCCGCTTCAATTACGTCAACACCTAATTTTTGTAATTGTAATGCAATCTGAATTTTCTCTTCAGTGTTCATTGAAGCACCTGGGCTCTGCTCTCCGTCACGTAATGTGGTATCAAAAATTATAATTTTATTGTCTTTCATAGGTTGTCCTTAGTATGGTTGTTTAAAAATTGGAAATAAAAAAAGGGATTAGAGAGAGAGGAGGTTTTGCAGGAGAGCGTTTTTGATCTCTATTTTAGGTAAAATTTTGATCGATTTCATAATGCCGATATCTACGCTGTTCATCGCTTCTCCTTAATAAGTATAAGAGGTAAAGCAAAGATCCTTTACCTCGAAGTGCGCGTATTATACTAAATTTTTATGGAATTTGGCAACGATGAAATTATAAATACCTCGAATAAGTCCATAACCTAAATATGCGGTAATTAAAAATGTTCCTACTTCAATAGGATAAAGATAAAGAAGAGAAAAGACAATGACCAAATAAACCAAGATTTTGATCAAATACCCTTTTTGCATATCTATTTTTTTAAAACTAGGATAGCGAATATTACTCACCATTAAAAATGAAAGAATGCCTAGTCCAACCAGCATTACCCACTCAAGACCATGCATAAAAGGGTGTTCTCTGTAAAGCAAAATCCACATAGAAACAACCACTGCCGCTGTAGGGATAGGTACACCAATAAACACAGAAGGCTCTGACACACCAATCATAATATTGAAACGTGCTAGTCTAATAGCGCCGAAAACAACATACATTGCACATAACAGAGAACCTAATTTACCATACATATGCCCAACGCTAAAATAAAAAAGCATTGCTGGAGCTACACCAAAAGCAACAATATCCGCTAAAGAATCAAACTCTGCACCAAATTTACTAGTAGCATTGGTCATGCGAGCGACTCTTCCATCTAAACCATCGAAAATCAGTGATAACAAGATATAAACAGCTGCTTTTTCGAATTGACCATTTGCTGAAGCAATAATACTAATCACACCTAAAAAAGCACTTGCGGCTGTGAAAAGGTTAGGAAAAACGTAGATCAATTGGAGTTTATTACCGCTATTATTTAACATCTTTATCCTTATATGCAAGATAGCCTAAAATGCTCATACCTGCTTTGACTTCATCATTTAACGAAACTTTAACACGTGTATCTAGAGGTAAAAGAAGTGCTAGTTCACCATCACGTAAAAACCCTAATCGCTCACCCGCTTTGAAGGCTCCGATTTTAGAGAAGAGTGTAATTTTTTGACTCCATAAACCCGCACTCACAACCATTTTGACAGAAGCATATGCACTTTTACATGTGCATGTTTGACGTTCAGACAAACGTGAAAATAGCGGTGAAGAAGAAGCCATAAAAAGTCCAAAACGTTTTTTTGTTTCTGTAATTTCCATTGTTAATGGAGCTCTTAAAACGCCAACATCCCAAAACGATTTACGAATCACGATACGTAAGGCCTCACTGCCATCATGCAAACTAATTTTTGAGATATCGGTAACAAGTCCATCCATCGGGCAAACAAGACAATGTCCATCATCTTCATCTACAATACGCTCAGGATTACGATAACCGTACAGTGTTCCTATAAAAATTAAGAAAAAAAGCCATGGCAAAAAAGAGAGTCCATAAGCAAGGAGAAAAACCATAAATGCAAGTACACTTTGGTTCCACCCCTCCTTTGCAATAATTTGTGTTGAAGTATAAGAATGATTACGCATCACTGTTTTGTTGTTCTTCTGAAATTTTTGACTCATGTTTAGCTTTAGAATGCTTATTTAGTTTAGAAGGAATATTAAATTCCACTTCGTACGCTTCAATCACCTCACGTAGTTGCTCACCATCAATGGTTTCATATTCGCCTAATTTTGCAACAATACGTTCGATACATTCACGATATTCTACTAAACGCTCTTTGACAATAAGATAGCGTTCTTGAAGTTTTTCTTTAATGTGCTCATCAAGTTTTTCAGCCATTTTCTCGCTGTAATCTTTGGTGGTACCACCATTTAAGAATGTATTACGTTGTTTTTCTAAGACCATAAGTCCTGCTACATCACTCATACCATAGATGCTTACCATTGCTTTAATGATATCGGTTGCTCTCTCTAAGTCATTGCCAGCACCTGTAGAAATTTCACCTAAGAAAACCTCTTCTGCCGCACGTCCACCAAGAAGAACATCTACTTCTGCGATGAGTTCATGTTTTTGCATTAAAAATTTATTTTCTTCTGGTGTATTGAGTGTATATCCAAGTGCAGCTAATCCTCTTGGAATAATTGATACTTTTGAAACTCTTTTAGCACCTGTCGTTGTTTCAGCAATGAGTGCATGCCCACTCTCATGATATGCAACAATGCGTTTTTCTTCAGGATTGATACGACGACTTTTTTTCTCAAGTCCTGCGATAGCTCTCTCAACAGCTTCTACAAGATCGATTTGTTCAACATAATCTTTGTTTTTACGACCACCTAAAAGTGCTGCTTCATTAATGATATTTGCAAGATCTGCACCTGCTAGTCCAGCAGTTAAACGAGCGATCTCTTCAAGGTCAATATTTTTACCAAGTTTAATATCTGCACTATGGACTTTTAAAATCTCTTTTCTTCCTTGGAAGTCTGGTTTATCTACCAAAACTTGTCTATCAAAACGACCTGGCCTTAAAAGTGCAGCATCTAGAACTTCTGGTCTATTTGTTGCGGCTAAAACGATAACCGGTGATTTATCTGAGCTAAAACCATCCATTTCTGCAAGTAACTGGTTCAGTGTTTGCTCTCTTTCATCATTGCCGCCCATCATACCGCTTGCAGCTCTACTTTTACCAATAGCATCAATCTCATCAATAAACACAATTGCAGGTGCTTCTTTCTTTGCATTTTCAAAAAGATCTCGTACACGACTTGCACCAACACCAACAAACATCTCAATAAAACTTGAACCTGAAACAGAGAAGAAAGGAACACTTGCCTCTCCAGCAACAGCTTTAGCAAGTAATGTTTTACCGGTACCTGGAGGTCCTACTAAAAGAACACCTTTAGGAATTTTAGCTCCTAAATTCATATAACGATCAGGGAATTTGAGGAAATCAACGATCTCTTTTACTTCTTCTTTCGCCTCTTCAACACCAGCAACATCTTCAAATTTTACTTTCGGTTTTTCAGAATTAACAAGTTTCTTACTGCTCCCCATACCAAGGATGCCACCACCCATATTTTTTTGCATTTTGTTTGCTAAAAACATCCAAATACCAAAAAATACAAAAACTGGTAGAACCCATGAAAAAAGAATTTCTGTTAAGATATTGGACTCATTATAACCACCATAGCCTACTTTTTTCTCATCCATTAAAGGGATAAGTGTGTTATCCTCTCCTACCTTTTTAACAACATAGACAGTTTTTTGAGCACCTTCTGGAGAGAATGCTTTAATAGTCGTTTGTCCAATAGCAACATAACTAATTTGATTATTACGGATCAACTCTTTAAGTTCATAATAACTAATGTTTTTTGTTGCGCTATTTTGCGTACCAAAGTTTGCGCCCATTCCTGCATCAGAAACCGATGTGAAATTTTTGAACAACACGATAACAACAATGGAAAAAATAGCAAACATTAAAAGCGGATTTTGATTAAAAAAGTTTTTTTTGTCGTTTTTATTATTATCTTGATTATTTTGACTCATCTAATTCCTTTGTAACACGAGTGTAAACCACTCCTCTTTTTGATACTTTTCAACCAATTTCATCGAAGAAAACTTTTGTTCTACTCTATCAACATACTTATCTAAAATGCCAGAAAGAATGAGTAAACCATCTTTTTTTACTGCTTTTTGCAAATCGCTGGCTAACATAATAAGTACATCTGCGATGATATTGGCAACAACGATGTCATACTCTTTTTCACGTTTTTGAACAGAGCCTGTCCAAATGCGATTAAACTTTTCGTGATTGAGTTTAAAATTTTCTATTGCACTTGCAGTAGCTTGTTCATCAGTATCACACAAATCAACAATGGCACCACATTTGCAGGCAGCAATACTCAAAATACCACTACCACAACCAACATCCAGAAGTTCCGTACCCTTTTTAACATATTTCTGTAAGAGTAACAAACAACCATATGTTGTTTCATGATGTCCTGAACCAAAAGCGAGTGCAGGGTCAATAATAATATTTTTTTTACCTTCAATACTCTCTACCCAGCTTGGACGAATATATAAATCATCTACATGCAAAGGTTGTATCGAGTTTCGATATTGAGAAATCCAATCCTCATTCTCTTTGACAAGAAGTTTTGTTTCAACTGTAATCTCATGGCCAAGAGCTGCTGAAAGCTCTTTCGCAAATGTCTCTACGCCAAAAAGAAGCATCTCGAGATCTTCTTCACTACGTAAAATGATACTGCCATCATTCTCTTCAAGAGCCTCATCACTGAGGCTCATAATAAAATCAAGAAAAAGTGGGTATACACTACTATCTGGGGTTATATGAAGTTCGTTATAGGTTTTTTTCATTCAAATTAACCTAAAACATCCTCGAGTTTTTCTTTCAATACTTGAGGCGTAAAAGGCTTTACGATATAGTTATTGACACCTGCTTTAAGGGCTGTAATAACTTCAGCTTTACCACCCTCCGTCGTAACCATGATAATTGGCATATTTTCATATTTTTTCTCAGCTCTTACTTTGCGAACCAAATCTAAACCATTCATCTCAGGCATGTTCCAATCGGTAATAAGCACATTAATATCAGGTGTTCTTTCCATAATTTGCCAAGCTTCAACACCATGCTCAGCCTCTAAAACGTCATTAAAACCTAATCTCTGTAATGTGTTTTTAATAATACGGCGCATTGTCGAGCTATCATCTACTACAAGCAGCTTCAATGTCACTCCTTTTATCGTTTAAGTTATTGCTATTGGTTAAATTCTAACCAAGTTTAGTTTGAACTTAGTTTAAAGCGCTTCGTTAGCGATAAACGCAAACGCTTCTCGCAAATCTAAGCTACCTTCATAAAATGCTTTTCCTACAATTACTCCAGCCACTTTAGAACTTCGTTTCAATGCTATAATATCGTCCAAATTCTTTAAACCTCCACTGGCAATTGTTGCAATGCCAGAAGCTTCTGCAATAGAAAGTGTGAAATCAAGGTTCACGCCACTGAGCATTCCATCGCGTCCAACATCCGTACAGATAATTGCTTCGACACCAGCATCAGCAAAAGCACGAGCAAGGTCTGTTGCCTGCATCGTTGATTTTTCAGCCCAACCTTCCACAGCTACATAACCATCAATCGCATCAATGCCTACCACAATGCGATATTTTTGCGCCATTTCTTTAACAAAAGCAGGTTTTTTAAGCGCAATAGAACCCAAAATAACACGATCAATACCTAAATCCATATAACGACGAATTGTTTCTTCATCGCGAATTCCACCACCGAGTTCTATCTTAAGATTACAATTTTTTCGTATCTTCTCAATTTGCTCAAGATTTTTAGGTTCTCCTGCAAATGCACCATTTAAATCTACTAAATGTACCCATGATGAGCCCATCTCTTCGAAAACTTTTGCCACTTCCCATGGTTCATTCGAGTAAATCTTTGCACTCTCCATCAGCCCTTTAGTAAGGCGCACTGCTTTTCCATCTTTTAGATCAATCGCTGGTAAAATATCCATCATAACTCCACAAAATTCTTTAAAATAGCCAATCCGTTCGCATGTGACTTCTCTGGATGCGGTTGAAAGCCATACACATTCTCTTTTTGCACGGCACTAGGGAATTCATAGCCATACATTGTCTTTCCTATCGTATATTTTTCATCACATTTTGCATGAAAACTGTGTACAAAATAGAGATAAAAAGACTTTGGCATTCCCTTAAATAATGGTGAATCCTTAGTGATAAAAAGCTCATTCCACCCCATATGAGGAACTTTTAAACGACTTGAAAAACGTGAAGTATCAAAGTTAACAATCTCTCCCTCAATCAATCCAAGTCCCGCACATTTACCAAATTCAACACTGCTATCAAAAAGAAGTTGCATACCAAGACAAATCCCAAGTAAAGGCTTTCCTGAGTTCGCAAACGCTTTCACAGCTTCATCCATACCTCGTTCATGCAAACAATCCATGGCATCTTTAAAAGCGCCAACTCCAGGTAAAATAATCTTATCAAACTTCGATACATCGTTTGCATCTTTGACAACTTCAATGCTAACACCTAGTTTTGCAAAAGCATTGGTAACACTTCTAAGATTACCCATATTGTAATCAATCAAACCTATCATAAATCTCTCTTTTGTGGTATTGATTTCAGATAAAAAGCTAGACCAAAGAGCAATAATGTAACACCACCAATTAGGTAAACTGCATACAGTATGTGCGCTGCATCGATAATCGCAAATTTAAAGACAAGCATCAATGCTTCAATTGCAAGTGCAATGATAATAGAACCTAAAAATCGTACCATTGTTTTATGCATACCGCCATTATCATCACGTTCATTTCGACCTAAAACTTCTTCTTCAAAAATCGTTTTCACCAGATCAAAAATAGCTAAAGAGAGCGTAATCAAAATGGTTGATTCAAACATCGCTTTAATATCTAGAAGGTCAAACTGAAGTCCATGCATAAAAAGGCTACGCATGCCATTAAAGAGCAATAAAAGTGCAATTGCCAATAATGAAAGTGAAAAAATCGTATAAATCACTTGAGAACTTTTGCCAAAAAGAGATTGTAATGATGAAGGATGCGCAATTTTTAAAATATGCTCTAATGAGACATCAATACACGCAATAAATCGCAGGACACCTTGCTCATCATATATAGGATAAGAAGCTGTTACCGTTAAATCATTGGTCAGTGTTGAAGGGTAAGGATCGCTTAACACACAACGTTTTTCACGTACTGCACGATAATAATAGGATTTTCCACTACGATTTTGACCAAGACCACCTTTACGATGAGGATCATCTGTGATATTATTGATCACTTGATCACCTTTGTGATCGAGGAGATAAAGTGCTTCAAACTCTTCAACTTCATGGACGATCTTGTCTAAACTTGAAGAAATAATGTCTATATTGGGTTCAGGCATACGGTTGGGTATATTGCGCGTAAAGAGATAACACAAATACGCCCTTGCCCTTGTTCTTACCTCAGCAAACTGCTGAATTTCACGAATAACCATATCGGACCTTTTGTTTTTTCGTATTGTAACTAAATTTTGAGCCGATATACTTTAGCATATGCCTCTAAACTAATCGGTTCAAAAAATCGTTCATCATAATTTTCTAAAACGAAAAGTTGAATATACGTCGAATTTAACATATCTTCATCAAGAATTAAAAACGTATTATACGCTTGCATATAAATAATCGAAAAAAGTCCATTAGGATGAATCGTGTTTTGTTCTTTTATCAATTTAAAATCAGGAGTATATGCCGTTTGAATAAAGTTCTTTACAGGGATTTCTTGATTGCCAAGTTTGAGCATTCCTTTTGCTTTATCAAGCACAACTCCACTACCAAAATTAAGCGTCGTACCCATATCTTTAAATTGCATTGATTGAAAGAAAAATGGCTGACGAACGGTTTTACCATTCATGATATCAATATTACTAAATTGCGCTACCGTAGGGAAAATACTCATCATACGATAAGGCAGATAAAAATAAATATCACGTGTTTTTTCTGGTAATGAAAGTGGCGTTTGAAGAACTGCTAAAAAATCATTAGCATCTTTAAATCCATAATCCAAAGTCATTTGCGCTGTATTATTTATGATTTTAATCTGTTGACTTTTAGGTTTCGTCTCATTTTCCTCTGCTGTCACAAATGCTTTTTCTGTATATTCAATCTCAAGCCTTGCTAAACGTGCAGCGCTCTCTTGGGGGTTTGTCAGCATATAACTGACAGGAAAATTAACGTCTCCATTATGTTTACCACCATCAATTAAAGTTTTAACATCTGCATAATAACGAATTGGATAACCATAATCCCACCATGCAACGATATAATCTTCTCTATCAACAAGATTTTTTAACCTATCCAACTGTTCTACTTCTACTTTATTAAATACTGTTGGTACCCGATATTCAATTACATGTAAAATATTAGGATATAAAATACCTAAACTTGCACCAACAACGAAACATGATTTCATGATATGACCAAGCTTTTCATTATCAAAGAGTTGAGTGATATAAGTGCTCCAGACAAAGAGCAAATACGCAACGCCTAAAGCACATATAGGAACTGCATAAATTGTAAAACGAAGCCCTCCCAAAAGTGCTAAAAAACCAAGCCCTAAAAGTGGTAAGCCTAAAAGCATTACAGGATATTTTTTGACTAATAAAACATATCCGAATAGTGAAAGTATAAACGTAACTGTATGCCCACTAATACGCTCTGCAAATGTTATAAAATCAATTTGTCCCGCTTCTCGTACAGTTTGGATGACGGAGAAAAAATGTAAAGGAAGTATATTTGCGCTTATTTCAACGCTATCTTTAAATACATATCCTTTTAATTGAGACCATATGGGAGTTAGTCCACCAGTTATAAAGAAAAGTATTATTGTTACTGTCAAAAAATATTTTGCATAATGCTCCCATTTGACTTTTTTAAAAAAAACATAAGTACCTATAACAATTATAAATCGTACTAAACTTGGTAATCCCATCATGGCTAAAAGCATAATTGTTAAAAGTTTCACGTTAAATAGCTTACGATCAAACAATAGTACATAGATTAAAATCAATCCAAAATATGAAAATTCTAAAGAATAACTTTGAGGGTACCACCATCGATAGGCAATAATTTCAAATGCAGTAATTAAAAGATATTTTTCCTCTTTTGTGCGTAATGCTAAAATTAAAGACCAAAGCAACAATAGAGGAAAAACGATTATTAACATATCTGTATCGTAATAACCTATCATTGTACGATTATAATAACTTACTGCTATGGAAGCGAGTAAAGCAGCCATAAAGCCCACTTCCGCCATTTTCAAGTTATTCCCAATTAAAATTAAAGGGATAACGATTAATGAACCTAAGATAGCCGGCATATAGAGGATGATAGTTTCAAAAGTAAAAGGTAATAATTTAACAATAACATATGTGAACCAAGATGGGGCTTCATCAATGGGTGACAAATCATGTTTCTGAGTTATACCATTGAGTAAATCTCTTGCACCTTCAGCCCAATAATAACCATCATTGGTATTAATCATAAACTGTCCAGCAAAGTGAAAACTTTCAAAATCACTAAATTGATAAACCCAGATTAAGCGAACAACAATACTAAAGAATAAAGACACAACAATTAATACAAGAAGAGAAGTACGTGTATCTAGTTTATTCATGTGTATTTTTACCTATCAATTCTAAGAAAAAAGCTAAGAAAACAGATAATATTAGCCCTGTTACAAATCCTACAAGAATCATGAGTACTTTTTTAGGTTTAACAGGACGATCGTTTACCGTAATTTTATCAATAAGTTCTGTTACTTTTAAATTTTTTGAAGATATATCTAACTTTAGATCATTTAATTGATTATTGATAGTATAAATGCTGTTCTTTAAATGTTTAAGTTCTACCGTATAATTGTTAAGTTCTATAGAATAAACAGCTGCTACAGCAGGATTTTCTTTCACAAATTTTTCAATATAATTCGATTTTTTATTTAATTCTTCTCCTAATTGTTCTTTTTCCATTAACAATTCTGCTTTTTGCGTATTTAAATTTTCAATTTTCATTTTTACAGAATCAATATACGCATCAATTAGCCTTTGATGTCTTGCACTAATACTTGCTTCAATTTCTTTTAAATATGCAGTAGCTGATTCTTTACTAAAACCTAATACTGACAGCTCTAAAAGATTTTGAGTTCCTTTAACAAAAGAAATTTTATCTAACCAAACTTTTTCTTCGGGTTTTCTATTTTCAATATAATTAATTTCTATTTTTTTTAATACTGTAGAAGGATTCTCAATCCAATTCGCATTCATATTTGTATTTGTATTGCTATTGCTATATAAGCCTATTTCTAGAACAGCCTTTGCTTCATATAATGGTTTTGTTATAAACGCATAAACACTGGTAACCAAAGTTATACTTCCAGTGAAAAATATTATCATTTTTTTAAATTTTAAAATTGTATTCCATAGCATTTTTAAATCAATTTCATCTTCATTTTTAATTTTTTTTGTTTCATCCATTTATCTTTCCTTAACAATTATTTTGATGATTAAATTCAGGAAGAATCTCTTTTAATTTTGCAAGTTTGTCGTTACAGACAAAAAGCTCCGCAATATCGTGTTCTAATTGTTCAATTGAATAATCTGTTTTTCGTGCCACCATAATTGATTCATACAATGTTTTATGATCACTATCATCTAGTAGCAACTCTTCATAAAGTTTTTCCCCTGGTCTTAGTCCTGTAAATTCTATTTTAACATCCATCTTACCAGAAAGCTCAATCATTTTTTTTGCTAAATCAACAATTTTAATAGGTTTTCCCATATCTAAAATAAAAAGTTCTGCATTCTTACCAATAGCACCTGCTTGTAATACCAATTCACACGCTTCAGGAATTAACATAAAATAACGTGTAATCTCTGGATGTGTCACTGTAATCGGGCCACCTTTTTCTATTTGTGCCCTAAATTTTGGGATAACAGATCCACTACTCCCTAAAACATTTCCAAAACGAACAGCCATAATTTGAGTGTTTTTTGCATCAACATTTTGTGCATACAATTCACAAATACGTTTAGTCGCACCCATCACATTTGTTGGGCGAACAGCTTTATCGGTTGAAATCAAAATAAATTTTGATACGTCATACTTAATTGCTAAATTAATACAAATTTTTGTACCTAAAATATTATTGAGGATACCCTCTTCCATATTGGATTCAACAAGTGGAACATGTTTATATGCAGCCGCATGCACAAAAACATCTGGTTGGTACTCTAAAAAAGCTCTTTCCATTGAGGTTTCGTTTAGCACACTTTGCATAAGAGGTATAAGCTTATCACTTTTTAATTCTTCTACTAATTGATAGAGATTAAATTCGCTATGATCTATTGCTATGATGCGTTTAGCTTCATATTTTAGACATTGGCGAACAATTTCACTACCAATACTTCCGCCCGCTCCACTGATCATAATTACTTTATTTTTTATAAAAGTTGAAATCGTATTTTTATCCAAATCTTTAGGATGGCGGGCAAGAAGATCTTCAACAGTGATATTTTTTAATTGTCCAGACAAAAGACTATTCGATAAAATTTTATTTAGTGGTGGCAAGATTTTAATCTCATAAAAATAAGGTCTAAGACGCTCATAAATAAGATTAATTCTTTTAGGGCTTGCCGATGGCATTGCAATAAGTAGTAAATCATACTTATTATTTGGACCAATTTTTTCTTTAAGTTGTTTCTTTGAAATAATCCGAATACTATCAATGCTTCTTTTTTGTAGCCTTTGATCATCGTCAACAAAACAAACAATTTTATATTGGCTGTTCCTAAATTCCTCTTCAAGTCCTAAACCAGCTTTTCCAGCACCATAAATAACAAGTGTTTTATTTTTTGGTGTCCGACTACGATTTACCAGTAAATAATAACTATACATACAAAAATTCATTGCAAACAAGTACAAAACAAGCTCAGAAAAAAGAAAATAAAGGAAAAAATGTCCATAATAAAAGGGTGCATAAAATACAAAAGCAATACTGTAAACAATGCTTTTGAGAATGAATGTCTTCTGCGTTACTTTTGACCAAGAAAGTGAAAAATCTTTAAAAATTAAAATTGAAGCAAAAATTCTAATTAAAACAACGATAGCGATGATCTGAATATCAAAAGAAATATGAAAAACCCAAAAACTCCATAAGAAGGTAGCAAACGTTAAAAAAACAATCACAAAAATATTAAGAATTCTTTTATCAATGACACCCATTATTCAAACTTCTTTCGGCGATCTACCATTTTCGTTACTCCATAAAGAATTCCAAGCATCACTATAAAACTTCCTACCAAGGATGCGTCATTTAGGAGTGAACTATACCCTAAAATGGCTAAAACCAGATTGACACCTAGTGCATATATTACAACTTTACTATGACTCCAACCACTTTGTACAAGTCGTTGATAAGCATGTTTACGATGGGCATGAGAAAGTTTTTCTTTGTTTTGGTATCTTCTATAAAGTGTTAGTGTCGCATCGAACCAAAAAATTCCAAATAAAATAAGCCATACAAAGATTGATACTCCATTATTTTGATGATAAATTGCAAATATACCAATAGAATAACCTAAAAGTGTGCTACCTACATCGCCCATAAAAATCTTTGCTTTATGCCAATTCCAGATCAAAAAACCAAGTACAGAAGATATTAAAACTAAAAAATAATCGCCACCAAACAACAACCAGCCAGCCACTGCTAAGAAAATGGCCTCACTTCCAGCATAACCATCAATTCCATCTAAAAAATTGTAGAGATTGATAAACCACATTAGTCCTAAAAAAGCCAGTAGATTTGTCATCCATTGATTTTCAATGACAAAAAAACCAAAATCTATTTTTGATAATCCCCCTAATAGATAAAGACCCAATAAACTAATCAAAGCTTGTATCAATAGCCTTGTTTTAGGAGAAATGTCATATAAATCGTCCAAATAACTTACGAAAGAAAGTGCACTTCCTATCATTAACGCGTAAAATAAAGAAAAATCAATAGTTTCATGCATAAAAAGATATATAAGACCAAGGAACCAGCATATTGAAATTGCAATACCTCCACCATGAGGTGTTGGTATTGTATGTGAACTTCTCTCATTTGGGATAGCAAGAAGTGATTTTTTGAGAGCAAAATAGCGAACAAAATAGGTCATACCAAACGATAATATAAACAAGCAAGCATAGAAAAAAATCATAACTCATATACTCTTTTTGACAATTCATGCATAATATTTACCCTACTAAATTTCTTTATAAAATCTTCTCTTTCGCTCATAGGCTTTTCTTCCTGTGTTAGATGAAATTTTTTTGCAAAATCATCCACATTGCATGGTTCAAAAAGGATTGTATCGGGAAGATATTGTGTGATAAATTCTTGAGCGTAACCACTAACACCTGCGATCATAGGCTTTTTCGTTGCTGCATATTCAAACATTTTTGAAGGAAGCACTTTTTTAAAAGCGTCATAATCATTTAAATGTAAAAAAAGATAGTCACTATTTTTATAGATTTCAAGTAGTTTTATACGACTAACAGGAGGCAGAATTTCTACATTCAAAACTCCTTGCAATGCATCAAGTAATTTCCGCTTCGTTCCACCATCTCCTACAACCTGAATCTGATATGTGTCACCCAAAAATTGAGCCATAGCTGGGATAATCTTATCCAACCCTTGCCCCTCACCTATATTACCCGCATAGGTAATAATTTTCTTTGGAGTCGACTTCTCTTTTGTAAAATCAAAACTAAGAAATTCATCATCGATTCCATTTGGATAAAAACTATAACTCATATTTGGATTAATTTTTTTGAAATGTTCTTCAAATCCCTGAGAGACTAAATTGATATGATCTGCCGAATTAACGGTGTATTTTTCTATTTGTCTAAATAGTGGAACAATATACCTTAACTTACTTTTAGCAAAAAGTGACGCTAGTGTATCTGTAAAGATATCTCTTAAATCAAGGAACAATTTATTCTTTTGATAATTTGAGATTAAAGCCCCTAAAAAAGCCGTCATCAAACGCCCGGAGGAAACATAAATGAGATCATATTTTTCTTTTTTTCTAACAATATTGATCACTTTCAATGCAAATTGCCCGAAAAGAAGCGATTGATCAACAAAACCACTTTTGTGACTACCTAAATTTATTCTGTATATTTTTGTATTTTGTTCTTCTTGAAAAGGTAATGCTGTGTCTTGAAAACTCTGGTATCGATTTGGCATTGTTGTGATAACATCAATTTCATCATGATCTTTCAATCTCTTTTTTAGCGCCTTAACCAAAGATGTTGATCTAAATGAGCCTGCCGATAAATCAGGTTCATAGTAAAAAGACAAAACAAGTATTTTCATAAAAATATCTCCACCATTAAATGCTCTCTAAAATCTATCTCTAAACATTTTGCCATAGCTCGTTTATTGAAACCTAATGCATATTCGTAATGACTTATTGTAAATGACACATCATGAACTTTAATATATTTTTGAATAAATGCTTCATCAATATCAGGATGAAAATGAATATACGCTTTTGCTTCACTTGGTTTATTCAAAGTATCTTTAATGATTATTTTTTTTTCTTCAAATTCAAAAGTTCGTGTATGTACTATTCCAAACTTTTTATATCCATTATGCGTAGCTTGAATCGATCTTTCACTTTCTTCGCTCTTTAAAACTTCAGCGCGTTCAGCCACTCTAAAACCAGCCCAAACATCACTGGAATTTTGAGCAAAAATTTCTATGGTATTGTGAGCTTTTGTACTACGCTCAGAATTGCGTACATGACCTATTTCATAGGTACTTGTTCCTGTATCAACGATAAAAGGTTTTTGATCGATTCGAAGTTCAAAATTAAATGTATCCGCATGTGCATGTCCAGGAATATATGAGGCTCCAATGGCTCCAATATCTACAAGACATTCATAATGTTCATGCTCTATTTTACGATATCCTGATGCACTTAAAAAAATATCTCTTCTTTTTACATTTAATCGTGACGCATACTCTAAAAGTTCTATGGTGGAAGGAGCAATTCCTATAGAGCTATCATTTACACAAGGAATACTACCATCTTGATAACTTATAGCTTGCAACCATCCCAGCATAATGGATGCTTTATCATTTAAAAAAGCCAAGAGTTCTCTCTCTTTCCATTCGTTATGCATCACTAAATTCACACAGTCTAAAAGCCGGAAAAGCATTAACTGATGATACATAGGGCTTAATTCAAAATGCGCGCCATCTTCTAAAATTTGCTCGTCTAGTTCTGCAATCAAGATTGATTTTGCATGCGAATACAAAAGCTCATCTTGAAAATAGTAAGCTCCAAAAAGTAAGCTGAAACCATTTTCAAGCAGATGATTCCCCAATAAGTGGTATTCTAATTTATCAACTAAAATAGTATATTGTGCATACAAATTATCATTGATTTTTTGATCATTAATGTTGTTTGCTATCAAAAACTTGATCCAATTAACCCCTCGCAAACTAATAGGAAAAGGCTCTAGCCCATCTTTAACATAAGGCATATGGTGCATAAAATCATAAATAAGCTCTATTCCTCTTTTTGAATCTAAATTTTTCTGATTTAAGTACTCGAAATACGTAAGATTATAAGTCCATAGTTTTCCATAATGAGGATAATTCCAGTCTATTGCATCAAATGTGTGTTTAAGGTTGAGAAACTCAAATACACCATCTTGATAGCTTTGCATACTTGGAATTGAATCGCATAATATCAAAGAATTGGCTTTTGAGTTTTTTGAAAATGTATACTGAAAGCCACTCATTTTTCGTATTTTTGCTCTTATTGCATAATAGAGTCGAAAATAGATTTGTGTAGCTTTTAAGTATTTAACCGTATTCCAAAGCCTAATGTATCTATTCATTAATATTTACAACTCCAAAACTTCGTAAGCTTTCTAAAATTTTAAACGTAGTCTTTGTTGTATTATAAATACTTGCAAAAGCGATTGCTGGCTCGCCTGTCTTAATGCTTTGTTTAAATGCTTCAAATTCGGCAATAAACCCTTTATCTTGATTGGCAGTTTTTGTTTTAGTCATTTTATTATTTTTAAAAATGTACAGTTCTCTAAAATCAATCATTTGTAAACTGACACCATTACTGAAAGCTTCTATATACTCTTTAGGCATCGTTGTGTCACCATAAGCAAAATACGTTATCGTGGCTGTGCTGCCATTTTTATATTTTAGGACTATACTGACATTGTCTTCATCAGGAATGGCTTTATCTGCTTTCGATACATTTGTTGCAAAAACACTTTGCACTTCACTACCAATCAGATAACTACATGTATCAATAAAGTGACATACTTCACCAATGATCCGCCCTCCTCCCACTTCTCTGTCTTGAATCCAACTCTCTTTAGGAATAATACCTGCATTAATTCTATAGTTAAGTGACATAGCACCATGCCCAAGCGTTTTTTTCATTGTTTGGATAAATGGTGAAAATCGACGATTAAATCCAACTTGTAGAATTGTTTCTTCATGATACATCTCTTTAATCGTATCAAGTTCTTCTTCATGAATACACAAAGGCTTTTCTACAAAACAGTGTTTTTTATGTTTGATGGCATTAAGCACTTGGACCGCATGGTCATTATGTCTCGTTGTGACCATGACTGCGTTGATCTCAGCATTAGTATATATTTCATTGCTATCTGTTGTAATATATTTAAAACCCTGTTTATCTCCACTTCCTCTAGCACTCACGCCTGTTGCCGTACATAAGCCAACGAGGTCATAACCACTCACTTTTTTTAAATTTGGGAGGACTACAGCTTTTGTAAAATTACCTGCTCCGATTAGACCAATATTGACGCTATCACTTTTAATGACTTTCTCACTGATTTTAACAATTTTATGCTCTTTAAGATCAATTACATTCGTATATTTCAGAACAATACCTAAATATTTCTCTTTAACTTTCCCCTCAAGTAAATCATACGCTTGCATTGCATCATTAAAATCAAATTCATGTGTTAAAAGCTCTTTAGGACGAACTTTCCCCTCTGCAATTAAACCTAAAAATGCTTCAAAATTTCTCTGTTCTGTCCATCTGACTAAGTCATAAGGATAGTCTATACCTTTTTCTTCATAATTAGGATCATACCTTCCTGGACCATACGCCATGGAAAGCTTAACTTCTAACTCTTTTTTATAATAGACATTGCGTGGTATATCCATACCAACCATGCCCACGATAACCACTTTTGCACGCATACGTGCTATGTCACCAGCATCAAAGATAGGCTGATTACTACTGGTGCTCGCTGTAATAATGACACTGTCCACGCCATAACCATTGCTAAATTCACCAGCACTTTTAATCAGTTCTCCCGCATGGCAAACTTCATCGCATCCCAGTCTTTTTGCCAATGCTATTTTTTCAGGATCAATATCGCTACCGATGACTTTACAGCCATTGGCTTTGAGTAATTGCACGGTAAGCTGCCCTAAGAGACCAAGCCCCATTACAGCAACTCTATCACCCAGCTTTGGATCTGCTTGACGCACACCCTGCAATGCTATTGCGCCAACAGTCACAAAACAGGCATCAATATCATCTACCTCGTCAGGAATTTTAACCATCAAATTCTTTGGTACATAATTGATTTCACTGTGATTGGCATATCCAGCACCACCACAAGCGACTCTATCACCGATGTTTAAACCACTGACATTGCTTCCAACTTCTATAATGCGACCTGCAAGGCTATATCCCAAAGGTATTGGTGTATCTAATTTATTGAAAACTTTTTCAAGGGTATTTTTAAAACCTTCTTTTTTCATCTTATCAAGAACTTGTTTAACTAAATCTGGTCTGTCTTTTGCTTTAGCTAACATGGATTTCTTCGCAAAATCCACTAACATTTTTTCAGTCCCTGCACTCACTAAGCTTGTTATGGTTTGCACTAATGCACCATTGCTATTACATATTGGAGCAGGAACTTCAAAAAGTCCTAATTCGCCGGTTTTAAATGATTGTATTAGTTGTTTCATTTTAATTCATATCCTTTAGTGTATGCGTAAAAATTAGGCTATCGCCATAATTTTGTAAAATTATTATTTTGCATAATTATGCTTTATCAACGTATTTTTTTCATCCTCATTAGGATAGCTAATCAAAACCGCTCTGTATTTTCCTTTGAACACAAACAAGCTTCCTGCAGAAGCTCCAATAATCCCATATTTTTTGATCAGTTGCCCTACGTCATCAAGACTGCCTGCACCACCCAAAACTGTCAAGGGTACATGAATGAGAGGTCTTAACATTTCAATCAGATGAAAATCATACCCTTTCATCTCACCATCATGATCAATGGAATTAAGAACGATCTCTCCTATTCCAAGTTCTTGAATCTCTTCAACAAACTTAATAAGATCTACTTTTGATTTATTTTTACCATTATGTGTATAAACATCATAACCACCAAACAGTTTCTTTTTAACATCAAGAACAACAACAACGCTTTGATTTCCAACTTGCGATGCTATCTCTTTGATAACCTTTTGATTTTCAATAGCGATAGAACTAATTGCAATTTTTTCAACACCTAAATTAAAAATACGTTGTGCCTGTTCAGCCGTTTTAATGCCACCACCATAACATAGTGGCATTCTGCATTCACGCGCTAAATTTTCTATCATTTTATAATCAGGTTCTCGGTTTTCTCGTGTTGCATCGATATCAAGAACCATAAGTTCATCAGTTTCTTTTTCGTTAAATATTTTGACTGCATTAATGGGGTCACCCACATATTTTGGATCTTTAAATTTTATAGTCTTAACCAGTCCTTTGTTATGCACTAAAAGACATGGAATGATGCGAGGATAAAGCATTTAAAGTCTCCCAAAGTTGTGAAGAAGTTTTATGCCATTATGATGACTTTTTTCAGGATGAAATTGAACACCATAAATATTTTGCTTGTTCACAATACATGTGAAATCATTCCCATAAAATGCTGTTGCAATGCATTCATTACTTTGATTGCATTCAAAATAATACGAATGTAAAAAATAAAATCTCGCTTCATCATCAATCTCTGACATTAAAGCATTGGGACGAGCAATTTTAATACTATTCCACCCCATATGTGGTAATGGAGAGTTTTTATCTAATAAAGTTTTATCGAATTTTTTAACTTTTGCATCAATCCAACCTAACCCTTGAAGATTACCCTCGTCACTTGATTGTGCCAACATTTGCATACCTACACATATGCCAATAATAGGAAGTTTCTTTTCCAAAACAAGCTCATCAATGGTTTCTCTCATCCCTGATTCTTGGAGTCGTTGCATTGCATGATCAAATGCCCCAACACCAGGAAGAATTATTTTGGTTACCATAGTTAAGTCATCTTTACACTTAGCGATTTTAAAAGGAATATCCAAATTTTTATAGATATTGGCAAAAGCCATTACATTGCCTAAACCATAGTCGATGATGGCTATCATCGCTTACCACCTTTTTCAAGACCTAACATACGCATTACTTTCGCACCTATATCGTAAATCCACATCTGATTTTTATAATCTTGATATGTCTTATTAGGAGCATCCATGTAACTTTGAAGCTCTTCAACACTGATTCCAAGCTTTGTAGCAATATATTCAAAATCTTGTTTAATTGTTGTTTCATCATGCGCTGGACTTTGAAGTTTTGCCAAAGCTTCATCACGACTCATTTGTCCTGTAACAATCAGACTGGAAAATTGAACTTTGCGTGTGTCATAACCAAATTTTTTAGGTAACCAATATGACTCATAAAATTTTGTAAATCGCGACTCAAAATGCTTTTGTGAATAGCGTTGATAACCAAAGTTATCTACTAAAAATTGTGTTGCTTCTTCTTTATGATAGGGCATAAAATCAAGTGGACGAATTACTTTTATTTTTTTCACATATGGCAAATAAACCTTATGCCAAAGAATATTAGTCAGTGGAAAATTTTTAAGTGGTTTACGTCCAAATTTACTATGAATATCTCTAATTTGGGTGGAATCTGACTGATAATACATCCATTCTAAAGGGTTGCGTATGCATTCCGTTGCATAGTTACCACCCGTCAAAATATATTTTACATTATACTGTTCGGCAAACTTATACATCGTAGCAAAAAAAGCGTGATCTTGCGGTGCATCAATATGGGAAACTCCTGATTTAAAAAATGATAACTGGAGATCTTTCATCTCTTCCCAATCAATCACTTCTGTATAAAGCTCTAACCCTAACTTATCAACTATTTTTTCTATATTATGCACAGCTTCTTGAGAATTCCAACCTGCATCAACATGAAATACTAAAGGTCTAAGACCAAGTTTTTCTTTAGCCAAATACACCAAGTATGAACTATCAATACCTCCGCTCATGCCAATAATACAGTCAAAATCTTTGCCTTTTCCCTCTTGCTTAATGTTTTCGGCAATTTTACTTATAGCTTGCCAACCTTTATCATCAGTATTCCAATAAGGCAAGATATCCTTATAATACGTTTGGCAATGATCACATACACCTTTTTCATCAAAAGTAATTTTACTATCAGTAGTATCCATCACACAGTTCGTACAAATTTGATAATTATTTTGCATGCTATCTTTTCCTAAATCTTTTTCTTTTAATCTATATACTGTCTAAACCACTCTTCAAGCACAATCAATGCCCAGATTGTCAGTGAGCGATCTTTTTTGCTGGTATCAAACTCATGTAACATTTGTTGAATAAACTCAAAATGGAACAATCCTCTTCTCTCAACACTTTCTTTCGATAAATAGTCATCAATAAGCAAACGAAGATCATTTTTAAGCCAAAGTCCCATTGGAGGGTTTAGCCCTAATTTTTTCTTATTGATGATTTTATCAGGGATTTGACCTTCCAAAATTTTTTTCATGAGATATTTTGTTTTACCGTCTCTAATTCTCCACTGAGGATCAATACTCGTTACAAACTCTATCAATTTATGATCAATTAAAGGGTACCTTACCTCAAAGGCATTTGCCATACTCATAATATCGCCATAGTAAAGCATATCATTTGGTAAATACGTTTTTAAATCAACAACAGAGCTTTTAATAATATTATTACCTTTTGTCTGACTAGCCCATAAATTTTGAACAATATGACGATAGTTTTTTTGAACTTTAAATAACTGTGACAATTCAGTGTCACTAATATACCCAGACCACTCATCATACATCTTATCTTCAGGCATAGATAAAGATGATACAAATGTTTTAATTCTTCTTGGTAAATGATTACCAGATATATCTTCTGGTAAGTAACTAATCATTTTACTTGCAATATCAAAAAAGGGTTTAGGTATGTATTTTAACCTTTCTGCGACCATGGCAGCTTTATACTTTGGATAACCACCAAAGACCTCATCACCACCATCTCCAGCTAAAGCGACTGTTGCAACTTTCTTAGTTTCTTTTGTTAGTTCATAAATAAGCATTGATGTAGGGCTTGCAAAAGGCTCTCCAAAATGGCTGACCATCATGGGTAAAAGCTCAGTCACTTTAGGATTAATTTTAATTTCAGTATGGTTAGTATGATAGAAATCTGCCATGATTTTAGCATCATTTGTTTCATCATATTTTTGAGCATTCTCAAAGCCTAAGGTAAATGTATTGATGCGCTTAGATGAATTTTTATGCATGTAATATAAAATCAAACTGCTATCAATACCACCACTGAGGAATGATCCTAACTCAACGTCTGCAATCATTCTCATTCGAACAGATTCATCAAATAATTGATCTAGAGTAGATAAGACTTCATGTTCTGACAACTCTAAATTTTGACCTTCAAAATCTTCTACATCCCAATATTTTTTAATCTCTATTTTTCCATCGTGAAAAACCAATGTATGCGCGGGTGGTAATTTATGAATAGTGTTAAAAATAGTGTTTGGATAAGGAATATATAAATAGCGCAAATACTGCCAAATAGCTTCTTGATTGATCTCTGGTTTGGAACCTAAAGCTGTAAGTATGACATTAATTTCACTGGCGAAAATAAACTTCCCCTCTTTGAAATGGTACAAAAATGGTTTCTTGCCAATTCTATCGCGAGCACAAAACAACGTATCTTGCTCTTTGTCATAAATCGCAAAGGCAAACATTCCTCGAAGTTCATGCACACAATCAGCACCATATTCAATATAGCTATACAAAATGGCCTCAGTATCGGATGCGGTAATGAAAGAGTATTTATCACTTAATTTAGCTCGAATTTCATGATGATTATAGACTTCACCATTAAAGACAATTGCGTAACGACCACAATTCGAAATAAAAGGTTGATTTGAAGCAACGTTATGGTCAACAATAGAAAGGCGATTATGTCCTAATGTAAAATTTCCAATTGTAATTTTTGATGTATTATCAGGCCCTCGATGGCTAGCAATTTGAAATATTTTCTCATTACTGCTTTGAAAATTAAATCCGATGATGCCACACATTACACAAACCTTTTTTTCATTTTACATCTATCTTAAAAATTCAAATACAATTTTTCAATTACTTTGCCGATAGATCTTCTTTGATCAAACATTTCTAAAGCTTCTTCAGAAGGTACATAAGGCACTAAAACACATTTCTTAGCGAATTCAAAGGCTTTTTCCAACCATAATGCATCATCTAAATCAACAATAAACAATCGATTTTTCATACATTGAGGTAAAGATTCAATCCATGGATTATACGTAACTGCAACACAACATCCTAAAAAAATAGATTCATAAACACTTCTAGGGGAAGAATCACTCTCAGGGATGGAAACGATCAAAAAGGACTCTAATAACAATTGATACATAGCATCCTTATCTAAACGTCCTAAATCTTGATCATCGCTAATCAGTATTTTTTTCATACGCGTATAATATGCTTCATCATAGTAAGGGTAAATAAAACTGATGGGCTCTTGTGATAACATCTTACTATGATTGCGAGCTTCAATAATTTCTTGAATGCGATAAAGCGGTAACATCCCTCTAATAGATGCTATTTTATCGCGTTTCATACTTTTAAGTTGAAGTAAGTTTTCAACGTCTATACCGTATTGATAGACTAAAGCGTGAACTCCACTAAGTTGTTCAATACCTTTTTGCATATTGATAGAGTCCACAGTAACATACTTTGCAGCTTGAAGTGTTTTTTGCGCAAAATACTTATAAAGCTTCGATCGATAAGGCCTAATAAGTATCTCATCACCCTGAGGAGAGCCAATAAATTCGATACCACTTAGCCAGCATAAAAACATGTAATACATAGGATGTGCATGAAAAACAGAATCAGGATGTTCTCGTTTGTACTTTTTTAAGTAAAATATCTGAATTGGCAATACAAGTAATTTAAAAATATTTCTCCAAATATTACCTGCCCTTGATTGTCCTTTAAATAAAAATTTATCAATAATAAATAATTTCTCAACACGATCTGATTCATTAACGATGACATCAAACCCTTCACCTCCAATCAAATCGGTCAGTAAAATAACATTTGTTGAAGGCATTAGTTTTTTGACTGTACGATACCAGTCAAGTGCATGATAATCTCTCGCTCCACCTAAAATAACAATATCAGACATAAACTCTCTTTCAAAAATATTTTTAAATCGTTTCCAATAACATATGATTTGCTAAAGATGTTTTGACATACTCATCCACATGTTTAAACTGCGCTACATCTATTAATGTCGATAATTTATCAATACATGCAATAGATGTATCAATTTCTTTTCGCTCAATATACTCTTTGTGTAGCGAAAAACCAGATCCTTCGATAGCTTCCAAAATAGACTTAATAGCAACACCTCTTCCATTAGCAATATTGATATGATTTATCTTTGTATTTTCGAGCAATTTGAGGTAAATAGCCACAACATCATCAATATGTACAAAATCTCTAATAGCATCGCCATGATTTGCGATTGTAATCATCGTATGATTCAATGCAGCTCGAATCATTTTGCCTATAATTGAAAAAGAATCGTTTCCTCCATACATGTTGAATATTCGTGCGATTGTATACTCAATTCCTAATGTATCACAAAAAGATTCTACTAATTTTTCAGAAGCTAATTTGAGTGAACCATATAGATTTTGAGGCATCAGCAAATCAGACTCTCTACATTTAGGATTATTCCCATAAACGGCAGCACTACTTGTATAGATGATTTTATCAATATTGCTCATATGTAAGTTTTTAATATCCGATAAAATTGAAGAAAGTAAATAAATAGAATCTGTTATATATTCTTTGGGATGTGTAAAGTCATTTAAGGATGTTGATGGATAAAATGCATTGATGATGATTTTTAAATTTTCTACATTTCGATAGGATTGTAAATCAAACGTCTTATTAAAATATTCTTCTCGAGATACGGTGATAGAATTTTCAAGATGATTATGCAAAGCGATACTTAAATTGCTTCTTTTACCAAAAATAATTATATTTGGAAGCGTTTTACTCATTAATAGACAACCTTACATATTTTATATATTCGTAGCATTACTCTTTTAAATTCCTATAAAAAAGCATAAGCATAATAATGCCAGGAATTCGCTCCCACCCATAACTTGATAGTAAAAATGCAACAATAATAGTTGAAACTACAAGTGAAATACCAAGCCTATAAGATATACTTACATTTATTTCATGAAATTTAATCAAAGAATATTTTACAATTTGTAGAAAGAAAATGACCAATATACCAAATATAAAAATACCACCTTTTAAAACCGAATCAAATAATAATCCCGTCATTGTAGAATAACGTGACCATCCAAAAGGACTTTTTCCCCATTCTTGTAAAGCAATAGAAAAAGACATTAATCTATCAGTTACTGATCCATTTTTTCTAGCAATCAAATCATATGATATTTGTTCTTGTAAGCTTCTTCCCATATCCAAGATGAAAGATTCTGCAAAATCTGGATACATCATCATAACAATAAGCATTAATAAAGATCCACTCAAAATAATATAGACAATTTTTTTATTTTTAATTAAAAACACTAAGTAGATTATTGCAGAACCAAAAACGATGATAATGCTCATCAAAGATGAAATTGCCACTAGATTAAATAACAGTATAACTAATCCAACGTTTTTATACTGCTTTGAATAGATAAAGCAAAGAGCAGCTGGTGCAAGATAATGAACAATAGTAGCTGATGGTTCATTACAAAAACCTTTTAACCGTGTGATTTGTTTACCAAAAAAATTAAATCCATCTCCCGAAGTAAAACTAAAATACTCAATCCAAGAAGTAGCATGGACAGTAGCATTTCCAATTGAAGAATCATATATATTAGGATTATAATTCATAAATGGATCTATTAAAAAATTGATATATGCAAAAAATCCCATTAATGTGAATAGAAGTGTCAGCATAATAATCGTTTGTGAAATAATATCTATTTGTTGTTTTGGGGCAATGAACAAGTATAAAAATATGATTATCATTAAAGCCGTTTGAACTAACCCAATAAAGAGAGTTTCTGCAGTCATGGAATATGCAAGACCATAATATAAGAGCGCAAAAAGAATCACATACATAGAACCAAAATTATATTGGTCTCCTTTTTGGAACATATAACCATAGAGTGCTACTATGCCAAAAGATGTAAATAAAAATACTCCTATTTGAACAATAATGCGTAATCCAAATAAATTTAAGAATCCAAAAGTTCCAAAAGAATAAAAAGCTAAAATAATCGCGCAACAAAATATACTAGCGCAATAATTAATTTTCTCTCTATCCAATCTTACAGCTTGTAAAGAAGAAACCATTCTATTTCCACAACTTATCTATAAAGACCTTAATATGGTTTTTCAATAAATGAAATAATAACCTATAATAATATGCTTTAAGGTATTGATTATTATGTAATAAAAAATTTGAAACCACGATATTAGCTTTTAACTCTTGTTTTAAAATATTAGTTCGATCAGAAATCGAATTCTCAACTAATCTATAGTGAATTAATTTTTCATCTTGATATTGATATGTTGTATTTTCTGATGATAAGACTCGTAACCACATATCAAAATCTTCTACTGCAATATAATTTTTACTTTCATTAAATTGTAAAATAATATTGCGTGAAATGAGAACAGAAGACGTTAAAATGAAATTATTTTTTATAACATCAGATAAGCTTTTTTTTGAAATCATGTTATAAAAAAAAACACTTTTTTTAGAAAGTGCGACTTCTCGATCTTCTTCATTAATAAGCCCGCAATAGCTGCTTGTAAAATTCAAATGGTTTTTTTTCATAAAGTCAATTTGTTTTTCTAATTTTTTTGGTAACCAAATATCATCAGCATCTAAAAATGCGATATATTCGCCTTTAGCATATTCAACACCTATATTGCGAGGTTTTGCTGGGCCGCCAAAGTTCAACTCGGAACGAACTAAACGAATTCGATTATCTCTTTTTGTAAAAGCCTCAGCTATGATTTGACTACTATCTGTTGAGCAATCATCTACAATAAGTAATTCCCAATTTGGGTAAGTTTGAGCAATAACACTTTCTATGGTTTTTCCAATATATTTTTCTGCATTAAATAAAGGAATTACAATAGATATTAAGGGATGAGTATTTATTTTACTATCTATTGCCATTTTTTTTCTCTCAAATCATCTATATAATTTTTAATTGTTCGAGTTGCATTCCAGCCGAGAGCTTGTGTCTTGGCAGTCATAACATCAGCTGTCATCCTATTGCCTTTTCTTTCAGGTAGCATTTGAATATGCCCACCAAACATTTCGGCAATTTCTTTGACACTATATGCTTCTGGACTACCTATACCAAAACCATCACCATACCCTTTTTCACCAACTAAAATAAGGCCATCAATAATATCTTCTATATGGGTAAAGTTTCTTTTCTGAGTTCCAGGACTTACGATAGTGAGAGCTTCACCGTTTTTCATTTTCTCTTTAAATAAAGCAATGAGAGTAGCGTATTTTCCATTTTGTATCTCTCTTTTTCCATACACATTATAAAAATAAACGATCGCATAAGAAATATTGTACCAATTACCATAATTTTCTACCAATTCAGTATTTGTAGCTTTAATCCATGCATAGGGGCTTTGAGATTTTCCAGCACCACCATCACCAAATTTTGTACTACTCCCTGCATAGATGAGTTTAGCTCCTGTTTTTCGAACAAACTGAAGTACTGCAAAAATACCTTCTTTATTATATTTCCAAACTCTTTCAATGTCTTCAAAACTTTGCTCAACTCTCGAATACTCTCCTAAATGATAAATCACATCAGGTACAAAAGTTACGAGCTTATCTATATTAGATGCATCGCCTTCTATGTAAGTTACCCCTTCAATATGGTTTTGTTTACTGCCTGTAAAATAATTATCTAGAGAATATATTTCAAAATTTTTATTTTCAACCAGTCTCTCACAAAGGTTGCTTCCAATAAAGCCTGCTCCACCTGTCACTAAAATTTTTTTTCTCATATTCCCACTCCAATTTGGAAATATTCAAATCCTTTATCAGCAAGCTTCTCTTTATTATATTGATTTCGCCCATCAAAGATTATTTTATTATTTAATCTATACCCAATTTCATCAAAATCTGGACTTCTAAATTCTTTCCATTCTGTTAACAAGATCATCGCATCACAACCAGCCAATGCATCATACTTTGACTCTACGTATTCGATATTTTTATTATCTTTTAAATAAAAATTTTTTGCCTCATTTATCGCTTTCGGATCATATGCTTTTATTTTTGCACCCATACTCGTTAATTCATTAACAACAACAATAGAAGTTGATTCTCTCATATCATTTGTTTCAGGCTTAAATGATAATCCCCACAATCCAAAAGTTCTTCCTTGTAAATTTTTACCAAATCTATCAATCACTTTATTTACAATCACTCTTTTTTGATCAAAATTTACTGCTTCTATCGCATTCAAAATTCGTGGATTATAACCAACATCTTTTGCAGTTTTGACTAATGCCTGAATATCTTTTGGAAAGCAACTTCCACCATAACCACAGCCCGCATAAATGAAGCTATAACCTATTCTTGTATCACTTCCTACGCCGTTACGAACTTGATTAATATCCGCTCCAACTTTTTCACAAATATTTGCTAACTCATTCATAAAAGAAATTTTTGTTGCTAAGAGAGCATTTGCAGCATATTTTGTTATTTCTGCAGATTTGATATCCATAGTTATAAAGCTATTAGTTCGATGAATAAAAGGTTCATAAAGCTCATGCATAATTTGGAAAGATTTTTCATTCTCTGCGCCAATAACAACACGATCAGGACGCATAAAATCAACAATAGCATTGCCTTCTTTTAAAAATTCAGGATTGGAAATCACATCGAATGTTAAATTGGATTTTTTAGAATCTAAGACACTTTGAATTACATCTTTAACTAAATATGCCGTACCAACAGGGACCGTGGATTTATCTATAACATACATATGATGTGTCATATGCTCACCTATAGATCTTGCAACTGATAAAACATATTGCAAGTCAGCACTTCCATCTTCACCCATTGGTGTGCCCACTGCTATAAAACAAATATCTGATTTTTCTAATGCTTCTTTAATGTTGGTAGTAAAATTCAAAGTTCCTTTATGATAGTTTTCTAAAACCATTTTTTCTAATCCTGGCTCATAAATAGGGATAATGCCTTGTTTTAAACTTTGAATTCTTTCAGCGTCAATATCCACACATATAACATCATTACCCATTTCAGAAAAACATGTGCCACTGACTAATCCAACATATCCAACACCTATTACACTTACTTTCATCGATTGTATTCCTTTTTTAATCCAAAAACTCTCACTATATTTGCTTCTGTAGGCTCAATAAAAAAATTCTCTTTATACCATGTGGAAATGGTTTGAATTTCTTGTTTATTATGATTTCTATACTCTACCAATTGTTCATATACACTTGCAATTTTTCCACTATCAAAAGCAATATCCCAAATTTTTCCTTTGCCATATTCTACTAAAGGATTTGCTGTCAAGTTATTTTCACTGGCAACAATAATAACGGAGATCCCACAAGATACTGCTTCAACAGCAGTACCAGAAGCTGTAGTAATTACTATTTTAGTATTTTCAAACAATGTATATATATTATCATTGACTACTTTAATATCAGCTAGCATCAGGTTTAAAGCTTGATCTTTTGCGGTTATTGGATGGTGTTTGAACAAAACATCACTGAAATATTGAGCGCACTCTAAAATTTTTTTGGTATCTTCTACAATATACGAACCTAAAATTAATGTATAGCGTTCATTTTTGATCCCTATAAAATCAAAGACCCCTTGATACCGTAAAGCGACACCTTCTTTATAGGCTATTTTTTTTCTCTTAAGAAGATAATACGGACCATTAACATAAACTTCATGAGGAGATGAAAGCATGTCGTAGTCCAAGTCATCAACATAGGCATTAAAATACGTTTCATAATTTAAATAAAAATGACATGCCATAAGTTTAATACTATCAGTTAAAGAACGTATTCCAAAATTAAAACTTCTATCAACAACTTGAAATTCGCTCCAAGAGTAAATCGTTTTTACAGACGATATCCTCGCAACTCTTTTACCTAAAATATAGCGTGTAAAGCTTTCAAAACTTATTGCAGCAATATCCTCAATCAAAGCTTCATTGAAAATTTTATCTATCCGTGTATTGGAATGTTGAAGAAATTTTAAACACTGTAGAGGCGTTACTAAAATAAGCCAAAAAATTTCTAATAAATCCTTTAGCGTCACTAATTCAAATTCTATTAAAAAATCATTTTTATCATTACTTAGTATTTGAAAAAATTTGACAAGTTTAAATGGGTTTTTACCTATACCATAAAGACGCAACAACAGAGTATAGTTTATACTATATTTTTCAAAAATATTATATGCAGATGGAAAATAAGTTTCTTTAAATTCATTAGCTTTATTGACTGTATTAACCAATACAAAAACATCAATCAATAAATTTCTCGGAGCATGAGATTGTTTTTTAAAATAAATTTTGTAAAGAATAAACGAAATAAAATATATCGCTAATTGAGAATAATTAAAGAATAAATATTTTGCTAAGCTCTGAATAAATAACAGATATTTATTACGTTTTTCAAAAATATCAAAAAAAAACTTTTTTGGAAATGTACTTACGTAAGGGTTTGTTATGAGTGTAGGGTTAATAATAGTAAAAATGTTAGGATATGCATTTTGTTTTATTGAATAAATATATCGATGGAATATCTCTTTTTTCACAATATACGCATCATAAATATCTTTTGCCCTCAAAACACCAAATCCTTAAAAGTACTAATGTAGTTACCTTTTTCTATTAAAGATTCATTGTTATAGCCAAAAAATACTATGCCATTTTTAGAGGCAGCATCATAATCATTAATACTATCACCTATTAAAATTACTTCATTTTTCAAAATATGATTCTGCTCCAAAATATTCTTTACTAAGCGCGTTTTAGGTGTAGGAGAACCATAGATACCTTCAAAAAAATGATCTATTTTAAAAATATTACATAATGTTCTTAGTTCATTTTGCTCAGCACCTGAAACTATATAGAGATAATATTTTTGATGATTTTTTTCAATAAATTGCATAGTGTCAGCAATTAAATTTTTTGTATCAAATAGCTTTTGAGCAATAATCTTAGCAAACTGATTCGCTAAAGTATTGATTTTTTCATCTGATATTGGCATATCCATAATCGTATTAAAAAAGTATTGAATTTTTTCAAATCGTGATATTCCGCCATTTGCATAATGATAGCTTTCAAGTTTTTGAACAGCGTCGATAGGATAACCTTCAAACAATTCTACAAAACCATCACCTTTGATCTTCATACTATCTAAAATAACTCCATCAAAGTCAAACAATATAGTTTTAATCATTAAGTTCACCAAAAACAGTGCAGGGAACACCATCACATCCTGCAATTCTCAATGGAGAAACAATAATGTTTTTGAACTTCATGGTGCTAGATAAATGGCATAAGTTCATATCTTCTAAAAGCAAGATTGGTCGATGTGGATCGAGAAACCTTTTATGTGCTTCACGACCTATCGCTCGTTCAGAAAAATTTGAAACTGAAATACTATCAAACCCAAACACCCTTAGTTTGGGAAATTTTTGAATCAAATAATCATACAAATCGGGATGAAATCCATAGTTGTTTTCCCAAAAAATATCTTCTTTCCGTTGATGACAAATCCCTGTTTTAACAAGTAAAATATCGCATTCTGGACTATCTATTTTTTCTAAAACTTCAATAAGTTCTTCAAAGACAACCTTATGTTTTGGTGCAATTTCTACAGACAAAGGGGTAGAAAAAAACCAAAAATCTGCATCAAAATCTTCAATTGTTTTGCCTTCATTGTAGAAATGATAGGGTAAATCCAAATGTGTACCTATGTGCACCGTTGTATGTATAAAACTATCATTGGCAATATCACCTTTAGAAATATCACTCTTTTTTTCTAATGAAAAAATATTTCGATTGCCATAGGTTGGCGTTGATTGGTTCAACAGATACGATAAAAAAATCATTTATCTAACTCTTGGTGTATCACTTGGATGCACTCTAGAAGCCCTTGTCCAAGATCAATATATGGGTTTGCAACAAGCTTTTTACCTACAGTTGGGTGAAACGTATAAGGTGTTATTCTATAATGCCCCATATTGTCATCAGAAATTTGTTGAATATCCAGTTTATTTTGCATAATTTCATTAATCATTGTTAAAAGTTCTAATCGTTTTAGCTTTTCAATTCCAGTTAAAATAATATGCTCATTGGCATATTGATCATCTTCAATGGCATCAACCGATAATTTTGCTGCATCAGCTGCATGAATATACTCACGGATATCTTCGCCATCACCCTTATAGGTTAAAACACCCGATGTTAGGCTATCATACAATAAATTATAAATATAGTTATTGTGGCTTGCACGCTCACCATATAATGAACCATATCGAATCACTGTATATTTCAATCCATATCGTTTATAATATTCTTCTGTCAATTTTTCTGATGTATGCTTACTGATACCATAAAATGATCCTTCGTTACTCAGTGCATATGCACTGCTTGCATAAACAAAGCGCTCAACCGATTGACTTTTCCGACATGCTTCCAAGATATTAAGATTGCCCATAACATTAATGTTCATCGTATTACAAGGATCATGTATGGCATCTTCAAGATTTGCAATAGCAACAAAATTATAAACAATCTGTGCATTGTGAACAATGGAGCAAACTGCATCATAATCAGAAATATCAACTTGTTTAAATGTCTGCGTTGATTGCAAATATTTGGAAGGAAATTTGTCAGCGATTACAACCTCATAGCCTCGCCTGCTACACTCATCAGAAACATAACTTCCTAAAAAACCACTACCACCAAAAATTACAATTTTTTTCATTGTTTGAAAAACTCTCTTAAATGATTTATGGCACTTAAGCCCATAGCTTCAACCGCTTCTTTTGCATTACCACCTATATGAGGAGTACAAATAAGATTTGGCAGACTCAAAAATTCTCTATCAGTAGGAGGCTCTTCAATATAGGCATCTATTGCAGCTCCAGCAATAATACCTTCTTTTAAAGCATATTTTAGATCTGTTTCATTCACAATGCCACCTCTTGCACTATTTAGAAGAAATGCCGATGGCTTCATAGATTTAAGGATATCTATTGTCACCAAATTTTCTGTCACATTATCTAATGGTGTATGAATTGTGACGATATCGGATTCTCTAAAAAGAACTTCCTTGGAAACTTCATGCAATTCATTTTCTCGATAATACTCAGATTGATCGATAATATCATTAACCAAAATCATGCACTTAAATGGCTTTAGAAGCCTAATAAGCTCTTTGCCTATATGCCCAACACCAACAATACCAATCGTTTTTCCACTAAGTTGAAAACCACCAGATTTATTCCATTGCCCATTTTTGAGTTGATTTGAGGTCGTATAAAGATTACGTGCAAACATGAGCATGTACCCCAGTGTCATCTCTGCAACACTCAGGCGATTCACACCGCCAGTCCAACCAATCTTAATGCCTCTGTTTTTACATGCATCTAAATCAATATTATTCAACCCTACGCCATATTTGGAAATAATTTTTAAATTTGGGCACGCTTGTAAAACTTCATCATCAATAACTTCAAGCCCCACAATAATACCATCGGCATCTTTTATATAAGCTATCAATTCTTGTTTGTTAAATCTTTTGCCATCCATATTTAGAACAACATTTGAGAAATAGTGATTGATAGTACTTTGCAGTGTATTGTTTAGAGAAAATGATGGTGAACTAACAACAATTTTCATAGATTTTCCTTATAGCCTAATAACTTTTTAAATAAATCAAAATTAGTAAAAGCCTTTTTATCTACAAGCTCCTGTAAATTGTCCCTAGAAAAATCCCACCATTGAGTTTTCATAAGCCATTCTATTTCTGAGGGAGTGTATCTATATTTGACTATTCTTGCTGGGTTTCCTACGACAATAGCATAGTCTGGTACATCTTTTGTAACAACTGCACTTGCCCCAATAATTGCTCCATTGCCTATTTTAACACCCTTTAATATGACAGAATTAGCACCAACCCAAACATCATTGGCTATATATGTTTCAATACAATCTTTATCAAAATTGGTATAGCCTTTTACAAAATTACCTGCATGTTCGTATAGATAAAATGTATGAGTAGAAACCGCTGTATTATGTTCCCATAATCCTATGTAACACCCATTAGCAATAGAGGAAAATTTTCCGATTTTTGTCTTATTAACAATACTTTGTTGCGATATATAACTATATTCACCTACGTAACTATCTCGTAATTCAGTATAGTCTTTCACTCTAGCATACAACTTCAAAGTAGAATTTTCAACTTTTGCCGTCGGTGCTATATTTACAAATTCTTCAGTTATGTTGTTCATGTAGAATCCAAGATATCATCTTTTGTAAACCCAACTCAAAATGTACTAACTCTTGTTTGTATAATTTTTTTAAGAGCGTATTATCTGCGTATATTCCAAATTGATCGCCAGGTGTTCCATCTACTACTACAATTTCTTTATCAGAGTTCAAGTACACTTTTATCAGTCTCAAAATTTCAGCAACAGTTGTTTTATAACCCGTTCCAACATTAATAATTTGATTATTATATTGTTCATTCATCATTGATTCTATAGTAATCTTGACAACATCATCAATATAGATCAAATCCCGAAATCTATGTGTATCACCCTTTACTAGGACTTTATCAAATTGGGTGTCTAAGAATTGCTTTAGATAAATACTGACCATTCCTTGCTTTAAATTTTCCAAATTTTGACCGGGTCCATAGACATTAAAATATCTTAGAGCAACACAATTAATTCCAAATTGCTTTGAAAAGATTTGCATATATTTTTCACTCGCCAATTTACCTACAGCATAAAATGATTTTGGATTTGTTTCATCTTGCTCACAGAACTGTTCTTTCCCTTCTTGTTCTCCATAGATAGACATAGTACTAGCATAGACAAATTTTTTACATCCTGTTTTAACACAAAACTGTAAAAGTTTAACGGTTGAAAGTGTATTGGTATTCAAATCATATTCTGGATCTTCAAAACTTATTTCGCCAGAACTTTGCCCACCAATATGAAAAATACCATCAAAAGTAAGATTATTTAATTTTTCCAATGTTGCATCACGGCTAAAATCACCTTCTATAAAATGTACGGAAGGATGAATATTTTTTAAATATCCTGTTTTTAAATTATCAATTACCCATATCGTGTGACCAGACATAATTAAATTATTGACAATACCGCTTCCTATAAATCCAGCACCACCCGTTACTAAGAAATTTGCCATCTATTTTTCATTTCCAATGATTTTATTTGATTTTTCATTTTCAAAATCAACCGTTCCAATATCATCTGCCTTATCATAATCACCATAGTGCATATAATGAGCAAGACATTCAGCTTTTAGTTCTTCCCATACTTTATTGCCTTCTGGTGTTAACGCCTCTGCACGCTTGATATCGCTATATCTGTTCTTTGGCATTTTGGCATACAACACAAAACATCGCCTGATCCCCTCGATTTCATCTTTTGAAAACTGTGGCATATTGAGCATTGTAGGTTTGTTGATACAACGTGCCAACTTTCCTTTTTCAAAGAAACCCGCTTCTTCTGAAATTTTTCGAAGTGGCGTTCCATGAAAAGGAGTAAAACTATACGCATTTACTCCATCAGATTTAAAATGCCTATTTAACTCAATAGTATCAAACGCTAACTCCCTCGTTTCAAAAGGAAATCCAATAATGTTATTAACACTAATTGGAATACCAAGTCCAGTAACAATATTTAAATTTTTTATAATCTCTGAGTTTTTTACTCTTCTGCCTAATGTTTTATACCTAAACTCATCATTTCCATGCTCAACACCAAAGGCGACACGCAAGAGTCCAATATCTGCTAATTTTTTAAATCTCTCTTCTCTTACGGTTTCTGGTCTTGTTTGTATCCAGAAAGGAAGTTTAAACTCTGAATACATCTCACAAAATTCATCAAATTCACTATCTTTCCATGCCCAAAATGTATCTGCCCAAAAATAGATCGAATCCGCACCATAATGCTTTATAACATGCTCAATTTCATCCTTAATTAATGTAATTGGTCTTTTCCTAAAAAATTGAAAACCCTCATTTTTATAGAGCTGCACTTGCCAAGGTGAATTACAATACGCACATGTATAAGGACATCCTCTAATCGTTGTTACAGGAATCATTCTTCTAAGCATACCTTGCATTGGCCTATAAAATCTACTATCTTCAAATAATGAATAATCAGGTAATGGTAAAGTACTTAAATCCGTAGGTTTAGGTAAAGGGTTATTTATAATTTTGCCATTGTTATTAAAATATAAGCCAGCAATATTTGAAATGTCACTATTTGATGCTAGTTTTCTACAAAGCTCTGGCAAACTTACATCACCTTCACCTTTTAAGACATAATCAATTGTACCATCTGAATAATTCAGTGCGAGATCAGGTGCAAATGTTGGGAAAACGCCCCCTGCAACAACTAATGGGCGCTTTATGCGAAGTGCTTTTAAGAGTTCAATTCCAACAGGATATGTATCTTCTGTAACAGACATAGCAATTAAATCGGGATGAAATGATGTAATCATATTTTCAAAATCTAAAAGTGGGTCTGAATGTTTTGCATTATTTTTTAAAAGAGAGTCATCAAATTTTCGCGCATTTAAATTATCTGCTTTTTGTCTATCGGTATCAATTGAATCAAAAAGCCCTTCATAAGAAGTTGTATCAAAAAGAGCTACTTGATGCCCCTCATTTTTTAAAATAGCGATAAACGTACCAAGTGCTGGAGGAAGGGTATTCATCCCATATAAATTAGGATAAAAAAATAAAACTCTCATAGATGATCTTTCCTTCTTTTTATTAATTTGGCGGGGACACCACCAACTATGGAATAAGGTTCCACATTTTTAGTTACAACACTACCTGCTGCGATAACAGAACTTTTGCCTATTGTTGTATCAGCTGTAATGACACAATTGGAGGCAATCCAAACGTCATCCTCAATAATAATTTCTCCATATTTGTGTCCTTGCAATCTAATCGGGATTTCTGTATTGTCAAAATTATGATTTGCCGCTCTTAAGACACAATTGGGAGCAATAGCACAACCATTACCAATAACAATCTTACCATGCGCAGCTCCAATCTGAGAATTTGAATTTAAAGAAAAATTATTCCCAATTTGAATATCGCCATTATCATGTGCATAGAGATAGGAATTTTTCATAATATTGATGTTAGAGCCTAAATCAATATGGTTAAACCCAAGAATTGTTACACCTGTGTCTATTCTAAAAAATCCATCTGATTTTCTAAATAATGGCTTATAAGCTATATATCGTAACCATACCCCTAATTCCGTTGGAATTGAGGCTAGGATTGCTATATATATTTGAAAAAAAAGTTTACTTATTTTTCGTATAAGTCTCAAACAACATATCCTTTTTCATCATTTCATTGACTTTATCTAAATCTTCTTTGGTATCTACGGCTTTTGTAGTGTATGTGGTTGGTACCATTTTAACTTTAAGTCCATTTTCAATAATACGCATCATATCAACAGACTCTATAATCTCAAGTGGTGTTGGTTCCATCGTATTATACTGCAACAAAAAGTCTCTCGTAAAAGGTATGACACAGACTTGTTTTTTCATAGGCACATCAAGCACCCCTTTTTTACGACTTGGGATAGGCTCTCTTGAAAAATAAATCGCATTTGAGAACTTGTCCATAACAACTTTAACTTCATTTGGATTCTCAAATTCTTCCAGACTTTTCAGATCTGCTACAAGGTTAGTAATGAAAATAGTTTTATCCGCAATCATTGGAGCAACCGCTTCATCGATCATTTGAGGAAATGTCAAAGGCTCATCACCTTGTACCATAACCATAATATCGCATTTTTTACCCGTCATATCTTCTATTTTAAGCATAGCCTCTGCACAACGATCACTACATCTTTCATGACAATCACTTGTCATCACTGCCTTTCCACCAATAGACTCAATATAATCATAAATCTCTTTATCGCACGTTGCCACATATACTTCATTCAATAAAGTACTCATTTTAACACGTTTATAAACATGCCCAATCATTGGCATACCACAAATATCTGCCATTGGCTTACCAGGGAAACGACTTGAGCCCATACGCGCTGGGATAATTGAGATTATATTCATTATAACAATCCTTTTTTTATTTTGTCCATACCTTCTCTAGCACAATCTCCAAGGAAGAAAAAGTCTAAACTATAGGCTAAGAAAGTACATCCTTCTGCAATTTTTTGTTGAAGTTTTGCAGGATTTGATTCGATAACATGAAATCCTGAGGGCTTATTGTGTTCTTTGCATGTTTGCAACACTTTTTGGATAGCTTGGCTGACATCGTCACGGTAGAATTCGCCAGGAAAACCCATACTTCCAGATAGATCATAAGGTCCAATAATGATACCGTCAATTCCATCAGTCGTAATAATCTCTTCAATATTTTTTACCGCTTCAATGTGCTCTATTTGAGCGATAATGACTAATTCTTCATCAACCCATTTTTTATATTGCTCAAAACCTAAACCATACTTTTGCGCTCTAAAAAGCCCTACACCACGCTTACCTGTTGGTGGGTATTTCGCATAACTGACAGCTTCTTGTGCTTCTTGTGCATTCTTAACCATAGGAACGATGATACCATCCGCGCCCATATCAAGCACCCTCTTTATAATCACTTCTTCATTTTTACTCACACGAACAAGCGCTTTTATTTTTTTGGCTTGAATCGTAGAAATCAAAATATGTGCTTGTGCCAAATCAATGGAAGTATGTTCCATATCTACGACTAACCATTCAAATCCAGCACTCGCCATAATATCTATGACAGAAGGATGGGCTATCGTAATCCATGAACCTATAGTTAATTGATTTTGTTGAAGTTTAGTTTTTAAATCCACACATAAGCCTTTGTAAGTTTCTCTTAATTTCATCACGTGTTAGTGCAAAAATTTTAGGAAATTGGTATGTAAAAATAATAACAAATAGCGTATATAAGACTCCTGAAATCACGAAGTTGAGTAACGGAAACTTCGTGATACTCATAGATGAAGCAAGAAAAGCAAAAATTGAAAAAAAGAGTATAGAGTAAAGCTGATGCCATAAAAAATCTAACATATTGAAGTTTAAAAACTTTGCATTAAAAAATAATTGAATATTAGTCACAATAAACTGGATAAAAATCATTTTAAAAGCTAATCCTATCGCTCCAAAGTTCATGATATAGACTAATACAAAAGTAACACCTACTCCTATAAACATCGAAAACAAACCTATATTTCTATACAGTTTCGTTTGTCCTGTTGCATAAAAAATAGAACCACTTAATTGCCCATACGTTTGATGCAATGGATAAAATGCCATAATCACAAGCACCCAAAAAACATTTTTAAATTGTTCATCGGTAAATATCAATAAAACATTTTCACTTTGAAATGCAATAAAAATACCAAAATATGCGGCAACACTATATAGCATTGGTATATATCGAAAAAATAACGAGCGCATTTGTTCCAAGTCTTTAAGTTCATATGCCTTACTAAATTCTCGTGTAATAATTGGAGTCATTGCACTCGTAAACAAAAAGCTCATGCCAACTATGCTATAGGCTAATCCATAAAAACCAGTTTGTTCACTTCCTGAAACTTTTTGTAAAAGCCACACATCAAAAAATCCTGTCACAATACCAACTACGCTATATACAAACAATGGAGAACAAAACTCAAAAAATTCTAGTGTAATACTTTTAAAATTCGTTTGCATACACAATAAAGTTTTGGTAAATATCTCTTTTTGAACAAAAAGTACACTTACTACCAATATAAATAAAATCAATGAAATAAGCTGAAAATAAAAATACATTGTTAAATTAAATAATAACCCGTAAATAAAATATAGAAGTAATAACAGTGATAAGAATTTATGCACAATCTTTATAATTTCAACTGAGACAGTGAGTGCATTAGCGTCTGCAATTTTGATAAAAATTTGTGTAAACCATGTTAAAAAGCCAAACCATAAGCCTAAGTAAATATACTCTGCTGGTACATCTGGCAAAAAAAGATAGGCATAATTAAAGTATTTTAAAAAAATGTAAAATGCGAATAAAATTATCAATAAGAAAAAAGAAAAAAGAAAGTAAAAGCTAATAAGCTCTGTTCTTGATTTTCGTGCCGATAACTTTGTAAAAAAAGCCATAGATGTACCAGCATCAAAAAAACCAATCAATTGCGTAAAAAAATTTTGAATGTACACAAACTGCCCATAGGGAACTGCCCCCAATGCTCTAGGTACAATTGCGACAATAATAATACCAATAAGAGCACTAACAATATTTGCTAAAAGCTTAATGACATATCTCTTTGCGAGACTATCCTCTTGAATCATTTTCATCCAAAATATTTTCAATCATAATTTCATACATTTGCTTATTTGAAAACGCAGGTGATAAATATTTTCGAATATATTCAGCATAATAATAATCATCGATATTTAGCGAGATATCTTCCCATTTATCTTGGTTTTCAACATCTAAAGGTACAAGATTTAGGCTATCTGCAAAAGCAGAAATTGAATTAAATGCATATTTTTTAATATCATCCATCATCATAAAAACAATAGGTTTTTTATACAGTATTGTGAAACTAACTGAAGTGCTTTGATGCGCTAAGACAAATTTGGAATATTTTATAAGAGCATGTGTAGAACCTTGCACAAGTATAAAATCTTTTAAATATTCTCTTGTTCTTTCTAACTTAGCTCTTGGATGTACAGCTACAATTACTTTTGTTTTATATTTCTTTTCAATAAACTTGAAAAAGTTATTTAACTTTGCATAATATGATGGAGCAATAGAATGTAAGCAAGCTCCCAGTTGTTCTTCATTATCAGGATGAAATGGCCAATCTTCATCTAAAAAAACTACATAATTATCATATGCTTTGGTTAATTTATCTTTATTAGCTAAGTAATTGTCATAATCCATTGAATTTGCAAAGATAATTTTACTTGTTTCGCTACTTTCTGGGGACGACGACAAAATAAAACTGGGATTGAAATCTCCGTACATCCAACGTATACTCAATATTTTCAATTTATATACTATTTTTCGTACAGTAATTTTTTGTAGCTTTAGTTTTATAGTTTCAAGTAAGCCAAACTCTTTAGTAGGATTATTACCAAGTCTTAGTTGCAGAGTGCAGAAGTTATGGAATTTCAAAAATTTTAAAATATTTCCTAACGTATACGTCAACGTATTTGAAGGTAAAATAATGCAACTGTCCTCTTTATGAGACAGTAGTGTCATTTTAAAGTCAGCAATAGTATTGAAGCTAAAATAGTAAGGTTGTTCAAGGATTTCGCAATCGTTTGTTTCTCTTTCTGGGCAAATCAAATGCGTAATATCATAAACCATACAAGAGACTCCTGATTCAAGAAACTTATTAACTTGAAATCTCTCTTCATCTCTTTTTGTAAAACCAGCACCCGTTACTATAATGAGTTTTTTCATAAACTAAAACCATCATCCACAACAATATTTTGACCATTAACATATTGGCTCATATCGCTTAGTAAATAGATAAGTGTCCCTTTTAAATCGCTATTATCGAGCATACCTTTATTTAGGCAATTCTCTTTATATGCATTTAAAAAAGATTCCGGCTGATGATTAAAAATTCCACCCGGAGAGATTGCATTTACTCTGATACTCATTCCTTTAAAATACTTTGCCATATATTTTGTAAGGTTGATTAACCCTGCTTTTATTGCAGCGTATTCGACAGGCATCGTCATTACTGTTCCATCATATATTTCAAATCTTGGTGCCATGACCCCATAAATTGAGCTGATGTTTACAATATTTCCATAGCCTTGTTTTTGAAAATATTTTGCAAATTGTTGAGATGTTGTAAAATAACCACCGAGGTTCAATCCCAAATTTTCAACAAAATCACTATATTCAACATCAAAGAAATGTCTACCATAATTTTTATTTCGAGGATACGCATTATTCACTAATGTGTCTATTTTTCCATACTTGTCATGTAAAAAATTGATACACGCATTTAAAGAATCTTTTGAAGTGATATCAAGTTTTACAAAATCAATATTAAGTGTATTCAATGCTTTTGATAAATCATTTTTTGCTTGTAACCCTATGCCTTCATTGATATCGGCAATAACGGCTATTCCGTTATTTTCAACAACGGCTTTGACGAACTCTTTTCCTATAAGACCTGCACCACCTGTAATCACGACTACTTTATTTTTAAGCATTACAATATTTCCTTATAAAAATCACACTTTCTATCTTTAGTTGTATTGAAAGTTTCTTTAAAATGTTTTGTCCACGTTTTGTCTATTTCATATATTTGCATCTCCTGAACACTCTCGTATTCAAGTACTTCGCCATTGGCATTAACCATATTACTACTGCTAGTATATGTCAATCCATTGTTGTCAGTTCCTATTCTATTAACACCTGCTATAAAAATTTGATTTTCAATAGCTCTAGCTTTAAGTAATACATTCCAATGTTCAATTCTCTTTGAAGGCCAATTCGCAATATTAATGACTAAATCACTCTCTTGTGCTAATGCACTATAAAGCTCTGGAAATCGCAAATCATAACAAATTGTAAGCCCTATTTTAAAATCATCAAACTTTACAATTTTCAACTGCTCTCCCGCATCAAAATAAGCATCTTCACCAGCAAAAGTAAAAGGATGAATCTTTGCATACTCAGCTAAAACTTCACCACTTTTATTGATAAAAATAGATTTATTGTATGCTTTATCACCATGTTTAATGGCAACACCAAAAACTATAGCAATATGATACTGCGCAGCGAGCATTGAAAAATGTTTTAGCGTTTCACTAGTGTGCTCATCTTCTGCTATTAAAGTATGGTTCATTGTAAAACCAGATAAAGTCATTTCAGGGAAAATAATCAAGTCAACTTTTTGAAGAGAGGCTATTTCAATATTATTTTTACAGAGGGATAAATTTGCTTTTTTATCTTCCCAAACCTGATTTAGAGATACTAAAGCTATTTTCATTTACTTAAAAATCCTATCGATAACATTTTTATGATTATCCAATATTTTGTTGAAAGGATAATTTCCTACAACTAATTTGTCATGATCTACATGTGTATTAATCAATATAGAGTTAGCGGCAAAAACAACATTTTTTCCTATAGTACAATTCCCAATAACCGAACTCCTACTGTAAAGCAAAGTTTCCTCAGAAAATGTAGGATAGTGATTGTCTTCAGTTGCTCCAACAGTACAATTCTGATAAACAGCAAAATAATTACTATATTGTGCCTTTCCAAGAACCGTTCCAAGCGGGTGTATGAATAAAAAAATCTCAGGTAATTCAATGCTATAAAAAGCATCAAGTCCATGTAGCGCTTTATTGAGTAAAAACAACTTTGAAGCTAGATTCTCATCTTTATCAATCTGCCACACAGTATTAGAAAAAATATATAAAAACATCGCATAATGATCTGAATGTAAATGATTGAATTGTAGACTATCATTGATATTATAATAAGGTCTATGAATATGTTTAAAACAATAATGCATTCTGTCCATAACATCATTTAAGTACTTCGTCAAATCACTTTCGTAAAGAACACGATTATCAGGGAAAAACATATTTAATTGATTCTTGACGTACGAAGCTAGCTCTTGTTTTCCTATAACACTTTTCAAAATATTATTCCCTTAAGATTTTTCATGGGTATGCCTTTATTCAGTAAAAAAGATCTCGCACGAGTAGGATTGTTGTCTCCAAAATGGAATAAACTTGCACATGCAACTGCATGTGCACCTGCATTTAATCCCTCATATAAATGTTCAAAATGTCCTGCTCCTCCACAAATAATAATAGGAATAGAGGAATTACTTTCAGCTAATCTCAAAAGCTCTAAGTCATATCCGTTCATCATTCCATCATTATCAATAGAGTTAATTAAAAATTCTCCTGCTCCAGCTTCTTCCATCATTTTTAAATACTCTAAGAAATCTATATCTTCTCTTTTCTTCCCACTGTGCGAATACACAACATATTCATTGTTTTCTTTTTTTAAATCTATACTAATAATAATTGCTTGTTTTCCAAAGCTATTTGAAGCATCATGAATTAATTTAGCATTATGAATTGCAGCACTATTGATGATGACTTTATCTGCACCAGCACTAATCATGTTACGAACATCTTCGATCGTAGAAATTCCTCCACCAACGGATAATGGCATAAAACACTCTTTTGAAACTCTCTTAATTAAATCCACTAGAGTATTTGTCTTTAATGTTGTAGCGTCAATATCTAAAAAAACGAGTTCGTCTGTATTGTGAGCATTATAAATTTTTGCTTGCGAAACAGGATCACCAGTATCTCTAAAATTAGAAAATTGTTTTCCTTTTACCATTCGACCATTTTTGAGCAATAAAACTGGAATTATTCTCTTTTTTAACATTTTCCATCCCACTCACAAAATGCTTCTAATAAATTTAAGCCTGGCTCTTGGCTTTTTTCAGGATGAAACTGAATGCCAATAATATTATCTTTTGCAACAATAGAAGGAAAAGAAATTTCATACTCAGTCATTGTTAGGATATCTTCTCTATTTTTTACGTTAAAGTAATAAGAATGGACAAAATAAAAATCTACTTGGTTTACATTATTCCCCACAACAGGATGTTTTTTGAGAGTATTGATATTATTCCATCCAACATGAGGAACATGTAATTTTATCTCAAAGGGTATAATCTCACCTTCTATCAAGCCAAGGCCATTTGTTTCTCCGTGTTCATAACCCTTTGTAGCTAGCAATTGCATACCAAGACAAATCCCCAAAAGAGGTTTTTTGTTCTTAACATGATTAAGTATTGGCGTGATAAATTTTTTATCTTCCAAATTCTGCATCGCTTGCCTAAATGAGCCAACACCAGGAATAATTAAATGAGTCAACCCTTCTATCTCTTCAGGACTATTTATTATTGTAGCCTCACAACCCAAATAGTCTAAGCTATTATAAACAGACGATATATTCCCCATACCATAATCGACAATACCTATCATGATAATTGTTTTTTCTCTCTATACCAATAATTAAAGTCCCATGTTTTTTCAGCCATTTTTTCAGCAGCAAAATCATGTACATACGGCGGGATGGCATGTTTCTTAAGGATTGTTTCAAATTCTTCTTCACCCATATCCATATACTCTAATAAAAGTTTAACTGATTCAGGACGTCTTCCCTCTAATGCAACAATTTTTTCAGCTTCTGCTCTACTCATTCGTCCTGTTCTGATATCAAATGATGTTATTTGACTTACTCTTGAATAGCCTCTTTTTGTGAATTTTATATAATCCCTAGGTCCTTGCATATAACATTCAATTTTTTCACATGAACTATTACATCCAGCAGGTACACCTTCTAGATCATCACATTTCCAGCCTAACTCTTTTTTAATAAGCTCTGTTTGTGCGACATGATCCCAAGGAATGAAACTTCCTAATGTTAATGCCATAATATTGGCTTTTTTAATCTCTCTTCGATCAGGATATGTGTATGGCAATAAATCACGCTTATCCACAGGATCATCTTCTGAATTGATCATCCCATGCATATCGTCAGCAGAGATGCCAAGATTTCTGACAAGATTGAATTTTTTTTCATCTTCATAGTCAATTTCGTCATTTAAATAATCGTAGTATGCTGAGAATTCCGCTAATGGCTCTCCATAAAAAATCAATGGCACATTAAATTTCATTGCAATACGTATTGGATACGAGTATATACCAGTATGACAGTGCCAACAGAAATCTGTTTTTCGAATAAATGATTCTTTCATTAATTTTTTAACAATCTTCCAATTTGGCGTAAATTCTATAATATCTGCACCCAATTGTTTTAATGTATTTTGTACATTCTCTTCTATTGTTGGACGCATAAATCCGTGATTAAATCTAACAACTAAAACTTTTAAGCCATACTCTTTGATGAGATACAATAGCTGAAATGTACTGTCTTTCCCTCCACTAAAAGGGACAATACAATCATAATCATAGTGCCCACGATGCTTCTCTATAATATCATCTAACAGTAGCTTGCGCTTATTCCAATCAATTTTTCCTTGTTTATATTCAGCAGAACGACATATATTGCAAACGCCATTGTCATCAAATTCTATTGTCTCATATGTTTCTGGCAACATACACTTCGTACATCTTCTCAATGTCATTTTATGCTCTCTCTTTAATTATATTTTCTAAAAACTGGTTGAATAACATCACCCACAAGATACTTTTCGTATCCCTCATCTACAGCTTTTTTATAGACCTCAAATGTCTTTTCTAATGCTATCTTAGTATGATGTAACTCTTTCTCACCGTGTGCATATGATAGCGCAATCCATGGAATTAAAACATTATTTTTTATCATTTCCTGTGAAAACAATGTTCTTAATCCCAATGAATTTTTACCATCTTTATCAAAAGTAAGATAGTACGGACTGCAGGCAATGCCATCTGCAACAAAATTCTTTTCAACATTATATTTTTGAGCAGTATCATTCATTAGTTTTATTAATTTATTGCCATAATCCCATAAATGTTCAACAACATTATGCTTTTTCATAAACTTGATTGTTTCCACAAATGCACCCAATCCACTCATTTCAGCACCATGTGTCGTTGAAAGCATAAAAAGTCGTTCAGTTCCTTTAAACTCAATAGAGCCCAATTGCATAATTTCTCGTTTTCCAGCGATGGCGGCTACAGAAAAACCATTTGCCATTGCTTTACCAAATGTACATAAATCTGGCTTAATATTATAGTAATGCTGTGCACCCTTAAGATGCCATCTAAATCCTGTAATCATCTCATCTAAAATGAAAACGGCTCCATTTTTTTTACATAACTCTTGCACTTTATGTAAAAAATTATCTTTGGGATGAACAGTTACTGCAGGTTCAAGGATAACACATGCTATTTGATTTGGATAACGATCAAAAAGTTGCTGAAGGCTCTCAATCTCATTGTAATTAAACATTTTAGTATTTTCAATATCTTTTTCTAAAATACCTAAATTTGCAGGAGTAGAGCCAATAAACCAATCATCATAAGAAAAAAATGCGTGATCAGCACATCTTGCAACCAAATCTCTTTTTGTATATGCACGACTCAATTTTATAGCAGCTGTTGTTGCAGTTGAACCATTTTTAGTAAACTTAACCATATCAACACTATCAATAAGATCAACTAACAATTCAGCAGCTTCCAATTCAATAAGACTGGCTCTTGTTAAATTATTGCCAAAATCAATTTGTTTTAAGGCAGCATCTCTCACTTCTTTGTTAGCATACCCAAGATTAACCGCACGAAGGGCCATACCATAGTCTAGAAATTCATTTTCTTCAGCATCATAGACATATGCACCATGACCTCTTTTCAAAATTTGAGGTGCATTGGATGGATATTGGTCATATCCTCTACTGTAGGTATGTGCTCCTCCAGGAATAACTTTTAACAATCTATTTTGATAGGTCATTTTTATACCCTTTATATTTCATTAATGCTTCTATCATGATAAAATCTTCAATCTCATCTATCTCGAGAGATTTCCATCGTGGGACAACATATCCTAAGGTCTTATCATGATAAAACTCTTTTTGTAAATATTTGTCAACTTCTGATATATACAAACTACCTTCATAAAAATAAAATTTTTCTAAATCTTGTCTTCTTAAGACTGTTGATTTTTGGGCATCTTCTAAAAAATCTAAAAAACCATTTTTGAGTTTAACCAAAAATGCAGGATGAAAACTCTCAAGCATAGAAATCCCAACGATAGCTTCAGCATCACGAGTGTTATCAACTAATTCTTCAATAGCTTTGTTCAAATCATCAACAGTGCGCAATGGAGATGTAGGTTCAAGAAAAACAATATAATCAAAGTTTTTACCTTGTCCTGTAAAAAAATCTAACGCATGTTTAATAACATCTTTTCGAGAGGCAGTATCTGTTGCGAATTCGGCTGGTCTAATAAAAGGTACATTAGCACCATACTTTTTTGCTATTTCTGCATAATACGTTGAATCTGTTGAGACAATAACTTCATCAATATAGTCACATTCTAACGCAACATCTACACTCCATGACAATAGAGGTTTTCCTAATAAATCTTTTATATTTTTATCAGGCAAGCCTTTACTCCCGCTTCTTGCAGGAACAATCGCTATAAAAGATTTATTTTTATACATCGAGTTCCTTTAAAATATTTTTTATATCTTCCATACTTTTTAAACTTTCATATGTTGGTAAATTTAAACCTATTGCTGACAGTTTATGTGTAATGGGTGTAGCTTGTTTAGAGTAAGGCTTATAGATATCCATATCACTCAGCGGATAAAAAAATGGTCTTGCATCTATTCCTTTTTCTTTGAGCACTTTAATATATTTTTCTCTATCGATTTTTGCATCAAGTAGTACACTGACAAGCCATGTTATTCTTGTTCTATTATCAATATTTTTTTGAAATGCAAAATGTTCTTTGGATAAAACATTTTTGTATGCTTCTTCATACATGGTTCTATTTTTATGAATTTCATGTATTCTCTCTAGTTGCGCAAGACCAATAGCAGCTTGTAAATTTGTCATTCGATAGTTATAACCCACAACATCATGCCAATATCTTTTTGTTCTACTCATTCCATGGTCCCTCAGCATTTTCATTTTCTCACCAAGGTCCAAATTATTTGTAATACACATACCGCCCTCACCTGTCGTGATGACTTTATTTCCATAGAATGAAAAACAACCTATATCACCAAAGCTTCCAACTTTTTTGCCATTATACATAGCGCCATGTGCTTCGGCACAATCTTCTATAATTTTTAAATTATATTTTTTTGCTATTTCAACTATAGCATCCATATCACATGCTTGTCCATAAATATGTACGGGAATGATCGCTTTCGTTTTTGGAGTAATTGCCTTCTCTATTTCTTTAGGATCAATGCACCAGCTTTCTTCTTCAATATCAACTATAACGGGTGTTGCATTGGCATGAAGAACAGTATTGATTGTAGCTGCAAATGTCAGATCTGGGACAATAACTTCATCACCTTCTCCAATGCCAAGAGCAACTAGCGCGAGATGAAGAGCTACCGTTCCATTAGACACGGCAACACCACAACTACAATCGGAATATTTTGAAAATTCATTTTCAAATTTGCCGATATACTCACCACTGCTCGATATCCATGTACTCATAAAAGCATCAAGTAAGTATTTAAATTCATTTCCATTTAGGTTTGGAATAGCTACTGGAAAATTCATATCTTGCTTATACTCAAAAAAATCTACTACTTCATGTTTTTCATTCACCAAGGGTATAATTTTTACAGTATAAGATATTTTTCTCATTAAGCTTTCATACGACTCACCTATTGTTCCATACGTAAATTCTTTTAAAATAATATTGTTTACTTTCTCTTGTAAACCAATATCTTTGAGCAACGCTCTTCTAATATCACCATCTGTTAATGTTCCACACAGTTTATTGTCATCATTCACAACAAAAGCTATTCCCATGGCATTTTCATTGATTATTTTTATAACTTCTATTAAACTATCTGTTGCTCTACATATTAATTTTTGTATCATTCTATAGCCTCACTCAATATTTCGTAACTTTCTTTTATTTTATCTATATGATCATATATTTCCAACGTAAAATCCTTAGATGACAAATCTTGTCTTTTTAAAATAGCCATTAACACTGAGTCTCTTTTTAAAGCTAAATTCAGATCATGACTTCCATCATTATCACTGACATGAATATAGTCAGATTGTAAAATCATTTTTGAGATTTCACCCTCAAAATCAAATCCTAATGTTTGAGAACTGACTTTTAAGTGTGCAATATCTAAAAGTAGTCTAAAATCAATCTTTTCATGTAACTGTGCATACTCTGCATAATGTGTCAGCATAAAAAAATTTTTTCCATTATAAGTTTTAAAATTTGTACTTGAAAAAACATTATTTTCTACATATAAATTTAAATTTCCTGCTATATCTTGCAGTTTTTGAAAACCCTCACAAAACCGTTGTATAGCTATGTCTTTATTATAAAGATCGTTTTTACTGATTTTTTGACCTATTTCACTTACTTTTATATCTACTAAAAAACCTGCATGAAAACCAAATTTTTTAGCATCTAGTCTCTTAGATAATTCTATTGCATGGACTAAATGATTCAATGTTTTTTCATAAATCTCGTTATCTAACGATGCAAGATTTAAAACAAAATGTTCTTTTGGAGGAGGAAAATAATTATGGCAAATATAATTTAAATCATATCGTGCTTTTAATTCCAATAAATCATCTTCAAAACCATCATAGTACTCAGTACCACCAGAAAGTTCAATATTCTTAAATCCATGATTTACAAGTGCAACAACAGAATCTTGTATTTTTTTGTACTTTACACACGATGAAGATACATATATCATTTTACTTTCCTTGCTGGATTTCCAACATAAGTTCCACACTCTTTAATATCTTGTATCACAACTGCGCCTGCCCCCACTATAACATCATCACATATACTAACTTTATCTATAATTACTGCACCTGCACCAATGAAACATCTATTCCCAATTTTTACTCTACCACATAATGTGGCACCTACAGAGACATGGTTATGGTTGCCTATTTCGACTTCATGCTCTAAAATTGCCGAAGTATTTATAATATTGTTATCACCGATACGAACATATGAGTTTAAATATGTACTAGCAAATATTTGGTTTGATTGCCCGATAGTCAAATCACTTTCTTGAAATGACCTAGCGTGAAATAAATTAGTTTTTATAATTTGACAATTATATTTTTGAAAAAGACGTTCTCTTTCAGAGTTATTACCAAGAGATAAAAAGATTTGATGATTTTCTGGTATCTCTTCAATTCTTCCAATTAAGTTGACATTGTGAATAATTTCAGTCTTACTAGAATCATAGCTATCGTCAAATATCTGTAAAGGTTGTGCTGAAAAATATTGCTTGACCAAATTAATAGATGATCTTGTATGTCCACCTGCTCCAATAATTGCTATCTGTTTCATAAAATTATAATTTCATCTTTTTGATAATTTTTAGTTGCTTGTGTACCAACAATATCTTTATAATAAATTGGTGAAATACCAAGACCCCCTGTTCTTTTGCCTATAATATTTTCTTCGCTAAATTGTTCACCTTCTTGTATATTTTTACTTGCTACCAAACATTTTTGTAAAGATACTCTAGTTCTTGTTTCGCTCAAGTTTGGCTTCTTAATTTTACTCCCCATAAAAGCGTCTACTTGTCGTACTAACTTAACAAATTCTCTTAATTCTTCAGGAGACAATGAAGCCCTATGGTCTGGACCTTCAAGTGATTTATCAAGTGTAAAATGTTTTTCGACCACTTTTGCTCCCATAGGTATAGCAAAAGCTGCTGCTCCTACACCAATAGTATGGTCACTATAGCCAATCAATACATCAAAATTTTCTTTAAATGTTTCAATTACAGCTAAATTCGCCTCATTGTCTTTAATTGGATAATTCGCAGTACATTGAAGTAATACAACATCTTTATTGTATTCGTAAATTGTTTCCAGTGCCATCTGCACTTCAGAAAGATAACTCATGCCTGTTGATAAAAATATTGGTTTACCTTTTCGTGCAACTTTTTTTAAAAAAGGAAGATTAGTTGTATCGGTGGAGGCTATTTTATATGCTGGTAATGCAAGCTCATCTATCTCGTCTAAACTGATTTCATCAAATGGCGTTGTCAAAAAAATAATGTTTTTGTCTTCGCAATAGCTTTTTAATTCAAGATTTTGTTCTCTCGTCACTTCTAATTTTTGTAACATATCTGTTTGTGATTCAATTGCGTTTGTTGTTTTTTGTTGATATGGTGCTTTTTCAACACTTGAGAGGATTAAATGCTCTGTTCTGAACGTTTGAAATTTCACAGCATCAGCGCCAGCTTCACTGGCTAAATCTATTAGTTTTTTTGCAACATCCATATTGCCACCATGATTTACGCCAGCTTCCGCAATAATAAATGTTGTAGAGCATGGAGAAATTTCTTTACCCTGTATGTTCAATTTTTTATTAAAATGCATTCTTTATCCTTATGCAAAAGCTTTAAAGTCTTAGTATTGAGTTGCAAATTTATAAATTTAGCACTCCACAAAAATCAAGTTCACTTTCAACTTTCATACCTTTAAACTCTTTATGTGCAACGAGAAAGGTTACAATATCGGCCTTTTGAATAGCGTCGTTATACTCTACGATTTCAAATTCTTTATGACTCTCGATATTAGGCTCAACTGCCAATATCTCTAGCCCATCCGCTTTTAGTCTTCGTGCAATATAAAGAGCAGGAGATTCTCTTAAATCATCAATATTAGGCTTAAATGCCAAGCCCATACATGCTACTTTTGCTTTTCTATCATTTTGTATCTCAAACTGCAAAACAGCATTTTTGATTTTTTCTATCACCCATTCTGTTTTGTAATTATTGACTTCTCTGGACGTTCTAATCATTTTAGCCATTTCACCGCCAGCGTGGACAATAAACCATGGATCAACAGCGATACAATGTCCACCTACACCAGCTCCTGGTTGAAGAATATTGACTCTTGGATGCCGATTAGCAAGCTTGATAAGCTCCCAGACATTGATATTGAATTTATCACATAGCATTGAAAGTTCATTGGCAAAAGCGATGTTGGTATCTCGAAAACTATTTTCAGTTAGTTTTGCCATTTCTGCTGTTTTTGCATCTGTCTCTAGTACTTCACCTTGTACAAATTCTCTATAAAATTCTGCTGTTACTTTCGTTGCTTTTGGAGTAGTTCCACCAACAATACGGTCATTTGAAACGAGCTCTCTCATAATGTGCCCAGGAAGGACTCTTTCAGGACAATGAGCGATAAAAAGCTTTGATGTATCAACACCATTTTCTTTTAAAATAGCTTCCATTTGATCCGTTGTACCTACAGGTGAAGTGGATTCAAGAATAACAATATTCCCTGCTTTTACATAAGGAGCTATAGAGCACGTTGCACTGAGAACATAATCAATATTAGGTACATAGCCTTCATGAAAAGGTGTTGGAACTGCAATAATAAAAATGTCCGATTCTGTTGGTTTTATATCTGCTTTGAGCTTTCCACTATGAACAGCTGCTTGAACAAAAGTATCTAATTCTGGTTCTACAATGTGAATATTACCTTGATTGATCGTATCAACAACCTGTTGAACGACATCAACACCATGAACCATATAGCCTCTATTGGCTAGTAATGCAGACGTAGGAAGACCGATATAACCCAAACCAATAACACATACTTTGCGTTTTTGCATTCTATAGTGTCCTTAAAAAAAACTCTACTATTTTTTGGCACGCTTTACCGTTCCCATAAGGATTGTGCGCTAGTGCCATTTTACTGTACTCTTCTTGTGAGTTAAGTAAAAACTGTGTTTCTCTCACTATTTTATTCTTATCACACCCTACTAATTTTACAGTACCTGCTTCAACCGCTTCTGGGCGTTCTGTAACTTCTCGCATCACTAAAACAGGTTTACCTAAACTAGGAGCCTCCTCTTGGACACCACCACTATCCGTAATAATCAAATAAGCCCGACTCATCAAATAAACAAAAGGCTGATAACCTAGCGGCTCTATTAAATGAATATTGGATACTTTGCCCAATATTTCATTAACTGGTTTTCGAACATTTGGGTTAAGATGTACAGGATAGACGATATGAATATCTGGATTTGTTAAGGCAATTTCTTTAAGTGCTTCACAGATATTGATAAATCCTTGTCCAAAATTTTCTCTACGATGTCCGGTCACTAAAATAAGTTTTGCAGTATCAAGGTCTAATTTTAAATTAATTTGAGAGATAAGAGAATTTTTTAAAAAAGCGTTATTCTCTATGTTTGTACGGGTTAAAAAAAGTGCATCTATAACAGTATTGCCTGTAATAATAATATTTTCTTTTTTAACACCCTCAGATAAAAGGTTTTGTGCAGCACTTGGAGTTGGTGCGAAATGATAGGTTGCCAACTTACCCGTTAACTGCCTATTGGCCTCTTCTGGCCATGGACTGTACAGATTATACGTTCGAAGCCCTGCTTCTATATGTGCTACTGGTATTTTTTGATAAAAACATGCTAATGAGACACTAAACGATGTTGTTGTGTCACCGTGAACAAAAACGATATGAGGGGAAAATGCATTCAACACATTCTTCATGCCAAGAAGTACACTTGCGGTAATATCATAAAGATCTTGCCCTTCTTTCATGATATCCAAATCATATTCAGGGACTATGTCGAAGATTTCTAGTACCTGATCCAGCATTTCTCTATGTTGCGCCGTAACACAAACTTTAACTTCAAACTGATTGGGGTATTGTTGAAACTCCTTAACTAACGGAGCCATTTTAATCGCTTCTGGTCGCGTACCAAAAACAATAAGAATTTTCTTCATTTTTGAAACCAACTGTATACTTTTCGTATCCCTTCTTCTAATTCAACCTGATGTTTCCAGCCTAAAGCATGGAGTTTTGAAGGATTGGTAAGCTTTATCATTGTTCCATCTGGCTTTGATGTATTATAAATAAGAGCACCTTCATAACCAACAATTTGCTGAATCAATTCTGCCAATTCACAAATACTAATATCTTCACCTGTTCCTATGTTGAGATGTGTATTACGTATCTCTTTTTTATCTTTTATAAGATCTTTAAAATCAACATTTTCCATTACAAACACACATGCATCTGCCATATCTTCAGAGTATAAAAATTCTCGTCTAGGTTTTCCACTTCCCCAGATTTCAACTTCTTTATCACCTCTTAACTTTGCCTCATGGATTTTACGCATAAGTGCAGGCAATACATGTGATGTTTCAAGATCAAAATTATCATTTGGTCCATAAAGGTTGGTTGGCATCACAGAAATAAAATTGGTACTATACTGAAGATTATAGCTTTCGCACATTTTTATACCTGCGATTTTTGCAATCGCATAAGGTTCATTAGTATATTCAAGTTCACTGGTGAGTAAATACTCTTCTTTCATAGGTTGAGGAGCATTTTTAGGATAAATACACGTTGATCCTAAAAAGAGTAACTTCTTAACATCGTGAACATAGCTTTGATGAATCACATTATTTTGAATGGCTAAATTTTCATAGATAAACTCTGCTCTATAGGTATTGTTTGCAACAATTCCCCCTACTTTAGCAGCCGCTAAAAAAACATACTCTGGTTTTTCTTGCGCAAAAAACTCAGCCACTGCTTGTTGGTTTGTCAAATCAAGTTCCGCATGGGTTCGCGTGACAATGTTTGAAAATCCTTTAGATGTAAGGTTTTTTAAAATAGCAGAGCCAACAAGTCCACGATGCCCAGCTACATAAATTTTACTTGTCTTTATCATTGGATTATTCAAAATAGCTCATAATTTTGTAGCCACCTTCTTTGAGATAAACATCTTTGGTCATCAATTTAAGGTCCGACTTCATCATATCATTCACAAGATCTTCAAGTTTAAATTCTCTTTTCCAGCCTAACTTTTGCTCTGCTTTGGTAGGATCACCCAAAAGTAAATCGACTTCCGTTGGTCTAAAATAGCGAGGGTCAACCGCAACGACTTCTTTTCCAATTTCAACTTGATACAGTGGATTATTACATGCTTTTACAATACCCACTTCATTGACACCCTCACCTTTAAACTCCAACTCAATTCCACAATAATCAAAAGCCATGCGAACGAAGTCTCTAACCATCGTCGTTTTTCCTGTTGCGATGACCCAATCCTCTGCTTCTGGTGCTTGAAGAATCATCCACATCATCTTCACATAATCTTTTGCATGTCCCCAATCACGTTTTGCATCAAGATTTCCAAGGTAGAGTTTATCTTGAAGTCCAAGTGCAATTTTTGAAGCAGCACGCGTAATTTTTCGTGTTACAAATGTCTCACCACGCACAGGAGATTCATGGTTAAATAAAATACCATTACACGCAAATATGCCATACGCTTCACGGTAATTGACGGTTATCCAATACGCGTACATTTTGGCTACTGCGTAAGGGCTTCTAGGATAGAATGGCGTAGTCTCTTTTTGAGGGATTTCTTGTACTTTTCCATAAAGTTCTGACGTACTTGCCTGATAAATCTTTGTTTTCTTCTCTAAGCCTAAAAGACGTACTGCTTCTAGGATGCGCAGTGTTCCTGTACCATCTGCATTAGCCACATATTCTGGTGTTTCAAAAGAAACAGCGACATGGCTCATCGCTGCTAGATTATAAATTTCATCAGGTTGAACTTCTTGAATAATACGTGTTAAATTCATACTATCAGTCATATCACCATGGTGCAAAATAAGATTTCTATTTTCAACATGAGGGTCTTGATAAAGATGGTCTATTCTGTCAGTATTGAAGAGTGAACTTCTTCGCTTCAAACCATGAACAATGTAATCTTTTTTCAATAAAAATTCTGCTAAATAACTGCCATCTTGTCCTGTAATACCTGTAATTAATGCCACTTTTTGACTCATATATTTTCCCTTTTATAATCATCTTCTATTCTTACGATATCATCTTCACCCGTATAACTACCCACTTGGGCTTCTATTAAAACAATAGGTATTTTCCCCAAATTTTCCAATCTATGTACTTCACCAGATTTTATATAAGTTGACTCGTTTTCTCTAACAATATAGGTTTTATCTTCCACACGAACAGTTGCTGTACCACTCACTACAATCCAATGCTCATTTCTGTGAAAATGCTTTTGCAAAGAGAGTCGCTTGCCTGGTTTAACCATAATTTTCTTAATCTTATACCCAGCCTTGTCTTCCAAAACGGTATAGGTTCCCCATGGGCGATGTACCGTATTATGTGTTGTTGTTAATGCTTCATTTTCTTGTTTGAGTTTAGTAACAACATCTTTAACTTTTTGACTACTTCCTTTATGGCTAATCAGCAAAGCATCTTCGGTATCAATGATAATCAAATCTTCTACATCGATGGTACACACTTGCTTATGTGACAGAATAAAGTTATTTTTTTCATCATTGGGAAGTTCATTGGAAAGTGCATCAAAGCTTCCAACATCACTCCAATCAATATTGCTCGGAACGACTTTGACCTTAGTGCTTTTTTCCATAACGGCATAATCAACACTGTCTTCAGGGATAGAAAGCATCTCATCGTATCCTATTCTAACCATTGCATCTTTTGTATCTTTTTTTGCATGGTTGTAGGCACTCACAGATGCCTCATATATCTGTGGAGAATAGTGTTTTAATTCATTTAAAAAGACGCCTGCTTTAAAACAGAACATTCCACTATTCCAGTAGTAGTTCCCTTTGTCAATATACCTTTGTGCCGTATGACTATCAGGTTTTTCTTTAAAACTTTTAACATCTTCGTCACTAGCTTCAATATAACCGTATCCTGTTTCTGCATAACTTGGAGTAATACCAAATGTCACTAAGAAGCCCTCTTCTGCTAGCAATTCAGCTCTTTTAACAACTACTTTATATGCATCTTGGTTTTTAATCAAATGATCACTTGGTGTTACAAGAACTACAGTATCAGGGGAAACGGATAGACACGCTAAAGCAATCGCAGGTGCAGTGTTGCGTCCAATTGGCTCTAATAAATACCGATTATTCGATCGTCCTAGCTCTTCAAGTTGATCGTATGCTAAAAAGTATTGTTCACTATTGGAAACGATGAATTGCTCATTACATAACGTACTATTACGCTCAACGGTTAATTGAAAAAGAGATTGACCATTAAAAAGTTTCACAAACTGCTTTGGCATTAGCGTACGGCTCAGAGGCCATAGTCTTGTTCCATTACCTCCGCATAAAATTAAGTTAATCACGGTTACAATCTCCATGTAGGATTTTTTACAATCCCTTTAACATCAATAATAACACGACTTAATTTTGTGTAATTTTCTGAGTTAAGTGAAACGAATTGTTCATGTCCAACAGCAACAACAATAGCATCATATTTTTTATCATGCTCAAATGGGTTGCCGATGAGTTCAAAACCATAATGAAGTTTTGCTTCAGCCTTATCTACCCATGGATCATAAATATCAACATGACATTTAAAAGATTGTAACTCTTCTATTATGTCAATAACTTTTGTATTTCGAATGTCAGGGCAATTTTCTTTAAACGTTAAGCCCATTACTAAAACATTTGCATCTTTAATTTTCGTATCATGTTCTATCATCAATTTGATGGTTTTATCCGCGATATATTTTCCCATACCATTATTGATTTGGCGTGCCCCTAGAATCAAATTTGGTTTATAACCTAACTCTTCGGCTTTGTAGGTAAGATAATAAGGATCAACACCTATACAATGACCACCAACAAGACCCGGTTTGAGCTTAATAAAATTCCACTTAGTAGCTGCAGCTTCAATAACTTCACCTGTGTCGATTCCCATTGTATTGAAAATAAGTGCTAATTCATTAATAAGTGCAATGTTGACATCTCTTTGCGTGTTTTCTATGACTTTACTTGCTTCTGCTACTTTAATCGATGAAGCTTTATGTGTTCCTGCAAGAATGATACTGCGATACAGTGTATCAACTTTATCAGCCACTTCTGGTGTCGAACCAGATGTCACTTTTAAAATATTTTTAACAGTATGTTTTTTATCGCCAGGATTAATACGTTCTGGTGAATAGCCAGCAAAAAAATCTTTGTTGAAAGAAAGCCCAGAAATACGCTCTAATACAGGGACACAGACTTCTTCAGTCACGCCAGGATAAACAGTACTTTCATAAATAACAATATCATCTTTTTTGAGTACTTTACCAACTGTTTCACTGGCTTTGACCAAAGGAGTTAAATCTGGACGATTGCTTGCATCTATTGGTGTTGGAACAGTAACAATAAAGATAGTACAACTACGAAGATCATCCAGGTTGGTACTAAAATGGATACCTTGATTGATGGATTCCTGTAATTCTTCTGCGGTTAACTCTAACGTTCTATCATAACCTTTTTTAAGCTCATCAATACGCGCTTGAAAAATATCAAATCCAACAACAGTATATTTTTTTGCAAACTCAACGGCTAAAGGAAGCCCCACATATCCTAATCCAATAATTGCTATTTTATCCATTATTTTATTCCTAAATCTCTTCTTTTAATCTCATATACACAGGAAAACGCGGTTTACCGCCTTTAGTGATTTCTTGAAATTTATACGTAATTTTTGATCCGATAGCAGGCGGATTTTTGCGGTCACTCTCATTAAAACCGGAGCCTATATCAAAAAAAACGCCTTCATCATTTCTACATGTGAGCGAACCAAAACTATTTTTATACTTACCTTCACCTTTATGATGTTCTACAACTTCACACTCGGCATCATGAAAATTTTTTACTTTTAAACTATTGGGATCACGTTTAGCAATATATTTTGAATCAGGAGAACGCACAACAACACCTTCTCCACCACCTTTTTCAATCTCTTGTAAAAAACTTTTTAAATGCTCTTCATTTTTACAGGTGATTTGTTTCGCAACTTTTAAATAATCTGCTTGATTGAGTTTAAGATAATACTCTAACTTCACTAAACGTTGAATCAAACCTCCATTTTCATGAGGTACATCAAACGCATAAAAAGCGATATTTTTCCATCCATCATGAGGTTCTTTTTTCTTGACGATGGAAATAATATTTTCAAAATCCCCTCGTTTACTCCAAAGTTCTCCATCAACAGCAAATGGAGGAAAGCCTTCAGTAAACCATGTTGGAGCAGAGAATTCAATACCATTTCGTGAAACAAGTTTTTTCCCATCCCAGTAGGCTCTGACTCCATCCATTTTTTCACTCATCAGCCACCCTGAAACATCTTGCCCTTCCCAATCTTCTAAAAGCATCAGTTCAGGTTTAGCAGCAAAGAGCATACTTGAAAGCAAACACCACAGAACAATCAATAGTCTCATTTATGCTTCTTTAGTGTACTTTTCCAAATACCATGCAATGGTTTTAAGTATGCCACTCTCGAAATTCTCTTCAGCTTCCCAGCCAAGTTTTGTTTCAATTTTAGTTGCATCAATGGCATAACGTCTATCGTGTCCAGCTCGATCTTCAACAAACGTAATTAACTCTTTATAAGAGGCTTTTTTAGGCTTTAACGTATCTAGTATTTCACAGATTTTATTGGCGATATAAAGATTGTCTCGCTCATTTCTTCCACCAATGTTATAGGTTTCACCTGAAGTTCCTTCATGATAAACAAGGTCAATCCCTTTACAATGATCTAAAACATAGAGCCAATCACGAATATTTTTGCCATCGCCATAAATAGGAATTTTTTGATGACTCAGTGCTTTTCGTATAATCGTTGGAATGAGTTTTTCATCATGCTGTTTTGGTCCATAGTTATTGGAACAATTGGTGATGACCGTATTCATTCCATACGTATGATGATATGCTCGCACAATCATATCGCTGCCCGCTTTACTGGCAGAATAAGGTGAATTTGGCGCATAACAGGTACTCTCCGTAAAAAGCCCCGTAGCACCCAATGTTCCATAAACTTCATCGGTTGAAATATGATGAAAACGGCACTCTTCATACCCTTCTAAAAGCACAAAAGGCTTTTCCATCCAATATTTATAGGCAACATCAATAAGTGTAAATGTTCCATTGACATTGGTCTCAATAAAAACCCCTGGATTTTTAATAGAATTATCTACGTGAGACTCTGCCGCAAAGTGGATGACGCCCCTAATATCATAATCTTCAAAAATAGACTCAACCAGAGCTCTGTCGCAAATATCTCCTTGAACAAAGGTATAACGCTCACTATTTTCAACTTCGCTCAGATTGTCTAAATTACCAGCGTATGTTAGAAGATCGAGATTGACCAGATGATAATCAGGATGTTGCTCTAAAAAATAAGGCACGAAATTAGAGCCAATAAATCCGGCACAGCCTGTGACTAAAATATGCTTCTTACTCATTTAACCAAATCCTTTAGGTATTCGCCATAACCATTTTTACTGAGTGGTTTTGCAATTTCAAGAACCTGTTCTTTAGTGATCCAGCCAGAGTTATAAGCGATCTCTTCCAAACAAGCGATTTTAAAACTTTGGCGTTTTTCGATGGTTTGTACAAACATACCTGCCTCAAGTAAACTATCATGAGTGCCTGTATCAAGCCATGCAAAACCACGACCCAAAACTTCAACCTGTAAATCACCTCGTTTGAGATAAGCGTCATTGACATCTGTAATCTCAAGCTCACCCCTATGTGAAGGTTTGACTGCTTTAGCAATTTTAACGACATCATTATCGTAGAAATAAAGTCCTGTAACCGCAAAAGGCGACTTTGGATTTTGAGGTTTTTCTTCGATACTAATTGCTTTTTGATTTTCATCAAATTCTACCACACCAAAACGTTGAGGGTCTTTCACTTGATAACCAAAAACAATCGCACCTTTTTCAAGTTTAGCTGAACTTTGAAGTAGTGGGGTAAATCCTTGACCATAGAAGATGTTATCACCTAAAATCAAACAGACATTATCATCACCAATAAACTCTTCCCCTAAGATAAATGCTTGCGCTAATCCATCTGGACTTGGTTGAATTTTGTAGGAAAGTGAGATACCCCAATGAGAACCATCACCTAACAGTGCTTCAAATTTACCGATGTCTTGAGGTGTTGAAATAATTAAAACTTCACGAATCCCCGCCAACATCAACACAGAAAGCGGGTAATAGATCATTGGTTTATCGTAAATCGGCAATAACTGCTTACTGATGGTTTGAGTTACAGGATAAAGCCTTGTACCGCTTCCTCCTGCTAGGATAATCCCTTTCATGTTAGTGAAGCTCCGCTTTAGCGTGTGCAATAAGCTCGTTCAGCTTTGTCTCATAGAGTTTTGCATTATCCGCATTGGTTGATTCGAAGCGAGTTACGAGTACGGGTGTTGTATTACTTGCTCGCACTAATCCCCAACCATCATTGAAGATAACCCTAACACCATCAACATCGACAATCTCTTTGATGGCTGGAAAATCTTTTGGAGGATTTTTCAAAAGCTCTTTTACTTTTTCAACAAGAGGGAACTTGTCGTTTTCATTGGTTTCAACTTTTAATTCTTCTGTAGAGTAAACCACTGGCAATTTTGCAATTTCCGCGTCAACATCTAAACCATTTTTTACCATTTCAATCATACGAAGTGTTGCATAAATAGCGTCATCATAACCAAAATAACGATCATTAAAGAAGAGATGTCCGCTCACTTCTGCCGCAAAATCAGCATTCGTTTTGGCAATCATCACTTTAAGATTACTATGACCTGTTTTATACATAATCGCTTTGCCACGCTTATTGATTTCATCGTACATGACTTGAGAACATTTCACTTCACCAATAACCGTTGGGTTTTTCATAGCACTTGAGAAAAGAATCGCCATGATGTCGCCTTTGACATTGTTATGCTTTGTCAAAAATGCCAATCTATCAGCATCACCATCATACGCAAACCCAAGGGCATAGTCACCTTCAAGCTCTTTTTTAATGTCTTTGAGATTTTTTTCTACAGTCGGATCAGGATGGTGATTTGGGAACGTACCATCTGGATCAGTGTATAAACCTTTGCAGGTAAAATTTAGTGCTTTGAAAACATCTTGAACGACAACGCCAGCCACACCGTTACCACAGTCATAGACAAATGGTTGATTAAAGCCTTTAAGATGATCAAATTCTTTTACAAGATAAGCAATATAACGCTCTTTTGCATTGATAAATGTAGAGCTTAAATCATCCTCAATTTCCATGTCATAATTTTGCATAATCTCACGACCAAGCGCATAAATATCTTCACCAAAGAAAGGTTTTTTATCGATGGTGATTTTAAAACCATTATACTCACTTGGATTATGAGAGCCTGTAATCATAATCGAAGCATTAGGCGTTACGCCATCAAACTCTTGAAAGTTACTAAAGTAATTGACAGGTGTTGCAACGAGTCCCATCGTAAGCACTTTGCAGCCAGCTTTATTTAAACCACTTGTAAGATACTCACACAAAATCGGTGAGTGAGAACGCGCGTCATAACCAATCGCAACTGTTTTGCCCACTTTTGCAATCTGTTTTCCTAAAAAATAACCAATGAGTTTTACTGTTTGTTCGTTAAGCTCTTTCTCGTAGATACCTCTGATGTCATACTCTCTAAATATCGTTTTCAATGGTTCTCCTTGTATAATTCTTCTTCGATTGCGATACCAAAGACGTCCGTATAGGACTTATCGGAACGCAAATTTTCTTGCATTGTAGCTAATGCACGCTGATAATCCTCTATAATGAGATTTCCTTTTAAGAGTTCATACTTCAAAAATAGCCAATATGTGTTGAGCACATCACTCTCGCAATACTCCTTAATAACCTCTATTTCGCCCGCATAATACAGCTCCATCACCTGATTACCATGGACATCATACTTTCCAGGAAGTCCTACCATAGAGCAAACATGATCTAACTTCATCCCTCGAACGGCACCAAATTCGCAGAGGTGGTCTAACAAATCTACATGGAAGCGATCACTGTAACGCGACCTATAATTTTCCCACTTGTTCTTATTCAACTCTTTATTTTCAACTTCAAAATAAGCATGACAAGTAAGGTTATACTGCATGGCTCGAAGCATGAGAAGCGGCATATCAAAACTTCTGCCATTAAAACTAATTAACTTGGGATTGTGTTTGTTGATGAAACCTAGAAAATTTTTAATCATCTCATATTCATTCTTTCCCTCAATGCTGCTCACTTTGCGGAAGATGCCAAAATCATCGGCAATGACAGCTGAAATCGCCACAATTTTATGAAAAGAGATGGGCAAAAAACTGCTTCCCGTTTTTTCTTCTTGTTCTTTCATCGCTAAAAGAGAAACGTCAAGATCTTCTCCTTCAAGATGCAGAACATTTCGAATCAGCTTGGTATCAGGGATGGTCTCTACGTCAAACACACAGATCATTAAGTACCTCTTTGGCTCATTTTAGATACAATATTAGCTTAATTCTATTTTGAAAGTAATTATATGAGGGATTTTTTAGAATATTTTTTGGTGAAAAGTTTCTTATCTTTAACGAAGATTTTACCCAATAATGCAACCTATGCACTCTGTAAAAATGTTGCTTTGCTCTTTTTTAAATTTGAAAAACGTAGACGCAATTTAACCTTGAAAAACCTTCAGCTAATCTATCCACAAATGAGTGAGAATGAAGTTCTTGCATTAGCTCAAAAAATATACGAAAATGTTGCGATAACGATTGCAGAAATTTTGTTGATGATGACGGATAAGCTCGATATGAATGCGATGGTTGAGAATGGAGAAGAGGCAATAGAAGAGGTGAAGAAATACTCATCAAGCGCTAAAAACGGCATTATTATGCTTACAGCACATTTTTCTAATTGGGAACTGTTGGCACATTATGTTGCATATAAGGGCTTCCCTCTAAAAGTTGTTGGACGAAGAGGCAATAACACATATATTGAAGAAAGACTTACAACGCCTTTTCGAGAAAAATTTGGGAATCAAAATTTATACAAAGAATTAGCCGCAACAGGCATGATTCGAGCATTACGCAATAAAGAGACTGTAGGTCTTTTAATCGATCAAAAATCAGGCGGACCAAGTAGCATTCCTGTAAGATTTTTTGATCACCCTGCTGATACTACGAATTCCATTGCTATACTAAAACTCAAGTACAATCCTCTAGTTTTACCGATGTTTGCTATTAGGCAACCTAATGGTCATTATAGAATTCTCACTCTTGAGCCTATCGAGTACATTGCACAAGAAGAAGAGAATCAAGCAAAGCGCATTGAAAAAATGACACAGTTTTACAATGACATCATGGAAGAGGTCATCAGAGCGTATCCAGAACAGTGGTTTTGGATGCACAACCGTTGGAGATTACCAAGGTGAAAATATTAATCTTAAGCGATGGAAGAATGGGACATCTGAACCAATCTATAGCGTTTGCCAAACATCTTGAAGCAGAGTATGAAATCGTTCCTGTTCGCTTTACATATAAGGCATATAAATTACTTTCATACCTGTTTGATAAATGCAAAATATATACTTCAAAACTCTTTACAACAAGTCATATACAAGACAAAAAGTTTGACCTCATTCTCTGTGCAGGTTCAAGTACTTATTACGCTGCTAAAACACTTTCAAAAAAACTCAAACTTCAATCTGTAACGATGATGCTTCCGCAAAGTTATCGCTATGATTTTGATGTTATCTTTGCACAAAGCCATGACCACCCACCCATGCAAACTAATATTATTAGGCTTCCTGCCAACTTTAGTTATGTGGAGCCTAAAGGGTTATTTCACCCTAAACAAAAGTCTATTGGTCTTATTATTGGGGGAAACAATTCGCATTTTTCAATGAGTAAAGAGCGTATAAAAAACCAATTGGACTTTATTTTTAAAGAATTTCAAGACTATGAAATTGCAGTAACCACTTCGCCTAGAACACCTAAGGAGATTGAAGCACTTATTGAAAACTACCCTTTTTCATATAGTGTGATTTTTTCAAAAAACAAGAGCAATCCTATTGCTGATTTTCTGCACCACTGTGAAGTCGTTTTTATCACTATTGACTCAACTTCAATGATCAGTGAAGCGATCAGTTATGGCTCTTCATGTATTGAAATTTTGCCACTTAGTCAAAACCAAAATAATAAATTCTTCACCCTTGCACAAAACCTTGAAAAAGAAGGATATGTGCACCTTTTTGATGGCTCACTCGGTCATAAAAATAAGAAGATAGACTTTAAGCATTACGCCCAAAAGGCTCTTGCATGAAAATCGTTCAACTCATTCCCGAACTCAATGAAGGAGGCGTTGAAAGAGGTGTCATTGAGCTTTCGCGTGAGATGGTACAATATGGTCATGAAAGTATTGTCATCAGCAATGGAGGCAAACTAGTTGATCAACTTCAAAAAGATGGCTCATGCCATATCAAACTTGATGTCTGTTCAAAAAATATTTTAAGTGCTCCTTGGCGTATCTTCAAGCTTTATCAAACACTCAAAACACTTAAGCCTGACATCGTTCATGCAAGAAGCCGTGTCCCTGCATGGATGACATATCTTGCCAATCAATGCTTGCACATTCCATTCATCACCACAGTACATGGTTTTAACTCTGTGAGTTCATACAGTCGCATTATGAGCCAAGGAGAACATGTTATTTGCGTCAGTAACGCTATAAAGCAATACATCCAAAAACACTATAACACTCCTCTACAAAAAATAACGGTGATTCCTCGCGGCATTGATTTGGAAAAATTCAATCCTAATCATCTTGATGCTTCATTTATCCAAGATTTCAAACGTCAGTTCCATCTTGAAAACAAATGTATCATCACTACCGTAGGACGTATTACACAGCTCAAAGATATTGAAACATTTATCAAAGCTATTGCTATGATTAAAGAGGATTTTCCAAACACTGTAGGCTTAATTGTAGGTGGAGTCAGAGAAGACAAACAAAACTACTTTGCGTCACTTCAAAGCCTTGTAGAATCGCTAAAAACATCAGAACATATTCATTTTTGTGGAAGTAGTGATAAGGTTGCAGAAATCTACTCCCTCAGCGATGTAGTTGTAAGTAGTTCTAAAAAACCTGAGAGCTTTGGAAGAAGCGTTGCCGAGGCTATTGCCCTCAACACTCCTGTTGTGGCAACAGGTCATGGTGGCGTTTTAGACATCATTATTGAGGGCATTTATGGCTACTTTACCAAAATTGGTGATGCCAAAGATTTGGCAGCGAAAATCATCCAAGCAAAAGAGCTCCACTTTGATGGCTACACCTACATCAGCCAAAATTTTTCATTAAAGCAGATGGTCGATGCCACACTAAATGTCTATCAAAAAGTTCTCCAACCGACACTTTGTCACATTAATCTTAGTGCAAAATATGGCGGTGCTGAAAAAAACTTTGTCGATACCTGCAATGAACTTACAAATCACTCTTTTAACATCATTGCTATTGTACCTCAGAACACAGAGTATCGTGAACGTTTTTCTCCCCTTGTGAATGTGATAGAACTTTCCAACAGTACTTCTCGTCATAACCCTTTTCTTAAACGCTCTCTTTTAAATATTATTAAAAAATATCGCCCTGCTATTGTTCATTCACACAGCGCAAAAGCCACAGAACTTATCTATAGCATTCATCAAGATTTAGGGACATTTAAACATTTTGCAACAAAACATAATGACCGTAAAGGCTCTATTTTCAATAAAGTACAATACCCTATTGCCGTTTCAGGCGTTGTTGCTCATTCCATAAAAAAAGACAATGTAGCTATTGTCTTTAACGGACTAACCTATAAACAGCCACAGCCTCTTATCAAATCCGATGTGTTTACACTGCTATGTGTCGGTAGGCTTGATCCCATCAAACAATTTCATAAACTCATCGATGTTATACCCCATCTTCCTTTTGCATGCAAGCTTATTATTGCAGGTGTTGGATCTCAAAAAGAGGCACTTCAAGAGCAAATCACCAAGCTAAACTTAAATGATAAAGTGGAACTGATAGGCTTTGTTGAAGATATTCCTTCTTTAATGGCTTCTGTAGATTTACTCGTGGTGAACTCCAAAAGCGAAGGTTTTTCGTACACGATTTTGGAAGGACTTTTTTACGCACCTGCACTTATTTCAACATCTGTGGGCATTGCAAAAGAGGCACTCATCCCTGATATGATTTTTCAAGAAGATGCCTTGCACGAAAAAATACTCGATGTAAAAGACCATTATGAATCCTATCAATCGCAACAGCTTCTTTTGAGAGAAAAAGCATTAGCGTCCTTTACAACAACTGCCGCGACAGGACAACTGGTCTCTTTATACAGGAGTGTGCTATGAACAGTTTTATTCTACTTCTTTTTCCTACGCTGGTGCTTCTTTTCGTTTACTGGTCTTTGCGTCATGCATGGTGGCGTTCAAATGTCAACGTCCTTTATCCACGTATTTTAATGTATCACATGGTAAGTCCACACCTACCCAAAAATAAGTCTAAATTTAACCGCCTTCGTGTTCCACCCTCAACGTTTGAAAAACAGCTTCTATGGTTGAAAAAAAATGGCTGGATTTCTATGACGATGAGCGAGCTTGCCACATGCAATATTGTGCCTCCCAAAACAGTGGTGCTCACTTTTGATGATGGTTATGCCGACAACTACACCAACGCATTTCCTCTCTTAAAAAAATACAAAATGAAAGCAACAATTTATCTCGTTGTAAACCGTTTTCATCAGACATGGGCAAGTGACAAAGACACCAAACAATCCAGTGAAGAACTTAATGCTGAGCCTATGCTAAGTCATGAAATGGTGCAAGAGATGCTCTCCTCTGGGTTGATTGAATTTGGCAGTCATACCATCAATCATGTCAATTTACCAACTCTAAACCATGAAGAGAAACAGGCTGAAATAGCTCGTTCCAAAATAATGCTTGAGGAACAATATGCTATACTCTGTAATAGCTTCGCATATCCTTTTGGTTTTTTTGATAAGGATGATGTCTCTTTAGTCGCCAAAAGTGGCTATACCAATGCCGTTACAACACAAAACGGTTACGAAGCATGGGAAAATGCCAATAAATTTCAACTCAAACGCGTCATGATAAGCGGACGACAAGGAATGATAGATTTTATGCTCAAAATCACCAAAGGAAAAAATCGATGAGAATTGTGCACGCTGCAAATTTCAGCGTTTTTAAGTATGGTGCAAACTACTATTTTACCGACGATAAAATCAGCAATGGACTCATTCGCAACGGTCATTATGTTTATAATTTTAGCTACAGAGATGTCGCGCGTTCCGAAAACTGGCTTAAAACAAAAAGCTTAGGCAAGAAAAAAGCTAACCTTAAATTGATTGAAACCTGTCAAAATGTCAAACCAGAGCTTCTGCTTTTGGGACACACAGAGATTATTGAGCCTCAAACACTTTCACACATCAAAGAGCTCATCCCTTCCATTAAAATCGCGATGTGGTTCGTTGATCCACTTTGGATGGAACATCATCATGAAAACATCATAGCAAAACTTCCATTTTTAGACTGTTTTTTTGCAACAACCAGTGGAACACTCTTAAAAGAGTTTAAACGCTCAACCAATACAGTAGCATACTTACCAAACATGTGTGATCCTAGTGTTGAAACACATCAAAATTTCACTAAAACAGCTCTTGCATATGATTTTGTTTTTTGTGGCAGAGACTATAAAGAGCCTGAGAGACAAGCTTTTCTTGTGAGTCTTCATCAAAATGTTTCCACCTTATCCTCTAAGTTTTGTGGGTGTTTAGACTATAAACCGCTCTTTGGAAGTGACTACTATGACCTTCTTTCCAACACTGCTATGTCAATGAGCTACAACCGTCGCAACGATGTTGAACTTTACATGTCAGATCGGATAGTCCAGCTTACAGGTAACGGCATCTTGACATTTTCGCCTCGTATCCTCAAAATGGAGCTACTATACTCCGACGATGAAGTGGTCTATTTTGATACCTTAGAGGATTTGAGCGAAAAAATACAATACTTTCAAAAAGAGATTCAAAAACGTCAACATATCGCACAAAAAGGTTGGGAGAAAACGCAACACTCTTTTAACAATACGCGCATCACCAAGTATATGATAGAAACGATTTTCAATCAAGCCTTGAGTGAAAACTATGAATGGAAAGATGAAAGGTTTTAATGTTTTATACACTGTTAAATAAACTTATTTTACGCTGGAAACTGGGGCACTCTTTGCTTCGCATTAAAGGAAGAGCCAAAATTCGTATCAAAAAAAGCGCTTCTGTCAAACAACGCTCAAGCGGTAAACTAACGCTAGGCTATGGTGATTGCACCATTGCTCGATTTACGCACACTGGTTGCAATCTTAATTTAATGAGCCATAGCCAACTGATTTTAAATGGTAACAGCATGATAGGCTTGGGCAGTGCCTTAACCCTTGAAGAAAATGCAACCTTAAGTCTTGGAAGTAGTACCTACATTTGCGCAGGAGCGACCATTCGTGTGGCACATAAAGTCACTATTGGCGATCAATGTGCCATTTCATGGAATGTCACTATCATGGACAGTGATTTTCATGAATATGCTCTAGAAGATGGGACTATCCCAGAAAAGACCAAAGAAGTTATCATCGGCAATAACGTCTGGATTGGCAATAATGTCCTCATCCTCAAAGGTGTTCATATTGGGGATAATGCAATCATTGCCGCAGGAAGCGTTGTGACTAAAAATGTACCTGAGGGTTCTGTTGTTGCAGGAAACCCTGCTAAAATTATCAAAAGCGGTGTTAAGCCGATCAATCCAAAGTTTTAACAATGATAAGTGCCCTAAAACAAAAAATCCGAAAATGGCGATTAAACGCAGAAAACAGCTTTTATGAAAAAGCCTATGTGCAAAAATTTGGTGCACTGCCCCCTTTTGAAAGCTTCTTAATCCAAGAAAATACCTTTTCAGGTCGCAAACTCAATATCATCTACTTAACGTCGTATGATGGAACGTTTAGTGTCAATAATACCTACCTTCCTCTACAAGAATTAGGAGAAGTCTTTCGCTTTGAGATGGACCCTAAGGATGATCGCAAAAGTTGGTATGCCAAAAAAGTAGATGTCAATCGAGCCATGGTTAACTTCATTAAAGAAAAAATGAGCCAATACACCATTGACGTCATTGTATGTTATCAATCCGGTAGAACACTGACACAAGAGACACTCGACTTTTTTAAAACACTCTCTATGCCAATCATCAATGAAGGTTTAGATGATGAACGAAAATTTAAAAGCCGAAAAGGTCCTGATGGCCTCTATCGTGGTATGAAAGATGTCTGTTCTTACTTTGATTTATCACTTACAACATCAAAAAGTGCTTTAATCAAATATGCCGTTGAAGGGGGAAAAGCACTTTATAAACCTTATGCGGCAAATCCTTCGGTCTATAAAAAATTAGGACTCCCTAAAAAGTATGATGTCGTTTTCGTGGGTGCAAAATATGGTACTCGACCTATGTACATTGACTATTTACATCAAAATGGCATCACTGTCCTAACAAAAGGAGATGGGTGGGAAGAAGGCAATGCAACGCCTGATGAGATGATAGAGCTTTTCAACCAAGCAAAAATTGTTTTGGGTTTTGCAGGAGTTGGCATTAACGATGATATTTTTATTCTCAAAGGAAGAGACTTTGAAGCACCTCTTACAGGCTCGTTATATATGACACAACATCATCAAGAGCTTGAAGAGTACTTTGTTCTAGGTAAAGATATTGAAACCTACAAAAACAAAGAAGAACTTTTGGAAAAAGTAAGATTCTACATCAATCATGAAAAAGAACGAGAGATGATTGCGCAGAGTGGCTTTGATAAATGTCTTAAACACTATACGACCAAAGCAGCTTATGAAAAAATCTTTGGGTATTTGGGACTATAAATGCAACATATTCAAAAGCCTCTTGTTTCAATTGCACTATGTACTTATAATGGAGAGCGCTTTCTTCAAGAACAGATAGATTCAATTCTTACACAGACGTATCACAATATTGAAATTATCGTAGTCGATGATTGTTCACAAGATACAACTGTCTCGATTCTTGAACATTATGCAAGCATCGTCAATCTCAGATATGTTATCAATGAAAAAAACAGAGGTTTTGTTAAAAGTTTTGAGAGAGCCATCTCTTTATGTGAAGGAGAATACATTCTTTTAAGTGATCAAGATGATGTCTGGGAAGCATGTAAAATCCAAACATTGCTTGATGCAATAGAAGATCATGTACTCGTCTATTCAAATGCCAAATTAGTGGATGAACATTTAACACCATTAGGTAAAAATTTACTAGATCCACATAAGATCAACTGCTTTTCAGGCTCTAACAATAAAGCATTTGCTTTCAAAAATTGTATTTCTGGCAATACCATCATGTTTCGCAAAGAACTCAAAGAGTTTTGCTTACTTTTTCCTTCTACAATTTCATTTCATGATGTCTGGCTTGCTTTTGTTGCAGCAACATGTGGCTCAATTGGCTATGTGCATCAACCACTCGTTTTATACCGTCAACACACATGTAACATTACTGATATTAACAAAAAACGAAAACAACGTAAAAATACTATACAAAAGCTTGTTGCAAAAACACAAAGTTATGAAAAAAGGCTTGCTTTTATTAAAAGTTTTGCCTATTTTTCTAAATTAAAACAAGAAGATCGTCATTTTTTTAATCAGCTAATGACATTTTGTAATCAATACAATGAGTTTTATATCAATCTACATTTTTTAGTTTTTCTATATAAACATCGTAAAAAATTATACGCTATGGATAAACGTGTCAAATTATCCCAAATCATCAAAGATTCATTGGGCATCAAAGCCTATAAAATGTTCCCATTTATATAACTAAAGGACTCTATTCATTGATGACACTTGCTAAAATCAATCAAAAATTTCATATGATTACCATCGCTAATTATTGCTTAATTGCTTATGCTTTTTTACTTCCTCTCTCAGCTAAAATGGCTTCAAAGGTACTCATCCCTATAGTATTATGTCTCTTTCTTAGTAATGAATTTAAAGAGCGATTGATCTTTATTGTAAAAAACCGTATTTTTCAATCATTTTTATTGATGCTCGCAACATATGCTCTTTGGATACTAGGAAGTGAACATACAGATACAGCTCTTTTTGAGCTTCAAAAACTTTTTAAAGTTTTCAGTATATTGGTGATTATCGCGATGGTCTTAAAGCAAGAATTTTTATTTAAAATTATGCAAGGATTTGTGCTTGCAATGTTATTAAGTGCTATTTTATCGTATGCAATGTTTTTACATATCTCACTTCCTGCCTTTATTTCTCAGCAGCTCACAGGTGAGAATGTTCCATTCATGATGAATTACACACAATATGCTACAACTTTGAATATCGCTATAGGTTTTTTACTCTATCAATGTATCAATAATCATTCAATCAAACTGATGACTAAAATTTTATATGCAGCAAGCTTTATCATCATCTTTGGAAATCTTTTTCTAATAGGTTCTCGATTAGGATATTTTCTCTTTTTTGCATCTACGATAACTATTCTTCTCTTAGTCTATAAGACACACATTAAAAAAATTATTTTTATTACCCTAATCGTCTCTTTATCTTGTTATAGCCTTATTTATATCACTGTTCCTTCTTTTCAAGGACGCGTACAGCATGCTATCACTGATATTCAAAAATTAAATAATAATGATCTAACAACGGCATTAGGTGCGCGTGTAGGATTATTTTTATACAGTATCGATTTTATTAAAAAGTACCCTATCTTTGGGTTAGGAACAGGTGATCACGTTTACGCCGTGAGACAAAATATCTTAGAACACGAAGAAAACCCTACCAATGTATCGGGGATACTCAGCAACATTCCAGATGCCCATGGTTCTAATTTGCATAATCAATTTTTGGATTTACTACTTCAATTTGGCATTATTGGCTTCATTGTATTTTTGAATATTTTCTATCAAATTTATAAAAGTAGACCTCAGCAGACTTTTTTAAGACCTTTACCCTATATACTTATCGTCAATATTTTGATTGCATGTTTTGCCAATCCACTTTTTATTTATGGAGATGTTGAAAGAATTTTTATCTTATTAGTCGCATTACTCATAGTACCTTTTGAGCAAACTACATTGAAAGAACAGGAGCAGAAGAACATCCATGCTATTTAACAGTTACGAATTTATTTTTCTTTTTTTACCTATTAGCATCATTGTCTATTTTTGGCTTAACAAAAAAAGGCTTACACAAGCAGGTAAAGCATGGTTGGTTTTTGTCTCTTTATTTTTTTATTCATGGTGGGATATTAGCTATCTTCCACTCATATTAGGCTCAATTTTATTTAACTTTACTATTGGGACAACTATTTCAAGAAATGTTCATAAAACCAAAAAATCATTAAGTCAACTCGGATTGCTGACATTTGGAATTATCGCAAACTTATCACTGTTAGGATATTTCAAATACACCGATTTTTTTATTAGTAATGTGAATTTTCTTCTTAATACAAACTATAATTTATTGCATATTATTTTACCACTAGGTATCAGCTTTTTTACATTTACACAAATTGCTTATCTTGTAGATTCATATAAAAAAGAGGTTCAAGAAATTGACTATCTCAACTACACACTTTTTGTCACTTTTTTCCCTCATTTATTAGCCGGTCCTATTTTGCATCATAAAGAGATGATGCCACAGTTTGATATGACCCAGAAAAAGATTATAAACTATAAAAATCTTTCACTTGGATTATTCCTCTTTGCGATTGGATTATTTAAAAAAGTCGTTATTGCTGACACATTTGCATTGTGGGCGAATGCAGGATTTGGAACCAACAGAATTCTCACATTTTTTGAAGCATGGGCAACAAGTTTAAGCTATACCTTTCAACTCTATTTTGATTTCTCTGGTTATACAGATATGGCATTAGGCATTGCCCTTATGTTCAATATCATACTTCCACTTAACTTCAATTCACCCTACAAAGCACTCAATATTCAAGATTTTTGGCGCCGTTGGCATATGACACTTTCACGATTTTTACGTGATTACATCTATATACCACTTGGAGGAAATAAACGAAGTGAAATAAAAACGTATGCAAATTTATTTACAGTTTTTCTTGTTGGTGGACTATGGCATGGTGCAAGCTGGATGTTCGTTATATGGGGTGCACTGCATGGAATTGCCATTGTTATACATCGCATCTGGCAGCATTTTGGACAAAAAATGCATACATGGCTTGCTTGGTTTATTACCTTCAATTTTGTAAATATAACGTGGGTTTTTTTTAGAGCAGAAACATGGGATAAAGCACTCAATATTTTACAAGGAATGGTTGGGTTACAAGGCATTATGCTTGATCGAGGATTAGCAAAATCTCTTGCGTTTATGACAAAATATGGCGTTCTTTTTGGTAGTTTTTTAGATGACAATAATGTTGGTAGCGGTTCTCTTAAAGCAGCACTCGTGGCTATTATTTTTACAGTTTGGGCAAAAAATTCGCAAGAGTGGCTTCCTCGTTTTAGACCTAACTATAAATATTTTCTTTTCACGATCGTTGTGATGCTCTGGTCAATTACCCAACTCAATCATGTGAAATCATTTTTATATTTCAATTTCTAAATCATGGAGAAACAAGTGCCCTATAAAAAATGGTTTTTATACAGTAGTTTATTAATCTTCTTAAGTCCTATTGTCATTGCTTTAGTGAATTATGGGGTTGATCCATTTGCTATTTTTTGGAGAAATTATCATGCCATTGTGCAACCTTCAGAGCGTTATAACAAAATCAAATTTTTAGATAAACACCATTCAAATTACAATGCATATATGATTGGTTCATCTCGTATCGGAACAACTGAAACCAATGCGATTGAAACATATAAACCTGATCTAAAATTTTATAATCTCACTTTGGGTGCTTCAACACTAAGACAACATGCAGATGTCATACGCTATATGATTGAGCACCAATTTCCAATGAAATTTATATATTTGCAAGTTGATGTTTATGATAACTTTGTCACGTCCAGACACTCCAAAGAAACCTTACTCTATCGCTTTGCACCACCTATTGGAGAAGGCACAACGTGGTCTTTTTATCGTGACTATCTTATGAGCTTCCCTTTTGCCGATCTCCAACGTCAAATTAAAACGGATCTAAAAAAAGAAAAACATTCTGTCAGATACGATTTTGAGAAAACAGGTCGATGGTATTTTGATCAAAAAGAAAAAACACTGCAAGAAAATCCTGAAGAATATATCAAAAATGAGCTCTCTTTTCATAAACGATCCTCCAAAAAACTTTTGGCTTCCAATGCAGTGCTCTCTTCTAATCTACAAGCGTTAAAAGAAATTACCGAGCTATGCCAAAAAAATCATATTGAACTAGTGGTTTTTATAACACCGCATAATCATGTGATGCTTGAAAGTATTGATTTTAATGCATATCAAAATTTTCTCTTACAGTTATCAGAAATTACGCCATATTGGGATTTTTCTGGTTATAATAGCGTTACATTAAACAATCAAAATTATTATGAACATTCCCATTATAGACCTCATGTGGGTGAATGGATTGCTGAAAAACTCTTCACAACATCCTCTCTTTCTCAACCTGAAGATTTTGGTTTTTTTGTTACAAAAGATACTATTAAAGATCATCTTAACCAACTAAAACATCAATATGAGTCTTATTGCAATGAGCATAAATTAACAATGGATAAGGGTACTAACAAATGAGTAACTACGAGCTTCTTGATTTTAAAATTATGGGAGATGAGCGTGGTTCATTAATAGCCCTAGAAGAGAATCACAATGCCCCATTCGACGTAAAACGTGTCTATTACATATTTGGAACGAAAGCAGATGTTCATCGTGGAAAGCATGCTCACAGAAATCTTAGACAATTAGCCATTTGTGTATGCGGTTCATGTAAATTCCTTCTTGATAATGGGAAAGAGCAAGTGCACATTGAACTCAATACTCCAACGCAAGGACTTTTAATCGAAGGGATTATGTGGCGAGAAATGTATGACTTTAGCGATGATTGTGTTCTTATGGTTCTAGCCGATAATTACTATAGTGAAAATGACTACATACGCAACTATGAAGATTTTTTGAAAGAAGTTAGCCATGATTCATAAACTCTCCGACGTCCAAACAACAGAGATTGGCAATAATACTTTGATTTGGCAATTTTGCGTTGTTTTAAAAGGTGCCAGAATCGGTGAAAATTGCAATATTAACGCCAACGTTTTTATTGAAAATGATGTCGTAATAGGGAATAATGTCACAATTAAAAGTGGCGTGCAAATATGGGATGGGTTGCGTATTGAGGACAATGTTTTTATTGGACCCAATGTCACTTTTACCAATGATTTTTTACCAAGAAGTAAACAGCGCCCTGATGCATTTTTGCAAACAACACTTAAAAAAGGCTGTTCTATAGGGGCAAATAGTACTATCATTGGTGGCGTTACCATCGAAGAATATGCCATGATAGGGGCAGGTAGTGTTGTTACAAAAAATATCGGTAAACAAGAGTTATGGTATGGCAATCCTGCGAAGTTTAAAGGTTATGTGTGCCAATGTGGGCAGAAATGTGATCCATCATTACTATGTGAAAATTGCAAAGAGAGACAATGATTCCTTTTTTAGATTTAAAAACTATCAATTCACACTATAAAGATTCCCTATTAGAGGCATGTAACAGAGTTATTAGCAGTGGCTGGTATATTCATGGCAAAGAGTGTGAAGCATTTGAAACAGCGTTTGCACACTATTGTGGAACTAAACATTGTGTAGGTGTTGCCAATGGTCTTGATGCTTTGATTTTAATTATTCGAGCTTACAAAGAATTAGGAGTTATGAACGATGGTGACGAAATTATTGTACCATCAAATACCTATATCGCTTCCATTTTAGCCATTTCTGCTAATCATCTAGTACCTGTTTTAGTAGAGCCTGATATTAATACCTATTTGATGGACCCTACAAAAATAGAGCGACATATTACCTCAAAAACGAAAGCAATTTTACCAGTGCATCTTTATGGGCAAACGTGTCAGATGGATGCAATCAATAAAATCGCCAAATGCCACAACCTCAAAGTCATTGAAGATTCTGCACAATCTCATGGAGCCTATTTTCATGACAAACGAAGTGGCAATCTAGGAGACGCAAGTGGGTTTAGTTTTTACCCAGGCAAGAACTTAGGTGCGTTAGGAGATGCAGGGGCCATTACAACCAATGATGATGAACTAGCGCAAACCATCCGAGCTTTAGGCAATTATGGTAGTCATAAAAAATACGAAAACCTCTATAAAGGCATCAATAGCCGTCTTGATGAAATGCATGCAGCTATGTTACACGTAAAACTTCAATTTCTTGATCAAGAAATCAAGCAAAGACGAGTAATCGCAAATTATTATAGTGAACATATTTCAAATGAAATAATTCAACTACCAAAAGTTGAGCATCAAAATAGCCATGTTTGGCATCTTTTTGTGATTAGGTGTGAATACCGTAATGAGCTCCAAAGCTATTTAAGTGAAAATGGCATTCAAACACTCATTCATTATCCTATTCCTCCACACAAACAGGCTGCCTACAAAGAATGGAATGCATGCACGTATCCTATCAGCGAAAAAATCCATAACGAAGTCTTAAGCCTTCCTATCAGCGCTTACCAATCTTTGGAAGATACACATACCATTGTACAAATTTTAAATGCCTTTCATCCAAACTGCAAAGATGAGCAATGATTCCTAAAGTTTCTATTATCATTCCTGTGTATAACCATGAAATGTACATTGAGCAAACACTCAATAGCATCTTGTGCGACACCTACCCATCTAAAGAAATTGTACTGATTAATGATGGCTCAAAAGATAACAGTGATAAAGTCATTCAAGAGTGGATTCAAACACATAAAGACGCTATAGAAATTAATTATCTCAACAGAGAAAACAGAGGTCTTACCAAAACGCTCAATGAACTTATTACGAGAAGCAGTGGTCAGTATATTGTTATTATAGGCAGTGATGATTATCTCATTAACAATACTATCGCAGAAAGAGTACACCTTTTAGAAAACAACCCTTCTAAATTGATGATTATCGGTGATGCTATCGTTGTAGATGAAAACAATACTACAACCTATGAAAGTGGCCTTTTTGGTTTTCACCATGGCAATAAAGCTTCGTATTTTAACGCTTCAGGACTTAAGCGAGAGATTGTTAAAAACTGGTCCATTGTAGGGCCTGTCGGAATGGTTGATCGCAAAATTTATGATCTGATTGGCAATTATGATGAAACACTCTTTATTGAGGATTGGGATTTTTATTTAAGAGCCGTTGCAAAAGATCTGATCTTATTTTATGATGCAAAAGTTGCTGCGTATCGCCTTCATTCATCCAATACCATCAATAATCCTGCTGTTTTGATTAAGATGTGGAAATCAGGGATGGAAACAGCGAAAAAAAATATAAAACATTTTAGATTCCCCTATAATTTTTGGTTATTTAAGAAATACTACCGTGCACGCAAAAAATACTCTATGCTACAGAAGGAACATCATGCAAACACTTCCCACTAAACCTCTTGTAAGCATCGGTATTGCACTTTACAATCATGAATACTACATCAAAGAGTGTATTGATTCTATTCTAAATCAAACATATGACAATATCGAAATTATTGTTATTGATGATGGCTCAAAAGATGCATCCTACCAAAGTGCTCTTCATGCGTTTGAGACCAACCCTATCAAACGCCCTTACATTCTTAAAACACGCCCAAACAAAGGCATGTGCAATACTCTCAATGAGATTATTACTCTTGCTAAAGGAGAGTACATCTCATTTGTTGGTTCAGACGATTTTATCCATCCTGAAAAAATTGCAAAACAAGTCGCCTATTTAGAATCACATCCTGATGTTGCACTCGTACAAAGTGATTCGTACATCGTTGATAAAGAGAGTCATATTACCTCTTTATTTACATGCCAAGGTCGACAAAATGAGGGAGACTTATACGAAGCACTCATTAGTGGCAAAGGACTTGTAAATACCCCGTCTCATCTTTATAGAACATGTGTTTACGAAAAAATTGGTGTTTATGACCCAGCATTTCGCTGGGAAGATACTGATTTTTGGCTAAGGCTCACGAAACATTTCAAAGTGGGTTATATTCCTGAGCCTCTCAATTATTATAGAAGGCATGGTGAAAATCTCAGCAATGCAGAGAATGCACTCAAATTTGTCAATGAAGAGATCATTAAGATTTACAAAAAAAACATTGATGATCCTGTTCTTTTACGAAAAGGTTTATGCAAAATTTATCGCAAGTCTTATCTCAAAGCATTGAAAAAATTAAAATTGAGCTACTTTCTCAAATACTTCTTGCGCTACCTTTCATGCCGTTTTGGAGTCATTCGATGAATATTCTGATCATTCGATTTTCTGCGTTAGGTGATTTAGTAACACAAGAGGTTGCATTCAGAGCTGTGCGTCATTTTTATCCACATGCACACATCACTTTTTTAACATCCCCTATTGGAAAAGCACTATACGAGGACAGCCCCTACTTTGATGAGTATGTTGTATTCAAGAAAAAATATTTAGATACCAATGCCGCTTTGAGAAAAAAACACTACGATATCATTTTTAATGTTCAATGCAATAGACTCTCTCACCTTCTACTTTTAGGCGTCTCTCATAAGTACATACTGAACCAATCCGAAGCATGGTGGCAAAAATTCTTATTTATGAAGGTCAAACCTACATGGATGCCTGAAATGCTAAAGCATTCAGGTATTGATGAGAAACGTATTCAAGACTACTATGCACAATCAAAAAATGTAACTATTTCCCTACCCTATAAACAAGTTGATTTTGAGTGGGATAAACACTCATCCCCTGTTATTGCCCTAGCTATAGGGGCAAGTGAGAGATGGAACAGTAAAAAATGGGGAGATGAAAGGTTTAGTCTTCTTGCAAAATCTTTGATAGAAGACCATTACACCGTTGTCTTAATTGGCTCTTCTTTAGAGAGTGAAGCTGGTGCATTTATTGAAAAAAACAACCCTAGTGTCATTAATCTCATTGCAAAAACAACGCTGAGTGAACTTAAAAGTGTACTGGCAAAAATAGATTTACTCATTGGAAATGACAGTGGTCCTGCGCATTTATCAGCAGGCATTGGAAAAGATACACTTACAATTTTTGGCTCAACTGATGTGAAACATTGTGTCAAATTTGGCAATTATAGAGGTAATCATGACTTTCTTGTCACTTCGCTTTCTTTAAAATGCCAACCATGCTACAAATCAACCTGCCCTACACAGCATGAATGTATGGAAAGTATTTCAGTAGATATGGTTATGAAAAAAGCTCAGGAGATGTTATGCTCAAAGCACTAAAAGCATGGATTAAAGAAAAAAAACATCCATTTTATACCAATCAAAATCGAAAATATAAGCACATTACAATTGGTGATTATACCTTTGGCAAACCTTCCATCTGTGGCGGGGAAAATGGACAAGTTACTATTGGTAAATTCTGCTCCATCGCAGGGGGAGTAAGTATTTATGCAGGAGCGGAACATCGGCTTGATTGGGTATCGCAATACTCTTTCAATAAATTTCCTATTGCAGCGCAAAAAGAGATCATTCGCTCAAAAGGTAAAGTGAGTATTGGAAATGATGTATGGATTGGAGATGGCGCATTTATTTTATCAGGCGTTACCATCGGTGATGGGGCCGTTATTGCGGCACGTGCTGTCGTGGTAAAAGATGTAAAACCCTATGAAATCGTAGGTGGAAATCCAGCAAAACATATTCGTTTTAGATTTTCTGCGGATCAAATTGAAAAACTCCTAGCAATCGCATGGTGGAACTGGGATATTGCTAAAGTTGAAGAGTCTTTTCCTCTTCTGCTTGATAGTAACATTGATGCCTTTATTGAACGTTATTATAAAGAAAGCTAACATGAAAATTCTCGTTGTCGGTAAAGATACAATGTTGCATTGGCCACAAAATGTGTGCGATGCTCTAGACACTATGGGTTATGAAAACCATCTCTTTTTGATCAATCATCTTGGCTTTGTTAGCGACACTCTAATCAGCCTTGTAAAAAAAATGAATAAACTCTCTTCTGAAAAACTTCTAGCACACTATTTTCGACAAAAAATCGCTGAATTTCAACCTGATGTGATTATATTTATTAGTGCTTTTTTTATACCGTCTTCTCTCTATGATGTTGTAAACACTTTACCCAAAAAACCTTATATTGTAGGGTGGAGTGGAGATGCATTTAATCAAGATGTTGCCCCATTAGTAAGTATTTTAGACAAACTCTACTGTACCGATAGTTTTTTTGTTGATCTTGCACAGTCTCAGTATAAATGGAGCAATGTTGAGTATCTCCCTTTGGCCTATAACCCAAAACTATTTTCTCCCTCCACTCTAGCAAATGAGCAACGAAAAGACATCTTATTCATTGGCAATCCTGCGCCTGATAGAGTCGAAATATTGCAAAATATACAAGTTCCTATAACGCTTATCGGCTCAGCATGGAAAAAACACTCCATTCCTTTACACACGTGTATCACCAAAAATATTGCTTTAAATAAAATCGTTCCTTTATACCAATCCTGTCGTGCCGTTTTAAACATGAAACAAGGTGCAAATGTCAAAAATGGCCTGAATATGAGAAGTTTTGAAGCAACCGCATGCGGTGCTTTAATGATTCATGACAATGTTAAAGATCTTGAAAAACATTTTGTGCCAAATGAAGAAATTTTAGTTTACAACGATACAGAAGAGCTCAATGAGCTCCTGAAAAAAATAGACAAACATCCAGAATTATTTTATGAAATTGCAAAAAAAGGTATGCAAAGAACGCTTTTAGAGCACACTTATGAGCATCGAATGGCTCTTGTTTTAGGCAATTTATCGTAAAATGGGAAAGCAAATGAAGGAGAATACTAATTTATGATTTTTACACGAACGACTATTCCTGATGTTCTCATCATAGAACCAAAAATCCACGGTGATGAGCGTGGATATTTTGTTGAAACCTTTCGCGCCAATAAACTTGAAGAATTTTTAGGTCATCCCATCAATTTTTGCCAAGATAATGAATCTAAAAGCTCCCGAGGCGTTTTACGAGGTCTTCATTATCAACTACCACCTTTTGCACAAACAAAACTTGTACGCGTCATCGAAGGGTCCGTTTTAGACGTAGCCGTTGATATTCGAAAAGACTCTCCGTACTTTGGACAATACGTTGCAGTTGAACTGAGTGGTGACAATAAAAAACAGATGTTTATTCCAAGGGGTTTTGCCCATGGATTTATTGTCCTCAGTGATGTGTGTACATTTGCCTACAAAGTTGATAACTACTATAGCCCAGAATGTGATAGAGGTATTGCATTTGACGATCAAGATATAGGCATTGATTGGCAAATTTCTACGTCACACTTGCGCTTATCTGAGAAAGACAAAAAGCAACCTAGTTTGTGCAATGCTGATCTTTTTGAATATGGAATAAACTATTATGTTTAACATTCTTGTGACAGGTGCCAATGGTCAACTAGGCTCTGAAATACAGGAACTCTCCACGCACTATTCATACCAATTTTTCTTTATGGATAGAACGAAACTCGATATTGCTGATGAAAAAGCAGTTGAACAGTTTATTATTTCTCATAGCATCAATGCAATCATTAATTGTGCCGCTTATACAGCTGTAGATAAAGCAGAAAGTGAGAGTGAAAAGGCTTATGACATTAATACCAATGCCGTGAAAACATTAGCCATCCTTAGCAAGAAATATGCTATAAAACTAATACATATCTCGACAGACTATGTTTTTGATGGGATGCATTTTAAGCCATATACAGAAAACCACACCACCAATCCTCTCTCGGTCTACGGACAATCAAAATGCATGGGTGAAGAAACGCTACATGAAGTAAATCCAGCACATGCCATTATTATTCGTACCAGTTGGGTATATAGTTCTTATGGCAATAATTTTGTTAAAACCATGCTTCGCTTAGCAAAAGAGCGTGAAGTACTCAATATCATCTATGATCAAATCGGAACACCAACATATGCCAAAGATTTGGCACATACTATTCTTGAGATTCTTCCAAAAATTGACAATACGGCTGTGGAAATTTTCCACTATAGCAATGAAGGGGTCGCCAGTTGGTATGACTTTGCAAAGGAGATTATCTCTTTTGCCAACATCTCTTGCGAAGTAGTGCCTATCACAACAGAGCAATATCCATTGCCAGCTAAAAGGCCCTATTATTCACTGTTAAATAAATCAAAAATCAAAACAACGTTTGGAATCACAATACCACATTGGAAAGAGAGCTTAAACATCTGTTTAAGCAAAATCCTCCACTCATAGTATAGATTATTGCAATACGTTTTTGGATTGAAGTGATTCAAATTCTTTTATGGCATCGTAGACACTCAACGCATTAATATCATCAAAATTGCACAAAAAGACTTTTTTATCACTCAATGCCCCAGTATTGGCATCAAGACCTGTTGAGAAAAATGTTAAGGTTGGAATGCCAAGGGCAGCTGCAACGTGCATAGGTCCTGTGTCATTACTCACAAAGTAATCACACACACTTATTGCGCCACATAACTCATCAACACTCACATCACTTACTTTTATCACATCATTTGAGAAGGCATCAAGATACTTTTTTTCACGTTTTCCTGCAAATACTACAATATTGAAGTCATTTTTATAATGCTCACCAAACTTAGCAAAATTTTTCTCTGACCAACGCCTGCTCTCTTGCGTAGAGCCTATATTTAAGCCAATTGTTTTTTTACTGCTATCTAGCTTTGACATCAAATAAGTACGATATACATTTGCTGTTTCACTAAGCACCATTTTTGAAAAATCTAAGCTATCATCTACTCCTGCAATTCTGCTAAAAAACTGGCTTCGATGACCACTTTCATCTCGTGGAACACTGGTAGTATAGGCATACTCTTTATTCTTCTTTTTGGGAGCACCTCGTTTTTCTTTTGCTTTGCAAAAATGCGTTATCAGCGCAGTCTCACCAAAGTTTTGGAAATCTATAATGAGATCAAACTGCTTTTTTCGAAGTGTACTAAGATGTGCTATTTCTTTTAAAATCGCCCAAAACTTTTTTGCTTTAAAAACACCACGGTTGAGTGTCACAACCTCATCAATTAAGCCGCCACTATTTTTGGCAATATCTACATTCGCACTATCACATAAAAGCGTTATGCGTGCATTTGCATACTTTTGTTTGAGTTTTTGAAATGTCTGAAGCAGCATAACAATATCACCCATGCCACTAAAACGAATCGCCAAAATCTCCATGCTATTTTCCATAGCTATCATCAATGGCTTGGCAAATAATATGCCCAATCATAATGTGCATCTCTTGGATACGAGGCGTATCATCACTTGGCACGACAATATTAATGTCGCAAAATTCATTCATCACACCACCATCTCGCCCACTAAGTCCTATGGTGCGACATCCCATATTCCGAGCAAGGCTTAAGGCTCGTACGACATTTTTACTGTGCCCACTGGTTGATATACCAATTAAAACATCTCCCTCACGAGCTAAAGCTTCTACCTGACGATCAAAAATACGATCAAACCCATAATCATTACCCACAGCAGTAAGAACTGATGTGTCGGTGGTTAATGCGATTCCTGCAAGCCCTCGTCTCTCACTTTTATAACGACCGCTGAGTTCCGCTGCGATATGTTGAGCATCAGCCGCACTACCACCATTACCACATAAAAGGATTTTATGTCCATTTTTAAGTGCTTCAGTGGTGATAATAGATGCTGTATAAATATGACTTTGTAAACTCTCTATGGTTTTAGCAATAACAGCCTGATGTGAGAGCATCTCACGTTTTATCATGTCCATCATTTTTGTTGAGCCCTCTCAATAATCTTTGTTGTACTTTTACCCTCTACAAATTGAACGAGTCGTACTTCTTTAGCGATATCGCTTCCAACGACCACTTTTCCTTCATAATCAGCCCCTTTAACCAAGATATCGGGCTTAATAGCTGAGATAAGATCCAATGGCGTATCTTCTTCAAAAGGAACCACATAACTGACCGATTCAAGACTTGCTAAAATATACGCTCTATCTTCGAGTGGATTAATAGGGCGGCTTTCACCTTTAAGGCGCTTAATCGAAGCATCCGCATTAAGCCCAACGATAAGCATATCACCAAAACTTTTTGCCACTTCAAGATACTTCACATGCCCCACATGTAAGATATCAAAACAGCCATTGGTAAAAACGATTTTTTGATTTTTCTTCGTTTGTAAAAGATGCACCATCTCTTGTTTTGTTTTGATTTTACTCTCAGCCGTTGCAGCCCTTAAGCTATGCTCATACGCATCAACTTCATCTAAAGTTACGGTTGCACTTCCTAGTTTTCCAACCACAACGGCTGCAGCAGAATTTGCAAAGGAAGCTGCTTCTTGTATACTTAGCCCACACGAAAGCCCATAACCGATACTGGCTAAAACAGTATCTCCTGCTCCTGTGACATCATACACTTCACGCGCAACGGTTGGCATTTTTAGAAACTGCTCACCAAAAATTGCCATACCATCTTCAGAGAGCGTTATAATGGCATATTCTAAGCCCAAGCTCTCTTTAAGTAGGCTTCCTGCTTTTTGAAGGCTTTCATCATCTTTGATGGCTATTTTTGTAGCAAGACTTGCCTCTTTTTTATTGGGGGTGATAAGTGTTGCACCCTTATATTTGGAGTAATCTTCCCCTTTAGGATCAACTAAAATTGGTTTTTTAGAATTTTTAGCAAGCTCTATAACATGACTTGTAAAGGTTGTTGTTAACACTCCTTTACCATAATCAGAGAGCAAAACAACATCGACATTTGGAATGTAGGAAGCACATTGTGACAAAAGTGCATCAACGGAAGCTTGGGTGATGTCCTCTTTGGACTCGCTATCGTAACGCACCACTTGTTGATGTGAAGCTATGACACGACTTTTTTTGCTGGTTTTACGGTTCTCTTGCTTGACAACACCTTTGGCATCTGCGCCTAAAGTCTCAAGCATACATAAAAGTTCTTTGCCGTTGTCATCATCTCCAACGACACTAAGAACACTGACTTTTGCACCCAAGCTTAACAGGTTATTGACCACATTACCTGCGCCTCCAAGTACCGTGCTTTCTCTTTGAACATCAATGACTTGAACAGGAGCTTCAGGCGAAATACGTTCACATTTCCCCCACAAATAGTGGTCTAACATCAAATCGCCAATCACTAAAATAGAAGGTTGATAACTGCGTAATCTATCCACGTTTCACTTCACTTTCATAAATGCGTTTAATCTCTGGGACATACGCCTTAATTCCCTCTTCTAAACTCACACTTGGCGTATAGCCCAATTCTGCACATGTTGCTTGAATATCCGCTTCGGTATGCATTTGATATGCCCCAACATAAGGGTTTTCAAAATACTCTGTACCTAAATTGACACCTAACTCTTTTTGTAAAATATCAGCGATGTCTTGGAAACTACGAGGATGTGCTGTACCCACATTAAAAACGCCACATTTACCTGATAATGCCGCTTTGATATTAGCTTGTATCACATCATCAATATAAATAAAATCACGTAAAATTTTATCAGATCCGTAAAAAAGGCACGGTGTTTTACCGCTTAGTATTTGAAGTCCCAGCTGCAAGACCATTGAAGCTGTTTTATTTTTAAAATACTCTCTTGGTCCATACACATTAAAATAGCGCAATCCAATAACAGACATGGCAGGATATTGAGCACAGAATGAACGCGCAAGATAATCCATGGAGAGCTTACTAAAGCCATACACATTTTGAGGTTGTTCATTGCCAACACGTTGAGGAGAAGGTGCGTCACCATAGGTTGCACCGCTAGAAGCATATACCACAGAGGCATTGCTTTTTAAGGCCAGTTCTAAAATGGATTTAAACGCATTGACGTTAGTTTTAACCATAATGCCCTGATCTAAAACCGTTGTATCAGAAATGGCAGCTTCGTGAAAAATATAATCAAATTTATACGAGATAAGCTTTGCTATGGCGGTTTCATCATTGATGTCACCACTAATGACTTCGCCTTTAAAACCTATAAGGTTTTTAAAATGTCCAAAGCTCTTGAGATTGCCATTTGAAAAGGTTGCTTCGCTTCTAAAAATATCAAAAACGACAACTTTGGCTGTAGGAAAATTTTCTTGAAAATAAAAAGCAAGGTTGCTTCCGATAAACCCAGCCCCACCCGTAATAAGCACGGTTTTGGAATTAAACATGTCAGACCTTAATATTGAATAAGGTCTATTGTATCCAAAACTAAATTAACGCAATATTTAGCCCCGCTGTTTTGAGCAATGCCAAGAAAAATGGTATTTTCTATCTTAACTCCATTAGCAGCTTCTATATCACTTGTTTTATCGCCGATCATCCATGAGCTTTTTACATCAATATCAAACGTCTTAATGGCTTCTTCAAACATACCGCTTTTAGGCTTTCGACAAGTGCAGTTTGCTTCAGGAGCATGCGGACAATGATAGATAGCATCCAGTTTGATGTTGGCATCTAGAAGCTCTTTTCGCATCCATGTACTTAAGGTCTGAAAATCTTCTTCGCTATAATATCCTCGTCCAATACCTGACTGATTGGTGACAATAATAAGCAGATAACCAAGCTTTTGAAAATGACTTAGCGTTTCAAATATTCCATTGCAAAACTCAAAATCTTCGACTTTATAGACATACGCTTTATCGACATTGATAACACCATCACGATCTAGAAAAATAGCTTTTTGCACTTATTCTCCAAGCTCTTTCGTGATGTCACTCAATAAATTCGTATATTCCAAATAACCAAATGAGTCTTTTTGAGAGATCAAAGCGTTTTTTGCTTTGATAAAGAAGATCTTCGCTTCTTCACGATTTTTCAAATCATAAGCTAAAAATTTTCCCATGTAGTAGTTTGCATACAGATGTTTCGGCTCTTTCGCAAGTACACTTTGCACCTCTTCGATGGCAGTGTAAATTTGTAGATTTTTCTGAAGTGCAAGAGCACGTTTAAGGCGTACCATGTGCTGCATACTATCGGCTGAAAGACTTTTTTTATACATCTGTGCAGCTTCATTAAAAATGCCCATTTCAAAATAACCATCACCCAATTTATTCCACGTCTCTTTATCATTGGTGCGTGCCGCTTGTTGCTTGAGGTTGGTAACTTTAAGTGCGAAAGGAAGTACCGTTGCTATACGGCTATTTTGAACATTATGAGGATCAATCGAATAGGCATTAACAAGAAGATCAAACCCTTGAGGAATATTTCCAAGTTTGAGATAGATATTGGCAAGTTGAAGCATACAAACTGTGTTGGTTGGCTCTTTGACTAAAATAACTTCAATCGCCTCTTTCGCCTTTTGTGTATCTGTTCTTTCTATCTCACATACACTGTGCGTAGCGCTAAAGAGAGCACTTGACACACATACCAATGCTATTATCCCTCGAAACAAATGAGCCCCTATCAAATGTAAATTATTGGATTATACCGAAGTTTTACCGAAACAAAAATTGAACTTTTACCTACCTTAGAAAAACTAAGCAGGGTTAAAGTATGGTTAGTTATAATTTTTCACACACAACTTAAAAGGGGTATCTCAATGAAAAAAGTTTGCACAATTTTAGCAATTGCAGCAGTATCTAGTTTGATGGCAGCCGATGGCGCAGCGATCTACCAATCAAAATGTTTTTCCTGTCACGGAGATAAAGCAGCTAAAGCAGCACTCAATAAATCACAAATCATTGCAGGTTGGGATGCAGCAAAAATCGTTGCGTCTGTTAACGGATATAAAGATGGCAGTTACGGTGGCGCAATGAAAGGTGTTATGAAACCTATCGCATCTGGTTTGAGTGATGAAGATCTTAAAGCAGTAGCAGCAACTATCGCTTCATACAAATAAGTTTCTGATTCAATGGTACGACACCAAGGGCTACGCTCTTGGATCGTATCAATCTGGCGGGGCGTATCCCGTCTCTTTTTTCTCTTTTTGTTTTAAAATCTCCGCTTTTTTACGTTCCATCATAACCGCATCATTTAACGATTCTTCACTATCGAACTGTGTACCATCTAAAAACTTTTTATGATCATCAAATTGTCCACTTTTTATTCCCCACAAAAGCGCCCATAAACCAAATGCTCCTAAAAGTGTAGAAGCACATAACATCATTGCAATAATCCAACCATCCATACTCTAAAGCCTTTTTAGAACATTTTTAATACGCATCGAATTTCCAACCACAACCAGTGAACTTAAAGACATTGAGAGTGCCGCAAACAGCGGTATTACATAACCACTCATGGCTAAGGGAACAGTGATGACATTGTAGAGAAGCGAAAAGAGCAAATTCTCTTTCACCACACGTAAGCTTTTGCGTGCGATGAGAAATGCTTCATATAGGCTATTGACGCTATCATTGGTCAGTACAACATCACTTACATCCACCGCAACATCCGCTCCACTTCCCATAGCAATGGCTATTTCACTCTGCGAAAGCGCTAGTGTATCGTTGATGCCATCTCCAGCCATGACCACCTTTTTACCTTCTCGGCGTAAAGCTTCGATATATGCTGCTTTTTCATGAGGTAAAAGTGCGGCTTCATACGTCTCAATGCCTGCTTCTTTTGCAATCTCTTGGGTAACTTTTAGATGATCTCCACTTAGCATGATAACATGCAATCCAAGCTCTTTGAGCGCAGCAATACTCTCACAAGCGCCTTCTTTGAGGCTATCGCGTAATCCAAAGCTAGCAACCAACACACCATCAAGTGCAAAGAAGTAGTGACTTAAAGTGTCTAAATTGTGAGGTAACGCAACCATAATGCCCTCTTCTTCCATCATTTTGGCATTGCCACCTAAAAGCTTATGTCCCTCAAAAAATGCCTTTACGCCTTTAGCTTCCACCGTTTTAATGTGCTCTAACTGCTTCAATGCCAAAGTGGTCCCAGAGTCTTGTAAAAAACGTACAATGCCTTGGCTAATAGGATGTGTCGAACTGCTCACCAACGCATACAACAAAGAGTGGTCAAAATTGTGCAGATACAGATGTTCAACAACTTCTGGCTTTCCTTTGGTTATCGTTCCTGTTTTATCAAGCACCAATGTATCGCACTTTGCCATACTTTCTATAAAGCCTGCTTCCTTAAATAAAATACCTCGCTTAGCTGCCAATCCTAGTCCTACCAATGTTGCCACAGGTGTTGCCAAAGAAAGGGCACAAGGGCACGCAATGACAATAACAGAAATGGCAATAATTAAACCTGTTTCAAATGAACCACTCTGATAAGACCAAAACAGCAATGTCGAAAATGCTAAGAGCAAGATGGTTCTGGAAAAATATCCTGAAATTTGATTGGCGAGTTTTTCAATTTTTGGCTTTTTATTCATAGCATCTTCGAGCAATGTCACGAGCTTTGAAAGCATCGAGGAAGAGAATGTATTGGTCGCTTGGTAGCGAATAACACTGTCTAAACAGATGGAACCACTTAGGATTTTGTCGCCTTTTTGTGCGAGTACGGGAATGGATTCGCCACTTAAACGAGAAAGATCAAAAGAGCCCTCACCTTCAAGAATTATGCCATCAATTGCAACTTTATCGCCTGCTCTTACTTCAATGATTTCGCCTACTTCAATGCTCTCCACACTGGTTAAAATCTTCTCATTCCCTTTAATGAGTGTCACCTCTGTAGGCATAGCGCTTCCAAACGCATCAAGTGTATCGACTGCTTTTTTCTTGGTTAAAACTTCTAAGTATTTCCCTGCAAACACGAAGGTGATGATCATCGTCACGGAATCAAAATAAACCTCGGCATTACGAGAGAACATCGCATAAAGGGAAAAAATATACGTTAGTGTTGCCCCTGTCGCCACTAAAAAGTCCATCGTTATATAACGATGTTTAATGCCATAGTAGGCCCCTTTAAAATAAACTGAACCTGTATAAAAAAGTGTTGGTGTCGCTAAAATAAACTCCGCAAAATTAAGAATATTTTTAATATTGCTTTCCATACCCGTGAAGTACCCTGCGTACTGCGCGATAGCAATCCACATCACATTCATGGTCGCAAAAATACCTACGAGTAGTTTAGAATAATACTCCCTGCGCTGCGCGGTTGCTCTTTCTTCTCCACTTTTAGGGTCGTACGGATAGGCGTTATACCCAATGCTACGAATGGTTTCAATAATTTGTGAGAGCTTAATCAATGAACCATCCCACACAATTTTTGCTTTATGGTTTGTATAGTTAATGCTCACCTCAACAATGCCTTCTTGCTTGGAAAGCACTTTTTCATTCAACCACACACATGCACTGCAATGAATCCCTTCTATAATGAGGGCAATCTCATTTAAACCTTCTTTTGTGGTTTTAACATATTTAGAGATAAAGCCATCCAAGTCAAAGCGGCTGGCATCATCCATGGTTGCTTTAGGGGGTTCAAGGGTAGTATCGCCCATCTTTTTATAAAAAGTGTCAAGCCCTTCATCTTTTAAAAGATGAAAAACACCTTGACATCCCTTGCAGCAAAAAAATTTGGGAGTTTGAAAAGTTGTGTCTTGAAGTAACATAGAAGAGTCATATTCTAAATGGCAGTGATCGCAACGTTGTTTGCTCATATTAATCTTTCATTTTTTTTACACGCTCTCCAAGCAAAGCTTAAAGAACTACGCTAACCGCTATAGTACTGAAGCTTGCCTCATGCTGAGGCAGAAACTTTTTTGTAATTAAAAATTATTATAGCGTGACTTTTTTGTGATGAACCTGATACGAAAGTGTGCTTAATTTTTTTTTCAAAACCTTTGTGCTAAAGTGCCATCCCTACATGAAAATGTAAGTATCTATGGCTCAAGGGAAAGTAGTGGAGAATCTCAAAAGACTCTATGTCAAAGCAGGACTTTTCCTAGCTATTGCATTGTGTCCTATTTACATTTCAATGTGGTACAATCAACACATTCTAGCCTCTATCTTTCTTACCCTTATGTCAAGTATCAGCTTCTACTTTGTGATAAAACTACTTAAAAGTAACACTAAACTTAAAAATGAATTACGGAAAAACCTATATATCGACCTCAACACCAAGCTTCCAAACCGCCTTAAACTTCTAAAAGACAACAAAAGACTTGATCCAAATATCGATTCGACACTTATTATTATCAACATTGACTCTTTTCAAAACACAAACAATTTTTACGGGCATAACTTTGGAGATAAATTTTTAAAAGTTATCGGTGAGTGGCTTTCAAACAACCTTCCACCTGTTGAGGCTTCATTGTATAAATTTGAAGCTGATATATACGCCATTCTCATTCGTGTTCCTTTTAGCGAATACAACCTCAAGAAATACCTTAAAAAGATCTCGATGAAAATTACCAAAGATCGCATTATTTGCGATGATGTTGAAGTAGACACCACACTCAGCATTGGCGCACATCAAGGCAAAAAAAGCCTTCTGAAGCTCGCATCTATTGCGTGTAAAGAGGCCAAAAACAAACGCCTTTCGTATATGATTTATGATAAAAGCAGTCACAAAGAAGCCGAATACCACCACAACATGACCATGAATCATACCCTTAAAGAAGCCCTTGCAAAAGATTATGTGGTACCTTTTTTCCAACCCATCCTCAACCTTCGCACGAATGAAATTGAAAAATTCGAAACACTGATGCGGATTAAAAAAGAAAATGGCAATTATTATGTGCCAGCAGAATTTCTAGAGGTTGCTAAACATTCCAAAATTTATTCAAAACTCTCGATGTCACTGATTCAAAAAGCGTTTGAAACGTTTCAAATTTCTTCCAGTGGTTTTTCCATTAACCTCTCTTATCTTGATATGACGAACATTGTAACAACAACCTTTATCATAGAGAAACTTGAAGAGTTCAACGTAGGACCATGGGTCATCTTTGAAATTTTAGAGAGTGATGGTATTGAAAACTATGAAGCCATTGCAAAGTTTATTGACCAAGTCAAATCTTACGGTGCGAAAATTGCCATTGATGATTTTGGTGCAGGCTACTCTAACTTTGAGCGCCTTACAGAACTAAGGGTTGATTTTATAAAGATCGATGGAAGCCTCATCAAAAACATCCATCAAAATGAAGAGACAAAGATTATCGTTAAAACCATTGTAAATTTTGCGAAAGAGCTCAATATCAAAACCATTGCTGAGTATGTTCACTCCAATGAAGTGCTTATGTGTGTCAATGAAATTGGAATTGATTATGCGCAGGGTTTTTACATTGGAAAACCGCATCCTGAACTTCCTACTAACGCGCAGTAACCTTTTTAACACGTAAACAAAGATATATTCCCCCAAAGATAAAAACGATACCCCCTAAATGGTACCACTCCAAGCGTTCATCTAAAAATATATAGGCTAAAAAACTTCCAAACAATGGCATCAAATGGGTAAATTGACCTGTCTTATCCGCCCCTATCTGCGCTATACCCTTATGCCATAAGTAGTAACATAAAATTGAAGTAACAAGTACCACATACGCAATCACCCAAGCGTAGTTACAAAGTATCATGACTTCGCGCTCTAAGCTGTAATCTTGTGCCATATAAAAAGGCAAAAGCATGATTACGCCTAAACTCACCGTTGTGATAAAAAATTCAAAACTGCTCAATGCCGTTGGACGAAATTTGACTAAGACGCTGTAACTTGCCCAACATAATGACGATGCAATCACCCATAAATCGCCCGAATTGAAACGCAACGAGAAAATGCTCTGCATATCTCCTTTAAGCACTAAAAAAATAACACCAAACGTTGAAAAGACAATACCAACAATCTGTCGTGAGGAAATCGGAGTTTTAAGGATGAGAAACGAAAGAAAAAGAATAATAATAGGAATAGAAGAGTTAATCAACAAAGCATTGGTCGCCGTAGTGTATTGCAATCCAATGTAAAGCAGTGTATTAAAACCTGCAATACCCAGTGCTGAGAGAAGAGCTAAAATCCAAAAATGATGTTTTAGTGCTGTCCAAATTTTTTTACCATGAAAAAGTAAAAAAGGAAGTGTGACCACAAAAACACCAAGCCATCGAAAAAAGGCTAACTCCCATGGCTCAATAGCACCTGCGACAAAACGCCCGAGTACAAAGTTTGCAGACCAAAAAAGCACACACAATACCAAAAGAACATAGACTTGCATTTTTATCCTTTATCATGAAAGAGGATTATAACAAATATAACGCCTTTGCAACAGACGCGCTATACAATTTTCATGTAGAAAGGATTTTCAAGGAGATTCATCATGCACAATCAACTTAATTTACGAGAGCTTACCTACGCACTCTCAACCGCACTTGATTATGTGAGCATTGATGACACCACACACGGAAAACGTGTAGCCTATATTGCGTGTGAAATAGGCAAAAAACTAGGATGGCGTCAATCAAAACTCGATAAAGTCATGCTCATGGCTATGCTACATGATTGTGGCGTTTCATCAACTGAAATGCACGATTGTCTTATCAATTATCTTGATTGGGAAGATTCCTACTTGCACTGTGCACGTGGAGCCTCTTTGCTCAAAGACGTTCCTATTTACAGTGATTTTGCAGATGTCATTGCTTTTCATCATACCTGCTGGGAGCACTTTTTACCTCATATTGATGAAGAAATAAAGCTCTATGCAAATCTCATTTATCTAAGTGATCGCATTGATGCAATGCACGTAAAATTTGGAGCGCAACTTAGCCATGAAAAAGAGCATATTCGAGCGACCATAAAAAAAGAAACACCTTCTATGTTTTCACCAAAACTCACAGAAGCTTTTATACAGCTCTCCTACACCGATCAGTTTTGGTACTATTTAGAGCCAGACGCCATTCATTATTATTTTAGAGATTGGATCGATCATGGAGAAATACTGAGTGTACCATTTGAGCTTCTCAAAAAAATTGCACTCATGTTTGCAGACATTGTCGATGCAAAAATCCCTTACCAAAAACACCATACGCTAAAAGTAGCAACTCTATCGCGTTATATCGCAGAATTATGCGAGCTTACGCTACAAGAAAAAGAAGCCGTTGAGATAGCGGCTCTGTTACATGATTTGGGAAAATTACGTATCCCTGATGAAACGCTTCTCAAGACAACACCTCTCAATGAGAATGAGATACGCCAAATCAGAAGGCATGGATTTGATGCACAAATTATTTTAGGGCAGATCAAAGGTTTTGAAAAAATAGCACAAATTGTTTCTATGCATCATGAAACACTTGATGCAAAGGGCTATCCAGCAAATCTTGAAGAGGCAAAAATTCCGCTTGAGGCGCGTATTGTCTATCTTGCAAATACCTTTGTAAATCTTATCAATCAAGAAAACGCAGAGCACATTTTACATCCTAAAGAGCTCTGTGAAACCTTGGAGAAAATGGCCAATGAACATCAAGTGGATTCAGTCATTGTAAATACCATAACAACGCATTTTGAAAGCTGTTATGAAAAAGTATCATTTACGTAATATATGTCACATGTTATCCATAAAACTATCACTCTTTTTGACAGATTGTGATAAAATGAATTGGTTAGTGTTCAAAGAAAGGGTTTGCCCATGAGAGTGCTTATCTTTTATATCTTTTTTTACACAACACTTTTCGCAAACCATATGCTTGAACCTATTTCTGTGCAATTAGCATGGCTTCATCAATTTCAATCTGCGGGATTTTATGTCGCAAAGGAAAAAGGGTTTTACGAAGAACTTGACCTCAATGTGACGATTAAAGAGTATCAAAAAGGGTTAAATGTCGTCACTTCCGTAGTCAATAAAGAAAGTACCTATGGTGTTGGTAAATCTTCTTTGGTTATTGATCGAAACAACGGCAAGCCTGTAGTTGCACTAATGGCACTTTTTCAACACTCACCTTCTGTACTCATCTCCACAAACCCTGTCATTAAAACGCCCAAAGACCTTTTCAATCGTCTTGTCATGATGAGCTTTGAGGAGTCCAACTCTGCCGCTATTATTTCTATGCTTATGAGCAATGGTATTAAAAAAGAAGATATCTTTTTACAAGAGCATAGCTTTAAACTTGATGACCTCATTAATCTTAGAACCGATGCCATGGCATGTTATATTTCGAATGAGCCTTTTATTCTCAAAGAACGCAATATCCCTCATACGATCTTAAATCCAAAAGAGTATGGTTTTGATTTTTATGGAGACATACTTTTCACCACAGATAATGAGATTGCATTTCACAAAGAACGTGCAAAACGTTTTTATAATGCGACAAAGCAAGGATGGGAATGGGCATTTGATCATATCGAAGAGACAGCTCAGCTGATTTATGACAAATACAATACGCAAAATAAAACTCTTGCTGCACTCATTTATGAAGGCTATACCTTGAAAAGCCTTGCCTTTGATGAGGGGAAACCATTTGGAGTTCTTGAACCTAAAAAGTTTGATGATATTTCTAGTATCTATAAGATCAGTGGTCTCTTACAAAATGGCTATTCACTTGAAGGGTTTATTGATCCATTATACTTTGCGAAAAATGTTGTTAAAATAGGCATTTTAGCCAGTCGTGAAGAGACCGACATTGTACCTAAGACATGGCAAGAAAGCGCTCAATATCTCAGTGCACTCTTCCCTTCTCATCAATTCATTCTCTTACCTCTTAATTTTGAAGAGATGCAACAAAGTGTTCAAAAAGGAGATGTTGAATTTGTTATTGTCAATCCCATGTATGCCATTCAACTCGAACACTCCTTTGGACTTAGTCGTATTGCAACATTAAGTCCTCGCTATAAAAATCGCTACTACAGTGAATATGGCAGTGTCATCTTTACCAAAACATCTACTACTGAGATTCAAAACTATCGCGATCTGAAAAATAAAAAGATAGGTGCGGTTTCCCCACGCTCTTTTGGTGGTTATCTTTTAGGCATGAAGGAGTTAGGAGATCACTCTTTACAAAAAAATGTTGTTTTTCTAAATACCCATTATAATGTTGTTAATGCTGTTTTAAATGGGAAAGTAGATGCAGGAATCGTCCGTACGGATGTGATAGAAAAAATGAGTGATGATGGTTTAATCACTCTAGGTGACATTAAAGTCTTAGGCGCTAAACACTACCCTGATTTTCCATTTGCTGTTAGTACCGAGCTCTACCCTGAGTGGGTTTTGGCTAAAACACCGCATACATCAGAATATCTTACCAATGAAGTCCTCAGCACACTTTTAAAAATCTCCTCGTCACCCAAACCAAATCAAGCCTTTCGCCTTAAAACGCCTCTTGATTACTCAAAAGTGCATACCATCCTCAAAGAATTTAACATTTATCCTTATGAACAAGAACCTTATACATTCAAAGATGCCGTTTTAAAATATCGTTATATTTTTATAGGGCTTTTTATCATATTTGTAATTTCATTTGCATTTATGGCATACATCCAACATCTTAATAAAAAGCTACTTGAACGCAGCCAAGAGGTACAAAATTTTAATGACACATTGGAAAAAGAGGTAGAACAGCGCACGCATGAATTAAGCCTTTTAAATTCAAAACTCAAAGATATCGCCAACACTGATGAGCTAACGAAAATCAATAACCGCAGATACTTTTTACTTATGGCAACGCAGTATTTTCATACGGCAAAACGTAATAAGATGGAACTCCATATCCTCTCATTAGACATTGATTTTTTTAAACACGTTAATGACACTTACGGTCACGCTATGGGAGATGCCGTACTTAAATTTTTCTGTAAATGCATCAAAGAACTCATCCGACAAAGTGATCTTTTTGGGCGTATTGGTGGAGAGGAATTTTCTATTTGTATTCAAAACACTTCCTTAGACTTAGCTGAAAAAATACGCGAATGTATTGAAAGAGAAACAGGCAGTTCACAGAATCTTCCAGCCATTACCGTTAGTATTGGAATCAGTTCATTAAAAGAAGATGATAAAGAGGTATTTGACATCATAAAACGCTCCGATCAAGCGCTTTATGCGGCGAAGAAAAATGGTCGTAACCAAGTACAAATTCTCTAACTTTTTAAATTAAGAGTTTATTTATCCGAGTTAGCTATAATTTTTGAAAAACTTTCTTAAAAGGACACAGTATGGCAACAACCAAACTAAAAGGCAATCCAGTCGCACTCGCAGGCAGTGAAATCAATGTAGGTGACAAAGCACCTGTCGTTACGCTTGTCGCAAAAGATCTTAGCGAGATCAAAGTTGGTGGTGAGAGTGATAAAGCACAAATCATTGTTATCGTTCCTTCACTAGACACAGCAGTCTGTGCTCAAGAAACTCGTACATTTAACACAAAAGCTGCAGCAGTTCCTGAAGCAACTGTCATCGTTGCGTCTATGGATCTTCCTTTTGCAATGGGACGTTTCTGTACAACAGAAGGTATTGAAAACCTTCAAGTAGGTAGTGACTTTAGAGAAAGAGCATTAGCAAATGCATATGGTGTTTTGATCGCAGATGGTCCACTTAAAGGGCTAAGCGCTAGAGCTATTTTTGTAGTCAATAAAGCAGGTAAAGTTGTTTACAAAGAGATTTGTCCTGAAATTACAGAAGAGCCAAATTACGAAGCGGCACTTTGTGCACTTAAAGATACAGCAGCACCAGCACACAAATGTGGTTGTGGTTCAAAATAATCTAGCTTAGTTTTGCTTCCTCTTGTGTCTCTTCTAGCCACAAGAGGATTTTCTGTATTTTTTGCATCATTTCTGCATCAATTTCTTTCTCTGGTAATCCTAAAATTGCCTCTAAAAGTGCTTTATTTTGTAAAAAAGCAATGTTATACAATCCTGCTCTTTCCATGATTTTTTCTAAGTATGCCCAATTTTTGGATTCTACTGCATTTTTTTGCACACTTTGGTAATGCGATAAGCCTTTATGTATCATAATGCAATCACCCCTACAAAACGACCAGTTACTTTGTCTCTTCGATACGAAAAATAGTTTTCATCCCCACAACTACACTCTTGTGAAATTTCAATATGCTCAGGTTTAACCCCTATGGTTATAAACGCATCCACGTTATAAGATTGTAGATCCAAAAAGTATTTATCATCTTGCAAATGCATGTACTTTTCAAACCCAGCGATAGCTTCTTTACCGACTTCATAGCAACACGCATGGATGGAAGGTCCCATAAAAATACGTAATTCACTCATCTTTGTTCCAAAATGTTCTCGCATGGCAAGGGCACACTTTTGTCCAACGTGCAACAGACTTCCTACACGTCCTGCATGCGCTACACCTATAGCTTGGTGCACTGCATCGTAAAAGAGTATAGGGATACAATCAGCTACCATAACAGCTAAAGCCGTGTCACTTCGCTGGGTAATCATCGCGTCACACGTAGGTTCTTCATGACCGTTTTGGATTAAAACCACTTTATCGCCATGGACTTGTTCCATAAAAACAAGTTTGGAAATACCGAGTTCTTCTTGCAAAAGCTCTCGATTTTTTTTGACATATTCAGGATTATCTCCAACATGAAAAGCCAAATTGAGACTCTCATATGGAGCTTGGCTTACACCGCCAAAACGTGTTGTAAAACGATACTGCATCAATACATCGCCATAATGCGATCGACCCCATTCCAGTCAAGCGCATCTTTTTTATTAAACATATGGTAAAGATACCGTGCAAACATATCCGTTTCAACGTTCACTTTTTGCCCCACTTTATAACTTCCAATCAATGTTTTTTCAAGCGTATGCGGAATGATTGTTAAACGAAAGCCTTTTTTACTGACATCATTGACTGTTAAACTCACCCCATCGATGGTAATGCTTCCTTTAGGAATCACAAATGTAAGTTGCTTTTGTGGAATACTCACCTCAATATCTAAGCCATTTTCTCTTTTGTTAAAGCTTTCAATAACCCCTACACAATCCACATGCCCTTGCACCATATGCCCATCAAGACGATCTCCTAATGCGAGAGCTGGTTCCATATGAACTTTACCCTTTAAGTTTTCAACCGCAAGCAATGACCGACTTTCTAATGAGAGTTCGACACTAAAACCACTCTTTGAGAGAGCAATGACTGTTAAACACGCTCCATTAATCGCAATGCTATCGCCAATGTTTGGTTTATAGGTTGCACGAAGCGTTAAAATATTATTGGCATAGCTTTCAACTTCTGCAAATTCTCGAATCAACCCTGTAAACATCTCATGACCTTTTCTCTATTTATTAGCTTTATTATAACGCTTTTCGTATTGAACTTTTATAAGTAAAAAAGTGCCTTTTTGTCTCTATTTATGAAGAATATGAGAAATATGTGCTTTCTTATTCACTTTTTTCCCCCTTTTTCCCCCTTCTTTTAGTGATAGTATTCACTTCTAGGCTATAATAAGCCTATTGAAAAATGGTGAATAGGAGATTCTATGAACAACTGGTCAATTTCACAAAAAATTTATATTCCTCTTTTTGGAGGCATTATTATAGGATTTATTCTCATCCTTTTTTCCTCCTTTTTAAGCATTAAGGGAATTGAAAAAGATGTCTATGAAAATGAACAAGAGGCACTTAAGATTTATGTTAAAAATCAACTCGAATCACAATACGATATCGCGCTTACCAACGCTATTACCATCGCTGGCAATTACTATGTCATTGAAGCATTGCTGAACAATGATCGTACTATCGCTATTAAAGGTCTTCAAGATCTTACGAAGCTTTACAAAGAAAAGACAGATTATAAAGAAGCACAAATTCATGTCCATACCAAAGATATCAAAAGCTTTGTGCGAGACTGGATGCCTAACAAATTTGGTGATGACCTCTCAGGTTTTCGTCAAACCATTAAAAGTGTTAAAGAGAAAAAGCAGCCTCTAACTGCTATAGAGATGGGCGTTGCAGGTATGTCTCTTCGAGGTGTTGCCCCTATTCTTAAAGATGGCGAATATTTGGGTTCTGTTGAATTTATTGACTCTTTTGACGCAGCTGCTGTAAATGCGAAAAAAGATTTGGGTGCAAGCGTTATCTTTTTAACTGACAAAAAACTTCTTAACTTAAGTGCTGGTGCAAAAGATGCCCTGTTGGCTAAAGATACCGCACTTTCACAGAAAAAAGAGATTACCAATATGAAGCTTTTTGAAGAGATCAAAGACCTTGACCTCTCTGCTCAAGGAAAAAGTTTTTCAACACCGACCTATTTTGTGGTAAGAGATGAACTTAAGTCTTTTGATGGGACACGCGCAGGAGAAGTCTTGATCGCTAAAGAGATTAAAGCAGTGAAAGCGGTAGTACATGAAGCGCAATACGTCCTTGTCAAACAATTGGCTGTTATGTGTCTTATCACAACAATCATTATGGCAATGTTGGTTATTACGCTTAAAAAGACCGTCATAAATCCTGTCAAAGAGCTCAAAGACCGTGCGGAAAACCTCTCTAGTGGTGATGGTGACCTTACGAAAAAGATGGAAATCAAAAGCGGCGATGAAATCGGGCTTGCTTCTGTTGCATTCAACCTTTTCATCGACAAAGTACGCAGCACAGTAAGTATGGCTAAATCATCCAGTAGTGAAAATGCTTCCGTTGCCAATGAGCTTAGCTCTACCGCCCTTGAGGTAGGTAAACGTGCCGAAGAGACCTCTTCGATTGTCAATGAGACCAATCACATGTCACGAAGTATCAAAGAAGAGCTTTCGCTTTCACTTCAAAAAGCAAAGCAATCAGAAATCGAGATTGGCGAGGCACATACAAAACTTACCAATGCAAAAAATCAGATCCTTAAAATGGCAGATCAAGTTCAATCAAGTGCACATACAGAAGTTGAACTGGCACGTCAAATTGCACAACTAAGCGCGGACGCAGACCAAGTCAAAGGTGTTTTAACCGTTATCTCCGATATCGCAGACCAAACCAATTTGCTAGCGCTTAATGCGGCAATTGAAGCAGCACGTGCGGGTGAACATGGACGTGGCTTTGCCGTTGTCGCCGATGAAGTACGTAATCTAGCAGAACGTACACAAAAAAGTCTTACAGAGATCAACGCGACTATTAACGTCATTGTCCAAGCGATTAATGATGCAAGCGATCATATGAACAGTAACTCAAAAAGTATGGAAAATCTTACAAAAATTGCTTCAGAAGTTGAAAAAAATATCCATGAAACGGCTGTGATTATGGATAATGCAACACTTTCGAGTGAACATACTGTCAAAGATTACATTGAAACAGGTAAAAAAGTGGACGCTATTGTTGCTAAAATCGAAGAGATCAACACTATTACACTCAGCAATACTCGAAGTATGGAAGAAGTGAGCGGTGCAACCGAACACCTCAGTGACCTCACCGAAAAACTCAATAACGTTCTTGGTAATTTTAGAACCTAAAAGAGAAGAAGCTTTAGGCTTCTTGCTCTTTAAAAAAGGCATAAAAAGCTTTTGTGGCTCTTTGTGCCTCTTCGATACTCACTTCTTTAAATCTCACCCTACCGCCTGCTTTTAATTGCGCCAATTTAAAACAATCTACCGCTATGATAGAGCCAATTTTTGGGTATCCGCCAATGGTTTGTCTCTCTTTTAAAAGGACAATAGGCTCACCATGACTTGGTACTTGAACAGCGCCATAGCAAATAGGTTCGGAGAGAATACCTGTGGCACTTGGAATCACTTTTTCACCACTCAAACGATACCCCATACGATCACCCTCCCCTTTAAAGGTATAGGTGCTGTTAAAAAAAGTCTCTTGTGCTTGTGCGTCAAACATCGTTTTTTGATACCCTTTGAGCAAGCGCAAAGTAATGGTTTCTGGATATTTTGGAATAAATTTTCGCTCCAATTTTCGCCTATCAACAGGGCACCTAGCACCTAAAGTAGGCAGTATATCACCTGCCTTAAGCTTACGCCCCTCAACGCCACCCAACCCTTCTTTGAGGCTTGTCGAATAACTTCCATATGCAAAAGGTGTTTGAAATCCTCCTGCGACCGCGATATAGGTGAATTGTCCTTCATTGGCAAAACCAAAACTGATGACATCGCCACGTCTTAGCTGGTATGTCTGCCACAAGGCAATGCTATGACCATTACATGTTGGTTGCATATTCGCCCCACAAATCGCAATGCATATTTCACTTTTTGCTCTAAAGGAGGCTCCTCCTAATGCGATTTCAATGGCTGCTGTATTAAAAGGATTCCCCACTAAAAAATTAGCATATCCAAAGGCAAGCTCATCCATCGCACCACTCTGTGTCAAGCCAATATCACTAAAGCCTCTACGCCCGGCATCTTGGATAGAGCTTTGAAGTCCTCCATTTTCAACGATAAAACCATTCATAGCACGCCTCCAAGCCTTAAGAACTCCTCTTTGGAAATCGGCTCATAGCGTACTTGATCTCCCACATGTAAAAGTGAGAGTCCATCATATGAGGCATCAAACATTGAAGTAGGTGTACGTCCCAAAATTTTCCAGCCTCCAGGGCTTTGGGTTGGATACACAGCGCTTTGACGATCTGCAATGGCAACACTTCCTTTAGGAACGACTTTACGCGGATTGGCAAGTCTTGATGTCGCAAGTCGTACATCAATCTCTCCTAAATAAGCAAATCCAGGGGCAAACCCAATGGCATAAACACTGTACAACTCTTGTGTGTGCAGTGCAATAATCTCTTCTACGTTAAGGTTTTTTTCATATGCTAATAGTTCTAAATCAAGCCCTACTTCAAGGCCATAATAGACAGGTATGGTTACAATTTTAGGCTCACTCATCGTAATCTCTTCTGCATGATGAATTACCTTTTCAATCCTCTCACAAACCTCGTGAAAGTCAAAGCGCATCACATCGTAACTCACCATCAAAGAGGCATACGAAGGAATAATCTCATAAAATTCCTCTAATGCATTTGCTTTTAATGCTTGATACGCTTTTTGTACCTCTTTAGAGATTAAAGGATCAATGGTGTTTCCAAAATAAACAATCACAGACGATTCTGAGGCAATTTGATAGCGTCTACTCACATGTTTTTCCTGAGTGTTTCTACCATCTTAACGGCTTCTTCATTGTCACCATGCACACACAAAGTATCAGCACGTAATGTGATTCTCTTTCCTGAAATAGTTTCTAAGACACCCTCTTTTTGAAGCAATTTCAAGCGCTCAATAACATCATTGACATCATGAAGAACTGCCCCTTTTTGTGTGCGAGGAACTAAAAGTCCGCTATCATCATAAGCCCTATCTGCAAAGACTTCATAAATCAACTCTATCCCTAACTCCTTCGCAATTGCTTCTTGTTTTGAAGTATCCGCCATGGAAAGAATCATCAATTTTAATGCAGGGTTCATTCTTTTAACTGCTGTTGCAACCGCTCTAAAGATGCGTTCATCTTTCATCATATCATTGTAGAGTCCACCATGCGGTTTTACATACGAAAGTGTGGCATTATTCGCTGTGACAAATCCTTGAAGAGCACCCACTTGATAGATAACCATGGATTCTACTTCTTCTAAAGAACATACCATGCTTCTTCTACCAAACCCTACCAAATCAGGATACGCAGGATGTGCACCAATGGTAACACCGTGTTTTAAAGCAAGTTTGATAGAACGATCCATAATCACAGGATCTCCTGCATGAAATCCACAAGCAAAATTTGCCATATCAACATAAGGCATAATGGCTTCATCAAGTCCCATTTTCCAAGAACCAAAACTCTCGCCTGCATCACAGTTCAATTTGATCATTGTATTCTCCTAGATGGAAGAAATTTTTAAATTATGGTATCACAGTTCCATTAAAATAAAGAGACTAATAAATAATCACATCCCTAAAACATGACACTAAAACTAAAAATGCCCTTATTTTATGACAACATCTACTTACTTAGTTTTATTTCCTCAATTTACTCTACAGTCAATTAATAGTATAATGATTGGAATTATGTATGAAATGAAGGTATTAGTATTATGAAATATGACGTGATTGTAATTGGTGGTGGACACGCAGGTATTGAAGCATCTTTAGCGTCCGCAAGACTTGGGCACAAAACCCTTCTTATCTCGATTTTAGCGGAGCAAATTGGAGCAGCTAGCTGTAATCCAGCCATTGGTGGACTTGCAAAAGGACACTTGGTAAAAGAACTCGATGCTCTTGGTGGACAAATGGCGCTTGCAACCGATGCAGCAGGCATACAATTTAGAACACTGAATCTCTCCAAAGGACCTGCTGTTAGAGGAAGCCGTGCACAAATCGATATGGACAGATACCGCATCTATATGCGTACTGTTGTTTTAAACACTGAAAATCTCAGTGTCGCACAAGAAGTTGCAGAACAAATTATCACACAAGATGGCAAAGTTACAGGCGTTATTACCGCTATGGGCAACCACTATCATGCTCAAAAAATTATTATTACAACTGGAACATTTTTAAAAGGTCTTATTCATATCGGCGAATACACGCATGAATCAGGTCGTGTGGGTGAGTTTCCTTCTATAAAGCTTTCTGATTCTATCAAATCATTAGGTATCACGATGGGACGCCTCAAAACAGGTACGTGTGCTCGTATTGATGCGAAAACTATTGATTTTTCAAAAATGGAACTCCAACCTGGTGATGAAAACCCGCTTCCTTTTAGTTTTAGAACCGATCGAGCAACGTTTAACCCTTTCCAGCTTCCGTGTTATATTGCTTATACAAACGAAGAGACCCATACTATTATCGAAAGCAATTTTCACCGTGCACCTCTTTTTACAGGACAGATCAATGGTATAGGACCACGTTATTGTCCAAGTATTGAAGATAAGATCAACCGTTTCCGCGATAAAGAGCGTCACCACCTCTTTGTGGAACCGCAAACACGTGAAGCAACAGAGTATTACATTAACGGCTTTAGCACTTCCCTTCCAACCGATACGCAATTAAACATGATTCACTCCGTTGAGGGAATGGAAAATGCAAAGATTGTGCGCTTTGGTTATGCTATTGAGTACGATTATGTTGACCCAACTGAACTCAAGCACACATTAGAAACCAAAAAGGTTTCAGGTCTTTACTGTGCAGGACAAATCAATGGAACCACAGGATATGAAGAGGCTGCCGCACAAGGATTGATGGCGGGTATCAACGCATCGTTAAGTTTAAGGGATGAAGAACCACTTATCTTAAGACGTGACGAAGCCTATATTGGTGTTCTCATTGACGACTTAGTGACCAAAGGAACGAAAGAGCCTTATCGTATGTTTACAAGTCGCGCTGAGTATCGTTTACTTTTACGTGAGGACAATGCCGATTTGAGGCTTACTCCTTATGGGTATAAAATTGGTCTTATTGATGAACAAACACATGAGCGTGTTGTCAAGAAACAGATTCAGATGAAAGAAGGATTAGCCTATTTAGAAGAGACGACACTCACACCTTCTAATGAAAACAATGCTTTCTTAGCAAGTATTGGGGAAGACAAGATTACCGATAAAGTCACACTTCAAAAAATTGTCGCTCGTTCTGACTTTACGGTAGAAAAATTAGAAAAGCTTGCTCCTATTGTCAGCACATTTAGTGAAGAGGCGAAAGAGCAAATTTTAATTGAAGCGAAATATAAAAATTATATTGAAAAACAAAAAGAGCAAATCGATACCATGAAAGAGATGATCGATGTTAAAATCCCTCCAATGATGGATTTTAGCACGATTTCAGGACTCAGCAACGAAGTGGTCGAAAAATTGCAACGTTTTAATCCACCAACTCTTTTTGCAGCAAGTGAAATTAGTGGCATCACGCCAGCAGCACTGGATATTTTGCACGTTTATATTAAAATATTTAATAAAAAATAAAATTGTAACAAATAGTTAATGACGTACATCATAGATTCTTAATAAAAGATGCGATAAAATTGTCACAAATTAAACTACACGAAAGGAAAAAGAATGGCTGTTGAGACAAGCAGAAGAGACTTTATAGGCATGGCATTCGGCGGTTTTGCAGCGGCAGGTGGCGTCATAGCCCTTGGCGCTATGAAAAAGACTTGGGACCCACTTCCAAGTGTACAATCTGCTGGATTCATCACCGTTGATCTCTCTTCGATGAAAGAGGGAGAAGTCCAAACGATCCAATGGAGGGGCAAGCCGATTTTCATTTTGAAAAAAAGTGCTGATATGCCAAAGAATGAGAAACGTGACATTGTAGCTGGGGGTAGTAGCTATGCAGTGATGATAGGACTTTGTACCCATCTAGGATGTATCCCAACATGGACACCTGCAACGAAACAATTTAAGTGTGCCTGTCATGGTGGCGAGTTTGATGCAAGTGGTGTCAATACGTTTGGACCACCTCCAAGACCAATGGACATTCCTCCTTTTAAAATAGACGGAGCGAAGCTTGTTCTTGGTGAAGAAGGACCAGAGTATAAAAAACTGGTAGCTAAGAAAGCGTAAAGGAGACAAACGTGGCAGAAATTAGAAAAGCGACAGGCTTTATCGATTGGCTCGATCAGCGATTAGCGGTAAATAAGTTCATCAAAGTGATGATGACTGAGTATTGGATTCCTAAAAACATCAACTTCCTTTGGGCAATGGGTGTTGTTTTGGTGGTTTTGTTTAAAATCCTGATCATCTCAGGTATTTTTCTTTTGATGTACTACAAACCAGACATTAAACTGGCATTTGACAGTGTCAACTACACCATCATGCAAGAGGTAGAGTACGGCTGGTTATGGAGACATATGCACGGTGTTGCAGCATCTGCTATTTTCCTTGTCATTTACATTCACATGTTTACGGGCATCTATTATGGTTCCTACAAAAAAGGTCGCGAACTTATCTGGTTAACAGGTATGGCACTTTTTGGTATGTTCTCAGCAGAAGCGTTTAGTGGTTATATGCTTCCATGGGGACAAATGAGCTATTGGGCAGCACAAGTTATTACCAACCTTTTTGGTGGTATTCCTTTCATTGGTGAAGCGTTGGTTGTTTGGATCAGAGGTGACTTCTTGGTTGCTGATGCAACATTAACACGCTTTTTCATGTTGCATGTACTCTTACTGCCACTCGTTATTATTTTATTGATTGCCGTTCACTTCTACTCTTTAAGAGTCCCGCATGTGAATAATCAAGAATCAGAAGAGTTTGATTTTGATGCTGAAGCTAAAAAATACCTTGATGGTAAAAAAGTAGAATCTAAAGTTGTTCCATTTTGGCCAGTGTTCCTCTCCAAAGATTTCTTTGTTGTAGGCGTTGCCCTTACCATCTTCTTCTATTTGGTCTGTTTCCACTTTGACTTTGCCATGGATCCTATTAACTTTGAACCTGCAAACAATATGAAAACACCTGCACATATCTACCCTGAGTGGTACTTCTTGTGGAGTTATGAAGTACTTCGTGGTTTCTTCTTTGATATTGGTGGTATTGCTGCTATGGATATTGGTTTAGCAGCGTTTGGTTTTGCAAACGTTATCTTTATGCTTTTCCCATTCTTAGATAGAAATACAGAACACACAGCACCAGCACATAAACGTCCAGCGTTCTTTGTGTGGTTCTGGTTACTGCTTATTGATATGATTGTCTTAACGGTTTATGGAAAGCTTCCTCCAACAGGTGCAAACGCATGGGTTGGCTTTGGCGCAACGATTGTCTTTATCACGCTCTTCATCGTTCTTCCAATTATTACAAAAATGGAAGCTAAATGTAATAATGGAGGTTGCAAATGAGAGAGTTAAAAATATTAGCGGTTGTAATCTTCTTTACAGCTGTTGTCTATTGGGGCGTAGAGCCATTTGCACATTCTCAAATGCATCCTCATGTTGCACCTGCTGATTTTACATTTAAAGACCTAGGTGTCTCTGCAAAAAAAGGGGATGCAACCAAAGGTGCTGAAACCTTTTTAAGTGCAGGTTGTATTGGCTGTCACAGTGTAAGCTCTCAAAACATGCCTGCACCTATGGATAATGCAAGTGCTTCTGCAAGCTTTGGTGTGACACCACCTGATCTTAGCAGTGCTGGTGCGATCTATGATAAAAACTATCTTGCAGCGCTTATTAAAGATCCAACCAAAGCGCTTAAAGTTGAACATAAATTCAATGAAACACGTCCACATCCAATGATTGCATTCTTTGGTCTTGGTGGCGATATTGATCAAGAAGTAGCAGACATTGTTGCGTACCTTCAAAGCATTGCTCCTGTTGCTCCAATGGATGACAAACAAGTGTATGCAGATGCGTGCCAACGATGCCATGATATGAAGTATGATAAGC
>Ga0074197_1000101_pt1 | contig 138513 bp, 122 predicted proteins | sample EPASupsiteSAE305_FD_64526 | JGI IMG/M metagenome (GOLD analysis project Ga0074197, IMG submission 64526) | Bioremediated contaminated groundwater microbial communities from EPA Superfund site, New Mexico - SAE3-05 reassembly with SPADES | ecosystem: Environmental > Aquatic > Deep subsurface >... | reverse complement strand
CGGTAAGACCATGCTGGCCCGGCGTCTGCCCTCTATTTTGCCGCCTCTTACCCTGAACGAAAGCATGGAAGTCACCAAGCTCTACAGTATCGCGGGAATCCTGCCACGGCATAAGCCTTTAATTACCCGCCGCCCTTTTCGCGCTCCCCATCATGGCGCATCCTCTGCCAGCATAATTGGCGGTGGTACTAATCCTCGCCCCGGTGAGATCAGTCTGGCCAGCCATGGGGTGCTTTTCATGGATGAGATGCCGGAATTTTCCCGTGATGTTTTAGAAGCTTTGCGCCAGCCTTTGGAGGATCGTGTCGTGACAGTTTCCCGAGTCAATGCCAGGATAACTTTTCCGGCACATTTTCAGCTGGTTGGTGCGCTCAATCCTTGTCCTTGCGGCTATTATGGTGATACTTTGAAAGAATGCACCTGCACGCCGCATATGATCCAAAAATATTTAGGACGCATTTCCGGACCCCTTTGGGATAGAATAGATTTACATATTGATGTGCCGCGGATAAAATATGGAGAAATCTCTTCCACAAAAGCTGGAGAGAGCTCTGAGCAGATCAAAAAAAGAGTGGAGGCAGCACGCGCCATCCAGGCGGAACGCTTTGCTTCTTTGGGCATAAATTGTAATGCGCAGATCCGCCGCCGCGATATCCAGAAATTATGCGCATTGACTCCTGAAGGAGAGGAAATGCTAGGCGAGGCTTTTCGCCGCTTGCAGCTTTCGGCCCGGGCGCATGACCGCATCTTGAAAGTTGCGCGTACTATTGCCGACCTGGAAGGTCAAGAGAAGATTGCCCTGGAACATATTGCTGAAGCTATCCAATACCGTAATATGGAAAGAAATTAAGGACTGTGATGAAAAGGTGGTCAAGAAAGAAGCATTACCAGGGAGTATTGGGGAGATATATTGGGAATATAAAGGAGTATTTCCCCGTGGATTAATTAAATTAATGTAAACATCAGTTGAAAATCTCCAAGAAATGGGCTATCTTATATAGGTAAATCTTTTTTAGGAAGCGATTTGTGTTACCCAAAAAAGGACGAGAATTATCTTTGGGGAACATTAGATATCAAAAAAGAGTCGTTTTATTATCAAGTAATATCCGGAGGAAGTATGGAAATCCTCATTGATGGGGTAAAAATAAATTATGAAGTTTCCGGTCAAGGGCAAACGGTAGTCCTTTTGCATGGCTGGGGGACAAATATGGCCTCTATGTCCATGATCTATCAGCATTTGGCAAAGAATTTTCAAGTGCTAGCTTTTGATTTTCCTGGTTTTGGTAAGAGTAGTGAGCCTCCTTTTGCCTGGGGCGTAGGAGAATATGCCGACTGCATGGAAAAATGTCTGAACAAAATGCAGATAAAAAAACCTATCTTGATTGGGCATTCCTTCGGCGGGCGTATCTCTATCCTTCTCGGCGCGCGAGGCATAGCTTCTAAGATCATCTTAGTCGATGCCGCTGGAATCAGGCCCAAAAGAACAGCTAAATATTATACGCGGGTCTATAGCTATAAAGCGGCAAAAAAGGTGATGAGTCTGCCCGGCTTGAATCATTTTCGTGATGATGCTTTGGCTTTATGGCAAAAGAGCAATCCTTCCTCTGATTACCGCAATACTGCCGGCGTGATGCGCCAGGTTTTTGTCAAAGTAGTCAATGAAGATCTGCGCTTGCATTTACCAAAGATAAAAGTGCCTACGCTTTTGATCTGGGGAGACCAAGATACTGCCACCCCGCCTGATGATGGGCGTCTGATGGAAAAATTGATCCCCGACAGCGGTTTGGTCCTCTTAGAAGGAGCTGGGCATTATTCATATCTGGATAGACCAGGGCAATTTTTACTGATTCTCGATGCTTTTTTAAAAGAAGAAAGCAAAGGAGAGCCTAAATGATCATCTTATGGATTTTACCGATAGTATTTTTTGCGGCCTATTTGGGAAAAAAATCATTATATTATCTACATATGATGCAGCAAAACAGCTATCGTAACGATCGCTTTTACCATTGGCTAAAACTAAAAAAAAGCAAACTTTTGCCGCTGGAAGTTTTACCTCTGGTGATAGCAGTCTTTTTAATTTTTTTACCGCAATTTATAACCTGGGCAATGGTTGTCCTTGCTATAATTTATGCTTATTTGTTTTTCTCTTTTCGCCGTCCCCAGCAAAAGAAGCCTCTGGTGATGACCGCCAGGGCTAAAAGGCTTTTTACCGCCACACTTTTATTATTATTTGTGGTGGCTGTTGTTCTTTTCTTCTGCCTACTGGCTCTTGCTTCTGGTTGGGTAGTTATTTTGATGACGGTCTTTGTTTATTTCTCATATTGGCTGATTATATTAGCCAATATGATGATCGCGCCGATTGAAAATAGGATCAATGAAGACTTTTTGCAAGACGCACACCGGATAATTAGCGAAATGCCATTTTTAACTACTATAGGCATTACTGGTAGCTATGGTAAGACCAGCTGTAAATTTATCTTAGGTGAGATTTTGAGCGAGAAATATATGACATTAGTACCGCCGCAAAGCTATAATACGCCTATGGGCATCACCAGGGTCATCCGCGAGATGCTGCGGCCCACGCATGAAATGTTCGTCACGGAGATGGGGGCCAAACAAAAAGGCGATATAGAAGAGCTTTGCGATTTAGTACAGCCCAAAGTAGGCATCCTCACTTCTATTGGCGAGCAGCATTTGGAAAGTTTTGGTTCTCTAGAGAATATCATAATGACAAAATATGAGTTGATTGAGAATTTACCTCCGGACGGATTGGCTGTTCTGAATCTCGACGATCCTAATATTGCGTCCCGTGCAGGGCTTTCTCCCTGCCGTATTATTGGTTATGGTTTGGACCCTAATTGGGATTACTATGCTGACGATATAAATTATGGTTCCTTTGGTTGCCACTTTACGCTTCATGCTCCTGATGGACAAAAAGAAGAGTTTAGCACCGTGCTTTTGGGTAAGTATGCGGTCTATAATATACTGGCGGCAACAACGGCAGCCCATCAACTAGGCGTGCCCTTAGCGATGGCAGCGGCAGCGGTACGCAAACTGCCGCCGGTAGAACACCGTTTACAACTGCGGCCTACACCTGTTTATACGATTATCGATGATGCTTTCAACTCCAATCCCAAGGGTGCTGGGCAGGCATTGGAAGTCTTGGCATCTTTTGATAAGGGTAAAAAGATCATTATCACTCCCGGAATGGTGGAATTGGGAGAGCGGCAATATCAATTAAATTATCAATTTGCTCTTGCAGCAGCTGATGTTTGCGATTATATTATTTTGGTAGGGCCAAAGCATACCATGCCTATGCAAGAAGCTTTAGCGCAAGCTAATTATCCTCTCGATCAAATGTATGTGGCCGCCGACTTAAATGATGCCAGAAATCAATTGGCTACGATAGTAGAAGCGGGGGATACAGTGCTTTTTGAAAATGATCTGCCCGACACATATAATGAATAAACTAAATAGTAAGCAAGCAAAATGAATTAACAAAAGAGAAAGACTCCTAATGGGGTGGAGCAAAAAGGAGGTTCTTATGCAAAGAATTAGAGTTGGTGTTATTTATGGTGGACGCAGCGTAGAGCATGAAGTATCTATCATCTCTGCCCTGCAAGCCATGGGAGCCCTGGATAAAAATAAATACCAGGCAGTGCCCATATATATTTCCAAGCAAGGTGTTTGGTATACCGGTGAAGCTCTTTTGGACCTTAATAAATATCGCAACATGGATTCCCTACTCAAGGAATGTCATCGGATCTATTTTTCGCAGAACAACGGCGACTACTTACTTGTAGGTACAGCGCCTGCCGGTTTGCTCAAAAAGCAGCTGGAAGAGAAAATAGATGTCGTCATTCCTGTTATCCATGGTACGCATGGTGAAGACGGCAGTCTGCAAGGGCTTTTGGAACTATCCGGCATGCCATATGCAGGTCCTGGGGTATTATCTGGTGCTTTGGGCATGGATAAGATCGTTATGAAGGCTGTGCTTAAGGAAGCGGGCTTGCCGGTGCCGGATTATGTAGGTTTCTATTACTGGCAATGGCAGGATGATGAAGAGGGCATGATTAAAAACATACTAGGAAAGATCAATTATCCTCTGATCGTCAAACCCGCCAATCTTGGTTCTTCCATTGGCATTACCAAGGTTGCTAATGATGAACAATTGAAAGAAGCGGTTGCTTTGGCGGCCAGCTTTTCTACTCGGTTGATCGTAGAGAAAGTCATTACTCCGTTGCGGGAAATCAATTGCGCTGTCCTCGGTTCGCCGCAAGAGATGGAAGTGTCTCTTTGCGAAGAACCTGTCTCCGCTGAAGAAATATTATCCTTCCAGGATAAATATCTCCATTCAGGTAAAGGCATGAGTGGTGCTACAAGGCGTATTCCTGCTGATTTGACTCCAGAGCAGGAAGCGGAATTCCAGGATTTGGCCCGCCGCGCTTTTGTGGCTTTGGATGGGTATGGGGTTTGCCGCATCGATTTTCTGATGGATAGTTCCACAGGCAAGATTTATATAAATGAAGCCAATACTATTCCTGGCTCGCTCTCCTTTTATCTTTGGGAGCCAAAGGGCAAAAGCTTTAGCATGTTAATGGATGATTTATGTAGGCTGGCATTGAAGCGGAGCAGGACCAAAGAAAAGATGATCTTTTCTTATTCCTCTAATATCCTTTCTCAGGGAGGCTTCAAAGGCGGCAAGAAATAAAAACAAATAGAGGACGCGCCTATGACTATGGCTCATATGTCCATACCTCATTTACTGGCTTTGCATAGCATTACCGGTATCGGTTCGGCAAGACTGCGGCTCATTTTAGAACATTATCAAGGGGATAGTGTCTGTGCCTGGGAGGATTCCGCTTCCTGGTGCAATATACCACAATTTCATGCAGATGCCTCGGCGCTTTTTAAAGCCAAGGCTGATGTTAACGTGGACAAGGTATATGAAAATTTTTTAGCTTCCGGAGCAAGCATCGTTACCATGTATGAGGATGCTTATCCTGCCCCTCTATGCGATATTTATGACCCGCCGGTTTTGCTCTTTTTCTATGGCAGCTTGCCTAAAAAAGAGGATATCTGTTTGGCTTTAATCGGTTCCCGCCGGGCCAGCGCTTATGGACGGCAGGTAGCGGAGATAGTCGCCAGAGATATTGCCTATCAGGGCATCTGGGTAGTCAGCGGTATGGCTAGGGGCATCGATTCCATTTGTCATAAAGCAGCCATATCTGCCAATGGTAAAACATTGGCGGTGGTTGGGACGGGCATCGACATCGTTTATCCCCGCGAAAATGTCTCTCTTTATCAAGAAATTATTGGACATGGCGCCGTTATCAGCGAATTGCCTTTAGGCGCTCCACCATTATCCAGCCATTTCCCTCAGCGTAACCGCATCATCAGCGGCCTATCAAGGGGAGTTGTGGTTATTGAAGCAGGTGAAAAAAGCGGTACCCTACTTACCGTCGATTATGGCCTGGAACAGGGTAAAGATATTTTTGCTGTGCCGGGACCGATCACCAGTTCTTTGAGCAAGGGCACTAATCGCCTCTTGCAACAGGGAGCAAAAATGGTTACTACTGCCGAGGACATTTGGGGCGAATATTTGCAGGAGGGAAAAATACCATCTTTGGTGCAAAATAACCAAGAAGATGCCAAAACTCTGGAAGAAAAAAGGATAATTACCCTTTTGTTAGAGCCTTTGCATTTTGATCAATTAGCCCAAAGGTCACAAATTCAACCGCAAAAGTTAGCGGCTATCTTGACATTATTGGAAATTAGAGGCATTATAAAACAGTTACCTGGGAAATACTATCAGGCAACCATCAAAAATATATAATAAAACACCACCAAACTGTAACTTGGAGGAAAACAATTGAAGACGTTAGTGATCGTAGAATCGCCAACCAAAGCTAAAACCATCGCCAAATTTTTGGGAAAGAATTATATAGTCAAATCTTCGATGGGACATATTCGTGACCTTCCCAAAAGTGAGCTCGGCGTGGATATAGAGGAGAACTTCGCTCCTCATTACATTACTATCAGGGGCAAAGGCCCAGTAATCAAGACGCTCAAAGATGAGGCCAAAAAAGCCGACCAAGTTTTACTAGCCAGTGACCCTGACCGTGAAGGGGAGGCTATAGCCTGGCACTTGCAGCAATATTTAGGAGTAGAAAAAGAAGCTTGCCGTATAGAATTTAATGAAATAACTGATGCCGCAGTCAAAAAGGCAGTCCAAAATCCTCATCCTATCGATATGGATAGAGTGGAGGCGCAACAAGCCCGACGTGTTTTGGATAGGCTGGTAGGATATAAGATCAGTCCGCTTTTGTGGAAGAAAGTTAAAAAAGGTCTTTCCGCCGGACGTGTGCAATCAGTAGCGGTGCGCCTGATCTGCGACAGGGAAGACGAGATTAAGAACTTCGTTTCCGAAGAATATTGGCTCTTGGATGCCAGCCTGGAAACAGGAAAAGGCACCTTGGTGGCCAGACTCCTTAAAATAGGCAAGAAAAAAGCTGAGATTGCAAGTCGCGAGCAGATGGATGAACTTCTAGCAGCACTTGCAGGTCGGGAATATATCGTCGATACCGTCAGCACTAAAGAAAAGAAGAAAAACCCGCCTCCTCCCTTTACCACCAGCAATATGCAGCAGGAGGCTTCCCGCCGCATGGGGATGATGGCCAAAAAGACCATGCAGACTGCCCAGCAACTCTATGAAGGCATCAATGTCGGCGGTGGTATCGTGGGTCTGATTACCTATATGCGTACCGACTCCGTCCGCTTGTCCGAAGATGCGCAAAACGCTGCCAGGGCTTTTATCGCCGAAAAATATGGGAATAGTTTTGTTCCTGCCAAACCTAATGTATTCCATAGCAAGGGTAAAATCCAAAATGCTCATGAAGCTATACGCCCGACTTCGGTTGAAAGAACACCAGCTTCTTTGAAGCCATATCTGACGCCACAGCAATTTAAACTTTATAAACTTATCTGGGAACGCTTTGTTGCCAGCCAAATGAGCCAGGCGATCATGGATGTTACTACGGTTGATGTTTTGGCGGGTGATTGCCTCTTCCGTGCTACGGGGAGCATTGTTCGCTTTCCTGGCTTTATGCAGGTATATATTGAAGGTAAAGATGATCAAAACAAAGAAGATGAGGGGATTATCGCTCCTGTAGAACAGGGCCAGCATTTATATTTGCTGGGTCTTGACCCAACGCAGCATTTTACCCAACCGCCGCCCCGCTATAGTGAAGCAATGCTGGTTAAAGCCTTGGAAGAACTGGGCATCGGTCGCCCCAGCACTTATGCGCCGATCATCGATACTATTTTGGGCAGGGGTTATGTGGTCAGGGAAGAAAAACAATTTTTCCCCACCGAACTGGGTAGCGTTGTCGTAGATGTGATGAAAGAATATTTTCCCAATATCATCGATGTGGAATTTACTGCTGGTATGGAAGGCCAATTGGATATGGTTGAAGAAGGGGACCTGCCTTGGGTGAATGTGCTTCGCGACTTTTATGATCCTTTTGCCCAAACACTGGCGCATGCAGAAAGCGTAATGAGTAAGATCAATATTGCACCTGAAGAAAGCGGCGAGCTTTGTCAGGTTTGTGGCAAGCCTATGGTTTACCGTATGGGTAAATTCGGTCGTTTTTTGGCCTGCAGCGGCTTCCCAGAATGCCGTAACACCAAACCGATCATTAAACCTACAGATATTATTTGCATGGCTTGTGGTGGTCATATCGTACAGCGTAAGAGCCGTTCCGGAAGGGTCTTTTATGGCTGTGATAATTATCCTAAATGTAATTATGTTGCCTGGGATATGCCCGTTGACGAAGCTTGTCCTCTTTGCGGCACACAGCTGACCAGTAAAGGCAGCAAAAAAGATCAAAGTAAGCTCATTTGCCCCAATAAAGATTGTCCGGGTAATGAAGGCAAAAGAAAAGCCGCAGCAGCCAAAGCGGCGAAAACAACTAAAACGGTTAAGGCTGCTGGCGAGTCCTCCGTAGGAAGAAAGAAAGCCGCCAATGCGAAAAAGGCAGCTACTCCAAATAAAAAAGCTTCTACCACTGCTAAAAAGAAAGCCCCTGCCAAGAAAAAAGCCAATCCCGCAGGAGAAAAAGCATGAGTGAAATTGTGATCATCGGCGGCGGTCTTGCCGGATGTGAAGCTGCTTGGCAAGCTGCCAAGAGGGGAGTCAGCGTTAAGCTTTATGAAATGCGACCTCTCCAGATGACCCCAGCCCATCAAACAGGAAACTTGGCCGAACTGGTCTGCAGCAATTCACTGCGCGCCTATGCCCTGGAAAACGCTGTGGGCCTTTTAAAAGAAGAAATGTCTATACTTGATTCATTGATCATGAATGCCGCGCGCCATTCCCGTGTGCCGGCGGGAGGCGCACTGGCTGTGGACAGGGCGCTTTTTTCTCGCTATATTGAGGAGGCTTTATTGGCGCATCCTCAAGTTGAGATAATTCGCGAGGAAGTATGCGAAATTCCTGAGGGCATTGCTATCATTGCTGCCGGACCTCTGGCTTCATCATCGATCAGTGAGGCTATTGACCGATTAGCGGGTAGGGAGCACCTCTTCTTCCATGATGCGGTAGCGCCTCTGGTGGCTACCGAAAGTATCGATAGGAATATCGCTTTTGTGGCTTCCCGCTATGATAAAGGAGATACGCCTGGCGATTATCTCAATTGTCCCATGGATGAAGAACAATATGCTCTTTTCTATCAGGAACTGGTCAATGCGGAAGTTTATCCCTTAAAGGACTTTGAAAAAGAGAAAACATTCGAGGGTTGTATGCCCATTGAATCTATGGCCCGCCGGGGCTTTGATACCATGCGTTACGGTCCTTTAAAACCTGTGGGCTTGCAGCGGCCAGATGGCAGTGAGCCTTATGCCGTAGTGCAATTGCGGCAGGATGATGCCGCTGCCAGCATGTATAATATGGTCGGTTTCCAGACCCGCCTGCGCCGGAGTGAGCAGGAAAGGGTTTTTCGCCTTATCCCAGGCTTGGAGCATGCGGAATTTTTACGTTTCGGGATGATGCACCGTAACACCTATATTGATTCTCCTCATCTTTTAGGGCCAGACCTCCATTTTTTGGCCCGCCCAGAGCTTTTCTTTGCCGGGCAGATTACCGGCGTGGAGGGCTATGTAGAGTCTGCAGCCTGTGGTCTGGCCGCGGGTATCAACGCTGCGCGTCTGGTGAATGGACAGCAGACACTTGTTTTCCCTAACGAAACGGCACTGGGCAGTCTTCTGCGCTATATTAGCATCCCTTCTGGCAATTTTGCGCCGATGAATATTACCTTTGGCCTAATGCCTCCACTCGAAAAAAGGATACGTAATAAAAAAGAAAAAAATGGATTTCTGGCGCAAAGAGCGCTGGATGCCCTCAAAAATTTTATAGTTGAAAAAGAAGTTTTTTAGGGAAATTAAGATATTTTTATTATGGAGGTGGTATTTTGCAAGACCTGATGAATAAATTTCTTTTATATCTGATGGTAGAAAAAAATGCCTCTCCAAAGACAATCACCGCTTATTCCTCTGACCTTAGCCATTTCGGGGCTTTTTTAGCCAAGGAACAGGGAGTCACTTTTGCTAAGGTTTCCGTAAATAAGGCCGATTCTTTGCAGATGCGCCGCTATCTTTCATATCTACAGCAGCAGGGTCTAGCTAAAAGCACCATAGCCCGCAAGCTGGCGGCTTTGCGTTCCTTTGAACGTTATCTTTGCCGTGAAGAGCTACTGGATAAAAATGTAGCCGCAGCCGTTGCTACTCCTAAAAAAGAGAAGAAACTGCCTAAATTTCTTTATTATCCTGAGATAGAAGCCTTGATGGAGGCTCCTAAGGACGATTTTGCCGGATTACGTGACAAGGCTTTGCTGGAAGTTATCTATGGAGCGGGCTTACGTGTCGCCGAGTTAGTATCGATTAATGTAGGTGATATCGATATGTCGGTAGGTTATGTACGCGTTTTTGGTAAAGGGGCCAAAGAAAGGATAGTTCCTTTGGGAGAAGTGGCCTTAGAGAGTGTTAAACGCTATATCAAAGCCAGGGGGGAAATAACAACCGCCGAAAAAGGCACACCGCTTTTCCTCAACCGTTTTGGCAAAAGGTTAAGCGATAGAAGCGTGCGTAATATCTTAAATAAATATGTAGATCAAGTAGCATTAACTAAAAAGATTAGTCCCCATACGTTGCGCCATTCCTTTGCTACCCATCTTTTGGAAAATGGAGCTGATCTGCGGGCGGTACAGGAGTTTCTGGGACATGTCAGCATGTCCACAACCCAGATATATACACATATTACTAAGAGTAGAATGAAAAAGGTTTATGATCAGGCTCATCCTCGGGCCTGAAAAAGGAGGTCTTTATTTTGGATAAAGAAAGTCTGGTTTTGCATGGCACTACCATTATCGCCTTACGTAAAGATGGGAAAACTGCTATCGCCGGTGACGGACAGGTCACCATGGGTAATACTACGATCATGAAGCATAAGGCCAAAAAGGTGCGCCGCCTTTATCAAGGGAAAGTCATCGCCGGCTTTGCCGGTTCTGTAGCCGACGCTTTTACACTTTTTGATAAATTCGAGATGCGTTTGGAAGAAACACGTGGCAATCTGGAAAGGGCCGCTGTGGCCTTGGCCAAAGAATGGCGCACCGATAAATATTTACGCCAATTGGAGGCACTTTTGATTGTGGCCTCTACAGATAAGTTGCTGATTATTTCGGGTAATGGCGAAGTCATTGAGCCAGATGATAATATTGCAGCTATCGGTTCAGGCGGTAATTATGCCTTGGCTGCGGCACGCGCTCTGGTAGCATATAGTGATCTGGACGCAGTGGGGGTAGTGAGGGAAGCTTTAAATATTGCCGCGGATATTTGCGTCTATACCAATCATAATATTACGATAGAAGAATTAGAATAATAAAGGTGTGGTGGCTCTTTAGGAGAAAGAAGTTGCCAAAAAAGGTTATGAGCAGCACAAAGAAAGGATGAGTCAAGTGCAAGAATTTACACCTATGGAGATCGTCTTCGAACTTGATAAATATATCGTTGGTCAAAAAGAGGCCAAAAAATGCGTGGCGGTGGTTTTACGTAACCGTTATCGCCGCCGTCAGTTGGAAGCGGGTATCCAGGAAGATATCCTGCCCAAGAATATCATTATGATCGGGCCGACCGGTGTTGGGAAAACCGAAATTGCCCGCCGTCTGGCAAAATTAATGAAAGCCCCTTTTATCAAGGTAGAAGCGACAAAATTTACTGAAGTTGGTTATGTAGGCCGCGACGTGGAATCAATAGTCCGTGACCTGGTGGAGACATCTATCCGTATGGTACGCAATGAGAAGATAGAAGAAGTGCAGGAAAAAGGCGCGGCAGCTGCCGAACTGCGGCTTTTGAATATCCTCGCGCCGCTACCTGCTAAAAATAGAAATACCAATCCCTTTGCCATTTTCGGGGGAGCAAATGAGCTGGATGAAGATAACGCTCAGGATGAGGATAACTTCCGGAAAAAAGAAGAAGATGTTCGCCGCCGCCGGGTCTGGCTGCGTGACCAGCTTTCCAAAGGTGCTTTAGACAAAGAAATGGTCGAAATAGAAGTTGAGGAGAATTCTCAACCTTTAGGCATGCTGGGCGATGGCATGGAAGAGATGGGCATTAATATGCAGGGCATACTTGGCAGCATCATGCCCAAAAAGACCAAAAAACGCCGCATCACCGTCGCCGAAGCCCGCCGTATCCTCACGCAGGAAGAATCGGAAAAGCTTCTGGATATGGATGAAGTCAACCGTGACGGTATTGAAAGAGCGGAACAGACTGGCATCGTTTTCTTAGATGAAATTGATAAGATCGCCGGGCGTGATGGGGGTCATGGCCCCGATGTTTCCCGTGGCGGGGTGCAAAGAGATATTTTACCAATTGTTGAAGGCTGCACAGTGATGACCAAATACGGTCCGGTAAAAACCGATTATGTGCTTTTTATTGCCGCCGGAGCTTTCCATACCGCCAAACCTTCCGACCTGATCCCGGAATTGCAAGGGCGCTTTCCTATCCGTGTAGAATTGGAAAGCCTCTCTGTCGAAGATTTGCGCCGTATCCTTTTGGAGCCCCATAATTCACTGATCAAACAATATATAGCACTGCTGTCAGTGGACGGCGTTAATGCTGAATTTACCAACGATGGTATTGATGCCCTCGCCGAGATTGCCGACCGGGTAAATAAAAATACCGAGAATATTGGTGCGCGACGCTTGCATACCATTTTGGAAAAAGTTTTAGAAGAGTTGCTTTTTGATGCGCCCGAGAAAGTTTCCGGTTATGTGGCAATTGACCGGACATATGTAGAGAATAAACTTAAAGATATAGCCCAGGATGAAGATTTGAGCCGCTTTATTTTATAAATCCATTAATTTTTCTCATAAAATTTCTATATTTAAGGTAAGCAGGGTTTATGGATCTTGCAATCGTCTCTTTTTCCTGCTATAATATTTCGAGGTGTAAAATACACACGGCTTGGATTTCTTTGCCCTGGTGCCGCTTTAGCGGTGGGTAAATGGAAAAGCCGGAGGTAAAAACTAAAGGAGGAAATTAAATGTCTGTTATTTCTATGAAACAACTGCTGGAGGCCGGTGTTCATTTCGGTCACCAAACTCGTCGCTGGAACCCTAAAATGGGTAAATACATCTTTACGGAACGCAATGGTATCTATATCATTGACCTGCAAAAAACAGTACACAAAGTTGAAGAAGCCTATAATTTCTTAAAATCCGTTTCTGAAGAGGGCAAAATGGTTCTTTTCGTCGGTACCAAGAAACAGGCGCAGGATTCCATCAAAGAAGAAGCTATCCGTAGCAATATGTATTTTGTCAACGAACGTTGGCTAGGGGGTATGCTGACCAACTTCCATACCATCCAAAAACGTATCGATTATTTACGCTCTTTAGAAAGAATGGAAGAAGACGGTACCTTTGAATGTCTACCCAAAAAAGAAGTTTCCAAGCTCCGTGCAGAAAAGGTCAAATTGGACCGTTTCCTGGGCGGCATCAAAGATATGAAAAAATTGCCCAGTGCTTTATTTGTAGTTGACCCCCGCAAAGAAAGAATTGCTATTGCCGAAGCAAGACGCCTTAATATCCCGATCGTCGCTATCGTTGATACTAACTGCGATCCCGATGAAGTGGATTATGTCATTCCCGGCAATGACGATGCTATCCGTGCGGTAAAACTGTTGGCCGCCAAAATGGCTGATGCGATTATTGAAGGTAGACAAGGCGAATCTATGGCTGCTGCTACAGAAACCGTAGCTGCTGAAGCTGTCGAAGAAGAGGTCGTTGAACAAGCTGCTGCGGCGGATGTAGCTGCTGAAGCTGATGTCTTAGCCTAATAATTTATCAAAAAAAGGCGGGGATATCTATTCCCTGCCTTTCTTGTATTAGAGATGTTTAATATATTAAATAAATAAAAACCTAAGTTAAAAAATATCAAGGAGGATATTTAAATGATTAGTGCAGCAATGGTAAAAGAATTAAGAGAACGTACCGGAGCAGGAATGATGGATTGCAAAAAAGCTCTGGCCGAATCTAATGAAGATATGGAAAAAGCCATCGACTATTTAAGGGAAAAAGGTTTAGCCGCCGCCGCTAAAAAAGCGGGCAGAATCGCTGCAGAAGGTATCGTGGAAGCTTATATCCACGGTGAAGGCAGAATCGGCGTTTTAGTAGAAGTCAATTGCGAAACCGATTTCGTGGCCAGAACACCCGAATACAAAGAGTTATGCAAAGATATCGCTATGCAGATCGCCGCTTCCAGCCCGGAATATGTTAGACGTGAAGAAGTTCCTGTGGAAGCCATTGAAAGAGAAAAAGAAATTTTTAAAGTACAAGCTCTCGAAGAAGGTAAACCGGCCAATATCATAGAAAAAATGATTGTCGGCAAAATAGAAAAATTCTATAAAGAAGTCTGCTTATTGGAACAACCTTTCATCAAAGATACCGATAAATCTATCCAGGATCTTTTGAACGAAAAAATAGCCAAAATCGGCGAAAATATTTCTATCCGCCGCTTTGTCCGCTACCAAGTGGGTGAGGGTATTGAAAAGAAACAATGCAATCTTGCTGAAGAAGTTGCTGCTATGAGTCAGAGCTTCTAAGCTGTCTCTTTTTGAGCAAGGTTTCTGTAAAAAATATTAAACCTGTGGAGGTAAAAAATGCGACCGAAGTATAAAAGATTGGTGCTGAAAATCAGTGGAGAAGCCTTAGCGGGTAATATCGGCTACGGAATCGATAATGAGACCATCTCTTCTATCGCTAACCAGATCAAAGAAGCAAAAGAATTGGACATTGATATTGCCATCGTCGTGGGCGGCGGCAATATTTGGAGGGGTATCGCCGGTAGCAATGGTGGCATAGACCGCGCTACAGCCGATTATATGGGGATGCTCGCCACGGTAATGAATGCCTTAGCGCTGCAGGATGCTTTAGAATCGGTGGGAGTGGTAACCAGGGTACAATCGGCAATAGAAATGCGTCAGATAGCCGAGCCTTATATCCGCCGCCGGGCTATTCGCCACCTGGAAAAGGGCCGCGTAGTTATTTTTGCAGCCGGTACCGGCAATCCTTATTTCTCAACTGATACCACGGCAGCACTGCGGGCCGCGGAAATCGAAGCCGAGATAATCCTCATGGCCAAGAAGGTTGACGGTATCTACGATAGCGATCCGAATAAAAACCCCAATGCCAAGAAATTTGACCGTCTGTCCTATATGGAAGTACTCAGCATGGAATTGCAGGTCATGGATTCTACGGCTGCTTCTTTGTGCAAAGATAATAAGATCCCGGTAGTTGTTTTCAATATCAATGAAACGGGAAATATCAAGCGTGTAGTTATGGGAGAAGCGATAGGAACATATTTAGGAGGTGGAAATGGTGATTAAGGACATCCTAGATGATTGCGAGAAGAGAATGGGTAAGGTTGTGGAACTCTTACGTAAGGACCTTGCATCTTTGAGGGCGGGCAGAGCAAATCCGGCTCTATTAGACAAGATCATGGTGGATTATTATGGTACACCTACTCCGATCAACCAGACTTCCAATATTTCTTGCCCGGAACCGCGTCTGATTCTTATCCAGCCTTGGGATAAAAGTACGATTCCAACTATTGAAAAAGCTATTTTGAAATCTGATCTGGGTTTAGTCCCGGCCAATGACGGTATTGTTTTGCGGATCAATATCCCGCAACTTACGGAAGAGCGCAGGCGCGATCTGGTAAAAATGTGCAATAAAAAAGATGAAGAAGCCAAAGTCGCTATCCGTAATATCCGCCGTGATGTCAATGATATGATCAAAGAATTACAGAAATCAAAAGACATTTCTGAAGATGATGCCAAAAGAGGCCTGGAAAGTGCCCAGAAGATGACGGATAAATATATTCAGCTTTTAGATGATGTTTTAGCCCAGAAAGAAAAGGAAATCATGGAAGTCTAAATTAACTTTTCTTTTATGGAAAAAATTTTTTAAAAAAGTTATATTTTGCTATTTATTTTTTGGGTAGAAAGCTTTAATATGTTAGATATATGGAAGGAGGTGTATTTTCATGGCATATTATATTACTGAAGATTGCACTGGTTGCGGCTCTTGCGTAAGCGAATGCGCATCCGACGCTATCAAAGAGGGCGATATCTATGTTATCACCGATGAATGCGCTGAATGTGGCGCTTGCGTAGATGCATGCCCCTCCGGAGCTATTATTGAAAAATAATTTTAAGGCAAAATTTGCTAGACATATGTCAACAAATCCGTTTGACATATATTGCCGGCAACCGGCAAATTTTCAAAAAGCTTGTAGGCAACTCCTCTTTTTCAGTATAAGCTGAAAATTGAGGGGTTGCTTTGTTTTACTATAGTTTCATAAAGTATATAGGAAACTTTTTTAGTTTTTTGCTTTTTTAACAAAAGTATGAGATAATATTTATTAAACAGTTCCTATACTGGGAGTTATATGTTCTGCCGCCGCTACTTAAAAGCTTAGCGTATGGGGAGGATATATTCTTGGAAGCGGGGTAAAATCGTGAAGGATCTAACAGAAAATAATTTGCTCAAAAATGAATATCCCCAGGAGAGTTTGGACCAGTTAATGGCAAAAGTAGATAACTCTTTAATGCCCCGGCATGTGGCGATAATTATGGATGGAAATGGCCGTTGGGCTAAGAAAAGACATTTACCACGTCAGGCCGGACATAAACAAGGCATGGATACGCTACATGATATCGTTGAATTTGCCAAGGATTTGGGCATAGAAAAACTTACTGTTTTTGCCTTTTCTACAGAAAACTGGAAAAGACCGCAGGAAGAGGTAAGTTTTCTGATGAACCTTTTCATAGAATATCTCTTCAAAGAAACGAGAGCTCTCCACCGTAAAAACGTAAAGATCAATTTTATAGGGGATATGGCATCTCTGAATGCCAAGATCCGTGAGGAGGCTGCTAAAGCTTCCGCATTGACTGCCCAAAACAGTAGCATGACCTTGAATTTGGCCGTCAATTATGGCTCCAGACAGGAAATCACACGGGCTGTGAAAAAGCTTGCCGAAGAAGTAGCCGCTGGACGTCTCGATCCTGCAAATATCAATGAAGCAATGATTGAAGCTAATTTATATACTGCAGGCATGCCAGATCCCGATCTTCTGATCCGTACTTCCGGCGAGAACCGCATCAGTAACTTTTTGCTTTGGCAATTGGCCTATACGGAAATATACTGCACTCCTGTTTTTTGGCCTGATTTTGATCGTAAAGAATTATTGTGCTCTATTCTTTCTTATCAGGGAAGAGACCGCCGTTTTGGCGGCATATCTTCTAAGTCTTGAAGTTATAGCCGTTATTAAAATACAATAGCATTATGCAATGGCATAATGGAGGTAATATGTTAAAAAAACGTTTCGTCACTGCCTCAATCGGTGTTATTTTAATACTTTTGGTTTGCTATTTTGGCAGTATTTATATAGTGGCATCTATCGGCTTACTCTCCATATTGGGAATTTACGAATATTGTCGCATGTTGGAGAATAAGAACTATCATCCGCCTTATTATTTGACCATCGGGGCAGGGATAGCCGCAACATTGCTTGTTGCTTATGGTTTTGCTAATTACTTGCTTATTTTTATCATAGTTGTATTCCTTTTGTTTTGTATCTATAAATTGTTACGACATACATCCTGGGCCGAATTATTGATATCTTATATTGGCACGCTTTATATTGGCCTGGGTTTTGGTTATTTGATTTTACTTAGGCTTTTTGCTTTAGATTGGCGTTTTGTTTTATTGGCTTTTGTGATAACCTGGTCAACCGATACCGGAGCTTATTTTATCGGTTGTCATTTTGGCCGCCACAAATTGGCGCCAAAGATCAGCCCTAAAAAAACTATTGAAGGAGCTATCGGAGGTTTAATCGTTACCCTGATTGTAGGTTGGATTTATTCTTTATTCTTTTTTGATATATCGATCATTAGATTGCTTATCTTCTTAGCGATGAGCTCAGTTATAGCCCAGGCCGGAGATTTAATCGAATCGGCCATCAAAAGATGGGCGGGAGTTAAGGATTCCGGCAAAATTCTGCCCGGACATGGTGGAGTTTTAGATCGCTTTGACAGTATGTTGGTAGTAGCTCCTTTAGTTTATTTTCTATTTGGATTTTTCTCATGATTAATATAAATCCTGCTTGAGAGAGGTTAATAAGTGAAAAAAACTGATAAAGAGACACTTATAAAGTATGTTTTATGGGCCGCTATCATTTTGATGTGCATAGTGAGCTTAATATTACTATACTATTATCTTTTCCCTGCTATAGGGAAATTATTTGTCGTGCTTTTTACCATGCTTTTGCCTTTTATCATTGCCTGGCTGGTAGCGATACTTACCAAACCATTGGTTGATTTTTTAACAAATAGATGCCACTTTCCTAAAAGTTTATCGGTTATCGTGATGATGTTGATCGTTCTGGCTTTGTTAGCAGGGATTTTGACCGTTATTATTTCTCGTCTTGTTATCATCATTGGTGGATTCGTCAATAATATGCCTGCTACCACAACTAAAATGACGGAGCTTTTTGGTAATGCGCAGGACTTATTTAGATGGCTTGATATCAAAACTGAAGGAATCCTGGAAATGAATCAATGGATGATTTCAGTAAGTGATAAATTACAGACATGGCTTTCCGCATTTATGCATGGTTTTGTTGCTACTGTACAATATACGCCCACGCTTCTTGTATTCATTATCGTTACCCTGCTTGCAGTATTCTTTTGGTGCCGTGATCCGGAAAAGGTCGAGGATGCATTAGTAAATCTTGCTCCCAAATCAAAGAGACAAAGCATCAAGCAGACTTTCCATTCTTTCTCCGATGTCATGGGCGGATATTGCCGGGCACAATTGATTTTGGTTACGATTTCGACGTTGCTTTGTATCGTTGCCTATTATATTTTAGGGGTAGAAGGTGCTTTTGCCATTGGTTTGTTGACGGGGGTATTTGATATTTTACCTGTTTTAGGACCAGGCACGATCATCATTCCCTGGGCTATTTGGGCTTTTGTTACCGGGGATATCTTTATGGGAATAAGTCTTTCGGTGTTTTATATAATATTGATTGCAGTAAGAAATATCTTGCAACCGCATTTCATTGGACGGAGTATCGGTTTGAATCCACTCGCAACCTTGGCGGCTATATTTATAGGTTTGAAACTCTTTGGGCTTTGGGGTTTGGCTATCGGGCCGATTTTTTTAGCCGTGATCATGGCCTTGATACGTGCCCGCAAAAATCCTGATCCTATTGAATAGGGGCTATTAGATGAAAAAAATATCCATTTTGGGGTCCACGGGATCAATAGGTAGACAAGCTTTAGATGTTGTGGACCGATTTCAGGAAGAAATACAGGTGGTGGCTTTGGCCGCCGGTAAAAATACAAAACTTTTGATTGAGCAAGCGAAAAAGTATCTTCCGCCCTTGGTTGTTATTGGTGATGAGAGTGGGTATGCCGACCTCAAGAATGCTTTGGCTGGTTTGCCTTGTGAGGTGGCTGCCGGTCGGCAGGCGGTTATTGATGCTGCGGCATATAATGAAGCTGATGTGATGCTGGCCGCTATTTCCGGCGTAGCCGGATTGGCACCGGTAGTGGCGGCAATCGAAGCCGGTAAAGATGTTGCTTTAGCCAATAAAGAATCCTTGGTTGCCGGCGGGGAACTGGTGATGCGCCTGGCAAGAGAGAAGGGAATCCGTCTTTTGCCGGTAGATAGTGAGCACTCGGCTATTTGGCAATGTTTAAGTCAAGATAAGCAAGCGGTAGAGAGCCTTCTCCTTACCGCATCCGGCGGGCCTTTTAGGAAGTTTAGCTTAGAGGAAATGGCTTCTGTTACGCCCCAATTAGCCCAAAAACATCCTACCTGGGAGATGAGTCCCAAAATCAATGTGGATTGTGCTTCTTTGATGAATAAAGGTTTAGAAGTTATTGAAGCTCACTGGCTTTTTGACATGCCATATGAAAAAATTAATGTTGTTATCCATCCCGAAAGCATCATCCATTCACTGGTGCAATATGCTGACGGAGCGCTTTTAGCACATTTGGGCCCGCCTGATATGCGTATACCTATCCAATATGCCCTGACATATCCCAAGCGTCGTGGCAATACACTAGAGAGGATTAATTTAGCGAGCTTGGGTGCTTTGCATTTTGAAGCTCCTGATTTTAAGCGTTTTCCATGTTTGCGTCTGGCATATGAGGCAGGCAAGGCGGGAGGCAGCTATCCTGTAGTCTTAAATGCTGCCAATGAAGAATTGGTATGGGCTTTCTTGCAGGAGAGAGTAACTTTTAGCAAAATAGGAGAAACTATTGAAAGAGTATTAAGCATCCATAGCTCTATGCCAAGCGGAGAGCTTGATGAGATCATGGCTATTGATAGCTGGGCAAGACAAAAAGCTTTGGAATTGATCGCTGTAGGATAAAATTTAAACGAAAAGAGAAAAACAGCGAGAGGGGGACATAAAGTATTATGAGTATTTTAGGCATTGTTGTAGCAATATTGATATTCTGTATTTTAATAATGACCCATGAACTGGGCCATTTTCTGGTAGCAAAAGCAAACAAGATATATGTTTATGAGTTTGCTCTTGGTATGGGTCCGCGCATCTGGGGTTTTAAAAAGAATGAAACTGAATATAATTTCCGCCTCTTTCCGATTGGCGGTATGGTGCGGATGATGGGTGAAGATGAAGAAAAAATAGATGATGAACGCTCCTTTGCCCGTAAGACTGTTTTGCAAAGGATGGCAGTCATTTTTGCTGGTCCTTTGATGAATTTTATTACCGCGATTGTATTCTTTGTCATAATTTTTATGATGATAGGGATTGCTTCAGACAGTAATATTGTGGGCAAACCTCTTTCTGGTCAGGCTGCTGAAGCTGCTGGAGTACGTGCTGGTGACGCTATCATGGAGATCAATGGGCAAGAGGTAGAGGATTGGAGCTCTATGGTGACCATCATCCAGGATCAAGAGCCTGGTGCTCCCTTAGCTATCAAAATTGACCGTGATGGCCAGATCATCGATATGACGATAACTCCTTATTATGATAATGAGAGTGGACGCTGGCTGATGGGTATCCAACCTTCCACAGAAAAGCTCAATTTCTTTGAATCGGCCTGGCTGGGCATCAAACAGTCATATCTCTTTACCAAGATGCTTCTGCTAGCTCTCTATCAGATGCTTACGGGGCAGATCGCTCCTGATGTGGCGGGACCAGTAGGAGTTGTGAGCATTGTCGGGCAGGCCGCAGGCATGGGGCTGCAAAATGTGCTAATTTTAGCCGGATATTTGAGTATCAACTTAGGTGTGATAAATCTTCTTCCCATTCCAGCCATGGATGGCAGCCGCCTCGTATTTTTGGCGGTAGAAGGGATAAGGCGTAAGCCTTTTGACCGCCGTAAAGAAGGCATGGTCCATTTCATAGGCTTGATGTTGCTCTTCGGGTTGATGATTGTCATCACCTATCAGGATATATTACGACTGATCAATAATTAATAAGAAAAAGGGAGTAAAAGTGGAAAATATTCTTTCCCCCAGAAAAAAGACAAAAACTGTTTATCTTGGTGGCATACCCATAGGCGGAGGGCAGCCCATTTCCATACAATCAATGACTAATACTCCTACCGCTGATGTCCAAGCGACCTCAGTACAAATTGCCGCTTTGGCTGCTGCCGGATGCGATATTGTGAGGCTGGCTATACCGGACCAAGAAGCCGCGGATAAGCTGCCTCTTTTATTGGCTACGGCGCAAATTCCGCTGGTCGCGGATATCCATTTCGACTATCGTTTGGCGCTCGCATCTATTAAAGCCGGTGTCCAGGCTCTGCGTCTCAATCCGGGCAATATTGGCGGACAAGCCAAGGTACGGGAAGTAGCAGCCGCCGCCAAAGATGCGGGCATTTCTATCCGTATCGGTGTCAATGCCGGTTCACTGGAAAAAGAATTACTGGCCCGTTACGGCGGTGTAAGCTCCGATGCTATGGTAGAAAGTGCTATGCGCCATATCTCTATGCTGGAAGAGGAAGGGTTTGAATCCATCAAAATATCACTGAAATCTTCTGATCTGCCGATGACTATTGCCGCTTATCGAAAAATTGCCGAGAAGACAGATTATCCTCTACATATCGGCATTACCGAAGCAGGAACACGCAATAAAGGTAGTATCAAGTCCGCCATTGGGCTGGGCATTTTACTGGCCGAGGGTATAGGGGATACGATGCGGGTATCTTTGACGGGTGATCCACTAGCGGAAGTTCGTTTAGCAAAAGATATACTGCGTTTTTTAGGCATCCGTCAGGGAGGGTTTGATTTTGTTTCTTGTCCCACCTGCGCCCGCACAGCTATCGATGTGGAAGGAATCGCTTTATCTGTAGAGGAAGCCCTTGAGGGTATTGAGCCACCATATACCATCAAAATAGCTGTTATGGGTTGTTCGGTCAATGGACCGGGTGAGGCGCGTGACGCCGATATAGGTATCGCGGGAGGCTCACTTAATTCTTCAAAAGGATCACTTTTCTGTCACGGAGAAGTTATCGGACGTTATGATAATGATATTTTGGCAACTATGCTGATAGATAAGGTCAAAGAGCTAATAGGAGGAAAAGATCAATGAGAGCAAGTCAACTTTATGCCCCGACTTTAAGGGAAACGCCTGCGGAGGCAGAAATTATCAGTCATCAACTGATGCTGCGCGCCGGTCTGATACATAAGGCGGCGGCGGGCATCTATTCATACAGACCGATGGCCTGGCGGGTGATGAAAAAGATCATGGATATCATCCGTGAGGAAATGGATGCCGTAGGCGGGCAGGAATTGATGCTTCCCCATGTCAATCCGGCGGAGGTCTGGCTGGATTCCGGGCGCTGGAATGTTTACGGCGATGAGCTATGGCGGGTCAAAGACCGTCATGGACGGGACTTTTGCCTTGCTCCCACCCAAGAAGAGATGATTACCACCCTTGTCAAAAACGACGTGCGTTCTTATAAGCAATTACCACAACGTCTTTATCAGATACAGGCCAAATTCCGCGATGAGCGCCGTCCCCGTTTCGGGATGATGCGCAGCCGCGAATTCATCATGAAAGATATGTATTCTTTTGACCGTGACGAAGCCCATCTGGAAGAAAGCTACCGTTTGCTTTATGACGCTTATGCGCGGGTCTTCGAGCGCTGCGGCCTGGATTGCTATCCTGTGGAAGCGGACAGCGGCGCTATCGGCGGCTCTGGCAGCCATCAATTCATGGCTATCGCGGCTTCCGGTGAAGAAGGGGTGCTTTTCTGTGATGCCTGCGGCTATGCAGCCTCTAATGAAATCGCCGCAGTCTTGCCGCAGGGCGGACCCAGCGATGAACCGATGAAAGAAGTGGAGCTGATCGCTACACCGGATTGCAGCTCTGTTGAAGATGTGTCCAAATTTTTAGGCATCCCGACCTCGCAGATCGTCAAGACCCTTTGCTACCAGGCCGACGATGAGCTGGTCCTGGCTTTGGTGCGCGGCGACAGGCAGATCAATGAAATCAAGCTGCAGCATGTCCTGGATTGCCTGGAACTGCAGTTTGCTAATGAAGAAGCAGTCCGTTCCATCGGACAGGTGCCCGGTTATCTGGGACCGGTGGGCAAGAAACATGTGCGGATCATCGCCGACAGCGAAGTGGCTCTGATGCGCAACCATGCCTGCGGCGCGGCGCAGAAAGATTTTCATCTGCTCAATGTAAATCCTGTGCGTGATTATATGATCGACACAGTCGTTGATATCCGTCTGGTCCAGGATGGGGACCCCTGCCCTCATTGCGGTGTTCCCTTAAAGGAGGCCAGAGGTATTGAGGTTGGCCAGGTTTTCAAACTCCACACCAAATACAGCGCTAAATTAGGTGCCCGTTTTTGTGATGAGAACGGCCAGGAGCATGATATCGTCATGGGTTGCTACGGTATTGGCGTAGGTCGGACCATGGCGGCTGTGATCGAGCAAAGTTATGATGATAAAGGAATCATCTGGCCATTTGCCATTGCCCCTTATCAGGTGGTGATAGTGCCGGTTAATGATAAAGATGGTGCTTTAACCGAAATCGCCGAAGGCCTGTATCATCAATTACTGGATGAAAAGGTGGAAGTTGTCTTGGACGACAGAAAGGAACGGCCCGGCGTTAAATTCAATGATGCTGACCTTTTAGGCTATCCAATACGCATTACTATCGGCGGTAAAGCTAAGGAAAGCGGTAATGTTGAGCTAAAATTGCGCACTGAAAGCGAAGCCCGTGATATAGAGATATCGCAAATCAAAGATGAAGTGTTAAAGTTGATTGCGGAAAATATCCAGAAATAAGTATTAAAGACCGTCCTTAGGGACGGTCTTTTGATATTGAGATTATCAATCAAAGAAGCTCCTATATGTTAAGGACACCTCTATAAAAGAAATTAGCAGAAATAACGTGAAATCACCGGAAATAACTGTTCAAATTAGCAGAGATTGCCGCGATTATTATACATTATAATAAACAAATCTGCTTCATCATAAAACTAGGTAATCGTAAATTTGTAGGTATTTATATTTAAAACGCGAATAATACTTTATAAATGGTTTTGAAAAAATTGAGAGAAAAGCAGGAACAGGTAATTGACTTTCGCAGTCGTTCATTATTGCCGATTTACGCTATATGTTTTGGACATAAAATGTGCTGCCGGTGTTTCCTGTGCTTTACAATGGGGAGGGAATAAAAATGCGAAATAATCAGTGGTTGGTACGCACACTGCTTATACTGCTTGCTAGTTTTTCCATGATTGGGCTAGGCGTAGTCCGGGCGGATGCAACCACAGATACTTCTGCACAATTACAAGAGGTAATTAAAGGGATGAGCTTGGAAGAAAAAGTCGGACAGATGTTTATGCCTGATTTCCGCAAATGGGACGGTAAAGATGTAACTGAAATCAATGAGGAAATCGTTCAAGCCATTTCGCAGCATCACATTGGCGGGGTAATTCTCTTTAAAGAAAATCTGGTGAAAACAGAGCAATCAGTGTGCCTGGTAGATCAATTGCAGCGGGCATCCGGGCAGATACCCCTTTTAATTGCCACCGACCAGGAAGGTGGGGCAGTATACCGCCTGCAGTCCGGAACAATAATGCCGGGAAATATGGCCCTTGGTGCCACCCGCTCGACCGAAGCTTCCCGTAGCGTGGGTCAGGCAATCGGGGAAGAATTGCGCGCCCTGGGGATAAATATTGACTTTGCCCCGGACGTTGACGTCAATGTCAACCCGGATAATCCGGTCATTGGGGTAAGATCTTTCGGGTCCGATCCTCAATTGGTCTCCGATATGGCTGTAGCTTATATCCAGGGACTCCATGACGCTGGGATAGCTGCCACGGCCAAACATTTCCCAGGCCATGGCGACACTGCGGTTGATTCCCATCTAGGTTTACCGTCGGTTCCCTATGACCGTTCCCGTCTCGACACAGTCGAGTTAAAACCATTCAAGGCCGCAATCGCCGGCGGGGTTGATCTGATTATGACGGCTCATGTAACATTTCCGGCGATCGATTCATCAACTGTCACTTCCCAACTGGATAATACCCCCATTTATGTGCCGGCAACTTTATCCGAAAAGGTGCTTACGGGATTAATCAGGGATGAGCTGGCTTTTCAGGGAGTAGTTGTTACTGACAGTTTGCAAATGAAGGCGATTACCGATCATTTTGGTCCGGAAGATGCCGTGATTAGAGCGGTCAAAGCCGGTACAGATATCATCCTGATGCCTGCCGATCTGGACCTTTCTTATAAGGCCGTTCTGGCGGCAGTTAAAAGCGGAGAAATATCTGAATCAAGGATTGATCAATCAGTTGAAAGAATATTAGCCTTGAAGCTTAAGCTGGGTGTGGTAACAATCAATAACGGCAAATTACAGCCAGGTCAGGACATCAGTATGTCCCTGAAAGATAAAACCACCGCGGCACTGGCCATAGTGGGCAGTGACCAGCACCATGCCCTGGAGCAAGAGGTAGCGTACCAGGCAGTAACTTTGCTACGCAACGAAGGCAAGCTTCCTTTTAAGCTCAGCAATGGTAAAAGGGTAGTGCTACTGGCACCGTGGCAGGACCGTGTGGATCTGATGAAGCAAAGCCTTTTGCAAATAATCCAAGAACAATCATTGCAGGTAAATATCAAAGGCTTTGCCTATACTGACATGAAAGCCTTAAATGATGAGCAAAAGGCGGCTATCAATAATGCTGACTATGTAGTACTCGCTTCTTCCAGCAGCGATGTCAGTAGCCGCACCCCCGGGAAAAACTGGCTGCCTAACTATGTGGCAAATGCGGCGCAATATTGCCGGGTCCGGCATAAAGCTTTCGCGGTGATGGCCATCAGGAACCCGTATGACATTATGTATATACCGGATGTCCCTGCCTATCTCTGTATTTATAGCCGCGCTGAAGGACCAAACATTCCTGCCGGCATACAAGCCGTTTTTGGCCAGTTAAATCCGACCGGAAAATTACCGGTGGCTATTCCCAAAAGTGGCGGCGGCGAACTTTATCCATTGGGTTATGGCTTAAGCTACAAGTATTAGCGAAATTAGGGGGATTCTGCCGTTTTATCCTGAGTTGGTAAATTGTAAAGAATTGGATCTTGGTGCGGCACTATTTTTGCAAAACGGTCATTGTTAGAATTTTAGTGTCCGGTAAACAGAGTTCTCAGATGCTATTTCCTTTGCTGCCGATGACTATTGCCACCTATCGAAAAATTGCCGAGAAGACAGATTGCCCTTTACATACTGGCATTTACCGAAGCAGGAACGCGGAAAGGAACGGCCGAAAGCGAAGCCCATCATATAGAGATATCGCAAGTCAAAGATGAAGTGTTAAACTGATTACAGAAAATATACAGAAATAAGTATTAAAGACCGTCCTTAGGGACGGTCTTTTGATATGGAGATAATTGAAACTATTTCACTTTTTGGGGAATCAAAAAAAGTGAAATAATTCAATATATTAAATTTTTATAAATATTCATTAATTTTGAAATATTATATATGGACAGGGAAAAGATGATTTGATATAATAAGAAAGAAAATTCAAACTAAATGATTGTTTTAAAATTAATTTTAATTAAATATAGTTACCAGATGATGGTTATAGGAGAGACCTTTTGGGTAAGGCACCGAAGGGGTAAAAAATAGTTAAGCTGGGCTGTTTTAGAAACTCTCAGGTAAAAAGTACTATAACCTGATGGATCTTTGGAGAGATTTCAGACGATTATGTCTGAAACACCAACGGGGAGTCTATTGTTACATATAGACGAATCTCTCAGGTAAAAGGACAGAGCAAAGGCTATTGTTATTTGCTTATGTCTTTTTTTTTATAACACTTATTAACTACATTCATTATCCCATACATAATATTCCGCACATATTATTCTACACTCATTATTCCGCACTTAACTTAATTAAATTCAATTTTTATTAAGAAAAAGGAGGCATGTCAAATGAGTAAGGTTGTTTATCCTTACATACCGAACTCTGTGCCAGAAGAAAAGGCAAAATTACTAAAGGAGATTGGTATAAACAGCGTTGAGGATATCTTCAAAGAAATCCCCGATCACCTCAGATTCAAGGGTAAAATGAACATTCCTGCGCCATTTCTTTCAGAGTATGAGTTAAGGAGGCATGTGGAAGGACTGCTTGGCAAGAACAAATCGTGCAAGAACTACATCAACTTTCTTGGCGCAGGCACCTGGCAGCACTATGTGCCTTCTGTGGTCGATACCATCGCATCGCGTGACGAATTTCTGACTGCCTACGTTGTGGGTGATGCGCAGGCAGACCATGGAAAGTGGCAGGCCCTTTTTGAAAGTGCCAGCATGATAGCCGAAATGGTTGGTATGGAGGCTGTAAACAAACCTACTTATGACTGGGCGAATGCTATCGCGATTGCGTGCCGTATGGCGGCAAGGATGAACGGTCGCAGGGAAATTCTTGTAGCAGGTACAATAAGCCCGGCAAGGCTTGCTGTCGTCTTAAATTACTGCAAACCCGAAATAAAAATAAACCTCCTGAAATATGATAAAGAGACCGGTCTTATGGATCTTGACGACTTAAAGGCAAAGATTTCATCCGGCACCTCTGCGGTGTATTTTGAAAATCCTTCTTATCTGGGCTTTATAGAAACACAGGGCCAAGAGATCGCGGATATTACACATAAAAACGGAGCTGAACTAATTGTCGGAGTAGATCCGAGTTCATTGGGAATACTTGCACCTCCTGCTGATTATGGTGCTGATTTTGCTGTTGGAGATTACCAGCCTTTAGGGCTTCATATGCAGTGGGGCGGCGGTCTCGCCGGCTTTGTCTGCACTCGTGACGACAAGAAATATGTAGCCGAATACCCGGGCCTGCTTTACGGTATAACCACTTCAGTTCAAGAAGGCGAATACAGCTTCGGCGAAGTCTTCTTTGAAAGAACCTCTTATGCCTCCAGGGAAAAAGGCAAAGACTTCATCGGTACAACAACAGCTTTGTACGGCATTGTGGCCGGAGTCTATATGGCTTTGATGGGACCTCAGGGCATGAAAGAACTTGGCGAAGGAATCATGCAGCGCGTCCAGTATTCCATAAATCTGCTTGCAAAAATCAAGGGGATAAAAGTACCCGTAATTAAGTCACCCAGTTTCAAGGAATTTATTATCAACTTTGACGGAACCGGTAAACTGGTTTCCGAAATCAACAAGGCTTTGCTGGCTTACGGGATATTCGGTGGCAAGGATATAAGCAGTGAATTTCCGGAATACGGAAACAGTGCACTGTACTGTATCACCGAAGTCCATACCAAGGAAGATATCAAGAAACTGGCAGTAGCTTTGGAAGAAATAATAAGCGGCCTGTAAGCCGTAAAAAGAAAGGATAGGTGATTTATATGGGTATAGTAAAATTAAAAAAAGATTTTCAGGAAGCCCGCTGGTGTGAGCCTATCATATATGAAATGTCTACTCCCGGGCAAAGGGGTATACTTGTCCCGGAACCGGACAGTGAAATCAAAGAATCAGCCGGAGATGTGCTGGAAAAAATACCGGAGTATATGCGTAGGAAAGAGCTTAATCTTCCTGAAATAGATCAGAAGCATGTCCTGCAGCACTATCTGCGCTTATCCCAGGAAACATTGGGCGCGAATTTGACCAACGATATCAGCGAAGGCACATGTACTATGAAATATAATCCCAGGGTAAATGAAGACCTGGTTGCCCATCCGAATTTTGCGGAACTCCATCCATGTCAGGACGAAGATACTGTTCAGGGCATATTGGAAATCTATTATAAATTCCAGCAGATACTAAAAGAAGTATCCGGTTTAGATATGGTAACCTTGCAGCCGGGCGGCGGAAACCATGCCGTTTATACGGCCAGCAGCGTTATCAGGGCTTACTGGGAGTCAAAGGGAGAATTGGATAAAAGAAATGAAATAATCACTACTATCTTCTCTCATCCCTGCGATTCCGCAGCTCCGGCAACGGCTGGTTTTAAAATCATTACGCTCCATCCCGACAAAGATGGATTCCCAGACATTGAAGCATTGAAGGCTGCCGTTTCTGAGCATACAGCCGGTATATGCATGACCAATCCGGAGGATATAGGCCTATATAACCCACGGGTAGATGAATTTGTTAATATAGTGCACTCGGTCGGCGGACTTTGCTTCTATGACCAGGCAAACGCTAACGCCTTCCTCGGAGTAGCCAGGGCAAAAGAAGCCGGCTTCGATATGTGCCACTTCAATGTCCACAAAACTTTCGGTACTCCTCACGGGTCCAGCGGACCGGCTAACGGAGCTTTCTGCTGCAAAGCTGAGCTTGCTAAATTCCTTCCTGTACCCGTAGTTGAATTTGACGGGAAGAAGTATTATCTGGATTATAATTATCCGGATAGCATTGGCAAGGTCAGAGACTTTTTTGGAACAGCAGGAGTTGTTCTCAGAGCTTATGCCTGGACAATGATGCTGGGAGCCGAAGGCTTAAGGGAATGTGCCGACATATCGGTAATCAACAATAACTATTTTGAGAAAAAGTTGCTGGAAATTCAAGGTTTGTCGGAGTGTTTTGCCGCAAACGGCCACCGCAGACAGGAACAGGTACGTTACTCCTGGGAGAAGCTCAAAGAAGATACGGGTGTGGGAACATCAGATGTATTCAACCGTGTGGTTGACTACGGTATACCCCAATACTGGCTCAGTCACCATCCTTTTGTAATTGCGGAACCGATGACACTTGAGCCTTGTGAAACTTACTCCAAGGATGATCTGGATGAATATTACGAAGTGCTCAAAGCCATCAGTGAAGAGGCTTATATCAATCCTGAACTGGTAAAGAACGCCCCGTACAAGGCAGCAGGCCATAAACGTAATGATGAGGCTTCACTGGACGATCCGCAGAAATGGGCAACAACCTGGAAAGTATATTTAAAGAAGCACAGAGGTGTCTAAATTTGAAAAAGAAATTGGGACTGATTGTAAACCCGGTCGCCGGAGTTGGCGGCCGGGTCGGCCTGAAAGGCAGCGACGGTGAAGATATCCAGAAGAAAGCCAGAGAACTTGGAGCCATATCCGAGTCTCCAAGACGCGCCAAGGACGCCCTGGAGAAACTGGCTGCTTTAAAGGATGATATCGAAATTCTCACATATCCCTATGATATGGGGGAAAGAGAATGCGCAGAATGCGGTTTTGAGCCTACTGTTATCGGAAGCATCGAAGAAGGCCATACTTCTGCACATGATACTGTTAATGCTGCCAGGGAAATGATGGAACGCAAAGTCGATCTGATAATGTTTGCCGGTGGCGACGGAACTGCAAGAAATATTTTTGATGCTATCGGGGCAAGTGACGTGCCTGTAATCGGGATCCCTGCCGGCGTCAAAATTCATTCAGCGGTATATGCCACGAACTCTAGAAACGCCGGTGAAATAGCGCGTATGTATTTGGAAGGAAAAATAAAAAGAGTACGTGATTCCGAAGTCATGGACATTGATGAAGAAGCTTTCAGGCAGGGCAGAGTTTCTGCAAGGCTGTACGGGTATTTGAAGGTGCCTCTTGAAGAGACCATGGTACAAAGCCTGAAATCCGGCAGGTCTGAAAGTGATGAGGCTTCCCTGAGTTCAATTGCGGACCATATAATCGAATGTATGGAGCAAGATGACAGCATTTATATTATCGGGCCTGGAACAACAACAAGAGCAGTTATGGATAAATTAGGGCTGCCCAATACCTTACTGGGTGTTGATGTTGTTATTGACAAAAAGCTGTTAGCCAGTGATGTAACCGAATCACAACTAAGACAATTAATTGAGGGTAAAAAGGCTAAGATAGTTGTTACGATAATAGGAGGCCAGGGATATATATTTGGTAGGGGTAATCAGCAACTGAGTCCCCGGATACTTGATATGATCGGTAAAGAGAATATTATTGTCATAGCTCCTCAAAGCAAACTTGCTGCCTTAGTTGGAAGACCTTTGCTTATCGACACCGGTGATTATGATATAAACAGCAAGTTAAGCGGGTATTACAAAGTTGTGACAGGCTATCAAAAGACTGCCATGCTTAAAGCTACTTAATGGCAGTTGCAAAAATAACCAAATGGAAGTCGGTAATCTTTCGGCGGCAAACATATGCTGCCAATAAAAAATTATAAGGAGGGAAATCGATGGCAAGCTCGAATGAAATCCGTGCCGAACAAGCTAGTATGGACCAAGCAGCATCTCGTGAATTGGAGAAGTTTGGGTATACGCAGGAATTGAAAAGGTCATTAAGCATGTGGGAATTAGCGGCTTTTGGGATCAACTACATGATTCCGATTGCCCCAGCAATCATCTTTGGAGTTATCCTAAATATTTCAGGAGGAACGGTATCGTTGCCATACCTTTTAGCCGGAGTAGGTATGATCTTTACTGCAATGAGCTATTCCGTCATGGTCAAAAATTTTCCGCTTGCCGGTTCAATTTACAATTATGTATCACGCAGCATTAATCCCCACGTTGGATTTTTATCCGGATGGGTTCTGATCCTCGATTATATCCTTATACCAACAGTTACATCAATGAGCGCTTCCTTGTTTATTATGCAGTTTTTCCCCAATGTACCATACCCGGTCTGGCTGCTCGTTTTTGCGGTATCTATGGGGCTATTAAACCTCTTTGGCGTGGAACTGATGGCCAAACTAGGGCTATGGATGGTTGTCATAGGGGAATTCGTGGTTTTCACAGGCTTTGTCGTTTGGGCATATGCCGTTGGCGTGCATGGAGTAGGTACCGGAACTCTGTTCAGTACAGTGCCTTTCCAATTCAGTAATATCGCTGCATTAGCAACAGCGACATCGGTAGCTGTATTAAGCTATACCGGGTTTGACGCTATCACGACCCTCGCCGAGGAGACCCACAATCCCAAAAGGGATGTTCCGAAGGCAATCTACATAGCAGTAGGTGTCGGCATTTTTACCATGTTTATGACAGGATACCTGGCAATGCTGGCGATTCCCAATTGGCGGGAATTCATTAACCAACCGGGATGGGCTGATACCGCCCTCTTCCATGTTGCAGTATTAACTGGCGGAAGATGGTTCTCTATCTTCTATACCACAGGATTCTGTCTAGCAATGTGTGTGTTTAATGTTGTGGCAACAGCTGCAGGTGCAAGGCTGCTCTACGGTATGGGACGTGACAACATGCTCCCGAAAGCGATTTTTGCAAAGATTAATAAAAAATACCAAACCCCACACTGGAATATTATTATTATCGTTTGCGTAGAGTATGCACTGGGAATTTTCATGACAATTTCCAAAATCACCAATCTAATCAATTATGGCGCTCTTGGTGGCTTTATCATGTTGAATTTATCGGTGATCTGGCTATATTATGTCAGAAAGAAAGGTAACGCTCCTGAGAAGCTTGGCGAGACTCCGAACTGGATACCTACCGCCTCCAAGTTCCCCAGGTATTTTATAGCTCCTTTACTCGGCTTCATTGTATTGGTCTGGGTGTTTACAAGTATGGACCACATGGCGCTTATCGTGGGTACGATATTCTTGATAATCGGATTTGTTTATGAAGGCATCAAAACCAAAGGTTGGAAAGAACTTCCTCCTCAGCTGGACTTGTAAAATCCTTTAATGATACTGTCTGGTATAGCCTTCATGCGGACACTAAAATGTTGGCATGAAGGCTAAACCTTTTTCAGATATACACTAAATTGAATCTCGGAGGAAAAACCTTGAAACGTTTAATTATACTTATAGTCGGAGCAGCCCTTTTAGTTCATTTTCTGCTGTTTGCAATGTCTGCATGGCCATATCAGAAGTTGTATCCCGTGACGACATCAATCAACAGTGCGGGGCAGATTGTAAAAGTCGAGAGTGAAGAAAATAAGGAAATTATTAAATCAAATGTTCAGAAGTACATAATCATCAACGTAGTAATAATGGTGGCCGGAGTATCTTCGAATATCTGGATTCGGAAAAAACCTAGGTTCCGGTAGGATATAAGACTGTCGTAAAAGTGGAACTTTGGCGATTTTGTGGATTTGAAAAATCAACTTATATGCAAGCTGGAGGGAATAGTTTTAAAAAAGTCATTATTTACTGTTTTTACAAAAAAATCTCCTTAATAACGTGAAATCGCCGGAAATAGATGCTAAAAATAGCAAATATTACCGGCGATTATTATAAAACAGCTAAGATTATAAGAAATGAATCTGATTTCTCATAACCCGAAGGTCAGAGGGTCAAGTCCTCTCTCCGCGACCAAATAAAATCCCTGATATCCGCTTGCCTAAGACTTATAAGGCTATTCATTAATTCTTGCTTATGTGTTATAGTGTAGAAAATGGTTTCAGTAATATAGGGGGTGAGTTAATGTCTTTTTTATATGTCCCGATTATAGTCATTATTATTGTTTTGTTTTTCACTGGTATCAGAATTGTACGGCCGACCCACCGGGGATTAATAGAAACCTTTGGCAAATATTCCAAATTTGCAACACCTGGTTTTCATTGGATAATACCGGTTATTCAACATATTTATCTCGTGAATATAACAGAACAAATGGTTAATGCTCAGCCGCAGGTGATCATTACCAACGATAATCTGAATGCAACAGTTGATGCACAGGTTTATTTCAAGATCAATACGGATGAACAAGATGTAAAAAATTCATTATATAACGTTAACAACTATCAGATACAGATTGTTGCATTAGCAAGAACAACCCTGAGAAATATCATAGGCACCCTATCCTTAAGATCTGCAAACAGTGAAAGAGGAAGGATCAATACTGATCTTCTCGAGACACTAAAGATAGAGACAAAAAATTGGGGCATTGATATAATGAGGACCGAGCTAAAAGAGATCGACCCGCCAACCGATGTTCAGGATACAATGAACAAAGTCGTCAAAGCTGAGAATGAAAAAATCGCTGCAATCGACTTTGCTACTGCAGCCGAAACTACGGCTGATGGAATTAAACGAGCGGAGATCAAGAAAGCGGAAGGCATCAAACAGGCCAAAATATTAGCAGCTGAAGGAGAAGCCCAGGCTATAAAGTTGGTAAACGAGGCGGCAGATCAATATTTTAAAGGTAATGCTCAGCTTTTGAGGAAGCTTGAGGCGGTTGAAATCGCGCTTAAAGATAATGCAAAAGTTATTGTTCCAGCGGAATCGGAGCTGGTTAATGTGATCGGTGAATTGGCTGGGGTACTCCCCTTAAAAAAGGAGAACAAGGAAACCATTAATAATAAAACTTTTGAGAAAAAAAATAATAAATAATTATTTGAAATTCCTTTAATTTTTGTAGCAGGTTTAATGTTTATAAGATAAACGAATAAAAAGGATTCAAATTCTCTCTTCGCAAGCAAATAAAATCCCTGATATCTGTAAAAATATCAGGGATTTCTGTTTTGTTCGGATGGTCAAAGATCTCCAAATTAAATCATATTAAGCATTAATCTAAATAATCATTATTTATGATTATTTATGATTGAATAGAGTCGTGCTTAAATATTTTTCTCCCCGGTCAGGGAATAAGACTACTACGAAGCCTTCTTCAATACCTTTGATGCATTCGAGTGCGGCAACCATCGCAGCGCCGCTGCTCATGCCCACAAAGATTCCTTCGTGTAATACTATTTCCCTGCACATTGCAAAAGCCGCCTCGGATTCAATCATCACCGTTCTGTCTATCTTCGAAGGATCGTAGATTTCCGGGACGATTGCTTCCTGCATGTTTTTTAGGCCTTGAATATAATGTCCCAGTACTGGGTGGGCTTCGATAATTTGGATATCAGGATTTTTGCTTTTCAGTCCCATTCCTACTCCCATAATCGTTCCCGAAGTACCGAGAGCGGAAACAAAATGGGTGACTTTTCCTTCGGTGTCTTCCCAGATTTCATTGGCGGTGGTATAGTAATGGGCAAGCTTATTGTATTCATTGGAAAATTGGTTAGGCATGAAATATTTTTGAGGATAATTCTTGACCAGCTCATGAGCTTTTCTGATTGCTCCGTCGGTACCAAGGGTTGGGTCAGTTAAGATGGTCTTTGCGCCGAAAGCCTCGATCATTTTACGCCGTTCAACGGAAACTGCTTCACTCATCACGATTTCAACCGCATATCCTTTTACCGCACCGATCATGGCAAGACCGATCCCCGTGTTACCAGAGGTAGGCTCGATGATAGTTTTTCCAGGGGTCAGTGTTCCGATTTCTTCTGCTTGTTCGATCATTTTTAATGCAATTCGGTCTTTGATGCTTCCGGTGGGGTTGAAGCCTTCCACTTTTGCATATAGTTGGATATTGGGTTTAGGGTTTAGCCTGTTAATCTTAACTAGCGGCGTATGTCCGATGGTATCGAGAATATTATTATACATGTAATATCATCCTCCCATTTTACTATCAATACTATACCATGTATGGGTGAGCAAAAAAATACTTAATACTTAAATTAATTTTATAAGAAAAAAGTTTTTTAACTTTTATAATAAACATAGATAGTAATTTCCCAAAAAACTTGGATAAATCGGTAGAGGCCACCTTATTTTACCTCTTTTGGCACCAGTAAATCAAATATTAACTTAATTTAGCCACGTTAGTAAGTCAATTATGCCAACTTTAGAGGGACGGGGGCATGGTGAGAGGCTTATACTTTTATTTAATAGAAATAAAGGTAAAAAGTAGAATAAAGTAGAAATTATAATATGCGTGAATAATATTCATAAACACCCTAGACAGTGGCAATACAAAATATTTTAAAAAATACTTGCACAAGCATTGGCTATCCTATATAATGAAATCGAACATATGTTTGTAATTGAGGAGGCGCTGTTATGTCCGATAAAAATCAAGCTTTGGAAAACGCTTTGGCCCAGATAGAAAAACAATTTGGTAAAGGCTCCATCATGCGTATGGGTGAGTCCTCTTTAAAGATGAGTATAGATGTCATCCCAACCGGCTCTTTGGCCTTGGACATTGCCTTAGGGGTAGGTGGCGTTCCCCGTGGTCGAGTTGTTGAAATATATGGACAGGAATCATCAGGGAAAACGACAGTTGCTTTACATATTGTCGCCGAAGCGCAAAAAAACGGCGGAATAGCGGCTTTCATTGATGCCGAACATGCTTTGGACCCCACATATGCCCAAGCATTAGGCGTAGATATTCAAAATTTACTAATCTCTCAGCCTGATACCGGCGAACAAGCACTGGAGATTGCTGAAGCTTTGGTGCGCAGTGGCGCTGTAGATGTGATTGTTATTGATTCCGTGGCGGCTCTTGTCCCACGCGCAGAGTTGGAAGGGGATATGGGAGACGCTTTTGTTGGTTTGCAGGCTAGGCTGATGTCGCAGGCCTTGCGCAAGCTTACCGGCTGTATCAGCAAATCCAATACCTGTCTGATCTTCATCAACCAGATCAGGGAAAAAGTTGGTGTCATGTTCGGCAATCCGGAAACTACTTCCGGTGGCAGGGCCCTCAAATTCTATGCTTCTATACGCCTGGAAGTACGCCGGGGTGAGGTCATTAAGCAAGGAACAGATATGACCGGTATACGTACTAAGGTCAAAGTAGTGAAAAATAAGGTTGCGCCTCCTTTCCGTAAAGCTGAATTTGATATCATGTATGGTACAGGCATATCTAAAGAAGGCAATATTGTAGATATCGGAGTGGAAATGAAAATTCTCGGTAAGTCTGGTTCTTGGTATAGCTATGAAGGCGAAAGGATCGGGCAGGGCCGTGAGAATGCTAAAGAATATCTTATCACTCATCCTGATATATCTTTAGAAATAGAAAAGAAGATCCGGAACGCGGTGCAGGATGCACCACTGATTTCCGTAGGCAGCTCTGCGGATGCGGATGATGATTTATAAAAAATACGATCAAAGAAATACGCAGAATCGCAAAAAATTAGATAGCGTAGCCGCTATACGGCATGCCGCCGCACAAGCGCTGCTGCGCTATCCTTATTCAGTTTCCGCCTTGCGCAAGAAAATGCTACAAAAAGGGGCGGAAAAAGAGGCGCTGGAGATAGCCTTGGAAGGACTTTGCGAGAGCAACTTGCTTAATGAAGAAAGAATGATTGAAGGTCAGATACTCTATCGCAAGGAGCATGTACCCAGAGGCCGGGCTTATGTACGCAGGGAACTTATCGAAAAGGGGTTTCCCGCACCTTTGGTCGAGAGCGTATTGTCGGAAGAATATACTAGGGAAGAAGAAGAGAGCGTCTTACGGCGTATTTTGGCGAAGATGCCTTCTCCTATTGCCTTTTGCCCTGAGGACGAGGAAAGACAGCGGCAAAAACTGGTTTCCCGCCTAGCTAGCAGAGGTTTTCCTCTCGGCCTAATCTTTAGTATCTTAGAAGAAAAGTATTTTCAAGAATAGGAAGGTCTTAATAATCAGGAGCCCAGCATAATGCCTGATGATTACATAGAAGAGTAACTGGCAAGTATAGCCTGGAGGTTTGTAGAGCAGGCCTTGACAAAATTTTCTAAAGGTAATAGAATTATGTTGTTAGAAACTGGTTTTTAGAGACTTTCTTAGGGTTTTAAAACTAAGATATATAGATAGCGGTTTTTTGTATATATATATGAAAGAGCATAAAGTGTAATTGTTGCTGCTGTTTTATGATATATTATTCTGTGGAAATGGCTTTTTTAGCTATACTACAACTGCGTCTATATCTAAAAATCGAGTTTATTAACTCGATTTTATTTTTTGTTATTGAGCAATTATGAACAGTTTAATAATAATTGAAGGAGGTGAATGTATTGCCCATACCCATTTTTGTTGTGATTCCTAGTATAATTATTGGCATTGTGGCTGGTATCATAGTTGGTTATTTAGTCAGAAAAAATATTGCGGAGGCTAAATTAAAATCAGCGGAAGAAGCAGCCGCAAAAATATTGATAGATGCCAAAAAAGAAGGGGAAACAAGAAAAAAAGAGGCATTACTCGAAGCTAAAGACGAAATTTTCCGCATGCGTAATGAAGCAAGTAAGGAAAATAAGGAGAGACGTAATGAAATCCTCCGCCAGGAAAAAAGGCTACAGCAAAAAGAAGAATCTCTTGACAGAAAATTAGACGGTATTGAAAGAAAAGAAGAAAATATCAAGAGAAAAGAACAAGAAGTAGACCAAAGACAGCAAAGTCTGGTGGAATTACAGCAACAAAAGCTTAAGGAATTAGAGACCATCTCTGGTATCACTTCCCAAGAAGCTAAGCAGATACTTTTATCAAGTATCGAAGATGAAGTTAAACATGATGCTGCTATTTTGATTAAGGATATTGAATCACAGGCTAAAGAGGAAGGCGAGAAGAAAGCCAGAGAGATTATCACTTCCGCTATCCAAAGAGTGGCTGCCGACCATGTTTCGGAAACTACCGTTTCGGTTGTCGCTTTACCAAATGAAGATATGAAGGGTAGAATCATAGGCCGCGAGGGGCGTAATATCCGTACATTGGAGACCCTGACCGGTATTGATCTGATTATTGATGATACACCGGAAGCAGTTATTCTTTCCGGTTTTGACCCTGTAAGAAGGGAAGTTGCCCGTATCGCTTTGGAAAAACTTATCTTGGACGGACGGATCCATCCGGCCCGCATTGAAGAAATGGTGGAAAAAGCGAAAAAAGAAGTCGACCAGACTATTTGGGATGAAGGGGAACAGGCTACTTTCGATACAAGTGTTAATGGCTTGCATAGCGAGTTTATCAAACTCCTGGGCCGCCTCAAATTCCGTACCAGCTATGGTCAAAATGTTCTCAAGCATTCTACCGAGGTCGCCCATTTGGCAGGACTGATGGCCGCTGAGATCGGGGCGGACGCTGTTCTTGCTAAACGTGCCGGTCTGCTCCATGACATCGGCAAAGCTGTTGACCATGAAGTTGAAGGATCGCATGCCGAGATCGGTGCCAATATTGCCAAAAAGTATGGTGAAAGCCAGGAAATCATTCATGCTATTGCCGCCCATCATGGCGACATGGAGCCAAATACCATTGAAGCTGCTTTGGTACAGGCTGCTGATGCTATTTCCGCAGCACGTCCCGGTGCCCGCCGCGAAACATTGGAATATTATATCAAACGCTTGCAAAAACTCGAAGAAATCGCTGATTCCTTTGAAGGCGTGGAAAAATCCTTTGCTATCCAGGCTGGCCGTGAAATCCGCGTACTGGTTAAACCAGAAAAAATCGATGATCTCTCCGCTGTCCATTTTGCTCGTGATATCGTTAAGAAGATCGAATCAGAATTAGAATATCCTGGTCAGATCAAAGTCGTGGTTATCAGGGAGACCAGAGTTGTTGATTATGCAAAATAATTTGTTCATCTAGCAATTATTTTTATTATCTATAAAAAAGCCCGCAACGGGCTTTTTTTTATTATAAGTCTTTTGGGAAAAGGGCAAGCTTATTACCTAAACACTTTTAGTTAATGCCCATATATGGTACAATCTAGAATATTAATAGCTTAATGTTAATCAGAAAAGAGGAAAAGTCTTGCGCATATTATTTATTGGTGATGTAGTAGCTGCTCCTGGCCGTCATATATTGGAGAAGCATCTGGGCCGCTTGCAGAGGGAATATAATATCGATTTTACTATTGTCAACGGAGAGAACAGCTCCGGTGGCTTTGGCATGAATAAAAAGGCTTATAATGAGATGACTGACTTAGGTGTGGACGCTTTTACTATGGGAAATCATATCTGGGATAATAAAGATATTTTTAATTTTATAGACCAAGACACTAAGATAGTTCGCCCTGCTAATTTTCCATCAAACTTGCCGGGCGCGCCTTGGCGGATTTTTGACGTCCAAGGACAAAAAATAGCTATCACTAATGTAGTGGGGCGGGTATATATGCCTCCTGCGGAATGTCCTTATGCAGCGGTAGATGCGATTATCACGCAAGTGCGGCAGCTTACACCTTTGGTTATCGTAGATATCCATGCCGAGGCCACTTCGGAAAAGATGGCTATGGGTTGGTATCTGGATGGCCGGGTGAGTGCAGTTTTAGGCACGCATACCCATGTCCAGACCAACGATGCCCGAATTTTACCCAAAGGGACTGCTTATATTTCTGATGCTGGCATGACCGGTCCCCGTGATTCTGTTTTAGGGATGGATAAAGACATAATCGTCAAAAAATTTACCACAGGAATGCCTGTGCGTTTTGAGATTGCAACCGGCGATCTGCAGTTTAATGCAGTTGTTTTTGAGGTTGATGCCAATGGTCGGGCTTTATCTATAGAAACGATAAATTTCTTTGAGCCTGCCATTTAATAGTTAGAGTGATTTTTCCTTTTCTGGTGCATATACTCAATTAAAAGTAGTAGCCTTATGCAGGAGGGCTGTACGATGAATCATATTGAGGGCAGCATCGCGAAAGGGGAAATATTGCGTGTTTCAGCACATTCGGTGCCTAATGCAGTGGCCGGAGCTTTGGCTGGTGTGCTGCGTGAACAAGGTAGCGCCGAGATCCAAGCCATAGGCGCGGGAGCTATCAATCAGGCGGTAAAGGCAGTAGCCATTGCCAGAGGTTTTGTTGCTCCAGGGGGGATGGATTTAATCTGTATACCGGCTTTTGCCGATATCATGGTCAACGGAGAAGAAAAGACAGCCATTAAATTTATTATAGAACCACGTTGAAAGCCTGTCTCAGACAGGCTTTCAGCGTGTCGATAAACTTTGCGATACTTTGTTGCGGCCGTCACCGTCTCCTCGTCGTATGTTTAATACGCCTGCGTCGCCGATTTTGGCCGCGCCTAGTCTCGCTCGTTTCTCGGCCCGCTGACCACTTTTGACAGTCTCAAAGCCTGTCTTAGACAGGCTTTTCTTTTTGAAGGGGGAAAGATTATGCGTATCGACGCTCATTGTGATACTGCAGGCTTTTTACTGAAAAACTCTTCCTTGCGGAATTTGCCGGAGGCGCATTGGGATTATCAGCGCTTGCAAAGAGAAATGGATATTGCTTTTATGGCTATCTTTTTTCATCCGCAGCGTTATGCCGGACGGGCCAAGGCAGAGACACTTACACTGATGGAAAAGCTACAAAAGGATATCGGGGATAATGCCGACCTGGTAAGGTCACTTTTTTGGCGGGAGGAACTGCAAGAGGCGGATGAAAGAACATTTCTCTTATGTGGCCTGGAAGGCGCTGAAGCTTTGGAGGATGATATAGACAATTTGCACCTCTTTTTTGCTCAAGGCTTACGTTTTTTAGGCTTAACCTGGAATGAAAATAACACACTAGCCGGCGGTGCCGCAGGTGGCGGTCCTTTGACCGCCTGGGGAAGGCAGGTCATCGCAGAATGTGGCGAATTGGGCATACTGGTTGACGGAGCTCATCTTTGCAAGCAAAGCTTCTGGCAAGTACTGGAGGTTCTGGGCGACAAAAGATTTATCGTTTCTCATACGGCTTGCGGGGATTGCTTTAAGCATCGGCGTAATTTGAGTGATGAGCAATTACGGGCATTGTCTAAAGCAGGTGGTGTCGTAGGTATAACTTTTTGCCGCGATTTTTTAGCGGACAAAGCATCTTTAGATGATTATCTGCATCATCTGGAGCATGCCATAGAAATTGCCGGTATTGACCATGTAGGGATTGGCTCGGATTTTGACGGGGCAGACCTTCCCGATGGTTTCAAGGGTGGTGAGGATATGCCGCTCTTATGGCAAGCTTTACAAAAAAGAGGATTTTCCGATGAGGATATAGCTAAAATTGCCGGGAGAAATTTTTTAAAAGTTTTGCAGGAGGTTTTGCCCCAAAAGACTAAATAGATAAGCAGTTCAAACTTTATAGTATATATTGTTAGTATAGATTAATTAATCAAGGCAGGGAAAAGAGGATACGATGCTTGGTTTTGATATGCATGTTCATACCAGTGCCTCCGATGGTTGCTATAGCGCCGAGGAGATAGTGGATCAAGCTAAAAAAATCAATTTGGAAGGGCTGGCTATTACCGATCATGATACGGTGGGCAGCCTTCATGCTGCTATGTCGATTATGAAAAATTCCGGATACCCGATCATCCCAGGCATTGAACTTTCTGCTGAATGGGAGGATCGCGATGTTCATATCCTTGGCTACTGGATTGATTTTGAAAAAAACATTCTTCTGGATAGACTTGAGCAATTACAAGAGGAGCGGCGTGACCGTTGCCGCACCATGGTAGGGATTTTGGATCGCATGGGGATGTCTCTTGATGCCGAACAGATCATAGAACAAGGCGGCTGGGCCATCGGCAGGCCACATGTGGCCAGAGCGATGGTGGATGCCGGTTATACTGCGAATACCCGCGAGGCTTTTAACCAATGGATTGGCCGGGGGATGCCGGCCTATGTGCCGAGAGTGAAATTTTCCCCATTTGAGGCTATGGATATGGTTGAGAGGATAGGCGGTGTATCAGTATTGGCCCATCCCGGTGTCAACGTACCGGACGGATTGATTGCTCAATTGGTTCGCAGGGGTTTGGGGGGTATTGAAGTTTATCATCCAGAGCATAACTATCAGGCGGAAAGGAAATATCTCCAGATAGCCAAATTCTATCACTTGGCGATTATGGGTGGCTCGGATTTCCATGGTGTTTCCGGACGGGATTTGGGCAGTAAAAGGACCCAACTGATGCAATTAGAAATATTGGCACGCTATCGTCAGTGATTAAATATCTCCCTTGTGGCATATACTAAAGCAGAGTCACACTTGATATAGCCATACAAGGGAGGAAATGATTGATGGATCAGGAAGAACTTTTGTATGAGGAGCGTATTCGCCGCCTTCAGGAGGACATTACCAGCCTGCGGATGAGCCGCCGGATACTAATGAGCCTTCTGGAGCAATTACAAGGTGAAAGACGCCAGGAAAAAGAGCGTCTGGAAAAGGAAAAAGTCCGCTTGCAAAAGGCAAACAGTCATTATGTCGATACGATTTGGGAAAAAAATATCCGTATCAGAGAGCTGGAACAAAAGTTAGAGGGCTGATGATATTAATTATAGTAAATTATTTAAATTTTAAAAAACAAAAGCCATGTTTTAAAAACATGGCTTTTGTTTGCCTAATAACCGTTATTTGTTGTATAATTTTATTTAATAAAATTTTTATTAAAAATAGTTTAGGCATGCGGGGTTTTGTTTATGATTAAGGAATTCTTATTGCTTGTTTCCGCCATGACAAGAGTACCGGTCAGATCAAACTATTGGGCAACCGAAACTGATCTAGGGCGCAGCATGCGTTTTTTGCCTCTTTTAGGTTTTTTAATGGGTGTTTTTCTGGCGGGGGCGGCTAATTTCATTTCCTACCTTTCCGCACCAATTGCCGCTGCAGCGATAGTCGGCTTTTATGCTGTTTTAACGGGTGGCATACACTTTAACGGACTTATGCGTACAATTGAGACCCTGAAAATTCGTTTTGTTCCTGATCAGACTCTGGGCTCTATGACTGGCACTAGTAAAGCGCATGATTATGTTATACTTGTTATTTTAATAGCCTTTAAATATGGTCTTTATCTTACATTGATAAAACACTGGCAATTTTGGATAGCAATACCTGCTGCTTTTGTCTTTTCCCGTTTTGCTATGTCTTGGCTGATCTATTATTTTCCGGCAACTGCTGATAATAAATTTGGGTCCAAGGGGCTTATGGATAAGCAAAGCTCTGATCAAAAAAATACTGATGCTCCTGCTTCCGGCAATTCACTGCATAGTTATTATAAAGCCCCTTATTTTCTTTTTTCCGCGGTCCTGACGGCTATTTTCTTATTGCTTTTAAGAGATTTAACGGTTTTTATAGCTGCTATACCAGCTTTTTTCCTCATCCACTTTTTGGTTGCTTACTGGAGCTATAGGCTGGGGGGGCTGGATGAAGATGTATATGGAGCGGCTGTGGAGTGGAGTGAAGTTCTTTTTTTGCTTTTTTACTTGTTATGGCAAGGAATGGGTTTTTAGTATTTTTTAGTGGTAAACTTGAACTGATTTTTTATAGTTTAATTCTTTGATTTTACATAGCATTATTCTTTATCTTGTGGTATAATAACCTTTAAATTACTAATAGTGTACATATAGGTTAATTAATGTATAGCCTTTATTGTTAATTTTTTAAAGATTTGTTGATATATATAGGGAGGTGGGTATTTAGCAATGAATATTAGTGAAAAATTTTCTAAAGAAGGTTTGACTTTTGACGATGTTTTATTGATTCCCGGAGAATCAACAATACTGCCAAAAGATGTATCTATTACCACAAATGTTACTAAGAATATTTTGCTCAACATACCATTAATGAGCGCGGGCATGGATACCGTTACTACGTCAGGCATGGCGATCGCTATTGCCAGAGAGGGTGGCATAGGTGTCATCCATAAAAACATGACGATTGAGCAGCAGGCGCTGGAAGTCGATAAGGTGAAGCGTTCTGAAAACGGCATCATTATCGATCCTATCTGTCTTTCACCTGACCATACCATAGAAGAAGCCTTAAAACTCATGGAGCGCTACCATATATCCGGCGTTCCGATTACGGTCAATGGTAAGCTGGTTGGCATTTTAACCAACAGGGACTTGCGTTTTGAGAGTGACTTTAGCAAATATATTTATCAGGTGATGACTAAGGACAACCTGATTACCGCACCGGAAGGTACTACTTTAGATGAAGCCCAGGAAATACTCAAGCAGCATAAGATCGAAAAACTCCCCATCGTGGATGAAAACGGCTATTTGCGTGGTTTAGTTACCATTAAAGATATCAAGAAGAATATAAAATTCCCCAATTCGGCCAAGGATGATAGAGGCCGCCTGCGTGTGGCAGCGGCTGTAACTACAGGCCCCGATACTTTGGAAAGAGCACAAGCCTTGGTCAAAGCTGGAGTTGATGCTATAGTTGTGGATACTGCTCATGGACATAATATCGGCGTATTGAAAATGGTTGAGCAATTGAAAAAAGCTTTAGATGTAGATATCATTGCCGGGAATGTGGCGACCGGTGCGGCGACCCAAGCTTTGATCTCCGCCGGTGCCGATGCGGTGAAAGTAGGGATGGGGCCTGGCTCTATCTGCACTACCAGAGTTATTGCCGGTATCGGTGTGCCGCAGATCACGGCTATTTATGATGCAGCTTGTGTAGCGAAAAAATATGGTATTCCAATCATCGGCGATGGCGGTGTCAAATATTCCGGTGATGTGGCCAAAGCTATCGCAGCTGGGGCCGATGTAGTAATGATCGGTAGTCTTTTTGCCGGGACGGAAGAAAGCCCTGGAGACATTGAGATTTATCAGGGACGCAGCTTTAAAGTTTACCGTGGCATGGGCTCGATACCTGCCATGAAGGAAGGTAGTAAAGACCGTTACTTCCAGGATGATGAGATGAAACTAGTACCGGAAGGTATTGAAGGACGTGTGCCTTATAAAGGGCCACTCTCGGAAACGATATTCCAATTACTTGGCGGTTTGAAGTCTGGTATGGGTTATTGCGGCACTCCTGATATTGCTTCGCTCAAAGAAAATGGCCGCTTTATCCGTATTACAAGCGCGGGCTTAACTGAAAGCCATCCGCATGATGTGCATATTACCAAGGAGGCACCCAATTACCGGCTGTAAACCGGAAGTTAAGCTGGAATAGGAGAAACTCATTAATGGATAAAAATAATACAAAGAGGAAACGTGCTAAAAAGAAAAATATCTTTATAGCAGTACTTGTTGTTATAGCGGTAATCTTAATAGGGTTTAATGTTTGGTATAACAATTACAACTCTTTAATTCCAGACAGAGGAAGCCTGCCGGAAGATGTGGTCTTTTCGCAAGATAGGATCAATCTACTCTTTGTAGGGGCCGATGATAACAATGAGGATATGCCTGATAGTGGTCGTGCTGATGCAATAATTGTCGCCAGCATTAACTTAAAAGACCCTAGTCTCTTTCTTTTATCTATTCCCAGAGATTCTTTGGTAGATATAGAAGGCCATGACCAGAACAAGATCAATCATTCTTATGCCGTGGGCGGAATAGAACTAACCAAGTCAACGGTGGAAGACCTTTTAAATATACCGATTGATTATTATGCCTTTACCAATTTTGAAGGCTTTAAAGATATCGTAGATATCTTAGGTGGTGTGGAAATCGATGTTGATAAGAGGATGTATTACCGTACATATGACGGATTGATCGATATCGAAAAAGGTCTGCAACGTTTAGATGGGGAAAAGGCTTTGCAATATGTTCGTTATCGTCATGATGCTTTGGGCGATATTACCAGGGTTGAAAGGCAGCAAAATTTCTTGATTGCTTTAGCCGGTGAAGCGCTAGCTCCAGAGAATATCACGAAATTGCCGGAAGTTGCATCTAAACTGATGGATTCACTAGATACGGATTTATCAGCCGGACAAGTTATCAAGCTTGCAAAATTACTGAAATCAATGGATTCCAGCATGATGGAAAGTGCGACCCTGCCAGGCGATTTTTCCAGTATCAAAGGCATCAGTTACTGGATTCCTAATAAAGATAACATCAATGCTCTGGTCTTAGAACATTTTTCCGATACACAGGATACGCAGGATAATGCAGAAACTGAATCTGCGAAATAGAAGCTACTATTTTTAAAGATTGAACATAAATAATTTCATATATGTCCTATCCCCGGCAAAGAAAAAGCATTATGGGGTTCCTATGGCTAAAAAAGAAGAATTAAATGTCCATATTGGCCACCGTAAAAGAGAAAAAGAAAGATATCTCAAAGAAGGCTTGGAGTCTTTTCATGACCATGAAGTCTTAGAACTCCTGCTTTTCTTTGCTATACCTTATAAGGATACTAATAGCTTAGCGCATGAACTTTTGCAAAAGTACGGTTCTTTATCCGGGGTTTTAGAGGCTGATTATCATGATTTACTCCGTATGCGCGGTATAGGGGAAAATGCCGCTACTTTATTATCTCTTTTACCTGCCGTTTGCCGTCGTTATCAGATCGATAAATACGGCAGTCGTGTATTGCTCAATACTACCGAAGAGCTGGGAACTTATGTAATGGACCTCTTCATAGGCTATAATTATGAAGTTTTTTATTTGATTTGTTTAGATACTCAAAACAGGGTTATCAATGCCGCCAGAATACATGAAGGTACGATCAATGAGGTGGCAGTTTATCCACGAATAGTTGTGGAAACGGCTATTCGCAATAAGGCCAAAAGTGTGGTTATGGCTCATAATCATCCCGGCGGTAGTCTGCGGCCCACAGCCAGCGATCTGGAAATGACAGGCAAGATATTTGATGTCCTGCGGGATATTTCAATTCCGGTATTAGATCATATCATTGTCAGTGGCGGTAAATATTTTAGTTTTTCGGAAAAAGGACTTTTGCCTTTCGGCAATAATAAATAAATATTAGGCTAACGCCGAACGCTTATATGGGTGGTTCGGCTTTTTTATGAGTTAGTTATTTATAATTATCTTAATTTACATAAAGTGGGGTCAATAATGGATTTTGTTCATTTGCACAATCATACCGAATATAGCCTTTTAGATGGGGCTGCCAAGCTTGATCGTCTGATCGCACGGGCAGTGGAACTTAATATGCCCGCTTTAGCCATCACCGATCATGGGGTAATGTATGGTGTCATCAATTTTTATCAAAAAGCTAAAAAAGCTGGCATCAAACCGATCATCGGTTGTGAAGTATATGCAGCCCCCAATAGCCGCTTTGACAAGGATGGGCGACGTGACGAGGTGGCTTATCATTTGGTGCTTTTGGCTGAGAATCAGGAAGGTTACCAAAACCTTTGCAAGCTTGTATCTAATGCGTTTTTGGAGGGGTTCTATTATAAGCCAAGGGTGGACAAGGAATTATTGCGCCGTTATAGCGGAGGATTAATTGCGCTTTCTGCCTGTATCGCTGGTGAATTACCGGAGATGATACTTAAGGGCGATCTGGAAAAGGCCAAAGCCACTGCCAGAGAATATCTGGAGATCTTTGGCAAGGGCAATTATTTTATCGAATTACAGAATCATGGGATGGAGGAAGAACTAAGGGCCAACCCTATTTTGGCTCAGATTGCCGAGGAATTGGATATACCTCTTGTAGCTACCAATGACCTCCATTATGTGTACCAGGAAGATGCAGCTATGCATGATATTTTGCTCTGCATCCAGACCGGTAAGACTAGGGATGAAGAAAACCGGATGCGTTTTCCTTGTGATCAGTTTTATCTGAAGACACGGGAAGAAATGGCTGCCCTTTTTCCTGAATGGCCGCAAGCACTGCAAAATACGGCTTCTATCGCGCAGCGTTGCAATGTTGATTTTGAATTCGGTAATCTTTTTTTGCCGGAATATGATGTGCCTGAGCCATATCAAGACCTGCATGAATACTTAGTAGCTCTCTGTGAGGAAGGAAAACAGAAGCGTTATCCTCATGCTGATCAGACAGTCAATGATAGGCTTGCCTTTGAACTGGATGTAATCAAAAAAATGGGTTTTTCCGGCTACTTTTTGATCGTTTGGGATATGATCCATTTTGCCCGTAGCCAAAATATATCGGTGGGGCCGGGGCGTGGTTCTGCCGCTGGAAGCATAGTTGCTTATGTTATGGGGATTACGGATATCGACCCCATCCGTTATAAATTACTTTTTGAACGTTTTCTTAATCCGGAACGGGTATCGCCTCCAGATATTGATATGGACTTTTGTGATGAGAGAAGGGGCGAGGTCGTTGAGTACCTTGTCAATAAATATGGCAGCAGCAAAGTTTGCCAGATCATTACCTTTAGCGTGATGATGGCTAAGGGCGCGGTGCGTGATGTAGGACGGGTGCTTAATTTATCTTATAGTGATGTGGATAAAGTTGCAAAATTGATACCTACCGAGCTAAAAATCACGCTGGAAGACGCTCTTGCTTCCTCGCAAGAGCTACGTCAATTTTATGAAAGTGATCCTTCTGTACATGAGCTTTTGAGTATTGCCCAAAAGATAGAGGGTATGCCCCGCCATTTTGGCAAGCACGCAGCCGGAGTGGTTATTGCCCGTGAAGATTTGATAAACTATATGCCGGTGCAAAAGACTACTGACGGTTTTGTTACAACACAATATGAAAAGGACCAGGTGGAAGCTTGCGGTCTTTTAAAAATGGATTTGCTTGGCCTGCGCACCCTGACGATTATCGACGATTCTTTGGATAATATTCGCTGGGCAAGGAATGAGGAAATCAATATTTCCGATATCTCCATAGAAGACAAAAAGACCTATGAGATGCTTTCTGCCGGTGAAGCAGTCTGCGTGTTCCAGTTAGAAAGTGAAGGGATGCGTAATATTTTAAAAAACCTCAAGCCGGAGCGTTTTGAGGATATTATTGCTCTGGTAGCCCTTTATCGTCCGGGGCCTCTTGGTTCCGGTATGGTCGATCAATTCATTGATGCCAAACATGGCAAAATTGCCATTGTCTATAAGCATCCGCTCCTTGAACCGATCCTCCAGGAAACATACGGGGTCATCCTTTATCAGGAGCAAGTGATGCAGATATCTACTGCTTTAGCCGGTTTTACTCTCGGCCAATCAGATATGTTGCGTCGCGCGATGGGTAAAAAGAAACCGGAGATTATCGCCAGGGAGCGCAGTAATTTCACTGAAGGCTGCAAAAAAAATGGTATTGATGGCAAGATTGCTACAGAGATATTTGACCTGATGGAGTATTTTGCCGGATACGGTTTCAATAAGAGCCATTCCGCTGCCTATGCGATGCTTGCTTATCAGACAGCCTGGCTTAAGGCCAATTATCCCCCGGAATTTATGGCCGCTATGCTCACCAGCGTCATGGACAAGACGGAAAAAATTCCTGAATATATCGAGGAGTGCCGCCGTATGGGCATCGATGTCCTGCCTCCTGATATTAATGAAAGTGGCGTTAAATTTACCGTGGTTGGAGGCAAGATCCGTTTTGCTTTGTCTGCGGTCAAAAATGTGGGTCGTGAAGTTATTAAAAAACTAGTCGAGAGCAGGGAACAGGATGGTCCTTTCCGCAACTTGGCCGACCTCTGTGTCCGCGTGCCGCTTAACAGGAAAATGCTTGAAAGTCTAATCAGATGTGGTGCTTTGGATAACTTGCAGTATAACAGAGCGCAAATGCTGGAGGCAGCGGACAGAGCTTTGGAACAAGGTAGGAAGCTGAATTCGGATAAGGACTCCGCGCAAATGTCGATTTTCGATTTTGGCTTGGATAAAGAGGATATGCTTGCACCTGAATTAGAAATGGCCGACCTGCCGGAATTTTCTTCCGCGGAGCTTTTGGCTATGGAAAAGGAAATTATCGGCTTTTTTGTTAGCGGTCATCCTTTGGATATGTATGAAAAAGCCTTGGGGGAGAAAACCTCACATGACCTTACTTCTTTAGCCGATTTGGAAAACGGCCAGAAAGTGCGTGTGGGCGGGGTCATTAGTACATGTATTAACCGCCTAACCAAAAATGGCGAGAGCATGGCTACCTTTATGCTGGAAGATAAACAAGGTCTTTTGCGCTGTGTCGTTTTTCCCAGGAACTATGCCAATTGCAGGGAACTGCTTTTTGATGGCCGGGTAGTAATTCTCGATGGTCGCATAAAAGATGATGATAATCGGAGGCAATTATTGGTTGATGCGGCTTACCCACCGCTCAAGCTTTATTTACGTCTACCTTCCAGTGAGGGACATGAATTGATAGGACAGGTAAGAAGCTCTCTTTTGGCAAGACCAGGAGATATGAGTGTATCTGTTTACTATAATGACCTGCAGCAGTACCGCACTTTAAATGGTATTATAGGAGTAGCTTTAGATAATAGAATGATTGATGCCTTAAAAGTTATTCTGGGAGAAGAAAATGTGATCCTAAAATAAATTTAAGCCGCCGGTATAACCGGCGGCTTAAATTTAGCTTTGTAAAAATGTTATTGATAGGCACTTTTAAATAATACATAATTCATCTGCAATATAGATAAACTAAAAAGGTATGTTTTTATGTATCTAACTGAAAATATTGAAATATTCTATACAATTAAAAATGGTGTTGTAATTTCTTAAATTAAGGTGTAAAATTTATACGGCAGTAATGCGAGGCGTCTATTTTTTTGGGGAGGCAAACGCTTCGGATAATGTTCAAACTACTTATGATTTAATAGATCATAAGAAATTTAAAGGAGGTTTTACAATGTCGTTGAACGTCAAAGATTTCATGGACAAACTGGTTGCAAAAAACCCCGGTGAAAAAGAATTCCATCAAGCAGTTAATGAAGTTGTCATCTCTTTAGCTCCCTTTATTGAAAAGAATCCCAAATATGCACAAGCTAAGATCCTCGAACGTATGGTTGAGCCTGAACGTGTTATTATGTTCCGTGTTCCTTGGGTAGATGATAAGGGCGAACTCCAAATCAACCGCGGCTATCGTATCCAAATGAACAGCGCTATTGGTCCCTATAAAGGCGGCCTGCGTTTTCATCCTACCGTTACCCTTAGCATTTTGAAATTCTTAGCTTTTGAACAAGTATTTAAAAACAGCTTAACCACCCTGCCCATGGGCGGTGGTAAAGGTGGTTCCGACTTTGATGGCGTTGGCAAATCCGATAACGAAGTTATGAAATTCTGCCAAGCTTTTATGAGCGAACTTTTCCGTCACATTGGCTCCTTCACTGACGTTCCTGCTGGTGATATCGGCGTTGGCGGTCGTGAAGTTGCTTATATGTTTGGTCAATATAAAAAATTGAAAAATGAATTCACCGGCATCCTCACTGGTAAAGGTATGGAATTCGGCGGCAGCCTTATCCGTCCTGAAGCTACCGGTTATGGTGATATTTATTTTGCAGAACAAATGCTCAAGACCAGAGGCCAGAGCTTCGAAGGCAAGACCGTTGTTAACTCCGGTTACGGCAATGTTGGTACCTACCTGATTGAAAAAGTTAACCAATTGGGCGGCAAAGTTGTTACCGTTCAAGACCAATATGGTTATGTTTATGATCCCGATGGTATCAAAGGCGACAAACTTGAATTCCTCAAACCCTTATGGGCTGTTAACCGTCGTCCTGTTAAAGATTACGCTGATCAATTCGGTCTCGAATGGAGAGCCGGCCGTAAATGTTGGGAAGTTCCTTGCGACATCGCTACTCCTACCGCTACCCAGAACGAACTCAACGAAGAAGATGCCAAGACCCTCATTAAGAATGGTTGCTTCTGCATAGGTGAAGGCGCTAACATGCCCTGCACCGAAGAAGCTGTCAACGCTTTCATCGCTGCTAAATGCCTCTTCTCGCCTGGTAAAGCTTCCAATGCCGGCGGCGTTGCTGTTTCCGGTCTTGAAATGTCCCAGAATAGCATCCGCTACAACTGGACCAGCGAAGAAGTTGATGCCAAACTTAAAGGCATCATGTGCTCCATCCATGACACCTGCGTTGAATACGGTAAAGATGCCAGCGGTTTCGTTAACTATGTTAACGGCGCTAACATCGGTGGTTTCGTTAAAGTTGCTGACGCTATGCTGCAACAAGGTATTGTTTAATTTAAGTTTAACAGCTTAATATAAGGTCCTAAGAAAAAAGCCCCAAACCAAAAAGTTTGGGGCTTTTTTAAGGACAAGCAAGCCATATTTTGAATAAAATAATATTGGGGCTTCTTACCATGTTTTTTCGGGTATACTTGCAAATATAGACGGGTATGCTATACTAATACATACAGTAAAAAAATGCTATCATGATTATGAAAGATATCGCTAATTAGCGGATGAACATATATCAAAAGGAGGTTATATTATGGCAAAGATCACAAAAGAAATGGGTATTATGGAAGTAGTACAACAATGGCCGGATACCGCCAATATTTTTATGGATTTTGGTATGGGTTGCTTAGGATGCGCTGCTGCACATTTTGAGAACATTGAACAAGGTGCTTCTGCCCATGGTATCGACGTAGATGCTTTAATCACTGCCTTGAATCAAGCTGTGCCTGAATAAAAATGGATCCGTGCGGAGGATAATATGAATTTGGATTCCATTACTGGAAACGACTATTGTCTTCGAGGGATAACTACCGACGGAACCGTGCGTTTTTGGATTGCCAAAACTACAGAGCTTTGCCGGGAGGCTGCATCCCGGCATAAAACCTCTCCAACTGCAACAGTAGCCTTGGGGCGGTTGCTTTGTGCTGCTTCCATCATGGGTTTAATGCTTAAAGATAAAGACGAAACGGTGATGTTACGTATAGAAGGCGATGGCCCATTAGGTGTTTTAACGGCTATTGGCACATCGGATGGCAAAGTTCGCGGATACTGTAATCAGACCGAAGTTGAATATCCTTCTATTTGGAAGGATAAAATAGATATTGGTTATGCTGTGGGCAGTAATGGCAAGCTCATCGTGGTCAAGGATCTAAAAATGAAAGAGCCTTATGTAGGTGTGGTGCCCTTAGTCTCTGGGGAGATTGGCGAGGACCTGGCGCATTATTTTGCTTATTCTGAGCAGATTCCTACAGCTTTATCTTTGGGGGTTTTGCTGGATGAGCAAGGTGAAATTAAAGCTGCCGGATGTTATCTTTTGCAATTGATGCCCGGGGCCAAGGATAATTTGATCGATGAACTGGAAACAGCTATTGCTTCCATGCCTCATTTTACTGATATCATTAGAGAAGATACTCCGTTAGAAAAGATTGCAGATCAGCTTTTAGCGCATCATCCGTGGCAGGAATTATCACGCATCCCGCTAGCTTTTGCCTGTAATTGTGGCAGAGAAAAGTTGGCTTCGACGCTTAAAACCCTTGGTGTGCAAGAGTTGCGTGATATTTTAAAAGAACAGGGGCAGGCCGAACTGATTTGTAGTTTTTGTGGTGAAAGATATCAATTTTCTGCTCAAGATTTGCAAAAACTGCTGGCTGAATTAGCAGAAAATGATTAATGTTCTAGTGATATTAGAGAATGAGAGAAGAAGTTGGCCCAAGGCCGAATTAAGGAGATAATTCATAGTGGTTAATACTTTGCTTTTAGATTTAGATGGTACTTTATGCATGATGGATAGAGATCGCTTTATGAAAAAGTATATGTCTGATATGGCGGAGCATTTTAAAGATATTATTCCGGTCGAAAGTTTTGCTCCTCATATTATGAAATCTACTGCTTTTGCCAATTCCCATCCCAGTCCCAATTATAACTGGGGGGAAGTTTTTATCAATCATTTTGCGGAAGGTTTTGGCCTAAAAACTAATGGTATGTTGGGTCGCTTTATGGATTTTTATGTTAAGGACTTTCCTCAATATGGTTCTATAATAGCTCCGCATCCCCTAGCGCATAAGCTTTTGGAAACGGCTAAGAGAAAAGGATTTAAGTTAGCCTGTTCTTCAAACTGCGTTATGCCTAAGATCGCTATAGAAGAACGGATGCGTTGTTGTGGCATTGATCCTAGTATTTTTGATTTTATCCCCGGTATGGAACATATGCATTATAGTAAACCAAATCCACTCTTTTTCAAGGAAATCGCAGATTACTTAGGTGTGGAACCGGAAGATTGTTTGGTGGTTGGTAATGATCCTGATGAGGATATGTGTGCCTCTGATATTGGGATGAAAACATTTTATATCGGTTCACAGGTGCCTGATGAAATAGTTTCAAAAGTTACCTATTCGGGAGATATGAAGGATTTATTAGCCATGCTGGAAAAAGAAGTTTAAAGCATAAACAGCTTTTGAAGACATATGAAAAGATAAATTTAAAAAGGGACTTTTGTCCCTTTTTTATATTAATAAATTATATTTAACGGATTATTCTTCCGCAATAGGGGCAGATCTCTTCTGTAGACAATACTTCTTTTATTTCATGTTCTCCTGAACTGAAATTTCTAGGCGCAGGAATATAGACTTTATTGCCTTTTTGCAACTGTTTTTTGCCCAAAAGATGCTTATTGTATTCCATCAATTCCGGCAAACTGATATCATTTCTCGCAGCAATTCCCCGAAGAGTGTCCCCATTATGAGCGACATAAGTAAAAGTTGGGTAGCGGGTATTGTTTTGATAATTAAAACCGGAAGGGGCCGCCATTTCCTCTGAATTATTTGATATAGAAGGGATATTAATCACATCTCCTACTAAAATTGTATTAGGATCAATAATATTGGGATTGGCGGCAATGAGTTCTTCGAGTGTAATTTGATTTTCTTTTGCAATCCGCCAAAGGGTATCACCCTCTTTTATATGATAAACATTCATCTCGTACCTCCAAAATTCTTTTATGATTAATATTATGCCGATATCTCATGGAGGTGACTGTCTTTATATGCTTCTTGTATGATAATTGCTAACTGATTGGACAATTTTTTTAAAAAAAATAAAATAATAAATATTTAAAGAAACTATTGATTATGTATAGGTAAAACATATAAAATAAGTAGGAAAGTAGGAAATAGTTTTATAACTGATTATTTACATAAAATGAGTAAAAAATATTGTTTTATTTAGAGTGCTTTTTCTTGATATAAAAGTAAAAAGCTAGTATGATAATAAGGACGAAAAAAATAATAAAAGATAAAATAGTTAAAATATCTGAAAGGGTGTATAAAATAGAAACGATAACCCTGAAAAAAATATATGATCAGGCTGAATATTTAGCCAATATTTTATATGAAAGTGAAGAATATCGTGAGTATTATCAGGCCAGAGAAGAATTAAAGCTTGATAAAGAAAACGCTATGCTTCTTTCTGAGTTGCGGCAAAGGCAATTACAGCTTCATTTGGCGCAGATAGCTGGGGAAGATATGGATGAGGAAATAAAGGATTGGGAAGATATCTATACTGCTTTTTCCTTAGAGCCTTCGGTTGCCCGGTATATATCTGCCGAAAATCGTTTTACCAGACTTCTTGCAAATATCCAAAGGATATTTACCAAAAAAATTAGTATCTGGCCGGATTTTAATTTTTTAAGTAATGATTATGATAAAACCTTAAATTAATAATTAAATAACTATTATAATTAATATAAACATAGTCTCCAGGAGGTATTAAATGAAAGCGGAAAAGCAAAAAAGAATGACAAAGCAAAGGAAACTCATTTATGATATCTTGGCCAGTACCAAAGCACATCCATCTGCGGATTGGATATATGAAGAGGCGCGTAAAGTTTTGCCGTATATTAGTTTAGGTACCGTTTATCGTAATTTGCAAGTGTTGGAAGAAGAAAACTTGATCCAACAATTAAACTATGGTAAAGCCAAAAGCCGTTTTGATGGTAACCCTAATAATCATTACCATTTTATTTGCATGCAATGTGGAGAAATAACCGATTTTGAACCGGATAAAGATATTATCTCTCAGGAAGCATTGGAACAGTTGCCAGGTGTTGCTAAATCTTTTCGTCTAGAATTTTATGGTATTTGTAAAAAATGCTAAAATAAATTATTAATAGTAAATTTAAGCATTACCAGCATTTAATAATTGACAGGAAGGACTTACTTGTAATACTATTATATGTAAGTTTGAATAATTGAATTTAGGAGGAATTCCTGGTGTTAATGGATAGGATTCGCCGCGGTAAGAACAAACACCGCGGACTTTTAATTACAGTTGTGGTTTTGATCGCCGCTGCAACCGTCGCTTCTTTTGCTGTTGGTGGTTCGTCAAATATAGGTAAGAGTACCAATAATGAAGACACTACGCAGGTACAGATTGATGCATTGAACACCTCTATTGCCGAAAGTAAAAAGGTCGCAGACACCGATATGACCTTTAGCGAAAGTAAGAATCTGGCCGATATGCTCATAAAGGTAGCCGGTCTGCAATTAGACCAAAACTCTTCTTCTACAGAAGCAGCGCAAAATGCCCTGGATGCCGCTAAGTATTATAATCTGACTATCAAAAAAGCTCCGGCTGAGCTCAATGATAAAGGCATGGCAGACTTGATTAGACAAAAAGCTACGGCTTTATATACCGCTGGTGATGCTGCAGGTGCTGAAACCGGATTAAAAGAAGCCCTTGCCTTGGTTCCGCTGGATTATGAGACAAATCAAACATATATCATATATCTTTTATACTCTAAGGGGATAGATCAGGCTATAGCCTATGCGGAAAACTATCGTGCAAAATTGCCTTCTGATGATGCAAATATTGCCACAGTCGATTCACTGATTTCTAATCTTAAGTCAACTAAGGCTGATCAGGAAAAGTCCTCTACCAATACTTCTGGGACTAATTCCGGGCAAGATAGCGGGACTTCGGCAAAATAAATAATTGAATTAAACAATATTTTACAAAACCTGCTTATTTTAAGCAGGTTTTGTTTTATGTGGGCAAGAAATATTATTTATTATTTCTAGGGGCAAAACTTTTATCGGAAAGGTTTGCCGAATAAGGTTTGTCTCATATTGTAGACTGAAAAAGTTTTTCATATTATGTGAAAAGCGGAGGGGTATCGTGGATATCGCAAAAGACATTTTGGTTGCTTGGAGAAGAAGATTTCATATGTATCCGGAGATCTCCGGAACTGAAAAAGAAACGGCTACTTTTATTGCCTCAGAGCTTAAAGCAATGGGAATTTCTGTAAAAGAAAATATTGCAGGCTATGGAGTGCTGGGTATTTTATGGGGTGATCCTAACAAAAAATGTGTTGCTATCCGTGCCGACATGGATGCATTGCCTATTTTGGAGATGAACGACTGCTCATATAAGTCGCAGATTCCTGGGTTGATGCATGCCTGTGGTCATGACACACACATGGCTATGGTTTTAGGCGCGGCTAAAATGCTCTGCGATAACAAAAGTGGTGGTACAGTAAAATTTATCTTTCAGCCCAGAGAGGAAAAAGCTCCCGGCGGTGCGAAGGATATGATTGATTCTGGTGTGTTAAAAGACCAGGACGTGGACGCTGTTTTGGGTACCCATATTACCAACTCTTATCCGCAAGGTTCTATCGCGATCATGGATGGAGCTACCATGGCTCTAGCCGATGATTTTGAACTTTCCATTTTTGGCAAGGGAGGCCATTGCGCTAGCCCTCATCAGACCATTGATACTATTACTGTAGCCGCAGAGGCAATTTGCGCCCTCCAGAGCATCCATAGCCGTCGTATTGATCCAGGAGAGCCTGTGGTGCTTTCTGTAGGCACTATCTATGGCGGTACGGCGCAAAACGTTATTCCAGACCAGGTGGATATGAGCGGAACTTTGCGCTGTATGAATTATGAGACCAGAGACAAAGTCCTTGAATATATGCGGCAAACCCTAGACGGCATAACTGCTTCCTGGGGTGCAAGTTATAAACTTGATTATCTTGACGGCTATCCGCCGGTGATCAATGATCCCAATCTAAATCTAATCATCGCAGATGTGGTAAAAGAACTTACTGGTGCACAGGTTATAGAAATGGCAAAGCCGATGATGGCAGGAGAGGATTTCTCTTATTATGGGCAGGAAGTTCCGTCCTCTTTTTTCTTTACCGGCAGTGGTAGTCAGCGCTGCTGTCAGACCTGGCATCAGAACTGTTTTGATATAGAGGAGGATGCGCTTTTAGTTGGCGCAAAGGTTTTAGCTTATAGTGCAGCCAGAATAGTTTCTGAGAATAAAAAACAGTGCTTATAACTATCGCAGAAGGGGAAATCCTGGTCGGTTTAGTGTTCACCTTTGCCAGTATGGGCTTGATGGTAGCTTCGCAATTCTGATACTGCATTGGCCGTGGCGATCAGCCTTGGCTTTGAGCGTCATTATTGGCTCTATAAGATAAAGAAAAAAATAATATATTGTTATTTATACCGCAGGCCTCTATTAAGAGGCCTGTTTTTTGTTTATTTTTGAAGCAAATCTATTAATAATTAGTTTTTTGTTTTATATAAGTAGAGAATGTCAAAGAATGTATAAAAATTTTTTTCTTATTTAAGATAAAAATAGTAAAAAGGCCTTGAAAAATTACTTAAATTGCGGTAAAGTGGTATCAAGTGGGTGAAAGTGGTAAATGACCCATGGAAATAACTTAAAGAGGGCAGTTTATGTTTATTGGTGAGTACCAGCACAATATAGATGCCAAGGGCAGAGTAATCATCCCAGCCAAATTCCGTGAGGAATTGGGCGAGCATTTTATTGTCACTAAGGGCCTGGACAAGTGCCTTTTTGTCTATCCTTTAGAAGGCTGGAAAAATGTGGAAAGCAATTTGCGTCAGCTTTCCTTTACTCATTCAGATGCCCGTGCCTTTTCACGTTTGTTTTTTTCCGGAGCTGTGGAAGTGGAGTTGGATAAGCAAGGAAGAATCCTTTTGCCCGCTTCACTGCGTACTTATGCTTCCTTAGGAAAAGATTTGGTAGTGATCGGTGTTTCCGGCAGAGTGGAGATATGGGATGAAGCTATTTGGCAAACTTATAGCCAAAAAGCTGATAGTGATTATGAAACAATAGCAGAGAAGATCATCGGTTTGGATTTCGGTCTATAAAGGTGATGAGTATGGAAGAACGGCTGGATTTTTATCATTTGCCGGTAATGCTACCGGAAGTTTTAAAAGTTTTATCTCCACATAGTGGTGGTCTCTATATCGATGGAACAATGGGTGGCGCGGGCCATTCCCGGGCTATTCTGGAATCTTCTGCGCCAAACGGCAGACTTATTGCTTTAGACAGAGATGATGATGCTATAAGTGCAGGCAGCGCAATCTTAGCTCCTTTTGGTAGCAGAGCACAGGTAATCAAAGCTAATTTTGCCGATATGGCAAAAGCAGTAAAAGAAGTTGCCCAAATTGACGAAGGCGCAGACGGTATCTTACTGGATATCGGCGTATCTTCTTTTCAGCTTGATGAAAGCACCAGGGGTTTTTCCTATATGCAAGACGCACCGCTAGATATGAGAATGGATCAAAATCAAAAGCTTAGCGCCTATGAGATCATTAATAAATATAGTGAAGAAAAACTTGCTGAGATATTTTACAGTTACGGCGAAGAAAATTGGTCGAAGAGGATTGCAAAATTTATAGTTGAGACACGCAAAACTTCACCTATTAAAACAACTGGTGAGCTTGTGGATACAATCAAAAAAGCCATACCGGCAGGAGCTAGAGAGAAAGATCAACATCCTGCTAAAAGAACCTTCCAGGCCCTGAGAATTGCGGTCAATGATGAATTGGGGGCTTTGAAAAAGGGGATAGATTCTGCCTTTTCTTTATTGAAGCCCGGGGGGCGTTTAGCAATCATAACTTTTCATTCCTTAGAAGATAGAATAGTCAAGGAAGAATTCCGTCTCTTATCTACGAAGTGTATTTGTCCTCCACATATGCCTATTTGTGTTTGTAAGCATGAGGCAGAAGGTAAACTACTTTCTAAAAAACCTATCTTGCCCCAACAAGAGGAAATAGATATTAACCCCAGAGCCAGAAGTGCCAAACTAAGGGCTATTGAGAAGTTCTAATAACTTGGAGGTGAGCATACAGTGGTAGCAGTAAATTCCAGTTCCAACGCTTATCAGGATGTAGAAGAGATCCGCAAAAAAGAGCGGCATCAACAATTACACCTTTTGCATAAAGAACAAGCCAAGGCTCATGTCTTGCGTCATGATAGAATTATATTGGCCAGTATTGTGGTCGGAGCTTTTCTATTGGCTTTTACTTTTATTTCTATCGAAGCGAAAATTACTTCTTACGGTTATCAGGTCACGCAATTAAAAGAACAGACTGAAGATATACAGAATCAAAGTGATCGTTTGGATTTAGAGATTGCCAGCCTTAATTCCCTAAACCGGATAGAGAATTATGCTCTTACTAATTTGGATATGGTATATCCAGACATCAAAAATGTCGGTTATCTGGATGTTAGCGGTTCTGTAGCTGTAGCCGACAGTTCTCAAAGGAATTCTGAAACTTTAACCTCGAGCCAAACTACAAATGGTGATAGCTCGGCACATCCTTTCTGGACGGCGATAGGCGATCTTTTTTCCAAATATTTTAATGATAGCGCATCTGCCTTAGCAGGATAATATTTTGCCAATAATTATAGCCTTTAAGGTTTCTACCTCTGAAATTATTACTCTAAAAAGCACTTAAGGGGTGACGTGCATGGCTCAAGTGAAAATACATATGAGAAAGAAAATCACTTTTGTCATGATCATCATGTTTATCCTTTTTATTGCGGTTGTGGCTAAGCTGGTAGTAGTCCAATTTGTACAGGGCAGTGAACTCCAGGCCAAGGCTGAAGATTTACGCACCAGAGATTTGCCGGTATCAGCAAAAAGAGGTACCATTTATGATAGAAACGGAGAAAAATTGGCTGTCAGCATCAGCGCTGATACTGTTACTGCCAACCCATCAGAAGTTATCAAGTCAGGAAAAGCAGAGGATACTGCTCTTTTTTTATCTAAAGTCTTAGCTATGGATTATCAAACGATCTTAACTAAGATCACCAAAAATACTTCTTTTGAATATATCAAAAGAAAGGCCGATTTTGAAAAAGCAAAACAGATCCAAGATGCTGATCTTCCTGGTATCAACATCATTGAGGAGACGCAACGCTTTTATCCCAAAGAAGATCTGGCGGCGCATCTGCTGGGTTTTGCTGGTATCGATAATCAGGGTTTGGAAGGTATAGAAATATCACGTGATGATGAGTTGAGCGGAACGGCGGGCAGTATCGTCAGTGAATATGACGCTAAAAACCGCGAAATCCCGCAAACTACCCAAAAATATGTGGCGCCTAGCGACGGTTATGATCTGGTATTGACTATTGATGAAAATATCCAGTATTTTTGCGAACGGGAACTGGATAAACTAATTGCTTCCACCACCAATCCTAAGAAGGCCTCCATCCTGGTCATGGACCCTAACACTGGCGAAATCCTGGCTATGGCTTGCCGCCCCACCTATGACCCTAATAATTATCAAGATGCCGATCAAAGTGCTTTGCGTAACAGCGCTATCAGCGATTCTTATGAACCAGGCTCCACATTCAAGATCATTACCGCAGCTACCGCATTAGAAGAGGGGGTTGTTACTCCTTCTGAGCAGTTTTATGATCCGGGTTATTTTTTAGTCAGCGGCCACAAATTGAAATGCTGGCGTTATTATAATCCTCATGGTAGCGAAACTTTTGCCGAGGCTGTAGAGAATTCCTGCAATCCTGTTTTTGCTGAGGTCGGTTTGCGAATAGAATCAAAGCAAAAAGGACTTTTTTATAAATATATCAGGGCTTTCGGCTTTGGTCAGAAGACCGGCATTGAGCTTTCCGGTGAAGCTAACGGGATTATGATTACCGAAGAAGATGTTTCCAAATTGAATATTGCTACTATCTCTATCGGGCAAGCAATATCCGTGACCCCTATACAGCTGATTACAGCAGTCTCCGCGGTAGCCAATGGCGGGATGCTTCTGGAACCGCAGATAGTCCGCCAAGTCAAAGATCAGGATGGTAATATTATAGAAGACTTTAAAGTCAAAGAAGTACGCCGTGTTATATCCAAAGAAACCTCAGAAACACTGCGCTTGATTTTGGAAAAGGTAGTTAGCGAAGGTACAGGGTCTAAAGCATATATACCAGGATTTCGGGTAGGCGGGAAAACCGGTACCGCGCAAAAAGCAGGTGTAGGAGGTTATATGCAAGGAAAATATGTAGCTTCTTTTATCGGCATGGCCCCGGTCAACGACCCACAAGCAGTTGTTTTAGTTATCGTTGACGAGCCGCAGGGTTATCCCAATCAGGGGGGTCAGGTAGCTGGTCCTATCGTTAAAACGGTAATGGAAGATACTTTGCGTTATTTAGGTGTGGCTCCGCAAGTGGATAGCAAAACTGAAGTCGGCGCCGATAGTGAAGCGAAAACCGTAGTCGTTCCCGGCGTAGTAAATCTTTCTTTGGATGCTGCGACCAAGGCTTTGAAATCGTCCGGCCTTAAGGTTACCACCAGCGGCTCCGGTGATATCGTCTCTTCCCAGGTGCCTGCGGCTTTAAGCAAGGTGGCCCAAGGTAGCTCTGTATTGCTTAATCTAGGCAAAGCATCATCAACTGATAGCAAGGGTTTAATAACTGTTCCTGATCTAACCGGCAAAAGGATGGCGGATGCAGCAGAATTATTGGGCGCTATGGGTTTGAAATTGGTTGCCTCGGGCAGTGGTATAGTATATGAACAAAGTCCTGTGCCTGGGAAAAAAGTGCAATCGGGTAGCAGCGTTAATGTTACATTTGCCGCAGAGGAAGAAAGCGTCCAGCCAGTTGGTCCTTAATATTCGCTATATCCAGGAGAAGGGAATATTTAGATTTTACATATACTTGTAGGATAGTAAAAAATGATGTAACATAATACATTAGTGTAAAGAGTAAAATAAATGAAAGAAAAGAAAAGGAGGCGGGAGAGATGAGGCTCGGAGAAATTTTAGCCTATCTGGGCGGTTCAGTCCAGGTTTTTGGGGGCAATAAAGAGCAGGAAATAACTGGTATAAACTTTGATTCCCGCTATATTGAACCGGGATATATCTTTGTGGCCATTTCAGGCGTCAAGACAGATGGCCATCTATATATACCACAGGCTTTGTCCAAAGGAGCCTCTGCGGTAATAGTAGAAAAAATGCCGGAGGATATTCCTGCCGACGTTGCTTTTCTACTTACCTCGCATAGCCGTAGAACCATGGCTTTGATTGCTTCTTTGCTCAATGGTCTGCCAGATCAGAAGATGCGCATGATTGGCGTTACCGGCACCAATGGTAAGACCACTACAGTCAATCTCATTAAATGGCTTTTAAGCTCTGCTGGCCGCAAAACTGGGCTGCTGGGCACTATCAATAATCAAATAGGTGACGAAATACTACCCTCCATTCATACCACTCCGGAAGCTTCGGACTTTTATGCCCTTTTGGGCAAGATGGCGCAGGCAGGCTGCCACAGCGTAGTAATGGAGGTTTCTTCACATGCCCTGGATCAGGGAAGAGTAGCCGGTTGCCAATTCGACGGAGCTGTGTTTACGAATTTGACACAAGATCATTTGGATTATCATGGAACTTTGGAAGAATATTTAAAAAGCAAATTAGAGCTTTTTCGCATGGTCAAACCGGGAATAAAAGATAATAAATATTGTGTGGTCAATATTGACGACCCTGCCGCTGCGGCTTTTGCTAAGGCTTGTACGGTAAAGCTTATTACCTATGGTCTGGCCGAGGAGGCCATTGTGAGGGCCGCAGAATATTATTCCACTCCCGAAGGCTCGCTTTTCACTCTTATTTACCAAGGCCAAACAAGACGGGTAAAGATACCTTTGATCGGTAAATTCAATATTTATAATTCGCTGGCCGCACTTAGCGTATCTTTGGCCGAAGATGTAGGGCTCGATGAAAGTATCGATTATTTATCACGTGCGCCACAGGTAGCAGGACGCTTTGAGCTGGTCGATAAAGGACAGGATTTTACCGTAGTAGTCGATTATGCCCATACACCTGATGGTTTAATCAATGTCTTAAATAGTGCTCGGGAACTTAATCCCGCCCGCCTGATCTGCGTTTTTGGTTGCGGCGGCGACAGGGATAGGACAAAACGGCCCATTATGGGCAAAATTTCCGGGGATCTGGCTGATATTTCTATTATTACTTCCGATAATCCCCGTTCGGAAGAACCCCTAAATATCATTGCGCAAATAGAAGAAGGGATCAAAAAAACCGGCAATCCCTATTCATTACTGCCTGATAGGCGTGAGGCTATTGCTGAGGCAATCAGAATTGCGCAAAAAGGAGATATTGTGGTCATCGCCGGTAAAGGTCATGAAGATTATCAGTTAATCAAAGATCAGGTTTTACATTTTGACGACAGGGAAACCGCTAAAGAATTATTACAGCAACGATTATCCCAGTGATTATAGTCATTTGAGAGGGAAAAGAGATGAAGATTGCACTTGCCGCGCTACTTGCCGCCGTTGTTGTCTTATTGGCGGTGGGGCCCCTGTTTATTCCCCTTTTGCGGCGTTTAAAATTTGGACAAACAATTCGTTCGGATGGTCCTCAAAGACATCTGGCTAAAGCGGGAACGCCCACAATAGGTGGTATCATGTTCCTGCCAGCCTTTTTGATCGCTATTTTTGTTTTTGGTGATAAGAGTCCGGCGCTTTTAATTTTGCTTTTTTCTTTTATCGGGTTTGGCCTTATCGGTTGCCTTGATGATGGTATCAAGATTGTCTTACACCGTTCTTTAGGTTTGCGTGCCTGGCAGAAGCTTGTAGGACAATTCGCGGTTATTCTAATTGTTCTTTTCGTGGCTGTTTCCCTTTTGGGGCGAGGTACGGATATCATTATTCCCCTTACTGATTTTAAATTGGAACTAGGCTGGGGATACTATATTTTAATGGCTTTTTTCTTAGTTTATATGGTAAATGCGGTCAACCTTACCGACGGCCTGGATGGTTTAGCCTCCGGCGTGTCTTTTTTAGTATTTTTAGGGTATATGTTGATCAGCCTGGTTGCTATCAAAAATCCGCCTGTGGCAGGTGTGGATTATCGCGATTTAGCAGTAGGCTCGGGGGCCATGGCCGGTGTTTGTTTAGGCTTTCTTTTCTATAATCGTTACCCAGCCAAGGTTTTTATGGGTGATACAGGCTCACTTGCCATCGGTGGTGCTGTAGTGGCCCTGGCTGTACTTACTAAAACAGAAGTAGTTTTAATCGTTTTGGGCGGTGTTTATATGATAGAGGCTCTATCTGTGGTTTTGCAGGTTTTTAGCTTTCGCGTTTTTGGTAAGCGAATCTTTCGCATGAGTCCCTTACATCATCATTATGAGATGAAAGGCTGGGCCGAAAAAAAAGTTGTTTATGTTTTTTGGACGGTGGCCGCAATTTGTGTTATTTTAGGGCTGGTTTTGGTGTCAATATAAAGGGGTAGTTTTTTTAAAGATATTCTTAAGAGAAGGTGACAGTGCTTTGGAGATAAAAGGCAAAAGAGTTTTGGTATATGGAGCTGGCTTAAGTGGCGTGGCTGTTTGCCATTTCTTATTAAATAAAGGTGCCGAAGTTATTCTCGCAGATAAGAAGAGTAGAGAAGAACTGAGCGCAGAGGCGCAAGACCTGGAGGAAGTAGGAGTTAAGTTTCATTTAAACGATATGCTGCCTGAGAGCGTAAATTGGGACATGCTCTTGAAAAGCCCGGGCATTTCTCCTGCTGTTCCTTTAGTTGCTATGACTAAAGCCGCTAATATCCCTGTAATTGGTGATATCGAGCTGGCTTATCAATTTACTAAGGCTCCTTTTATCGGCATCACCGGTACCAACGGCAAAACGACAACTACTGCCTTAGTCGGCTATATCTGCCAAAAGGCAGGCCTTTCCACTATCGTTGGTGGTAATATCGGACAACCTCTGGTCAATTTGGTAGAGGATTTTGCTGGGGTTATCGTTGCCGAGCTTTCCAGTTTTCAGTTGGAAGATTGCCTGACCTTTGCTCCGAAAGTAGCGGTAATGCTTAATTTAACTCCCGATCATATGGACAGACATGGCGATATTGCAAATTACCTGGCAGCAAAAGAAAATATTTTCCTTCGCCAGAGGGTTGATGACTATACGATCCTTAATTATGATGATCCCATTTTGCGTGCTGAAGGTGAGAAGGTCATAGGGCGCTTGATCTATTTCAGCCTTAAAGAATCTCTGCCAGAGGGTGTTTATGTAGAAAAAGGTCAAATAATTATTGCTTTAGACGGGCAGAAGATAAATGTTATGCCTACTCAAGACATATATATAAAGGGCAATCATAATTTGGAAAACGCTCTTGCCGCTACTGCTGCTGCTTGGGTTTATGGCGTTAATCAAGATATAATTGCTCAATCCCTGCGTACTTTCCCTGGTGTGGAGCACCGTCTGGAGATAGTAGTGGAAAAGGACGGAATCCTCTATATCAATGATTCCAAAGGCACCAATCCCGATTCGACGATCAAGGCTCTGGAAGCCTATGACCGTCCGATCATTCTTATCGCAGGGGGCTATGATAAAAAAAGCAGCCTTGATACATTGATGCCCCTGATCAAGCAAAAAGTCAAAAAGCTGATTCTGGTAGGTGCAACCAAAGAAATCTTTGCCAAAGCCGCAGAGACTATCGACTACCATAACTATATTCTGACCTCTGATTTTCCAGAGGCTGTCGACAAGGCTTGTGAAGAGGCCCAAAGAGGGGATATCGTAATGCTTTCCCCTGCTTGTGCCAGTTGGGATATGTTCCGTAACTTTGAGGAAAGAGGAAAGCTTTTTAAGGATCTGGTATTGTCCAAGATAGAGGAGTGAGCTTGGCTTGAAAGAAAAAGTTAAATCCCCTGACTGGTGGATTTTGGTGATAGTGGCAGTGCTTTTGGGAATAGGTATCATCATGGTTTTTAGCTCCAGCCAATATTTTGCCCAAGACGCTCCTTATAACGACAGCCTTTATTTTCTCAAGAAGCAGGCCCGCAATGCTGCCATAGGCCTAGTTATGATGTATGTCATGTATCGTATGGATTTAAAGCTTTATAAAAAATTTGCCTGGCCGGTAGCCATTATAGTAGGTATTGTTTTGATTGTTTTATTGGCCAGCGGTCAACAGGAAGTCAAAGGTGCTTCACGTTGGCTGGAGGTTGGCGGTGTTGGTACCTTCCAGCCCTCGGAATTCGCCAAACTGTCTATGGTCATAGTTTTGGCAAAGGTCATGAGCGGAAGACCTAAAGGCATCAAAACCTTTAAAGAAGGCTTTGTTCCCTCATTTGTTATTATCGGTCTTTTTTGCGGTCTGGTCTTTGCCCAGAAGGCTTTAAGTACGACTATGATTATTGCAGGCACTGGTTTTTTGATGATGTTTTGTGCCGGTATCAATTGGCGTTACTTAGCTGGAACTATCGGTTTAGCGATTGCAGGGGTAGCTGCCGCAATCATTTATGAGCCTTTCCGTATGCAGAGGATAGCTGCCTATCTTGATCCTTGGAAAGACCCCTTGGGTAGCGGTTTTCAGACTGTACAATCGCTGTTAGCGATTGGTAGTGGCGGCCTTAGCGGAGTGGGCTTAGGTGCCGGTGGTTCCAAGTGGTATTATCTTCCCGAACGTCATACGGATTTTATCTTTTCTGTCTTGTCGGAAGAATTAGGTTTTATTGGTGGTTTTTTTGTAATCGTACTTTTTATTTTTCTTATCTGGCGCGGTTTTTCGATAGCCGTGCATACGCCTGATACATTTGCCAGCTTGGTTGCTCTGGGCATTACCAGTATGATCGGGCTGCAAGCTTTCATCAATCTGGGCGTTGTTACAGGACTATTGCCAGTTACTGGCGTAACGCTGCCTTTCATCAGCTATGGCGGTACTTCACTGATGGTATCCTTGGCCGCTACGGGGGCCTTGCTAAATATATCAAGATATGCGGAGTTTAAGCGATGAAGCAATTACGGATTGTTGTTTCCGGTGGTGGTACAGGCGGACATATTTATCCGGCTTTGGCTATAGCCCAAGGTCTGATGGATGCTGCACCCACCCAGATATTGTATATGGGCAGCCAAAATTCTATGGAAGAACGCCTTTGTCATGAGGTGGGCTTGCCTTTTTTTGCTATTGAGGCCAAAGGATTACGCCGTTCACTAAAAGCGATTGGTGATCTTTGCGTTAATTACCGGGGAATGCGCCAAGCGAGAAAGAAGATCAAAGAATTTACTCCTGACTTGGTTATTGGCACTGGAGGCTTTGCCTCCGCGCCGGTGGTGCATGCGGCTTCCCAACTGAAGATACCAACCATGATCCATGAACAAAACGCCTATCCGGGCGTGGCCAATAGATTTTTGGCACAGGATGCAGCGGCGGTCTGCTTGACTTTTGAAGCTGCTGCAGAAAATTTTCATGCCAGGACGATACTTCTAACAGGTTTGCCGGTTCGTAAGAGCATCTTAGAGACATCGAGAGAAGCTGCCCGGGTTTATTTTTCTCTGGATGATACAAAGCCTGTCCTGTTGGTTTGCGGCGGTAGTCAGGGCGCGAGAACGTTGAACCGGGCTCTCGAGAAAAGCTGGCAGCCGATATTAGCCGCCGGTTGGCGGATCATCCATATTACAGGTAAGAAAAATTATCAAGAGGTATGCCAAGCAGCAGACAAAAAAGGGCTTGATCTAAAATCCGGTCTAATTATCCTGCCTTATCTGGACAAGATGGAATATGGTTTGGCGATTGCTGATCTGGTAGTAGGACGAGCGGGTGCATCTTTTTTGGCGGAAGTAATGTGTAAGGGTATACCTTCGGTGCTGGTTCCTTATCCCCATGCTTCGGGTAATCATCAGATGATGAATGCCCGCGCCATGGAAGAGAATGGTGCCGCTGTCTTGATTGCCAACGCCCTTTGTAATGGAGAGACTTTAACGAAAACACTGATGGGTCTTTTTGCCGATCAGGAAAAAAGAGAGCATATGTCGCAAGCGGCTTTGAAAATGGCAAAACCGGAAGCCCTTGATAATTTGGTGGAAATAGCACTAAGACTTACAGGTTTTCATACTGAAGAAAAAAATAATGATGATCTGATATAGATTAAGAAAATGTTGGGAAAAATGAACTTAATAAGAGCAAAAAATGGCCAGGTGGGTAATGGGAAGGGGAACTTTAAACAATGAATGCGAGAAAAGTACATTTTATAGGGATAGGTGGTATCGGCATGAGTGGCATAGCCAAGATCATGCTGGATATGGGATATCAAATCAGTGGTTCCGACTGTAAATCTTCACCCCTGACCGATAATTTAACGGCCATGGGCGCTAAAATATTTATTGGGCATAATGCAGAAAATGTTCCTGCAGATGCCCAGATAGTCGTTTATTCATCGGCAATCGGTAAAGAGAATCCGGAAATGCAGGAGGCCCATAAAAGAGGCATCCAGATCTATAAAAGAGCCGAGATGTTGGCATATATCATGAGTAAGCGCATAAGTATCGGTGTGGCGGGAGCGCATGGCAAAACCACGACCAGTGGTATGATTGCCTTGATGCTGGAAAAAGTTGGTCTTTCTCCGACTATCATCATCGGTGGCACCTTGCCTCAGATCAACAGTAATGCCCAAAGCGGCAAAGGCCCCTATCTGGTAGCGGAAGCAGATGAAAGTGACGGTACTTTTCTTATCCTTAATCCTAAAGTAGCTGTGGTTACCAATATTGAAAGTGACCACCTGGACCATTATGAATCCCTGGAAGAGATCAGGAATGCTTTTGCTCAGTATTTACGCCAAGTGCCGGAAGATGGTTTTGCCATCTTGAATATGGATTGTCCTAATGTCGCCTTTCTCAAAGATATAGTTCCCGGTCATTATATTACCTATGGATTGCATGCCGATGCCGATTACAGAGCGACGGATCTTACGCCTAGTCCTTTTGGCATTGCAGCCAATGTCTGGTATCAAGATCATCTTTTGGGGCGTTTGATTCTGCACGTTCCCGGGGAGCACAATATCTCTAATGCTTTGGCAGCCATTGCTTTGGGCAGGGAACTGGATATGCAATTCCAGGTACTGGCAGATGCATTGATGCATTTTACCGGAACGGGTAGACGTTTTGAATTTTTAGGTGAAAAAAATGGGGCAAAAGTCTATGATGACTATGCGCATCATCCTACTGAACTTGCAGCAACGATCAAGGCGGCCAGAAGTATTCATAAGGGCCGGATCGTAGCTGTTTTTCAGCCGCATCGTTATACCCGGACCCAGGCAATGTATAAAGAATTTGCTGAGGCGGTGCAAGAGGCTGATATCGTAATTATCAATGAGATATATCCCGCCTTTGAGACGCCAATTCCTGGAATATCGGCGAAAATGATTGTCCAGGAAGCTAAGAATTTAGGAGCTAAGGCTGTAGAATATGCCGAAACGGAAGATGAAATTTTAGAAAGACTGCACCAATTGGTAAAAAAAGATGATCTTGTACTCATCATGGGAGCAGGAAATATTCGCCGTGTGGGCGAAAGGTTTGTCAACAGAAACAAATAGCCCAAAATGGCTAGGGAGGAAAGCGAATTGGGGAAAGTAAGCGAATTGGCAAATGAAGCATTTCGTAAAAAGCTTCAGGATATAGTTAAAAAACCGGTGCTTTTTGATGTGCCGATGAAAAAACATACAACCTGGAAAGTTGGTGGACCGGCCGATTGTATAGTTTTCCCTTCCAGTATAGAAGAAGTAGAAGCTATCGTTACATTTTTAAATGAACAGAGCATTAAATATACTGTTATCGGCAATGGTTCGAATTTACTGGTCGCTGATGCAGGTATCAGAGGTGTAGTTATAAAAATGGGGGAAGCCTTTTCTGCTTGTCAGTGGCATGATAATGAAGCCATTGTGGAAGCGGGAATGCTGCTACCCTCTCTTGCTTTAGAGGCAGCAGAACGTTCCTTAGGCGGACTGGAATTTGCCGCTGGTATCCCTGGTAGTCTCGGTGGAGCAGTGCGGATGAATGCCGGTGCTTATGGTGGGACAATTGGTGACTATGTAACCAAAGTGGAGGCGGTAGAATATAATACTGGCAGAAGACTGGTGCTGACAGACGAACAGTTGTCTTTTGCCTATCGGGAAAGCAGCCTCTTCCATTTACAAGCTATTATCTGCCGGATCCATTTACGCCTGCCTTATGGTAATCGGGATGCCAGCATGGAAAAGATCAAAGAATTGCTGAATCTGCGAAGCCTCAAACAACCTCTGGAGTTTCCCTCTTGTGGTAGCGTTTTCCGCAATCCGAAAAATGACCATGCAGGACGTCTGATAGAAATGGCCAATTTACGTGGGCTTCAGATAGGCGGCGCTATGGTTTCCAAAAAACACGGTAATTTTATCATCAATTTAGGCGGTGCCAAAGCCAAGGATATAAGAGCACTGATAATCGCCGTACAAAACCGTGTGGAAGCATTAACAGGTATTCGTTTGGAAATGGAAGTTAAATTGCTGGGTGATTTCTCCGACTGATCAGTCAAGCACCATTGCTTAAAATGATTAGCGGGGTGTGGCGATGCATAAATTTGTGATCAACGGAGGAAGGCCGCTTTCGGGAGAGGTAAAGATCAACGGCGCCAAAAATGCGATCTTACCGGTTTTAGCCTCCTGTCTTTTAAGTGAAGGAGAATGCGTATTTGAGCAGGTTCCTTTGCTGGAAGATGTTTTTGTGATGTGTGAAGTGTTGCGCCATTATGGGGTAACTGTTATTTGGCAGGGTGATACCCTTATTGTCCGGCCGCAAAATATCAATAATATCCAGCCGCCGGAACAATTAATGAAAAAAATGCGGGCCTCGAATTTAATTTTGGGGCCTCTTTTAAGCTGTTTTGGCGAAGTCCGTTTACCTTTTCCCGGCGGCTGCGCCATCGGCTCCCGGCCGATGAATTATCATTTTCGCGCTCTTTCTCAACTGGGCGCTGAGATATATGATCAGGGTGCTTATATCCACGCCAAGGCGGAAAAGCTGCATGGCGCGGATATTTGTTTGGATTTTCCCAGCGTCGGCGCAACAGAAAATGCGATGATGGCTGCCGTCAAGGCTGAAGGGCAGACGATTATCTATAATGCGGCCAGAGAGCCGGAGGTGGTCGATCTGGCTGCTGTTTTGGTAGGCATGGGTGCCAAAATACAAGGAGCCGGCGGAGATATTATTTATATCGAAGGTGTAAAAAAACTAGGCGGTTTGCAACATAAGGTGGTACGTGACCGCATCGAAGCAGGTACGATGATGATTGCTGCTGCGATCACCGGTGGCGATATTTTGCTGGAAGATTTTGAGGGTACGGAGGCCGCCGCTCTAATTGCCAAGCTCAAAGAGGCGGGCGTTGTTACTATTCCCGATGCTCGTGGCTTGCGGGTTAAGGGCTGCCCAAGAGTCAGCGGTGTTGATATCCGTACGATGCCTTATCCGGGTTTTCCTACCGATATGCAGCCGCAATTTATGGCCCTGATGGCTACGGCTACTGGTACGGCTATCATAGAGGAGAGCATCTTTGAAAACCGCTTCCGTCATGCTGTGGAAATGCGAAGGATGGGGGCCGATATCAAAATTATTGGCGAGGCCGCGGTGATTAAAGGCCGGGAAGCAATCACCGGGGCGGTAGTAGAAGCAACTGATCTGCGGGCGGGAGCTGCGTTGGTATTGCTTGGTCTGCGCGCACAGGGCCAGACGGTGGTGGAAAATACCGAACATATCGATAGGGGCTACCAATGTCTGGAAAAAACTTTGCGTTCTTTGGACGCAGATATTTCCCGCAGTCCTATGAGCGAAAAAACAGTTGCTTTGGCCGAACTACAATTATGTACTGTTAGCTGAATGTAGTAATTTGGATTATTTATCCGAGGTTTTATTATTAAAATAAAAAAGAGGCAAAAGTTAGTCGCTTTTTGCCTCTTACTTTTTATCGCTATTTTAGCTTTTTTTTGGTATAATTTTCTTTATGATGAAATAACTTTGGTGAGGTCCGGGCGTGAAGAAACATCCCAGAAAGACAAATAGGAAAAATGTAGCCGATATGAAACAATATAAACGCAATCGCCGTAAGGCGGGGAATATGCGTTGGGTGTTGATCGGTGTTTTTATGCTTGCTTGCTTGCTTGCCGGATATTTCTTTTCCCGCTCTCCCTTTTTCTTTATTGAAAATATTCAGGTAGAAGGAAATGCTTCCTTGGATGAGCAGAGAATTATTGAAATTTCCGGCCTGGAAAAAGGACAAAGCATGTTTTCTTCCAATCTTAAAAAGGCGGAAAATTGGCTACCTATCGACCCGGAAGTCAAATCTGCTACCATCAAAAGAAAATATCCCAATACGGTTGTTATCCAAGTTACTGCCAGAGAACCGTTGGTTACCCTTTCCACAGGAAGTGGTTTTATCAATGTTGCCAGAGATGGGATCGTGGTTTCTCGATCTCGGGCTCTGTCGGGCTTGGATTTGCCGCTATTATCGGGGGTTAAAGGTTTTGCCGCCGGTATAGTTCCAGGCTCCAGAATCGAAAATGAAAAATTGGAAGCAGGATTGCAGGTGGTTTCTCAATTTCCTGCCGGAGTGTCCGATATAATCAACGAGGTCAATGTAGAGGATACCCAAGAGATAAAAATCTATACCGATAATAAAATAGAAATCAGAATCGGTGATGCTACAGAATTCCAAGAAAAATATGAAATTCTTAAGGAAATAATTACAGACCAAACACAAAAAGGAAAAATAAATAATATTCGATATATTGATGTAGGCTTGACAGCAAAACCTGTCATTTATTATTATAATAAGTAAGGAAATATCAGATAATTTTCCTTGATAAGGAAAAGTAGATAAGAAGGGAAATCTTTTTCTACGTGGAAATGTATATAATGAGTTTTTGGCTTTTGTTGGGTATTTTACCCCATACTTTTTAATGTATGGGGGTTTGATGCGCCATATGTTGGACAAGTTGTTTCTATGGATAAATTATTAAAGCAAGACGGAAACTGTAACCGGCCTGCCAGAAAAAATAGTGGTATTAAGGGGGATTATAATGTTGCAATTTGATGATGAATCGTTGAGCCAATATGCTAAAATCCGGGTTATTGGTGTTGGAGGAGGCGGTGGCAATGCCGTAAATAGAATGATTGCCAGCCAGCTCACAGGGGTAGACTTTTATGCCATCAATACGGATATGCAGGCTCTTTCCCATTCTCAAGCGGAGACCACTATCCAGGTTGGGGCTAAGCTGACCAAGGGTTTGGGCGCCGGCAGTAATCCTGATATTGGTAAGAAGGCTGCTGAAGAAAGCAGAGAGGAGATCTCTAAAGCTTTGTCAGGCTCGGATATGGTATTTATTACCGCCGGTATGGGTGGCGGTACCGGTACCGGTGCGGCTCCTGTTGTAGCTGAAATAGCAAAAGAAATGGGTGCTTTAACTGTAGGCGTTGTTACCCGTCCTTTCAGTTTTGAAGGCCGCCGCCGCGCCCAACAAGCGGAAATGGGTATTTCTGATTTAAAAGATAAAGTAGACACACTTATCACTATCCCTAATGATAAGTTGTTACAAATAGTTGATAAAAAGACTTCTATGAACGAAGCTTTTAATATTGCCGACGATGTTTTGCGTCAAGGCGTGCAGGGAATATCAGATCTGATTTCCAAACCGGTACTGATCAATCTAGACTTTGCCGATGTCAAGACTATCATGAAGGATGCTGGTAGTGCCTGGATGGGCATAGGTACTGCTACCGGCGAAAATAAAGCGCAGGAAGCTGCCGAAGCCGCTATTTCCAGCAGTATGCTGGAAACAAGTATCAAGGGCGCTAAGGGCATTTTGCTCAATATTACCGGCGGGGCTAATATGAGTCTGATTGATGTCAATGAAGCGGCAAAATTTATCTATGAAGTAGCTGATGCTGATGCTTTGATTATTTTTGGCGCAGGTATCGACGAAGATTTGGAAGACGCGATCAGAGTAACGGTGATTGCTACTGGCTTTGATGGACGTATATCGCCTTCTTCTGCTTTAAGCTCAACTCCAGCTCCTAAAGCAGCGCCTTCTGCAACAACTAGAGAAATACCGGAAATGACCATTAAGCCACTTTCTTTAGGAGATATTGATTTACCCACTTTTATGCGCAATAAATAGTAATAATGATGTTATACGGTGGGATTTAAAGGCGGTATTTGTCTTTAGTCCCACCGTAATTATATCTTTATGAAGGGCATGCTTTTTGTCTTTATAAAACTGCTAAGGAAGTTGTGTTCGTATTTTGTTGGCAAAGCCGGCAAAATGGCAGCTAAGACTACATGCAGCTTCTTTTTTTATGCCTATAAAAATTGATGTATATAAAATGATATTGTCGGAATAATGAAAATATGTAAAGTTGAATATTAAAAAAATTTTAAATATATATTAAAATAGATGTCATTATTAAAGATAAACATTTGCATTATGACGAATAATAGGTTAAAATGAGAAGAAAAGTTATTATTAAAATTAAATATTAGTATTTCCTAAAGTAAACTGCTTTTTGCGATTAATCGGAAAATCAAGTCGCTTGGGTTGGGTGCTTGTTTTATAGGAAACAGGAGGGTAAAAGTGAAAACTTTATTAGAAAAAACAAGGGATATCAACAAAATAATCCAAAAAGCTGCCGGACATCCTATCAGCTTTGCAGAGATGGCAGAAACACTATGTAAAAATATAAATTCCAATATTTATATCGTTGGACGAAAAGGTAAAGTCCTTGGATATGCTTTTATGGATAATTTTTATTGCCCCACTATGGATGATGTCGTCAAACTAGACGCTCATTTCCCCGATCAATATAACGACGATCTTCTACGCACCACTGAGACTGCGGTCAATATCAACAGGGATGGCTACTGTGTATTTGGTATCCATAATACCTGCTTTTTGAATAATAAATATACGACCATAGTTCCCATCTCCGGCGGAGGACAAAGACTTGGTACTTTGATGCTTTCCAAATCAGGTGAATTTAGCGAGGATGACCTGCTTTTAGCAGAATATGGCGCTACAGTCGTCGGTATGGAGATTCTTCGCGCCAAAGTAGAAAAAGTCGAAGAAATTGCCCGTCAAAAAGCTGTGGTCAGCATCGCTTTTGATACGCTTTCTTATTCAGAATTAGAAGCCGTAGAGCATATCTTTAATGAACTGGGAGATTCCAACGGATTACTGGTCGCTTCCAAAATCGCTGATAAAGTGGGTATCACCCGTTCAGTTATCGTCAACGCTCTGCGTAAGCTGGAAAGCGCCGGTGTGGTGGAAGTCCGATCTCTGGGTATGAAAGGAACTTATATTCGTATCCTTAATGACTATCTCCTGGAAGAGTTGGATAGGATTAAAGCTAATCATCAGAAATTCTAAAAATTTATACACCAAATAAACAGAAAATAAAAGAGAAAAGGCTTGCCTTTTCTCTTTTTTGTATATTGAAGGATAATTAAACTTTAATATATGTAAAATTATCTTAAATTATAAAAATCATATTACTCAAACTCCAAAACAAAACTTTATTGCCTTTTTTAAGGATTCATCAAAAAAGTACCAATTATGTTTACCCGGCCAATCTTCATATGTAAAATCAAAGTTAAGTTTTTTCATTTCATTACGAAATCTTAGATTATCCTCATGAAAAGTATCTAAAGTACCACATGTGCAATATAGCTTAGGCTTGATTATTTGTTCATTAGCCATTTTAGCTAAATCTAATATATCATCTTTTGCGGTCCACTCTAGTGCCTCTCCAAAGACTGCCTCGAAATCTTTGACCAATTGTTCACCGTTAGCCTGTCTAAATTCTTTTGTATTTCCATACATCTGTTGCCTAGCCAAGTATTCTTTCAGAAACAAACAAGCCGATGAAAAGGCGCAGCAGTATCCATATTGCTCCGGCTTAGATAAGGCGCATTTTAAAGCTCCATATCCTCCCATAGAAGCTCCCATAATTGCTGTATCTTCTCTTTTGACAGATATATTAAAGACGTTTTTACAGATATCAGGTAATTCATCTGAAATATAAGTAAAATATCTTAAGCCATATTTCATGTCTGTATAAAAGCTTCGGGCTGCTTCTGGCATGATAAAAATTGTACGGTAGTCATTTGCGTATGTAGGCAGCATCGTGTAGTCAGCCCAGTCGCCGCTTCTGCCGCAGAGGCCATGAAGTAGATATGCTACTTTATACGGACTATCTGTTCTAAGATTAGTAGGCGTAACTAAAGTAATACCGGTTTCCATTTCTAATGTTTGTGAGAAAACGTTTCCTCTTAAAAGCATATGTTTCACCTCAATCAATCATATATCAAAAACATTTTTAGTATAACATAAATATTAAGCAAAGAAAATTCAACCATGAGAGTTTAGGATCAATTTGGCTAATGAGTTTAGTAAGTCAATTAAAATTTAAAACTGCTTTTTATCTATATAATCTAAGCATTGACAAAGGTTTTCTTATATTATATAATAGCAAATGTCGACGCATGGGGGCATAGCTCAGCTGGGAGAGCGCTTGAATGGCATTCAAGAGGTCAGCGGTTCGATCCCGCTTGTCTCCACCATATATAAGTCCTGTAATCTTAATGGTTGCAGGACTTATTTTTTTGCCCGTAATCATCATTTTAATGAGAATTCTAACAGTTTTTCTAACACTGGTTACATTGGCAGCTGATTGGCTATTTTATTAGCCATAGCTATCTTTCGAGTTATATCCAGGTGAGAATATATATTTGCTGTCATTTTAATATCGGCATGTCCTAGCCATTCCTGCACGTCTTTTAAATTAAAGCCCATTGATATTAGCACACTTGCACAACTATGGCGCAGTTCGTGAAAACGTATATGCGGAAAGCCATAATGATTTAGTAACCAATCAAATTTGTAAGAAACAAAATCAGGTGAATATGGACGTCCATCATCCCATTTGAAAATGTAATCGTTTTCCGCATATTCTCTGCCAAATAGTTTGCGATTTTCACTCTCTTGTTGCTTTATTTTCAGCAACAGTTTTTTTATATCCGGCAATAGCGGAAAACTTCGGCGGCTAGAAGCGTTTTTTGTTTTGTCTTTTTCAACGATTTTGGTGACTTTGGAAACAGTATGTTTGATGTTTACCGTATCTACGTCAAAATCTATACTGTCCCACTTTAAGCCCAGAACTTCGCTGCGACGCAAGCCATAAACAGCAGTTGCTTTAATAAGAGGATAGATAGGTTCTTCCTTAATAGCATCAAGCAATGCGTTAAGCTGATCCGCTGTATAGAAATGAGATTCATACCTCTGCAACTGGGGCAAATTAACGTATTCACAGGGATTTGTTAAAATTAATTCATTCCGCACAGCTTCTTTTAATGTTTGATACAATACATTTTTATGAAGCCGAAGGCTTGCAGGGGATAAACCACCGTTTCCATCAATCCGTCCTCGGTAGTATTTTTCGTCAATATATTTTTGCAGGATATGACGATCAACATCTAACAACTTGATTTCTAAAGCGTCAAAATACGGGAGGACATGCACTCTTGCAATATTTTCATAACCCTGCAAGGTCACAGCGTCAACTCTAATTGCTGATGCTGTCAGCCATTGGCGTACTGCGTCACTAAACAGCATATCGCTTTTAACAAGCTTTTCTTGTGCCTCATAATCGCGTAGTGTATCGCGGAGCATCTTTTCTGCCCGCTTCTTATTGCCTTTTGAAGGTAGATTGGTGGCAATCCATTTCTGCTTCCGCTTGCCGTTATCATACATGTTCAAAACAATATAGTATTTATCTTTTTTAATTTGCAGGCTGCCTGTCATTTTATTTACTCTCCTTCCGACAGATAAACTTGCCTACCATTACAGACACACTGTATAACGGGCTGATGTTACATATTCGATCAGGCATATTTTAGGAATACGGATATGACGACCAATACGTTTGCAGCCTATGGTATTATTATTTACTAGTTCATAAGCTTTATTTTTACCAATTCTAAGAGCCTCGGCTAATTGTTCAACGGTAAGCATATCAGGGTAATCTTTAAACATCACCATGGCCTCTCCTCCCCGTCAACATAGTTAGGAGAGCCTAACAGGATGATTTCATTTATTCGACGCAGAAAAGCTTGCCAGGTGCCTGGACTGTCCACTTGTATTTGTGGATACTGCTTTTCCAATGGTATATTGGTAATGATATATACTTTTGTATAACAAGCTTGTTTATCCTGATAACGGCAGGGGAGTAAGCAGGGGTAGCCGTCCAGGTATAACAACATCTCCTTAATTTGCAAACTACTGCGGAATTCTTCAAAGATAATAACATCTTGCCCGTGGTAACTGTCAAAGGGATGAAGATAATTCGTTATACGGTATACGTTAGTGTAGCCGTACTGTTCCATAACGCTGCGAGTCTTTCCAGCCCCAGTTTCGCCCCACAAATAAATGGTGTGCAGACAACGAAATTCGTTCTTCCATCTTTCCGCAAGAATCGTTTGACGTGCGCGTTCCAATTTATCCAGCCTATTAATGACGTTAGGAAAGGCCTCCATAATTTCAAAGTCGCTTGCACCATCTTTAATCATTTCGTAGATAGCCGTAGTTTCTTTGACATTTAAAGCCCTATCTTGCGGTATTTCTCCGCTTTCTTCAAAGGTATCGGGCTGACTTGTTTCCTGTTTTTTATTATCCTGCCATTTACCTTCTTTGCGTATGTAATCTAGGTTTTCTTGATTGGTTCCCTGTGCCATTTCTATATGTGCGCCATAGAAACGTTTAAACAGCGTATCAAACATCACTGCGTTTCTAAACACTATATATAAATGGGTGTGTGGTGTACCTTCTTCGCCAATCTCATCACACATACACCAATAAACAGTACTTGAGAAATCTTCAAGTATTGTCTTGATAACGTTATGAGAAAAACCTTTCTCAATAGGATTATTAATTGTGAGCTGATACTTTCTGCTGGCAGGGGTTCTAGCCATTTTAACTCCTTTCGTTGTGTACACAGTACCCCTGAAACGCAAAGGGTAATACTATCCTTTGCGTTTATTGCGGAAAGCTTTTTTCGGACCTGTGTCTTTGATTCGGGGGACCCCTTGTCCCCTTGAATCCGCATATCCACAGGTCGGTTTAAAAATCTTGCTGAATTAATCCGGCAAATCCTTGAGGTCATCCATACCCTCTTTTATAAGTGAGAGTAAGTCCTCCTGAGATAAATTCTTCATTGCCTTAATTAACTTAGCAGAAGCTTCCCAGCCCTCCAGCTGCTTGGCAATTAACTGCAAGCAGGCAGCAGCATCAGAGGTTACATATGTTTTTCTTTTATAATCTTGTAATTTTTCATAAAGATCATCTGGTACAGTCAGGTTAATTCTCTTTTTTTCAGACGGCATATTATTCATCCCCTTAACGAATAAGTAAAGTTAGTAAGTAAAGTAAGTAAAGTAAGTAAAGTAAGTAAAGTAAGTAAAGTAAGTAGATAATCCATTTAATAATAAATAAAAACATTTAGGGTTAATTTGCGTATTGCCGTAACTTTATAATACCTTGCGTTACTCCTTGTGTCAAGAGATAATTTTCTATGAGCTAATTCTGAGCCTTCCCAAAAGCCTGTTTCATATTAAGAACATTTGCCTTAAATATAGCTAAGAGTGAAACACTTACTGTGTTTCACCCTTGGAATAATTATACGTTTGTACCGTTGTCAACGGGTACGGGTTGTATTTTCGGCAGTTAAACAAAGCCGAAAATCTCCACCCCTCACCGCGCCCGTTGACAAAAAAGGTCAATAATACATTCCAATTTACAATTATTTCCATTATATGGTATAATTTGTAACAAGAAGAGAGATTTAAATTCATACATAAGCAAGGATAGAATGGGGTATTAAAATGGGAACAAATGATCTCGGTGAAAAAGCATTGATTGCTGCGGCACAAGAAGTCGGAAAAGAGAGCGTGAATAAGATATCGGAAGCTTTTGGTGCGATTTTTCCCTTTTTTGATACGAAACGCCAGGCAGTTGCTACTTATATCAGTGAAATTCAAAATAGCAATCTGTCACCAGAGGCAAAAATGATGACAATTGCCGGTGCTAAAGATACATATAGACATTTAAAAAATCAAATGTCTATTGGGAAAATTGCCCAGGATGTGGCCGAAGAAGGGACAGACTTTTCTTCTTCTTCAGGTGTAAATGATGAGTGGCTGGAGCGTTTTATGGATTCTGCAAAATTCGTTTCAGATGAGAAAGTACAAATTCTTTGGGGCAATATTTTAGCAAAAGAATTTGAAAACCCAAACAGCACTCCGCCAAGCTTAATTCGTATGTTATCTGAGATAACTCCTCAATATGCAAGAATATTTACTAATTTATGTAGTCTTGCTGTTTTACTATATCCTATTACTGAAAATGGTCTGATTACTGTTTCACCATCACAGAGGATCATTATTAAAAATAGTTATAGTTACCTAAAAAAACTGAACATTAATTTTTCGACACTTAATGAATTGGAAATGCTGGGTTTAATTCATTTTAGCACATTTGGATATATTCTTCGTTTTGATAATACGAAGTTCCCCCAAATCCGTATTGTATACGGAACGCAAGTTCAAACAGTAAATAAGTATAAGAATGAAAGCTTCCCAGTTGGCGAGATTTTTTTAACAACAGCTGGAGAAAGCCTTTTTCAATTTGTTGAGAAGACAATCATTGACGAACATTTTGATTGTGTTATTGAATATCTGAAGAACAATGACGTGGAATTTACTGAACAACCATAAGCATAGATAAAAAAATAGCTTTCGCACTACAAAATGAATTACTTAACTTGACTTGTATTTTATGCAGAATATTGTTGTTCTCTTGATTTTCTGTAATGGCAAGCAAGTTCTAACAAAGTTCTAACATTTTTCCTAAAATATGTTCAAATCTCCTATTTGCAATTATATTAGAAATGCGCGTAAATTTTGCAAATACCTTTAAAATACAGGGGTTTTAACGTTATTAGACGTGATTAGAAATTAGCTATTAAAAGATAATCTTGGTCAATGGCATTCAAGAGGTCAGGAGTTCGATCCTCCTTGTCTCCACCATATAAGAGACCATATTATATTCCCTTTTGGCAGGGTTTATAATATGGTTCTTTGCTTTTTATTGACATTTATCGTAGTCAAAAGCTGTAAATATATGTTTTTGGCAAATACTAAACAGACATTTGACAAATATAGATTTCATAGTCTTCTTGCTACCGGAATGTCATAGGTGCTCTGATACCTCTTTTTGGCTTGCTCCTTTTAATCACAGCTGCTGTGGTATGCCGAGATCGTGAATCAGATATTTAAAACAGTATAGAGATTACCCGCTAAACAGGTAGCCGATATAGTATGGAGCATCGCCTAGTGTAAAGAACGTACATTCCATATGGGCTTGTTCTGCCTAAATTTTTCTGACTATCCTTAATGTAGATTTTATTGGTTGACCAGGCGAATAATATTCTTTAAAAGGAAGCTTAATCGTTACTTGCGTGTAACCGTCACTTCCCCTAAGGTCAATACTGCCTTGATAGTAATCGATCAACTTTTTGACTCTGTATAAACCATGGCCACGGTCTACTCCGCTTTTTGTGGTATAAGCAATTTCAAATGGTTTATTTTGATGCCCGCTGGGCAGAATATCTCCATTATTTTTGATGATGATGGTTGTACTGCCATCATCATCTTTGGAAATCTCGCTATATATTTCCTTAAACTCGGCTGATTCAACCGCTTCAAAGGCATTTTCATATAGTGCTTTCAGCATCCTGATAAAAGTGTCATCTACATACGCATCTAATCCGGAACAATCGGCAAAATCTGTTACAAAATCTACCTTTCTTTCCCGAGCCAGGGCATATTCTGTTTGGTAAAATAAACGTAACTGGGGGTTTTTGATCAGGTAAAACTTTCTTTTCAGCTTGGTATAATCAATATTCACGTCAGGTTTTGAGTCCAGGAAATGTTGTATAAAAGCGATGGTGCTGCTATCAAGTTTATTTTTTAAAATCTTTTGCAGGGCCTTCTCTGCGCGCTTTAAGAGGAAACAAAGGCCGAAAAAATAGGCCATAAAAAGGATAGTAGAAATATCAAGTATGATAAAGATATTACCAGCCGGAAATGACAAGGTATAACCCACCAGAAAGCATACAAAACAATAAACTAATGTTGGCATACCCACCAATACTAACATTGTTATCAAAATAGTTTTATATTCCTTATTTTCATTATCCGCCAGTTGGGATAAGTTATACAGTTTCCAATCGCGTATTTTTATCAAAGCGATAATGCCAAGACCCTGGCTTACCATAATTATAACCGCGGTAATATTTAGTAAAAAATCGTTGAATAGTTCTATCGGCAATACTTTTAAAAGATTATAAAAAAGAAGATTAGTGATGCCATCCAAAAAATAAATGATATTGCCGCCCATGATTATCGCCAATGCGGATTTAAGAATGTTTGTTTTTGCTAAATAAGAGTATAGACAAAAAAGAACAATAACAGGAGCGATAATTTTTATAGGAGAATATACGCCAAACAAAAATTCCAAAGCATTATTCGTAACAGCAGCAATTATAGCGATTAAAATAAGCTTATAGAATGGTCTTTTTAGGTCAAACAGCAACAAGCCTAAATATAGTTGCAATAATAATATAATTGTAGTTAATAACAAATTCAGCCATACAGGCATAGAATGACCTCCGCTTTTCAGAGAATCAATATGATCAAAACAGCCGCTAATAGCGGCTGTTTTGATAGGGTAAACAACCATTACTTTTTAAGTAATTTGCCGGGAACCTGAGGTTGATGAATAGATATCGGATATTTAGGGGCAGGGGAATTGGCGGCATAACTTGCTACGGAGCGGACCACTGGGGCCATTAGCTTTAATATAGCTTTTTTCATTTAACATACCTCCTTCCTATCAAATATAATCCTTGATACATGGTAGGATTCCTAATCTTGTACTATCATCCTACGCTGTTTTGTAGGGATGACATATTAAATATAATAAGGTAAAGCTATTAACTGCCATACCCAAGGCAGCCCATAGTAAATACGGTTTCAACCAGGGTTGCCAAAACATAAGGGCCAGGATAAGGATGCTCTGCGCTAAAACCGTAATACGGCTTGCTCTTTTGTTTTTTTGCTTTTGCTGGCCTCTAAAGGGCTTATTGGGATGATCCACTGGCGCCCACATATAGATGATAAATATGGACATAAGCGATAAAACCAATAGCGCCCAATCCCAAGACGCTTCCGGCAGATAAATATGAAGCAGCAGGCAACAACTATAAAGTGCTACGGTTGTTAAAAAACACCGCCGAAAGCTATCTGCATGCCATCCACCGGAATAACTACGTAAAAAACTAAAGAAGAGCAGAAATATCGCCGTTCCTAATAACTGCCCCAAAAAAGCCCCTATTAAAAGAATAGCCGCAAAGCTACCCACGGGCAAAAGAAGCATTGTCCATCCAAATACATATATTTCTTCATCCTCTTGTGGGATAAGCCCTTGGGCAATCATATAGGATGTTAGCCGTGAAGCGATTGTCCCTAACATATATGCTCCTTTTATGGATTCCGCTAAAGAAAAACTAGTAAAAATTTTCCAATTAAGTATATTTTTGAAATTATTTCGACATAAAATAATAAATTCCTTTTTAAATTACTTCAAGATTTTGGTTTAAACGTGATTTAGCGTGATTAGGAATTAGCTATTAAAAGATGATTTTGCTCAATGGCATTCAAGAGGTCAGGAGTTCGATCCTCCTTTTCTCCACCAAAAAATAACCATCTTTATGGTGGCTATTTTTTTTCAGTGAGGTATTGACATTGCACCTTATGTATACTACAATAAAACTGAACAATGTTCAAATCGATGTTCAGTTGGGGGAAAAATGAAAAAAAATAACGAAATAAAAGAAAAGATTATCCGTGTGACGACAGAACTTATTGAAAAAAGCGACGGAAATATAGAAGCAATTACAATCAGATCAATTTCTGAAAAAGCAGGTATTGGAGTTGGATTGATAAACTATCACTTTCAAACAAAGGAGAATCTTATAGAAATTTGCGTTCAAAAAATAATTGAAGATGTAATATCAAAATTCAAACCGGGTATAGATGAAAAATTAAGTTATAAGGAAAGAATAAAGATGGCTGCAAAATCAGTTATAGACTTTCTAATGGAAAATCAGGCTGTTTCGCGGATATCTATAATAGGCGATCATTACAATCCACAGGTTCTTGACAACACAATGAAAACAGTGCAAGGCTTTTCTTCTTACCTAAAGGACCTTGAAATATCAGATAAAGATAAAAAAATCCTTTTGTTTGGGTTCGTATCAACATTGCAGACCGCTTTTTTAAGAAAAGACTTAAGCAAGGAGTTATTCGGATTGGATTTTTATATTAAAGAAGAAAGAGACTCATTTATTGATATTATTGTAGACAGTTTTTTTAAAGGAGATTGAAAATAATGAAATGTCTACTTATTAACGGAAGTTCCCGTAAAGGGAATACCTGGAAATTGGCAGAACTTATCAAAGAAAATCTTCTAGCAATGAATTCTGAAATAGAATTTGAAGAAGTTCATTTAAAGGATATTGATTTGCCTTTTTGTTTGGGCTGCAGTTTGTGTTTCAGAAAGGGACACACTCATTGCCCGCATAAAGATATTGTACAGGGTATTATGGATAAAATAGAAGAATGTGACGGGGTTATTTTTGCGGCCACAACCTATAATATGCATATACCTGCAGTGGCAAAAAACCTGGTGGATCATTTGTCCTTTATGTTGCATCGCCCCCGATATTTTGATAAAAAAGCGCTGGTTATATCAACTGCCGGCGCGGTCGGAGCGAAAGACGCATCCAAGTATATGAAAGAAACATTTATCGGATGGGGATTCAATCGTTGCTTACAACTGCCGATTAATGCATTAAGTTATAATGATTACAAACCAACGAAAAAGCATATACGAAAAAGCCTTAAAGTTGCAAGAGAGTTTTACAAAGCTCTCGCAAGTGAAAAACTTCATGCACCGTCATTTTCAGCGCTTATATCATACAATTTGTTCCGCGGAATGAGCCGCAGTTACATACCTGGTACGAAATATGAAACATATGACGGCATTTACTGGGATGAAACAGGACTGGTCAGTGAAACTTATTCGCCGAAAGTGTTTTTGCCGATTTACAAGAATTTGTTCGGTAAAATCTTTTATTGGCTCGGAAATACCATGTCAAAGCATTTAATAGCTACATATAAGGAATGAAAGATTTTGTCCTAGAGTCAAGGTATCTTTTTTAACTAACTTCATAATAAAAGTAAAAGGACTTAAGTCTTTTTACTTTTATTTAATTTGTCAGACACAGCGGTAATACATCGTTTCGACGTGGAAAGTAAAGATGCATAGAATATCATCCCTATCATACACAAAAACATTGTCCAGCTGATTTTTCATTTTCTAAGACAAAATTCCTGTAACCATTGCGGTTACAGGAATTTTGTATGTTTAATGTCATTTGTTATCTAGGATTAACTGTAATTATTATCTGGCTGTACCTCGACAGATCGTGCCTTCGTCGAAATATAATAAAGTGTTGTTTAAGGTATCGCTGACTGATAGAATTTCTGCTCCCATCACAATCTTGGTTCCCGGATAGATTGACCCAGTACAGACAACCCGACCATAGCCCCTGTCTTTAATTGATTGGGCAATTTCCTCCAGTTCTTTTTTGGCATCTTCTAACTTCTTTGTATTAGTTTCATAACTATATCTGGCGTTTTCAAGTATTTGTTCTTTTTCTGGAGTTAGTCGGTTGTTTTCCTCTAATTGATGCAATAATGAAATAAGCGGTTTTAAGGTCTCTATTTGTTTTTCCAGTTCCGGTATTTGTGCTTTTAATTCCTGCTGCCGTTCGATGATTGTCGGGTCGGTACCTAGTTCCAGTCTTGTTTTGACATTGGCCTCTGATCCAATGGTTTGTACCTCAATATTCTGGCCAACCATGCAGCTACCGCCAATAATCTTTGCTCTTGTGCCGACTGTTTTTAAGTTTTTACCGCAGATAATTTCACTATTTAAAATATATTCTGCTTGTATTTCTCCTTTAACAAAAACATTACAGTTTTCGATAAAGCGGCTTTTTAAATCTCCTTCACAATATACATCGCTACCATTGATACCACTTTGCAAGGTTACGTTACCGCCGGCTTTGATCTTTGAAGCTTCCACAGTTCCATAAACGCTAATATTTCTGCCAGCTTCAATCTTAAATCCCGGCAAGACCATGCCTCGGACAATTAAGCTATTAGCAACTTTGATATCGCCGGTAGAATTATCGACGTTTTCCTTAACATAGAAAGTCTCGTTAACGTTTATCTTGCTGCCAATGAATTCAACCTGCCCATCTATTCGGGCGATAATGGCAGTGCCATCTTCATTAAGCTCGGTATTGCTTCCTAAGTAGTTTGGCACCGGTTGGCCTTTTTTTTGTGACAGTTCTTTGCCTTTGACTGAAACTCCCGGAGTGCCTTCCGTGGGAAAGGTAATGGTACATAATACCTGGTTTTTATATACATTTTCTACTATGCCAAGATCATGATAATTAACTATACCGTCGGCGTTTTCCTTGGGTTTTACAGTCCTTTTTTCTGTCTCAATCAGGAAGGATGCTGTGCCATTTTCACCGTTAACTGGAGCGATGCCTCTGGCAATGACTATATCTTGATTATAAATTGGCTCCACCGAAAGCTCTTCAAGCTTTTCTCTGTCTACATTATATGAAATGCCAAACTTTGCTAAAGCGCTCTCCATTGCTTCAAGCGTTGGCGGCAGGCCACCATTACAGGGCGGCGCAATATTTATACATGCTTTAAGGTTGTCTAAGGTTATAAAAGTTTCTATCACCGAATCTACCGCAGGTGGAGTATCCTCAATTAAAGCGGGGTCATTGGGAGTCTCAACTATTACATCCTTATTGATATTGTTAATCTTCGAAAGAATGCTCATTAGCTCTCCTTATATGTGTCTAAAATGTGATATGTTCTATATATCGGCAGCTTTTAGAAAATATCCACTGCTTTTTTATTTTTTTAATGTAAGATTATTAAAGAAACAAACTTTTTTTTCATATTACTAGTATCTTAAATGAAAAATTTAATTCTACTACATATAGGGGTAAATAATTGTCAGTTTTCGCCGAAATTATCTATATAGACTAAAGTTTATGTAAAAAGAAAAAGAGGTACAGGATGATGATTGGTGCCTTATTACGTTTTTTAATAATCATAAACTATCTTACCGACATTAAAAATTGGTGGGGGGTAGTAAGTTGAAAATTTTTAAATATATAGTAGCTTTTATATTTGTCTTTATGATATTTTCTTGGATGCAACCGATAGCTTATGCAGCAAATAATGCATCGGTACTAGAGACGATCGGTCACGAAGATACTGATACAGTTACGCTTAATGATACTACGCGAACCGTGACTCTTACCGTGCCATATGCCTATGCAGGGACTACTGTTGATCTTTCTAACGGACTGGACATAACTTATGATGAAGATTTATACAAATATGTTGTCGCCCAGCCTTACTCGGTAGCGACTGTTGGTGGCGTGGCTGTTTCTCTTACGGTTAGCTATAATGGAATAAATGATCAAGATGGCACAGCAAAAAATGAGACAGTATATAGCGTGAGCGTTGTGCGTGCCACAGCAAAGAATCCGGAATTCTCCGGTGCTATCAAAATGACCGCTACCGTAGGCGATACCATAACCTTTTCTGCCGCTGATTTTGCGGAAATATATGAAGCCAACGATGGAGCAGATTTAGGCTTCGTGGTCATTACCGGTAGCAACACTTCAAAAGGCACTCTCCAATATGCAGGTATTGACTATGATTTTAATCATTATACTTGGATTAGTATTGGCCAAATTAATAGTGGTTATCTGACATTCGATGCTGCAGCAAGCGGTACAGTTTCCTTTAATGTTGATGCCTATAGCACGGCGGACATAGACAATCCGGTGGGTTCGGCAGTATTAACTATTACCATAAATCCCGTCACTAAGCCAACGATAGAGGATACAATCACAGGGGAGATTTATTCTGGTTCATATGCTTCCTTTTCCCAATATGTTTTTACCAGCTCTTGTGATTTAAATGGTGGACAGATCAGCACTGTGGAAATCACACCTACCAATACAGGCTATGGCACCTGGTACTTGGATAGGACCACGTTTACGACTGCCAAAGAGATAGTTGCGGCAGATATTGAAAACCTATATTTTGCCGCTAGCGCCATTGGGACCGCTACTTTCAAATGGCGGGTCGCCAATGAGGCAGGTTATTCTGATTATGGAACTGGTTCTATAACTGTATCAAGTATTGATCTTGAGCTTACTTCCTTTACAGCCTCTACAGAAATTTTAAAAGGAAAAACTTATGCTATTGAGTATGACGATTTTGCATGTACGCCAACTTATTCTATGGGATATGCTGATTCTGAATATACACCAATTCTTTCTTATCTGAGATATATAAAATTAAGTACCATACCTGACAGTGCAGATGGTTATCTTTGTCTAACGACGAATCTAGCCAAAAGTGATACCTATGGCTACCCGGCTATTGTTGCAGGTAAGTCATTAGGGACAGGAGCAATCATACCCGCTTCCTATATTCAATATTTGACCTTAGTAACCAAAAGCACAAGTCCCAGCAGCTCCATTTCCTTTACCTGGACAGCGACCGCCGATAGTGTAGCCAGCAAGGCTATATGGGCAACGGATGCGGCAAGCTATACCGTTGACTTTGTCTCCGCCGGTTCTATTTCATATGAAACTGACCTCAATCTTCCGGTCACATTTGATGTTAATGATTTCAGCTCGGAATTTGAAGATATGACTGGCTATACACTTTCCTATGTAACATTTACCCTGCCGGATAAAGCAGTTGGTGTTCTCTACCACAATTATAGCTCCTTGACCGGCAAAGGAACTGCGGTTGCTGCTGGTACTAAGTATTATAAGGGCATGTCCCCGGAGATTTCCAAAATAACTTTTGTGCCGGTTACCGGATATACCGGAACTATTGAAACCACCTATAATGCTTATTCTTCTGATGGGACTCATGCCACTGGTGACTTGGAGATCGTTGTCTCCGATAAACCAGGCGGCACTCTTAGCTACACGACTGATAAGAATTCTAGCATCTATTTGGACGCTCAGGATTTCAAAGAGGCTTTTGCCAGTGCCAGCGGAGCGACACTTTCTTATGTGAAGTTTTCCCTGCCTTCTTCTTCTTATGGCAAGCTATATTTCAATGATGATTATTCCGAAGAGGATAGGGATGCGGTATCCTCCAGCACCAAATATTATGTCAGCGACTCGCCCTATCTTTCCTATATTTCTTTTGTACCACATGACGACTATACAGGTGATGTGGAAATCTCCTATACAGGGTATGATGATGACGACAATTCCTATAAAGGAAAACTCAAAATAACTGTTGAAGACAGCCCTGCGGGTATTGTCTACTATACTACCAATGTTAATAGTCCTCTTAGCCTTAACGGGGATGATTTTGCCGACGAATTCATTACTGTGACAGGCTCGGTCTTATCTTACGTTAATTTTACTGTCAGCAAGACCGGCGGCGTTTTATATTATGATTACTCCAGCGCCACAGAAAAGGGGATGGCAGTTGCTTCAGGGAGCAAATATTATTATGATTCCGACCCCGATCTCGATGACCTTACCTTCTTGCCTGCAACCGGCTATACCGGTTTGGTAACGATTCCCTATATCGGCTATACCGAAACAGGTATTGCCTATGCCGGAAAGCTAAAAATAACGATGGAAGAAGATTCTACCGGTTCGATTGAATATACAACCTCCAAAAATGAAACTTTAAACTTTGATGTTGAGAGTTTTAGCTCTGACTTTTATGATCATTCCGGGGAGAGCCTTTCCTATATAAAATTTACTTTGCCTTCAGCGTCCTATGGCAAGCTATATTATAATGAAACTGCTGATTCCGAGGTAGCCGTTTCGGCTACAACCAAGTATTATCGCACCTCCGCGCCTTATATATCTAAGCTAAGCTTTTTGCCATACACTAACTATGTCGGGGATGTTAACATTCCCTATACTGGTTATACCTCTAGTGGGATTGCTTATACAGGTAAAGTTATTATTACCATTGATGATTCACAATCATTTAGCGATATAGGGGAGGGCTATTCTTGGGCAAATGAGGCGATTGAATATCTTTACCGGGAAAATATCATCAACGGTACAGGAAATGACTGTTTCTCGCCGCAAAATAAAGTTTTGCGCGGGGACTTTATGCTAATGCTTGGCCGTGCCTTTGAATTTAGTTCCAGCGATACTTCTAACTTTTCTGATGTAGAGGTAGGGAGTTACTATTACAATGCTATTGCTGCAGCTAAAGCATTGGGTGTCGTGACCGGCAGCTACAATAAATTTTTCCCTGATGCAGCTATTTCCCGCCAGGATGCCATGGTCATTCTTGTGCGTGCACTTTCACTTACGGATGATCTGCCAGAAGGCAATATTGTTAATTTATATGCTTTTTCCGATAGAAAAGAGGTTGCTGATTATGCGGTAGAAGCAATGGGCACCTTAGTGAAAGCTGGTTTGATAAAAGGTAACAATGGCCTCTTGAATCCACGAGGTAATATTACCCGGGCGGAAATGGCGGTTATCATCTACCGCGCCTTAAATATGTAAAATTAGATTTATATGTTAAGCACCAAAAAAGCTTACAGGTTTTATTCTGTAAGCTTTTTTGGTGCTTAACTAGCTCTACTTTTGCATAACTAAAGCTTAACCTTATCTCCACTGGTCCTGGTATTATCTTTAGTGCGTAAATAATGTGGCCTTTTGGGGTCTATAGTTAGATTATACAAAAAGGATCTTATAAAATCATAGAGATTAAATGGTGCCCAGGGAGCCATATAAGGTGTGCCGAAACTATCTGTAGAAACGAGCTCAATTAAAATGAAAGTTAGGAATATTGTAAACCCGAAAAACCCTAATAAGCCTGTAAAAAGAAGAAGAATGAATTTCATTACCCTAAAAGTATTCATTAATGAGTAATCAGGAACTACGAATGAAGCCATTAGTTCGGCAGCCGCAATCATCAGCAAGATAGGACTAAATATACCGGCCGATGTAGAAGCCTGTCCGATAACGATGGCGCCAACGATACCGATCGCTGGGCCGATCTGTTTAGGGACTCTCAGCAATGCCTCACGTAATAGTTCAACAATAAACTCCAATGATAATGCCCCGACAAGAGCAGTAAAAGGCACACTTGCCCGCATCTGGGCTAGAGATATCACATATTGACTGGGCAAAACATCTGTATGGAAAGATGTTAGGGCTACAAATACGCTTGTACCGGTAATGCTGAGGATAAAAGCGCAATAACGCAGAACTCTATTAAATAATGTAAAATATTTACCATCATATCTATCATCGCAAGAATAAAAGAATTCACTGAAGGTCTTAGGAGCCATTAAAGCAAGCTCACTGCCGTCTACTAAAATTATAACTTTTCCTTCTAAGAGGGAGGTAAAAGTCATATCAGATCTTTCGATCAGCCCTATCTGCGGAAAGAGTTGCCATTTGCTATTTAGTAAGAAAGATTGGAGTTCACCTGATTCGCCAATACCGTCTATATCAATTCTCTCGATCCTATTTTGAATTTCTTGCACGACAGTATCATTGGCGATATCCCCAATATAGATAACAGCTACAGCAGTCTTTGATCTAACACCAACTTCTAGTTTTTTAATTACTAAGTTTTTATCCTTCATCCGGTATCTTACAAGTGAAAGATTGGCGTCTAGGTTTTCGACAAAGCAATCTTGCGGGCCGCGGATAGTATAGGTTAGCTCCGGTTGAGGAATTGACCGATGTGCGACACTTTTTAAATTGATTACAATATACTCTTTATCGTGAGAAAAGACCACAACTACCATGCCGGATAAGATAATCTCCTGTATCTTATCTGCGTCTGATTCTAATTTACAATCATCCACATAGATAATACCGTCCATTGTCATCTGAGCACCTAGATGCTTTTGCTCTTGATTAGAAGAGCAATAGTGAATAAGGGGCTTTACAACACTTTCTGTGAGCATCGTCCTATCGGTTAGCTGCTGTATATAATAGATCTTCACCATTTCATGACCAAATGGTATAGACCTTTCTTTGATATCCAAATTTTTTAGTCTCAGCGAATCTACCATCTTTTCGAAATTAAACTTTTTCAAAAGTATAGACCGCCTTTCATTTTTTCTCTTTGATACTATAATCCATCATCGATGTTGATTCCAGATCGAGTTTCACTACAACATTAGGAGTGATCTTCGGAAATTCTTTTTCCCAGTCTAATTTTTCTATTTCATCAGGATAATGAATACGAAAGATATCATAACATTGCAGATAATCACACTTGCATTTTTGGGCATGATCGAATGCGTCATTAATATCCTTTTTGATCAATTTTCTTAAGGACTCGCTAACTTCTGCATTAACTGTATCATTAAAACCATAGGGAATTTTTTTATTTCCATACAATACCTCGGCTTTGAAGTCACATTTCACATTAAAAGTAATCTTACCGTTTTGATATATTGGTATCATCTTTCTTTTGGTTAACCTGACATCAACGGTGTATTCTAAATCTTTATAAGGTACGATATAGGTGAGTATAGGTTTTTTAGCCGTTAGCAATAATATGCCTCTGGTTTCTTTTATGGGTATAAAATCAGCGATTGTGCTATCTGTGACAGGAAAATAGCCATTTAGTATAAGTTCTTTATCCTGTATTCCTATACAAGGCACCAAAATGCCCGTATATTTCCCGGAGAGGTTTTCTAATAAATTAGCTGTTGGCAAGATAAATGCCTTACCACCTTTTTTTAGGACTTGCAGCATATCATCGATTTCAAAGCCGGCAAAAGTACTTGCATCATTAGCTATTTTAACTAATTTCTCCGGATCTTCCTTTGTAATAACTGTTATAACTTTTTTTCTATATTGTTCATCATATCTAATCCTATTTAAATATTCGACTAAATATTCTTTGGCAAACCTTTCGGTAAAGATAAGTGTCCGGGTACCACTGATATAAACCTCCTTTTCTGCTTGAAGATTTAAGTTCTCTCTGGCTTGGGGTATAGTTTTTCCACGGCCTATAAACAAGAGGAATTGACCGCCGCCTGAACCGGCACCTGAACCACCACCTGAACCGCCGTCTTTACTAGCTTCGATATTTGCCGCCTCTCCATATAAAATTATTTCACCATCTTTTTTATCAAGCATTACTGATGTCATGATTACTTTTTCATTTATATCAGTAGAATCCCAACAGCCTGATGTTAATATAGTAGAAAATATTAAAATTATTATAAGCAAAAGGATTTTATATTTTTTGATAGAAATACACCTTCTTTTGTTGATTAAAATAAAATCTAAACGATTTTATTTTTCACTTTTGCTAAAATAAATAATGTTATAGGTATAACAATAGTTGAGATCATAACGACATACGGAGTGAAAATAACATATATTTGAATTATATTTTTTACATTTCCTAAAACTATATTTGTAATAAATAAAATCACACCAAATATAATTATGATCTTAGGGCGTTTAATTTTTGGAAATAATTTACTAGCATATTCCACAATACCAGTAAATACAATAATCAACCCTGCAAATAAACTGGAAAGACCAAAAGTGAGGTAGAATACATCCGTTCTTTCGATAACAGGAATTGTAACAATTTTTATTGCTTCAATAAATGAGTCATGATATAAAACAGTATTATTGAGCCCCAAAAGCATGATAGTACTCTCAACTATTAGTACATAGAACAAGCCTATAAATATCATTGTATAAAAGGCAATTTTAGGAGCTTTTTTATTTAGTTTTGTGAAGGGAATAAAAAATAATATTTCTATACCGCCATAGGGTATAACTAATACTTTAAAAATTTCCCAGATATTTCCTAAAGCAGAAGCTTGAAAAAATGGCCTAATATTATAAATATAACCTTCCAATATCATAGGGATACATAAACCGACTGTTACTATCAAAAATAAAATACCGATAATCACAAACAACCTGGCAATATTAGTAATCCCTTTATAAGAAACATAGCTAATTAATAGAATAGTTAATAGTACAATTACAAATTGAGGTGTTTTCTGTAAAAAATTTGATTTTATTGAAGTTATTAGATTCGCATTTAATAAAAGATAAATAACAAAAAAATTCAGCATATAATAATAAGAAATTATATAAGAAAATAATTTGCCGACAATTTTTTCACTATAATCAAATAATGCTTTGTCTTGAAAAGCATTATTTAATTTCGCTATCATTAAAGTAATTATCGCGTACATTATAGTTATTACTATAATTGGCAGCCAACTATTTCTTCCGGATACTGTTGCAATAACTTTAGGTAAATAAATAGTTGAATACGTAGTTGTACCTAAAAATAATATAAAAATAATTTGTTTATTGGTAATACCTTTTGGCAAAAATCTCACCTATTTCCAATAATTTTTCTTATTATTTCTAGTTTTGCCTTTTTTAAACATATTTCTTGCCTTAAGTAAAATAAAAAGGCATTAAAAATGTTGTCTATTGTGTGCAAATCTGTTACATTATAAATATAATTACTAGGTTTTTTGGGATAATAAAAAGCATAAGTTTAAATAAGTCGTAATATTTATAGTTATTTTTTAAATTTGCAAGAAAGGGTGTGTGTTTATGCCTGGATTTTTTATAGTTATCATCATTGTTGTCATAATCTTATTTTGGTTTATCGCAGCGTACAATGGCTTCGTCAAAATGCGCAATATGGTGCGCGAGGCTTTTGCGACCATGGATGTCTACATGAAAAAGCGCTATGATTTGATTCCTAATTTAGTGGAAACAGTCAAAGGCTATGCCGCGCATGAATCTGGAACACTGGAGAAAGTCATTTCCGCCCGCAACTTTGCCGCCAATGCCACAACGGTGGAGGGCCGCTTAAAAGGGGAAAATGCTTTAACCGACACATTAAAGTCTCTATTTGCTATAGCTGAAGCCTATCCTGATTTAAAAGCCAATACAAACTTTTTAGACCTGCAAAAACAGCTGCAAAGTATCGAAGGCGAAATCGCCAATTCCAGAAAGTATTATAATGCGGTAGTCCGTGATTATAATATTAAAACCGAGTCTTTCCCCAGTGCGATCGTCGCATCTATATTTAGCTTTAAACATGAACCGATGTTTGAGATTGCCGCTGCCGAAAGAGAAAACGTTGATGTCCATTTTTAAAAGCAATTAAAGTAGGGCATAGATCTTTTGATCTATGCCCTAGGGATTTTTGAGCTTATAAGTATTTGCGGGGAGGGATATCCTTGAAAAAATTATTTTTATGGTCTGTTCTGCTTGCGCTTGTTCTATGTTGTTTTGCGGTGATCTTTCCGCAGGCGGCCTTAGCGCGCGACTACGGCTATGATATTACTTCATATCATTCGGATATCCAGATCGATAAGGAAAACACTTATCATAATACGGAAACGATTACCGTAGACTTTCATGAGTCCAGGCATGGGATATACCGTTATATTCCCTATCGGCAAAATATGGTCTGGAATATAGATGGCAATTCCCAGACTTATACCTATAATACTCCTGTTAAGTCGATTGAGGTACCTGATTATCTTTATGAGACGTATAATGAAAACGGTAATACTGTGATCAAAATCGGCGATCCCAACCAATATGTAGAAGGCGAAAAGGTCTATACCTTATCTTATAACCACGAGCTGGGCAATGATAAGCTGGAAGACAGGGATTTCGTTTATTATAATCTTATCGGCAATAACTGGGACTGCAGTATCTTCAATGTTACTTTTTCGGTGACATTGCCAGCCACTTTTGATGCCAATGAGATTACATTCTATGCCGGTTCTTATGGTTCTAATGATAAAGCGGATGTTGATTATACGGTTTCTGGTAATACCATTACCGGTAGCCTTGCTACAACCCTGCAACCTGGAGAAGGATTGACGCTGCTAGTTAATTTGCCCCAAGGTTACTTTGATGTGCCGCAGCCTCTTCCCTGGCAGCTAATCTTGATTATTGCGGCTCTGGCAATAACGGCTATCTCTTTGCTCTTATTCTTTTTATTTGGCAGGGATGGGCATCTGGTAACGCCGGTAGAATTTTATGCACCAGCGGGGATAACTTCGGCTGAAGCAGGCTATATCATAGATACGACGGTGGATGATAAGGATGTAGTCTCACTGATTATTTATTGGGCATCCAAAGGTTATCTTTCTATTGAAAGAATAGAAAAGAATGACTTTAAACTTACTAAGCTAAAAGACCTTCCCGATGATGCCTATAACTATGAAAAGCATATGTTTGAGCGCTTGTTTGATAATAGAGAAATGGTCAATACTTCCCAATTGAAAGAAAAATTCTATGAAACTATTGATGTGACCAAGAGTTTACTCGCTGATAAATATACGACAAAGGAAAATAGCCTCTACAGTTCCGGCTCCAAAGCTTTAGGTAAGCTGGTGAGATTCCTCTCGGCCCTATTAGTATTCTTTTCCTTCTTTGTTGCGTCATATGGGGATATTTACGCTATTCTACCTCTTTTGATAGTGTCTGTTATTGGTACTGTTATCGTCTTTCTGCCTATTATCTGGCTTAGCAGAACACAAATACGTTGGCAGGGATTGCGCCGTGCCAAACGCTCTACCATGTTGATCTTCAACATTATCATCATGATCATTATCTTGATTGCTTATATTGCCTATATGGGTATCCAGGATATGGCCTGGGCAGGCATTGTGATCGCGGTAGTGACTATATTTATAAACATCATCGGCGGCTTTATGCGCAAGCGTACCCGCCGGGGCAGCGAGCTTTTAGGAAGTATTTTGGGCTTTAAAAATTTCCTGGAAAAAGCCGAAAAGTCGCGTATCGAGGCTCTGGTAGAGGAGACTCCTTCGTATTTTTATGATGTTTTGCCTTTCACCTATGTTTTAGGTGTTACTGATAAATGGGCCAAAAAATTCGAGGGTATCGCTATGCGCCCACCAAATTGGTATAATGACCGCTATGATCAGACCGTTGTTTTTTCACCGCTTATTTTCCAAGTCGCACTCTTCAGCTCCATGGCTTCTATGGGTAGCACGATGGCTTCCCGCCCAGCGCCGCAGGGCTCAGGCCCAGGTGGTTTTGGCGGCGGTGGCGGTGGCTTCTCCGGCGGTGGTTTCGGTGGTGGCGGCGGTGGTAGCTGGTAAAAAACAGCTTTATTGAAATTAATTGAGAATGGTGTATTATCTTGCGGACAAAAAAAGCAAATAAATCTATTGATATTTTTCATATTGGTTTTGAAATAGGGATTATATTAAAGGGCCTTAATGGTATCTTAGAGATTCTTGGTGGTCTTTCTTTACTATTTATAGGACATAGTAGATTAAATCATTGGTTAGAGATATTGACAAATTATGTGACAAAATATGAATTATCCGAGGACCCAGATGATTATTTTGCTAATTTATTATTAAAATTTAGCCAAGGATTCTCTATTAATACACATAATTTTTTTATTTTTTACTTAATGTCTCATGGGATCATAAAATGTATTTTGGTTTATTTATTATGGCGTAGAAAATTATGGGCTTATCCTTTAACTATTGTTGCTTTGATTTTATTTATTGCTTATCAGTTATATAGATATGTTATCAGTCCGTCAGATTTTTTGATCTACCTGACAATTTTAGATATCATCATGATCTTTTTAACATATAAGGAATATCAAAGGATTAAACCTATGTTTATATTAAATAAATAGAAGGTATAAATGTCTTAAATATAGTATCTAAAGCTAAATGGTGTGATGGGTTAAAGAGTTGCCTATTCGCAGTGTTTGGCTTATTTTAGTGTAGTTTTCTAAGAAACAAGAAAGAGGAAAAGATGCAAAACAATAGCCTTGAATATAAATTAGAAAAATTAAACTCAGTACTTAAGAATTCAGGTAAAGTCGTAGTGGCTTTTTCCGGTGGTGTGGATAGCACTTTTCTGGCTGCAGCTGCCTATCGAATCCTTGGCGATAAGGCGATTGCTCTGACTGCAGCTTCTGAAACATTAGCTAAATCGGAGAGGGAAGACGCGATTACTTTAGCTAAGATGATTGGCATAAAACATGTCTTTATCTCGGCGAGTGAGCTTAAGTGTGCCGATTTTGTTGCCAATACCCCTGATAGATGTTATTATTGCAAAAAGGAACGTTATCAAGAATTGCTAAAATGGGCCAAGGAAAATGGCTGCGATTGGTTGATCGAAGGTAGTAATGTCGATGACTTGCAGGATTACCGTCCGGGATTTCGCGCTTTGCAGGAAATGGAGCGAGTGAGGACTCCTTTGATGGAGGCGGGTTTAGGTAAAAATGAGATTCGCCAGCTTTCCTGGCAATGGGGTCTGCCTACATGGGATAAACCCAGTGCTGCCTGCCTTGCATCACGTATAGCTTATGGATTGCCGATCACGGCTGAAAAATTGGCTCAGGTGGATAAAGCGGAAGAGATTGTCAAAAAGTATTGTCAGGGTCAGGTGCGAGTTAGGCATCATGGTGATCTGGCTAGGATCGAAGTGCCGCAAGAGGAGATAACTGCACTGATAGCTAAAGGCGTAGAAATTGCCGAACAGCTCAAAAGGCTGGGTTTTGCTTATGTTGTTCTAGATTTGCAAGGATACCGGATGGGCAGTATGAATGAGATTCTTGCAGAGAATATATAATACCTGTTAACTAATTAGGAGTGGCAGCATGCATAAGTATATCAAAAAATTTGGCATAATCGTGGGCCATTATGTAGAAACGGCTCCCCACCGGGCGAGGTCTCTATTGAAAGCAGCATATCAGGTAAGCGGCTGGCAGATGAGGCATCTGCCTAAACGCGACCTTTTGCCCTCACAGCAATATCTGGCCGTCTTATGTAATAAAGCTATAGTTAATCCTTTGGGCAATCCAGAGCGTTCGGCAGTGGTAAATCTCTTTTTGCCCTGCGAAGTGTTGCATGCCATGGACATAACTCCTCAGTTCACTGAGGGTCTTTCCTGCTACCTTAACGGAGCGGGCAGTGAGTATGCTTTTATTGAATATGCGGAAAAATCCGGTGTGCCTAAAAGCTTTTGTTCCTACCATAAAGCTTTGCTGGGTGCGGTTTTATCAGGTGTTTTGCCTAAGCCTCGCTTTGTTTTGAACACAACTATGGCTTGTGATGCCAATACCGATACTTTCCGAAAGATAGCCGAGCATTATAATGTGCCCCATTTTACGGTAGATGTACCTAATTCATATGGTCCTGAAGAAGTAGAATATGTGGTCAAACAATTAAAAGAGATGACCTCCTTTATCGAAGATATCATGCAAGAGCATTTAAATATCAAAAAGCTGCAGCATGTTATGCAATGTGAGGATAAATCTCTGCGCCTATATGAGGCATATTTATCTAAGTTAGGACAAAAATCCATGCCCAATGACCCAACCTCAGAGATGTATAAAATATTTTGCACCCATATTCTGCTTGGCACTAAAAAGGCAGAGAAGTATTTTGAATTATTGCTAAAGGATGTGGAAAACGCACCTTTATCCAAAGATGAGATACGTCTTCTTTGGGTACATACGATTCCTTTTTGGCAGGATTCCATCCGTAATGTTTTTAATAATAGTGATGGTCGTTACCGCCTCATCGGTTGTGATATCAATTTTGATACTTCTCCTATCATCTTCTCATCCGACCCTTATGAGCAAATGGCTAAAAGACTTTTAATGAATACTTTTTGTGGTCCTATTAACAAAAGGGCTGAAAATGCGCTTGAATTAGCCAAAAGCTTAAAGGCTGATGGGGTAGTCTATTTTTGCCATTGGGGATGCAAAAATACTTTGGGCGGCGGTCCTTATATCAAAAGTGTCCTTAAAGAAGAGGGGATACCTTTGCTTTTACTAGACGGTGATGGTTGCGACAGAAATAATACCAATGAGGGGCAGATCAATACACGTATGCAGGCATTTCTGGAGATGCTGGAGGGAGCGAAACAATGATCTATTATATATGCAAATATACTCCCGTGGAGCTTTTTGCTGGTTTTGGGGAAGAATGTCAGCTGCTTAATCCTTCATCGGGTGATACGCAGATAGCCGACAGACTTACTCATCCCAATGTTTGCAGTTTTAGCAGAGCATTGATTCAGAAATGCATGGAAAAGGGTGGTACTTTGGTACTTACCGATTGCTGCGATTCCATCCGCCGGGCATATGATGTGCTTAAGTCCGAAGGGCATGATGTCTATCTGATTGGCTTACCGCATAAATGTGCGGATAGTGGTCAGCTTTATTTTAAAAATCAACTTTTAAAATTTATTGATGATTATAGCAAGCAGACGGGGAAGGTTTTCGATCCTCAGAAATTTTATGCTGCTTTTCCCAAGGCAGAAGAAGATAATAAAGGCGATTATATAGGTATTACCGGCGCGAGGATTAATAATGAACTTTTAGAATTAATAGATTCCATATCGCCGCTACCTATTAAAAATAATACCTGTACGGGTAAGCGTAATCTGTCCGATCCTCTTAAAACGCAGGATATGGACGAGCTTATAGGTTCCTATGCCAGAATTTTGTTATCCCAGATACCTTGTATGCGGATGACGGATGTTTTATCCAGAGAAGCTTTGACCAAAGATAAAAATCTGCGGGGCGTCATTTACCATACGGTTAAGTTTTGCGATTATTACGGTTTTGAGTATGCCGCTTGGAAGAAAAATCTACCTTTACCGATACTTCATATCGAGACGGATTGGACGCAGCGTAACAGCGGACAGATATCGACGCGCATAGAAGCGTTTTTTGAAACATTAAATATTGATGGAGCAGAGAAGAAAAATAAACAGTCCTGCAAAAAACCCGGCTTTTATGTGGCGGGCATTGATATCGGTTCTACCACTACTAATGTGGTAATCATGGATAGCGGGCAAAACATACTATCTTTTGCTGTTTGCCCCACCGGTGCGCGTGCCGAAAAAAGTTCCAGAGCAGCTTTTGCAGAAGCGCTTAAACTTGCTGATCTTACCCAAGAGCAAATATCCAATACCGTTTCCACCGGATATGGCAGAGCCAATATCTCCTTCCGCGGTAAAGATGTGACCGAGATAACCTGCCATGCTAAAGGTGCGCATTTTTTAGATCCGAAGGTTAGGACAGTAATTGATATTGGCGGACAGGATAGCAAAGTAATCCGCCTGGATGAAAATGGCTTGGTCAAGGATTTCGTGATGAATGATAAATGCGCTGCAGGTACAGGGCGCTTTTTGGAAATGATGGCCCATTGCCTGGAAATGAATATATCACAAATGGCTGCTTGTGGTCTGAAATGGGAGGAAGATATTTCTATCTCCAGTATGTGCTCGGTCTTTGCCGAATCAGAAGTCGTTTCTTTGATCGCGGAGAATAAAAAGGTAGAAGATATTGTGCACGGGATCAACAAATCTGTGGCAACCAAGATCATGTCGCAGATTAAAAGGGTCGGTATGCAGGAAGAATATATGATGACCGGCGGCGTGGCCAAAAACGCGGGCGTGGTCAAAGCCATTGAAACAGAGCTCGGACATAAGATTTTCCTGCCTGATGAACCGGAAATTTGCGGCGCTTTGGGGGCCGCTTTGATTGCTGCAGGCAAATAAAAGAGGAAAAGGGTATAAGTATGAAAATTAACGGCAAAAGTTATCGTACTATCTGGATATCACCGGAAGATCAAAAAATAGTCCAGACTATCGACCAGCGTTATCTACCGCATAAGTTTGTGGTCGAAGACTTGCATAATGTGGAAGATGTAGCGATAGCGATCAGTGATATGCATGTACGAGGAGCAGGTTTGATTGGCGTGATAGCTGCTTATGGCATTTATCTGGCTGCCTTACAGGCACCGAAGCAATCGGCAGAAGCTTTCATGGATTTTATCTCCGCCAGCCAGAAAAGGCTGCAAGCAACCCGTCCTACGGCTGTCAACCTGGAATGGGCATTGAATAAAGCCACCCAAGTAGTTGCCGAAGCGCAAGGAGTAGAAAATAAGACAATCGCGGCACAGCGGCTAGCTGAAACCATGGCTGATGAAGCAGCCGAAGAATGCCGCAAGATCGGTGAATATGGTTTTACGATCATTGAAGAGATCAGCCGCCGCAAAAAAGGCGAGGTAGTGAATATCCTCACCCATTGCAATGCCGGTTGGCTGGCCTTTGTAGATTATGGTACGGCCACTGCTCCCATCTACGAAGCCCAGGCGCGCGGCATCAAAGTCCATGTTTATGTAGATGAGACCCGTCCCCGCAATCAGGGCGGGCAGTTGACCGCTTTTGAATTGGGGCAAAACGGCGTGCCGCATACGATCATCGCCGATAATACCGGCGGTCATTTGATGCAGCATGGCATGGTAGATATAGTCATAGTTGGCAGCGACAGGACAACCTATACAGGTGATGTGGCCAACAAGATAGGGACTTATTTGAAAGCCATTGCCGCTCATGAAAATCAGGTGCCTTTTTATGTAGCGCTGCCTTCTTCAACCATTGATTGGCAGATAAGAGATGGAGTCAAAGAGATACCTATCGAAAAAAGGGATGAAAAAGAAATCAAATATATCACCGGCCTGAATGAAAAAGGCGGACTGGAGACAGTTTTGATTACGCCCAAGGACAGCCCGGCAGCCAATTATGGCTTTGATGTTACGCCAAGCCGCTACATCACTGCCCTGATCACCGAAAAAGGAGTTTGTCCAGCTAGTGAAGAAGGTATAAAAAAACTTTTTCCTGATCAAGGCCGTCATTCTTAAAGAAATTAGGAAAGGGATGATAAAATTGCTATTAAAAGAGATACGCGAACAAATCTTGGAGCTTGGTAATCAATTATTGGCAGAAAAGCTTGTACATGATCAGCAAGGCAACATCAGCTTTTTTGATAGAGAAAAGGGCCTTATAGCCATTACACCCAGCGGTATCTTTTATCATCTAAGAAAGATAGAGGATATTTGCGTTATGGATCTACAAGGCAATATCCTGGAAGGGGATAAAGCTCCCACCAGCGAACTGGCTTTGCATACCACGCTTTATAAAAATAGACCTGATATCAATGCCGTCATCCATACTCATCCGCTGCATACTTGCGTTTTCTCCGTTCTTAATGAGCCGATACCGCAGGTATTAGCGGAAGAAACTATGGGATTTGCCGGCAATGTTCCTTTAGCGGCCTATGCTCCCCCCGGTACGCAAAAATTGGCTGATTTGGTCCTTTTGGCTATGGAACCTGATAAAAAGGCCTGTGTGCTTGCTAATCATGGCCTGGTAACAGCAGCTGCGGATCTGAAAAAAGCTATGCAGATGTCCTTGGCTATAGAAGACGAGGCTTATATTCTCCTGATGTCTCGTATTGCAGGCGGCAATATCCATTATCTATAGAAGATAGACTCTTAGCAAAATTATAGAAGCAAAATACCCATAAAGAAACATGAAAAAAGAGGGTAATGATGGCTACGTTTTTGCGTATCGATATCGATATCATGGCCATGCTCGTTTTGGGTGGCACTTTTGCACTAGTTTATAGTCTTCTTGACAAAAATATTATTAATAAATGGTTTTTAAAGATAGCCATTTTTTTAATAATAGAATTGTTTTGCGAGGCCTTGTCTTGTGTCGTCAATAGTTCTCATATTATAGCTTTAAGGCCATTGGCTATACTTTTACATATAGTCTTATTTATTAATGGTCCTTTTATCATCTATTTGTGGTGTATCTTTGTCTATAAATGGATTATGGTTGATGAGTCGGATACATTTGTTAAATCAAAGACTTTACTGATACCGCTTGTTATTGATATTTTGATAACTATCATTAGTTTGTTTAACGGGGCGATATTTTCCATCAGTCCCCAAGATGTTTATATCCGTGGCCCATTGTATTTCGTTCCCGTAGTTACAGCTTATTTTTATTTGTTTTATAGTTTCTATATTGTTTGGAAACAGCGGGGAAGATTAGTTAAAGAAGAATATGTGCCATTAGTCTTGTTTGGAATATTGCCGTCTATCGGCGGAATAATTCAAGTATTTTTTTATGGTACGCTTTTGATGTGGAGCAGCGCGGCATTTTCTTTAGTTATTGTTTTTATCTTCATTCAACAAAAGAGGATGCAGTTGGATCATTTGACTGGTGCTATATCAAAAGTTTCTTTTGAACGTTATATACAAAACAGGGTTTATAAAGAAAAAAGAACAGAACCTTTCGGGGTGCTTTTTATAGATTTGGATGATTTTAAAAAGATCAACGACGTATATGGACATATGGAAGGAGATTTTGTCTTAAAGCAATTTGTTTATTTAATAAAAAGCGCCTTGTCTGAATCAGATGTTATTGCCCGTTTTGGCGGGGATGAATTTGTTATTTTAGTAGAGAAAAAGACTATTCATGAAATTGAAATGGTAGTCCAAAAGATAGATAAAATTTTTGAACAATACAATAAAAGCTCAGGAAAGCAGTATAGACTGGAATATAGTTATGGCTATGACATTTTTGATGCAGGCAAGTATAAGATCAGGCAATTTCTTGAGCATGTGGATAATCTGATGTATGCAGAGAAAAAGAAAAAAGATGTCTATTGGCAATTAGGTTATAAGATATTGGAAAGGATCGAAAAAGATGAATAAGTCGGAGCTTATAAAAGCTGCTAATCTTTTTGTCGAAGAATCGCCACTCAATTATGTGCCCAAAGAAATAGCTCTATTGCCAGAGATTGCAGGTATGAGAATATATGATACGCCACTTTTGGGGATAGCTGCTGCCTCTGATCCTTATTTTCAGGAGCTCAAAAAGCCGGAGGCGGTAGGAAAGCATTTTATGGATCCTTCACAATGGTTGCCAAAAGCAAAGAGTGTCATTTCCTTTTTCTTGCCTTATACCCAAAGGGTCAAGAAGAGTAATGCTGCAGATTTTTCCTGGCCTTCTCTGGAGTGGTTTCATGCCCGTATAGAAGGACAGGAATTTGTCGATGCTCTTGCTGTGCATCTGCTGCAATTATTAAAGAATGAAGGCTATGATGGCGTTGTTCCGTCAATTGATCCCCGTTTTAAAATAGGTGCAGGCCTCTTAAATAAATTCACCAGTAATTGGTCGGAACGGCATGTGGCATTTGCCTGTGGTTTAGGCACCTTCGGCCTTTCCAAAGCGATGATCACCAAAGCTGGTATAGCTGGGCGTTTTGGCAGTATTATCACCGATTTGGAATTGCCAGCTGATATCAAAGAATATTCCGGATTGTATGAATACTGCACCATGTGTGGCGCTTGTATCAAACATTGTCCGGCGGATGCCATATCTTTAGATAAAGGGAAGAAACATTTGCCTTGTTTTATGTTTTTAAATAAAACAGGAAAAAAATACGAAAGATATTATGGTTGCGGAAAATGTCAGGTAAAAGTGCCTTGTGAAAATGGTATCCCTCTTCGCGATCAAAAAGAAGTATAAGTGAGGGCTATTTACCATCAATTAAAATGCAAAAATATGTTGTCATCTCCTTATTAGTAGTGTATTCTATTATTTGGGAAAAGCATTTTAAGCTGTATGTTTCACCTATTAAATAAACATAATTAGAGGGCGAGGCTGTTAAGTGATTAAGATCGTTGTTGACAGTATTTGTGATCTTCCTAAGCATTTGTTGGAGGAATATGATATTAAAGTCATGCCCTTAAATGTGATACTTAATGATGTGGTTTATCGTGATGGTGTGGATATCCAAATCGAAGATGTATATGATCAGATGAGGCAAGGCGTTGTGCCAAAAACATCACAAATATCACCGGAAGTAATTTACGAAGTATTTGGTAATTATTTTAAATCCGCACAGGATTTTATTTATTTAGCATTTTCTTCCGCTCTATCCGGCTCCTGTAGCTTGGCAAAAATGATCCAAAAGGAGATGCAGGCCCAGTATCCATCGGTAAAGATGGAGGTTGTAGATTCCAAATCTGGTTCTTTGGGTATAGGATTAATTGCTTTGCAGGCCGCAAAAATGGCTCAAAAGGGTTATGATTTCCATACTATTATGGGCCAAATCGATTTCATGATTAAGCACGTTGAACATATCCTGGCGATAACTGATCTTTCCTGGTTGGTAAAAGGCGGGCGTATTGGTAAGATTATCGGCAAAACCGGCAGTATTCTGGATATCCGGCCGATTTTGGAAGTCCAAGATGGTCATATAAAGGTTATCGGTGCCGCCAGGGGTAACCGCAAAATGCTTAATGCCGTTGCTGATCTGGTATTACAAAGGATCAAAGATTTTCCAGGGCAGCTTGTGGGCATTGGACATGCAGAAGACCTTGTAAATGCGCAGGCTATGGAACGGATATTGAAAGAAAAAGTGGGGCTTTCTCATTTTATGATCGATAAAATAGGTTGTGTTTTAGGAGCGCATTTAGGTATCGGTGGGGTAGGAGTTTTATTTTTCAATAAAAAGCCCGATCTGTATATTGATTAATAAATTAAAGGCGTTTATTAAATAAACGCCTTTAATTTGCCTAATATATAAAAAAGCCGACCTTGTCGGCTTTTTTACTTTAAATTTTAAACTTTCTCGGAGGGGCAAGCATGGAAAAGATAGTTGCTTCCCCATCAGCTAAATAAAAAGTAGTAAGTTTTGGGTCATCGGGTGAGCTATATATATTCTTCAATTCCGGATATTCAGCAAAAGCAGCATTTTTGATTACCATATTATCCTCAAATACGGCTTTGCCGCTGACACGTATCCATTGATTATCTAAACCCATAGCGCAGATCTCGACATTAGGATTGGCAATAAGTTGCTTATATACATCTTTTTCATTACCAGTGGTAAAGTAGATTTTCCCTTGATAAGGTATGGCTAATCCAAATGGTCTTACTCGGGGTTTGTCCCCGTCGACGGAGGCGACAAAAAACACTGTGCGATTACCGATAAATTTTAACACTTCATCCATGGCTCACCCTCCTGAACAATATTATAATAAATCTTTCTTAGGCATATCATATTGCTAATTTTTAAAATTATCAAGTGAATTTTAGGATTATCGGCTTTTATTTTTAAATCTATCCCTGTTGGGGGTTATTAAACTCTCTTTTTGCTTATTGCGTCGGGGAAATTTTATTGTTATACTATAATGTAATATAGTTAATTCAAAGAATGCTAGTGTAAGTGCCGAAGGCGTTATTCATAAGACTAATAAAGAAAGTAAAGAAAGCTTGGCACTAATCAGAAAGGAAAAGGTAAATTCCATGGAAAAATCTATACAGGAAGCTGTTTCACCATTTGCTAAGAATCAGAGACCTGTTTATGTAGGTATTTTGGGACTGGGTACAGTTGGTAGTGGTGTTGTTACCGTCTTAACAAAAAACGCAGATATTATTGCTGCCAGAGCTACCAAAATCCAGATCGTGAAGGTTGCCGATCGGGATACTGCCAAAGCAGAGGCAGTTTTAAAAGAGGCTGGGCTTAATTCGGATATTCTTTGCAGTGATTGGCAAGACTTAGTTACAGATGAGAATATAGATATTATGGTGGAGGTAACAGGGGGCATTGATATGCCTCGCGAGGCTATTTCAGCTGCCTTGCGGTCAGGGAAAAGCGTTGTTACCGCCAATAAAGACCTGATTGCCGCCTATGGTGGGGAATTGTTGACCATAGCCTTTGAAAACGGTGTCGATCTTTTCTTTGAAGCCAGCGTTGCCGGGGGTATCCCCGTCATCCAGGTGATGAAAGAATCTTTGGCCGGCAACCATATTCAGAGGATGATGGGCATAGTCAACGGCACCACCAATTATATACTTACCAGGATGTCGGAAGACGGCATGGATTTCAATGAAGCTTTGAAAGAAGCGCAGGCTTTGGGCTATGCGGAGGCCAATCCGAAAAATGATATCGAGGGCTATGATGCCGCCCGCAAAGTTGCTATCTTGGCTTCGATTGCTTTTAATAGCCGGGTCAAAGACGACATGGTCTCTGTCGAAGGCATTACCGGCATCAGTTCCTGGGATATCAAATATGCTGAAGAATTAGGTTATGTGATCAAAATGCTGGGCTTAGCCTCGGAAGATGATGGCATGATTGATGCAAGAGTTCATCCGGTGATGCTCCCTAAGAGCCATCCTTTGGCTTCGGTCCGTGATTCTTATAACGCCGTCTTTGTCGAGGGTGACGCTTTAGGTAAAGCCATGTTTTATGGTAGAGGAGCTGGCTCTTTGCCCACAGGCAGCGCCATTGTCGGCGATATCATCAGCGCCGCCCGCAATATCTGCGCGGGTATCAGTCCGCGGTTTTCCTGCACTTGCTACCAGGAAAAACCTATGCGTCCGCTGGATGATACTTATAGTAAATATTATGTACGCATCAGCGTTTACGATAGGCCGGGCGTTTTTGCGGCCATTACCGGTGTTTTATGTGAAGAAGGCGTCAGCATAGATTCCGTTATCCAAAAGAGACGTCTCTCTGCCCAAGAAGCGGAAATTGTTTTGATTACACATGCGGTAAGACACGCTAGTCTGCAAAGAGCAGTTGATACGATTGCAAAGCTTGATTGTGTCGTAAAAGTTGAAAGCATCATCCGCGTGGAAGAAGGCGAATAATGTCTGTTACAGTACAAATCCCCGCCACAACTGCCAATATCGGTCCCGGTTTTGACGTATTTGGCATGGCCTTGGCGCATTATAATTATTTGGAAGCTACATTTGCTGAAGAAGACAGTATGATCATTCATGGTGAAGGGGCAGGTGAATTACCCAGCACCAAAGAGAATTTGATCATGCGCTCTATCCAGGCGACATATGATTTAGCAGGAGTCAACAGACCTTCCCTCAGCCTTCGTGCAGAGAACAATGTCCCTTTGAGCAGGGGAATGGGCAGTTCCTCGGCGGCGATCGTTGGAGGCATCATAGCGGCCAATGTCTTGATGGGTTTTCCCTTTGACTACGATGCTATGTTGCAATTAGCTGCCAAAATAGAAGGTCATCCAGATAATGTGGCTCCGGCCCTTTTAGGCGGTTTTATTTGCATCGCCAGTAATGAAGATAAATTTTATACGGAAAAACTGATTGCTCCTACTAACCTAAAGGCAGTAGTGGCTATCCCTCAATATAAACTCTCGACGAACAAGGCCCGCGCAATTTTGCCCAAAGACATATCTATGAAGGATGCGGTATTTAATATCGGGCATGCATCGCTGTTAGCCGTCGCGCTGGCCAAGGGAGATTTAGAATTATTCGGAAACATGCTCCAAGACAAATTACATCAGCAGTATCGTTTTACTTTGATCCCCGGAGCCGAAGATGTAGTCGCCGCCGCAAATAAAGCTGGCGCGCTGGGTTGTGTGATTAGCGGTTCTGGACCCACGATGATCGCCTTTACCGATAAAGGTGGTCAAGACATCGGGCAGGCGATGACAGATGCTTTTGCTGCGAACAACATCCAGGCCAGTTATCTGATTTTGGATACGGATAGCCAGGGTGCCACTATAATTGCTTGACAAACGCTGATTTCGGAGGAGAGACTATGAGTATTATCGTACAAAAATTCGGCGGCAGCTCCGTCGCCAATCCGGAAAGAATGAGAAGGGTCGCAAAAAGAGTTGGCGAAACCGCTGCCGCTGGTAATAAAGTGGTAGTTATCGTTTCCGCCATGGGTGATACTACCGATGATCTGATTGCTCTGGCTAAAGAGCTTTCGGAAAATCCTCCCCGCAGAGAAATGGATATGCTCCTTTCCACCGGGGAACAACAATCAATTGCTCTTTTAACGATGACTCTGATCGACATGGGTTATAAGGCCATCTCCCTCACAGGAGCTCAGGCTGGCTACGCTACAGACGGCGTATTTGCCAAAGCGAAGATTACCAGCATTGATTGCAGTAGGGTGGAAAAAGAGCTGGATGACGGCAATGTTGTCGTTGTCGCAGGTTTCCAAGGTATTGACCATATTGGGGATATTAATACTTTAGGTAGGGGTGGCTCAGATACCAGCGCAGTGGCCATGGCTGTAGCTTTGAACGCTGATGTCTGCGAAATCTTTACCGACGTGGATGGCGTTTATACCGCTGACCCGCGTGTTGTCAAAAAGGCTCAGAAGATGCAGGAAATTTCTTATGATGAAATGCTGGAGATGGCTGCCATGGGTGCGCTGGTATTACAGCCGCGCAGTGTCGAGGTCGCCAAACAATATAATGTTAAGGTCCATGTCCGCTCCAGCTTCAATTACTCAGAAGGCACTATGGTTCAGGAGGTCGCGCAAATGAATAGAGATTTAGAAAAAGATCAAGTGGTTTCCGGTGTCGCTCATGATACCAATGTTTTGAAAGTTTCCATTTTTGGCGTTCCCAATAAGCCTGGAGTCGCTAGCACCATCTTTACCGCTTTGGCAAATGAGAAAGTCAATGTTGATATGATCATTCAAAGCGGCCGCCGTGAAGAGGATAAGCAGGATATATCCTTTACCACAGTCCGTGACGACAAATACAAAGTCGATAAGACAGTTGAGAAACTCGTTGCCGAACTGGGTGCCGACGGTTATGAATTGGATGATACCGTTGCCAAGATTTCGATTATTGGCGCTGGTATGATTACCAATCCCGGCGTAGCAGCAAAAATGTTCAAAGTCTTGGCGGAAAATAGCTTCAATATTGATTTGATTTCTACTTCGGAAATTAAAGTTTCCTGTATAATCGGCCAGGAAAAGATCAAAGAAGCAGCCATAGTGCTTCATACCGCTTTTGACTTGGACGGAGAATAAGTCTTATTTGTTAAGACAATGCGCGAAATTTTGCAAACTCGCTTGACAAAATACCACGTGCAACCTATAATAAATAATGCTTGCCGCCGAGCGTAAGCTTGGCGGTTTTCATCGGGGCGTAGCTCAGTTTGGCTAGAGCGCTACCTTGGGGTGGTAGAGGCCGCACGTTCAAGTCGTGTCGCTCCGACCAGCAAAAAGCCTGCTATTTTATTAGATGGCAGGCTTTTGTTTTTTGTGTTCATGGGCTGTTTTTACCCATTTTTTGCTTATTTCTGTCGTAAAAGTGTCGTAAAAATGTCGTAAATTTTTTTTGACAAGATAGTTGACAATGTCAACCATATTTTCATATAATATAGTTGACAGCGTCAACTAATTCAAGGGGGTTTATATTAATGTCAATTGATATGCAAGAAATTTATGATTCTCTACAGGAGATAGCATGGCATTTTGGGAGCAATGGCGTAAATGGGGAATGTTGCGAGGATCTTTCATTCGTTGAATATATGGCATTAAAAAAGGCCTGTGAAAAGAATGTATTATCAGTACAAGAAGTAGGAAATGTTCTTAATTTTACTAAAAGTGGTGCAACCAAAATTATTAACCGTCTTGAAGATAAAGGATATGTTAATCGTAAGCATTCACCTATTGATGGCCGGGTCTGCTGTATTACAATCACAGCCAAAGGTAAGGACGTGATAGATAAAATAGTAAAAAAGCATATAGCATATCTAGAAACTGCATTTAAGGACATTGAGCTCCAAAAGATTAATCAGATAAAAGATACGTTACAAATTCTGGTTAAAGTTGTGCAACAAAAAGAAGCTATTTAGGTGTAGTTGATAATTTAGGAGGGATTATTTTGAATTCCTTATTACAAACTATAATTTATTTTATAACTATAATGTCAGAGCTTATTGGATTATTCATTGGAATCAGCACAGTTATTGCTTTTGTATTGATGCATCTACCAGAATCTAAATTAAAAAATTGGATGAGCGGGAAAGGTATTTGGGGTAATATAATGGCAGTAATATTTGGTGCTGTTACACCATTTTGCGCCTGCTCAACAGTGCCGATCACTTTAGGTTTATTACAAGCTGGTGTTCCTTTTGGTACAGTTATGTCATTTATTATTGCATCTCCGTTAATGGATCCTGTTGTATTTATACTACTAGGAACATTTATGGGATGGAAGATTGCAATAGTATTTTTCATTTTAACCTCTGTTATTTCTTTAATAGCGGGTGTCGTCCTTGAGAAATTAGGATGGGCTGATCAAGTAAAAAGGGTCCGTCTTAAAGGGGATGTGAATGAACATAATCAAGAAGTCCCAAAGGAATTTAAGAAAAAGTTGAAAAAGTCATTTCTGAAAGCCTGGGGAGATTTTAAGTTAGTCTATAAATATATGATAGTAGGGGTAGCCATTGGAGCGCTAATTTATGGATATTTGCCGGCAGAGCTAATGGCTAAGATTGCTGGACCAGATAATCCGTTTGCTGTTTTAGTTGCTGCTCTGATTGGTTTGCCTTTATATATTCGTGTAGAATCTGCAATTCCTATAGGGCTTGCATTAATTGGTAAAGGTGTTAGTATGGGGGCTGTAGTAGCTTTGATAATTAGTGGCGCCGGTATAGCAATTCCAGAATTAACTATGTTTGCCAGTATCTTTAAAAGGAAAGTTATAATAGCTTTTATAGTTATTGTATTCATTATGGCTGTTATATCAGGTTTATTAATTAACTTGTTTATTTAAATACTAAGGAATATTAGAAGGGAGTATTTATTATGGAAAAAGAAAAAAAGGGTTTATTTGGAAAGAAAGATAAAAAAAATTCTTGTTGTTGCAGTTTTGAAATTGAGGAAATACCCGAAGAAGAAAACCAAAAGGAACAAAAAGATTCAGCAGATAATAATAAAGGATGTATTACCTGCGGTCCCGGATGCTGCGGAAGTACTCAGGAGAGTTAATCTAATAAGAGACGTACTACCTTGGGGTGATAGAGGCCGCACGTTCAAGTCGTGTCGCTCCGGCCATAGATAGCAGACATTTTGCAAAAAATGTCTGCTATTTTTTTATCTTTTCTACATCTGCTACACTAATTAGATTTCAAAAAAATTAAAGCAAGTCGATTGAAGTTTTCAAAATATCCATTTTTTTATGGACATAGATATCTTCTGATGTTGAATATTGCGCGTGTAGCATCAAAAGTTGGATAGTTTTGGCGTCGCAACAGATCACGGTTTTTGAAGGCGAAATAAATGCTTATTGATGTAATATTGAAATATTTTAAATATTTAAAATTATTCTTGACTCTATATTAACTATATAGTTTACAATTGTCTTAATATTAAGAAAAATATTTGCTATAACTTAGGGATTAAACAAAAAAAATACTGCTAACATACTGTCAATATAGCAATGACTGCAGTTAATAAAAATCTAATAAAATCTAATAAAAATCTAATAAAAAAGTGAGGTTGATATTATGTTAAATCAAAGTAAAAGCAAAGAGTTAACAGCGAAATGGGATAAGTATTTCCCAGGCGGACATACGAATTTGAGATGTAAAATGGATGCTGGAAACACAAAGATATTTGTCAACAAGGCGGAAGGTTGCCATATTTGGGATGTTGATGGCAATGAGTATATTGAGTACAATGGATCGATGGGGCCGATGTTGCTTGGACACAGGCGTCCGGAATTTGTAAAAGCTATTAAAGAATATTTGGATCAGGAAGCTACTACATATGGGACCAATTTGTTTTACAGCGAAAATGATATTGAATTAGCCGAACTATTAATCAAACATATTCCATGCGCTGAAGAGGTTAAGTTCTGCTTGTCTGGTTCAGAGGCAGTTCAGCTTGCGTTCAGAATTGCAAGAGCATATACGGGAAAAAACAGGATATTAAGATTTGACGGCATGTATCACGGTTGGCTGGATAATGTCCTTGATGATGTGGCAGGTGATACCAGCGATATGACAGAAATGCCTTTTGCTGCTGAAACTCCTAAAGACAGCGTTTATTATACGGAAGGGAAATCTCCATGGTCAAAAGAGGAAAGTTTCGTATTGCCTTATAATGACTTCAAATCACTGAATGAAGTATTTGAAAAATACCACGATGAAATTGCTGTCGTAATTGTTGAACCAATGTCTTCAGATCTATTTTGTCAGTACCCTGTAGAAGGATATTTGGAAAGACTCAGGGAGTTGTGTGATAAATATAATACAGTTTTGGTTTTTGATGAAATAATTACTGGATTCAGACTAGGTCCTGGCGGAGTGCAGGAATATTTCGGAATAATACCTGATATTTGCACCCTTGGTAAGGCCATGTCCGGAGGGATTCCCTTTTCTGCAATCGCAGGAAAAAAGAAGATTATGGATACCTTCCGCACAAAATCTGTTATAGGCGCCGGTACTTATAACGGTTATGGCTTAGGCGTAAAAGCATGTGTTACCGCCATCAAGATATATGAAAAAAATGATTTTGAAATAAACCGGAATATTAAAAAACTACAAAAAGTATTGATTGATGGTATGCTGAAAATTGCAGATAAATACAACGTAGATTTGGCAATCCCTGAAGCGCCAGGAGTATTCTATACAATTTTCGGCGTAAAAGGCGGAAGAATCAAACTTACCGATTTAGCAGATGTTAAGGACATTGATATGGAATTCTATTATAAATTCAGGTATAACTTAATGCAGGAAGGCATAGTCGTAATGGTCATCTGCAGATGGTTTATCGGCGGTGCGCATACTATGGACGATATCGAAAAAACGCTGGTTGCTTTTGAAAAGGCCCTTAAAAAGACACTTCAGGATCTGAATAATTAAATAATAATTTAAAGATTGCTCCCTTTTTCCCTAGGGAGCAATCTTTAAAATTGACTTTTGATTTTTTGAATATTGGAGATGAAATATTGATAATATTTTTTAATTTGGTTTGTCTTGTGTCTTTTATTAAAAAGCAGACTCCTTTTGGATAAGTTTAGTTGCCACTAAACTTATCCAAGGAGTTCTTTTGTCTCTTCTATATCTTAATGTGATTTGGCAAAAGGATTATATTAAAATGATGTAGTAATAAATAACTGTGGCTATCTGTATATCTGACCTTTCTTTCATTAGACCGTTTATTTTCATATTTCTCAATAAAAATAATAAGATTAAAAGCTATGTATTTAATTTTAAGAAGGAATGATAGATATGGCATTTTATTCCATCGGGCAAATACATAAAATTACGGGATTACCCATTCAGACATTACGTTATTATGATAAGATAGGATTGTTCAAACCTGATTATGTCAATGAAGAAAATAAATATCGTTACTATACTGAACATCAGTTCTGGAAAATTGAAGTTATCAATATCTGTAAACAAATGGGAGTTCCTATTAAAAGAATAGCAGAGGTAATTAATTATACGTCCAATGATGATATCATGACTTCCGCTAACAGCGAGGATATTATGAATATATTAATTGAGCAGAAAAAAGAAGCTGAAGCTATGATAAAAAAATATTTAATGATTATAAGAAATGTAGAACAATATGAGATCGATTATAAGAAATTTGTCCTTGACCTGGAAAATATGCATGAAATTAAGGAAGTAATACTGGAAGAGCGGTCGATCATTGATGGTAAGGACGATGAGACTAGTAGAAATATCTACAAAAACATGAAAGAAGTCTCTGTACATCCTCGTAGGTTTGAACGAGGATTTGGATATATCGTCAATACGGGAAAATTCCGCGAGGGAATATTACAGTATGACAGTGAATACCTTATTCTGTTTATGAAAAATTACATTAATATTTCTGGTGGAAAGATTATCAAAATTCCCAAAGGCCGCTATGTTAGTATGATAATTAATTATGAGGATATTAATGAAGAGGGTGTTAGGACCTCGCTTGGGAAGCTTAATAAATATCTGCAGGAACATAGTTATGAACCGCAATTAATTATAGCGGAAGAATTGGCAATGCCTTTTGTCCCTGCGGTTATGTTGATAGATATACAGATTTTAGTAAAATAGAAGTATAACTCTTAGTATTGTTGATAAGGATTTATATTTTCATGTTTTATATATGAATGAACTTTCTAAAATCAAACAGACAAAAATTAATATTAGCAACAGTAAAAGACATTGTATTTTTAAAAATAATCCGATCTGACAGCTAATACATACCCCTTCTACCCCAATTTACTACCCCAACCAGTTTTAAAAAATAGCATTTTTTTACGTCCTTAACAGGTTTCAAAATATTAAAATCGCACTAATAATTACCAGTGCGATTTAGTCATTCCACGTTGGGGTGGTAGAGGCCACACGTTCAAGTCGTGTCGCTACGACCAAAAGAACCCATCCTACTTCTTTTAGAAGCAGGATGGGTTCTTTGCGTGTTTTAGTAATACTTAAAGCAGGAGAAAGACGAAAAACCCAGTATTTATATATTTATTATAAAAAATAATTTCATTAATGGAGGTATTAGATATGCATTCCTTAAAAAGGAATATTCTTATACTACTTAGCCTCGTGATTTGTTATTCGTTTTTGCTTACACCAGCCTATGCACAAGATGATATGTTGTTTACTTCAGTTATAGAGTCGCATAGTCTTTTGGATATTACATATAACAATGGAACTTTTATCATTGTTGGTTCTGGCGGACTAATCAAAACCTCTACCGATGGAATCAACTGGAGCGAGCGGGATGCCGCTACAAGGAGTGATTTAAATACTATTAAATGGTTTGGTGGACAGTATATCTGCGTTGGGGAAAATGGAACGATCCTGACATCTAAGGATGGGATAACCTGGATTAAACAAAATTCGGGGACGGATGAAGATCTTTTCGATGTTGCTTGGAACGGAAGTCTGTATGTAGCGGTAGGAGAACGATATATTGATATCGATCTTGATGAAGATTACTATAATGGTAGCACTATCCTGGTATCAAAAGATGGGGTCGGTTGGTCCTCTAGCGAAGAAGATTTAAAAAATGAGCTTAAGAGTATTGCCTGGGGAAAGGGTTTATTTGTAGGAGTCTCTGATGAAGGCAATATTTATACCTCTAAGGATGGATATACATGGAATAAGAATGTTTCTTCACTTAATGATTTGTATGATTTAGTCAGCATTGCCTTTAATGGTAGCAAATTTATTGCAGTAGGAGATTTCGGCAATATATTAACTTCGGAAGATGGGCTAAATTGGACAGATATTAGTACAATAGTACACGGTCTTATAGGAGTTGATGATCTTACGAAAGTAATTTGGACCGGCAAGGAATTTCTAGTGGTTGGTGATTTTGGATGTATAATAAACTCCCCTGATGCAGAAGAATGGACTCGAGTCAATACTCCCGAAATACATAATTGGCTCAGTGCTATCGCCTATGATGGAAATATGTATATAATTGTTGGATGTGATGAGACACTCCTGACATCCTCCGATTTATTAAATTGGGATGATAAAACACCTATAGTCAAAGATTATTCATTTCGAGATGTAGTATGGAACGGCAAGCTATTCGTAGTAGTTGATAGTAATGGTGCTATATTAACATCGACTGATGGGTTGGAATGGACTAATCAAGACTCTGGAATAACTGATCAATTGGAATGCATCACTTGGGACGGGCACAGATTTATAGCTGCTGGAAGCACTATCGTTTTAGCATCTGATGATGGTATGAATTGGGAAAAGATAGGATCTATTGATGCTGACATTGTACAGGAAATCATCTGGGCTAATGGGAAGTATATTATTGTAGGTTTTGACGGACTAATCTTCACATCCGAAGATGGTGTAAAGTGGACTAAAAGGACTTCCGGCACAGAATTTGCAATTAATGACATCGCATGGAATGGCAAACAGTTCGTAGCCGTTGGCTTTTCAGGTAATATACTCAATTCAAAAGACGGAGAAAATTGGACTATAAAAGAATGGCCGACCGGCTGTAATCTAAATGGGATAGTATGGAATGGGCAACAGTTCATAGTTGTCGGAGATGAAAAAACGTTTCTATGGTCATCTGACGGCATCAACTGGGAAGGTGAACTAAATTACAGTTATAATAATTTGGAAGATGTTATTTGGAATGGAAGTCAATTCATTGCTATTAATGATCAAGGGAATGTATTGACTTCATTAGACGGAAAGCTTTGGCAAACAAGAGTTAATGTGGTACCTGAGAGTGCTGAACGAATCACATGGAATGGATATCGTTATATATGTGTTGGATCTTTGGGAACTATTGCAACTTTTGTTCCTTCAGATATTATCAAGGTCATGGCAAACGACACGCCTATCGTTTTTGACTCTGCTCCGGTTTCCATAGGGGGTAGTACGATGGTGCCATTAAGAGGAATATTCGAAGCTATCGGAGCTACTGTGCAATGGAATGGTAAAACCAGTACGATCAATGCCCAAAAGGGAGATATTAATATCAGCTTAAAACTTGATGCCAATAATGCGACAGTCAACGGGAAAAAAGTATTGCTTGATGCCAAGCCTTGCAGTATTAATGGCAGGACAATGGTTCCTCTTCGCTTTATCGGCGAGGCCCTCGGTTGCAAAGTTGATTGGCAGGGAGATACAAAGACAGTTACAATTACTTATTGATAGTATAAAAGCAGTATCGCTTATTACCTTCATGTAATAAAAAAGTCTACCCCAATTTTACATCAATTTAAAATTTTAAAAACAAAAAATGTATTTGCTTTTCAGGAAACTTTTTTTGCTAACTGTCGTCTATTAGCTATCCAAGTAAAATATGAGGAGAGAAGGACTATGAAAAAGACGATTTTTACTTTTAGTCTGGTCTTGATGCTGATGGTCGGTTTGTTTGCGGGTTCATTTTTTGCCCCCGATCCAGCCGCAGCCGCTGATACGGCACAGCAGGTAGCAAATGCCATAACCGTTCAGGGAGCATCCAGCATCACCGTCACCCCAACTATTGCCTATGTGAACATCGGCGTGACCACCTTCGATAAAAATGCCGCCACTGCCCAAAGCGAAAATGCTACGAAAATGGATCAGGTTTACAAAGCATTGGCCAGCCTGGGAATCACCAAGGATAAAATCAAAACGATTTCCTACAATATTTACCCTCGTTATGATTACAAGGACAATACCAGCACATTAGCTGGTTATGATGTGACCAACGAGATACAGGTCACGGTAACTGACTTGACCAAGGTCAGCAAAGTTTTAGATATGACCGTGCAGCAAGGGGTCAATCAGGCCAATTCTATTTCTTTTGGAATAACCGATCAGGAAAGGGATGCCATTTACCTTAAGGCATTGTCCAATGCAGTTGCTAATGCCAAGGCAAAAGCCAATACCCTGGCGACTGCCGCTGGCGTGACCATCACTAAACCGGCCCAGATTATTGAGGGTTCATCGGGCTACGTGGTAACGCCCATTTACAACACAGCGGATATGGTAAAAGGCGAAAGCGTCTCTACGCCTATTTCCGCAGGTGAATTAAAGGTGGAAGCTAACGTCACGCTAGTTTACAATTATTAAAACTTGATAAATAGGGTAGAGACCGCAACTTCAAGTAGTGTCGCTCCGACTAAGAAAACCTATCCTGCTTCTTTTAGAAGTGGGATAGGTTTTTTGTGTTTTTTAATAATTAATAAGCAGGAAAAAATAAATAATCTCAGTATCTATATGGTATTAAGTTTGTAATTTATATTGAATGCTTTGATTATAAGTACAAAGAAAATTGTAATAGTTAATTGCCACTGCGGAAAAAATATAAGACTAATTAAAACAAGGAGGCAAATAAATAGTGGATAAATATATCAAAAACATTGATTTTGCAACTGTTTTACCTTTAGTGGAGCAGGTGAGCTACCTTCCAGGTCAGATTACAAGTAAAACACTTGCCCAAAACAAAGCGCTTAGCCTTACACTATTTGCTTTTGACAAAGGGGAAGAAATCAGCACACATGAATCAGATGGGGATGCGATGGTTATCGCTTTGGATGGTGAAGGAGAAATCACGATTGATGGTAAAAAATTTACTCTTCACGCGGGTGAAACTATTATTATGCCTTCGAAAAAGCCCCATGCCGTATTTGCCCCTGAGCAGTTTAAAATGTTCCTGGTGGTTGTGTTTCCCCAATAATAATTAAACCCCCACATAACTTTCATTTTTATAAATTATAATATTAAAATCTTAAAGGAAATAAAAAAAACGAGAACAAAGTTCTCGTTTTTTCTTAACGTTTATTTCTATTTTACATTAATTATAATAATTAATTATATTCTAGAAACGTTAGTGGCCTGTTCGCCTTTGGGGCCTTGAGTAATGTCAAAGCTAACGGCTTGACCTTCGTCTAACGATTTGAAACCATCGGATTTGATAGCGGAGAAATGGACAAATAAATCATCACCATTATCTCTAGATATAAATCCAAAACCTTTTTCTGCGTTAAACCATTTTACTATACCTTTATTCATGAGGTTCCTCCTACTCTTTGTTTTCTCATATTACATGAAAATAAAAATCCACATTTGTTTGCAAATTATATATACAAACAGTATATACAATTTCCGCAAAAAAATGTGAAATCATTAAATACATCTGTAATACTTTCTTAGTATAACACAAATAAAAATTTTTATCAAATTAATTATTAATTAAATTTTGACAATTTCCTTTATGAAGTAAAAAAGAGAGACTTCCCAGAATAACTAACAAATTTTAATATTTATTATTTAAATTAATTAGTTAAGGTATATAATTATTATAATGTTTGTTCTAAAATATATTTAGTGCTTACCTATAATAAAAGGAGGGACAATTATGGCGGAAGATCAAGGCAAAAGTATAAAAAAGGTAATTGAGAATTCATCTGGACGGACTGTATTTACCATAGCGGTAGAAAAAGAAGACAGGGAAATGGCTCTCAAGATCGTGGAAGATTGCGAATATGCGACTATTGCTTCAATAAACCCAGACGGCACTCCATATTGTATACCGATTTCTCCGGTAGTGATGGGCGATTATATCTATTTCCATGGCACCAAAAAAGGTCAAAAAGTCACTAACATCTTGCATGATCCCCATGTTTGTCTTAGCGCCGTGGGTCAAAGCAGACAGCGCCCGGAAGCCTACACCGCCGATTTCACCTCAACCATAGTTGCTGGCACGATGAGCATTGTGAAAGACGACGCGGAAAAAATAGAAGTTTTGCGTAAAGTCTGCCTTAAATTTGCCCCCAGCAACATGCAGATGTTTGATGAAGCTATCTCCGTAGCCCTGAAACCAGCAGGTGTTTATAAAATAGAAATAGATACAGTTACACATAAGCAACATACGGCACCGGAAGCAAACTGACAATAAAATCATCAAATCAATTAGGTTTTAGAAGCATTAGGGAGGACTATTTGTGAAAATAAGGGATGCAAGAAAAATTGCTTTTGTTGGGGGAAACTTAATTGATGGTACGGGAAAATCACCTGTGGCAGATTCCCTTGTTTTAGTAAATGACCAGAAAATAGCATACGCGGGCGTAAAAAAAGATTTTGGAGAGGACTATACTGTTTATGATATTTCCGGCAAGACAATCATGCCTGGCTTGATAGACTCGCATCTTCATTTCAGTGGCAATCTTAGTGATAATGATACGGAGTGGGTACTTGAACCAGTATTACAAAAAGCCGTAGTAGCGGTTTCTCAAGCTAGAGAAGCGTTGGAAAACGGCATTACATCAGCTGGAGAAATATCGAGATTCGGGATTTATATAAGAGACATGATAGAGGCGGGAATAATCCCTGGACCCAGAACTGTTGCGACTGGACTAGGCTTTTGCCGCACGGCGGGGCATGGAGATTCTCATAAGCTGCCCTTGGAATATAATAATGATTCGCATCCATGGGCCGAAAGAATTGATGGGCCATGGGAGCTTCGTAAAGCTATAAGAAGAAGGATAAGAGAAAATCCCGATGCTATCAAAATTTGGTCTACAGGAGGCGGCATCTGGAGATATGACGCTAAGGCTGACTTGCATTATACCATGGAGGAAATCCAAGCTGTAGTTGATGAAAGTAGCATGATCGGTTTGCCTGTCTGGTCACATGCGGAAGGATATGTGGGAGCCTTAAATTCTTGTAAAGCTGGTGTCTCGGCAATTATTCACGGGCAAGAGCTTAATGATGAGTGCCTTGAGATAATGCTTGAAAAAGATATAACATTTTGCCCGACCCTGCAATTTTTCTTTGAATGGTTTAGCGTTTACGAACCGCCTTATAGACCAATACATGACAAATACCCTGGCGGCACAACTGCCGAAAAGGAATTAAACCGAATAATAGGCAATTTACAAAATGCCAATAAAAAAGGCATCAGGATAACAGTTGGCTCCGATTCTTTCTGCAGCAAATTGACTCCTTATGGAAAATATACGATAACCGAGATATATGCTTTGCATAAAGCTGGTTTGTCAGAAATGGAGACAATTGTCGCAGCTACGAAAAATGGAGCTGAGATGCTGAAGATTGATAATATCACAGGAACGCTAGAAGTAGGGAAATTCGCCGATCTCTTAGTTATCAATGGCAATCCTCTTAATGATATTCATCATATATCAAATGAAAAGATGAATATTATCATGAAAGGGGGCAGCTTTATAAGAGGTAAATAAATCTATGAGATTTATGTTATAGCTGAAAACTTAAATAAACAAAATAATACCTTTCCGCCTAGCATATAGGTAGAGGGGTATTGTTTTTTCTCTCTATCCCTTTATCCAAATATTAGTGCATTTTTGTGCGAAAAGTGATATAAATATATCATATTGTTTTTCTTATTAATTAAGGCTATTTAAGCTATATTTAATATAATCTATTTTTTAGGAGAATCTATGTTTCAATTCACCCAAGTTAAATACAAAGATATCATTGATTTGCCGGATTTACTGATAAATCGGGGTATAACTATCCTGGTAGGTGTCAGTGGTAGCGGGAAAACGACTATTCTAAAAATGCTCAATAAAATGATTTCCCCTACCCAAGGCAATATTTTTTATAACGGCATAGATATGAAACAAATAAATTCGGTAGAGCATAGGCGAAAAGTCATGATGTTATCGCAGAATCCTGCTATTTTTGAAGGGACCATCAGGGAAAACCTGATTATTGCCCTGAAATTTCAGGAAAAAGCTATCCCTGCTGACGAAAAGCTGTATGAAATTTTGGAGCAGGTCCAGCTTAAGAAGGAATTAGATATTCCAGCAGCTAACTTATCGGGAGGGGAGAAACAGAGGCTTGCTTTAGGACGTGTTCTTTTGCTTGATCCTGATGTTTATCTTTTCGACGAACCATCATCTGCTTTGGATGATAACACAGAAGACATTATTATCCAGATGCTGACAGAACATGCGAAGAGGGTAGATAAGTCGATTGTTATGGTTACGCATTCCAAGGCTGTTGCTGAGAAATATGCCGACGAGGTCATAGAGATTTCAGAGGGGAAAATTTTGCATAGGAGAGCAAAATGAGAGGGATAATCGATTTAGGCTTTTGGCAGGTCGTCCTGGCTTACGTTTTTGCCATGATCGTACTGGCAATCGTCAAAAAAAGGGGCGTACGCAGGGAAAAGGAGCTAATCATTTCATCTATCAGGATGACCGTGCAGCTGATATTGACCGGCTATATTTTGACATATATATTTGCTAATCCCCATCCCTTAGTGACTATAGCGATCATCATTCTCATGGAGTGTTTTGCGACTTATACAGTATATAAGAAATTTAAAGGGAAGCTGTCAAAGAAGCTGAAAAGGATCATTGCTTTTTCGATGGGCATTGGCACTATATCCTGCCTTTTATACTTTTTGTTGATAGTGATAAGGATAAATCCCTGGTATGATCCCCAATACTTTATCCCGATCGCCGGAATGCTGATAGGCAATTCGATGACCGGTATATCTCTTGGTGTCAAATCATTATTGGAAGGCATGACAACACAAAAAAACCTGGTTGAGGAAGCATTGACCCTAGGCGCGACACCGCAGATGGCCACGAAGAACATTATCAATAAAACTTTTGATGCGGCGATCATGCCGACTTTAAACACAATGCTGGGCATGGGGATAATCTTTCTGCCGGGGATGATGACAGGTCAGATTTTATCCGGGACCGCCCCGACGACAGCCGTGACTTATCAGATCGCTATCATGCTGGGAATACTTGGTGCTGTTTCGCTGACCGTAATCACCATGCTGCAGCTGGGATACCGCAGCTTCTTTAATGAAGAAGACCAACTCGTTTGATCTATTATTATTGTCTATCCCAGATGAACCAATAAATGAAAGGAGCGCAATATGTTTACAGGACCTGCTGATCCAGTAAAGGAAGTAGCTCAGGCACGCACAGGAAATAGGTTTGACCTTCCTGAGTGGGCGGGAGCGTTCGGCGATCTTGGTACTCTTATTCCATTTATTGTTGGGTATATAAGCATAATCAAGTTAGACCCATTAGGCGTTCTTTTTATGTTTGGGGTTCTGCTGATTGGGTCTGGATTATTCTATAAAACACCGATTCCGGTTCAGCCTATGAAAGCAATCGGGGGAGCTGCTATAGCGGGAGCAGCGGCTATTACTCCGGGTATGATATGGGGAGCTGGACTCTTTACAGGGTTATTCTGGTTAGTTATGGGCTTAATCGGTAAACTGAATTATATTTCCAAAATAGCTACAAAGCCGGTTCTTCGGGGTATTATGTTAGGCCTCGGTTTGCTCTTTATCATGGATGGAACCAAGATGATGAGGACAGATTTCCTTGTAGCGATAATCGCCCTGGTCTTGACATTTGTGATGCTCAAAAATAAACGTATACCGGCAATGTTTATCCTGCTCATTTTTGGTTTTATTGCCGGCCTTATAAGAAATCCGGAGTTATTAAATGAATTATCTGCTATCCATTTTGATTTCAGACTGCCGCAATTTGTTTTAGGTCAAATTACCTATTCTGATTTACTGAAGGGTGCGATAATACTTGGCATTCCTCAAATCCCTTTGACGCTTGGCAATGCGGTTATCGCAATCACTCACGAAAACAATAGATTATTTCCCGAACATCCGGTAAACGAGAATAAGCTAGCCATAACTCAAGGAATTATGAATTTACTTTCTCCTATTTTTGGCGGAGTTCCCATGTGTCATGGTGCCGGAGGTATGGCCGGCCATGTCAGATTCGGAGCCAAGACCGGTGGAGCATTGATTATTTTGGGTGGTATACTTCTTTGTATCGGATTATGCTTCAGTAGTTCAGTATTATTGCTTTTCAGTATTTTTCCATCAAGCATACTGGGGGTCATTTTGTTTTTTGCAGGATTGGAGCTGGCCGTCTCAGCACGCGATGTTGGGCCTGATAAAGAAGATTTTTATATCTTATTGATTACGGCCGGGTTTTCACTATGGAATATAGGTATTGGCTTCCTCGCCGGTTTAGTTATGCAGGAAATGCTAAAAAGGAAGATCTTTAAATTATAGTTTTAAGTAACTATAATTTTGATAAATCCCTGATGACCTTAATAGTGACATATTATAATTTTACAAAACCGTTCTTTCTTTGAAGGGCTTTTGTAAATTTTTTTGCTTTATAATGAACCATTTCATCTTAAATTGACTCTTATAGATAGGTGCACCTAATAGATATTTTGAAAGGAGAATGCGAAATCGAAGAACGGGAGTTAATTAAAATGCTGCAAAGGGGCGATTTGGCCGCTTTTGATAAGATATTCGAAAAGTATAAAGATAAGGCAGTCCGCACGGCTTATCTGATTACCGGTAATCGCTCAATTTGCGAAGATATTGCGCAGGAAGCATTTATTCAATGCTACAATCATATCGGCGAATTAAAAAACCCTGACGGATTTCGCGCCTGGTTCTACCGGATATTAACTAGGGTTGCTTGGAAAAATGGCAAAGCTGCCAGCCGGGAAGTTGCAACAGAGAATATATTAGAAGATGCTGCAAAAATTGATCTGGATAATTCTCTTGAGCAACAGCTCCGATCAGAAACGAATAGGATTCTTTATTCTCAAATTGCCCTTCTTGAGCCGAAGCTGAAAACTGTTATCATCCTCCATTACTTTAATGATTTGTCGACAAAAGAAATTGCTAAAGTTGTGGGGTGTCTGAATGGTACAGTAAAATCCAGGCTATATACAGCAAGGCAGATGCTTAGGGAGCGCATGGAATTAATAAATTGTCAGGAAAAGGAGTGTGCTAAGAATGCAAAGTGCAAAATTGTTTGAAGAGAAAATTAGAGAAACATTATTGGAAACCGGAGAACAAGTAGCAGCCTCCGATTTTCTGAAACATAGGATCCATAATGAAATCACAAATCAAACAAAGGAGAAATATTTTATGAAAAAAACATATTTTAAAAAGATCGCTTTAATTGCTGTTGCAGTAATCTGCGTATCTTCAGTTGGCGCTTATGCGGCCGGTAAACTCCATTCTTATGTCTCACATTCGTCCCCAGGAACAATCATGACCCAATTACCGAGTGATAAAGAGTTAAATAAAGATCTCGGCTTTGTACCAAAGACAGCGGATGCTTTTACCAACGGATTTGTATTTAAAGACGCAAATATTTCCGAGACGGAAGGTTTAGATGAAAACGGCAATACATTAGAGCAGTTTAATGAAATCAGCTATAGATATATTTCCAATGATGGACAGGAAATTAGTTTAAATATCAGTAAGCCAGGTATCAAAGATGAGTTTATCCCCAATGCAAACGCTAAGACAACGGTTTATAACGGCATCAATTTGACTTATGAGGAACAAAATTACAAATTTGTTCCGGCTGATTATCAGCTGACGGATCAAGATAAAGCAGACCAGGAAAGCGGAGCTGTTGTATTCTCATACGGAAGTGATGAAGTTACTGCCAACCTATTTAAATATATAAGCTGGACCGATAACGGCGTTAATTATCTTCTGATGGGAAAAGACATCAATATGGCCGAAGCGGACTTCGTGGAAATGGCTCAAGAAATAATTAACCAGTAACAGTTTTAGAGTAAATTCAAATAATAAAAAAGGCCACTAAATATTTAGTGGCCTTTTTTAGCTCTTTCATTCCTTTTATTCGTTATCATCCTCTTTGTCGTCAACCTCGGGCGCATTTTGTCTTGAATGCCGATGAATGGAATTAATATTTAAACGCCTGTCGAGAAGGTGTGGACAAATGTTTATTTGCATTGACAATAGCAGGCCCTTTGTTATAAAATAACCAAGAAAGCATAAGTCCTCGTTGTAAACTTGGCAAAAAAATAGATAAGAGTTGTTGTTATGGAAGAAAATAAGCTTTGGACGAAGGATTTTATCTGCCTAATAATAGCGAACTTTTGCATCGGTATAGTTTTTTATATGTTCTTGATTACCATCGTACAATATATAACACAAACTTATAGTGCAAGTTCCAGTATCGCAGGCCTGAGCGCAGGCATTTTTATTGCCGATCTCGCGCCTTTTTGCCGGTAAATTTTTTGATGTCATAGGCCGTAGAAAGGTCACGCGAGTTAGCTTATTTTGCTTTTTAATTTTGACAGCAGCCTACTTTTTGACCAATAATATTGCCACTTTGCTAATCATAAGGCTTTTACATGGTCTGGCCTTCGGGGTGGTGAATACCGCAATGAATACCAATGGTATGAGTATGATCCCTGCGGGAAGACAGGGGGAAGGCACCGGCTTCTTTTCGCTGGGCTCTGTTTTTGCTACGGCTATAGGGCCTTTTATGGGCTTGTTTCTCATGCATAATTACGGTTATAATGCTGTTATTTTATTTTGTACGATCTCTTGTGCCGTCAGCCTTATCCTTACTTTATTAGTTAAGATAAAGAATATCGATATTCCGACAGAAGTTCTGGAAAAAATGAAAAAAAGTTTCAAGTTTAGGGATTTCATCGAAATGCATGCCTTGCCATTGTCAACAATAATGATTATTGCCGGGATTTGCTATAATGGTTACGGAACCTTTTTGAATTCTTATACTTCGGAAATTAATCTTTCTACATACGCATCACTCTTTTTTCTAGTCTATGCTATCGCTTTGGGTATATCCAGGCCAATGAGCGGTCGCTTGTTGGATAGAAAGGGCGATAATATTGTCATGTACTGCGTTTTGGTCAGCTTCGTTATCGGTTTTATTTTGCTGGCTAATGTTCATAGCGCTACAACACTGTTTTTAGCGGCCATTTTTCTGGCTGTGGGTTTCGGAACCATCGTATCCTGTGGTTGCGCTATTGTCGTTAGATTATGCCCCAGGCAAAAAATGAGTATGGCTATATCCACTTTCTATATCTGCCTCGATGGTGGAACAGCTATCGGCCCCTATTTTCTGGGATTGCTTATTCCTTTTATAGGTTACCATGGCATGTATCTGGTGCTTGCGGGGATAGCTGCCCTGTCTATCGTTCAGTATTATTTTGTGCATGGTAGAAAGGTTAAGTATCAAAAAAGGAAGACTGCCCAAGCTGAAACTAACGATATAAATTAACTTTTTGTTTCCGAACATAAAAGCTTCATTACACTCACTTCCTCTGCGTATGTAGGGAAGAGGGTGTTTTTAATTTAGCAAACTTTGCCTATATGGGGATACTGGCAGTATTTTGCGAAATTAATGAAAGATATTACTATTAGTAAAATAGTTGGACTTTTTATAGCCATTAATAAAAACTTATAATTATTGACAATGGTAAAACCTCATTATAAAATTATTCCATTAATAATATGTTTAGTTTAGAATTTAGCAGATTAGAGTTGTTTACTATGGATGAGAACAAGCTTTGGACAAAAGATTTTATCTGTTTAATCATTGTAAACTTTTGCATGTCTTTGATTTTTTATATATTTATGATAACCCTATTCCAGTATATTACCCAAACTTATAATGCAAGTTCCAGTACAGCTGGGTTGATTATAGGTATTTTTATTTGCGGGTCTTTGATCACAAGACTTTTAACAGGAAAGTACTTTGATATATTAGGCCGCAAAAGGGTTACCAGGATCAGCATATTTTGTTATTTGATTCTGACTGCAGCTTATTTTTTTACATATGATATTTATATTCTTTTTGTTGTTAGGCTCTTGCATGGTTTAGCATTTGGGGTGGTAAATACCGCTATTAATACCAATGGGCAAAGCATGATTCCCTCCGCCAGAAGAGGAGAAGGTACCGGCTTTTTATCGTTGGGCCAGGTTTTTGCTGCTGCTGTAGGACCATTTATGGGTATTTTTCTGATAAATAATTATAGTTATAATTATGTTATTTTACTTTGTACCCTCTCATGTGCCTTAAGTTTCTTTCTTTCTTTAGTAATAAAGATCGAGAATATCGAAGTTCCGGCAGAAGTTATAGAAAAAATCAAAAAGAGTTTCAGATTTAGTGACTTTATTGAAATGCACGCCCTGCCTCTATCTACTGTAATGATTGTTAGCGGTTTATGTTATACAGGCTATGCTTCATTCTTAAATTCTTATACTGCTCAAATCAACCTTTCCGAATATGCGTCACTTTTTTTTATATTTTATGCTATCGCTTTAGGGATATCCCGACCACTAGGCGGTATACTACTTGACAGGAAGAGCGATAATATTGTCATGTATAGCTTTTTAGCTTGCATGGCAATTGGTCTTATTTTTATGGCTAATGCTCATAGTGCGACAATGCTGATTTTAGCGGCAGTTTTTCTGGCTATGGGTTTTGGGACCCCGCTGTCTTGCAGCTGCGCTATAGTAGTAAGATTATGCCCAAGGCAGAAAATGAGTATGGCTATCTCTACTTTCTATATCTGCCTTGATGCTGGTACAGCCATAGGCCCCTATTTTTTAGGATTAATCATTCCTTTTTTAGGGTTTCGGGGTATGTATTTTGTGCTTGCGGGGATAGCCGCCCTCTCTGTGGTTCAGTATTATTTTGTGCATGGGAGAAAGGTTAAGTATCTATATAAAAAACCGGATCAATCCGATGGGGAACTTCAAAAAAGTAGTTAAGCTCTTATAAATTTACTAAAAAATCAACACTTATTTGTCGGATAGGTGTTGATTTTTATTTTTTGCTGACGATATAAAAACAAGAGATAAGGATAGGTTTGGTTCTATTTAACAGTAAAGATTATTATTTTAGGAGGAGACATAAATATGAGTAATGTTGCTATCGTTGGAGCAGGGCATGGTGGTACTGCTATACTCAAAACATTACAAGGTATACCAGCTATAAATGTGCTTGGTATATGTGATCTAAATGACGATGCTCCTGGGATTGTTATGGCTCGAAGCCTCGGTGTGGCAACATATTCTGATATCAAAAAGATGGTGACGCTTCCATCGCTGGATCTTTTGGTTGAGGCAACGGGTGTCCCGAAAGTACAAGAGCTGATCAATCAATATAAAGGTGAAGATGTTTTTATAATTGATTCGCATGGGGCCAACCTAATGATGACGATTGTTGAAGCCCGCGAAGAAATGATTACTGGCCTACATATAGAAGCGGAAAAACTGGCCGGTCTGTCTATGGAACTTTCTCAAACTATGGAAACAGCAACACAGCTGGTAAAAGAGGTAAACAGCTATGCCCACGAAGTTAATAGCAAAAGCATGGAATTAATTGACTCAGCCGGTGAGGCAAACATCCACTTGAAAGAAACTGGAGAAGTCCTAAATATTATCAATAAAATTGCCCAACAGACCAAGCTTCTTGGTTTTAACGCCGCCATTGAAGCAGCGCACAGTGGAGTGCACGGTAAAGGTTTCGCAGTAGTAGCCGATGAGGTGAGGAAGCTGGCAGAGGATAGTACTGTCTCTGTAACGAGGATTTCCACGATTTTAACCAATATTCAACAGTCTGTCGAGACGATTGGCAGTGGCGTAAATGATGCCGCTGTGGTGATAGAAAAGCAAGGCAAGTTAACGGACTCAGTTTCCAATAGTATTTATTCATTGGAGTCTATGTCGCAGGAATTGAATACGTTGGCGCAGCATTTAGCCCAGTTAGCATAAAGAATAAACATTACCTGCAAATATCTTTAACTGCTCCTCTAGAGCGGGAAAGCAGGTTTTAATTAAACGGCTTTATACGAAAGTGTAAGGCCGTTTTGTAATTCTATTATTATAATGAGGATGAACTATAAATATTGGTGTCTTGCTATATTTTTAAAATATTGATAAAATATAAATATAAAAAATATCGGAGTGAAGAAATGCGCAATTTTTCTTGCTAATACATTGTGAATAAAGAGCATATTTATGATAAATCGGTTTAGCCCGTTGGTCTTTATGTGCTCAAAGCAAGAAAGTTAATTGGACTTTACTCTATTTTTATTTCGGCGCATCTATTAAGATGTGTTTTCGTGATTGCTAAGTCTGCAAGAAAACTTTCTTGCAGACTTTTTATGTTATTGGGGGTGTATCTATGTCTCAGATCAGGATTTCAAACCTGACATTTGCTTATGATGGCAGTTACGATAATATTTTTGAAAATGTCTCCTTTCAGATTGATACTGATTGGAAACTAGGTTTTACGGGTAGAAACGGCAGGGGAAAGACGACTTTTTTGCATCTGCTTTTAGGTAAATATCCATATAGAGGAACGATTTCATCATCTGTTACCTTTAGCTATTTCCCTTTTGATGTATTAAACAAATCACAAAACACGGTTGATGTCATTAATAATGTTTTCAGTAACTATGAGTCGTGGCGGTTGAGTAGAGAGTTATCTCTTTTAGATGTTTCGGAGGATGTCTTATCTCGCCCTTTTGCAACGCTCAGTAATGGTGAGCAGACAAAAGTCTTGCTGGCAACGTTGTTTTTAAAGGAAAATAATTTTCTCCTCATTGATGAACCGACTAATCATTTAGACACGGAAGCTCGCAAAATTGTCAGTAACTATCTGAAAAGTAAAAAGGGCTATATCCTGGTTTCCCATGACCGGGCATTTCTCGATAATTGTATCGATCATATCTTATCTATCAATAAAACAAATATAGATATCCAAAGAGGAAATTTTTCCACATGGTGGCAAAATAAAAATTTTCAGGATAGCTTTGAACTTTCCGAGAACGAAAAGTTGAAGAAAGATATTAAGCGGTTTGCAGAAAAAGCGAGGACTACCGCTGAATGGTCCTCTACAGTTGAGAAAACAAAATTTGGCGTGCGTAATTCTGGTGTAAAGCCGGATAAAGGATATATCGGCCACCAAGCAGCGAAGATGATGAAGCGCTCCAAATCGCTGCAATCGAGGCAAGAGCAGGCCATAGAAGAAAAATCCAAGCTGCTGAAAAATATCGAAACCACAGATAAACTTTCTATCAAACCACTCAAATATTATACAAACAGGCTGTTTGAAGCTGCTGACCTCTCAATCTTTTATGGTGATAAGATAATTTGTAATGATGTCCGCTTTACTATTGAGCGAGGAGAACAGATTGCCTTGTGTGGCAAAAATGGTTGCGGTAAATCAAGCATTCTCAAATTACTTACAGGCGAGGATATTCCCTATACCGGTTCTATGAGAATCAGTAGTGGACTTATTGTTTCATATATCCCACAAGACACATCCTTTTTAAAGGGTGATCTTAGGGATTACGCACAAAAGCACAATCTTGATGAGAGTCTTTTTAAGACACTCCTACGTAAGCTTGATGTCTCTCAAGTCCAGTTTGAAAAGGATATGGAGGATTATAGCGAAGGGCAAAAAAAGAAAGTCTTACTTGCCAAGAGTCTTTGCGAAAAAGCGCACCTCTATATTTGGGATGAACCGCTCAATTTTATCGACGTTTTATCACGAATACAGATAGAAGATTTGATCCGCGAATATAAACCCACGATGATTTTTGTGGAGCATGATAGCTCTTTTATGAATACCGTAGCAACAAAGCTTGTCCAATTATAAAAAAACAGGAGACGTTTTTTATAAACTTCTCCTGTTTTTCGTTTTCAAATTATTACATCCTAAACTGCTTTATTATCCCGTTTGCCATCATATCCGCCATTTCCAGCGCTTGGTCCTCTATCTCGTCATATAATGCAATATCGGCGGCGTATTTTCCGGTTAGTCTTAATGTGGCTTCTTCCTCGACCAATCTCAAGTGTTCATAAAGCATGGCCTGCCAGTCTTTTTCATCCCAGTGAGGATTGATGCTGGCGAGGAAGGCAGCGATTTGGTCGGCGTTTTGATACCATTTTTTGCGGGCGACATTGGCGGCATTAGCATCTCCCTTTTTAGCGGCATTCACTAATTGAGCGCCAATTTTCAAATGATCTGCAAGTAATTTTTCAAACTGTTTGGCTTTATCCGCCCCATAATACTTTCTTAATTCAGTGGCAAAGTCGGTGGGATTGCGCAAAAGCCGTTTGGTTACCAGGTCCAGATCAGGCAGATTGTGGGCCGTGCTGACAATAAAAGAACGTGTCCACAAACCATGTTGCTCCCAGAGTTTGCGGAATGTATTTATGATATGGCATCTTCTTTGGTAATTGTTTTGGTTACCATTTCTTCTATAGTTTGGCATGAAAAAATTTACCTCCCTGTATAAGTTTAATTACTTTATTCTATGCTTTATAACTTAGTTATTGTGATAAAGTTGCAGCTTAAAAGCGCATGTCCAAATAAAAATCAGCAAAAGTAATAAAAAAGCAACGGAAGAAGACAAGATTTAATGATTTAATAAGGATTAATTATAGATACTTATTAAAGGAAGAATTTTTACAAAAATATTGTTATCTTATATTAGATGTGGTAAAATGATTAGGAATTGTTGTCAATGTTGTGGAAAGTGGGTGAAAAAAACCCACTTTTTCATTTGATTGAGGGTATTTATGGCAAAAGGTAAAATCACAAGTCAAAGTAATATAGAAAAAGATCTTTGGATCCTTGCCGAGCCAATAGCAGCCGCTTGCGGTTGTGAATTGGTAGACGTGGAGTATGTCAAAGAAGCGGGGCAGTGGTATGTGCGTTTCTTTATCGACAGAGAAATTCCCGTGGATCATGAAATTTGTGGCAAGGTCAGCGAAGCTCTAAGCGCTGCTTTAGACGAGAAGGACCCTATACCCTACAGCTATATGCTTGAGGTTTCTTCTCCGGGGATAGAACGTCCCCTCAGAAAAGAAAGCGATTTTCAACGTTTTGCCGGTAATGAGGTTTTTTTGAGCCTCTATGCGCCAGTTGAAGGAAAAAAAGTATATCAAGGAAATTTAGCGGGCTTGCGCTCAGGAGCAGTTATCCTGCTTATTGATGCTCGGGAAATAGCCTTTCCTCTTGATCAAATAGCCAAAGCCCATTTAGTAGCAGATATTTAGTTTAAGGAGTGAATAGAAAAAATGAATGCAGAGTTTATCGAAGCCCTGAAAGACCTGGAAAAAGAAAAAGGGATCAATATGGATGTCCTTATTGAGGCCATCGAAGCGGCACTTATCTCTGCTTACAAGAAGAATTTTGGTTCCGCCCAAAATGTCAGAGTAGAAATAGACAGAACCAATGGAGATATCCACGTATATTTTCGCAAAACAGTTGTGGAAGACGTTGAGGATGAATGTCTGCAGATATCCCTTGCCAATGCCCAGGCTTATGACCCAGACTTCGAGCTTGGCGACATCTTTGAATCAGAAGTAACGCCCCGTTCCTTTGGACGTATTGCTGCCCAGACCGCCAAACATGTAGTAGTGCAGCGCATTTGGGAAGCAGAACGGAATATGGTCTATGAACAATTCGCCAATAAAAAAGATGATATTATCAATGGTACTGTACTGCGCCAGGAAAATAGAAATGTCTTTATTGACTTAGGAAAGTCCGAAGCTTTGCTTGCTCAATCGGAACAAATACCCGGTGAAAGCTATTTCCAAGGCGACCGGATCAAGGTTTATCTCTTGGAAGTTAAAAAGACGACCAAAGGACCACAAATCATGGTTTCTCGTACCCATCCAGGACTTTTAAAAAGGCTTTTTGAAATGGAAGTGCCGGAAATCCATGACGGAACTGTGGAAATCAAATCTGTTGTCCGTGAACCTGGCCGCCGTTCTAAGATTGCCGTTTACAGTAAAAATGAAAATGTTGATCCCGTAGGCTCTTGCGTAGGTTCCAGGGGCATGCGCGTGCAGTCGATAGTTAATGAATTAGCCGGGGAAAAGATTGAGATCATCCGTTGGGATCCAAATCCGATGGTTTTTGTAAGCAATGCTCTGGCTCCTGCCAAAGTAGTTTCGGTGGATATTTATGATGATGAAAAATTTGCCCAGGTAGTTGTACCTGATTTTCAACTTTCTCTAGCAATTGGTAAAGAAGGACAAAACGCCCGTCTGGCTGCCAGACTTACTGGTTGGAAGATTGATATTAAGAGTGAATCGCAAATGGCTGCTCTAAGTTCTGCCGAGTCAATGGATGAGGATGAATCGGAAGATACGCTTAAGGATGCCCCGGATTGGGAAGAAGAAGCGCAGGCAGAATTTTATACAGACGCGGATGATTTGGAAGAGTCGGATAAGGAAGCCTTAGGCGAGGAGATCTAGAATGTCGGCGAAAAATATCCCTCAGAGGATGTGTGTTGCTTGCAGGCAGATGAAAAATAAAAAAGACCTGATCCGTGTCGTGAGAACTCCCGAAGGGGAAACAATTTTAGACACGACAGGCAAAAAAGCGGGACGAGGCGCATATATTTGTCCTGATGAGACATGTTTACAAAAAGCGATCAAAACCAAGTCTTTAGAGCGCATTTTAAAAACTAAGATCGATGAAGAAACCTGGGAAAGCATTCGTGGTCAATTAGCGAAACAGGTAGCGGAGGGAAGATGAAGCCAATTTCTCCAATATATTCTTCATCAAATGAGGGTACAATAATTAATCAGAAAATAGCCGGATATATCGGTATTGCGCAAAAAGCGGGAAAAATTGCTTCCGGCAATAATAATGTACTTGCTGCTTTAAATTCCGGCAGGGTGCAATTACTGCTTTTAGCGAAAGATATTGCTCCAGGCATTGCCGGGGAATTACAAGAGGTGGCTGCGAAAAAGAATGTTCCTTTCCAGACATGGGGAGATAAGCTTGAACTCGGGCTTATGGCAGGTAAATCCCCACGAGGTTCTCTGGCTGTATTAGATGAAGGTTTTGCAAAAGTTATCAATAAATTGTTTCAAGGAGCCTAAGTTTTAGGCAAATGATAGGAGTGGTTCGATGGCAAAAATTAAAGTTTATGAATTGGCAAAGGAGTTATCTTTAGATAGCAAGGATATTATCCGTCGCTTACAAAAGATGGGCTTCGAAGCGAAAAGCCATATGAGTACGGTAGAGGATAAGCAAGCCGATATGATCCGGCAGTTTGCCTCGCAAAGAAATGAGAATGAGGGAAATACTCCTAAAGTGACAGAAGCTCCCAGAAGCTTTGTCCCTAAGGTTACCCGCATCCCTAAAGCCGTGCTTGTACAGGAAAAAAGTGCTGATGAAGATGAAGCAAAAGCGATGGATATGCCGGAAAAATCGACAGATCAAAAGTCTGTAGCAAAGCAAGATATTCCTCAGCCATCTGCCAAAGAAGAACCAACCACTACTCCTAAGAAAGAAGTTACTCCTGCTCAAAAAGAGCAGATAGAAGAGCCTGCTGTCCCTGTGAAAAACCAAGAAACAGCACAGGAGACAAAAGAAACTGTTAAGCAAACAGAAAGACAGGCAAAACCGACTATAAAAACAGAAGAAAAAGTAGAACCTAAACTGGAAGAAAAAATAGAAAAATTACAAGATAGTTCAGCAAATGCCTCAGACCCCACTGCTCCAACCCAAACCCCTACACAAACGCAGCCTTCGACAAGTCAGGGTCAGCAACCGCGTAGTGATCGTCCGGCTGCACAGGGACAACGCCCGGCAGGGCAGGGTCAACCATATCGCGGAGACCGTCCGGCTGGCCAAGGTCAACGCCCGGCAGGGCAGGGTCAACCGTACCGTGGAGACCGTCCGGCTGGTCAGGGCCAACGCCCAGCAGGTCAGGGACAGCAACCGTACCGTAGCGACCGTCCGGCAGGGCAAGGTCAACGCCCAGCAGGTCAGACTCAGCAACCGTACCGTAGCGATCGTCCGGCAGGTCAGGGTCAACGCCCAGCTGGTCAGACTCAGCAACCGTA
>Ga0074197_1000099_pt1 | contig 140849 bp, 99 predicted proteins | sample EPASupsiteSAE305_FD_64526 | JGI IMG/M metagenome (GOLD analysis project Ga0074197, IMG submission 64526) | Bioremediated contaminated groundwater microbial communities from EPA Superfund site, New Mexico - SAE3-05 reassembly with SPADES | ecosystem: Environmental > Aquatic > Deep subsurface >... | reverse complement strand
TTGTCTAAAGGTTTGCTGTCAAACAGTTCCAACTGGTATTTCAGGGTGAGAAGTTTTTTCACCGATTGGTCGATCTGTTTTTCGTCCAATTTTCCGTTTTTTACCAGCGAAACCAGTTCATCGTAAGCTCCATAGGTGTATCGGAGATCGACATCCACCCCATTTTCGATAGCCAGTTTTGCAGCATCGGCAAACGAGGGCGCAAATAATTGTGTCCGGTGCATTTCGTCCAGCGCGTTTTGGTCGGAAGTTATCAACCCCGAGAATCCCAATTCATCATGTAAAATATCGTGTAAAAGCCACCGGCTGGCATGGTTGGGTACGCCATTCATTTCGTTATACGAGGGCATGATGCTTAAAACACCGGCTTCAACACCTTTGGCAAAAGGCATCAAATGTTCGTTCATCAGATCGTATTTCGAGAGATTTACCGGAGCTACATTTCTACCGCCTTCGGGAATCCCATGACCCACAAAATGTTTTAAGGTGGCGGCTACGTGGTTGCTGTCGGGCATGCCTTCGCGTCCCTGAAATCCCCAAACAGCAGCTTTGGCATATTCGCCAGCCAGATAGGCATCTTCGCTAAACATTTCTTCGTTGCGGCCAAATCGTGGTTCGCGCCCCAAATCGAGTACGGGCGATAAAATCTGTTTTACCCCACGGGCAGAAGCCTCTAGTGCGACCGCCGAATAACATTTTTCCAACAGAGCGGGGTCCCAACTGCAACCTAAAGCAATGGACTGTGGAAAGACGGTGGCCCCAATTGCCATATAACCATGCAACCCTTCACCAATAAACAGGGCGGGTATTGCCATGCGTGTGGTTTTGTTGTATTCGTTAACGGATTGTGCCACGTTCATATAAACCTCAGGATCTAAATTGCCCTCGATGCTTAATCCACCTACGCCGTAGGGGAAATACTTTTTCAGACTATCGGCATTTACCTCGCCGGTTTCGCTCACATAAGGTTTTATAAAAGCAAACGAATAGGTTTTTAACTGAGCCGCCTTTTCTTCCAGGGTTAATTTGTTGACCAGTTTTTCGGCTTTTTCTGAAAAGATGGCGGTTTTCTCTTTTTGGATGGGCTGGCAGCTTACTGTCAACATAAAAAGGAGAAAAATGGAATTCGTCCGTGCAGGTTTCATCGGTATTTTATTTAAAGTATCAGATATTTGGTTAAGTGAGTTTTTGCCCTTTTGGTTATCGGCATCTTACGCAGGCCCGTGTTTACAAATAAAAAACACCGATTTGTTCTTTGGTTTAGATGCAAATCGGTGTTCATTGTTGAAAATGTTATTCTGTAATACCTTTCCAGTTATCTGTTCGGAATGGAGAAGCAGGTAATCCTGCTGAATTTGTGAGGTTACATTCCGGGTTGATTGACCAGGCATAACGTACCGCTTTGGGTTCGTTGACTTTTTTGCAGGAAACGGTTACTTTATTATCGACAATTTCCGCTTTTGCCCAATGGAAAACCGAATCGGCTCCGGCAATGGTAAATCCTCTCAATTCTTTCCCGTTGGCAATGGATAAACCCTCATGCACATAATCAAACGACAAAACCATGGTGGAACCTTTTACTTCGTAGTTTTTATACAAAGGACCCATAAAGGGGACATTCATTTGGTATGTTTTTGCTAAAGCATTTAATGCCAAACGTTTCCCTACATCTTGCTTGTTTCCGGGGTGAATATCCAGGGCATCGCCAATGTCAATGGTAACAGCCATTCCGGTATTGGGCAATTCCAGAGCCATGGTCTGTGCTTCGCGTAATTCAGCCCACGAGTCTTCCATAGGTTCGGTATTTCGTGGCTGGAAATTGGCCAATTGTACAAAGAGGAACGGAAAATCGCCCTGGTTCCATTGTTCGCGCCAATCGGTAATCATGGTTTTGAACAGTTGACGGTATTGATAAGCTCTTCCAGCGTTGCTTTCGCCCTGATACCATATGGCTCCACTAATTGTGTATGGTAGCAATGGATAAATCATGGCATTGAACAACACGGTGGGCTGGTTTGGATCGGACAATGAAACGGGATGGGTTTTTATGTCTTTAAAATCGAATCCTTTTTTGGCTACCCAACCTTTGGCCAAGGGCATGGTTTTTCCTGTTGCTGAAAGCAGATAATAGTCTTTAGCTTCGCCCATAAAACCACCGCCTCCCACGTAATCGTATATGCGGATGGCGATCACGTTTTCGCCTTCTTTAACAACTCCTGCCGGAATTTTGTAAGAGCGGTTTTGCCCCCACACTTTGTTTTCGCCTACTTTAACGCCATTAAACCAAGTCTCATCGTAATCGTCAACGGCAGCATAGCAAAGGGTAAGTTCACTGTTGGCCATATCAGCAGGCAGTTTAATGGTTTTACGGAACCAAGCCGAGCCATCGAAATTACCTAATTGAGTTTCTTCCCAAAGCTTTGGAAAGTCAATAGCCATCCAATCTTTATCGTCCACAGCCACGTTATCAAAAATAGTGTCGGCGCCTTGAATACCGGGATCGGCCTGCGCCTGTTCTAGGTACATTTGTTTGGTGTCGGCTTCAAACTTCTTTTCTAAACTGTCGCGCGAAGCGGCTAGTTGGCTAATTTGTCGGGCTTGTTCGGCAAAATCATCGAGTTTGAGCAACGAATTTTTGCTGGTCCAGGCTTCGGCCACGGTACCGCCCCATGAGGTGTGGATTAGGCCAATGGGAACTTTTAATTCCTGATGTAGGTGCCGACCGAAAAAGTAAGCCGTAGCAGAGAAATCTTTTACCGTATTTGTATCGCAAGGAATCCAACCCGTGGTGGCAATGGTATCAATGGGGCTGAAGGCTATATTTTTTTGAACGGTAAACAAACGGATGTTCGGATAGTTGGCCGTTGCGGCCTCTTGCTGGGCATTATTCAATTTAGCCCAGTTGCCCAATACGGGCATCTCCATGTTCGACTGCCCGGAGCAGATCCAAACTTCGCCCAGTAGCACATCGTTAAACGTTTTTACAATTTTTCCTGATGCGATGGTCAATTCATACGGGCCACCGGCCGGAGCCGTGGGCAATTGGGCCAACCATTTTCCATTGGCGTCGGCTTTGCAAACTATCGACGGACCCCACGAACCTTGAATGGTCAGTTCAACATTTGGGTCGCTGGCCCCCCAGATATTGACCGTGTCGTTTTGTTGCAATACCATGTGATCGGTAAAAAGATCGGGCATCTCAACAAAGGTGGTTTGTGTGCAGCTAACCAGGTAAAAAGTTGTTACAAGCATGCCCCATTTAAAAAAAGAAGGAATTGGCATAATTTAATGATTTTTAGTTATGTCAGTAAAATTATCTATTATTTACTATTTTTATTCATTTTATTCAAAAAGTTTAACAATAGTCTTACAATACTACCATCCGAATTGGGTTTTAAAGAAGGTTTCCAATTCATCGGCAACTATTTGGTGTTGTGAGGCATTCGGGTGATAGTCGCACCCGCCGGTCAGGTTATGAGTCAAGTGCAATTTCCAAACGTTGTTGTCTCCGGCGTTATTCATGTGATTGATAATTCCGGTTAAATAATTTACCTGAGAATTGTATAAATTATTGTCGGCCATGGGGCTGGTTAAACAAACGATATTCGCATCGGGGTATTTTGAACGGATGATTCCAATAAAGCTGACATAAGCCGAACAAAAAGCCGTTGAGTCTTGAATACCATCGTTTTGGCCCAAACAAACTGTAACAATATCGGCTGGGTATTTGGTAAAATCCCAACTTGTTCCTGTGGTGGTCAAACTTACGGAATGATACACGTCGGGCATTTCGTAGGTAATGTCGCAGCAGCTATGAATCATTCCAATTCCTGAAACAGAGGTGAGCATCCATTGAGAATTCAGACGGCGGGCCACTTCGGGACCATACGCCAAATAGGCATTGTGTTGGTCGTACCATTCACCACTACCACAGGCTTTTTGTGAATCGTCGTTTCCGTACCCGCAGGTGATGGAATTTCCAATAAACTCAATGCGCCGTTCGGGAAGCGGATTGGGAGCCAGCAGTTCGTCACAACGGAACCCCAGAAATTCAATGTAACCAATTCCCGCTTCGGTATCTTTGGTTATCTGAAGGGTGTGTTCCCCATCCGACAAACCACTGACAATATTGATGGTGTTATTCTTGGTGGTCGTTTGGATGCGGGTTGATTGCGTTCCATCTACAATTATTTGCAGGTAGTTGTGGTATGAACCGTATAATTCCTGATCGTTTAAAATTATTTGGCAAAAAGTTCCTTTAAATTTAGTTTTGATGGTGCTGCCCGGAGCATAAAGTTTTGGTTTTTTCGGATTCGAAAAATCGACCCGTCCGATGTACTGAATGTTGGGATGGTCGGCATCAATTACCTCCTCGGTAACATATACCCGCCACGATTTGCTCGAACCCACTTCGGTGGTAACTTTGTAGTCTATGTACCCAGTTGTTGCAAAATTTACAGCTACTCCCGATTGAGGTTCAATGGTGGTACCTTCAGTAATGGTAATGGTCGGAACAACGCTGGTGAGGTTGTATCCTACGGGGACTTCAAGATAAATATAGCTATTTTCAAAAACGGTTTCACCAATCTGGTTCGGGATGGTAAAAGATAAAATATTGGCTTCGTAAATTTTTTCTGCCGTTACCGTTACGGTCCAGTGTTTGGTATGTCCGTCTTCGGCAGTAACACTGTAAACCACAGGACCTGCCGAAAAATCCACAGCCTGACCCGATGCGGGTGAGATGGTAGCTTTAGGTGAAATGGTAATTTCGGGAGCCAGCGAGGTTAAATCGGTACCGATTTTCATTTCCAGTGAAATGGTGCTATCGCCAATTAGGGCTTCCGATTTCTGGCGTTTGATGTAAAAGCTCAAAATGTTGGCCTCATTGCTTTTTTCGGTTTCCACGGTAGCTTTCCAAACTTTTGTGCTGTTGTCCTGAGCAGTAACCGTGTAAGTCACCTCTCCCTGGCTGAAATCCATTGTTTGACCTGATGCCGGGGTTATGGTTGCTTTTTCTGAAACGGTAATCACGGGAACAATTTCTGCCAGATTGGTGTTGGCATCTACCCAAACGTGAACGGTTCCGGCATCAGAAAGGATGGTGGCCGGCGATGTTTGCCCTTCAACGGTGAAGGAGACAATTTCTTTTTGGGTACTTTGTTCTTCGGGGTCGTTGCACGAACCATTTAAAACAATCCCCAAAGCAAGGAATAAACTATATTTTTTCATTTTTTTATTGTAAGGTTAAACGGCTAATTATTTGTCTGCCCGGCTGAATTATTTTTATAAAATAAATGCCTGCATTTTGGGTAAAGTCTTTTAAATTGATGGAAAGGCTACTCCAACCTACATTTTTTGGTAAAGATTTTACCTCTCCGATTTTAGAACCGATTACTGAAAAAATTTGGATGTTCGAAGGTTGATTCAGTTCGGTGTAAAATTCCAAGGTAACAGACCCCGATGTGGGATTCGGAAAAAGGTAAAGTTGATTCCGGTTTTTTTCATCAGGTTCAACAAGACCCGTATAACCCTCTTTAGCAGTCACTTTTATGTAATCCTTTTCGCTTACATCAATACTGTCTGAAACGGTCAAACTGATGATGTATTCCCCTTCCATGTCGAATTTACATTGCGGTTTTACATAATCGTCTTTCATAATATATGTGCTGCTGCCTTCGGGAGCCGATTCCAGCATCCATTTATAGGTCAGGGCATCACCGTCGGCATCGGAACTGGCCGAACCATCAAACTTAAAATATTTATTCAGGGCACTCAAAGTGTCGTTACCAGCAACTGGCACCGGAATAGCATTGGTGGCCTTTATTGCCAACCGTTTTTTGGCGGGCACACTGGTATTGAACCCCGATGCCACAGTCAACTCCACCACATATTCACCGGCAACATCGGGTGTAAAACTGGCGATGGAATTTGTAGCGTTTTGTATGGCTGCGGTGCTGTTTGCCGGACGTGATGAAACAGTCCAGGAATAACCGGAAAGGGTTTCTCCGTCGGGGTCGAAACTTTCTGTGCCATCAAATTCTAAGGCTTTATTAACCACGCCTTTTTGGTAGCTGCTGGTTAAAGCTATGGGAGCTGCCGAGCCGGTATTGCCGGCTACCAATACCCGGGCTATGTGCACGTAATGTCCACTCGTATTGGTTTCTTCAATGGTTTTTATATGAAGGATGTGTTCCCCGTCTTCCAACCCTTCCTGAACCAGGATATAAGAATATTTGGTTCCCCAATCATCGGTCATGTGGGCATCAATAATGGTTTTTGGCCCTTCATCCACCCAAACTTCCGCCTTACCACGGTAGGTATCATCGTTTTGGGTGTAAACCAATGAAATGGCATTACCCATCACTTTAAAATCAATCTGGTTTCCGGAAACCTCGGTGCTCCACCCGGTGCTGGCAATATCCCAACCCTGGTTGGCGAACGGAATAATATTATCGTAAAAAAACTGGAAGGTATTTGAATAAGTAGTGGTTACCAGGGGCACCGGCAATTTGGTGTTAACACCGGGAAGTTCTGCATCGGCTGGTAAGGTGGCGTAAATGCTGTCTAAACGGGCTTTTAAAAAACCGGCGATATAATTCATCCCCACATCGTTTGGATGCAACCCGTCCACAAAAATGCTGTTCAGGGTAATTCCATCCCCGGCCACCTGGGCATCAATCAGGTCGGCAAAACTTACCATCGGTACCTGGTAATATTCGCCAACTGGTTTGTGACTGGCCTGAGCCGTGGTGCCATTACTCTGTTTCAGCATCAGCATCATGATTCCCGGCTGGCTTTCGGCTAAAATAAGCTGTTGAACCAAGCCTTCTATCATTTTTGTAGCCAGTTCTCCCTCGGAGTCGTTCACCGAGAATTCAATCACTACAAAATCGGGGTTTTGAACCAACAAATCGTCGTAAGCCCGGTGAACCCCGATATCGGAACCAGTCCCGCCCCATCCGGCATTGATAAGGGTTACCGAACTTTCGGGGAATTTGGTTTCCCACCAGTCGGCCATAAGGTTTGCCCAACGTTTGTTTTCGGTGGATGCGGCATAACCTGCCGTGATGGACCCGCCAATCACACCGATTTTCAAATCTTCGCCCCGGCGTCCCTTGGCCATGGCTTGATAAATCCGCGAGGGTTCATAATTGTAATGGTATTTGCGGAACAAATTCCGGTAGTATTTTCCGGCTTCGCGTAAATCGGAGTCGGCCCAGCCGCCGTTTGACGATGCTGATGGGAAAAGAGCAGCACTGGTTTCATCTTTATCTACAATTGACCAGCAAAACCAACTGATCTGATTTTGTTCCATCCACTGAATAAAAGCATCCCATTCGGTATAATTGATGGTACCAGTACCATTTGCTTCACTTCCTGCCGATTCCGATACCATGATTGGGATTCCTTTCCCCAGCGCGTAATCGCACCGGTCGCGGAGCCATTGGCCATGTGTACCTGCATAAAAGTGCATGGTGTACATCAGGTTTGAATACCCGGTAATCGGATCATCGGCTACAACGTTCAAATCCTGATCCCAGTTGGGCGAGCCAATTAAAATGATGTTATCGGGATCGATGGCGCGGATGGTTTCAACAATTTCGATGGAATAAGCTTTTACTTCTGCCCACGATTCCTCATCGGGTTCGTTGAATATTTCATAAATAACGTTTGGCGTGGCACCATAAGTTTCGGCCATGTATTTAAAAAAGGCTTTGGCTTCTGGTAAGTTGATGTTGTGGCTGTGCCAATCAATGATGACATAAATTCCCTGTTCGATGGCACCATCAATCACCGCTTTCATTTTTGAGACGGCTAAAGCAGAATCGGTTAAATAACCGCCTGTTGGTTCAATGCCCATTGCCGCCCTTACGGCAGTAACTTTCCAGTCATCGGCCAGCCAGGCAACCGCATCGGTATTGTAAAACCGGGGCCACCAGTTGTGCCAACCGAAGCTCATTCCCCGCAAGATGACCGGTTTTCCGGCAGAATCAACCAGTTGGGTTTCCTGAACGTTGAGCCGCCCATGTTGGTAAACAGATTGCGCTGTTAGAAGGAAGATTCCTATGTAAAGAAGCGCTATTGAAATCAGTATTTTTTTCATTTTTTTCTTTCTTTTAAGCCAATTGATTCATAAAGGTTAAAATAAATGCAGTTTCCTATTTTGTTAACCGCAGCATAAGGACATCGTGTCCAGCCAGTTTCGCCTTTAAAGGTTTTTGAGTATCCCCAAGGGTTTTATTTTCCCACACATTCCAAAGGTTGAATTTTTCAGCAACAAAGTCGGCTTTCTTTCCTGAAAGTTCATCATTTATAGGGTTTTCGGCCCAATTGAAAATCAGATCCACTTCATTGATTCCCCGGTTCAAAAAGCAAACCGCAAATTCCCCATTTTGCAAGGGTTTCACCCAAACATCCACCTGATTTATCATTCCATGTTTGTATCCCTGAATGCCCAACGAATCCTGATTGATGGCGATGGCCCGGGGGTTGGTTAAAACAGAAACGGTTTCTTTGGCCATGTTCCGCAAATCGTTTCCCGCGATTAACGGGGCAGCCAACATGCACCACATACTGAAATGGGCACGGTCTTCACTTAAAGTCATGCCATTTCCCACCTCCATCATATCTGGGTCGTTCCAATGGCCCGGGCCGGCGTGTTTCCGTAACTCTTTATTGTCTCTTAAATCAAGAATCTGTAGCACGCCCCACGAATTCCAGGTTCCGTGGTCATAAACACAATCGAAGCAGTTGTAAATATCGCCGGTGGTGCGCCACAAATGCCCGACGGGTTCAGCCCATTCCCAGGGTTGGTTGTCGCCCCATTCGCAAATGCTGAAAACTATTGGTCGTCCGGCAGCATAAAGAGCATCGCGCATGGTAAGGTAAGCTCCGTTGGCGTTCAGTTTTTCGGTATTGCACCAGTCGTATTTCAAATAGTCTATTCCCCAACGGGCGTATTGTTGTGCATCCTGGAATTCATATCCACGGCTTCCGGGATGGCCACCACAGGTTTTCCATCCGGCATCGGAATAAATACCCAGTTTTAACCCTTTGCTGTGCACATAATCGGCTAAGGCTTTCATGCCATTGGGAAACCGTTTGGGATCGGGTTGGATAAACCCCAGGCTATCGCGTTCACCATGCCAGCAATCATCAATATTGATGTATTCATAACCGGCATCCATCATCCCTGTGGCTACCATAGCATCGGCCATTTCGCGGATAATGTCCTCATTTATTTCGCAGGCAAAATGGTTCCAACTGTTCCACCCCATGGGTGGTGTTAAGGCAAGATTTTCGTATTTCTGGGCTTGCAAAACTACGATTGAAAGAAGAAAAATACTGGTGACAATCAATTTGAATCTCATATCGTTCAGGATTTAGATTTTATTTATTTTCGTGATATAATCGTTCCATAATCTCAAGGCATGCCCGGCTATTATGATAAGGGCATTTCCAGAAACCTGCTTTTTCGTCATTAAAGTTGGGTATGCCATTTTTATTGACCCTCCAGAACCATTCCCCATGATGGCGATCGATCAGGTGGTTTTTAATAAATTCCCAACTTTTGAAAGTTTGCTTTGAAAAAGAATCATCACCCGAAAGCCGGTAAGCATTGTAATAACCGACCAGGGCTTCTGCCTGTGGCCACCAGTGTTTGTCGGTATCTAATTTCTGGTGCGCGGGTTCCAGTTCGTTGAACAGCCCGCCATCGGTATCAATCCCTTCAAATACCGCATTTGCCATTTGAATTGTAACAGGTTTAACTTTTTCGATTAAAGAAGTATCCCCTAACACTTCGGCAGCTTCAAATAGCAGCCAGGAGCATTCAATATCGTGACCAAAGGAGATGTGGTCGCCTTTCAGGTTCCAGTCATCATCAAAAAACAGGTTCAAATGATAGGAAGGGCTGATGAATTTTTCAAGGAACAGTTCAATTAAATTTTTGAGGGCTTTGTACAATTTTTGGCTTTTGTATATCCGGAATAAGTTGGTGTAAGCCTCCAAGATGTGCAGATGCGTGTTCATGGTTTTGCTTTCGTTGGCATCTTTTTCACTCAGGCGCAAATCGTCGAGTTTTTGCCAATTTTCCGAAAGGGCTTCAATGTAACCGTTCCGTTCTTTATCGAAGCTATATTTCTCAATGCTATCGAACAAATCAATGGCCGCCGAAAGGGCCGTTTTATCGTTAGTTATCCGGAAATACTCGGTCAACCCGTAAATCATAAATGAGAGCGCGTAAATTTGTTTACGGGGGTTTAATGGATTGCCTTGAAAATCGAGTTCCCAATAAACCCCACCATAGGTTTTATCCAGAAAATGTTCCATGTTGTAGGCGTAGGAACGATGTGCCATCTCCAGATATTCCGGTTTTTGGGTCAAACGGTAAGCCGCCGAAAAAGTCCATAAAATCCGGGCATTGAGTACCGAACCTTTGGGAGCTTTGGGGTTGGGTTGGTTTTGGGCATCAATGGCTCCTATAAATCCGTCATTTGTTGTGTCCAATGCCTGAAGCATCCAATAGTTGAGGATGTTCTGATGGAGCTCCTGTTCCAGTTCGTTTTTTAATTGTATGAATCCGTTTTGCATGTGTCAAGGTTCTATTCGGTTGAACTGAATGTTGTATTTTTTTATGATTTCCATGGTTGATGTATCGCCCGGATATACTGAGTTTAACCCCTGTGGTTCCTGTGGAGGATCGCCGGAGTAGGGATCGCCTGCTTTCCAAAAAGTCTGACCACTGATAGGCTGGGTAAAACCGCCAAAGGTCCAAAAGTTGGCACCTGCCAAATGATCGCCTTCTGCTACGCTTTTGGCAACCTGGCTAAAGCAATACCCGTAATACCGGTCGCGGTATTTTATGGTACTTCCGGTGGAAAGTATTTCGCCGTCGCGGCCGATGCCGAACTCTTCCAAAACCATGGGTTTGTTTAATTTACGGGCAATGGCCAAATGATCGTCAAAGTATTTTTGGACCTTTTCCATAGCTAAAGGATAGGTGGAATCGGCCTGTTGGACATTGTACCAGCCCCAGTTTTTTATCCAGATATGAATGGTTAAATAATCAATACTTTTAAAACTATGGATGGTGTCGAACAAAGCCAGCGATTCGGAACAGCCTTTCTCGCCTTCGTTACCTGCAGTCACCAGGTGGTTGGGGTCGAGTTTTTTAATCAGTTCCGATGTAGATTGGATCCACCGGATGAAAGGTTCAAAGTTATCTTCGGCCATGGGGCGGGGCTCGTTGGCCAATTCCCAGGCCATAATGGTTGGGTCGTTGGTATATTTTGTGCCGTTTACCGAATTGGTACGGCCAATAATTTCGGTAATAAATTGGTTGAGCTGTTCCATACAGGGTTGGCAGCTATAAAATTGTTTCTGGTATTGGTAAAAATCGTTCCAGGTGTTTGGCGGAACATTTGGGTTTACAAATTCGCCATAGCCGTTCCAGTTCAGGTATTGGGCCATACCGCCCGACCATTCCCAGTTGTTGGTCAGGTATAAAACGGCGACCATATCGCGCTTGCGCATTTCGTTCAATACATAATCGAGCCCTTCAAGTAATTTCGGGCTGAGGGTTCCGGGTTTTTTTACCAACGCGGGTGTTACCCGGTAAGGTTGGTTGTCGGGGCCTTCGGCACCTACCATAATCCGCAGGTTATCAATCCCGAGGGCTTTTAAAAAATCGAGTTCTTTGGTCAGCCGCATCCGGTCGCCGCCAATGGTATCGGCAGCCAGGCTGGCACCGTACCAATAGTTGGTGCCAATATAATGATAGGACTTTCCATTTCTAATGAATTGGCCTTCATTTACTGAGATAAAATCTTTTTGAGCAGCTTGTTGGCATCCTGAAAAGAAAATCAGGAAACTGAGGGATAAAAGATATGTGTAAAACTTAAGCATGCGTTAGGAATGAATTAAAAACGGCCTGAAAAGCCGTTGAAATTTAAAAAGGTGCAGGAAACATTGCTGTCCCCTGCACCTTTAAACTAAAACCTACTATTTTTTATTGAATTTGGCAACAGCAACTTTACCGTTGCTGTCGGTAGCTTTCACTACATACACGCCGGCATTTAAAGCAGAAACATCTACTTTTTGGATACCTGATAATTTAACGTTAGCTACTTTGGCTCCTAACACATTGTAAATTTCCACTTTTGATACGTTGGCCATTTCAATATTCAATTCGGTAGAAGCCGGGTTTGGATATACCACCAATGATGGAATAGCCTTTTTGGTGATGATACCATCAGGCCCGCCTTTCAAGGTAATTTCGCCCCAGAATTCGTTGGTTAGGTATGCTTTGTCTTCGCCGGTTTTATTGGCCCAGTTCAGAATTGATTTTCTTTGATCTAATGCTGTAGCATCCAAAATTGAAAGTTCCAAAGCAATTTTCTTTCCGTTGTAAACCCCACCATCGGCCAGATCAACGGCATCAATGTTGGTATTTGAAGCGGTACGGAACAAAGTAGCCCAAGGAATGGCAATTTCAATGGAATAATTTGAAGTTCCTTCGATTACTGCAAATTTAATGTTTGTTGTATCGTTAATTCCAAAGAATCCATCCATACCAAAAGCATTGGCGCCGGTGGCATCGTTACCATGAGCTGGTCCATCGGTACCCACGTTGAAACGGAATTGGTGCTGTTCGCCAGAGATACGGGCCTGACCCATGTAACGACGGTTTTGGATGTCGGCAAATAATTCAATACCATCGTTCATCCAAGGGGTAGTGCTTCCACCTAAAGCCACAGGGTCGTTATCCACTACATCGAAGAACAGGTATAAGTTTTTCAAATCCCATACAGCCATCCATTCCCCATAATTATCAGTATTATCTGCTGATACTGTAGCATTGGCAGCAGCTGCTACACCGGCCACGGTACCATTAGCTACACGGTTAAGCACGTTAATAGTTGAAGCATCGAAAGCATCGTCGTACAAACCATCAATGTCAAGAGCCAATTCTGTGAAGTTAATATCTGCAGTATTTGGTGCAACAGCTGGTTGCAATTCGTAATAACTTACAGTGATTTTGCTTACATACACAAAAGCATCGGAAATGGCTGGCCATGTACCTGAAGTTTGTTGCGCGGCAATTTGAATACCGGTGACAGTTACATTTGATTTAATGTCAACTTCAACCTCAGTTAAAGTGGTTGGAGCAGGATTAATAACGGCTGTACAAGCACCAGGATCGGTACCATCGAGAGCTTTCACAAAACTTTGTACGGTTGAGGCATCTACACCCGATGTTCCAGCGTCGTACTTCATGCTTACTTTCATTTTGTTGTTTTTGCCAACTTCAAAGTTAGGAAGGGTTAAGCTGGAATTCCATCCGCTTACTTTCACTTTTAATAGTTTAACGCCACCTTCTTCTACAATTTCCATACCTTCAGGAAGCGTACTAACATCCACAGTTGCAGGATCGAATAAAATACTTGCATCAACGGTAGCTACTTTTCCTACCCAAATAGTGTCACCCCATGTTGGTCCCCAACCTACTTTTTCCTGGCCAAAGAATTGGATTTGATGTGCCAACTTCATTTCGGGGGTTAAATCTTTTTTCAGATAAGTGAATTCTGTTACAGAAGGATCGGATGTTAAACTTGTCGAAGAAGGAATAGTGCCTGCACCCCAAGGATTTGGGACTCTGTTAACAGTATCCATTACCTGCACCGCAGTTACAATTTTATCCAAAGTCAGTCCAGCTTCTATTGTTGGAGTACCTTGACGAAACCTTACATAACCGGTTAATTGAGTACCCAAAATAGTTTCCACCGCAGGAATATTAAGGGTAGAGTTCCATCCATCTACAATTACTTGCAGGTATTTGGCTCCATCAATGTCAACGATTGACATTTTGTTTGGCAACGAACCCGTGTACGTTGCCGGATCGAAAATCACGGTTTGGGCCCAACCTAGGTTGCCCAGGACCAGAGCCATCAAAATCGTAAAGATTAGTTTTCTCATAATTAATAAAATTTAGTTAAAAAATAAATAATTGAATGTATAATTTGGGTATCCCAAACCTGTAATACCCTTGGGTGTTGCTATTTCCAGCCTTCATATTGTTGCAAGGCCCCTTCGGTTAATTGAATTTCAGTAGTTGGGATGGGGAAGAATTCATGCTTCCCTTTTTCAAAAGCTAACGTAAAACCCTCGCCCATGGAAGCTAACGTGGTGTTGTTTATAAAATCATAGGCCAGGTTCCAGCGCACCAAATCAAAGAAACGGCTTTGTTCACAGGCAAACTCAAGGCGCCGCTCGTGCACAATATCCATGAACGAAAGAGCGGTTAAATTTTCGGGATACCCGGTTTCACCGGACATCCGGGCACGGGTACGTACATCGTTTACATATTGCAGGGCTTTGGGTTCGTCGCCGGTTTTAAAAGCAGCTTCGGCGGCCATCAAAACCACATCGGCATAGCGGATCAAGCGGATGTTGAAAGGGCCGTCGTGATGGTTGGCCATAGTAGCCCAATATTCTGAAGGAGAGCATTCGTATTTGCGGCCAATAGTTCCTGTGGGCAGGTTTGAAAAGTTCATTGTTACCCATGTTCCGCTTCCTCCCGAAGGGTACAACACGGTATCACCTTCACGTCCAACAGTGGTTGAAAAACGGGGATCCAATTCTGGATCAACGGGTGAAGAATTCAGGCCCGTTTCGCGGCTGTCCTGATTTCCAAAGGCATCAATCAAATATTGGGTGGGTAAATTAAAACTCCAGCCAAAACCACCCTGTTGGGTACCATCGGCTTTATTGGTAAACCGGACCGTAGTATAAATGGTTAATTCATTGCCTCGGCTATAGGTCCAACCTTTACCATCTTTCACGTTTTCAATTTCCCACACGCTTTCACCGCTGTTCTCACCATCAACGGTAAATACCCAACGGAATCCGCCAATGGTATTTCCCGGGTTTACGCGCCATGATGCGAAGCGTTCGCCATTAATTCCAACCAGATTATATTCGGTAGTGGAACCTATTACGGCTTCGGCTTGGATTAATGCATCGGCATAGCGGTTTTGGCAACCTTGGAAACGGTAATCGCCGGGATAGTTTTCGGCATACGACGATTCATACAAATAAGCCTTGGCCAGCAAGGCCTGAGCAGCTCCTTTGGATGCTCGCCCCACCTCTGCTCCCAGTTCACTTTTTTGCTTCAATAATGGAATAGCAGCTTGTAAATCGGACTCTATAAAGTGAAGCACCTCAGCAATACTGTTCCGGGGTTGTTTAAGCATACTTGGGCTCACTAATTGATCAGCAATAGGAACTCCTCCATAAATCTGGACTAAAGTAAAATGAAAGAATGCACGTAAAAAGAGCATTTCTGCAGCCCGTAAATCAATCAAAGCTGAAGTTTGGGCATATTCTTCCGGTGTTTTTGAAGTTAACAATTCCTGTTCGCGGACCTTTTCCATATAAAATAAATAGGTATTGGCAAAACGGATACCTTTATATGGGTAAGCCCACATGGGCTCCACTTTCGATTCGTTTGGCGTATGGGTCAACCGATCGAACCGTTGGAATTCTCCCCAGTCGTTTACATTTTCGCCACCGACTTCGGTATCATCGGAGATACTCTGGAACCCGATGGTATAAAAAACATCATACAAGTCACGGGTAGCTAACATGCCATAAGCTGCTGTGGCCGTAAAATCAAGAGCCTCAAAGTTGGTGTAAAAGCTCTCTGTAGTATCCAAAGCAATGGGTTTGAAATCTAAAAAATCATCGGAACAGGCAACAAAAAAGCCAGTTAGCAGGATGATTAAAGAAAATTTTGAAATATTTCGTTTCATAATACTCTTGATTTTAAGGTTAGAAAGTAACATTTATTCCAATGGTGTACATCCGGGATTGTGGGTAGGCTGCTTGATCAAGTCCACGGACAAGTACACCGGTGCTGCCTATTTCAGGATCCATGCCACTATATTTGGTAAATGTGAGTAGATTTTTAGCTCCAAAAAACACCCTAAATTTCTCAATATCAACTATTTTTGTGATTTTTTCCGGTGCAGTATATCCAATCTCAATGTTTTTTAGTCTCAGATAGGAACCGTCCTCAATATAAAAACTTGATAGGGTTGTGAAATTTTCATTGTCACCTTTGGGATCAATACGTGGGTATTTGGCGTTGTCGTTGGCAACAGAAGCTATTTCACCGTTACGGTCAACCAGCTCCACCGTGTAGTGGTCGTTTGCATAGTCGCTGCTCCAGTTAAAGGCTCCGTCGGTATTGCACTGGTAAAATTTGACAGCATTAAATATCTTGTTGCCAATGGTTCCCTGCATGAATAGAGACATATCTACATATCCCATATTTGGATTTCCGTACTCCAGATTCAGGTTTAATCCAAATAGGAATTTTGGGTTGGGGTTTCCGATGGGTACAATGTCAGAATTATCTAATTTTCCATCGCCATTCACATCGCGGAAGCGGATATCACCTGGTTGTGCTTTGGGTTGTGCATAAATGGTATCACCATCCACTAAGGTATAGGGTTGATTGGTTACAATTCCATCGGCATTGGGCATGTCGGAAAGACGGAATATACCATCGGCAATATAACCATAATAATCACCAACTGGTTGGCCTTCGATGGTTTTGGTTAAATATCCGTTAATACCTTTGATACCACCTGCCAACAAAGTGTCAGGGGAAATTGCCCCCGTCTGGGTCTTTAGATAGGTGAAATTCCCATTGGCCTCATAACGGAAATCGCCTCTTTGCTCTTTCCACCCGATGGCTGCTTCTACTCCTTTTGTGGTCAGGCGACCAACATTCAGGATCGGGTTACCTGTCCCACCTTCATGCCAAATATCCCGGACAATGTAACCTGCCCAATAAGCAACAGGTGTTTCCATCAGCATTTCATCGTTGTGTTTATTGAAAAGCTCCGTAGTAATTGATAATTTACTGTCGAAAAATTGTAAATCCAGAGCAAGGTTGGTTGTAACAACCCCTTCCCATCCTACTTCATAATTTGGCATCTTATTGGGACCTGCACCTGTGGCTGAAGAGGAAAGATTGGTAAAACTGTACATATAAACATTTTCAAAAGCAACCGTTGGGTAATATACGTTTTCAGGAATTACACTATTCCCGATTTTACCCCAACCTGCGCGGATTTTTCCAAAATTCATGAATGGCAAAGTGTTCCGGACGATATCAAGTTCACTAAATTTAAAACCGGCCGAAAAGGAAGGGAAATACCCGTAACGGTTTTGCGGGCCAAATTTGGAACTATAATCTTTTCTCATGTTAAATTGAGTAAGAATCAGTCCTTTGTAGTCATAACTTATACGGCCCAGGTAACTATACTCACTCCCTTCAGAAGCGCCACCACTTGGTAATTGTGCTAGTAAAGTATCATTGGTACTGGCATTAAAGTACCACATTTCGGGAGATTGGTTGATAAGGTCCCACCGTTCGCCGCTTTCCCATTCGCTTTTACCGTATTTCGATTCAAAACCTGCCAACAGGCTGATGTTGTGTACATCGAAAAGCGTTTTATTGTAGGTAAGCAGATTCTGGATGTTCCAGCCTTTGTTCCGGTATGAATCCCGGGCAATCTTGCTGTTACTGTTTTTTAAGGAACTGGTGATATAGTAGATAGGGGTAAAATTGTAACTGTTGCTAAAACCTAAATTCCCATTCACCCGGGTTTCGAATGTAAGGCCTTCAAAGGGGGCAATTTTAGCGAAGAGTGTTCCGGAAATTGCATTGCTGGTATTTTCCCGGTGTTTCAGTGCAATAGTAGATAAAGGGTTTGCCGTGTTTCCAAGGGGAGTAAAGGACCAGCCTTCATCGTATTCCGATTCTGTCAATTTATCACCATAAGGTTCTACAAAGGAATGGTATTGAATGGCCTGTAAAATTGGGGTGGCATATTCATTAAACAATTCCCACTCCTCAAACCCTGATGTTTGTTGTTGGTTAAAAGAAAAATTTTCACCAATAGTCAGCCATTTGTTGGCTTTATGTTCTGAGTTGATCCGGGCGGTCAATTTCTTATAATCGTTGTTTTTTAAAATACCATGTTGGTTTTGGTATCCAACCCCCATATAAAAGGTTGATTTTTCGCTACCTCCGGTTACTCCCAAATCGTAACTTTGAGTGGTGGCTTGCCTAAAAATCTTATCTTGATAATCATAGGTCGGTAAAGTATCTGGATTTGAAAAGAAATACTTTCTTTTTTTTGCTAATACTTCCCATTCATGGTAGGTTTTTGCGAATTCAGGACCTGAGGCCATATCTAAAGTTTTGACGATATTACTAACCCCACCCCAGGCATTGAAAGAAACTTTTGTTTTGCCGGCTTCTCCTTTTTTGGTAGTGATCAGAACAACCCCACCCGCGCCTTGTGATCCATAAATAGCAGTGGACGAGGCGTCTTTCAATATTGACATAGATAAGATATCATTGGCGTTTACAGAGCGAGGGTCGGAAATAATACCATCAACCACCCACACCGGATCCGTTCCGTTGATGGACGTGATACCACGGATTTCGACTTTAACGCCTGAACCAGCAGCACCTGAATTATTCAATACCTTTACTCCGGCAGTACGTCCCTGAAGCGCCTCTTGGATATTTGTTGCACGTGATTGCTCAATGTCTTCAGCATTTACAACTGCTACAGAGCTGGTCAGATCCGATTTCTTTTGGGTACCATACCCAATTACTACAACTTCCGAAAGTTCGGCAATATCTTCAAGGAGTGTAAAGTTTAGCGTGGCTGTTTTGGCATTGGTTAGGTCTAATTGTTTGGTTAAGTTGGTGTAGCCAATAAAACTGGCAACCACCTCAACCGATTGATTGGGGACACCACTTATGGTATAATTTCCATCAAGGTCGGAAACGGTCCCGATGGTGGTTCCCTTTATCATTAGGTTTACCCCAATTAAGGGCTCCCCGTTTTTGTCAATCACCTTTCCGGTGATGGAAGCATTTTGCGCGAATAGCTCCAACGGTAGTATGAGGAAGCTAAGGAGCTGCAAAACCCAGGTCCGTGTAGATTTTTTCATAATATTGTATTTAGCGTTGTTTTAGGTTTTTGTCAATCATTTTATATAAGCTGTCCACGGAAGTTGCACTGCGCAACCCGTCGGCGGGGGTGTTCATGCAATAGTCAACCAGTTGCTCAATGGTTGAGGTGGCTACATGCAAACGTGTGTCCGACGAGGCGTAATAAATATAAACGGTGCCATCTTTATCGGCAATCCAGCCATTGGAGAATACCACGTTTGAAACATCGCCTACCCGTTCTATTCCCACGGGGGCAATGAAATGCCCGGCGGGTTTGTAAATTACTTTGGTCAGGTCTTTTAAATCGGTCATAAACAGGTAAAGTACGTAGCGCAGCCCTGCGGCGGTGTTCCGAACCCCGTGGGCTAAATGCAGCCAACCTTTGTCGGTTTTTATAGGTGCCGGTCCCTGACCGTTTTTCACTTCATAAATGGTGTGGTAGGTTTTTTTATCCAGGATGACTTCCTCTTTAACTTCGGCGTGTTCCATGCTATCGGTCAATCCAAATCCAATTCCACCGCCCGATCCGGTATCAATAAAACCGTCTTGTGGACGGGTATAAAGGGCGTATTTGCCGTTTACAAATTCGGGGTGCAGCACCACATTCCGTTGTTGTCCCGAGTAAGTAATTAAGTCAGGCAAACGTTCCCATTTTTTGAGATCGCGGGTCCGGGCAATGCCACATTGGGCTACTGCCGACGAAGTATCGCCTTCAGGCGCGTTGGGGTCTTTCCGCTCGGTGCAGAAAAGGCCATAAATCCAACCATCTTCATGTTTCACCACGCGCATGTCATAAACATTGGTGTCGGGAATTTCGGTTTCGGGCAAACGGACAGGGTAATCCCAGAACTTGAAATTATCAATCCCGTTTGGGCTTTCGGCCACGGCAAAAAACGATTTGCGGTCGTTTCCTTCCACCCGGGCTATTACTAAATAGGCACCATTGAATTTTATGGCTCCCGCGTTGAAAGCTGCATTAATACCAATCCGCTCCATTAAATGGGGATTGGTTTGAGGGTTGAGGTCGTACCTCCAAAAGAGAGGTGCATGCTGGTTGGTCAAAACCGGATTTTTATAGCGGTAATAGATTCCGTTATAACTTTCGGTTAAAGGTTGGTTTTTCAGGGTAACCAGCAATTGGTGCTCTTCCTTTAATTGTTGAAGACGTTTATTAAAATCTGTTTTCATTTTATTTTAGTTTGCAAAGTGTTTAATAAACACTAAGATAATCAAAATTACAAAATATATTTATTTAATTGCATATTAATATTCAATAAAATGTTCATAAATAGGTAATAAGATTATTTTTTTTGTTGATTGCATTGAACATGTGTTATTTACACAACTTAATTTTTTATTGCTGTTTTCATTTAATATGTAGTTAATTATGTTGTTGTTTTCATAAATAACACTATCTCTTTTTATTGCTTTTTAAAGCTATTTCCACTGCTCATATGTTTTTAACAGTGTCTTAAAAACAATTTTATTTGTAGTTTTAATATTTGCTCGTTGATAGGGATCGGTGTATAAATTGTATAGGGCTGTATCCCCTTGATGATAGGTCAACAAGAAATTGTTTTGCCTGATGGCCACGCAGGAATCATCTTTTGTGGTACTTAAAAGATGGAAAAACAAAGCCCGATCCGGGAATTTGGTTTGCGGGTTATTCAAAAACCGGGTCAGGTTTATTCCATCGAAAGCCGTAGAATCAAAAGTAATGGTAGCTAACGATAGCAGCGTGGGAGTAATGTCTAGCATACTGCCGGCAAACGATTCGATGCGTTGAGCCTTGAATTTTCCATTGGGATAGGAAAGGATCATGGGTACCCGGACACTCCCTTCATCTAACTGACCTTTCCGGCCTTTCAACCCGTTGTTGAAACGCAAAGCATCAGGGCCATTTGAGCTTAAATACACCACGATGGTATTTTCCAATATGCCTTTATTTTCCAGGCTTTCAAAGATTTTTCCAATATGATAATCAGTGGTTTCAAAAAACGCGTAGGTTCTGGATGTCTGTTCATCAAGACTCATAAGGCGATACTTACCTGCAATTTCATCCGGCACAGAGTCAAGGGCTGGTGACGTATGGAAAGCTAACAAAGCAAAAAATGGTGAGGACGACTGACGGATAAAATGCATCAAGGAATCGGTTATTTCCTGGGATGATGCACCTTTGGCTGCCGCATGGAATTCATTACAACTATTGGACGATTGATGGTTTGCCGGAATTTTGGGATTTCCGCTTTCGAAAACGCCAATCTGGTATTGATTGTTTTCAAGAATTTTAGTTAGGGTTAGTATCGGGATGGGAGTTCCGTCCGGTTTTTCAGAAATTGTGGATGCATATTTTCCCGTAATCAGGCTCTCGTAGCTGTAACTATTCTGAGGAAAACTATAAAAGCGATCAATAATTATATTGTGTTTGGCCAAAGAATCGAGCACCGGGGTTTGAATCATCTGGTTGCCATTGAACCCTACATCGCCATAGCCCTGATTATCGGTAACAATGATGATCATGTTTGGTTTTTGTGGCTGTTGATTCCCCACCATGATTAAGATGGACAATGCAGCCACAGAAAAAAGGACAAGGCTATATGTGAGGGTCTTCTTCATTCCTGTTTCTGTATGATTAATCCAAATCGGATAAAAACAAGGTCTGTGGATGGTTTTTAAATTGTATGAAATCGTTCACACAAGCATGGCCGGGGTAGGGAGCATAAAAATGATCGGGCCTGCCATTCCTCCACAGCAATACCCAGGCAATACCCGTGGGAGTTGAATCGCTTGTAATGGCAGGCAACAGGGTTTTGGTAAACCACAAGGAATCTGAAAGGGTTTCGTACCCGGTTTCGGAAATAATAAAAGGTTTTGACTTTTCCTTTGACAATTCTTGTAATATCCCGATTTGTTGCCTGGCCTGCTCAAAACCAGCCGGAGAATGAAGGTTTTTGTAATCATCCACACCTAAAATGTCCACATAAGCATCTCCCGGATACCAGGTTAAATAATCTTCGCGGGAGCTAAAAACATCGGGCGAATACACATATAGTAACTGGTGCAGGTTTTTTTCGTTGCGTAGGTAATTCACCGTGAATTGGTAAAGTGCCTGGTATTGTTCCGCCGAGCATGATTTGATGCCCCACCAGAACCATCCGCCGTTCATTTCGTGGAACGGGCGGAATACCACCGGCATGGGTTTTCCTTCGGGTGTTTTCAGGCTGTTAAAAAAATCGGCCAATAAATCGAGGGTCTGGCAAAATGCTTCATGTTTTTGGCCTCCGGGTAGCAATTGGTCAATGGCCGGGGTAATATCCCAGGAATTACCGCCTGTGGCAATGTTCCGTTCGTGCCAGCTATAGGTATTAATGCCTCCCCGGCGGTAAACTTCCGTGGCCCATTGCGTCATCTTTGAAAAAGAGACACTATCTATATTAACAGTATCGGCAATATGGCCTAAATCCCAGCCAAAAACGGCCGGATAATCGCCCGAGGCATCATTAATATCGGTACGGAATACATCTTCCTTCCATCCAATTCCATAAGCCAGCGCATCCTGGTGGCCAAGCATGACCCCTTTTTTTGCCTGGGATGTAATCCGGTTCATCAATTCCTTAGCTTCTGGCAAAGCTAATTTATCACTTACGGTGCTTTCCAAGCTGGTGTTGTTTTTGTGAGCACACGAGAGCAATAAATTAGCTGTTGCCAAAACCATTACTAAACCTAAACTTCGAATCATGAAAACTTACTTTACTTGCTGATTCAAAAGTAGTGCACCTCCGTTTTTTTCTTTTTCAACCATGTACCAGATGCTTTTAGATATGTCTCTTTTATTTCAATTATGTATCCTCAGATTTTAAACTATGTATCCTAAAAAATGGTAACCAATTATCAATCAGTTAAAAAATACTTATTGTTATTTGTACAATATAAATGGTATATTTGATTTTTTTAGAACCTGTTTTTTATGAGTTCATTTTTTACTTAGTTAAAAAAGATACCTAACTGAAAGGAATTTTTGGCAATAGATACATTTCTTATATTGATTGAAAAGAGCTTAGTGTAATTTTGCTACTACTAATTTTTAACATCGTTTATTCAAAAAACCCGCATGATAGTTTCTCTGCATATAAAAAAGGTTTTTCTGTGGTTGAGTTTGATGTGTTTGCTTACCTTCATTTTCCAACCCATTCATGCTCAGGAAAAACCATCGGAATTAATCTCGGCGAGTTTTTCGGATGCTTCGTTGGTTGAGGTGTTTCAGCTTTTGGAATCGAAAACCGGCCGCCATTTCTACTACCAGGCCGAATGGTTAAAAAATTATGCCTTTACCGGATCGTTTACCCAGAAGAAAATAGAGGATGTGGTGGACAACGTGCTCGACAAAACAGGTTTGATGAGCATAACCATCGAAGGTAATTTTTATATTGTTCCACGCGAACAGGTGGCCAGGCACCTAAAAAAAATGAATAACCTTTTTGGCAGGAACGGGGACGAAGGCATTAAAGATTACATCCTTATTGGCAAAGCCAGCGATATTGGCAAATATTCCAAAAACCGGGTTACCGGAAAAGTTACCGATGGAGCCAATGGGGAACCTTTGGTCGGGGCTACCATTCAAGTAATGAATACTAATTATTACGGGGTTTCAGGCTATTCCGGAACTTTCATGCTGGAGGTTCCGGCCGGGAGCTACGAACTGAAAATTTCAAGCGTGGGTTATGAAAATCAAGTGCTGCAAGTAAAAGTATTGGGTCCTGGCACTCTTGATGTGGAACTTTTTGAGGAATCGCACGCTCTGAACGAAGTAACCATTTTATCGGAAAAGGTGGATCGGAATGTTACCCGCGACCAGATGAGTATTATTGAACTTGATGCCAAAAGCATTAAACAGTTGCCCTCAATGATTGGGGAACGCGATATTATTAAAAGTTTTACAACTATGCCGGGGGTAAAATCGGTAGGCGAATTTGGGGCCGGTATCAATGTGCGGGGAGGCGGGGAGGATCAGAACTTGTATCTTTTGGAGAATTGCCCCATTTTTAACACTTCCCATGTCATGGGTCTTTTGTCGGCTGTAAACCCTGATGCTGTCACCTCGGTTACTTTATACAAAGGACACATTCCGGCCGAATATGGCGAACGGGTTTCATCGGTAATGGATATTAGCTTCAACGGACACAATGTTACTAAGTTTAAAGGGACGGGTGGCATTGGAATTTACAGCAGCAGGTTAAGTTTTGAAACCCCTTTGCTCGATAAAAAATTTTCCTTAAAAGTGGGCGGACGTACCAGCTATTCTGATTACCTACTGACCAAAATGCCGGATTACAATTTGCAAAACAGCGCGGCCTCGTTTTACGATGTGAATGCCATGCTTTCGTTTCATTGGAAAAACAACCCGTTGTCTATTTATGTCTACCGTAGTTACGATTATTTTAAATACGCCGGCGATTTCTCCTACAAATATGGCAACCAGTTGGCCTCGTTGAATTGGCAGCACATCTTTAATCCAAGTTTTAACACCTCGTTTTCCGCCGCCTTTAGTTCCTATAGTTTGACAAATATCAAAACGGGTGAAATCTTCAAAGCCAGTGAAATTCAATCGGATCTGACCTACCTTTCAGGAAAATTCATGGCCGAATACACTGGTTTTAGCGATCAAACTATCATCGGAGGGACCCAGGTCATTCAATACCGGATAAATCCCGGCGAACGCCAACCTGTTGGGACTTCACAAATTGAGCCATTGAAAATTCAAAACGAATTGGGAAACGAATACTCTTTTTTCATAAACGATGTTATCCGGCTTGGGGCCAAGCTTTCCTTTCAGGCAGGGTTGCGATACACCCTGTTTCAAAATGTGGGGACTCAAACAATAAATACATATTTAGATGGAAATACCGGAAACGACACCCTTGGTAGCATTCAATTTGGAGCAGGCGATTTGGTTCAGAAATACCAGGGTTTTGAACCCAGAGCTTCCATCAAATATTTATTGAACGAAAGCAGTTCCCTGAAGATGAGCTACAACCGGAACAAACAATACCTGTCGCTATTGTCCTACACTTCCATCTCAACTCCTGAAGATGTCTGGAAACTGTCCGACCCCTACATTAAACCCATTATTGCTGACCAGTTGGCCATTGGATATTACAAAAACCTGCTCAACAATCTGGTGGAAACATCGGTGGAACTTTATTATAAAAAAATGCAAAACCTGACCGACTACCGAAATGGGGCACAGCTCGAATTGAACGATAACGTGGAAACCGAATTGCTCTCAGCATCGGGACAGAATTACGGTATTGAAATGATGATTAAAAAAGCGCAGGGAAAATTCAATGGAACCCTTTCCTATACTTACGCGCGGGCTTTTAAGCAAACTCATGGCAGCAATTTTAATGATAAAATAAACAACAACAAGGAGTATCCTTCGCAGTATGATGTGCCCAACAATGTAAACCTGAACCTGAATTACCAGTTTAACCGCCGGGTGAGGTTTGGTGTTACTTTTACCTACGCATCGGGGAGGCCATTTACACAGCCGGAATACATTTATTATCTGGAGCAAAACCAGTTGGTGTTTTTCTCGGACCGGAACAAATACCGTTTGCCCGATTACCACCGTCTCGATGTTTCACTGAGTATTGACGAGAGTTTGAAAAAGAGGAAAAAATGGAAAGGGAGCTGGAATTTTTCTGTGTTGAATGTATATGGCCGCGATAACGCGTATTCCATCATCTATCGGCGCGATACACCTACTCCTGAAAACGATTACCAGGTTTTCAGCATGTATAAAATGTACCTGATTGGAATACCATTCCCTACGGTGACCTATAATTTTGTGTTCTGATTTTAGTGATTATGATGGATACGATGAATACTGCAAATAAAAACACTCTTGTTTTGACCCTTATGGCTATTATAGGGCTATTTATTTATAGCTGTCAGGCGCCTTATGAAAACGAAGAGTTAGATGCCGATAAAAAAATCCCGGTTGTCAATGGGGTTTTAACCAATTTGAACGGGTTGCAGAGTTTCGAATTGTACTATGCCATGCCTTACAACGATAAGCGGAAACAACGGTTGACCGGGGCCCAGGTTTCTATTGCCAGTAGCCAGCAGGAAACTTTTCCATTGACCGAAGTAAATCCGGGGTATTATGCCATTGATAAAAGCCTTCTGAATATTAGTGTGGGAACCGCGTATCATCTGGATGTGATTCTGACTGATGGAACCATCTTGAAATCGGAACCTGTGACGATGACTGATACCTTACCTATCGGGAGCATTTACCACGATGTTAACATCCGATCCTCCATTGTGAAAGATGTAAATGGGAATTACAACCAGGTAAACGAAAATGGTGTTTTTATTTATCTCAAACTAAAACAACCCACCCAGGAGCTTTATTACAGGGCCCATGCCGATTATTATATACATTCCCAATTCCAGGTACACAAAACATCAACTTTTGAAGTGGATAAAACCTTCTTCAAGTTAAAATACCAAATTGATTACGACACACTGTACGATTATTTGGAGGGAGTTTCGAATACCGGATTTCCGACCATCGGGGTCCTAAATCCCTCGTGGACGTACAACCCTGAGGACTTAACAGTGAACCCTATATTTTTATCCGCCGACCGCGAATGCCGCAACTTTACGGACTATACCCCGAATACTTTTGTGCAATGGATTTTTCCGGTTGACTTAATTTCAACATCCCGGGAAACATATGAATATTACCAAAACGTTCAGGAACAGCTCGATCCGGAGGATCGCATCTTTGACCCAATACCGGAACAATTGTTTGGCAATATTTATAACGAAACCGACCCCAACAGCCCTTCACTGGGATTGTTTGATGTGGTGGCAGTAAACCGGAGATACTACAGTGTATATGTACATGAGGCTTTTGGCTACCGATCCTATCAAGGCAGGTTTTATTCCGATACCGTGTTTCATGGAGGAAAATACCCGAATCAAGTCCATGTGGACACCACCTTTTTGGACACTATTTTTCCTGAAGAATCAGTTATTGTTCATTAAACCGTGAGGGATTTATCATGTTTTCAGTTTTTTATAAAAAAATCAGTTGCTTTTTAGGTTTAGCAATCTTAACTGTTTGGGCGGTGAAAGCCGCCGATGGGCAGAATCAAAAAATTTTAGTTCACCTGAACAGGCAAGTCCTTATTGGAGGTTCGATACTTAAATATACCGCGTATTTAACACAGGAATCTGCACCAAATGTACCAAAAGGAAGTAAAACATTTTATTTTGAAATTACCAATGCCCAAAACAAACCGATTGTGACCTGGAAAAGCCAAACCTATACCAACCAGCTTTCGGGGGAGTACCATATTCCCGACAACCTGCCACAGGGGATGTATCAATTGCATGTATTTACCAACGAATTGCGGAAAAATTCCGGAAACGGTTCCTTTTCTTCGCCCTTAATAATTCAGGAAATTCATGAAGAACCCATGCACCAGATGACCATTTATACCACTTCATCGAGGAATTCTTATGAAGATTTCGCTAAAAATGAGATTGTCGGTATGGAATTTTCCATTTCGGTGGTTTCCGATACACTGTCCATGGATGTAAAAAAAGGGACAACTGTTTTATTGTCGCTACCTGCAGAAATAAAAACAGCTCAATTATCGGTTGCTATCACCGAGGTTTCTCCATTTGATTCTCTTTTAAATAGGACTTGGTCTTACGGGCGAAGCACCACAGATAATCCGGAGTATTTTAATTTTTTACCGGAGCAGGGTTTTACCGCTCTTGCAGGAAAAGTTACCGATACCTTGGGGCTGCCTTTAATCAACCAAGTAGTCTATGTTTCCTGTAAAAGCGAAGTGGTGTTTTTCAATTATGCCATCACCGATGGGGATGGGAATTTCTGCTTTGCCCTCGATTCTACTTGGAACAACAAAGATGTTTTGCTGCAATTGTCCTCAGCTTATACTGGGAATGGAAACGTACAATGGCATCTGGATCAGAAAAACAGCATCCGGAATTTTAGCGATACCACATCTTATTTTGTTGGAGGCTATCAATTTGAGTACATAAATCAGCTTCAAAAACGGGAACTGGTTCACCGGATTTTTGCCCCCGATAGTTTGGTGGCCGATTCAAATGTTGTAATTGACTTTACTGAAAATCTGTTTTTTCAACCCAAATATGTGGTTTATCCTTCCGACTATGAAACGCTTAAAGATTTTAAAGAATTAGCCGATAATATTTTACCTGCCGTTAGGTTTAAAAAGGAGAATGATACTTACAAAATGGGGATTGTTAATGACAACCAGGTAATTTTTGAGAATGTCCTCGTCTGTCTGAACGGGAACCCGGTTACGGAACTTAGTACCATTGCCCGGCTGTCGTCAAAAGATGTGGAACGGGTAGAAATATTTAATTCGGTGCTCATGTACGGTGAATTGACTTTTAATGGTGTGGTTTCCATTTTTACTCATGCGAAAGAATTCAACACGCAGCAGTACAGCATAAATGGCACAGCCTATCAAAATCAGTTTTATTCCAACCGGATTGTTGCCCATGCAACCAGCAATAGACAACCCACCGTCTTGCCCGATATTTATTGGAACCCCTCGGTGATATTAACGCCCGATCAACCATTTTCCATTAAATTGAACCAGATAGACATTGGCCATAACTATGTGATTTCGGTGCGGGGTTTTGCCCAAACCGGCGGATTTATCTGGATAGACAAACCCATAAACTTTTAAGTATGCGCAATTCTTGGACAATACTTTTCGGGTTTCTTTTTGTGATATTTCAGGCCCTGGGCCAGGGCATCGGCCAACCTGTTTGCGAAGGAGTGGATGATTTTGTCAACGAAACCCCCGTGGTGGCTATCCAATACGCGAATGAGCTTCCATCAAAAAAGGAACAGTTCTGGAATAACTGGACCACCGGAACCGTGTATTATACCAATGGTAAAAAATCGTCGAAAGTTACCATCCGCTACAATAGTTGGAAAGACGAACTTCTGTGGCTGCGGGTATCCGATTATAAAACTGGAACAGTTATCAGAGGCAGGGTCAGTTCGTTTACCTTAGATCAACCGGATGTTTCAAAAAAAATGCGGTTTGTGCATTACACCGATACCACAGGTTTTCAAAATGTTGATATGTTTCTGCAAGTTATTGCCGAAGGTAAAACCTCGGTGTATTGTTACCGTAAAGTCACACTTTTAAAAGGCGAAGATAAATTTGTGCTCAACCACCAATATTATATAAAGCAGGAAGGAAAGCCGGTAAAATTTAAACCCCGCAAACCGCAATTGCTTTCGTTCTTCCCTAAGGAAAAACATAAAGCCATCAGGGAATTGTTGCGCACCCATCACTTAAAATTATCCAACGACAGCCACCTGGCCGAGGCCATTGAACTGATCAACCAGATGGAACACCAATGAATTGGAAGATACTTGATAACAGCAACGCTATCAAACGGTATGTGGTTATGCAAACTTATCCGGATAGCTGTGATTGAAAATTGGAAAATAAATTAAAACGTGTCCATGAAACACCATGCTTTTTTTCTTAAAATCAAATAATTACATTAAATTCGTGGAAGGGACATTTTAATCATGCCACATGATTAATGAAGTAAGGAAAGCATACAACCAAGCTATTTTTGACACAGATAAGATATTGGCTATGAGAATTGTCCACGATGCATTGGATCGTGGCCTTTCTCCTGAAGACATTGTTTTTAAGGTGGTTGTTCCTTCCATTGAATACATGTCAACTTCATTCGGTCAGGATTTTGGAGCAAGCCTGGCCCAACATTTTATGACCGCTCAAATCGCAGCACTGGTTACCGATGAAATGCTTTCAAAGTTTACATCGCCACCTGAAATCGTCGGGAAAATAGTTATTGGCACTTCGCAAGGCGATTTCCACGGGCTGGGAAAAAAAATTGTTATCGGGTGTTTGAAAGCCCAAATGATTGAGTCTGTAGATTTAGGGTTAAACGTTTCCCCGGAAAAGTTTGTGGATGAAGCCATTGAACACAATGCGCAAATAATAGGTATTTCATCGATGATGCTGCACACTGCCCGTGGTGAAAATGGGTGCCTGAAAGTCCGCCAGATTCTTAAGGAGCGTAATCTTGCAGATAAAATCAAAATTATTGTTGGAGGGGCGCCATATAGGTACAATCACGATTTACATAAATTGGTGCAGGCTGATGCCTGGGCCGAGAATGGGATTGACGCCGGCCTTGTTCTAAAAAAATTATTGGAGGAAATAAAGCAATGATAACCGGTTTCGACAGGCTTATGGCAGCGGCCAATGGTGAAAAATCGGACCGCATCCCTGTATTTTGCAACCTTTTGGATCAGGGGGCAAAGGAGCTGGGGTTGTCGCTAAAAGAATATTATTCAAAAGGGGAATACGTGGCCGAGGGGCAATTGAAAATGCGCGAAAAATATGGGTACGATAACCTTTGGAGCCTTTTTTACGTGGGGAAAGAAGCCGAATTGCTGGGTTGTAAAAATATTATTTATGCCAACGATGGGCCTCCAACTATCGGGCACATGGTCTTCCGCAAACCGGAAGACATCCATAACATGGTAATCCCAGACGACATATCCAACCATCCGGAATTTCAAGAAACGTTGAAATGCCTGCAGATATTAAAAAAGGAGTCGGGGGATAAATATCCCATTTGCGCTTACATCACTGCTTCAATGGCTATGCCGGCAATGCTCATGGGTATGGAAAAGTGGATGGACATGCTGCTTTCAGGTCCATTTGATTTGCGCGACAAACTGTTGGCTATGACTTCCGATTTTTTTAAAAAACAATTGGCGGCCTATCGAAAAGCGGGTGCCGATATCATTATTTATTCCAACCCATTTGGTTCGCCCTATTTTGTTTCCGCCAAATTGTTCAATGAACTTTCCATGCCTTGGATGGAGAAAGATCTTCAAGGGGTGGATAGGTTTGGGCTTGTTTATTATTGTGGGGGAGCAAGAATGAATCAGGTATTGAACCAAGTGATTGAAAAACTTGGATTCGCAACATTTTACCTCAGTCCGTTCGATGATATTGCCCAAGGGAAACAACTAATAGCTGGCAGGGCACTCTGTGCAGGGGTCATTAACGATATAAAACTTATTGATTGGACTTATGACGAAATAAAAGCAGAGGTAAAACGGATGCTTGATGCAGGCATGAAAGGTGGAAAATTCTTTTTTGGGACCTTAGTGATGCCGCTTTATATTCCCGAAAAAAATATCCGGTATATGCTTGAGGCAGTTTACGAATACGGAAGTTATGCATAAACATAATGACATACCCTATCTGATTGGTTGCGGAATACTGAGAAAGGAAATCAACCGGTTGATTATTGAAAACAACTGGCAACTCCATACAACCTTTTTAGATTCATCGCTCCATTTTGATTTTGACAAGCTACATAAAAACCTGACCTTGGCACTGAACAAACATTCAAATCAAAACTGCACCGTATTTTATGGCACTTGCCATCCTTTAATGGAAAATATTCTATACGATACAAAAACCGCCCGGACCAAAGGACAAAACTGTGTGGAGATATTACTGGGCCCCGGATTGTTTACAAAAGAATTGTCGAACGGAGCCTATTTTCTTCTTGAAGATTGGGCCCTCCGTTGGGATTATATAATTCCAAAAACCTTTGGAACGAATATGGAAGTAACCCGGCAGATATTTCAAGAAGACCGGAAATACCTGCTGGGTATAAGAACACCTTGTTCAGGCGACTTTACCAAAGAAGCAGAACACGCAGCACAAAGCGTTGGGCTGCCCTTGCATTGGATGAATGTAGATATGGATCATCTTAAGTCGGTTTTAATATCAGCTTTAAATCTTAATAACGGACAATACAATGGAAGATAAAATACTCATATCGAGAGAAGTAATTGAAAACCTTAACGAAAGGGTTAAAAAGCTTGCCATCGAAAAGTCGTATTTACAGGTTTTTATGCACTTAATGAGCGAAATGAATTCCGTATCGGGATTAGAAAACGTTATTCAAAAGTTGTTGCAGGTTATACTTGAAAATATTGGAGGGTCGAACCTTATTGTTTATTATAAAATTGAACATGAAATATATTATGCCGATGTTTTGGGCAAAATAACTAAGATTGAAGAAATTGCCGATGAATTAGTAAAAAAGGTATTTGATACAAAAGAACATGTGGAGGTTCAAAACGATTTTGCAAACACCAAATTGCTAGCCGACGAATTTACAAAAGCAAGCACATGGGTTTTTCCTCTGTTGGCAGGTTCTGATCTTATTGCTGTCCTGAAAATCGAAAATTTATATACCAGCACTTCGGATCTGCATTTCAACTTGCCAACCTTTTTTAGTTATGTGGCGCATATTATAAAAAACGAAATATTGGGTTATACAAAGCTTAAAGCCACTAACGACCAACTTTTGGAAGAAAATAGCAGACGCAGGCAGGCCGAAGAAGAACTTAAATCAATAAATAACGAACTTGAAAGCCGCGTGATTGAACGGACAAAAGAATTGCACCATGTGAACAGCCAACTGGAAGAAGAACTGGCAGAGCGTGAACGGGCCGAGATGCAATTGGAAACTCAATACACACTGCTTACTGCTTTAGTGAATAGTACCGACGATATTATCATATTCTCGTTAGACAAAAATTATTGCTATACTGCTTTTAATAAAAAGCATCGGAACGAGATGAAAAAAGTATGGAATACCGACATAAAAGTTGGTATGAACCTGCTTGAATGTATGCAGATACCCGAATTAAGGGAACTTGCAAAGCAAAGTATAGATAGGGCATTGAAAGGAGAGGTGTTTTCTGAAATTCAACATCAGCCCGATCACGATATTTATTATGAATTTAACTGGAACCCGATTGTCCAAAAAAACAAAGTGGTTGGGGCAACATCCTTTATCCGTGATATAACACAAACAAAGCGGTACGAGGCCCAAATCCTCAAGCTGAACCGTATTTATGCCGTTTTGAGCAACATCAACCAAGCCATTGTCCGCATTCATAACAAAGAACAGTTAATGGACGAAGCCTGCCGGATAGCGGTAAACTATGGTAAATTCCCGATGGTGTGGTTTGGCATGGTGAATAGTAAAACAAACAAAGTGGATGTGATTGCTTCAAATGGAGTTTCCATAGATTACCTGAACGAAATTAATATTGATTTGACCGACAAGGTGCGGAGTAACGGACCTTCCGGTAGGGCAATCAAAACAGGGAAGTATCAAATAGCTAACAACATTCTTAACGATGATAACATGATTCCCTGGCGGGACAATGCCATTGAGCATGGATATAAATCTTCTGCCTCTTTTCCATTAATTGTATTCGGACAAGTAGCGGGAGTGTTCAATATTTATTCTGATGAAACAGGATTTTTTAGCAAAGAGGATGTGAACCTCCTCGATGAGATGGCCAGCGATATTTCTTTTGCTTTTGAATATATCGAATTAGAGACCCGGCGGAAAACAGCAGAAAATGAATTGCAACGGTCAAATGAGCTCCTCCGTGCCATTATTGAAGCTGCCCCAATTGCTATTTTCGATCTCGATCTGGAAGGTAAAGTAAATGCATTATGGAATCCGGCATCTGAAAAATTATTAGGCTGGAAAGCATCCGAAGTGATTGGGAGTTACCTTCCTACGGTGCCGGCAGAGAACCGCGAAGAATTTGAACATTTCCGGGAGCAGATACGAAACGGCATGACCCTGAACGGTGTAGATGTCATGCGGCAGAAGCGCGATGGGACTCCCATAGCTTATTCCATTTATGCCTCCCCGCTTTCAAACCCTGAGGGCCAGATTACAGGAAATGTGGCTGTACTAATGGACATTACCGAGCGCAAACGGAATGAATCCATAAATGTTTCACGTTTAAAACTGATGCAATTTGCAGCAACACATTCATTGGACGAATTGCTTGAGGAAACATTGAATGAAGCTGAAAAACTTACCGGGAGCCAGATCGGATTTTATCACTTTGTTGAAGATGATCAGAAAACTTTGACACTCCAGAATTGGTCCACACAAACAAAAACAAAATTCTGCAAGGCCGAAGCCCAGAAACAACATTATGCCATATCACAAGCCGGGGTATGGGTGGAATGTGTTGCTAAACGAAAACCAATCATCCATAACGATTATGCCTCTTTGCCAAACCGCAAAGGCTTGCCCGAAGGACATGCCGAAGTAATCCGTGAACTTGTGGTACCGGTCCTGCGGGGTGATAAAATTAAAGCAATACTGGGAGTCGGAAACAAACCGACCGATTATGACCAGAAAGATATTGAGGCAGTATCGCTTTTGGCCGATTTGGCCTGGGAGATTGCAGAACGGAAACGGGTAGATGTTGCTTTACACGAAAGTGAACTAAATTACCGATCGTTAATCCAGAAAATACAGGCCGCTGTTATCGTACATAGTGCCGACACCCAAATAATAACATGCAATACCAAAGCACAACAATTGTTAGGCTTATCTGAAGACCAACTGTTGGGAAAAACGGTTATCGATCCTGCCTGGCATTTCTTTCATGAAGATAATTCCATCATGGGACTTGAAGATTATCCGGCGAATAAAGTTTTCACTACAAAAAAGGAACTCAGGAATTACATCGTTGGTGTACATCGCCCAAATAGCACGAATGATGTTTGGGTCCTCGTTAATGCCGATCCGGTTTTTGACGCCACAGACCAGTTGTCTCAGGTAATCGTTACTTTTATTGACATTACCGAACGCAAACTTGCTGAAAAAAACCTGCTCAAAGCATCTGAAGATATCCACGATCTATACAACCATGCACCCTGTGGCTATCATTCGCTTAATAAAGATGGTGTTGTTATCCAGATGAATGATACAGAACTCGATTGGATTGGTTATACCAGAGGGGAGGTTATTGGGAAACTAAAATTTGTGGAACTGTTAACTGAAAAAAGCTTAAAAAACTTTGAACACAATTTTCCTAAATTCAAAACAACCGGATTGATACAAAACCTGGAGTTTGATTTAATACGAAAAAACGGTTCCATATTTACCATCCTGCTTAGTGCGACAGCTATTTACGATCAGGAAGGGAACTTCCGGATGAGCAGATCTACCGTGACAGACATCACAGAACTTAAAAAAAGTGAAAAGGCCCTGGAAGAGAGTAACCGGCATTATCACCAGATTGTAGATTTATCGCAGGATATGATTGTTATACACCAGCACGGGAAAGTGGTTTTTATTAACGATGCAGGCGTTAAATTGGTTGGGGCTTCAAAACCAGAAGATATTATTGGTAGATCGGTGCTGGATTTTGTACCACAGAACCTCAAAGAAGTTGCCAAAAAAAGAATAGTGTCAGGTTTAACAGGCGGTGAGCTCAAATCTCCAATATATGAACAGAAGCTGCTTCGGCTTGATGGGATCGTGATAGATATTGATTTGCGGGGAATGAACATTCAATATCATGGTGACGGTGCCATTCAATTTGTTGCCCGCGATATTACCGACCGCAAACAAGCTGAAGCGAAACTTATAGAAAGCGAACAAAAATTCCGCTCCCTGGCAGAAGGTTCGCCCGACAATATCATCCGGTACGATACCGGTTGCCGGGCGGTTTATATCAACCGGAATATGTATTTGACCATAAGTCCGGAAGTAGCTGCGAATATTGGAAAAACACCCACAGAAGGTAGTCAATACCCGGGAATCATAGACTATGAAACAAAGCTGCGAAAGGTTATTCAAACCGGGAGACCCGATGAAATGGAGTTTGATGTCCCAAACCCCAACGGGGAACTACGGACCCATCATATCCGTTTTGTTGCCGAACAGAATAATGATGGAGCAATTATCGGGGCCATTGCCATTGGCCGCGACATAACCGACCGAAAACAATCTGAGCTTGCCCTGCAGGAAAGGGAGAAACATTCCCGATCGCTGCTCCGTTTGTCAAGAAAATTTGAAATTGCTCAGAATTACGATGAAATACTTTTAGCAGCTTTTGAAGAGGTACAAAAGATAATCGGCTATAAAAACCTTTGGGCTTACCAGATCACCGAAGATAAAAAATATGCAATCAGCCTGGCCGCCCATGGCCCTGTATCCGGCATTATTATGTCCGATACAGGAACTGGCAGGTTGACCATCCAGGGAGATCAGATGCTCGAAGCAATTGCTAATGCTGTTGACATAATTATTATTGAGGATGCGCAAACCGATGAACGCGTGAACAAGGAAATTGTAGCCCGGTTGAAAAACCGCACGATTGTAAATGTCCCCATTGTTTTATTTGACAGGCATTTGGGCAGCATTGGGATGGGCACGTTTGGCGATGAAGGGGTGTTGATTCCTACACAACCGCAGGAAGAATTCCTTAAAGCCTTGGCCAGTCAAATGGCCGTTTCGTTCGACCGGATTCATTTAGCAAATCGGCGCAACCAAGTTGAAGAAGCACTCCGTATCAGCGAAGAATCATTCCGCAGGTTGGTGGAATATTCCCCTGTGAGTATGGCTGTTTGGTCAGGAATTGATGGGCGCGTAATTCTGTTCAATAAAAAATTTACCGAATTGTTTGGATATACCGTTGAGGATATCCCTGATGTGGCTCATTGGTGGACAGTTGCCTACCCCGACAAAGCCTACCGGGAAAGCCAGATGCAACTTTGGGCAAAATTAAATGACGGAACGGAACCATTAGATGACCATAAACCGACTGAAGCGATTATTACCGGTAAAGACGGCACACCACGTAACATCGAGTTGCGTATTTCTAACTCGCATCAGGATAAAAGCCTGGTTACACTAATTGACCGGACCGAGCAAAAATTGGCCGAAGAGAAACTAAGAAATACAGCCCAGCGCCTGAATGAGGCACAACGCCTTGCCCATATCGGGAGTTGGGAATTAGACCTGGTAAACAACGTACTTATATGGTCCGATGAAATATACCGGATGTTTGAAATTGACCCCAATAAATTCAGCGCTACCTATGAAGCTTTTTTGGACGCCATCCATCCCGATGACCGGGAAGCCGTTAACATTGCTTATACCCGCTCCCTTAAAACCAGAACAACTTATGCAATCGACCACCGTATTGTTTATTCTGATGGACGTGTAAAATATGTCCATGAGCAGTGCGAGACCTATTACGATGGCGATAAACCAACCCGCTCGATAGGAACCGTGCAGGACATTACTGAACGCAAACAGGCTGAGGAAGCTTTACGCGAAAGTGAATTGAAATACCGCGAAATATTCGACAACGTGCTTGACAGCCTGTTCTTGCTTGAAGTTACCGATGACGGGCATTTCCGGAACCTTGAGGTGAACCCTGCATTTGAGAAATCAACGGGCATAGCCCGTACGCAATTAATTGGTAAGGTTATTGAAGAAACCGTTCCAAAAAATGTGGCCGATATTGTTAACGCTAAGTACCACCGTTGCGTAGAAGCAGGCATTCCCATTGAAGAGGAAGCAGAATTGGATTTGCCCACCGGAAGGCGTTATTTCCACTCAACGCTTATCCCCGCCCGCAACGAAACCGGACGGATACACCGTATCATAGGTATTTCGCGTGATATTACCGACCGGAAAAAAGCAGAGGATGCATTACGCGAAAGCGAAGCTAAATTTTTCACTGTTTTCCAACTAAGCCCAATGGCCTTATCTATTACTTCCATAAAGGATCAGGTATTTTTGGATGTCAATAACAGTTTTCTTCAAAATGTTGGTTATAAAAGAGATGAGCTTATAGGAAAATCGTCGAACATACTCGACTTATGGGCCGATCACGGGTTATGGGACAAATTCCGGCAGATAATGGCCGACAAAGGGAAAATTGACAATTTTGAATTCGAATTCCGGGGAAAACCGGGTAAGTATGGATACGGGTTAATCTCGGCCACAATTGTAACAATTAATGGTGCTCCATGTGTATTATCCCAAATTGCAAATATCAATGATAGAAAAGCAATGGAAGAAAAAATCCGGACACTCAACCGGGAATTGGAAAGAAGGATTTTTGAACGGACCGCCCAATTGGAATCGGCAAACAAAGAACTCGAAGCCTTTGCCTATTCTGTATCGCACGATTTACGTGCCCCTTTGCGCGGTATCGATGGTTTTTGCCAGGTCCTGTTCGATGAATATAAGGGGAATATGGATGAAGCGGGTAAAAACTATTTGATGCGCATACGTGCCGCTGCCCAACGCATGGGGCAACTTATTGATGATATGTTGGAATTGTCAAGGATTAGCCGTAGCGAGATGAAAATACATCAGGTGGACCTCAGCAATATTGCCAATGAAATTACAAACGAATTGAATGAATCAGCGCCCGGAAGAAAGGTTAATTTCAGCATTCAAAACGGGATACAAGTAAATGGAGATGGACGGCTCCTGAGAATTGTCTTGGAAAACCTTATGGGGAATGCCTGGAAATTTACTTCAAAACACAGTAAAGCCTCAATAATGTTCGGAATGCAGATAGTAGATGGCAACCCTGCCTATTTTGTTAGCGATGATGGGGCCGGCTTTGATATGAACTATGCGCAAAAATTATTTGGCGCTTTTCAACGGCTTCATACCGCAAAAGAATTTGAAGGAACAGGGATAGGATTAGCTACCGTACAACGGATTGTCCATCGCCATGGAGGCAAGGTATGGGCTAAAGGTGAAGTTGAAAAAGGGGCCACGTTTTATTTCACAATACCTTAATTATACTGTTATGGAAAACAAAACAATTTTATTAGTGGAAGATAATCTCGATGATATCGACTTAACACTTCATGCGTTAAAAAAGAATAATATCAGGAATGAAGTTATGGTGGTTTACGATGGCGCCGAGGCTTTGGATTTTCTTTTTGGGACAGGAAAATACAGTAGCCGTAACCTGTCTAGCATGCCTACGGTAATATTATTGGACATCAAGCTTCCAAAGATAGATGGGCTGGAGGTATTGCGGCAGATACGCGCCAATGAACTTACAAAACTTTTGCCTGTTGTGATACTCACCTCCTCAAAAGAGGAACAAGATATTATAAACGGATATAGTTTGGGTGTTAACAGCTACGTCCGAAAACCTGTTGACTTCAATCAATTCGCCGAAGCCGTAAGCCACATGGGATTGTACTGGCTTTTAGTTAATGAAGCTCCACCTAAGAAATAAAAACTTGAACAATGGAAAAAACATTACGGATTTTAATTGTCGAAGACTCAGAAGATGACGCCTTATTGGAATTGCTCCAAATAAAAAAAGGAGGCTACACTGTTGATTATGATATTGTGGAAACTGAGGAGAAAATGAAATCGGCACTTAACCAAAAGACTTGGGATATCGTACTCTCAGATTATGCAATGCCACATTTCAATGGAATTGAAGCATTAAAGATGGTAAAAGAATCAGGTATCGATATTCCGTTTATTATTATCTCAGGTACCATTGGGGAAGATGTTGCAGTGGAAGCAATGAAAGCAGGGGCAAATGATTACATTATGAAGAACAATTTGCTGCGCCTGCTTCCGGCTGTTGAACGGGAACTGAGGGAATCGGTAAACAGGGCAGGAAGCAAACTCCTTGAACACGAAAAGAAAATGGCCGAGCAGGCATTACGAGAAAGTGAAATGCGGTACCGGCGCATTACCGAAGGCATCACCGATTACTTGTATTCAGTCCGTGTAGAAAACGGCAAGGCTGTAGAAACTATTCAAAGTCCTGCCTGCGAAGCAATTACAGGCTATTCTGTAGAGGAATTTGCCAACGATCCTTTTCTTTGGTTCCGGATGATAATCCCCGAGGACCGCGACAAAGTAAAGGAGCAAATTAAACTAATTTTATCAGGTACCGATGTTAAACCTCTTGAACACCGCATCCAATGTAAAAATGGAATCGTAAAATGGATTTCTGATACAACCATCCTGTTTAAAGATATAAATGGGAGTCTGCTTTCGTATGATGGGGTAATAAAAGATATTTCAGAAAGAAAATATGCAGAAAATGAACTAAGAAAACTCTCCCGGGCTGTCGAGCAGAGCCCGGTCTCTGTTATTATCACAAATGTTAAGGGCAATATTGAATATGTTAATAAGAAATTTACAAAAGTTACCGGTTATTCATCCGCGGAGGTGATCGGGAAAAACCCAAGGTTTTTAAATTCCAGAGAATCTTCTTCAATTAACTATGCCGAACTCTGGAATACTATTTTAAGTGGTAAAGAGTGGTTTGGCGAGTTTCATAATAAAAGGAAAAACGGTGGGCTGTTTTGGGAATCTGCTTCCATTTCTCCAATATTTGATTCAAAAGGTACCATAACCCATTTCCTTGCCGTAAAAGAAGACATCACTGAACGGAAACTGTATGAAAAGGTATTGCAGGTTTCCGAAAAAAAATACCGTGTTATTGCCGATAATACTTATAATTGGGAATTTTGGTCCGATACTGAAGATAAGTTTATTTATTGCTCCCCTTCCTGCCTGCGCGTGACCGGTTATACGGCCAAAGAATTTATTGAAAATCCGAAATTAAAATATGAAATTGTTCATTCCGATTACCGGGAAATGTTCCATAAGCATGCTCACCGCAACGTTAATAATAGAACTGCCGAAACCTTGCAATATAAAATTTTGCATAAAGACGGCACCGAACGGTGGATAGAACATGTTTGTCAGCCCGTTTTCGACTCCGACGACAGTTTTATGGGATTTAGGGGCAGCAATTCCGATATTACTGAAAAAAAGGAAACTGACCGGAAAATATTAAACGCGATCATTGCCACCGAAGAATCGGAACGCAATAAATTTTCGCAGGAACTACACGACGGCCTTGGCCCTTTATTATCCACTGTAAAACTATACTTCCAATGGCTCTCGGAAACTACCGATACAGTTAAACAAAAAGGCATTACTGATACGGGGCTTCAGAATATAGACGAAGCGATTCAAACCGTCAGGGAAATATCCAATAACCTGAGTCCACGTATCCTAATAAGTATGGGGTTAGTCCCGGCTCTCAAACATTTAATCCAAAGATTCAACATACCTCAGAAACTGGCGATACAATTTACATACGATGATGAAAAAAGGTATGATGCGCAAACCGAGGTAACCTTGTACCGCATTGTTGCCGAGTTGCTGAACAACACCATTAAATATGCCAAGGCTCAGTCAATAACTATCAATCTTTCCCATAATTCCGGCAAAAACAGTATCCGGCTCACCTATGCCGATAACGGAAAAGGGTTTGACCTGAAAAAAGCAATGGAAGAAAAAAAAGGGATGGGGTTGCAGAATATGATGCACCGTGTGGATACATTAAACGGATTTATTAATTTTGATACAATGGAAGGGAAATCGTTGGTGGTTACCATCGAATTACCATTACACAACGAAATAAAATTATGAATAAAACTAAGATAAAAGCAGTAATTGTTGATGACCATGAAATGTTCCGCAGTGGGTTAAAATCGCTACTTGAGCAGGAAAATTTAGCACAGGTGGTTGCCGAGGCTTCAAACGGGCAGGAGTTTCTGGAACTTATGGGTACGTTGTCGCCCGATTTGATTCTGATGGACATTGACATGCCCCTTATGAATGGTATTGAAGCCAGCGAAAAGGCTCTTGCAAAAAACCCGAAACTCAACATTCTGGTTTTAAGCATGTACGACGATTATTCGCATTACACCCGGTTAGTGACCGCTGGTGTTAAAGGTTTTATCTCCAAATCTTCCGGGAAAACTGATTTAGAAAGGGGAATTATGGCCGTAAGCAATGGAGATTCTTACTTTTCATCCGATTTGTTGCGCAATATTATTATTGAAATTAACAAACCCAAAGAACGCGTTGCTTCCAAAGGCAGTGCAGTAACTTTTTCATCACGCGAAGAGGAGGTGTTAAAGTTAATCTGCAATGGTTATGCTACCAACGAAATTGCCGATAAGCTATGTTTAAGCCATAAAACCATCGACAATCACCGGTCCAAGCTCCTTCAAAAAGCAGGGGTTAAAAACAGTATTGGGTTGGTAATATATGCCATAAAAAATAAGATTGTTATTTTTTAAAGGTTTTTTCCCGGGTTAGTAAAACAAGTGAAAATGTTCCTTAACTTTTTATTGTACCATTCTGAATCTGCAAGTAGCTGTGACACTGAGTTGAATATGAATATATTAATTCAAGTTTTACTTCTGCAATTTAGTGAAGTTGTGCTGCAACTTAATGCCTCATTTTTTTGAACATTAATATTTCACCCGGGGATTTGCTATTTTTACCGGGCATTAGTTTTTATTTATGAATCGCGAACCGCTTTTTGTAGATGTCATTCTTCCGGTACCGGTGAAAGGTTTTTTTACTTATGAATTACCTGCAGGCCTGCCATTACCTGTTCCTGGAATGCGGGTGGTGGTTCCGTTTGGCAAAAAAAAGCTTTATACAGGTATCGTTTTTTTGGTTCATGCAAAAAAGCCGGAAGGTTATGAAACTAAACCCCTACTTCAGGTGCTGGACGAATTTCCTGTAGTGAATAAATGGCAGATGCGCCTTTGGGAGTGGGCTTCCGATTATTACATGTGCCCGGTGGGCGAAATCTATAAAGCAGCCATCCCTTCCGGGCTGAGGCTCGAAAGCGAAACAAATGTTTATCCCACATTTTCTGAAACCGCACCCGCTACCGAAGATGAACGGGTATTGCAGATTTGGAGGTTTTTACAGAAGCAGGAACTTAGCTCCATTACCGAAATCAGTAATGCACTGGGCATTTCAAACATCCTCCCCCTGTTAAAAAAAATGCTGGACAAAGGATGGATTCAGATTCAGGAAGATTTAAAGCAGTATTACCGGCCCAAACAATCTAAGTTTATTGGTTTGGCCCCGCGGATTGATACCCTTGAGAAAATTGAGAAAATCCGCGAATTGTTGGCCAAAGCCCCAAAGCAGCAGGAATTGTTCAACTACTTTTTGAGTCAACTGAAAACCGATCAGTTAAGTGGTAAAACTTTTCTAAAATCACAATTACTCGATGAGTCTGGCACCGGTGCGGCTACGCTGAAAACATTGCTCGACAAAAATATTCTGAAAGAAACGGAGGTAGAAGTTTCCCGATTGACCGAACGCCATATACCCACCTCTGGTTCCAACACATTAAACCAGCACCAGCAAAAGGCTTTGGGGCAGATCGGGGAACAATTTTTAAGTAAAGAGGTGGTGTTGCTTCATGGGGTGACATCAAGCGGGAAAACCGAAATTTACATCCACCTTATTGACAAAGTGTTAAAACAAAATAAACAGGTGCTTTACCTTTTACCTGAAATTGCCCTGACATCGCAGATTGTTCAAAGGCTCCGCAATGTTTTTGGTAATAGCGTGGGGGTGTATCATTCCAAATTTTCCGACGCCGAAAGGGTGGAGATTTATCAACGGATACAGGAAAACCACAAAAAACCGTATCAAATCATTTTGGGTGTGCGTTCGTCGGTGTTTTTGCCATTCAGTAACCTGGGATTAATTATTGTGGACGAAGAACATGAAAACACTTACAAACAGTTCGATCCGGCTCCAAGGTACAATGCCCGGGACTTATCGGTGGTTTTGGCGGGTCTGCATCAGGCAAAAGTTTTGTTGGGCACGGCTACACCCTCCATCGAAAGTTATTTTAATGCCCAATCGGGCAGGTATGGTTTGGTGGAACTGATGCAACGGCATCAGGAAATCCAGTTACCCAAAATAATTTTGGCCGATGTCCGGAAAGCTTACAAGAAAAAAGAGATGCATTCCCATTTTACAGCCACATTGCTGGCCAATGTTGAGGAAGCCCTTGAAAAAAAGGAGCAGGTGATTTTATTTCAGAACCGTAGGGGTTTCAGCCCTTACATGGAATGTGCCAGTTGCGGATGGATTCCCACTTGCAAGTTCTGTAACGTGAGTTTGACGTATCATAAAAACATCAGCAAACTTATGTGCCACTATTGCGGATACAGCACCGATGGGGTTTACCGGTGCGGCCATTGCAACCGGCCACATTTGGAGACCAAAGGGTTCGGCACTGAAAAGGTGGAGGATGAAATTTCGCTTATTTACCCCGATGCCCGGGTGGCCCGGCTTGATTTGGATACCACCCGCGGAAAATATGGACACGAAACCATCATTAACGATTTTCAGAACCAACACATTGATATTTTAATCGGTACCCAGATGGTTTCGAAAGGACTCGATTTTGACCACGTGAGTGTGGTGGGGATTTTGAATGCCGATAACATGTTGCGTTTTCCCGATTTCCGGGCGTATGAACGCTCGTACCAATTGATGGCGCAGGTGAGTGGCCGTGCCGGACGGAAAAACAAACAGGGAAAAGTAGTCATTCAAACCAACGACACCGGACATGCCATCATTCAGCAGGTAATGCAAAACAATTATAAATCGATGTACCAGCAGCAGCTGGACGAAAGGCAACGGTTTTTCTATCCCCCGTTCAGCCGTTTAATCAAGCTTACCCTCAAGCACCGCGATAATGTTTTGGTAAACCAGGCATCGCTGGAATTGGTCAAACAGATACAGCAAATCGGGAACCTGGAAATTCTTGGCCCCACTATTCCACCCATCAACCGGATTCAGAATTTGTTTATCCGCACAGCCTTGATAAAACTGGATCGGGGCAATCAGTTGACCAAAGCCAAACACCGTATTACTGAAACCATCGACGGGTTAAAGAACCATCCATCGTTTAAAGGAGTCCAATACATGGTAGATGTCGATCCTATGTAAGGTCTGCCGAGAAATTAACAATAAACACATTTAATGTGATTTACAATATCATGTAATGTATTTGCTACAAGCTTTTCAAAACAATTCAATTAAAATGATTGCATTTAAAATCCTGAAAGGATTTAAGGTGAATAACCCCGTATGGCAATGCGGGGTGGAAGAACAAGGATGAAACAGGAACCCGGGAAGGGTTCAATTTAATTGGGTTCAATTATTTGACCCACTTCGGGGGTAATTTTATAATTTGGCGTGTTACCCGTGGTTATCACTTACGTGAGGGCTTTGTCGTTCACATTTATCTTTTTCAGAGTTTTTTTCAACAGATAGTGTTTGAGCCAGATAAAAATCCGTGATAATCTGCGTTGCAAAGCATCTTTGTTATCAACGTTCGAATAGCACACATTGATGGCGTGGATAAACCGATGTTTTTCGCTGTTTAAAAAGAATGGAAGGTAAAGAATAACAGACAAATGCTAAGAGACTTTAATACTAATTGACTTATTCAACAACCTCTTTTTATTTATCGTAATGAAATCGACATGAATATATTTTTAATTCATTTTCTTCTACTTGATAAACTAATCGATGTTCATTTTCAATTCGTCTTGACCAAAATCCGGCCAAATCATATTTTAATTGTTCCGGTCGCCCAGAGCCTTCAAATGGTGTCCGTTGAATTTCCTTTAGTAATCCGTTTATCTTTTTAACAACTTTTTTATCAGTATTTTGCCAATAAAGATAATCTTCCCATGTATTCTCAGTAAATATGAGAATCATTTTAATCTTCAAATTTAGGGTGAACGGTTCTTCCTGACTTCATTTGTTCAATTGAGTTGTAAAGTCTCATAGCGTTTTTCTTTGAACTTAAAAGATGCAATGTCTCCATGATCGAATTATATTCGTCAAGTGAAATCATTACAGCCCCTTTTCCACTTTTTCTTTTAATAATCAAAGTTTCATTATCATCTTCTACACTGTCTAGGTAATTTTTTAGACCAGTCCTGAATTCTGAAAAATTTGCAGCAATCATTTTTTTATCTTTCAAGTTCGTAAATAAGTACAAATATACGTACCTGTTTCGGTTTCTCAAAATTTTTATGCAAATGGAATACCCTTGCAATGATTAAACCTGAATCTGAAAAATACTCACCATTGTAGCATCGGATCAACTTCACTTGGTGGACGAGAAAATATAAAAATCTGATGGTAGAATGCTCATTTTTTGTAGTTTTGCCGCATGGCTTAGCAAATCGCTGTTTTTATGTATGAATATATTCAAGGCAAGATAACTGAATTAACCCCAGCCTCGGTGGTGATCGACAACCAGGGAATCGGCTATTTTATACACATCTCGTTAAATACCTATTCCGCCCTTTCGGGGAAGGAGCAAGCTGTGGTTTTTATCCATCCAGTGATACGCGAAGATGCCCACCTGATGTATGGCTTTTTTAGCAAAAGCGAACGTGCCATTTTCAGGCAATTGATTACCGTTTCTGGAATTGGGGCCAACACCGCCCGCATGATACTCTCGTCGCTTAGCCCCGATGAAGTGAGGGATGCCATATTATCGGGGAATGTAGGTTTGCTTAACCAGATTAAAGGCATTGGAGCAAAAACCGCCCAAAGGTTAATTGTAGATTTGAAAGATAAAGTCGGCAAGGGCGATGGGAGCAGCGAATTTTTATTCATGCAAAACAATACAAACCGCGATGAAGCGTTATCTGCATTAGTAATGCTGGGCTTTGCCAAAAATACCGTGGATAAGGTACTCGATAAACTAATCAAAGAAAAGCCTTCGGCCAGTGTGGAGGAATTGGTAAAACATGCATTAAAAGCGATTTAAAAAGAGATTTCGGCATTGAAAAAACAGTTTCTACGCATATCGTTTCTGCTCCTTGTCACGGGTAATTTTTTGGCCGGGTTTTCGCAAACTGCAACCGATACCACCAAAGCACCCTTCAAAATCCAGCCGGAACCCGTTCAGCCTTATGGGGAGAAACGGCCAGCGACTAATATTGATTTTAAAACTCCCGATAACATAGTCACTGAAGTGGAATACGATGAAACCACCGGGCAATACATCATTCATAAAAAAGTAGGCGGTGTAGATTACGTGCCACCCTATTCCATGAGTTTTGAGGAATACCAAAACTACGACATCCAGAAAAACCTGAAAAGTTATTGGCGGAGCCGCTATAAAAGTGAAACTTTCGAAAACCAATCCTCGCTGATCCCAAAAATCAATATCGGAAGTGAGGCGTTTGAAACCATCTTTGGGAGCAATACCATTGATATTAAACCGAACGGATCGGCCTCGTTAAAATTTGGAGTGAAAATCTCGAACAGCAAAAACCCAATTCAGCCGGTAGAGTTACAGCGCAATACTACCTTCGATTTTAAAGAGGAGATACAAATGAGCGTGGTCGGAAAAATTGGGGAGAACCTGGAAATGAAGGTATCGTACGATACCGAATCGCAGTTCGACTTTGATAATACCATGAACCTGCGTTATCAGGGTAAAGAAGACGATATTCTACAAAAAGTAGAGGCGGGGGATGTTTCATTGCCATTAACCACTTCTTTAATTTCTGGTAGCCAAAGCCTGTTTGGGATTTTAACCGAATTGAAATTTGGTAACTTATATGTAACGAGTGTTTTTTCGCAGCAAGAGGGCGAAACCAAAACCATTACCGTTGAAGGCGGTGCCCAAAAAAGTAACTACGATATATCCGTAGCTGAATACGATAAAAATAGGAATTTCTTTTTGGGTCACTACTTCAGGGCCAATTACGATAAATTTCTTGAAAATTTCCCTTTGGTCGCTTCTCCGGTAAAAATCAATAAAATTGAGGTATGGGTAACCAATACCAAAAAGGAGACATCCGGACCCAGAAATATTGTCGCCTTTGTCGATTTGGGTGAAGAGCGTAAAACTGTCAGCTTTTATGGAAACACCGAAACCGTTTTGGTTGATACTACCTTAACCCTGGGTTCAACCGGCTACCCCGACAACAACGGGAACAGTCTGTACCAACAATTAAATACAGGCGACAGTACCTATCGGAACATTAACGAAGTATCAAGGGTTTTAACGGGATTAGGTCTTGATGGAGGCAAAGATTTTGAAAAAGTGGAATATGCCCGCAAATTAACCTCCAATGAATATACCTTTGATGCCAACCTGGGTTTTATATCGCTGAATTCGGCACTCAACAGTGATGAGGTTTTGGCGGTGGCTTATGAATACACTGCGAATGGGCAGACCTACAAAGTGGGTGAATTTGCCCAGGACGGAATTGCCCATCCTCAGGTGCTTTATTTAAAATTGCTGAAAGGAACCAACTTCAACCCTTTGTTGCCAAACTGGAAACTGATGATGAAAAACATTTATTCCATTGGGGCATATCAGGTTAGTAAAGAGGATTTTAAACTGGAAATTGAATATTACGACGACAATACAGGTACACGCGTGCTTAATATTCCTGATAAGAAGAAGGTTTTAAACGACACGCTTCAAAAAACAAAATTCCTGAGGCTCATGAATCTCGATAATTTTAATTCCGAAGGGAATTATGTTTCTAACGGGGATGGGGTGTTCGACTTCATGGAAGGAACCACTATTTTGGCTGCCAGTGGGAAAATCATTTTCCCCATGGTAGAGCCTTTTGGCGGCTACCTGAAAAACCTGATTCCAAACAAAGAACTGGCCGACAAATTAAATTATCAGGTACTTTACGATTCCACGCAATACAAGGCATTACAGGTGACATCAAAAAACAAGTTCTATTTAAAAGGTACCTATAAATCCTCCGGAGGTTCCGAGATAATCTTAAACTCATTCAATATTCCCGAAGGTTCGGTGGTTGTTACCGCAGGGGGGATTAAACTGACTGAGAATGTCGATTATTCTGTGGATTACAACTTAGGAAGGGTGAAAATTCTTAACGAAAGTTATTTAGCATCCGGAACCCCTATAAAAATATCGTTGGAGAGCAATGCCCTTTTCAGCATCCAAAGCAAAACATTGATGGGTACTCACCTCGACTATCGTTTTAACAACGATTTTAACCTGGGAGCCACCATCATGAACCTGACCGAGCGCCCCCTGACTCAAAAGGTAAATATGGGAGAAGAACCTATCAGCAATACCATCTGGGGATTGAATGGTTCGTACCGTACCGATGCACCGTTTCTGACCAAAGCGGTTGATTTTCTTCCTTTTATCGAGACCAAAGAAATGTCTTCCATTACCTTTGAAGGAGAATTTGCCCAATTAATTCCCGGGCACAACAAGGCTATTGGTAAAACCGGGAATGCTTTTATTGATGATTTTGAAGGTAGCGAATCGAGTATTGATTTACGGAACCGCAATGGTTGGGTATTGGCTAGTGTTCCTCAAGGGCAAAACCTTTTTCCAGAGGCAACTGATTTTTCGGGTCTAACCTCAGGCTATAACCGTGCAAAACTGGCCTGGTACCAAATCGACCCGCTGTTCTTCAGAACAGGTTCTCCGGTAAGCAAAGATCTACAATCAAATCTGAAAGTATATCGTCCGGTGGAGCAGGAGATTTACCCTAACAAAGATGTGGTAAATGGTATCCCCACTGAAATTTCAACCCTCGACCTGGCCTTTTATCCCGAGGAAAGGGGTTCATACAACTTTGATACCGGTACCGAATCGTTTGCTGCAGGTCTTACTCCCGAAGGGAAACTTGAAAATCCGCAATCGCGCTGGGGTGGGATTATGCGTGAGCTTACCACCAAAGATTTTGAGGCACAGAATATTGAATACATCATGTTTTGGATGATGGATCCCTTTGTGGAAGATGATTCACTTAACAATGGCGGAAAACTCTATTTCAACCTGGGGAATATCTCTGAGGATATTTTAAAAGATGGGCGGAAAAACTTTGAAAACGGGTTACCTACAGAATTCCCGGTGAATGCTTCTGTTATTGCTGAAACCCAATGGGGACGGGTTCCTGCGGTGCAAGCACTTATTAATGACTTTGTGAACGACCCCGATTTGCGTCCTTATCAGGATGTGGGTTTCGACGGGTTAAGCAGCTCCCTTGATGAGGGGACCGGAAAAACAGGGGAACAGGAAAAGTTTGTTGACTATTTGAATTATGTTGAAAGCAGAGTTACCAACGAAGAGGTAAAGGCAGAAATTATTTCTGACCCGTCAGCCGATGATTACCATTATTTCCGGGGAAGCGATTTTGATGCCCGGGAATTGGGAATCCTTGACCGTTACAAAGATTACAGCAACTCCGAAGGTAACTCACCCGCCAGTGAGAATTCCAGCGAATCATATACCACGGTGGGGCAAACACAACCCGATGTGGAAGACATTAATGGCGATTATACCTTGAGCGAAAGTGAATCGTATTTTCAGTACGAGGTGGATCTCCGGAAGGAAAATATGCAAACAGGGCTCATTAACATTACCGATATTCAGGAAGCCACCGTCAACATGGAAAATGGGGACAAAAAACAGGTGAAATGGTACCAGTTTAAAATTCCTATCAGTTTACCCGATACTACCGTGGGAACCATCCAGGACTTTAAATCCGTCCGGTTTATGCGTATGTTTATGCGGGGGTGGGATAATGACATTGTGTTGCGTTTTGCCAACCTGGAGCTGGTGCGGAGCGAATGGCGCAAATACGATTATGCCATCAAAGAAGGGGGTGAAACCACTGGTGGCGATGAAAGCCATGACCCCAATGACATTCCGTTCAGCATATCGTCAGTAAATATTGAAGAAAATGGCAGCCGTACACCCGTGAATTATGTGCTTCCGCCGGATGTGGACAGGCAACAGGATCCATCGAACCAACAGCTAAACAAACTCAATGAGCAATCAATGACTTTAAAAGTGGAGGATATGGAAGATGGGTATGCTAAAGCTGTGTATAAAACCCTGAATATGGACATGCGCGATTATGGCAAACTGCAGATGTACATTCATGCCGAATCGATGTTTGAGGATGATCCCATCAACGATTACGATGTTTCATGTTTTGTAAGGTTGGGTTCCGATTTTACCAACAATTATTACGAATATGAGGTGCCTTTAAAGGTGACTCCCAAAGGTTCTTACAACGGCAATAGCGAAACCGACCGCTATAAAGTCTGGCCCGAAGAAAATAACCTGGAGATAGATTTTGATGAACTCATTGATGCAAAAATGGCCCGCAATGAGGCCATGCACAAGGCAAATTCTGAACTTACCTATTTAGATGCCTATACCTATTACCACGCGAACAACCCGGAAAACCGGATTGTAATAAAAGGTAATCCAAACATTGCCAATGTAGCTACCATCATGATTGGTATCAGGAATCCAAAGAAGAAATACAACCCGAAAGACGACGATGGGCTGAAAAAGTCAACCGAAATTTGGGTAAACGAACTCCGGTTGACCGATTTTGACGAAAAGGGGGGATGGGCAGCCACTGGCCGGATGAGTGCCCGGCTAGCCGATTTTGGAACCGTTTCGGTGGCGGGTAGTACCACCCAACCAGGCTTTGGCAGTATTGAACAATCGGGTCAGGAACGGTCCAAGGAAACCACCAACCAGATTGATGTAGCCACAAATCTGGAACTGGGGAAACTCTTCCCCAAAGAAGCCAACGTCCGGATTCCTATGTTTATTGGCTATTCCCGTACGGCCATCAAACCAAAATACAACCCGCTCGATCAGGATGTGACCATGGAAGAAGCACTGAACGATCCTTCGCTCACTGACCAGGAAAAAGAGGATTTGGTGAAGCAGGTTCAGGATTTTACCGAACGGCGGAGTATCAACTTTACCAATGTGGGACTGGGGCAATCGGGGAAAGCAAAGCCGCATTTTTATTCCCCTTCAAACCTTAGTGCATCGTATGCTTATAGCGAATTGCTCCATCACGATGTGAGTATCGACCACAGCTCTTCAAAAACCTATGCCGGTGCGCTGAATTATATTTTTAACAACCAGCCCAAAAACTATGAACCTTTTAAAAAGGTAAAGTTGTTACAGAAGAAAGCCTTCAAATTGATTGGCGATTTCAACTTTTATTTGGCCCCACAGCAGCTTTCGTTTAGCAATTCCATCAACCGGAAGTACAGCGAAACCCTTTTGAGGAACCTCAACAACCCCGAACAGGTATTCGACCCAACTTATGATAAAAGTTTTTACTGGCAACGGCAATTCGACCTGAAATACAATTTCTCCAAAGGGTTAAAGATTTCATTCTCAACCAACACCAATGCCTACATTGAGGAACCCGAGGGTGAGGTAAACCGCATGCATCGTGATGCTTATGAAGACTATAAAAAGCAAGTGTGGGAATCAATCAATAACTTTGGCACACCCAATACATATAATCAAAAATTGGATGTTACTTATACAATCCCTATTAACAAAATTCCGTTGCTGAGCTTTGTCTCGGCTAATGCCCGGTATGCCAGCACCTATGATTGGGAATTGGCTTCGAAGTTAAAAAACGACTCCCTCGAGATGGGAAATTCTATTCAGAACACCCAACAAGTCAACCTGAACGGACAGCTTAACATGGATAACCTTTACAACCAGTTAGGATTCATTGAAAAAATTAACAAGAAATACAAACAACCTTTGCAGCAGCGTAAAAAGCCAAAATTTGAAGATGTTGTTTTTTCTCAGCAAGGGTTGAATTTTAAAGCAGGGGTGGCAAAAAAAATCAACCACGGTTTGGGTACTGAGGAAGAAATAAATGTGGTGGCAAAATTAGCCAACGGCAAAGAGGTGAAAGCCGATTTTGATGTGATTAACGCCAACCGGGTGGAAGTGATTCTCGAAAGTGATGCCGAAGAGGTAAGCATTGAAGTAAAAGGGAAAAAGGAACTTAAGGACAGTTGGCTGTTGCAGGCTTTTGAACATTTTACGTTGGTAACCACAGGTTTTAAGCAGTTCTCGGTTACAATGACACAAACTCAGGGAACGGCTATGAGTGGCTACAAATATGACCATCAGTTTACCGATTTGTACAACAACCCGGGATTGCCCTTTATTTTTGGTTGGCAGGATCCAACTTTTGGTTCCCGGATGAAGGAAAATAAGGGATTGGTTGATAGCACAAATTTTCTCGACCCTTACACCATGACCAACAATATTTCGTACAGCTTTAAGGCTACCTACCAGCCTTACAAAGATTTGCGGATAGACTTTGCCGGCCAGCAAAGCGAAACTTCCGTGATGTCGGAATATTATGACTTGGAAAATGGAATTGCCGTGCCACTGAACCATACCCAGAAAGGCTCCTACAATGTAAATATCTGGATGCTTTCGACAGCGTTTGCCAAAAAACCTGATTTGGAGAATCCCACGTCTGCGGCATTTGAAAAGTATCGGGAAAACCTTTATACGGTTGCCTGGAAATTAGCCAGGGAACGCGATGCAAAAGATATGGATGATATTTATAATCCGGGTGCTGACACATTGTTCCCGGAGGGTTACACAACCATGAACCCCGAAGTGGCTATTCCGGCTTTTATGGCGGCATACGGTGGGTTGGATGCCGGAAGAGTGCCCTTGAACTTTAAAAGTCTGTTGTATCTGCGGCCTACCTGGAGGGTAAAATACGATGGGCTGATTCAGATTCCGTTCCTGGCCAGATATTTTAAAAATATTTCTCTTTCGCACGGATACAATGCCTCATTTACCGTGGGAAGTTATAGTTCGGTAGCCGACTGGGACTACTGGATGATGAAAGGCGCAGGCACCGATACCTCCTTCTTTGTACCGGAATTAGATATATCGGGTTTTGCCGCCACAGAACAATTCGTCCCCTTGGTTGGAATTGATGCAACCTGGAAAAACAATGTGCTTACTAAATTCGAATATAAAAAGACCCGGAACCTTACCATGAGTTTAACCAATAACCAAATGGCTGAGGTTTATACCTGGGAATATACCATTGGTAGCGGGTACCGTTTCGATAAGGTGAAAATTAAACTCCGGACCCCCGGGGGAGGCTCCAAACCTGTGGAAAGCGATTTGAACCTGCGGGGCGATATTTCAATCCGCGACAACATGAACATTATTCATGATTTGAGCCAGGGAACCAGTCAGGTAACTCAGGGACAAAAGGTGGTCACCACCAAAATTACCGCCGATTACCAGTTAACTGAAAAATTGAACCTACAAGCCTATTACGACAGGTTGGTAACCATACCAAAAGTGGGTTCTTTTAAAACGGCTGTTACCGAATTTGGCTTTAAGGTGCAGTTCACCTTGGCACAATAGGTTTGTAATTGGAAACTTTAGATCACGCGCTGAAACGTATGGATAAATATTCCCGCATTTTGTTTCAAAGTTTGGCACTGTTTGTATTAACTACTTCGTGCCGTTATAACACCGAACGGACTGTGGTTAATTTTGAGTATCAGCACTATTCATGTTCAGTTACCGGGTTTATTTCAGTGGGCGCGATGCACCCTTTTTATGCCGCAGACAGTTTGCTGTTATTGGAAGCGGAGTATGAAAGCTTTAAACAGCAGAAACTGGAGGACTTGGATAATCAGCGCAAAGAAGTGGAAGCACGTATTCACGAAATTACCACAGAATGCCGTACGATGCCCGAAGGGGCCATGAAACGGGTGATGCTTCAGATAGCAGTTGGCACTCAGGCACGTGCCGATCATCTGCAAAACCTATATGCCATTTATAGCACGCAGCCCGAAAAGACACAATTGAAAGTTTATTTAACCCGTATGGAAGCTTACAGACAGGATTCCCAAAAATTGCTGGGTTATATGGTTCCGGTGGATTTTATCGGAATGGAAGGAAGTTTGCCCAAAGCAAATTATCAAAAGAGGTATCTTTTCGATACCCGAAAGAAGACCATTATTGGGGTGTTGCACAATGAACCAACCGCCCCATAAACAGGATGGTACCCGTGGTTTCGTCCAAAACCAAAAAGAGAAAAGGATGGTCGGCATTAAACGGGATGTTCCGTGGAGCCGATTTCCGGGTCATAACCACAGCAGTGGCTCCAGCCATTTCGGTTCCCTTTTCGTTAACTTCAATTTTAGCTCCGTGTAAAACCTTGTCAATTTTTAATTCAGTGGTTCCGGTGATGCCACTAAAATTGGCTGTTGTGGCAAAAGCCTCCGTCATCCCTAAGTTTTGAAGCAGTTTGGATAATTCAGAGGCAGTTTCGAACTTAATTTTTGGAATTTCGATAGCAACTTGCTGTGGCTGCCTATCGGCAAGGAGGGTGGAAATGTAATCGGCATCCAAAGTTTCCTCAATACGCGAGAGCCCCGATGATTCCCTGGGCAACAAAACTACAAATGACTGTTTCCTTCCCCTGTACGGGATAAAAACAGCCTGTATCAAGTCATCGGAATAATAAGGAACCGATAGTGTTTGATTCATAAATGGAGTAGGGGTCTTTTCCTTGACGGTATAAAATGTGTCGGTACGTGTTTGGGAATCTTTAAAAGCACTGACCCAACCGGCGTAAAAATAGGAGGCATTCACAAGTATTAACCGTGTATTTTCAAACAATTGCTCCGGCTTAATCAAATGGGTTAGTTGCTGTTGCGTATGCTGAGCTATCCAATGGTTGATGGTTTCAGCAGCAAGCTTCCGTTCTTTGGGCATCACAAACCGGACTTTTTGTACCGGGGCTTGGTAATATTCCAGAACGGTGTCGGTAAAACTTTTGAGGATGGGAAAATCTTCCTGGACCCACAAACTATTTGCACTGTACCAGGCCACAGAATCTGTTTGGGTCTGCAATTGATTCCTAAGGAGCGATTGATTTTGATAAAGATATTCCGTAGTGGAGGTTCCCAAAACAAAGTTCATTTGTGAGGCCGTTTGCTCACGGGCCCCAATTAACGTCATCCCTAAGGATTGTTGCAAACTGTAAGGAGAGAAAATGAGGTTCTCCTTTTCGGCTGCCAATGCCAATTGTTTGTAAATATTGATGGAAAAGGTAAGGTTTGGAAGCGACAGGCTCATACTATCCTGGCTCCTCACAAAGAGGGAACTGTAAAGCAACACTCCAAAAATAAGGGTCTGTTTCATAGCTACAGGAATCAGTAAATAAAATTAAGAAAAAATCATGGGACGGCGGTTCGATTCGAGGCTTAAAATTAGCACGCGTTCATCAAAACAACTTCTGTTCATAAAGATTGATTTTGACCTTTTTAATTATCTTTGCCCGCTTAAAAAATAAAGATATGATTTCAGTGGATGGATTGACGGTGGAGTTTGGCGGCACTACGCTTTTTAAAGATGTTTCATTTGTCATCAACGAAAAGGACCGCATCGCCCTGATGGGGAAAAATGGAGCCGGAAAATCGACCCTGTTAAAAATTATGGCAGGAGAGCGCACTCCTTCCAGAGGAAAAGTGTCGGCACCTAAAGATACCATTATTGCTTACCTCCCGCAGCACCTGATGACGGAAGATAACCGGACTGTTTTTGAGGAAGCTTCGCAGGCCTTTGCCCATTTGTTTGAAATGGAACGCGAGATGGAATCTATCAACAACCAATTGGCCACACGTACTGATTACGAATCGGAGGAATATTATCAGTTGATTGAAAAGGTGTCGGCCTTGAGCGAAAAATTCTATACCATCGAAGATACCAATTTTGACGCCGAGGTGGAGAAAATTTTGTTGGGTCTTGGTTTTGTGCGCTCCGATTTTAGCCGTCCTACCAGCGAATTCAGTGGAGGTTGGCGTATGCGGATTGAACTGGCAAAAATATTATTGCGGAAACCCGATTTGATTCTGCTTGATGAGCCCACCAACCACATGGATATTGAATCGATTCAGTGGCTTGAAGATTTTTTAATCAACAGTGCCAAAGCGGTGATGGTAATCAGCCATGACCGGGCTTTTATTGATAACATCACCACGCGGACCATTGAAGTAACTATGGGGCGTATTTACGATTATAAAGTCAATTATTCCAGCTATCTGACCCTTCGTCAGGAGCGGCGGGAGCAGCAGCAGAAGCAATTTGACGAACAACAGAAAATGATAGCAGAAACTACCGATTTTATTGAACGCTTTAAAGGGACCTATTCCAAGACCTTACAAGTACAATCGAGGGTAAAGATGCTCGAAAAACTGGAACTGGTTGAGGTGGATGAAGAAGACCGTTCTGCCTTGCGGTTAAAATTCCCTCCTTCGCCACGGTCAGGGAATTATCCGGTCATCGTGGACGGGGTAACCAAAAGTTATGGCAACCACTTGGTATTTAAAAATGCGTCGCTCACCATTGAGCGTGGAGAGCGGGTGGCTTTTGTGGGTAAAAACGGCGAAGGGAAATCAACGTTGGTAAAAGCCATCATGAAAGAAATTGAGCACGAAGGCAAACTTACGCTGGGGCACAATGTAATGATTGGGTATTTTGCACAAAACCAGGCCTCGTTGCTCGACGAGGAACTTACCGTGTTCCAGACCATCGACTATGTAGCAGTGGGCGATATCCGGACAAAAATTAAAGATATGTTGGGTGCTTTTATGTTTGGGGGCGACCATTCCAGCAAAAAAGTAAAAGTGCTTTCGGGCGGAGAACGGACCCGTTTGGCCATGATCAAACTGTTGCTGGAGCCGGTAAACCTGCTTATCCTGGATGAGCCTACCAACCATTTGGACATGAAAACCAAAGACATTTTGAAAAGTGCACTGAAAGATTACGACGGCACGCTCATCCTGGTATCGCACGACCGTGATTTCCTCGGTGGGTTGGTGAGCAAGGTTTATGAGTTTGGCAATAAACAGGTCAAAGAACACTTGGGCGACATTTACAGCTTCCTCAAAAAGAAACGGATGGAAAGTTTACGGGAGTTGGAGAAGTCCGTGAAATAGTGTAAGATTTATGTTGTAACCTATCCGCAAGTCACAGGGTTTGACTTATTGAAAAACAGCACACTAATGAATAAGACAAAAATTAGTCGAGCCCTGACTAACAACAGCTTCAAACTTTACTGTGTAATATCAAGTAATCAATATTTTATCTGTTTTTATAACTCTACGAGGGCTCAAAACCTTCGTAAAATTAGTAACTACGCCTTTGCAGGGTTTAATTTTCAATCAACCGATAGCCATTTTTTCAGAAATCAAAGCAAAATATACGTTCAAATAAATTCTTCAATAAAAAATGGTTTAACTTTTTCAAGCGAAACCATTTTTCTTTCATTCTAGTGTTATGTTAATATAGTAATGTCGGAAGTTCAGAAATTATATTCCCCCATCGCCTATTACTTGGGGGCACCACGCCATGGCGTGGACTAGACCGCTCAATCGGAGCAAGTTCTCCCTTGGGGAAGAGACCCGAAGGGAGAGGTGGGAAGATGCAATATTTATCCGCCAGTTTAAATATAACACAACACTAGTGTTTTATCATTTTCGCTTTCCATTTCGGGATAAATTCTTTTTTATTAGGGGTTCCTGAATGGTGTGGAGTTCCTGCATTTCGAGCGGGGCGTTGTTCCTGTTTGGGAGGTTTTACTGGATTGTGGTCCATCAATGGAAAAGCATGGTCGGCAACTACCTCAATTTTTTTCGAAATCAGTTTTTCAATGTCACGCAAATATTCTTTTTCAATGGCATCGCAAAACGAAAGTGCTGTTCCATTGGCTCCTGCGCGGCCTGTCCGGCCAATCCGGTGAACATAGGTTTCGGCTACATTGGGCAGTTCATAATTAATCACGTGTGCCAAGTCGTCAATATCAATGCCTCGGGCCGCAATATCGGTAGCCACCAAAATGCGGGTGGTTTGGGCCTTAAAGTTGGTCAAAGCCCGTTGACGCGCATTTTGAGCCTTATCGCCATGGATGGCTTCGGCTTTAATGTGGTTTTTGTTCAGAATCCGCACCACCTTGTCGGCACCATGTTTGGTCCGGGTAAATACCAAAGCGGTTTTTATGGTTTTATCTTTCAGCAGTTCAATTAAAAGGGGCATTTTATTTCCTTTATCAACTAAATAGATGAACTGCTTTACGGTTTCAGCCGTGGAGGAAACCGGAGTAACCTCAACTTTTTGTGGTTGATGTAAAATAGTGGCTGCCAGTTTGGTAATTTCGGGCGGCATAGTAGCTGAGAAAAAAAGCGATTGACGTTTTTTGGGAAGTGTCAACAGTATTTTCTTAACATCGTGGATAAATCCCATATCGAGCATGCGGTCGGCCTCGTCGAGCACAAAAATTTCAATATCGTTGAGGTGGACAAATCCTTGGTTCATCAGGTCGAGCAAACGGCCGGGAGTGGCGACCAAAATATCAATTCCCTGTTGAAGGGCCTGTGTTTGCTTCGACTGGTTCACCCCGCCAAAAATAACCGTACTGACCAATCCGGTATGCCGCCCGTAAGCTTTAAAGCTTTCATCAATCTGTATAGCCAGTTCGCGGGTAGGTGTAATGATTAAGCTGCGGATTTTCCGGTTTCTGCCCCGCTGCATGTTAGTGCTAAGTAACTGAAGAATCGGAAGCGCAAAGGCGGCTGTTTTTCCGGTTCCGGTTTGGGCACATCCTAAAAGATCAATCCCATCAAGTACAATGGGGATGGCCTCTTCCTGAATGGGTGTGGGTGTTTGATAGCCTTCTTCTTCAAGCGATTTCAATAAAGAAGGCATTAAGTTTAATTCGTTAAAATACTTCATTCAATGGTTTTATTAATTTATTGCAAATCCACTATACCCCATAAGAGTTTAAAAATAACACCCCTTTAAATGAAATCAAATACACTGTAAATCTATGGGTTAATCGACTGATGTGAGCTAGCAATAAACCTAAAAAACCGATGCAACGTTGATGAATCAACCTGGGGTGTTGCCCGTGAATTTTGGCGCAAGGTACAACGAATTATCGGAATGCCGAAATCTGAAAAAATTCAACATCGGATCAGCAGTTTTTTTAAACCACTGATTCTGCACGTCAGGGATTGACTATTTAATAATCAATAATTTGTGAAACTACAGTTTGTTAGTTAAACACTGACTATTAGCTATTTAACAATTATCTACGGATTTAAGAAAGCCTTTAAATAAAAAAATCCGGAAAGTACCCTAACAGGGACTTCCCGGATTTATAGTTTTTTTAATTCCTTATTGAATTACCAACCTTCGGTATAGTGTTTTTCCGTTAATAATCATTTTTACCAGATACATTCCTTTTGGGGACTCTTGTGAATTTAATGTATAACTAAAGGATTCCTGTTTATTTAAAACCTCTGTTTGTACTTCGCGGCCCGATATATCGTAAATTTCAATGAGTGATAAGGTGGCTCCTGTGGGGAGATTTACCACAAAACTACCGTTGTTGGGATTGGGAAATAAGGTTACTCCGCTTAAGAAGTCTTGTTCCTGAATATCTGTCAAAACAACCTGAATTTTTATGGTTTTTGGTTCGCTCAACGAAACACCATCGCTTACGGTGAGTTTTAACACAAACTCACCCACCACATCCAACCGTAATAACGAAACAGGTTCATTCATTTGATATAACTGAGCTTTGCTACCTTCGGGATACGAAACCAGTTCCCAGGCATAAGTCAGGGCATCGCCATCCACATCGTAACTGGCCGAGCCGTCGCAGTAATAATATTTTGATTCTTTTGTTACCGTGGTATCTGAGGGTAATACGGCTACCGGCGGATTCGAAACCGTAAGGGTTACCACATCGGGAACACTGTTGTTTTGTCCATCATTTACGGTTAAACTTACTTTGTAAATGCCCGCTACATCGGGAGTAACAGAAATATCCTGATGGGTTGGGTTTTCAATGGCGGTTTGGCTTGTTGCCGGCTTTTCAACCAAAGCCCAATCGAAGGTTAAGGTGCTTGAAATTTGGCTCACACTTAAATATCCTGAAAAAGAAACCGTCATGCCCGGAGCTACTATGGTATCGTTCCCTGCAATGGCAATAGGCAATTCATAATCGGAAACATACTTAATTTTAAAAGCCATACCCTTCGAAAATGCCGGAAGTTCCAGTTTATGGGTAAGCCTGATTAATGGAACGGTTTCTGTTCTAATAACTTCACCGCTCATAGGCAAATAATAGCTGATTTGGTAATTGGCAAACGGGATGTCTTTTAATTCGCAAACCGCTCCTTCAACTGAGTTACTGTAGGTTGGGTCATAAAAGTATCCATAAAAGTTTGTCCCATCGGTAATGCCCAGCGTTTCAATATTTTTAGAATCGTGGTTCACTGTATATGAATAGTTTTCGATGTTTGTTTTGGCACCAAAATCCTCTTCGCTTAAATAATCCCTAGGCATGGTAAACAGATATGTCCATGCTGTTTCCAGATAATGTTCCCAAATCCACATGTAGCGCGGGACCTGAGTCATAATCCCATTCCAGATGGCATTTCGCTGCATATCCATGGGCACATCGGCTTCGTTGTTTGTACCATATTCGCCATTTATAATAGCTGCACGGGTGAGATTTTCGCGGAATTGGAAATCAAGGTTCACCTGGTCGGTAAGTAAATTATCTGCATATAAATGGTATTGAACCACATCCAGGTTTTGGATGGTATCCATATCGTACAACTGGTTGTGCTCGGCACTGGTCGTCTGAATATGGTTAAACGGATCGATGGCCGCTACATACCGGCTCATTTCACTGTGCCAAGTTAACACGCCGGGATACCATAGCGAAGTTTGGCTGTTGTGAATTCCGGTAAACTGTACTTCGTTAAAGAACTCCCAGGCAAAGATGTTTCTTGAATAGGCCCAACGGGCAACAATGTAACGCAGCAATTTTTTGGTTTGCTTTTTACAATCGGTATTGTAAAAATACTCTTCGGCACGGGCTACGTATCCCCCGTTTACTACATTGTAAGGATTATCGGCCCACATTTCGTTTACATTTTCGGAGAACATGCCATGTTGAAAAATAGCTAACTGCATATATACATCCAGCTCTTCACCAAGGTTCAACAATGAATCGGTCATGGCTGCGGCCATTTGGCTGTAAAAGCCCAACCCACCGTAAAAGCTGGTTTTTTTCCATTCCAGCGCCTGCTGGGCAAACGGTGTATGCCAGTAACGGTAAATATTTGCTTTTGATTCCGATAAATTCCGGATGGTTTTTATATAATTGGGCATACTGTTCCAGCCAATATTGATGCCCATGGGAGAAAATACTTCACCGGTAGTATGCCGGTAATACTGATGGTTGTTGGCATCGTTTTGAATTATTCCTTTGGATGGACTTTCCTGAACCATAATTTCAGTTACATCGGAAGTAGAAACGCCATCGGCATCGGTTACTTTAACAACCACCTGATGAATCCCTGATTGATCGGTAATAAAACGGAACATCCAGGCTTGATAACCTGAATCGGTAACCCAGGTGGCATTTTCGAGTCTTGCTTTTACAAAATAAAAGCAGGGAATAGTTATTTTGCTGCCATCGGGTTTGGTAATTTCGGCATCAGCCATCACTTCATCCGGATCGTACACATTAGAATAATTACTGTTGATTTGAAAAATTCCTTCGATTTTTGAGTTTGTTGAGGGGGATGCGGAAACCAAGCTGATTTTACTTAATTTCTGAGAAGCATCGAACACAAAAATAGTGGTTGAAGCGGAATTTGTTTTGTTGTCGTTATCGGTAATAGTAAGCATCGGATGGTAAATACTATCCGATGAATAGGCATGTGTAACCATGACACCATCGGTAGTGGCACCATCGCCAAAATCCCAATGATAGTTGGTAATGGTTCCATCGTAATCGTATGATTCCGTGGCATCAAAACTAATGGTTTCACCAACTAGTACGTTATTTTTCGATACAGTGAACAATATTTTGGGTGAACCATCGCCTAAATCAGGATTGCTGAGTTCTACATCATCGAAATACACATCAGCCTCCTCCAGATTATCAACACATGCGGCTAACTGGAGTACGGTGAATTTCTTTTGCATGGCTGGAGTTAAATCCATTTGGCATTCGACCCAGGTATTGGCTGTGGGTTGGAAAGCCCATTCCGGGGCCCAGTCTTCAATGACAACTTCATTCCCGTTCCAGAATTTAGCAAAAATCCTTCCCTGTTTCGAACAACGGAGTTTAAAGGTTAGGGTATTGTTGTAGCCAATATTTACCTCCTGGGTAAAATTTAATGATACATAATGCCAATTGCCCGATATTTTATGGTAATACCCAACTTTGTCGCTTGGGTTGAGCCCACTCTTATCGGGGTTATCCACCACACCCGAAGCACCTTCGGCCGTAAACGGGGGAGTAGTTTCAGGGGTTTCAAAATCGGCCAGCACCTGGGCTTGCAACCAAATAGGGCTTATAAGAACTAAACATAGAAAGGGTAGCAGTTTCTTCATAGTTAATAAAATTTTGTTTATGCAATTTTTTGAGGCTCTAGAATCAAAAAGCCGTTGGCTGCAAAATTAGAAGAAACGCAAGCTGAATGCTTTTAGAAATGTATCTTAGACTTTCAATTATGTATTATTTCGAAGGATACAAACAATAAAGTTCCACGTGCAGTTACAATTCAAACGGTTCGTTTACAATAATTTGACTCAATTTCCCCAGTTATCCCTGTCCAGACTCCGGTACTGGATGGCTTCAGCCAAATGATGCGGTTCAATGGTTTCGCTTTTTTCCAAATCGGCAATGGTACGCGATACTTTTAAAATACGGTCGTAAGCCCGGGCCGAAAGGCCGACCTTTTCCATGGCGGTTTTTATTAACTGTGAACCGGTAGCATCTAGCTGGCAAAACTTGCGGATGAGTTTGGTATTCATTTGGGCATTGCTATGGACCCCTTTCATATCTTTAAACCGCTCCAATTGTACCTGACGAGCCTGAGCCACCCGTTCACGTATGGCCTGGCTACTCTCCAAAGCCTCTTTGCCCGAAAGTTTTTCAAAAGGTACCGGAACCACTTCAATATGGATGTCGATACGATCCAATAAGGGTCCGGAGATTTTATTCAAATATTTCTGCCGGATTCCTGGCGAACACACACAATCTTTTTCAGGATGATTGTAATATCCGCAGGGACAGGGATTCATGCTGGCCACCAGCATAAAACTGGCCGGGTATTCCACACTGAATTTAGCCCGCGAAATGGTAATTACACGGTCTTCCAACGGTTGGCGCATTACTTCCAAAACAGTACGTTGGAATTCGGGCAATTCATCTAAAAACAGTACTCCGTTATGTGCCAGCGAAATTTCGCCTGGCTGAGGGTAAGTTCCGCCCCCGACAAGGGCTACATCGGATATTGTGTGGTGCGGGCTTCGAAACGGGCGCATGGTCATTAACGAAGTTTGCTGATCTATCTTTCCCGCAACGGAATGTATTTTGGTAGTTTCTAAAGCTTCCTGCAAAGTGAATGGTGGCAAAATGGAGGCAACCCGTTTGGCCAGCATGGTTTTTCCGGCTCCCGGAGGGCCAATCATAATAATGTTGTGACCACCGGCGGCGGCTATTTCCATGGCCCGTTTCACGTTCTCCTGCCCACGGACATCGGAAAAATCCGATTCAAAATTCTTGATGCCCGTGTAAAACTCTTCACGGGTATTAACCACGGTAGGTTCAATAACCAATTTTCCATTCAAATAATCGACTACTTGGGCAATGTTTTCGGCGCCAATTACCTCCAGGTTATTTACCACAGCGGCTTCACGGGCATTTTGAATGGGAAGGATAAACCCTTTGAAACCCTCCTCGCGGGCTTTTATGGCAATGGGCAGCACTCCTTTGATGGGTTTCAGGCTTCCGTCGAGCGACAATTCCCCCATGATGATATACTTTGAAATATCTTCGGAAAGAATCAATCCTGAAACAGCCAGCATACCTACCGCAAGGGTTAAATCATAGGCAGAACCTTCTTTTCGGATATCGGCAGGAGCCATATTTACAACCATCTTTTTATTGGGAATCTCCAAGTGGTTGTTTTTTAATGCCGCATTGATGCGTTGCTGGCTCTCCTTTACCGCGCTATCGGGAAGGCCTACTAAAAAGAAACCTACACCTATCGAAAGATTTACCTCAACGGTAATAGTGGTGGCATTGATCCCGAATACCGCGCTTCCAAAAGTTTTTACTAACATGTATTGGTTTTTTATTCAGTAAATTTTACAAAATAAATTTAAGGGTCTGTCAAATTTAGTAAAATTGGGATTTCAACGCCTCACTGAACATAAAAATCTTCTAACGGATTTCAAGCTTTCAAACAAAAAAGCCTTGAACGCAATAGTTTCAAGGCTTCCATTTTCTTTAACTATTTTAAAAACTTTCAAATCCTTCGTCCGTTTCGTGCGACATGATAATGTTTACCCCTTTACCAATACTTTGAATAGGTTTGGTTTTCGATAATGGCGCAGGTGCAGGTTTTGTTTTTGGGACAACTTTACTTTTTGGTGCCGTTGGTCCTTGTTTTGGCTTCGTTACATTCGTTTCAGCATATGATTTCATGGCAGCGCTTTGTTGACTGGGTTTGGGAGTTGGTTTTGCTTGAATACTCACCGTTTTTTTTGAAATGATTTTGTTAGAACTATAATTTGTTTTCTCTTCCAGTTTAAAAAACGAAAGGCTTTTGTGGAGGATTTCAGCCTGTGAAGATAATTCCTCGGCACTTGCGGCAAACTCTTCGCTGGTGGCAGCATTTCGTTGGGTTACATTATTCAATTGCTGGATGGCCTGGTTCACCTGATCAATTCCATTGGATTGTTCGGCACTGGCCGCTACAATCTCCTGTACCAACCGTGATGTGTTTTCAATGTTGGGCAATGTCTCAATCATTTTCTTTTCCGAGTTGTCTGCCAAAGCAAAACTCCTTGCTGCCAGATCAACAATTTCATCAGCAGCAGCTTTGCTGTGCTCTGCAAGTTTCCGTACTTCGGCAGCCACCACTGCAAAACCTTTTCCGTGCTCACCGGCACGGGCCGCTTCCACGGCTGCATTCAAGGCCAGAATGTTGGTTTGTAGGGCAATATCATTTATTACCTGTATTTTTTCAGCAATAGTCCGGTTGGCCGAAAGGGATTCCGAAGAGCCTTGGGCTACCTCTGAAATTCCGATAGCCGCTTTATTTGAGATAGCCTCGGTTTGTTTGGCATTTTCGGCATTATTCTTTACATTCGACGATATTTGTTCCAGCGTGGAAGACAATTCTTCCAGGGAGGCAGCTTGTTCATTGGCTCCTTGTGCCATCGATTGTGAACCGTGGCTCAACTCTTTGCCGGTTTGGTTGAAGGCATTGACAGCTTCGTGAAACTGCTGGATTACATTGTTTAGATTTTCCAAGGTATTTTTTGTGGCTTGAGCCATCGTACCCAGTTCGTTATTTTGTACGGTTAGTTCGTGATCAATTTGCTGTTTCAATTCCCCTTCGCCGAGTTTTGTAATGTTTGCAACCAAATCAATCAATGGTTTTTGAATTTTAACTTTGATGTAATAAAAAGCTAGTAAAATGAGAGCCATGGCTGTTGGAAACCCCCAAAAGACATGGTAAATCCCATGTCCTCCAGAGTAGAACGAGATGATGATAATCAGGCTGTAAGCTACAGCTAAAAACATAATGGCTGTTACAAAGAATGAATTCTTGAAGAAAATCTTCAAAAACAAGTAAGTAGTTGGGATTCCTAGCAGAACCACAATCAAAGCAAAAAGTATCATTTGGTTCATAGTTATTCGGTTAAAGTTGTTTTAAGATTCTTGAATATAACACTTTTGTGCTTAATTATGTTTTATTATTTGAGAATCAATAAAAAGCTTCAATGAACGAAACGATTCATCTGGTTCCTCAATAAATCCCATGTGGCCTGAGTTTTCAAGCCATTCCAGTTGAGCTCCGCGATTCAACGCGGCCATTCTTTCCGCTGCTTCTTTTGAGATAAAATTGTCAGAAGGTCCCATCAGAAACAGTAAGGGTTTCGTAAATCCGGTAACCAGCTTTTGTCTGTCAGGCCGATCCATCATGCCCCGGATAAGTGCACTTACACCCTCAGGAGAATGTGTTTTGGCCGTGGTTATGAACGTTTGAATTTCGGTTTGGAAGCTTTCAACATTTTTGTTGGCAAAGGTTTTTGGGATATGGGCTATGGCAAGCTCTCCCATTTGCCCTTGATTTATTTTCTCAAGTTCCAGCATCCGGCTAGCTTTTTTCTCTTCAGTATCGGCATATACCGGGCTATGGAACAAAACCAATCCTGAAATTTTGGCAGGAAATTTTTCTGCCAAAGCTAAAGCAACATAGCCGCCCATGCTGTGGCCAACCACCACGCAGGATGTTACGGAAAGATGATCCAAAAGTACAGCCATCACGGTTGCCATCAATTCCATGGAATGTGTGGAATCTATGGTGCTGCTTTGCCCGTGCCCGGGAATATCGGGGGCAATCACCCGGTAATTGGCTGCCAGCGAACATCCGAAACCGCCCCAAACCTCTTTGGTTTCCAAATACCCATGAAGCAGCAGAATTGGGAATCCAGAACCTTGATCCAGATATGAAATTTGGGAATTTTTCCATTTAAATGTTTCCATTTTATGAGATTTATTGCAAGTGTTCAGAACCTAAAAAAGAATTGTCAATACAATGGTTTGTATCTGCTATCGGGAGTCTAAAAGATTTTCCAGGGCATCGGCCAGTATCACTTTTTGGGTGTGTAGCGAATAGTTTTCTTCAATGGTTTTTCGCCCGGCACTTCCCAATAGATTTCTTAATTGTGGGGATTCAATCAGTTGGGTAAGTTTCTCCAACCATTCTCCGTGGGTTTGGGCTAAAAAACCGTTTACCCCATTTTTAACAATATCGTTGTTTACACCTACAGGCGACATGACAGCGGGTTTGGCCAGCGCCATGTACTGAATGCCCTTAAACCCGCATTTTCCCTGGCTCCATTCATCGTTGGGCAAGGGCATGATACCAATATCAATTTGGTTCAAATCATCAATCTCCGTTTGCGCGTTCCACGGTGTGGTTTTTATTCCCAGTTCCGGCCATTCAGCCATCACGTCGGTAATCACTTTAAATGTGACATGCGAGTTGTATTTTTCTTTAAGCTGGATTAAAAAAGGAAGCGCCTCCTGAAAATGTTTGATGGTGGTGGTACTGCCAGTCCAGCCAATACAAACCGGAGCATTTTCATCTTTTGGGGCGGGCTTGTGGTATTGGGTGTCGATGGTGGTTGGAATCACCAGTACCTGTGATGAAAAGTTAGTGGCATATTTTGCCAGAAATTGGTTTCCAACAATTACCAAATCGGCTAGGGCGGCAATTTCGCCGGTTTTGGCCGGACGTTTAAGCCAGCTCAGATTCGCATTTGCCTCGCTGGTATCGTTGAGCCAGATGGCATCATCGAAATCGAACACCAATTTTGCCCGGCTTTTGGCAAATTTTCGTTCAAAAAAAGTGTTCCCCATAAAGTGGGCTTCGCGATAAACCAGGATAATATCAAAGCGGTTGGCCCTCATCCAGTCAAAGGTTCTGATGATTAATCCCTTTATTCCAATAGCCAGCTTTAGCATATAATTCCCCTTTCGGTAAAAACGGTTATCGTCCCAGGCCGAAAGCAGGGGGCTATAGGTAATTTCAAACCCCCTTTCATGCAAATAACTCATAAACTGTTCGAACCGGAACCGCTGACCTGGCGACCTTCCAGAACGATGTGGGGCAATATAAAGGAGTTTCTTTTTCACAATGACGAATGATAAACCGATTCAAAAATAGAAATTCCGTGCTCTAATGAAAAATAATCACAGGCTAATTGCCTTATTTCTTTTGGTTTTGTTTGTGGAAATGATAAAAGTTGGGAAACCGCTATTACATAGGATTGCTCGGTAAACGATTCTACCAAAACACCATTGGGGTTTTTATGCATTACCCAATCCACATCACCCACCCCGGAGTTGGTAACCACTGGAATTCCCAGGCCCATGATTTCGGCCAGTTTGGTAGGCGATGAGGCTTTTTTCGACCACACAGGTTTAATAAAAAAAAGCGAAGCCTGGCTGATGCTTAGTAACCCGGGAACCTGGTTGCGGGTGGCCGGTTGAATCCGGATATCATCAACGGATATATTTTTTGACAATGCCAGTTCTTTCAGTCTCTGAGGATCATCTTTGGTGATAAACAAAAAAAGAGCAGACGGTTCTTTTTGTTTAAGAATTTTAAAGAAATCGAGCATTTCGTCAGGCAAATACCACGTGCCCACAGAACCGAGATAACTAAGTACATAAGCGTTTGGATCGATGGAGAGTTTTTCGCGCCAGCGGGTTTGTGCTTCGGCGGTAATATTTGCATTGTTAAAATGATTCAGGTCGGCACAACAGGGAATTACCGATATTTTATCAGGCGTTAATTCAGGGATATTCCAGGTGAGCATCTCCAGTTTGCCTGCCTGGGTTAAGCTAACGATGTGGTCGGCACTTTTTAAAAATTCCCGTTCTTTCGATTTGAAAAACCCATATATCTGTTTAAAAATTGGATTTTTCAGGTTCCAGATATGGCCATCGACCCGTTCATCGGCCCAAAAACCACGCATATCAAAAATCCAACGGCAACCCTTCTTTTGTAGCGAAAGACCTACAAAGGCAGCGATATAACTACGGCAATGTACTATGTCAAAATTTTTTGTCCGGTGCAAAGAATGCGCTTTTTGTTTCATCTTCCAAATATCGAACACGGTAGAGAGGATGGGTGGTTTTTTTGTATAAAAAACCGGATACCAATTGATATGGTTTGCTTTTAATAACTGTTCAATGTTTGAAGCCTCTTTTTTATAGGGGATACTTTTTTCACAACTAATCAATGAAATGGAAAAGCCTTTCGCGGCTAACCCCGCCAGGTAAGGGATTACTTGCGATTGTCCAAGGGGATCGGTCATTCCATCGTATGAAACGTAAAGTGCTTCCATGGGGTTGGTTTTTTTCACGTGTTAAAGTAATCCGTTAATTTTTTTGCTAAAGTACAATTTGGATGAGAGATTACCAACCTGCAAGGTCAAACCACTAAAAATATCAAATGGAATTTTCTTGGCACTGTGGTCACTGTAGCGTTATGTTTTAAGACTATTTAATTCTTTTTATTATTTTACTATAAAAATCAAATTCTTTTGGGCAAAGATGAAAATTTCATACTTATATTTAATAAATTTGAGCTCAGAACCCTTTGATTTTATTGAACGTTAATTTTTATACAATGAGAACAAAATACTCCATACTTTTGGGCTTGTTACTGATAGTTACGGCATTTCTAGTAACCTTAACCTTGCCTACACAAGCTCAGCAGAAGGTTATAAAAAAGTCTTTTCTTGCACCAACGGAAGTTAAAAAACAGGAACCCGCAGGTCAGCCTCAAAACCATTCCGAATTTCTGGTAAGCCCGGAGATGGATGCAACGCCCCGACAAGAAATATCGGATGACCAAAAAACCATTCCTGATGTAAAAGGAACTTTTAGCGGGTGGTCTTATTATAAAACCATTACTGTTGACAACACAACCAACGCATCCACATTGACCGATTATTCAGTTTTGGTTATTGTAAACACAACCACGTTAATTACAGAAGGAAAATTAAACAGCGACGGATCGGATATCCGTTTCTCAACTGACCTTACCAACGATCTTCCCTATTGGATAGAGCCTGGTATTCAGAACGAACGGGGAATGAATAACGACAGCACGTATATTTGGGTTAAAGTGCCCGAAATACTTAGCTCAACCACCACTTCGTTGTATATGATTTATGGAAACCCAACAGCTACAGCAAAAAGCGATATCAGTGCCACCTTTTTATTTGGTGATGATTTTAATGACAATTCCTTAGATGCAGCTAAATGGAATGTAATATACACCAATTCAGGTGTTGTAAATGAACAAAACCAACGCTTAGAACACAATTCACCCGCTACAAACCCCGAATCGGAAGCATTCGTTCAATCTTTCCAGAGTTTTACTGAACCCGTGATCCTCGAAATGCAGTTTTTGAAAGGTGGATATGTGTATCGGACAGTAGGTTTGAGTCAGGAATCTGCCTCATGGACAAACTCAGCGGTTATTGATTTTCAGGACTATGGTTTGATTTCAGAGAACACAAATGTTGACGGTGTCACTACAGGTATCTCTTATGGCAACCAATATTGGAGTACTACTTATGATCCGGAATACTATCTTACAGTTATCCGTAAACCTGATGGTATGTTTAGGTATTCCGTGAATGTCCCTGCCACTGAACCCGGAGGGCCATTATTATGGGAAAATGATATTGCTGCAACCATGCCCCTAACTACTCCATTGAAAGTATTTACAAGGGATCATGTCTGGGCTAGTGCATCAGGACTTAAAATAAGGGCCGAAGATAATATACGGGTTAGGAAATACAGTAGCCCGGAACCAACTACTACCCTATCTACAGAACAAAATTTAGTGACAGATATTTGTATTCCAACAACCTCGGTGTATGCCTGTACTTATATGTATTTTACCAATATATCAACAAGTGGAGGCAACACTAATTTTAATAATACTACCGATTGTTCTGCTACCTCTTACATTGATTATAGCGGCACTTTGGGTGCATCCAATTTACCAAATGGAAGCACTACTTTTTCATTCACCTCATATGGTTATGCATTGTCTGTTTCTGTTTGGATTGATTTTAACGATGACAATGTTTTTGACCTTACTGAACAGGTAATTGCTAATGCAAATTCAGGTGCTGCACTCACATTTACCGATAGTTTTACCGTTCCAAGCGCCGCCCCCACTGGTTCACATAAAATGAGGATTCGAGGTGAGTACCAAGGAACTGGACTACCTTCAGACCCATGTAATCAACTTCAATATGGCGAAACCGAAGATTATTCGTTCACCGTTGTTTCTGATACGAGCCTACCAATTGTCAGCACTTTGGGTTTTGGAAATGTTTCGGCAAATTCTGCAAATGTGGATTGCGAAGCAGTGAGTATAGGTGGCGGCATACTTACAGCCCGTGGCGTAGTTTGGAGCAGAACCTCAGGCCCAACCCTTGAAATCAATGAAGGTGCCACCAACGATGGTGATACTCTGGGAACATACAGTAGTTTTTTAACCAAATTGATCCCCAACAGTACCTATTATGTCCGGGCTTATGCAACCAATAGTTTTGGAACAGCCTACGGAGACGAAGTTAGTTTTACCACTTCAGACCCCTCGACCATGGTATTCAGTCTGATTGGTTCGGCATTCTATTTAGCCGATGGGGTAACTCAAGCTTTTTGGGATTATGATATTGACTTTACCTATGTTGGTACCACGGGGAATGAATCATCATACCAAATTGCTGTGCAGGAACTTTTGGCCGATGGGGAATTTAAAGTCCGCGAAGATCATCTTTGGAACGAAAGCTATGGATACGAAGAAATAACTGTTTTAGGTGATCCCGGAAATTTTACACAGTCTTATATAAACTTAAAAGTTATTTCACACCGCTATTACGAAATGACCTTTATTATTGACTGGATCAGCCAAACCCAATCCCTGTCACTTAATATTTTATCTCCCACTGTTTCTACCTTGTCGGCAAATCCAGTTACCGAAAATTCTGCCATTGTAAATGGGGAAGTTTTTGCCGAAGGAACATCTTCGGTAACAGCCAAAGGATTTTGCTGGGGTCTTTCACCTAAACCATCCCTTGCCGACAACTCGGTTAATATGGGGACAGGCATTGGTGCCTACTCCACAGAAATTACCGGGTTGTTTGCTGCAAGCACTTACCATGTCAGGAGTTATGCTTCGAACAGTACAGGAACGGTGTATGGAAATGAACTTAGTTTCACAACCCCTTTCAGGCCCTCCGCCGTTATTAAAAAAACAGCTACAGTTCCAATCATCGATGGTGTAGAAGATGCTATATGGGGTACTGCCAATTCATACAACATCGACAACTTTTACAGAACGGAGGCTCCAACACTTGGGGAATCGGGGACTACAACCTGGAAAGGATTGTGGGCCGATGAAGGAATTTATATATTATTACAAGTTAACGATGATATATTCTTTCCGGCATATATGGGTGCTGTGCCTACTTCGCATTGGGATTACGATAAGCCAGAGTTGTACTTTGATGTGAACGAAATGCTAACAGATGGGTTAGGCCCTTATGATGGAGTTAGTTCGTCTGAATATATGGGGCATTATCAATTTGCACCAGCGTTTGATGAAAGTTTCATAGATGGAACCTCATTTAGTTATTCTGGTATTACGGTTGCATACAAGGTGACTAACCCAACATACGCTGCTGAATATTTTATCCCTTTCTCAAAACTGCTTGATCAAAACGGTGTAGCAGTTGATATTACTGATACTCTTGGATTCGATGTTACCTTAATTGATAGAGATTCAGAAGAAATATCCCGTCAAAGAGCCGTATGGGCCAATACAGGGGCAATAAATGAAAACTATTTCAATATGGACGGTGCGGGTACAATTTTACTTGAACCCTTAAATGAAACGGTTTCGCTACCAATTGACTTTGAAGCAGGGCCATATAATTTTACCAACTGGGGAACGGCTTCCACCACCGTCATTGAAAACCCTCAAGCCAATGGAATTAATACCAGTGGCCATGTGGCTCAATTAATTAAAAATACCAATGGCAGTATTTGGGATGGAAGTAAAATTGGCCTCGATAGTTATTTAGATTTTACAACCAACCATATTCTTTCAATGAAGGTATTCTCCACCCGAACGGGCGTTCCAATTATCTTAAAGGCCGAAAATTCAGATAATACACTTTCGTTTGAGAAACAGGTTTATACTCAAAAAGCCAACGAATGGGAAACCCTGTATTTTAACTTTGATGGGGCTGCTTCAGGGGTGTTTAACTTTTTGTCGTTCTTCTTTGACGCCGGGAATTTGGGTGATGGAACTGCTAATTCAACATACTTGTTTGACGATATTACATTAGGAAATGTCGATCCAACCCCGGTAAAACTGACATTTAACGTGGATATGTCGGCACAGATTCTAAACGGGTTGTTTATCGAAGCCACCGATGTGGTTTATGTGACCGGTAATTTTAATGGCTGGGATGAGCCCGGTACCGGGGAGTCTGTCATATTGAAAGACCCAGATAAAGATCAGGTGTATTCTGTTGACTTGTATCTACCTAAAAACTATGGGGAAATACAATACAAATATTTTAAAAACACCACCTGGAGTTTTGGGGAATGGCCTGGAGCACCCAATCGTATAATATATATCCACGAAACCGATACCTCCACCAATGATATCTATGGTATCAGGTACAGTTCTGTTATTTTAAACCCTGCAGAAATTTATGCTCCCGACCTACCTTCAGGAATGGAATTAGTAACCATCACGGAGGGAACTTTTTTGAAAGTTACCCTTAATGGCTGGGATTCCAGGTTGCCATTAGTTATGCCAACCTTAATTCCAAAGGAACACAACCGGTTTAGGGCAAAAGTAATGTATGAAGAAAATGGAAGCGGGTATCCTGCATCATCTGTCAGATCCATCATAAATGTATTTGATGCGAGCGGGAAATATACTTTTTCAGCAAACATGGACCCGGCGCCTGATTATTTTACTGAAATGTCAGGAATCACGCAAACTGGTTGGCCAATCACAAACCTGCAATTTGCAGCACAGTTAAATACTGCAGATTGGAGCGCTATCTCAAACGGGGTATTGTATATTGGGGTTATTGAATCGTATCATGAAGATGTAACCAATTATCCCCCCAACAAAACTTATTCAGCAAAGTATTTAGTTAACCCGCTTAATTTTGATGGCCAATTGGGAGAACCGGATTGGAATGACGCTGGAGTTGAGGTTGCCCCTATCGATCAAATAGCCTCCACCGACGGAGTCCATCCTACCTCGGCAAGCGACAATAGTGCAAATTTTAGGGCATTATGGGATAAAGACAATTTATATCTTTTTGTGGACATTACCGATGACTATCCCATTGCGAGTGCCAATCCCGATATACCTTATTTTAATGATTGTGTGGAACTTTTTTTGGATATTCAAGATAGGCGCTATGAAGGACTAAGGATACCTAATGAACAGCATCAGATACGCTTTAATTTAGGGAACTACTTTTCAGGCGACACCAGATTTTATACCGGGTTTGCCCCAACCTGTTATAGCCTCAACTATGGGACCGGATATACCTTTGAACTGGCTATCCCCTGGCGGGGTATAGCTCAGGGCCATTATTTAGGCGATAATCTTGAGAAATACATTGTCGATTCTATTATCAACAATAAAATGATTGCCTTTGAAATTTCGGTGAGTGATGCAGATACGGAAAATGTTAGACAATCTATGTTAAATTGGAGTAATAATACTGGAAGTGATTTAAATTGGAAAACAAGCCGTTATTATGGGCGGGTTGTTTTAAGCGCGGGGAGTGGATACCCGGCTTCCATTTTATCATGTAACCACAGTAACGTTACTGAAAATTCAGCAACTTTAAATGCTGTTGTTAATGCAAATGGAACACCAACCGATTTGACTTTTGAATACGGAATTACCCAAAGCCTGAATCAATCTATTGCCGCGGGTCCTTCTACAATTTCGGGAAGTGAAAATCAAAACATTCAAGGGTTTTTAAATGGTCTGTCAACAAATACGCTTTATTATTACCGTCTTAAAGCTTATAATCTTTTTGGTTCAATATATTCCGACATACAGACATTTACGACCTGCGAAAGTTCTATTGCTATTACAGGATTGGATCAAGTCAACACCGGACAGCAAAATGTTATCTATAGTGTTCCTGCGCATGCCGGTGCTACATTCAAATGGACAATCAATGGTGGTGCCATTAGCAGTGGCGCTCAATCAAACCAGTGTGTGGTCAACTGGGGGAATATTGCAGGTACCGGATGGATTAAAATAGTAAAAACCTATGGGGACTGTTCTTATGAATCAACTAAAACAGTGGTAATTTCCGAAAATACAGTTACCTACACTATTACCGGCAAAACTACCGTTTGTAAAGGAGCCCAAGGAGTTACCTATTCCATTCCATCCGATAGTTATACCAATATCCAGTGGTCTGTAACCAATGGAACCATAGCTTCAGGATTAGGGACCAACGTTATAACAGTGGATTGGGCATCTGCGGAAGGAACCGGCTTGGTGAGTGTAAATGCAACTGCCAATGAAACCGATGGTTCGGGTAGTTTAAATGTGACTATTTCGAATAGTGCCATAGAGACCCCAAACATTCACGTGAAAAGCCCCGGACATGCAAACATTCTTATTTGCACCAACCCCGATTATTCCTATCAATGGTATAAGGATGAGCAGGCTATTGACAACCCCAAGGGAAGAAAGCAATTTTACGTGGCACGGACCGAAAAGGGGGATTATCAAGTACAGATTTCTGACAAATCAGGATGTTCAGCCATATCTGAAACAGAGCAAATTAGCAACCTAAAAAGCTTGAATTTTTATCCAAATCCGGCTTCGGGTACCACCACGCTTAGTTTTGAATCCGAAGCAATTGGCCACATGACCCTTCGCCTAGTGAGTGTGTATGGAAAAACAATAAAGCAAATGGAGTGGGAGAAACCCGGCGATCATCTGCAAGATGATATTTCATTAGATGGCATTGAAAAAGGAGTGTATATGATTGAAATTCTGGTCGATGGTGTTTGGATGGAAAGCGAACAATTAATTATTAACTAATAAAAAGGAATGTTGTTATGAAAAAGATATATATTCTATTAGTAGCCATCAGCGCTTTGTTTCAAATAACTTCCTATGCCCAATTGGTTGATGATGTTAAAACCAGAGGGATTAAAGAGGTTTTAGCTAGGTACCAGCAATACAGCCAATTCTCTACCGACGGAAGTACCATTAATTCCGAATATACTCAAAACTTTTTGGCACTTTTTGATCCCGTGGTTACCACCGAAGTATATAACGATATGGCGGCAAAAAAAGGCGAGCCATTCAGTTTTGGTTCAGCTATGGAATACATGCAATATGTCATCAAAAATTTCCCTTACGGTATTGATGTTACTTTGGACTTAGACCAGATGAAGGTAGTGGATAAATTTCAGCAAAAGGGGAAAAGCGGTTACATCGTGCAGGTAAATAAAAAAGTCACCGGACTATATTTATTGAAAAATTTCCACCGCTTTAACAGTTTAGTATATTTTTTTATTAGCGAAGAGCTGACGGACAAGGGTCCGGTTTATAAAATGGGCAATGTTTTGGATCCCGTCAGTTACCAAAAATACGCAGGCGACAAATCTATAAAAGGCCTTTATGCAGGAATTTCCGGCGGGTATGGTGCATCCTTTATTATGAACGAGGGAGTAAAGAGTGCCTCGGAACTATACACCATGCAGATGCAAACCAATATGAATTTTGGCCTTGAATTGTGCTACATGTTTACCCGTGGCTTTGGCCTCGGAACAGGTATCGGCTTTAGCACTTATTCCTCTACATTTTCTATCAGCAATTTTAAAGATAGCATGGAATATACAATTCCTGATATTGAAGGCGAAGAATACCATCCGATACTTGATGTAAACGATCTGGTTGAAACCGATGTCATAAAATCGGTTGATATCCCTTTACTTTTAAAATTCAGGACCGGAAAAGGGCGTACCGCATTATACATTGATATGGGCATTATTTACTCATTTGTTTCCGGGACCTATTCTTTGCAGGGAACTCAAACCAAAAGCGGATATTATGAGCAATGGAAGGTTATTCTCGATGACGACCTTGATGAATTTGGTTTTGGAACATTCCAGTTTAACAACGAGGAGGAAGAACTAAAACTGACCTCAACTTCAAATTTATCCGCCTATGTTGCCATGGGGCTTTCCATCCCTCTTTCAGAGGGTTTGTTTATGAAAATGGGAGTGAACGGACGTTATGGAATTACCGACATTGGGTTGGGTGAAACACATCAACCTTTCGACTTTAGCAACTTTATTGAAAATCCTGGTGCAACTTTCCTCCATTTTGGAGGAGCGGAAATTGGTCTTTCTTACAACTTTTCAGGACTGATGAACAAACCTAAAAAACAATCAAAGGCCGAAATTAAAATAGATGATATTTAAAATAACCTCAATGAAAAGTACAATGAAAACGCGTGTATTACTTTTAGGGAGCCTTTTGCTAACTATGGGTGCAGTAGGTCAGCAAATATCGCTGATTTACTCCACCGATTTGGGCAAAAATTGCATCATCCGGGTGAATACTGGGAAAATCTATGACAACAAATTTGATGTCGATTTTCAGGTGACCTGGGTTTCTGATGACATGAAACCCATTAAAGATCAAAATTCAGTGGTCTGTTTTGAATCTTCAAAGATTTGGAGCGATCAAAAAGACTTCATTTCTTTGGTATCAACCGATAAGGTGATTACTTTCAATTCCGACAAAAAAATCACTTTCAATGTAAGTGAAGAATTTTTGGGCGATTCCATCGGGTTGAAATTCCCCTTCGTGTATGCTCCTGCTGCTAGTGTGGCTGCTTCCAGTGCCGATCAGGTAGCCTTTTCTTTTAAACGGCCTAAAGAATATAAAACCATTGTGGCTGTGATGCCTGGCGAGTTGAAAGACAAGACCCCCCCGACACTTACCTACCTGTTGCCCGAAGGGGTCAACGACGGGATGAAACCCATTACAGAAATTCCTTTTGTAGATGTGAAGATTCAATCGTCCGATTTTTTTGGCATCAAATCAGTTATGGTAAACAACATCCCGGCCAATCAAATCCAGGATTCTATTTATGAGGTAGAAGTTCCATTGAAAGTGGGGTATGAGAACAAAGTGGTTGCAGTAATTACCGATGTCTCAGGTTTTGTAACCCAAAAGGAATTTGCCATTGTATGCCAGAAACAAGATTTGCGGCAGCAACTGGCAGCTGCAACCCCGGTGCAAGACGAAGTTAAAGAAGAAAAACTTGTGTCCGATGTAGATACCGCCATTCCGGTTACCGGCATTGTTAATGAGATGCGCTTTGCACTCATTTTTGGAAACGAGGATTACAATTCATACCAAACTGGGCTTGAAGCAGAAATGAATGTGGACTTTGCGGTACACGACGCGGAAGTATTTAAAGAATATGCCCAAAATGTACTGGGAGTCCCTGCTTCCAACATCATGTTTATAAAAAATGCAAAGACATTGGATATGAACCGCGAACTAAAAAGGTTTAATTCTTTGATTAAAAACACCAAAGGACAAGGAGAGTTCTTTGTGTATTATGCCGGCCATGGGTTCCCCGATGAAAAAACCAAAGAACCTTACCTGGTACCTGTGGATGTCAGCGGCACCGACTTAGAGTTCGCCATTAAATTAACCGATTTCTATAAAAAATTAAGTGAGCATCCGTCAAAAAGAGTTACTGTTTTTCTGGATGCCTGCTTCAGTGGAGGCGGACGTGAAATGGGACTGTTAGCCGCCCGTGCCGTGAAAGTAAAGCCTAAAGAAAACCAGGTGAGTGGTAACATTGTGGTATTTTCGGCCAGTACAGGCGAACAGTCATCGTTGCCATACAAAGATAAAGGCCACGGTATGTTTACCTACTATCTGCTCCAAAAAATGAAAGAGTCGCAAGGCAATATTACCTATCAGGAACTTTCCGAATACCTGAATTCCACGGTCAGTATCCGTTCGGTTATTGTCAATAGCAAAGAACAAAGCCCTCAAACCAACATCAGTTCCGATATCATAGGGACATGGAAAAACTGGAAATTGGTGGGCGAATAATGAGAAATAATTTAGTAGGGTAAAAAAGAGAAGGCACGTGCCTTCTCTTTTTATATACTGCTATTTTTGATTTATTTGAGAACTTTAAGTCTATTCAAAACCCTCGTTCGGAATTCATAACAAATGAGGTTCCCGGTTGAATTCTATTCACCAACAGCCATGTTGAATCAGCTTTTTTTGAATTCAAATGGCTCTGTTATAAAACAACCCCAAATCTTATTTTAATCTATGGGAGCCAATCGGTTTTTGTTAAAAAAAGAGTATTTTTGTGCCATTGAAAATCAAACGTCTAAAAACATACACATATGAATGTTCCCGCAAATTTAAAATACACCGAAGATCACGAATGGATCCGGGTAGAGGGTGATGAAGCTTTTATTGGAATCACTGAATTCGCTCAACAACAGTTAGGCGATGTGGTTTTTGTTGAAATCGAAACCGTGGGCGATAACCTGGCCAAGGGAGATACTTTTGGGACGATTGAAGCGGTAAAAACAGTTTCTGATCTTTTTATGCCTGTGGGTGGTGAAGTAGTAGAGGTAAACCCAAAACTGGAATCGGCTCCCGAATTGGTAAACAAAGACCCTTATGGCGACGGTTGGATGATTCGTATTAAAATGAACAACGCCGATGAATTGAACGATCTTCTTTCATCAAAAGAATATCAGGAAAATATTGGATAAAATTTGATTGAGAAAATGATATAGGCCGTCCCCTGTGGATGGCCTTTTTTATGCAAAATCTTTCCCTTCACAACCCGATTCACAATCATTTGTTACCTTCATTGAAAAACAGCAAACATTAATTTACTTTGTTCAGAAAAGATATTCAATACTATAAATTCTGTTTATACGGGTTCTTCAAAAACCTCAAGTTTTTTGAACCCTTTCTCATTCTTTTTTTTCTTGAAAAAGGGCTTACCTACACTCAAATCGGGAGTTTGTATGCTATTCGCGAAATCGGCATCAACCTGCTTGAAACCCCGACCGGGTTCATGGCCGATGCTCTTGGCCGAAAACGTACCATGATCAGTTCCTTTACCTCATACATTCTCTCTTTTATTGTTTTTTATTTGGCCGATGGTTTTTGGCTGCTTGCCTTTGCCATGATCTGTTTCAGCTTTGGCGAAGCCTTCCGCACGGGGACCCATAAAGCCATGATTTTTGATTATCTGAAACGAAACCAATGGGAGGACCAGAAAGTGGCCTATTACGGACACACCCGAAGTTGGTCGCAAATGGGCTCCGCTCTTTCCTCTTTATTGGCGGCACTTATCGTCCTTATCTCGGGCAACTACCAAATGGTTTTCCTTATTTCAACGGTGCCCTATCTGGCCGATTTGGTGCTGGTTTCCACCTATCCAAGTTACCTCGACGGCGATATTAAAAACAATTCCAAACCTGTAAAAGAAAAACTCACTGAGGTGTGGCAAATGATCAGGTTATCGTTCAAACAAACAAGGTTATTCAGGTTGTTTGGCAATCTGGCTGTTTACGAAGGCCTTTTTAAGGCATCAAAAGATTATTTGCAACCGATGGTGGTTCTGGCGCTGCTTTCCTATTCCTTCTTCCCGCAAGTGTTGGAGGAACAAAAAACTGCCATTGCCATTGGCCTTATTTATTTTGCCATCTATTCGCTGACTGCTATAACCACCCGGAACTCGGGGCGGATTGTTAAAAAAATTGGCACACTGGGCCGGACTATCAATATTTCGCTCGCCATAGGAGCCATAAGTACCATTGCCATTGGTTTTATGGTAAACCATCAAATACCTGTATTGGCAGTTTCCATCTTCCTGCTGCTGTTCATCATCGAAAACTTGCGTAAACCGGCCGGGATTTCAGCAGTAGCCGATACCATCAACCCTCAGATTCTTGCCACGGGTTTATCGGCACAATCCCAATTCGATTCTCTTTTTGCTGCCGTTTTTGCCTTTACTATTGGCGTTATAGCTGATCATATTGGCTTAGGAACAGCATTCATAACAGCTGGCGGACTTGTATTAGTCCTGTTCCCAATCCTCCGTGTAAAATAACCTTTGGTGAAAAATCAGGAACCTCCTTTTTTCCTAAAATATTTTTCTTATTTTGTAGCAGGTATTCAACTTGTTGAATCTGAGAGTGAAAATGCAGTCAGTAATTCGAACTTAAAAAAACCATTTATGAAGAAACAATTCTTATTTGTAGTTGCTGGATTGATGATGGCCACGTTTACCTTTGCCCAAAACGGAGTTGAGGGGCGTTGGAAAACCATTGACGACGAAACCGGTAAAATGAAATCCATTGTCGAGATCAGTATAAAAAATGGAAAGTTATACGGTAAAATTGTAGAATTAAAGCCAGGCGAAGACCCAAACAAAATCTGTAAAGCTTGTACCGACTACCGTAAAGGCAAAAAATTGGTAGGTATGGATATTATTACCGGACTTTCAAAAGATGGGGATGCCTGGGAAGGTGACGATGGTATCATGGATCCTGAAAACGGGAAATCATACGACTGCAAATTATGGGCTGAAGGCGGTAAACTCCAAGTCCGCGGATATATTGGTTTTGTATTCCGCACCCAAACTTGGGTAAGACCTTAAACTTCTTCGCCTAAAGAAAATATAAACCGATCTTTTGATTTCAATGAGCCTGGGTTCGCTTCGAATGCCAGGCTTATATTTTGTATGCTTTTGATTTTTTCAACCAATGTTGATGCACCCTCTTTTCGTGGCTCAAACTTCAACCAAAAATCAACCTGCTTTTGTTCCTCTGTAAAATGGCCGTTCAGGCTTCTGTTTTGAATCAAATTTACTTCAGGCTGATCGTGTGTCCCTAATTGTCTGAAATGATCAAATTCCTGCACTATCTTTCGCTTAGCATGATAAATTTGCAGGGGGCGGTCTTCTTTTAAATCTATTTTTAGCGATTGATTCAATAGCCAGCCTAACCGGTAAATGGGTTCAGATGTAATAATCGCTATGAGCGTGAAATCAAAGCTCTCGGGTAGGTTCATTTTAATGGTATTGCTCATAGCTATTTACTTAGGGCAATAAAATTAAAAAAAAGGGGGGAAAAATGGCTTAATTGGGAATGTTTTTTAATGATTCACGGGCGGCATTCTGCTCGGCCTCTTTTTTCGAAAGCCCTTTACCTTTGGCAATAACCTTATCATCTACACAAACAAAACTCACAAACTCAGGGGTTAACCCTATGTTGGATTCCATATCGGTTTGGAAACTGACTTCCTTTTTATCTTTCTGAGCCCACTCAATCAGGCGGCTTTTATAATTGGTTTCGGTTCGTAACAACATCCCCAGATCGATATGTTTCCGGAGCAGTTGTTTGAATACAAATTTTTTAACCGCCTTATAGCCATGATCAAGGTAGATGGCACCAATTAAAGCCTCAAAAGCATCACCCAGGATATGTTTGTTGCTGTAATAATTATGGGCATGTGAAATGATGAACTTGTCCAGCCCCAATTGAATGGCCAACTGAGCCAGATAATCGCCATTCACAATTTTTGAACGGGTTTGGGTTAAAAAACCCTCTTTTTTATCAGGGAACTTAATGTAAAGGTATTCAGCAACTACAGCATCTAGAATGGCATCGCCTAAAAACTCCAGGCGTTCATTATTGATAACCATCCCATCGTGAAGGCGCAGTGATGCTGACTTGTGTATGAAAGCGAGCTTGTATAGTTCTTCATTTTTTGGATAAAGACCAGTTATCCGGCGAAGTTCATCGTAAAATGCTTTGTCGGTACTAAATAATCTTTTGAGGTGAAATGAAATGAATCCTTTTAACAAGCCGAATTACTCAAATTTTTTAAAAATAACTGAAGCATTGTGCCCACCAAAACCAAATGTGTTGCTTAATGCGGCACTAATTGTCCTTGTTTGAGCTTTATGTAAGGTCAGGTTCAGTTTTGGGTCGATGCCTGGGTCAGCTTCTTTGTGATTAATGGTAGGAGGTACTAATCCATGTCTTATCGCCATGATGGAAGCAATGGATTCGATGGCGCCGGCAGCACCCAATAAGTGCCCGGTCATTGATTTGGTGGAGCTGATGTTAATTTTATACGCTTGTTCGCCAAATACTTTTTTAATGGCTAAAGTCTCAGGTATATCTCCAACAGGTGTAGAAGTACCATGAACATTCACGTAGTCAATGTCTTCGGGTTTCATGTGAGCATCTTCCAAAGCTAAACTCATGCAAAGAGCTGCTCCTAAACCTTCGGGGTGTGTGGCTGTTAAATGGTAAGCATCTCCTGAAAGACCGCCACCAGCCAATTCAGCATAAATTTTTGCGCCACGGGCTTTGGCATGTTCCAGCTCTTCTAAAACAAGAACGGCTCCACCTTCACCCATCACAAAGCCATCGCGGGTATTACAGAATGGACGTGATGCTGTTTTGTATTCAGCATTGTTAGTTGAAAGGGCCTGCATGGAATTGAAACCACCAATACCAGCAGGAGCAATGGTTGCTTCAGAACCGCCGGTTATAATGGCATCAGCTTTGCCCAACCTGATGTAATTGAATGCATCAATAATGGCATTGGTAGATGAAGCACATGCGGCCACTGTCCCAAAGTTTGGGCCATGAAAACCATATTTGATCGATATTTGCCCGGCAGCAATATCGGAAATCATTTTAGGAATAAAGAAAGGGTTGTAACGGGGGGTTCCGTCGCCTAATGAATAAGCGGCGACCTCTTCCGAGAAGGTAATCAAACCACCAATACCTGATGCGTGAATGACACCAATCCGGTCTTTGTTCACGTTTTCAGGAAAGGCTGCATCGGCAATGGCCTCATCGGCGGCGATAAGGGCAAATTGTGCATACATATCGAGCTTGCGGGCTTCTTTACGATCAAAATAAGCAACCGGATCGTAATTCTTCACTTCACAAGCGAATTGAGTTTTAAATTTAGACGCATCAAACCGAGTAATTAAGTCAGAACCGCTGACACCATTTTTCAATCCCTCCCATGTTTCAGCAAGGTTTTTACCAAGTGGATTTATCGTCCCAATTCCTGTAACTACAACTCTTTTAAGTTCCATATGTGCCTAAATTTAAAACTACAATAAAAAAATGTTAATTACTTAACGTTTTCTTCGATATGTGCAATTGCTTCACCTACAGTAGAAATTTTTTCTGCCTGATCATCGGGGATAGCAATGTTGAATTCTTTTTCGAATTCCATGATTAGTTCAACTGTGTCAAGAGAGTCTGCTCCCAAGTCATTTGTAAAGCTAGCTTCTGGAGTAACTTCGTTTTCATCAACACCTAGTTTGTCAACGATAATTGCTTTAACTCTTGATGCAATGTCTGACATAATTCTTAATTTTTAGTTAACAATAAATAATTACTGGGTTTCTACCCAAAATAAAGAACCCTTTGTTCTTGAGGTCTCGAGCGGATTCGAACCGCTGTACCCGGTTTTGCAGACCGATGCCTAGCCACTCGGCCACGAGACCAAAAAAGCGCGGTGCAAATTTATAAAATAATTTTCTTTACAATCAAATGTATTCAAACAAATTTAATTATTTTATTGAATATCTGATAATTGCTTTTCCATTATGAGGCTTACTTTGTCAACCCTGCCCCCTAAAGGAGGGTTTATTTTTGAAACCTTTACCTTGGCTTTCTGCACATTTGGCAAATCTTTGAGCAATTCATTCAGGATTCGTGAAGCAACATGTTCCAATAAATGGGACTTTTGTTCCATCTGCTTTTTGACTATTTGGTAGGCTGCCTGATAATTTACAGCATCGTGAATGTGATCGGTTTGGGCGGGTTTGGTACAATCGGTCACCAATTGCAGATCGACCAAAAAACGGTTGCCCACAATCTGTTCCTCCGAAAAACAGCCGTGATAGGCATAAAATTCCATGCCCTCAATCTCAATAATTCCCATAGTTGTTTTTTGTGGCAAAGTAACGATTTTAAAACATACAATTAACAAGGAATGAAAGATGGAATTGTTTCTTTTTTCAATCTTTTGTCCAGTGATTCATGGATATTTAATATTTTTTATTCTTCAGGGTCATTATGGTATGGTAAATCAGGTTATTTTTGTAGCCTGATTTTTAAACATAACTTAAGTTACCATGATGGATAAGTCTCCTTTGGAAGAAAAAACCGCTTCGTTGAATTTTATTGAGGCACTGATTGAAAAAGATATTCAAAACCATAAAAACGGAGGTCGGGTACACACCCGTTTTCCTCCGGAACCCAACGGTTACCTTCATATTGGGCATGCCAAATCCATTTGTTTGAATTTTGGGTTGGCAAAAAAATACAATGGCAAATGCAACCTCCGTTTCGACGATACTAACCCTGTAAAAGAAGATGTGGAATATGTTGATTCCATCATGGAAGATGTCCGCTGGCTGGGTTTTGAATGGAACGGGGAACCCTTGTATGCCTCTGACTATTTCGACCAATTGTATGTATGGGCCGAAAAAATGATCGTGGATGGCAAAGCCTATGTGGATGAACAAACCTCGGAAGAGATTGCCGCCCAAAAAGGGACTCCTACTGTATCCGGTAAAGAAAGCCCGTTCCGGAACCGTACATCACAGGAAAACCTTGACCTGTTCCGCCGGATGAAGGCCGGGGAGTTTAATGACGGTGAGAAAATCCTCCGGGCCAAAGGCGACATGGCCTCCGATAACATGCACATGCGCGACCCGATTATGTACCGCATCATCCATAAAGAACACCACCGCACGGGCGACAAATGGTGCATTTATCCCATGTACGACTTTACCCACGGCCAATCCGATTATTTGGAAGGGATTACCCATTCTATCTGTACCCTGGAATTTGAAGTACATCGCCCTTTATATAATTGGTATTTAGATCAGTTGGTGGAACCCGGTTACCGCCCCCAACAAATTGAGTTTGCCCGGTTAAACCTGAGTTATACCGTGATGAGCAAGCGTAAATTGCTGGAGCTGGTTCAAAAAAACTATGTGAGCGGCTGGGACGATCCCCGGATGCCTACCATTGGCGGAATTCGCCGCAGGGGCTACACCCCGGAAGCTGTCCGCGACTTTGCCGACCGTATCGGGGTAGCCAAGCGTGACAACGTGATTGACGTTTCGCTGATGGAATTTTGTGTCCGCGAAGATTTAAATAAAAAAGCCGCCCGCTTGATGGTGGTGATTGACCCTGTGAAGCTAGTCATTGAGAATTATCCGGCAGAAAAAACAGAATGGGTTGAAGTGGAAAACAACCCCGAGGACCCAGCTAGTGGTAACCGCATGATGCCTTTTAGCCGGGAGATTTTCATTGAACGTGACGATTTTATGGAGGAGGCTCCTAAAAAATATTTCCGCCTGACTCCGGGTGGCGAGGTCCGTTTGAAGGGGGCTTACATTATAAAATGCACCGGGGTAAAAAAAAATGCTTCAGGAAACATCATTGAAATTACCTGCATTTATGAACCTGAATCGCGCAGTGGCAGTGGCACCGAGGCCAGCCAACGAAAAATAAAAGGTACCTTGCATTGGGTCGATGCCAAAAATGCCCTACCTGTGGAAGTACGTTTGTACGATCGGTTATTTAACCATGAAGATCCGGGAGGACAGGAAGATGATTTTAAAAATTACCTGAATCCCGATTCGTTAAAAATTTTGAGCAACTGCATGGCTGAGCCATCGGTAAAAACGCTGAAAATTCAGGACCGGGTTCAGTTTCAACGCCAGGGATATTTCTGTGTCGATTATGATTCAACACCTGAAAAAATCATCTTTAACCGGACGGTGACTTTAAAAGATACCTGGGCTAAAGTGGCGGCAAAAGAATAGTAAAATACCATATTACTGAAACCCGGGAATAATTCAATTTTCGGGTTTTTTATAGCAATGCCTTGATAAATATTTTGTAACACGCTGATTTTGAAACACATGAAAGCAAATCGAAAATACTTGGAAATATTTCTCTATTTCTATGTATTTCAACGTATTACATAATGGATAAAATGCTAATTAAAAAAGTTTAACGGACTATTGTTATAGTAGAGAATAAGGATTTTACAAATACTGCAAAACCTGGGAAAGGGATTCCACCACAGGCCATCCACTGGCGAGTAGCCGATGTGCCGACTGATGTCCCCGGGAAACCAACAGGCATTGACAACCCAACTTTCCTGCCACTTCGGCATCATGCAGCGTATCGCCAATGAGCAACGAACGTTGGGGCAGGAGTTCCTTTTGTTTCAATAATTCTATGGCGCGCCCTATTTTTCCGTGGGCGTATTGGTCCGAAATGCCCGCCACCTCTTCAAAAAAAGGTTCAATACCTAAATCAATCACCGTTGTTATCAAGCTCTCCTGCTCCATGGCAGATAAAATCATCTGACTGTACCCAGCTTGTTGAATAGATGTCAACACCGGAACGGCATCGGGGAAAAGCGTTGCTTGGTGAAGCCTAAGGTGGCATTGATCCATAAATTCCAAAGCGGGAATTTCAAAGGGTTCTCTGTCAAAATCAAACCCGAGGCGCTGATAATAATCTTTGACCGGGAAAGTGAAAACTTCGCGGTATCGTTGCAAATCCAGAGTGGGTAGATTTCTTTCGGAAAGAAGATGGTTCATGGAGGTGATGCATATATCCCGATCGTCTAACAGGGTCCCGTTCCAATCCCAGATGATAAGTTCATAGTTTTTATATGGAGGCATGGAAGGTCAATTAAGGTATGGATACAATTTCGACCCGGTTATCAAAAATCAATAGCATTTTTTGATCCCATAGCGAGGCACTCAACGGTTTTGCGGCTGAAGGAATTTCTACGGTTGAATCCTCATTTGACTCCAAACTGACCAAATGTAGGGACCCATTAAAATAACCCCAATAGGAAGGCGGGTAAAAGAACCCATTGGTGGCATTTTGAGTGCGGATGGTTGCAAGATAATTGCCAAAAATATCGAAAATTAATACTCTTTGGGGTGTAAACAGGTACAAATGCTGGTTGGCTTCTATCAAACCGATGGGGTTTTCACTGTTAAGTAATACACCCAGGTTTTGGGTCTGCATCTCGGGTTGGTTCACGTTGTTATACCGGACTATTTGTTGTAACGCAGGCAGGTACAGCCAATACATTCCGGCATTGGAATAACAAGCCAACGTTGCCTCATGACCGCTAACAAGATGAATATTGGTAACTTCAGAAACCGTGGCCAGTTGTTGGTTTAAAAAAACGAGCTGGTTGGTCTCCTTAAAAAACAGCAATATCCGTAATGGATTCGAAACATCCACCCGTTCGATGTCTCCGGACATGGCGTTGGAATAACGGTACATCAATTTACCCTCGGCATTGTATTTAAATAGCTGGGCATCATGAATCAGGTAATAATTTCCCAAAGCATCGGCCTGGGCACTTTGTGCCGCTTGGTGAATGACTACATCGGGCTGGGCATCGATAATGGAAATTCCTCCCAAAAGAAAAAACCCTACGAAAAGGTTTATTTTGTTGATGGGCATAACCTTAAAATATCATCAATAAATTCTCGGTTGTTCGAAAGTCTGGGAATTTTGTGCTGCCCACCCAATTTCCCTTTTTGCTGAAGCCATTGGTGAAACGTCCCCTTGGGTATGTTATGGATGATGGGCATGTCCAGATTATAGTTTTTAAAACGTTTGGCTTCGTAATCTGAATTGACGGATTTCAGGGCTTCGTCAAGTATATAAATAAAATAGTCCAGATCGTTTGGTTCTTTTTCAAACTCGATCAGCCATTCGTGCGCACCCTGTTTGCCGATTTCCATATACACAGGAGCTGCCGTGTACTCATTGATTTCGGCTCCGGTTTTGGCGCAGGCAATCTTCAGGGCATTTTCGGCATTATCCACAATCAGTTCCTCGCCAAACGCGTTGATAAAATGACGGGTCCGGCCTGTGATCAGAAATTTATGCGGAAAAGTCTGGGTAAACTGGATGGTATCGCCAATAATATACCTCCACAATCCTCCATTGGTGGAAATTACGATGGCATAATTTACAAAGGGCTCCACCTCGTTGATTCTGAGCGTAGTTGGGTTGGCATTGCCAAATTCCGACATGGGGATAAACTCGTAAAAAATCCCATAGTCAAGCATCAGCAACATCGAGGGATCGTTGGGATCGTCCTGGATGCCAAAAAACCCTTCGGAGGCATTGTAGGTTTCGGTATAGTGCATGTCGGGTTTTTGGAAAATCTTCTGGTATTGCGTCCGGTAAGGGTTAAAGCTGACCCCCCCATGAATAAAAAGCTCCAGATTTGGCCACACCTCCGAGATACTTGAGGCTCTCGTAATTTCAAGCACCCGCTTCAGCAAAACCAATGTCCACGAAGGAACTCCCGAAATATTGGTGACATTTTCATTGATGGTGGCTTGTGCCATTTGTTCCAGCTTTTCCTCCCAATTATCCATTAATGCGATGGACGATTTTGGGGTACGCAGAAACTCCGCATAAAAAGGCATGTTCTCGATCAGGATGGCCGACAAATCGCCAAAATAGGATTCATTGCTAAAGTTGTTGATTTTATGGCTTCCGCCGACAATAAGTCCTTTTCCTGTCAACACTTGCGATTCGGGATAAAGCGATTCGTTGAAATACATCACATCTTTTCCCCCGCGGAAGTGGCAATCATCAAGGGCCTCCTGACTTACAGGAATAAACTTACTTTTGTCGCTGGTAGTACCGCTCGATTTGGCAAACCACCGGATTTCGCCTGGCCAGAGCAAGTTCTTTTCGCCGTTCCTTAATCGGTCCACGAAGGGTTTAATATCTTCGTAATCCTGCAACGGAACGGCATTGCTAAAATCCTGGTAGTTGGTAATTGATTCAAACCGATACTTCTTTCCCCAATCGGTATCACGGGCATATTCCAGCAGTTCCATCAACACATCGTGCTGCACGTGCCCCGGGTATTGACGGAACAGGTTGATCTCGTTCATCCGTTTAATGGAAATCCAATTGATGATTCCTTTAAATAGTGGCATAACATAAGCTTTTCCCAAAGATAATTTTTTTTGCGAACAACCAACCTGAGTTTTAATGTATGTAAGGTAGAAATGACAATCACTTTTTGGCCGAGGGCAATACCCTCATGGTGATGGGGAATCGGCTCACCTTTTTATGCTGGATGGCCAAATGGTTTTGATACAAGCCCGGAGGAAACTTTGTGGCATCAAAGGTTAAAACCAGGGATGCTTGTTTACCAGATGCTATCTGTAATGATGCCGTACTAAGTTGAATCCACTCAGGAATTGATTGGGATGCAAGTGAAATCTGGCACGAAAGGGTGGCTCCCCCTGTATTATGCAAAACCAACGTATCGGTAAGTATTCCACCTACCATCAATGTTTCAGAGAAACCCATTTGTGAAAAACCTAATCCGACAGGTTCAACCACTTCAAGGGTCAGAGGAATGGGGTTTTCATTCAATGTCAACATTGGATGATAAATTCCGGGGGTTGCCATACGGCCATCAAAAGCCACCCTCACCCAAGCCGTTTCTCTGGCGGTCAACGTTCCTTCCGATGGTTGCAGTTGAAAATCCTCTGCTAAGTCAGCCATAATTTTCAACTGAAAAGGCAACTCGCCCCCACCCGTATTGCTGATTTGCAGCGAATCAAAGGCTATCTCACCTACAGGGCATTGCATCTGCAAACTATCAGGTTCTACTTGGCAATTTGGGAATGTATCCACAAACAGGTGAATGGAATAGAATAGGGTATCTGTAGCATCGGACAGAGTCACCTTTGATTGGTGGGTTCCCAAAGATAAATCCTCAGCTTGAATTTGAAAAATAACTGTATCGGAGGAATTTTGGGTAAGGTATAAACTATCTTTAGCTGTTGTTATCCAATTTGAAGAACTTTGAACCGAAACCGTTTTGATTCCCCCGCCACGATTGGTTATTACTAATGTATCGGGGGTGTTTGTGTTTTTAAGAACCGTTAAATGGGATTCCTGTTTATGTAAACGGAGCAGGGGAACAGTATCAACCAGCAATTGAATGGGGAAACGCACGTGAGCATTTCCCGAAACAAAAATCTCCGACGTGTAATATCCCACCTGTAGCTCTTGGGAGTTTACTGCGAAATGAATCTGTGCCTGTTCATTTGCAGGTATTGCTACAATGTTGGTATCAAATGTTAACCAGTTGGCCGTTGATTCCAATTCGATTGTTTGAACGGAATCCCCGGTATTTGTCAAGCTAAATTCATCAACTAAAGATTCCCTCTGAGCCAAACGATAGGTAAATAATTTATTTGAAAAAGCAAGGCTCTGTTTTGGAACCACTTTTAGTACCATCGGTAAATTGATGGTATCTTCATATAAAATGGTTAGGTTTGAAAAATAAGTTCCAATATTAAGCGAATGGGCATCGAAAATAAATTTTAACGTATCGGTAGCAGCTGCTAATATTGAGTCTTGTTGATTTTGTATTTTTACCCAAAAATTCGTGTTTTCATTATCCAGAATAAGAGTATATACAAAAGGTTTGTTACCACAATTTGAAAGCAAAAAAAGCAAAGTATCCGTTGCATCTTCTTCCAAGGTCATTTGCAGGGAATCCGCTTCGAAGCATAGCAATGTTTGAGGTTTTTGCATGATAATGTTTAAGCGCAGTGGTTGTCCATCTGCCACCTGTAGATCCGTTAACAGGTAGTCGGCATAACCTTCCGATGTGATTTTAATGGAATAGGTCCCTGCCTTTAGATACCTTGCAAAATGTCCATTTAAAGGGTTGGTAAACACCTGCGATTGATCAAAGTCGTGGTTGGGCACTTCGATAGTTGCTGCCAACGGAATCCCTTTTGCATCGGTAACCATTCCCTGAATTCCAAACAACCCTTCGCGTAAATAATAAACCAGTGCAGATTGATTGGCAGCCCACAAGGTATTCAAACTTTCAGTAGGATAAAATTTTGTGCCGGCAATTTCTAAGGTTACTTCCCGGCAATGCCGGAAATAGTTCATATAGTCTTGCCGCCCTCCGGTAATGCGGTACCAAGCAAAACCATTAGTTAACCCATCGCTCACATCGGTAAAATACCCGTCAGGGCCATTGACTTGGGCACTATCGCGATAATTGCCTCCCACATAGCGCCACCAAGCATCGTCGGCAGTTATCCGGCTCCATGTATCCCACGGGTAGTTAACTACTTCGGCCCCGCTGTGGAAATTTGCAGCCAATGAAAACGGGTGATTCTCCGCGAAGGACGTCATAAATTGGGTCTCTTCTTGCCAGACATTTCCATCGGGATGCGGACCGGCTGCAGGATCGGGAAAGTTCCGGTTCAAATCGACATAATTGGCATTGTACCGGCTCGCCCCGGTAACGGTATAATTTCCCCCTTTGTAGGTACCATCGGGGTTTGCCAAAGGGTTTATCCAAACCACTGATGCATTAATTAACTGAGTAACCTCGGGGTAATCTGTATCTTGATAATGTGCCAACAGGTAATCAATCAGGCGGAGCAGCAACACATAACCCCCCAATTCGTCCCCATGAATGGTTCCCGAATACCACAATTGAGGTTCCGGGTCCCAAGAGTTCTCTACCTGGTCCGATATTTTTACGGCCCATAACTTCCGGCCGCTTGCCAAAGTTCCTATTTCGACCAACTGGCAAATTTCAGGATAGTTTTGTGCAAAGTTTTGCATCATCTGTTCGTAAACCTCATAGGTGGGGTAGCGATCCCAATTAGCCATATCGGCAATTGTGGTGGCCATGGTCAAAGCCTTGGTGCTTTTGCTTTCGGTGATAAATGAATAAGGAAGGTTGAATGATTTGAACACTTCAAATTCTTTCCGGTTGGCATACGCATCAACCCTTGTTCCATCGACATTGTCGATAGAGATGGCGGTTGATAGTTTGTCAATTTGCGATTTGCTTTGCGCATTAAACCAAAAATGGTACAGCGTGTCTTGTGCTGAGGCGGAAAATGCCAAGTTGATTAAAATAAATCCGATACTATAAACAACCGATTTCATCTGTTATGATATTGTTAAGTGCAAGCGTTTTAATCAAGCTAAATTAATTCAAAATAACCCAATAAAATAAAAAAGGCCTCTTTTTCAGAAGCCCTTTCCACGAATATATTTATTGATGGGGTCTTACACCATTTGTTGTTTGATAAAATCCCAACCTTGATCCGAAATTTTAGCTCCCAAGGTTTCAATTACCTTTCCCGAAAGCAGGGCTCCCATATTCCCGCAATCATTCAGCGACAGGTTGTGTACCAAACCATATAAAAACCCGGCGGCATATAAATCGCCTGCACCGGTAGTATCAAAGGCATCGATGCCAATGATCCCTACGTGTGTTTTCTCATTTTTATGTTTGATTAACGATCCATTTTTACCGATTTTCACCACCGCATATTCACATTGCGAGGCAATGAAATCCAATGCTTCATCGGGTTCCAGACCTGTAAATGAACGGGCTTCCTCCTCATTCGCAAAAAGAATATCGACATACCGCGAGACTATTGATTTGAGAAATTCCAGATTCTCGGCCACTACATTATAGCTGGCCAAATCGAGCGATACTTTCAGCCCCTGTTGTTTGGCCAACTTAATGGCTGTTTCAATAAGCTGGTGGTTTTGCACCAAATAGCCTTCGATATGGAAAATCTGGAACCCTTTAAAAATGGAGGCATCCAAATCGGAGGCACTCAATTCCACAGCCGCCCCCAGACAGGTGGCAAATGTCCGTTCCGAATCGGGAGTGACTAACGCGATGGCTTTTCCCGAAGGTGTTTCCGACTGCAACAGATAAGGTTCAATCCCGGCCTGCATCAAGTCGTGTTTAAAGAACTCGCCCAGGGCATCTCTCCCCACTTTGCCAATAAATCCGGTTTGAATGCCCAATTTTGCCAGGCCATGAATGGTATTAGCCGCCGAGCCTCCCGATGTCATGACCGGGTTTAGGTGAGAAGTTTTTTCAATGACCGAAGCCGAAAAATCCGGATCGACCAGTTGCATACTTCCCTTTGGCAGATTCAGTTGGTTTAGAATCTGATCGTTGGGTACCCGTGTCATCACATCCACCAGCGCATTGCCCATTCCAAGTATCTTATCCATGGTGCAGTATTTTAGTTTGCTAAAATGAGAGTCAAAAAACGGTGCGAAATAACTTTAAAATTAACGAATAAAAAAATTTTTGTACAAAATATTGAAAGTCAATTTAGAAGCAGAATTTATTAGGTAAATAAAAAAAATAGGGCAAAAAATTTTGCATATTCAAGGTAAGCCACTATTTTTGCCACGCAATTTTGGGAAACAAACCAGTAACTCAAAGTTGGACAACGTTCTTCCTCCTTAGCTCAGTTGGTTAGAGCACCTGACTGTTAATCAGGGGGTCCTTGGTTCAAGTCCAAGAGGGGGAGCACAAAAAAAGCCTTCGCAGATTTTTTGCGGAGGCTTTTTTTCATTTCAACGGATGAGACTATGCCTGTTGCCATGTGTTGCTCCTGCGGCAGGCAATAGGCTATATCTTTGTGAGCACGTTTATATTCATCTTTTGTCAAAACGGCAGTTTTTAAGAAATTGAAATACCAATTTGAAAAATTGGTAAGTACATTGTTATTAAGATAATTGCTACAATAAAGCCTATAATAGTAATTAATAGTGGCTATAATTAGGTTTGTAATTATAGCCAATAGATGATTTAAATCTTCTGTTGATTGTTGATTTAATCTTTTGAAAATTATGTCAAGTTGATTTACTTCTTCACCAACTTTAATTAAATGTGTGGTTCTTTTATTAAAAAGCAATGTTTTTTTAGATTTTTGCTTAGAAGGTTTCCTTTTAATATTTCGCGATAGACCATTTGCAAAGCATCTTTGTAAACCTGAAATTCAATCATGTTGCTAGTAAGATCAATCGCTTTTAATAGATTCACGTTGGAACTTGTCATAAGCGACATGGACTGAAAAAATCTTGCCGAATAAAAAAGTTTAAAAGCGGACCTACCAAAGGAATTTTTAGCATCAAATAACCTTTGTGTAACCGATAATCCTTGCTTTTCTTAACTATAGTATCAATAACAAGAAAACCCAAAATAATGAAGAAAAACAGTACCAGATAATATATAAGGTTGTTTGATATTGTTATTATCATCTTTGTTAAAGAGGATAACTCATTATTTGTTCTTTTGAATATCTCAACAAACATTGGAACCATAAATTTCATTATAAATAAAACAGCAGCAAGAGCAGGAATAAGGACAACAATTAGGATAACTGGTAGCTCCAACAATTTTTTTCTTCTGGTTTACAATATTTGAATAAAATCAGCTAATGAATTAGCAACCTTGTTTATTTCTCGCTATGTATCAATTGTAGCCATTTACTGTCCACGACGTCGGCCTTGTGCTCTTTGGCATTTTTTACGTGGGGGGCATTGACCAGAAACACTTCAAAACCGTAATCCAACAAAAGGATGAATAACGGCCGCCAATAAAACCCGGTAGATTCCAAGGTTACTGTTTCCACCTCATGGAACAACAGTGTTTGGTAATTTTGTGCAAATCGGCAGTAAACACAGAATACTCTTCTACATTCTCCTGTGATACACAAACAAAATGACTTTTGCTCCCAATATCAATCTCTGCTGCATGAGGGTTAACAACGGGCATGGAAATCATGTTGTCATTGGAACGGGCTTTCTTGGTTTTGCCTTTCGGCAGAATGTTTGTTGCTGTGCATACTCACATTCGGGATAAGGTTTAAGGACAAAACCCATCACCATTATTTTCACTAGACATTCTGCAACCATGCTAAACGACTGGCTTTTAATGCACCACGTTAATATCGGCTTACTTCAGGGTAACCGCAAGTTATATATAATTTTCTCAAAGAACTTTAAAAGGAGCTAAACGACATTGAATGGAAATAGTAAAAACTGTTGATAGATGTACCGAGAGAATTTGACTCTGATTGAGTTTTTTATTTGATCCTATAAAATCTCTTATTCTGGATTGAATATCCGCAATTTAGCTATTTGAATTTTCGGCAATAATTTTCCAACGCTTCAATCCATCAAATTTTTACCTTTGTGGCATGGAGCACCCTGAGAAAATAATCCACGTGGATATGGATGCCTTTTACGCAGCCATTGAACAACGCGACCATCCTGAACTGAGGGGTCGCCCCATTGCCATTGGCAGCAAAGGAAGGCGAGGCGTGGTGGCCACGGCCAGTTACGAAGCCCGCTTGTTTGGGGTGCATTCGGCCATGGCCTCTGTCACGGCTTTGCGGCGGTGTCCCGGGTTGATCTTTGTTCCCCCGCGGATGGATAAGTATAAAGAGGTTTCGCGGCAAATCCGTGCCATTTTTTTTGAATATACCGATTTGGTGGAACCCCTGTCGTTGGACGAAGCATACCTGAATGTGACTGAAAACAAAAAGCATAACCCTTCGGCCACCTTAATCGCCAAAGAAATTAAAAAACGGATAGTTACCGAAACCAGGTTGACCGCATCGGCCGGAGTTTCGTACAACAAGTTTCTGGCAAAAGCGGCTTCCGATGTAAAAAAACCCGACGGCCTTTTTGTCATTACCCCCAAGGAGGCCCAGGAATTTATCGACCATTTGAAGGTGGAACGTTTTTACGGCATTGGAAAAGTAACCGCCGAAAAGTTGCACCAGATGGGAATTTTTTTTGGTGCCGATTTGAAAAAACTATCTGAACACCGGCTGGTACAAACCTTTGGCAAAGCCGGCCATTATTATTACCAGATTGCGCGTGGGATCGACCACCGGCCGGTGAATCCGAACCGCGAATTGAAATCGGTAGGTGGTGAAAATACCTTCGACACCGACCTGGCAACCCATATCGAAATGGAACAGGAGCTGTTACCCATTGCCGAAAAGGTGTACGAAAGGCTCCGTAAAACAGGGAAATTGGGGCGGACCATCACCTTAAAAGTAAAATTCGACGATTTTACCCAGATTACCCGTAGCAAAACCAGCCTAGTTCCGGTAATTTCCTTTGAAATGTTATGGAAACACACCCTGGAATTGCTGAGCCAATTAAATGAAACCAGCCACCGGGTGCGGCTTCTGGGAGTTACCGTTTCAAACTTCCTGACTGAAGAACAAGAAGCCATTCAACTGGAGATTGATTGGTCAAGAAATTCTTCGTCTCAAAGTAGTTTATAACAAAACTATGTTGTTATAGCAACCAATATGTAAGTTCCAAATTTAACGTGAGTTTTGTGTTAAAATATCAAACAATGAATATTTTATCTGTGTTTTTTAATTGTGATAACCCTACGAGGGTTCAAAACCCTCGTAGGGTTAGTAATTGAATCTTTGCGAGGGTTAAACTTTCAATCAATAATTGCGACTTTTAGAAGATCAAGGCAAAACTCACTTTAAATTTAATAGAAATACTTTTTAGACAGCCTCGTATGGCAGCCACAAACTCAATGATTTATTATTTTACAACATAAACTCTTACATTAACTGTCCCCAGATTCACAGCCCCGCCGGTACCGTTATAAATTGAAATCCGGATAACATTTGGATTTGAAACATAAGCCGTGAGCATACAACCCTGCAAATCTGCATCAATGGAGCCAAGAATTATATCTCCAAAATCAACGGCAAACGAGTTTATTGCATTTGAAGTATATGTGGAACCTGCTGGCAAATTATTGATTACAAATGTTCCTGCCGGATCGCTGGTTACTTCTGTTGCCGAAAATTGCGTTTTTAAAATAATAGAATCAGCCGTTTGAGTAATCAACAAGCTTGAATCGGCGCTTGCTAATATTTTGGCTGCTATTGGGTTAGCACCGTTCCCCACTAAAATATTATCTACCGTTAAAGCGGCATTTCCCATGCCACCATTTACAACAGGAAGTACGCCTGTAACTTTTGAGGTCAAATCAATTGTACTGTTTGCAATATCTTCATTCAGAAGTGTCCCATTTAGAATTTCACCAGTAGCAACTGCACCAACAGCAACATCCTCAGCTACGATAGTCTCATCCAGGATTTCAGATGTAGTTACAGAACCAGCCCCGATATCCTCAGCTAAAATGGTCTCATCCATTAATTCTGAGGTGGTAACCGCGCTGGCAGCAATATCCCCGGCAAGGATGGTTTCATCTAACATTTCATCGGTTGTTACAGCGCCTGTAGCAATGTCCTCGGCTAGGATTGTCTCATTTAGTATTTCCGATGTGGTTACAGCACCTGTGGCAATATCCTCGGCAAGGATGGTTTCATCCAAAATCTCGGATGTTTCCACGGCACTGGTATTAATATCTTCAGCTAAAATAGCTTCATTCAGAATTTTAGCCGTAGTAATGGCATCATCGGCAATATCGTCGGTATAAAAAGAATAAGGAACCGACATGAATTGTTGATTGCTTACCAACCTGAAATCCCCATCATTTTTGGTAGATATTTCCACTTTCAAGAACTGGTCGGCGTCAATCCATGGAATGTCCAACATTTTTGTATAGCCCCCATTACCTGTTTGGGTGCCTTGCCCAATGATTAACGAAAACAACCCATATTTATCGGTGACGGTTGTATGGATTTCTTCCCATTGAATAGAGCCATTCGCCCCTTTGGTGATAGTAAACCGCACCCCGATTTCTTTTTCATACAAGGGTTTGCCCTCTACATCCATACCCACGATTTCTTTACCATATTCGTCAACAGCCACGGCCTGGTAATAAATACCGCTTAAATCACCTATGTTTTGCGAGGATGCACTTTGTACCAATCCTATAACAAAAAATAAAACTGTACTTATGTGAGTTAATTTTTTCATATCAAGCAATTTTTAAAATTTAAACATCATGTTTTTAGAATGTAAAAGCAAGACCAACTGTCAAACTATAGGCAAAATTGGTTGATGTCTGACTGTCGTCGGGTTCGAGATTATTTAGTCCCATTAGATAATTGAATTCGAGAAAGCTGGCAATGTTTTTCGTAAATTCTATTTCAACACCTGGGGTAAAAACTATTCCGTAATCCAAATTATCTAACAATTCCGATTCAATAATATTAAAATGCTCGTTATTAAGCGCCTGGGTTCCGTTAAGCAAATACGAAAAGTAACCTGATGCCACAAAATAAGGGCTAATCCGATCTAGTGCATAAATATAACCGATACCCAGCTTGGCATCGGCATATTGCAACCGCCACGAATAATTCATGTCGTCATAAATCAGATCTGCTCCGCTTTTATGGATTCCAAAACCCGGTTTCACAATCAATCCAAAATTAGTAACATAACGGTACCCAACACCATAACCTCCGGTAAAGATGCCTTTATATTCTGTATTGAGGTTGTTACTTTGCGAATCATTAAACCTGAAAGAAGTATAAAGCTGCGAAACTTCCACAGTAACCGATGATTGGGCACTTACTAATGCTGTGGATGCAATCATGCATACAAGCAATAAAAGGAGTAAACTTTTTTTCATAACTGTTTATTTTGAAATGATTAATTTTAATGTTTGGCTATGCTGCATTGAATCGTAAATGGTGAGCAGGTATATGCCATTGCTCCACGATCCGCAGTTAATATGGTGCAGATGAAGGTCCGGCACCGCCTCAGAAAATACTTGATTCCCATTCACATCTACTGCCTTTATGAGGGATTGTTCGATGACCTTGCTGCTTTTAATGGCAATGGTATAAGTGGCCGGATTCGGGAAAACCGATAAGCTGATGTTTTTCGAAAGTGAGGATTCTACAACTACTAAAGTAAATACAACCGGTTGTTGAAATCCTTGCAATACCGAAGTCCCATCATTGTACAGGGCTGATGTACCATAGGGTTGACCAATGGTCTGATTGAAGGTAACGTTATCAGAGGCAACAATGGATCCATAATTTGAGATACATTGCCTTTTTACTGACTGCGCCTGATTTGTAAATGGTATGCAAACCGTTAAAAACAGCCATAAATACATAGGCGCTTTCCACCGAAAGTAAATTTTTTCCATCCCAATCTTGTTAAGCTTTGGTAAAATTGAATTTGAATACCCTGCATTATTCTACCCCGGAAATAAATTGTGCAGAACTGACAGGCAGGTGAGACGTACTCTTTGGTTCCCGGTAATCCGAAAACAAAAGAACTGATTATTTCAGATTAAATGTATAATCTATCGAAAACAGGAATCCCGATTGGTTTTCCATTCCGGCAAACTTGTATTTGTTGGCGGTATTCGAATACAAGTAGGAAACCCCCACAGAAAAATTACTGTAACTCAAGCTGATGGGGATAATAACATCCATGCTTTGGAAATCAAATGTTTCTGTTTTATATCCTTCCTGTCCGATATCTGAAATTAGGGTGGCTTTTTCGGTTGATGTTAATTGCTGGTATAACCAAAAATCGGTACCCATTCCCATTGACAGCATTGGAAATATTGAAAGGCTCCATTTACCGGTTTTCCCGATCGACCAATTATAATAATAGCCTAGCCCGGTATTGGCAAAATAATTAACCTCGGTGCCATGTAAGGAATAAAAATCGGAATACAGGTAAAAACGGCGGAAGGTATATCCGGCAGAGGCATTCAAAGAGTGTTGGTAATCGATGCCCATAAAAGCGGAATCGCCATCATAGAAATGGTATTGGTAATAAATGTTTACATCGAACCCATTCTGGAAAAAGTATTGGTAACCTGCAGAAGCATCAACATCATACGAAAACTCTAAAGCATCGGAATAAACAGCCGGCATTAACGAAACCCAGGCTCCGGATTTATGATAAAACGACACATCACCCAGCGTAGTCGAAATATTTGTGGTTTGGTCAATTTGGCCTACCGAATTATTGGTGTTGTACATCAGATTAAACAGGAAGTAACTAACCTCTTCGGTAAGGGTATCATTTTGCCCCCTGATAGACGATTGTGAAAAAACCGGACTCAAGCCAATCAACATTGATACAACTATTGCACTTATCTTTCTTGTCATGGGAATCAAATCGTTAATTAAATGAACAACACTAAAAAAACACTATCAGATTTTTATCCTTTGAAATTATCTGGAACTTAAGATAATTACCAATGGCCTTGCCGCCGTTGAATTTGCTTTTTTTGTTGTGCAGCCTGACCAGCCCTTTTTTGTTGTCTTTGACCAATCCTAGCTTGTTTAATCTGCTTTTGAACCTTTTGAATCTCTGTCTTGTTGAGCTGATCTACAGGTACTTCTTTTACCTCTGGTTTTTTCCCCTCTGCATTTATTGTAACCGTTTGTTTACCATCCTTTTCGTTATTCTGTTCCTTGGCTGGGGTAGCTTTTAAATCCTTAATTTGATTCTTTTGCTCTACGTTGGAATCGGTTTTTGTTTTCTTTTCAGTAATATCCTGCCCAAACAAAACAAACCAACCCAGAGTAAGGAATCCAATTAATAATAGCCTCTTCATGTTGACCTCCGCTTGTTATCCATTATTTGTATTAAAGTTACAACTTTTGATAATTAAATTTTACATTAATCTTTTTTTAACCAACCGCAGGTAAATACTACGGTTGGTTGAAAAAGATTAATGTCTTTAGTTTCCGGTTCCGGCACATTTGCGTTTCAGTTCAATGGTTGTGGTTACACCATCCTGAGTCACATCAGCCAAGTTATCGCAGGTCCCATCGCCATAATCAATGGTGAGTACAGATTCACCTGTCTTTTCTATTTGCATGATTCCCTGAATGATGTACATAAAGCAACCGATCTCGTTTTTACGTACCAATGGCTCCAAAATAGTCATTACCACTTGCACCGAATCGGTTGTCAGGGTGCTCCCGCCCGTTGTTTCAATAACATCGTCACGCTTTGTGCGTGTATCGGAACCTTCAACAATGGTGCGGTTTTTTTCGGAACTATAGGTAATTGTTCCACCGTTGTTGGACAAAATTAAAGAACCGTCTATTACAATTGAACTTACACGTTGGCTATCGGCATTTACTGTTTGAGTAACCGACTTATTTCCCACCACCTGGTTATCGTCAACAAAGAAATCTTCGAATGAAAAAGTAATATACACTAGGCTATCAAAGTAGCGTCCTTCGTGGGTCATGATAATTTTTCCACGCCGTTCACGGCCATCATTGCACAAACAGTTGGTATCGCCAAAGTTGATTGTCATAACTATGGTACTTTGTTCAACCTCGCGGGTAACCGTTACGCATTCGCTCAAACGGCTGTATCCAAAACCATTGGCACTTTTTAAACTGGAAGAACTACTTTCATATAAGTCAACAGCTTCGTCGGCAACTTCAATTACTTCATCAAAAACATCGGCCGTATAAAGCTCGTTTTCAACAGAAACATCAACTGTTTCGCCATTGTCCTGAATATCGGCTTGATCCGATAATTCACAGGAATTAAACACCATACCAAGACTAATAAATAGTCCCAATGGTATGATAAAAATTGATTTAAATTTATTTGTTCTCATTTTGATAAATTTAGTTGAATAAAATTTTGTTTAGGAAAAGAAAAGATATATGCCCCTGTTACTAACGATTATTACCTTTTCCCTTTTGGGTCATTTGCTTACGCATGGTTCCATCGCATACTTTCTGGCGGATCATTTGCTTTTTTTGCGATTTGGTTTGTTGATTCAATTGAGTACAGGATTGTTGCCTAATTTGATTGCATGCCTGGGGTGTTCCTGTTAGCTCACACACCCGTGTTCTCGTTTGGAGCTTGATTTGCCCGTTGTTGGTTGTTTGGCTAAAAGCATTTACTGCAAAAGCCATCAACACTGCCGAAATTAAAATTTGCTTTTTCATAATTGTTAGGAATTAAATTAATACCCCAAAACTACTGGTGCAAGATGAAGTGAAAATGAAGTTATTAAGATTCCGCTTTTTTAGCTTTGTTTTTAGCCAATATTAATTTTCTCCGATCACCTGTCTCTATCCCATAAATCTCACGTCTAAAGCCTCTTTATCTAATGTCTTGTTTCTTAAAAATTGATAGCACCTTTAAAAATATTGATGAATACGAAGACTGATTGCCCACTATTTTTTACATTTACCTTTCTAAAATATAACTATTGAAGACAACCGCCACCATAACGTTTTTCCTCTTTCTTTCTGTCCTTTTCTCTAGGTACGGATGGTCACAAACTGCACCCAAATATTCGAACGAGTTTTTAAATATCGGTGTAGGTGCGCGTTCCTTTGGGATGTCGCACAGTACGGTGGCCTCGGTACGCGGGGTAACTGCAACCTATTGGAATCCGGCAGCGTTAACCCAGTTGAAATATCCGGTCAATTTAGGGTTGATGCACTCGGAATATTTTGCCGGGTTATCGCAATACGATTATGGTACCGTAGCCTTAAAACCCGATGAAAAATCGAGTCTGGCAATTTCATTTATCCGCTTTGGGGTGGATAACATTCCCAATACCCTGGAACTGATCGATGGTGATGGGAACATCCGGTTCGACCGGATAAAATCATTTTCAGTAGCCGATTATGCCGTTTGGTTTTCCTATGCGCGAAAACTTCCTTTACAAGGATTAAGCATTGGGGGAAATGCAAAAATCATCCGCCGCATGGGTGGCGATTTTGCCCGGGCATGGGGCTTCGGCATCGATCTGGCCGCGCATTACCAGTGGGAAAAATGGCAATTTGGGGTCATGGCCCGAGACATTACTACCACCGTAAATTCATGGACCTACTACACCGATGAACTTTCAGAGGTTTTTGAACTTACCGGCAACATGATTCCTGAAAGCAGTACCGAAGTTACCCTCCCCAAACTCATCATGGGGGCTTCGCATGATTTCAGGCTTACTGAAAAATTTGGCGTTTTGGCCGAAGTCAATCTCGATTTGACCACCGACGGCAAAAGAAACGTGTTGCTGAAAGGAGATCCATTTAGCATCGATCCTCATGCAGGCGTAGAATTCCGTTACATGCAATTCATCTTTTTACGAATGGGCATTGGCAACATTCAAAAAGAGGTGGAAAGCGGTTCCCATCTGACCTTACAGCCCAATATGGGATTGGGCATTGCCTACAAACGCCTTACAGTTGATTATGCCCTCACCGACTTGGGAAATATTTCTGCTGCCGGCTACTCGCATGTATTTAGCCTTACTTTCAGCCTCGAACCTAAACCCGTAAAACCCAATTGAAGTCATGAATAAACTTAATACCAAACATCGTTGGTTGATTGGGGCCTTGACCCTGGGGTTGTTTTTCCTTCCTTGCCTTTCGTGTGCGCAGAACTTTGGTAACGAATGGATAAATCTCAGTCAAAAATACTATCGGTTCAGCATCCCTACCACAGGAATTTACCGGGTAACGTTACAGGAACTTCAAAAAGCCGGGGTTCCTGTCAACAGTTACAATCCCCAAAATATTCAGCTTTTTTTTAAAGGAAACGAAATCCCTTGCCACATTCAGGGAGAAAGTTCCGGATTGGTAGAGTACATTGAATTCTTTGCCGAAAGAAACGATGGGTGGTTCGATACCGAAATGTATGATGATGTTAAAAATCAGGCCAACCCTTATTATAGTATGATTAACGATACCGCCGCGGTATTTATCACCTGGAACAACAGCTTTTCGAACCAACGGATGACCGTACTGACCGATCAAACTTTTACAGGGTACACGCCTGCCTCCTATTGCAAATGTCAATCCTTAACACAATACACGGGTTCGTATGCTGCATCGTTGCCCGACTGTGAATATACCGAAGGTGAAGGCTGGACAGATAACGTGTTGAGCATCAGTTTGGGAAGCTCATTAACCAAAAATATTTCCACCCCGGAATATACCGCCGCCGGAACATCCATTGAAATATCTTTTACCCTTTTGACCACTTCTTCAAAAAACCACCATCTAAATATCACCGGTCCTGGATTTGAAACAGATACCATTTTTGCCGGGTATAAAACGATTAAAAGAACTTACCATGTTGCAAATGTTGTCTTAAGCAATCCAACATCGCTAACTTTTAAAAGCATCAACGATGTGAATGCCGACACCGATTATTCATCGGTGTCATTCATTTCTATTACCTATCCCCGTACCTTTGCCAATATTACCGATAACAGTTTCCGGTTTACCATTCCTGCTTCGTCCGCACAAAAAACACTACTTGCGTTTACCGGGTTGAGTACATCCACCACTTTTTATTTGTACGACCTGTCCCGGGGCAGTAAAATTCCCGCAGTTTTTGAAGATGGTGTTTTGAAAGCCCTGGTTCCTGCATCGGGTCAGGAAACCCAGTTGATGCTGGTTTCCAATGAGGGTTTGTTAAAAATCAGCCAGATTAGTGCCTGCCAAATGGATAACCATGCCTTGAAAAACAAAAACCACGTGATATTAACCCATCCATTGTTATGGGAACAGGCACAGGAATACGCCAATTACCGTAATGCGTATCTGGTTAATGCCGAAAACCTTTACGACCAGTTTGGATATGGCATCAGGAAACACCCCATGGCTATCCGTAATTTTTTGCGGTACCTGTTCAGCAACTGGAGTACCGACCCCACCGACCTTTTCATCATCGGGAAAGGGGTGAATGCCAAAGATTCCCGTAAAAGTTCCACCAATTTCGCGGCCAACTTAATACCCCCCATGGGTTATACACCCAGCGACGAGCTCATTGGCACCCGGATTTCGGGCAACGGACTGGAATCAGTTATCCCAATCGGGCGGTTGTCTGCCCGGACAGGCAACCATGTGAGCCTGTACCTGAGCAAAGTTCAGGAGTTTGAACAAAATACCCCCGATGAATGGATGAAGCATATCATTCATTTTGGTGGGGGATTAAACGCCGCAGAACAAGCCCAGTTTAAAAATTACCTGCTCCAATACGAAGCTGTAGCCACCGATACACTTTGGGGAGCCAATGTTTCAACGTTTTTAAAAACTTCCTCCGATCCTATTACCATCACTAAGTCCGACAGCATTTCCAGCCTCATCAACCATGGGGTAAGCCTGATGACTTTTTATGGGCACGGGTCCACTTATGGATTCGACCAAAACATAGACTCTCCCGATGCTTACAATAATCAGGGAAAGTACCCGCTTATGGTTGCCAATTCCTGTTATTCCGGAGATATTTTTCTTTACGAAAAAAACAGCACGAGTGAAGAGTGGGTCTTGTCTGAAAACAAAGGGGCAATTGGTTTTCTGGCCATGGTCGATCAAGGGTATATTACTTACTTAAACCTGTTCACCAGCCAGTTCTACAAAAATCTTTGCAGCCTCTCATATGGTGAATCTATAGGGACTATCATCCACCGGGCCAAAGTTGCTATGCAGGAAAGCAATATTTCGGGAAACATTTTCCGGAGCACCATTCATTCTTTTGCCCTCCACGGGGATCCTCTGTTGGTACTAAACAGTTTTTCAAAACCTGATGTATCCATCGGACCTGAAAATATCTTTTTTACACCTGCCAACATCACAACGGAAGTAGATTCTTTTCAAATGTATATTGCCCCTGTTAATATTGGCAAAACAACCGGTAAATCATTTATCGTAGATATTGAACGGACATTCCAGGATGGAACCACGGCTAACTATCAATGGGTGATGGATGGCCTGTTGTTCAAAGATACCCTTAGCCTGAAAATTCCTGTGGAACTGAAAAATGGCCTGGGAAATAACCAGTTCAAAGTCCGGATAGATGCACTGAACCAGATTGAAGAACTGAATGAAAGCAATAACATGACCACGGTTTCCACATTTATTTCCAGCACCGATATTATTCCCGTGGTCCCTTACAAATTCGGTATTCAATCCACAACAGCTCCAAAGTTCAAAGCCAGCACGGGAAACCTGTTAAGCGGTTTGCAAACCAGCATCTTTCAATTAGACACCACCTATAAATTCAACAGCCCGTTATTAATTACCGAAGAAATAACCCATTCCGGGGGGATTATTGAATGGAAACCCAACACCAGCCTGCAGGCCCAGATCCCTTATTTTTGGAGAGCCGCAAAAAAAGATTCCCAAAAAACCATGAACTGGACTACCAGTTCGTTTACCATTGAACCGGGGCAAACGGGCTGGCAACAAAAACAGATGGGGCAATTATTAAGCAATGATTATAAGTTTATTGAACCCGATACCCTTGCACAAAATTTTCAGTTTTCTGTTTCCCCGAAATCGGTCAGGTGCCACAATCTGGGGAGCCCTAATAGTAACACCTACGGCTATATTGGCTATTCTGTAGATGGTACAGGCGCGGGTTCATCATGCCGTGCTATCACGGCCCTTGTACTGGCGGTTATTGATTCCACTACGCTCGTCCCCTGGCTTTCGAACCGGGGTTCGTACGGTCACGCGAATGATCCCTGGTGTTTCAATAAAACCAGCCCCGAAAATTATTTTGTTTTTTACTTAGATACAGCACAAGAAAAACTTGATGCCTCCATGGATAACATTATCAACCTGATAGAAAACGAGGTCCCCGATGGAAACTACTTTTTAATATATTCATTTATCCAGGGAAAATTTCAAATGTGGCGCGAAAGGCATTACCAGGCATTTAATAGTTGGGGTGCTACCAATGAAATCCGCTTTTTACAAAACAACCAGCCGTACATCTTTTTCAGCCAAAAAGGTGACCCTGCAAAAGCCGAAGAAGTTTTTGGGGAAGCCACCGACCACATTGACCTGAATACCGAGATAAAAACAAGTTTTAATTATGGAAGTATTACCAGCGTTCCGGTAGGACCCTCAACCCAATGGCAACGGTTAAATTGGAATTATACATCATCTGAAGTTAGTCCCAACGAAATTGCTTTTGTGCAGGTTTTCGGCATCGACAACCAGGGAAACCAGACCTTGCTGATGGACTCCATCACCGAAACAGATAAAGACCTTTCCTCCATCCCCGCCAGTCAATATCCCTATTTGTCGCTGCAATTTTATACCCGCGATGCAGAATTCGAAACCCCTGCCCAACTCAATTATTGGAACGTGTTTTATACACCTGTCACCGATTTAGCCATCAACCCTCAGAAGGGTTGGGAATTTTATTCCGATACCCTGCAGGAAGGCGAAAAGGCCCGACTGGAAGTGGCCATTGAAAACATCGGCCTGGTGGATGCCGACAGCGTTTTGGTAAATTATTGGATGGTGGATGCCAACAACAAAGAACATCCGCTGGCAAACCACCGCGTAAAACCCCTGGCTTTGGACGAGCTATTCACCGACACGCTTACCTTTAAAACATTGAATTTCCCGGGATTAAACCAATTGTGGATGGAAATCAACCCGAGTTCCACCGAAACTCAATCGTTCGACCAGCCGGAACAGTACCATTTTAACAACCTGATTCAAAAACAGTTCTTTGTTCAAAAAGATGAACGGAACCCGTTGCTTGACGTTACCTTCGATGGCGTCCATATCATGGATGGCGACCTGGTTTCGGCCAAACCTGAAATTGTCATCCAGCTTTCAGATGAAAACCAGTACATTGCCTTGGAAGATACCTCTTTAATGAGCATCTACCTGAAATCGCAGCAAACAGGGATTGAGGAAAAACTGGTACTTTCTCAAACAGAAGGGGTGACTTTTGAACCTGCCCAACTGCCCAGCAACAAGGCCCGCATTATTTATCAGGCCAATTTTCCGGAAGATGGAACCTACGAAATTCGCGTACAGGCCAAAGACCCATCGGGCAATGAATCGGGGAGTTACGACTATCAGATTTCGTTTCAGGTAATTAACGAGAGTACGATTACCCATGTATTTAATTATCCGAATCCTTTCAGTACGGCTACCCGCTTTGTGTTTGAACTAACCGGCAGCGAGGTGCCTGATCTGTTCCGGATTGAAATACTTACCGTTACCGGCCGTCTGGTTAAAGTCATTGATTTGGATGAATTGGGTCCCATCACCATTGGTAAAAACATTAGTCAATATGTTTGGGATGGCACCGACGATTTTGGTGACCGGTTGGCCAACGGGGTCTATTTTTACCGGGTTTTCGCCCGCCTGAATGGACAGGAACTCAAAATCAGGGACTCAGGAACCGACCAATATTTTAAAAACGGTTTTGGAAAATTATACATCATCCACTAATCTTGAAACTATGCCAATGGGAGAAACGGATACCCTGATTTCCAAAAATCATAAAATAGCCATCATTGCCTCCCTGAGTATTTTAGCTATCATATATTGGATTTTATTCGATTTCCTGCGCCAGATTGAGTTTGACACTTCCAGTTTTATAGGAGCCTCGCGGTTGATGTTTCATTTAGAGGGCGGCTACAATTTTCAGTCCCGGTTATCAAAACCCTTGGTGCTGATACTTCCCGGGTTGGTGGAATACCTTTCGGGCATGCATCCGAAACATATTTTTTTAGCCCAAAATCTGGTCTGTTATTATGCTTTGGGGTTTATTGTGTATAAAACGATTTACTTGATTACCCAAAATACCCGGCAGGCGTTATTAGCAGTGCTTGCCTATTTTATGTGCCAACCTTTTGCAGTTTATTCCTTGTTTTATTTGGTTGATACCGTAGGTTGGTTTTTCGGGTTTTACACCATTTACCTCACCTTAAAGTATTTTCCTCAACCAATTATTGATGCAAAAAAGGTCACCGTTATATCATGTATCGCAGGTATTGGCATGCTTACCAAAGAGAGTGCTATTGTAGGCATCCTGTTCATGATTTTGTATCTGCTTTTTAATTTCTATCCGCTAAAAACAAAAATCAAATACCTGTTTTTAGCCTCTCTGTTCTTTCTTATCCCGTTTTTAGTCTCCAATATGTTGACCCAGAAATATTATGGGGTCTCTGTTTTTCAAAGAGTCATTGAGCAGCAAACCAGCCAGGGGCTTGTGTTCTACAACAAAGGGAATTTTCAACAGCTTTTTAGAATTGTTGATGTGTATTGGGTTTTGTTTGCAGTGGGGCTTTGGCAGGTTTTCAAATCTTTTCGGCTCAAAAATTCTGGCAACACCTTAGGAATCCTCTTGTTAACTGCACTCATAGCACTGCTGCTTATGCCTTTATATCCTTTCATTGTTGATAGGATTCTGTTTATGGTTACCCCTATACTAATCGTGTTTATTGCTATAGGAAGTTCATTGTTTGAAAAATTTGCTTACCCTGCAATTATTATAGGTGGAATCATCAACATTTCAATGACCTACCTAATTTACAGGTACAACACATCGGGAATCTTACTCAAAGGATTGGTTTTGTATCTGCTGATTTTAACTGCCTTTTTCATTGTAAAAAAATTCCGGGAGAAAAAATTAATAATTACACCATCCAATCCGCCAATGGCAGGGAGGTGAAGTAGCCATAAATTTCGCAGGCCATGCAAAAACAATTTGGAAAACCGCTGCTATTTCGTTAATATTCATCCATCAAAATAAACTATAACACACAAAATTATGGAACCAAAAGAACAAGTATTAAAAGCGATGAAAAGTAAGGCTGCTCCCATGAGTGCCGGTGAAATTGAAGCAGCTACCGGACTTGACAAAAAATTGGTAGAAAAAGCCATGAAAATATTGAAACAAGAGGAGGCTATTTATTCGCCTGTCCGTTGCAAATGGCAGGCAAAATAGGAAACGAAGAAAACAGAACGCGGAAATTCCAAAAATTGATCTCCGCGTTCTGTTGGTTTTTAAATAGCTATTAAACTTCCCTCTGCCATCCACCAATAACCTGAACCACATGTTTCTATACCTTTCCAGCACACAAAATCCCTATTTTAATATCGCCACCGAAGAGTATTTTCTGAAGAACTTCGATGAGGGTTTCTTTTACCTGTATATCAACCAGCCGTCCATCATTGTGGGCAAACACCAAAACACGCTGGCCGAAATCAATACCGCTTACGCAAAGGAACACCAGATTCCTGTAGTAAGGAGGCTTTCGGGTGGTGGTACCGTTTTTCACGATACCGGTAACCTGAATTACTGTTTTATTGAACAAGGGAGCCAGGGCCATCTGGTCGATTTTAAAAAATATGCCCAACCGGTACTTGATGTCCTTAACCGGTTGGGGATTCCGGCTTATCTGCGCGGAAAAAGCGATTTGGTCATTGGCGACCAGAAGTTTTCAGGAAATGCCGAGCATGTGTATAAAAACAGGGTGCTGCATCATGGAACCATGCTCTTTTCTTCAGCATTGGACCAATTGAATGCATCCATAGCCTCCGATGGGGGTGCTTTCAGCGATAAAGCCGTACGTTCGAACCGGAGCCGGGTTACCAACATCAGCGAGCACCTGCATGAACCTCTTACTATTGAGGACTTCATCCAATTGGTTGTTAACAGGGTCACAAAAATCTATCCTGAGATGAAACCTTTTCACCTTTCCGGAAAAGATCAGGAACAGATTGAACATTTGGTGGCAACCAAATACCAAACCTGGGACTGGGTCTTTGCCTATTCCCCACCCTATGAATTCATGCGCTCTATAAAGTTACCACAAGGAACCCTGGAGGTACATCTTTGGGTTGAGAAAGGAAACATCCGGAATGCAACCTGTCTTTTTAATGGTCAGGGTCTGGAACAATTAACCCAAGTCTTGATTCAACAAAAACATGCTTACGAAGTTGTCAAACAAAGTATCTTACCTTTTTTTGGACCTCCTCAAAAACTCCCTTTCTCCATTGAAGATTTTACCCGTTGCCTGTTTTAACCTATGGAAAACCAACAGCCGACACGCCAGATAATCCTGACCAGCGATGGTTCGCACACCCTTTTTGTACCTTTGCTCGGCGAACATTATCATTCCATCCATGGTGCCATTCAGGAAAGCCGGCATGTGTTTATCCAAACCGGACTTGGACCTCTGAATGCACCAAAATGTATCAAAATTCTTGAGATTGGTTTTGGTACAGGTTTGAATGCCCTTTTGGCGATGCAGTTTGCCCATCAGCACCAAATCGAGATTTTGTTTACCACCATCGAGAAATATCCGCTCCGGAAGGATGAATTTTCTCAATTGAATTATGGTTCTGTTTTAGGAGAAGAATGGATTCCTTATTTTCAACAGCTTCATGAATGCCCATGGGAACAACTTGTCCCGATTTCAGAAGCATTCAGCATTCAAAAAATAAGGGCAGATTTGTTAACGGCATCATTTATTGAAACCTATCAAATTGTTTTTTTTGATGCGTTTGGCCCTGACAAACAGCCCGATTTATGGACCGTAACAGTTTTTGAGAAGCTCTACAAAAGCCTGGAAAAGCAAGGGGTTTTGGTTACTTATTCGGCCAAAGGACAGGTACGCCGGAATTTAAAAGCAGCAGGATTTGAGGTAGAACGGTTACCGGGACCTCCAGGTAAACGCGAAATGTTGCGCGCGACAAAAAAAGCTTAATGAATGGGGCAACGGCTGACGCATTCGATCACCTTGGCAAAATTCTCGTGTTTTAAAAAATAAATGGTGTTTTTCCCATCGCGTTTGGAACAAAGAACCCCTTTATCTTTCAGTATCCCCAGATGATGCGAGGTGCTCGACTGTTCAATGCCCAGTTTCTGGTGAATTTCGCTGACAGTTAGTTTTGCATCGTTTTCGAGTAGCCGCAGGATGGCAATCCGCATAGGGTGTGCAATGGCTTTAAGCATGTTGGCAACACTTTCCAACTTTTCAACATCAAGTTGACTGATGTCCAATACTTCTGTTTCTATTTTATCCACGTTCAAATCTATTTATTCAATTGCAACTACTTACAAAAGAGTTAGGTTTGCAAAATTGCTAACATTCTTTTTAAGAAGCAAATATTTAGATAGGTAAATGTGTTATGATAAAAGTCATGGTTTGCTTTGTATTTGAACAAACCGGCCTCAGGATGAAAGCATTTCAAGCTCAACATAAAATTTCTCAAGAGAAAATAATTGTCCAGTGTGGCATTAGTCGTTAGTTTATTATACTGCTTTTTTGTGATGGTGCATTTTAATTTTAAAAAAAATGTATAATATATTTTACATTGTGAGTATTATATTTAACTTTGTGTCGTTAATTATATACATATGGTAAAAATAAGCAGACAAAAATGGATAATAAAGAAAAGCAACTGTTGGTAACTGCAATCAGCATGATACTGATTTTGGGGTGCTATGCCCTGTATGTTTATAATAATTACATAGCGGAGAATCTGGCTATAATAAATGACACCAGATTCTGGGCGAAAGCCTTCTTAATCTTAATTCCCGTAACAATTGCGTCGCAAATCGTCATTCATATTGTATTTGCTATCATCAATAAAATAGTAACTAATGAGGATATCCCAACGCTTAGCGATGAACGCGACAAGTTGATTGATCTGAAAGCCATACGGATTTCACATTGGATTTTTACCATGGGCTTTTTGTTGTCAATGGTGTCGCAAGTTATGGGCATGCAACTATGGGTGATGTTCATTATACTCATTGCCTCTGGTTTTATAGCCGCCTTTGTTGCCGAAATTACAAAGTTCTATCTGTATCGGAAGGGATTTTAAGATGAGCAAATGTCACATTAGCAATAACATCCGGAAATTTCGTTTTTACAACAACGAAATGACCCAACAGGAGTTGGCCGATCAAACAGGTGTTACCCGACAGACCATTGTTGCCATAGAAAACGGGAAATACTCGCCAACACTGGAATTGGCTTTTCGTATAACCCGCGTATTCAACGTGCCGTTGGAGGAGGTTTTCTCTTTTAATATTGAAATTGAAGAAAAAAATACTAAATAATTCTTTTAAGGAAATTAAAATGGATTCAAACAAAAAAAAGGCAAGGTTAGCTGGTTTACTATATCTGCTAATGGCAGTATCAGGACCTATTGGATTATTGATTGTACCATCGAAAATTATAGTAGATGGAAATGTTGCTGCAACAGCCCAAAACATCGTAACCCACGAAATGCTCTTCCGAATAGGTATTGTAAGCAATCTTGTTTGCCAGATCAGTTTTATTTTTCTTGTTCTGGCATTGAACCGATTGTTTAACGGGGTGAATGAGAAATATGCAAAGCTCATGGTTTCATTGGTTATAGTAGCTGTGCCAATTGCCGTGCTTAACGAACTCAACAATGTTGCAGCCCTTGTATTTGCCGACGGTGCCGGTTTTCTCAACCCATTTAACCCTGAACAGCTCAATGCATTGGCCACGGTCTTTGTTCAATTACACGAAAAAGGGACAATAATAGCCAGCTTTTTCTGGGGGCTATGGCTTTTCCCTTTTGGGGTTCTTGTCGTCAAGTCAGGGTTTATTCCGAAAATATTAGGCATATTGCTCATCGTGGGATGCTTTACTTATGTGGTTGATAGCTCATTGGCCATTCTTTTTCCAAAATTCAGGGAATTAATTACCGGTTTTCTTTTACTTCCTTTAAGTTTAGGAGAAATTTCGATGGTATTATGGCTCCTAATAAAAGGGGTAAAAGTTCAAAAGCCCGTTATAAGCGTATCTTACTGATGTTATTCTACTAATTCGTTAACTTTAATAAAAATCAATAATTATGAAGAAAACAACAAAATTTGGAGAAACCGTTGAAGGTTATAACATTCCCGTGCTGAATGAACGCGAAATAAGAGCCGCGGCAGGGATACTGTTCTTTTTCACCTTTTTGTCGCTCATGTTTATTTTATTTAAAGGCAATTTTTTAATGATAAAATACGTGATTACCGCTTTTATGGCGGATTTTCTTATCCGGGTATTAATCAAGCCTAAGTTTGCTCCTACCCTTATCATCGGCAGGCTGATTGTGAGCAGGCAAAACCCAGAATATGTAGGAGCGGCTCAAAAAAAATTGGCCTGGATGATTGGGGTTTTCCTATCGGTCACCATGTTTGTACTTATGGTGGTAGTTAACTCGTACAGTATTATTACTGGCCTTATTTGCCTTATCTGTTTGGTGTTCCTGTTTTTTGAATCAGTCTTTGGTATTTGCCTGGGTTGTATTTTCTACAACTTGATTTATAAAGAAAAAGCACAACATTGCCCGGGAGAGATTTGTGATGTTAAAAGCAAACACGACATTCAAAAAACATCCTTTTTACAAATCCTCATCGTGATAGGTATGATAGGCTTTATTGTACTTTTGGCGGTGCTGTTCAACGGCAATTTCAGTGTAAAGCCGCATGACTTGTTTGGCATAGTCCAAAAATAAGAAGGTTTCATTGTGTTGGTTTCAATACCTATAAAACTGCAAGTAAAGGTACTCTTTATTTGGTCACAAGTGCCTCAACTTAACATATCCCAAGCTCGCAGCAATCTATCAAAAACGATGGAAAGTTGAAGGATACCACAAAAACGTCAAAGGCAATGAGCCATTTGCCAAGTCACTTCAAGGACAGAAACAACTCAAAAAAGTCATTTCTGTGCGTCAATATTGGCGTATGTGAAATTTGAAGCATTAAGACTCCGGCATGACCGCAACCACTTTGCTTTAAAGGAAAGATTGTATCTTAATGCCATGCAGGCTGCTTATCAAAACTTAAAGCAACTGGATACGATCCATGTTTTTAAAGCCGCGTAACATGAGTTATTAATACATTAGTACATTATCTTGTGTCTCATATCTTGATGCTGACTACTTGATACTAAAATATTCATTCTGCTAACTAAACAACATTGATTTCTAATGCGTAATTTGGGTTCAAATAATAAACTGGACTACCAAAATAAGCAACACCATGGCAATGGGATAGATGGTGGCATAGGCAATCTTTGGCACATCGCTGTCGGTCATGGGTTCCACAGCGGCCAACCCCGGCGTGCTTGTCATCCCACCTGAGATGGCTCCGAACAATTCCAGTACATTTAGCTTTAAATAATACTTACCCACCAACAGTGTGGCAACCATCGGGATAACAGTAATTAATGCCCCCACAAAAAAGAGCTTAATTCCTTGGGTAGCAATGGCCTCAACCAAAACCGAGCCGGCCTGCGTTCCCACCGATGCCAAAAAAAACAACAACCCTAATTGTTTAAGCAATTGTGTGGCCGCCCCCGTCATGCTCCATAGTACTTTGCCTGTTTTTCCAACGCGCCCCAGCACTAAGGCTACCATTAAAACACCACCTGTTAACCCCAGCGAGAATGTAAAATTAGCACCAAAACTCAAGCTCAGTTTTCCGGCCAGGATTCCTAAAACAATTCCAACGGCAATGGGAAAAAAATCGGTATCGGAAAGACGTTTGTCGTTGTCGCCAAAAAGAGAGGTGACGTTTTTCATGTTTTCTTTACTGCATGCCACCATCAATTTGTCGCCTAGCTGCAACCTGGTTTGGGGATTTGGCGGTAAATCAATGCCGCTCCTCCGTATTCTGGTAACTGTGGCATGATACACCTGGAACAGGTTGATCTGTTGAAGGGTTTTATTAATGACCTCGTTGCTGGTGACCAATACCGATTGTACCCTATATTCTTTCGACAATTCAATTTCTTCATCAATTTGATTTCCCAGAAGGGTTTCAATAAGAGGGAATGAATCCTGCTGCCCAACCACCCGAAGTTTATCACCCAGTTTTAAAACGGTTAGCGGGGTTGGAGTAATTGTAATTTCACCTTGTTTTACTCTTGAGATAACAGCCCCCGTCAATTGGCGCACTTTCAGTTCGGTCAGGGTTTTACCAACCGCTTTGGGATTGGTAACGATATAATTCCGCACCAAAATTTCGGGATTTTCCTTTTTGCGGTTTTCTTCCATTGCCTTTTCAATATCCCGGATGTTGGTGTTCATTAACTTTGGCATCAATTTAATGAACAAAATAACACCGATCACGCCAAAAGGATAGGCAATTCCATACCCGATGGATGCCAAAGGCGATTGGGTGGCATCAATGGCAACCGCCAAACCGGGTGTACTTGTTAAGGCTCCGGTAAGCAAGCCGGCACATAAATTTTTATCGATATGGAAAATTTTGCCGGCAGCCACAGTAACAATGGCACCGGACACCACAATAATCACTGCTAACAGGGCATAAATCCTTCCCTGCTTTTTAAATGATTCAAAAAATCCAGGACCTGCCTGAATCCCAATAGTATAAATAAATAATACCAAACCCAATGTTTGAAATTCTATTGGCAGTTGTATTCCTAAGTAACCCATAAACAAGGCCAAAAAAAGAATGGCCGAAACATCAAAAGAAAACCCCTTAAACTGGATGTTGCCCAGAATAAACCCGATGGCCACAATAAAAAACAGACTGAATATGGGAGAGGCAAAAAATTCCATGTTAATTAATGATAAAAGGCAAACTTGAAACGGTCTCTTTGTTTATCAGTTGCACGATATATTTTCCTTTCGATAAACCATCCAATGGGATGATTGGTTCACCAAATGTTCCCTCTTTTACGGTTTGACCGATCATATTCAATATTCTAAAAGTCTGGAACCCCTCTGTTGCCGATATATGCAAATAGTCTCTTGCCGGATTTGGATACACATACATGGTTTTATAGTTTTTATCGTTCAAGGCGGTTAAGTTCCATACTTGTGCCACGAACTCCGGATGATCGATAAACGGATTTCTGTTCTTTTGATAGGAATAAATCACCTCGTTCCGGTTGCGCTCAAAATCATCTACAGGGTCGGCTTTATGCCAACTGAGGAGTACATCCAGTTTAGCCATTTCATAAACCAGGGGAGCGCTATTAACCAACTCCAGGTAATCGTACATCACGGTCATATAAAACAAGATCCGGGCAATATCTCCTTTTACTTCATCACGGGGCACATAAGTATCGGCCGTTTGTTCAACGTCAAAATAATCATTGCTCCTTGAGGAGTTCTCGGCTGGATCAGCAGGTTTTAAATTATGCAGATCGGAACCCACACCAATCGTGGAATTTGACACATCGGTATTTAAAAGAGATTGGGGCCATACATGTTCCCGGTTCCAGGTAATTCCGGAGTCCCAAACACCAGAAACCGAGATACCCAAATAAACCAAAACAACATTGCCCTCAATATTGGGGTCTGCATCTGTCTCGTCTAAAATATATCGGGCATCGCCATAACTAATTCCTTGAAATCCTTCGTTAATCACATTTCGTAAAAATGTTTCAAGCTCGGTCCCGGTTAAACCTTCGGTTCCTTTATAATAGTCAGTAGGTATCTGGCCAAAGGATATTACAGTATTTATTACTGCCAGATGAAATAATACCAGTAAATTTTTATACATATTGAATTTTTTATAGTATTTTCTAATTGACAACAAAGTTAATAGAAATTGCTACTTTTAAGCTCTTTCAAAATAAATTAAACCATGAGGGTAGTTATACAACGTGTGGCCGAGGCTTCGGTAACCATTGAAAACAGACAAGTTTCAGCCATTGCAAACGGTTTACTGATTTTATTAGGCATTGAAGATTCCGATACCCGGGACGATATTGAATGGCTCACAAAAAAAATTACGCAGCTACGGATTTTTGACGATGGACAAGGGGTTATGAACCTGTCGGTAGTTGATGTAAGAGGGGAACTTTTGGTAATATCGCAGTTTACTTTGCATGCCTCTACCAAAAAAGGGAACCGTCCATCGTACATAAAAGCGGCACGACCAGAAGTTGCCATTCCGTTATATCATCAGTTTGTGGAGATGTTAAGAAATACATCATCGCGCCCGGTGTTAACGGGCGAATTTGGAGCCATGATGAACGTTTCGTTGGTAAACCATGGCCCGGTAACGATATGGATGGACAGTAAGAATAGGGAGTAAAGGTCAAAAAATGACCCTAACTGTTAATGACGCCCAATTTGAAGATAACGTATTGTAAACTCCACCACCGTTTTTTTTGTCTTGAATCCGTAAATGAAGATTATATTACATGAAATGAGGACTTTATAAGACTTGTCGTGATAAAGTCAAGTTTCGTTTTCAGTATGCTAGTGTCAAGTCTAATATAAAAAGTCGGGTAATATTCACCCGGTGACTTTTCGATTATAGCATTATGCCTTAAATTCATGCCCGGAGTCACCGGGTGAATTGATGCAAACACATGCCGGACTTGACACTAGTGTCATGTTATATTTAAATTAGCGGGTAAATATTGAATTTTCCCCCTCTCCCTTCGGGTTTCTCCCCCAAGGGAGAACTTGCTCCGATTGAGCGGACAAGTTCACGCCATGGCGTGGTGTCCCCAAGTAATAAGCAAAGGGAAAATAAAATTTCTGAACTCCCGACATTGCTAGATTAACATGACACTAGTATTAACTTCTAAAGATTATAAGTTTTAAATATTTTTTTATATTTGCAACGTTATAAATTAATAAACCAGTTCAACATTTTATTATTAATCATTTAATTAGAATCCGTATGAATTTAAAACTATGTGTTGCATTTTGTGTACTATTATTTGTTGTTTTTTCATGTACAAAAGACGATGAAATTACAGTTACCCTGAAAACCAGCGGAACATTATACGTTAATGTTGCTGATGGAAATGGGGCCCCATTTTCAAACACCAACGTGCGGTTAATGACAATTATTGGTAATTATACATCAACTCTTGACCAAAAAAAGACCGATGGAAGCGGGAACGTGTATTTTGGTGAGCTCAACGAAGGTAATTATTATCTTGCTGTGGATACACCTAAAATAGAAAATATTAAATATATGCCTTATCAGTTATTCCAGGTGATTAGTGGGGTCGAGAAACAGTTATATATAAATGTAGCCGAATTTGTCGGCACTTTTACCCTGACATTAAAAAAATATGATTTTTCGGGGGAATACCTTCCTTATCCCGATCAAAAGGTATTTCTTGTGCCAACTGAAAAAGGTAATTCAAGCAATTTAACCTTAGAGGAAATAACCAACCTGGCGGAATACAATGAAACAACAGATTCTGCAGGTAAGGTTTCTTTTACCATTCCTAGCGACAGGTATTTTTATATAGTTCTTTTTACCGACGGTTTATCGGATATTTTAGGTCAAATAGCCGTATCGAAAGGTTCAAATTATAGTTATACAGAAGTAGTATATCCGTAATATTAAGCATTTTATTTATTATCAAGGCTGCCTTTTACTTTTGGCAGCCTTTTTATTTTGCTGAAATGTAAAGGGGAACCATAAATGGGCAGTAAACTATTGCAACTAACTTATAGCTACGAAACAATGAATCGGTATGCAAGCGATAAACCAACCGGAGGCAAAGAATTTTTAAATTCAACACTGTGATTTATTTTTAAATCGTCCATATAGTCATCAACTTCGGAACTTCGGAAAGGAATAAATAAACCAACTGACCAGTATCCTTTAGTATAATAATCTCTTTTCCAGTCAAAACCAAACGCAACACTTGGCCCATAAAATAACTTGTTATACTGTGAAGCCCCTGAAACCGCAATAGCAGCATTATAACCATACATGGCACTTAAATAAGGAATAAAACGTCGTGTGGAAGTTGTACTGCTGAGACGGAACTTAACCCCTGCATTGTATCCAAAACCTGCAATTGGATAACCAAGCCCTAAAAATACACCCGCTTGGTGAATGGGATAAAATAAAAGACTCCCACCAAAACCCCCATTATCAATTCCGATACCTAACCCGATAGAAACTTTATCAATGTACATTGCCGAAGGATTTGAATCTTGAGATTTTACTTCAGTAACCGCTACTGTTAACAATAAAGAAACGAACAGACAACTTTTTGCAATTTTCGTTTTCATACAGATGGTTGATTAATATTTAACAATGATGCAATTTAAGTAAAATATTGTCAAGATAAACCTCTGAGAGCACAAACCTGTTTAAGTCAAGAAATCTAGCACCATTATGGAAAACTGATTTTGGAAAAGTTCAGGGCATTTAAAAGGGGAAGCGAATACCAGCTATTCTTTTTTCGGAAACAAAATATAGGGTATTCATCTTCCTGTGGGTAACAGTTACCGGGGTGCTGTTGAAAGAATTTTCGGGCTAGATAATTCCTGACTTTAAATGCCCATTTGGCTTAATATTGGGTAATTTTTACATTCACCACGGACACAAACAATGTTGGCGATGAATCAAATACCCACCCCTTTTTAACACGATTCATTGCCGGTACTTTTTTTGCAAGAAATAAAACCGCGACGGAATCAACCTACCAACATTAGCCACCCCATGCTATGGAGGCTTTGAGCAAATTGAACGGGATTAAAAACTGACAGGGATATAAAAGACTAGGTGGTTGAATGAATAACAGACTAAAACTCAATTGGAATTGTAAACGAAACAACAACGGGTTTTTCTCGTATTTTGCCAGGTGATTCCCAGTTAGGCAGGCTTCTAATTATTTCTTGAGCAAAAAAATCAAGTTCCTCATCAATCCCTTTAGCCACCCTTATTCGATCAGCTTTGCCAATTTCATTTACGTCAAATTGTATGGATACCTTCCCTCTCTTATGAATGTTTTTACTTTGCTTTATATGGCAGATCGATTCATGAATAGAAGATTTTAAGACTTTTTCGCCACCCGGGAATACAGGCATTGTTTCTACAAGATAATATACCTTTTTCTCGTTACAGAAGCTCGGTATCCTCCGATTTATTCGATAATAAGAAGCAAATAATGTATCATCACTAAAATCAACATGAATTGCCATCGAATCATTCCCATGTAATTCAACATCAATCTGTTTTTTGATAGTATTCTATTCAAGTTCAAAAAAATATTTGCCATCAAAATAATAAGGGAGAATCTTCTGATTCAATGCTAGCTCTTTCCCATTTGCACTACATTTTAAACAATCTTGGGGGCTTTTGATAAATACGATATTATTTTGGGAATAGATAAAAACGGGAATATACACGTAGCAAACCAACAGAAATATTTTTTTCATTGTGTTGAAATTTATATGATGAGATCATATCCTTTAAATTCCACAATATTATTTCAATCAGAACTATTTAGTTCGTTTCAGGGGGGGGGTGATAAGAACCACGGCAGATGCTTCCCATCCGCACTAAAAATACGCACTTACACTGACCTGTCCGGTATGAATGGCAGGGAGCTCCGCGGGTTTCCGCCCCTGATAATGGAACGATAACCGCAGAAACTGATTGAGGTTTCGGGTAAGTTGGACGGTCCATCGGTAATTCTCGCCCGGGGCATAACCTTCGAGCAGGTTGTAAGCCACTGAGCTGGTTTCATCGCCCTTGTACCGGTTCACAATCACCGAGGCGTTAATTGTTAAAGTCCCCTGTTTGGGCGAACTGATTTTTACTTCCGGGGTGCATTCGTTCCAAAGCAATTGTTCTACCGAACCCCGGTTTTCCTTCTTTTTCAGGATATACGAAACCGAGGTGCGGAACCTTGGCGAGGGTTGCCATTGAAACGTTGCTCGGTTTTCATAACCTTCGATCCTGTAATTTTTGGCAGTAAAATATTCCGAGGTGTAGGTTCTTAACTGATGCTGGGTACTGTTTGTCCAGATAAATTCCGGGGTCATATTCCATCGCACGTTAAGTTCTTGCTGGGCAATCTCCGTTTGGTCGAATCCATGCACCAGCAGTGATTTCTGGAATTGTTGGCCAAAGGTGAGGTCGGCACTTACCAAACGGTGGTTGCGGTTAAACGACAGCGTGTTCCGGAATTGGGCGCTCACACTTATCAATGAAGAATCGGCTACCGACGATTGGATAGGATTCAACCGGGCAAGCAGCTCTTCATCGGTATGTTTTTGCTGGATGCGGTAATTCAGGTTGTTGTTGAACCGGGCTACGAACTTTTGGATGCGGTTGGGGTCGGCCCAAAACTTTTGTGGCTCCAGTTTCACATTCTCGGTCCATTTAATGGAATACACTTTTATATACTCGCTGGTGGGGATGTAAATCTTTAAATAATTGGCCTCTTCAGGGAAGGGCGACACTTCAAATTCATCCAGTTCCGGGATGCTGTTCCCATTAGTGTCTATCCAACTGTAAATTCCTTGTCCGGGGACGACTTCAATGTATGAATATTCCTTTTTGTTCTCCATTCCGGTACCTATCTCATAAAAAGATTGTATGACGAGCCATTTTTTTTGTGCCTGCCATTGGTGATCGAGCCTTGACAGCAGGTTTTGTCCGCTTTGGGCATCTGCAACAAGTGAGGCATCCGTTACCCTGAAATTCCGCCAGGTGAACGAAGCATTGAGTTTGTGCCGGGGATGGCTGCCGATTTGAGATGTCAGGCTTACATCGTCCGATTTGGAGGCTTTTTGCAGTTGGTAGGTACCGGGTAAAAAGTCAATACGGTTTTGGTAACGTACTGCCCATTGGTTTTGGGTGGAGTCGCCTGTTTGGAACGACACATCTGTTTGGCTATATTTTTGGCTGTTCTCCAAAAGGGTATCGGAATTTGTCAGGGTCATCCGGTTGTCTTCAAATTCATGGCCGGCACCAAGTTTCAATGGCCCCATTTTTTGAAAAATCTGAATCCGGTGCCGGTAAAAGGTAGTGTGGTTGGTGGAACCTGAGCTGTTCAGAAAACTCACCGCCACTTGTTCCGAGAACTTAGCTTTTTGTAATGTTGAGGTAAAACTGCCTTTGTAGCCGGTATATTCGGATCCGCTTTTAAGTAACTCTACGGCAAGCGTCTGTTTTTCGCCCCATACACTGGGAAGCGTCAGTTGCGATTGCACCAGATGGATATGTTCCGTGGGCGCAGATAGGAGGTTCCAGTCCCGCTCGAATTCGGTTTTCCGGAACCGCTCGATGGGATTAAAATTCCTGTGGGTAAATTCATGGCTCAACAGCCAGGTGAGCGAAGTTTGTTTGATGGACTGTTTGTAGGTAACCTGGTTTTTAATGGCCAGCCCTTGGTTGTCACTGTCATTCATGGATGAAAAGGTGTTCAGGTCTTTGTTAGAAAAAGCCCACTCGGTTTCAAAAGCCCACCTTTGGTTGGGGACAAAGCGGGCTTTGGCTACCAGAAGCTGTTTTTTCTGTGGAGCCACCAATAGCTGAACTGGCTCGTAGCTTCCTTGCGCGGTTCCATTAACAGGAGCTACCCACCTGAAAACTTTTCCGTTGGCGGCGGTCAGCTCCTGCACATAACTTCCCCGGTTGACTCCCACAAAGGCAAAACCAGCCGAATAAAAGGCGCTATCGGCATGTGTGGAATAAACCAGAATGCTGTCGTAACGGATTCCCTGAACCAAGGTGTCCACTAGTTTGTATAGAATCTGCGAAACGGTATAAGCTACGCTATCGTAATTGGGTACCAAGGCCAGCGAGGCCTCGTCGCCTGCCTGCATCAGCACCTGCTTTTGGTCATCGGTAAGGGTTTGGTTTACCTGTTGGTTTTTGGCGTCTCCCTCCGTGAAATAGTGCAACCCGAAAGAGGCTTTTGCCGATTCCGTACGTATTTGTGAATACAAAAGAAAGCGGTTGTAATTCTTATCGCTGTATTCAAACTCGGCAATAATCCGGGAATTACCGGTAATCATCAGGTTTGGGTTAAATGTCAGTTCACCAGTATTGTAGTTTATCACATAATCGGCCTGTTCCCCACGCTCCAGGAGTTCACCATCCAGATAAATCTTTTCGGTACCGGCCAAAACCACAATATAGGTTTCGTTGTTGGCGCCATTCAGGGGATAAGGTCCCTGGCTTCCTTCAATCCCGGTAAAATTCATACGGTTGAAATTTCCTTTGGCAATGGCTGCACTGGCTTGTAGGTTCGTGGTAAATTTTCCGATGGGCGATGCCTGCTTTGCCCGGAGATCGGCACCCATCACCTTTCGGTTAAACTGCATAAAATAGCTATTGGAGGCCGCGATGGAAACATCACCCATTTGTAAAAAACGGGTTGAATCGTACAGCCGGATATAAATTTGATCGAACTCGTTGATTTGTTGCGAATACCCTTCAGGTTGAATGGGGATGTTTTTATCGGACAATACCGCCTCCAGCATGATTTGGTCGGTCAATTGCCCGCGCATCTGTAAATTCAATTCGGAGTTTAAAGTCATGTTCTGGCTATTTCCAACTTGCAACCCTCTCGACAGGGTTCCTGTGACTTTTATGGGTTGTTTTTTTCCCTGAGCATTAGGAATGGTACTTGTTTCATCCTCAGGCAAAGTCAGAGGAAGGGTTGGTTTTCTTTGGTTATCGAAAAATGGTGGACTACCGATTATTTCAAGGCTCTTGAATGGAAATGTCCGGTAGAATACCTGGATGGGATGGCGGGTTAAGCTGTCCTGCAATAAAACTAAAATGGCTTTGGAATAATTGATTTGGTAATGAACCCCGGGGAGTAACTGCTTTTCCTGGGTTAGTACCTGTTCGCTTCCGGGAACCAGGTGGTAAACATCGAGCAGCAGGGAGTCGGTGAACTGAAACGTTTTTACATGCAGGTTGCTTAATTGCTGCCCTGCCCCTAAAAGGGGAACGAGGCAAAATACCGTATATAAAAGCTTCTTCCTCAATTAAAAACGTGATTAGGCGGTAACATCTACATTAAAATGAATTGATTCAGGTTTGTTTTTTACTTGTTGAAGTTTTCCAAAAGGCTATAAATTACAGGATTTCCATCCCTTACCAAAATACCATAGTCATCGATAAAAAATTGTTGATGTTTAAGGTTCCATACATAAGTTCTTAAAACCATTTCATCGTTAACCAAAGGCACATCGGAAAGTTTGATGCTATGGTGAACCGGTATCCAGGTATTGGGCGTTCGGGAGATGGGAACAAACTTCTGAAAAGAGGCTCCTCCCCAATAAACCTGTTTCCCGTCCACAGTCTCAATGGTTGCCACCAAAACGGCGTCAGTAAATGAATCCTGGATTTTGGTCATCAGGGAGATATCAATGAAATTATTTTCGTTTTTCATGATCGGATTTAATTGACATGAAAAATTGAGCGACCATTCATGGGTGCTGTCCATAAAATAGGAGGTTTTCCCTGAAAAGCTTATGGAATCGGCCAATTGTTGGGCTTCGGGAGTGGTAAAACCGGAAGGTCCGGTCTGTTCAAAATTGAAAAAAGCCACCCAGGGTTTTGTTTGAGAGGGTTCTTTTGAAAAAAGATAACAGGTTCCTCCGGCAAAATTTTTCTGCCAGACCACCGTTGGGAAATAGTCCTGAATCAGAGGCACTGTATTGGGATTGTTGCCTGACATGCACCCTATATATACATAATTGATTTCGTGATATTTCTGATTTAATAAGGCAGATAAATCCTTTTCCAGGGGTAAGTTGGGGAACCAAATAAAGGAGGTATCTGTCTGATAACGTTCCATATATAATTGTGTCATTTCAAGGTCCGAATCAATGATGGATAGAACGCTATCTTTTTGAGTTTTTATTTTTTGATGCTCCAACACAATTTCTTTAATTGGTGAATGGTAGAACAAATCATAATGTTTGCGCTGGAAAATAAGCGAATAACTATTTAGTGACAGAATCAGGAGGACCAAAAGCCCGTTAACCCAGATTTTATGAGACCTGATAACTCCCCAAAGAGCAAGGTACAAAAAGGCATGACTGAAAATGACTACCGAAAATTGCAAAACCCCATTCACATACACGGAATAAAAATAGCCAATGAGTAACGGCATCAAGAACCAGACAATGGCAATGAAGATGTATTTTTTTTCGAAGGCTGATTTTTTTAGGTCAATCCATCCGAACAAAGATAGGACTAGAGCCACTAATGCCATAAGCCACGAATAGTTGAAAAGATAAAACACAAAAATTGAGAAAAATTCGGGGCGGGGTTTTCCCAGCCAACCCTCGATGCCTCCAACATGTAGTTGGTAAAAAAAGATGTGCAGGTGAGGAATGTAAAGTACAAAGATGAGTATCCCAAAAACAATATATTTTATCAGATGCTTTTTGGGTATGAGAAATAATCCCGTGAAACCAACAATGGCAGCCAGCAACAAACTAAAATGATGGTTATAGGAACAAAGTGAAGAGAAGAGAATGTAAAAAACGGAATGGGTAACAAACTTACGTTCCGGCTGCTGCATCAGTTTTGTCCAGTAATAGACCATACCTAAACAAAAAAACAACCCGCTGATATAGGGCCGGGCAATTTGACTGTACATAACCATGAATTGGGTACTTGCCAACATGGCTGCAGTTAATAGGCCAACCGTTTCGTTAAACCACCGCTTACCGATGAGGTAAATAAGGTATACAGAAGCTATTCCCATAAGGGTAAACGGAAGTTTTACCAACCATTCTGCTTGCCCCAACCACTTGGTCCAGTAATACAGAAAAACCTGAATCCCGGCAGGATGTCCGTCTATAATTACCCCTTTTTCAATGAGTTCTTTAAAACTGTCAAACTGAGTTCGATAAAGGGCACTTAACTCATCAAAAGTAAAGGGTATTTCAAAAAAGTGATAAAACCTTAATGCAAATGCAATTAATAGGATAAAAGCAAGGATGTGTTTATTTGTGAGTTTCACGAGAATAAAATTAAGTTATACATTTATCTTTCAATACAATACATCAATCAAATATAGAACCGGACTTTCAATTACCGTGGAACCCTCATGTTTTTTTCATATCCTTTTGTCCACATCTTGCATGAGGGTTTCATCTGTTTCTTATATCAAGGCCCGATGGAATGCGCCATAAATAATCATTCGCTGTTGCTATGCAAATTTGTGCTTATGGCTATTTCATAATTTTTATACCGTTGAATTTTAATCTGGCAATAAAAGTAGGATCAATTTATGGTAAGCAAAAGTTAATTTTATTTTTGCGACTTATTATTTTGTTTAAAACAACCTTTCAATTGTGTTTCCACACGACACCCCATACAATTTTTGATTTTTCTTGAACGTAATCTGTGGATAAAGACATTTGAAAGCCTGAAATCCATCGTTTGATGGTTGGTATTCAGAAAGGTATATGTTTTCAAGAAGCATTTTGACATTCAATAATATTATTACCTTTGAGCCGTTTCAAAAAAATAGGTTTTTTATGTTATGAAGAATTTTGCTACACCCTTTTTACTTGCCGTTATTACCAGCCTTTTCATGTTTGAGTCCATGGGTCAAACCAAAGATACACGGGAATCGTTTATGTATGTATATGCAACTTATGCCTTTCAGATTCCGGGAGGCGATCTTTCCAATGATTATGGCGACGGTTCCGATGCCGGGGGTGGTTTGGGATTTAAAACCAAATCGGGTTGGATGCTGGGTGCCGAGGCAACCTATTTTTTTGGAAATAAAGTGAAAAACAATACCCTCGAAGGGTTGCTCAACAGCGACGGACAAATAACCACCATGTATGGAGAACCCGGCCAAATCGTTATGCGCGAAGCAGGGTATAAAGTAATGGGAACCTTAGGAAAGATTATCCCGGTTTGGGGCTCGAACCAGAATAGCGGGCTTTATTTTCGGGCCAATGCCGGATTTTTACAGCATAAAATCTATATTGAAAGTATCGGGAACAATGTACCACAGGTGCTGGGCGAGTATTCCAAAGGTTACGATAGGTTGTGTAATGGCATGATGGTCGGTGAGTTTATTGGCTGGCAAAACTTCAGCGAAAATGGTGCCTATCATTTTATCATCGGCTTTGAATTCACCCAGGCATTCACTGCTAACCGCAGGAGCTGGGATTTTGCTACCAACCAGAAGATTGACAAACAACGGCTCGATTTAATGTATGCCATCAAATTGGGATACTACATTCCATTGTTCCGCCGGAAACAGTCCACCGCTTATTTTTATTATTGATGGACGGCCTGTTATTTTAGAAGGACCCCATTTAGAAATTAAATGCAAAAGTCATGATAGTTATTTATAATCTTGGGATATGGGTTTATGTGGGGCTTATAAAGCTGGTAGCATTTGCCAATCCAAAAGCAAAGCAATGGGTCAAAGGCCGCCGGAATATATTTCAGAACATTCAGAACACAGTTCACACAGAGGCACCCATTGCCTGGTTCCATGTATCCTCGTTGGGTGAATTTGAGCAAGGCCGTCCGGTGATGGAAGCGTTTAAAGCCAAATACCCTGCTTACAAGATTCTACTTACCTTTTTTTCACCATCAGGTTATGAAATCCGGAAAAATTATGCAGATGCCGATTATATTTTTTATTTACCTGCCGATACTCCTCGCAATGCCCGTAGATTCATCCAAATAGTGAACCCGACCGTGGCATTTTTTGTAAAGTACGAATTTTGGTTTCATTACCTCAACCAACTCAATAAAAAGGGGGTACCAACCTATATTTTTTCCGCAATCTTCCGGTCGGACCAACTTTTTTTCAAATGGTATGGGAAATGGTACCGGAACATGCTGCGCTTTTTTTCCATTATTTATGTGCAGGATGAAGCCTCCAAAACGTTATTGCAACAAATTGGGATACCGCATGTGGTGGTCGGGGGTGATACCCGGTTTGACCGGGTAACAGAACTGGCTCAAAAATCCAAAAGTTTTCCATTGATTGAACAGTTTTCGGCCGGTCAAAAAGTGGTAGTTGCCGGCAGTACCTGGGAAAACGACGAAGAACTTATTGCCCGGTATCTCGTACACCAGCCAACGGTTAAATGGATAGTGGCTCCCCACGAGATTCATTCAAGCCATCTTCAAAAGATCAAAAACCTGTTCCAACAAAAAGCCTTATTTTTTTCAGAGGCAAACGAACAAAACATTCAACACTGTCAGGTATTGGTCATCGACAGCATCGGGATGCTATCGTCTATCTACAAATATGGTGGGGTGGCTTATATCGGTGGCGGTTTTGGAAAAGGGATACACAATACCCTAGAAGCAGCAACCTACGGAATACCTGTTGTTTTTGGACCAAATTATCAACGGTTTAAAGAGGCTGTGGATTTAATTCACCAAGGGGCTGGGTTTTCCATTCACGATGAGCAAAGTTTTAACCAGACCGTAGATAGTCTTTGGATGGATGATCTGCTCAGGGAAAAGGCCGGGAGAGCTTCTCGATTATATGTAGATTCAATGCAGGGAGGTACTCAAAAAATCCTCAGTGATATTAACAAAATTTTATAGCAATTTACCCCGATTTATTTCAGACAAACAAATCTTTTATTACCCCAAACTGAGAAATTAACGGGATAACTTTCTCATAATCCTCTTTTTGCACGATTTTCACACCAAAATGTTAATAAGTGAATTTCACTTTTTTTCGCTTATGACCTATTTTCGCATAACGAATCTGTCACCCTCAGAAGTTCGAAAAACAAGTATTTAAAGAGTTTTTTAACCGGGTAAATTGTGTAAAAATGTTAACTGATGAAATGACCTTACAAACAGATCAAAAAAAGCAGACCTATTCCTATGAGGAAGCTGTAAAAGCATCATTGGAATATTTTAAAGGCGATGAGCTGGCTGCCACCGTTTGGGTAAACAAATATGCTTTGAAAGATTCTCAAGGCAACTTGTATGAACTTACCCCTGACGATTTGCACCGCCGGCTGGCAAAAGAGATTCACCGTATCGAGAAAAAATATGTGAATCCTTTATCGGAAGATGAGATTTTTGAATTGCTTCGCGATTTCAAATACATCATTCCGCAAGGTGGCCCAATGACGGGAATCGGAAACGATTTCCAGGTAGCATCACTCTCTAACTGTTTTGTGGTTGGACGGGCAAATCCTGCCGATTCCTACGGCGGCATTATGATGATTGATCAGGAGCAGGTTCAGTTAATGAAACGTCGTGGCGGGGTGGGCCACGATTTGTCACATATTCGTCCGAAAGGAAGTCCGGTTAAAAATTCCGCGTTAACAAGCACAGGTCTGGTGCCATTCATGGAGCGTTATTCCAATTCAACCCGCGAGGTGGCTCAGGATGGCCGCAGGGGAGCGCTCATGTTATCGGTATCTATCAAACATCCTGATGCCGAATCGTTTATCGATGCCAAATTGGAATCGGGTAAGGTAACAGGGGCCAATGTTTCGGTTAAAATTGACGATGAATTTATGAAATCGGTGGTTGAGGGTACCCAATACCACCAGCAATATCCGGTGGATTCCAAAAATCCGAGCGTTACCAAAGAAATTGATGCACATAAATTATGGTCGAAAATTGTACATAATGCGTGGAAATCGGCCGAACCCGGAATTCTATTTTGGGACACCGTTATCCGCGAAAGCATCCCTGATTGTTATGCCGACCTGGGTTACCGCACCGTTTCTACCAATCCCTGTGGAGAGATCCCGTTATGCCCTTACGATAGCTGCCGTTTGTTGGCCGTGAATCTATACAGCTATGTGGAGAATCCGTTTACCGTAACGGCTACGTTCAATTTCGATAAATTCAAAAAACACGTGGCGCATGCCCAACGGTTTATGGACGATATCATTGACCTTGAATTGGAAAAAATTGATGCCATCATCAATAAAATTGTTGCCGACCCCGAAGAACACGAAGTAAAACGCACCGAGATAAAACTCTGGGAAAACATCAAACAAAAAGCTCAGGAAGGACGCCGTACCGGTGTTGGTATTACCGGGCAAGGCGACATGCTGGCTGCATTGGGTTACCGTTATGGAACCCCGTCGGCAAACGATTTCGCCGTGGAAGTTCAGAAAACGCTGGCTTTGGCAGCCTATCGTTCATCGAACCAGATGGCAAAGGAACGTGGCCCTTTCACCATTTTTGAAGCCGAACGTGAGAAAAACAACCCCATGTTGCTCCGTATTAAGGCCGAGGATGAGGCATTGTACAGCGACATTATGAAATATGGACGCCGCAACATTGCTTTGTTGACTATCGCCCCCACAGGTACAACCAGTTTGATGACTCAAACCACTTCGGGAATTGAACCGGTATTTTTGCCCGTTTACAAACGCCGCCGCAAGGTAAACCCAAACGATAAAAATGTCAACGTCACTTTTGTGGACGAGGTGGGCGATAGCTGGGAAGAATTTTATGTGTTCCACCACCACTTTTTAACATGGTTAAAGGTGAATGGTTACGAAACCGAAAATGTTAAGCGTTTGAGCGATGACGAGATTCAGGCTCTGGTTGAAAAATCGCCTTATTACAAAGCAACATCCAACGATGTGGACTGGCACCAGAAGGTGAAAATGCAGGGAGCCATTCAAAAATGGGTCGATCATTCCATCAGTGTCACCATCAACCTTCCGAATGAGGTGCCCGAAGAATTGGTCGGAGAATTATACATCGAAGCCTGGCGTAGTGGTTGCAAAGGGGTAACTGTTTACCGTGATGGTTCCCGTTCCGGTGTTTTGGTATCGAACAAAAAAGAGGAGAAAAAGGAGGAGACGCACGAAAAAATCTCGTTAGGGGAATTGAAACGCCCAAAAGTATTGGATGCCGACATTCTGCGCTTTAGCAACAACAACGAAAAGTGGATTGCTTTTGTGGGTATCCTGGAAGGAAAACCTTACGAAATATTTACCGGTTTGGCTGAGGACGATGTGTTGCCCATTCCTAAAACGGTTGAAACAGGAAAAATCATCAAGAATAAAGACGAAGAGGGGAATACCCGCTACGATTTCCAATATTTGAACAAATACGGTTATAAAACTACCGTTGAGGGACTGTCGCATAAATTTGACCCCGAGTTTTGGAATTATGCCAAACTTATTTCAGGCGTGTTGCGTTACGGAATGCCAATTCCTCAGGTCATCAACCTGGTCGATTCGTTGGTACTCGATTCCGAAACCATCAATACTTGGAAAAATGGCGTAGCCCGGGCATTGAAAAAATATATCCAGGATGGGACCATGGCCAAAGAAGGCACGGTTTGCCCGGAATGTAAAGAAGCAAATACCATAGTTTACAGGGATGGTTGTCTTACCTGTACCCACTGCGGATATTCAAAGTGCGGGTAGGCTGCCAGCTTTTCAAATCGTAGTATATCAGAAAAAAGGGGGAGTGCTAGCCCCCTTTTTTGTATGCAACCCTGAACTAATAAACAGAGGTAATATTTCATGGTACTGCTTGTTGTTTCGAAAGCAATGGATGAAAATTAAACTAAGAAAGAGATGCGGAAACTTGCAGCTATTATTTTATCGGTAATTCATTTGATTATGATGGGCCTGCTCCTGGCCATTTTTCATCCCATCCAAATGGTGGCGTATTATATCTTTGGATACCGGACACACAAAAGAACGGTGGATGTTTTAAATTTTCTTCTCGTTCAAAATTTATACACGTTGGCATGCAGACCTTCTTTCGAAGGGTTTGAACTATTGCCCAAAAACAGGCCGTTGATTATTGTGGCCAACCACCAAAGCATGTACGATATTGCGCCCGTAGGATGGGGCTTCCGGAAACACCACCCCAAGTTTATTTCAAAAGCGGAACTGGGTAAAAACCTACCGAGTGTATCATTCAATCTCCGTAAAGGGGGATCGGTACTTATTGACCGGAAACAGGGCGCTCATTCCATTAAAGAAATCCAAAAACTGGGACGGAGAATGGAAGAACGGAATTGGTCGGTTTGTCTTTTCCCGGAAGGGACCCGGAGCAAAAATGGACAATTAAAAGCCTTTCAACCGGCAGGATTTAAAGCTTTATTGAAAGAATCGCCCAACGCGTTGATAGTTCCTTTTGCCATTGATGGCAATTACAAATTACACCGATGGGGACAATTCCCGTTAAACATCGGGATAAGGCTCCGTTATACCGCACTCCGTCCTTTGGAGCGGGGTGACTTTGACGATGAAGTATTGCTGGAATTGGTTAAAGAGCAGATACGGAAACATCTTGCCTAAGACTTATAAATAGCATGATAAATTTTAATTGTCAGCTACAGATTAATTACCTTGCCGGCCAGATTCTGCAACGCGATAATGTCAACCATGGTTCCCGCGTGGCCTACCTCGACCTTTTCCGAAAGTTGGTAATAGTCGAGACAGGTTTTGCAGGCAATCAGCTTTACGCCTTTGTTTTCAATTTCACGCAGAATGTCAATCACCGACGAACCTTCACAAATAAACTGAACCCCTGAATTGTAAAACACGATAAATTTTGGCAGGCTATTTTCCTGGACAATGAGTTTCAGATAATTTCCGATAAGTTTTAAACCGAGTGTTTCATCGCCATGCCCCATCCCGTTTTGGGTAATCTGGATGAGCGTTGTATCATTTTGTTTCATTTTGATTTTTGTTAAGAATGAAGCCACGAATCTAAGGATTGTTTTCAATGAGTGGAATGGGGTCAACGGTTTTTTTTCAGGCGACACATCATTTCCTCAATGAAGCATCGCCACCTGAATTTATTTTGTTAGTTTTAATTCGCAATTTAAAGTTTATGGAATACCAATTTATTGCCTTCACAATAACCGATGGTATCGCCCAGCTAAAGCTGAACCGGGCCGATAAGTTAAACGCCATCTGTTTCCGGATGGTAGAGGAAATCCGGCATGCCCTTACTCATTTGGATACAACTACTACCAAAGCACTGTTTGTGGTGGGGCATGAAAAGGCATTCAGCGCCGGCGGCGATCTGAAGGAGATGAAAACATTGACCCAGCAGGAGGCCGAACGCCGGAGCCAGTTTATCCATGAATCGTTTCAGCTATTTCAGAAGCTGCCCATTCCTACCATAGCTTTTATTTCCGGGGTTTGTTTGGGTGGCGGATTAGAGTTGGCTTTGCATTGCGATGTCCGTATCTGCACCCAAACGGCACGCCTGGCCTTGCCCGAGCTTCAGTATGGAATAATTCCCGGAGCGGGCGGTACGGTTCAGTTACCCTTACAGTTGGGCCATGCAAATGCAGCCTTTTATTTATTCACCGGAGCCGACATCCCACTGGAACTGGCATTGCAACAGGGATTAATTCAACAGTTGCTGAGTGTGGAACAATTTCCGGAGGTTCAAAAAAACCTGGCCTGTCATTTCAGCAATACCGAATTAGAAGCCTTAAAAGCGGTGAAAGAACAGTTACAAAGGCACCGGGATGGGACATCTTTGATCGAGAGATACCAACAGGAAGCCGCTTATTTCGCAACCTTGCTGGCCAGCCATGGCAAAGATGGGATTGGGGATAGGTTTTAGGATTTTTGAATTGCTGGTATTAAAAGGTCAGGTTATTTCTCCGTTGGAACCTCTAATCCTTTTTACGATATGGTAAAGGTATTCAAGCAATTAATCAGCAGCATCTTTTTAGTTAGTTTTTCTTCCTGTGCTTCTTATTGGGGTGTACCAAAAGAGATAAAACAAAGGTTGTCGTAGGTCATGTTTGCAAGCAGTTCCCAACCGGGGCTGCTGTTTACCATCTGTTTGGTTTTAAGTAGCCGCCCGGCATGGTCGTACACCAGCCGCTGGGTAATGGCCACGATTCGGCTGTTGAAGGTCTGTACCTGTTTATTCTGCTGCAACTGGCCCGAAAAGCGGTAGGTGTTGCCTGTGAATTTGCAAAAGCCTCCAAAGTTTTTAAAACCACAGCAGTTTTTAGGTAAAAGCTGCCGTGGTTTTTATTTTTGCTGTGCAGGTTCTCAGGGAATACTTTATAACAAAAAATATTATTACATTAGCATTTAAAATCGTATTAGCCTTTTACTTTTCAATATTGGGAAGGCTTTTTATGATTTCATAACGAATCCAGCACGGGAACGTTCGGTTTTGCTTGAGATTATCGGGGCTTATATCAGGGATTTTAAAACAAGACAAGCATATACACTATAAAAAGATAGCAAAACTCACTTTCTACCGAGTTTTAATATTATACCTATGAATAAAAATTTAATTATTATTTCAGGATTCCTACTATTTATTGGTTGTTCAACTAAAAGGACGGAACAAGTTAAATCTATTAAGGATTACTATTTTCCATATTATGAGTTTTTAGAGCCGCAAATATATTGTTATGTAAATATAAATGATACAACAGATAAGACATCTTGGGTTATGCAAACTAAAATCCAAAATGGTGATTCTTTGTTTTCAACTCAAATCTTGGATTCAAAAAACAGGGTTACAGAAAGTTTAGTGGAGAAAATCAGCAATACAAGCTCACTCCTAGTTAGTTATAGGTTTTTTAATTATGATAATAACAACAATCGACTATTAAGGGATTGTAAAATAATTGATTCATTAGTATTTAAGTGGCATCAAAAGTTAAACGAAAATATTAGATGGGAAATTAGTTTCACTGATTTTGCATCCACTAATCAAATTGATTTTTCAAAAGTAAGAACTCTTGTTCAGGTTGATACAGTAAATAAACTTGCTTTATTTAGAAACCAGTTTCATTTTAACATGATTGGTAGTAATAATAAATATGACTACTCAATGGATACTTACTATCAAAAAGGCAAGGGCTTAATTAATTATAAGTTGTATTTACAGGATGGGAGTAATAAAGAATATCGATTGGTTAATAAGTAAGAAGCTTTACATTAACAAATTGTGTTATATAAAATAGAAAGGTGAAAGCCCCAATAATCCAGAACTTTCACCTTTTCCCTAATGGTCTTTTGCACTTTCTATTATTGTATCATCTAATTTCCCTACTATTATGCCCTTTTCCAGGTCACCTAGGGTAAGAGTTTTAAGATTTTTAGCAGATAAAAACTTTAAAAAGGGAATTTTAAACGGTAAATATAAGCCCCCTTCAGCATCAAAGTAATCCGCAGCCATAAAACTTGATACATCCACATTAAAATGTTTCCCATAAGCAACAATAAAATCCACTGCATCTGTTCCTGTAATACCCATATCTTCTTGAATTCTGGTAGTCTTTGTCAATAAAAAATCAGACTTCCACAATTGCTTTTCGATAAAACATTTTAGTTCTTCAAAAACGTTGTGATTCATAAGTGCTCTGCTATTTATTATGTACCAAGATATTACTATTGGTAACAAAATAATTGTGATTGCCTTCTACCTCAATGTTATAAACATCTTCATCTCGGTTACATTTTGTAATATTTGCTATCTGTTCTTTATTGTTACCTCTTGTTTTTAAGCTGTCGCCAATTTGTAAATCCTTGACCTTAACCCAGCCTTTACCTTCTACATAAAAAGGATGTTGTGCAGTAACCATAACTTTTTCATTGCCTGTCACCACCTCGAATATTTCTTGAGATTGGCTCTTAAAGGTTTTTGCAACTTTACTGGATTCGATAGTGTTTTTTTCTATGTTGTATGAATATATACTATCACCAACGATAATATTTTCAATAGGCTTTAATCCATCGGTTGCTAAAACTAATGTCCCTTTAGTAAAACAGACTATTTGCATTGGGTTTCCTTGATAAGCTTCCCTTTGTATTTGATAAAAGTCACCTGCACCTTGCGTAAAAGCTTCACGAAAATCAGAGTTCCAAATATCATAAACAGTCCATGCCATCAAACCCAACCCAAGACCATATGCTGCACCTCCAATATATCTACCAAGTACACCTCCTAAGTTTGCACTTCTTGTAAGATACCATCCATTAGCATTGTTTTTTAAACCTGTTACTACGCTTTTTTCTAATTGCACATTAACTTTATTCCTTAAGTATGTAGATATTATTGACGACCCAGGCTTTGAACCGAGTGCTGCTACAGCTTTTAATTCATATTGAGGATTGCTTAGATAATAAAGGTATTGCCCTGAAGCTCCTGTTAACACGTCTAAACCCAAATTACCATTTACACCCCCTTGCGATGAGGCAACTCTGCAACCTACTCCCCAAAATTCAGGCTTTCCAACTTTGCCAGACTCCTTTTTTTCCAACTTTTTTAAAGAACGTTTACTTCCTGTAACAAATCTATCATTTTTTTTCTTTTCAATTGGGTTTCAGATGAAAGAAAAAAACCCCCACGTACCAAACAGCCCTAAAAATTCCCTTCGCTGTTTGTTACTCCCCGCGCCAGCCCTTCTGTGGTTTTTACCGTCATGCTTTTTGTGCAACCCGCATGCAGCACATTTCCCACGCTGGGGCGTGGTAAAAGAGCTGCCCAACCGCACAAACAAAAAGACACGCCAGTAAAAACCCCCCAAAGCTATTGTTACATAATGTGGCACTATCAGAACAGCCCCACAAAGCCAACGCTATACCAAAGCTGTCTTATAGTAACATTATGCAAAATAGCCCCGCAAGCCAACCCACCCGCTCCGATGGAACCGCACTGCAACCATTGAACCCTATTTTTGATTAGTACAATAAACCAAAGCCCTCAGGGCAAATTTAAGCTTCGTGTAATTTTATTTCAAAAGACTACGGCATAAACCCACAAAGCCTTTCGCACTATCCATTTATTCCGTTTCCTTTTGCCCTAAAATTTCACTTTGCTTTTTGGTCGCCTAAGGTTTTGGTTTAAGGGGTTTTATGCTTTTCTTTTTTTCAGTTAAAAGAAAAAAATTCAACTGCATGATGATAATATCCTGTTAATACGGGTAATAACCCTTACTGATAATTCTAAAGTATTCACTTCAGTTATTGGGTTATTCTCGTATTAATAGGACACCCCGTAAACAAAAACAAATCTCACTTCTACTGTTTTAACCTGCTATTTTCTTAACTGCGTGCGAAGGAAAAACAGCCTTGAGCCAGCGTTGGGAGAGCAACTGCAATTTTTCTTTGCAGTTGGCTGTGCGGGCGGGACTAAGCGGATTGAGCAAGGGTGGCACAAACAGTGGTTTGAGGTACGAAAACCGTTTGTGGCTATTGCTTGCAACGAGGGTTTGGCGTGTGTTTTTGATTTTGGGTCGGCATTTGTGCGTGAGGTCAAAAACCATGACAAACACGAAGCCCGATGCGACCCGCAGGCCCGCATAAAATGGGCAGCGGTTGGGTTTGTTGTGGTTTGGAGCTTCAGCGGAAAACGGCAACAAAACCAAGTGAGCTGCCGTGAGAAAGAGGGAGGAACGCAAAAAACATGACAAACTGGAGCGAAGCGGAACCCGCAGGGCGAACCAACTTTTTTTTATTCAATTGAAAATAAAAATGTCTATAAAAAAGTGTTGGGGCGGTTTGGCGTGATTTTTTGCTGACGACCGATGCCGAACACCGCTTTTCCTGTTCTTCGTGCGGTGGGTTATTCTTTCGGTGGTTTAAATCCTATCTTGGGGCGGTTCTTGTGTTCTAATTCTTCCTGTTTTGCTTTTTCAAGTTGTTTCAGGTATTCAAAGATTAACATAAACTGGTTGTCATGTTCTGTAAGTTTGTTTTGAACCTGTTCAAGCTGGTGGACTATATCTTTGTGCATGAACATAAGTTCCCTGAGCTTAACAAAAGTATCGATAATGAGCATGTTTATTTTGTCCGCCTTTTCACTGTTCAAGATGCTTGAAAGCATTAAAATGCCGTGTTCCGTAAAGGCATAGGGTAAATATTTGGAGTGCTGCCCTCGCTTTAAGGTCACAAATTGTGACCTTAAACGATTGTACTCATCTTTAGTAAGTTGGAACATATATCTTTCAGGGAACTTACCTATATTTCTTTTAACCTGCTGGTTAAGCACCTTTGTTTCAACGTCATATAACTCCGCTAAATCTTGAGCCAACATTACATGTTTGCCCCGAACATGATATATCTTGCTAATGATAATTTCTTCTGCAATAACGATATTGGTATTTTCTAAGCTCATTTCTAATGTATTTAATTCAACAAAAGTAAAATTCATTTCATTATGGTCGCAATTTGCGACCTTAAAAGTTTTCATTTCAGCGGGTGGAACAAGTCCAACTGCAACTGTAAATCGTCCAAACTTACCTGTTTGTAACGCTGGGTGCTGTGGATGCTGGCATGTCCTGCAAGGTATTGGGTTTCCCGTATGTTCTTTTCTTTGACCCAGAAGTAAATTACGGTGGTGCGGATTTGTGTGAAGCTGATTAAGAACGGGTATTTGCGTTGCAGTTCATTTAGTAATTCTCTTAATGCGTCTTTCATTTGTTGGCTGTCGCCGATGGTGACAAACAGCTTGTCGCTGGCCTGTCCTTTTAGCTTTAAAAGCTGTTTTCGTATTTGGGTTACATATTCCTGTAATTGCAACACCTGCGAGGCGTTTAGCGGTAACATGCGTTGCCTTAACCTTACATTTCTTCTGATTAGGATTGTGCCTTTATTCAGGTTTATGTCTGTTGGTTCCAGGTTCTCTATTTCCTCCCTTGTCAAGCCCTGGTAAACATACAAGCCCAATATTACCTTGTTGCGCTTTTGTACAGGTGTTTGTGCCTCGTATTCATTATAAACCTGTTCTATCTGTTCTTTGCTTAATATATCTTTTGGTAGTGTGGTGCATTCTCCTTTCACCATAAGGTTTGCAGCAGGGTTGTAGCTTATTTCCCCTTGTCCTTTCTTGTATTCAAGGTAATATTTCACGCCCCGCAGGTGCTTGTTCAGGTTGTTGGGGTTTAACCCTTTGTCCCTGTACTTCTTTATAAAACTTAACAGGTCGTTGTATTTACAGGCTTCAAGGCTTAACCCTTCTTCATCGAGCCACTGCAAGAACCGTTTTGTATAGAGTAATACTGCTAAAATGGTCCTTTTCCGTAATGGCTTTTCTTGTAAATA